>VOFH01000336.1_pt1 | contig 437763 bp, 644 predicted proteins | sample 5384091 | NCBI WGS metagenome assembly VOFH01 (sample SAMN12384727, study PRJNA508395) | human gut metagenome | isolation source: healthy gut G | host: Homo sapiens
CAAGACCCTGCTGGAGAAGGTCTACAACGCATACACCGTGGAGGGTATCCTGACTGCCATTGATTACAACGTGGACACCGAAGAGTACACCTACACCGTTGATGGCAAGGAGTACACCACCACCCAGGACTTCTCTGCTCTCTTCGCCATGAATGTGACCGTGCTGGCCAAGGACGACGAGGCGCTGCTGGTCCGGATCAACAAGGGCGGCGTTGTGGTAAGCGCCAACATTGGCGATATCAGCGACATGGGAGACAAAAACGACCACTTCAACACCATTGAGGTCAATGGCGAGACCTACCGCCTGGACAACACGGCCAAGGATTGGGATACCTTCTGGAGCATCGCCTGCGGCTATAACCAGTATGGCGAGCAGGGTTTCTGGGGCTTCCCCGGTGCTGGCGCCAGACACACCATCTACGATCAGTATGCCTTTGCCGGCATCGACCAGGATGGCGGCGGCGACATCGATGTGGTCGTTGTCTATCCCTATGCGGTCCTGAAGACCACCAATGTGGTGGCTGATTCCTTCCGGACCAACATGATTGCCCGGGACGATGCCCGCATGACCGTAGATGCCAATGCGCAGGATGCGTATATCCTGGGCAGCCTGGGTCTGAAGGGCAACACGGCCAACAAGGTGGAGTATACCGACGTCATTGTCAACGGCACTGTGGAGCGGGACGGCTATGTCATGGCGGTTCCCAGCCAGTACACTGCCACCGGTGTGGACACCTACACTGTTCTGGAGATCCAGTCTGACGTGGCCAACAGCCTGAACACAGCCGACCGGCTGGTGACCCTGGGCGACACGGAGTACAATGGCAGTCTGCTGGACAAGGTGGTCCCCATCTCCAGCATCTCTCTGAAAGATACCTACAGCTTTGTGGAAGTCAACGGTTACCTGTTCATCGTGGATGGCAACAATGTCGGCCCCGTGCTGGATGAGTACGTTGTCGCCACCAAAACCGCTGCAACTCCTGCGGGTGCAGACAAGGTTTGGGAGACCGAGCTGCTGTTCACCGACGGCACCACCAAGACGGTCGATGTGGATGGCAAGCAGCCCACTGTGGGCTCTCTGTACACCTATCGCGTGGTGGACAAGGAATATTATGAGCTGATCCCTGTAGCCGAAGGCACTGCTGCTCCCGCCGAGGGCACCAATTTTGACGTACAGCAGGCATATAAGACCGGCGCGACCCTGAACGATGCGCAGAAGTACGTTGTGACCCAGCCTGGCTACTGGAAGTATGATGTGCAGCCTGCAAAAGCTCCGAATGATCCCAGTGCAAACCTGACTATTTCTATCTCTCAATCGCCGACCGAAGATACGTATTATACGTTCAGCTATAACGATCATGGCACCCCCTTCGATTTGGCAGATGACTACTATTCCCCCAAACTGCTTGCCAGTGCGGATGCCCCTCACGCGGAAGGTGCTATCGTTACAATAGACGCGGGCGCTAATGCTGGTGATTACAGCTACATTGTGACAGCCACTTGGGAGCCGACGGTTGGCTCTTGGAAATCCGTTAACGCTGGTGTTGCAAACATGTTTGTGGACGATACCCAGAACTACTTCTATAACTACGCCAACGGCAATCCCGGTTCCGACAAGTACTACATCGAGGACGATGCTGTCGTCTTCATGTACAACAACAAGATGGACACCTATCAGGTTGTGAAGGGCTCCGATCTGGAAGGCTATGAGGAAGCAAATGTTCAGTGGGCCTTTACCGGCGGCAACCAGAAGAATGGAAACATCTGGGTTGACCTGGCGTACATCTCTGTGGAGGACAACCTGGACGAAACCCTGGTCTATGCCTATGTGGACGGCAACCCCAACCGCATCGTCAGCGAGACCAGCGACGGTAAGTATGTCCTGACCGTGGATGTTATTCTGGCCGCTGGAGAGACAGTCACGCTGACCAGCAAGGAATACGCAAGGGAAAATGACGCCGACCTGATGCGGCTGTACCATGCGCTGAAGGAGGAAGGCATCTATCAGCTCATCGTGGACGGCACCACCCTGATTGATGTTAAGGACTATTCTCCTGCCGCTCAGTACACGGTCACATCTGCACTGTACAACAGCATGCTTGGCCTGAACGGTACCAATTACTTCGTCACCAGTGACACCATCTTTATCCCCGTTTCCGGTGATGCGGAAAGCATTGATGCAATCCAGAAGGGCGAAACGGTACGCGCTGTTGTGGATACTGTTGACCACGAAGTTCTGGCTGTGATCTATTGATCTGTGCACCGCTGTGTTGATCCAACAATGTTTGGTGAGATACATAAAAAGTACCATCCCCCGGGATTTCCGGGGATGGTACTTTTTATTCGGTATTTACATTGTTCGATGTGCTCAAACGGTAAACGAACCCGTCAGGACTGTTTTTACATTGTCTCCCGTACCAGTGGTGACGGTTACATTGTAAGAACCTTTTGCAAAGCTCTCCGTCTTGTATGTTCCATCTCCAGCATTGGGAGCACTCGTGCTGGCACCATTTACACAAATATAGAAGAAATGAGGACCAACTTCCATCTTCCCAGAAGTCTCCGTATAGACCTGCTCTCCTTCGCTATTGACGATAGTCAGAGTGTAGGTAGCCTCCTCGGGGGGCAGAGAACTTGATGATACGGTTATCCTGCGCTTCGCCAGTGATGTTCCCACTCGCAGCGAACTCCTTCTCCGTCGGGGTATACACGCCATCAGCCGCATTCTTCACATCTTGGTCACTCTTGATCCCCGTCAAAAAGTTTCTTTGGCATCCACTTCGTTGTCCACATCATAGACAACCAGTACAACATCACCACTGTCATCAGTCAGGATATAAGCGTTGCTGGTAAAGGCGCCTTCAGAGGGCTCGTCAGCCAGAGCAATATCTTTGCTGGTCAGACCGTCCGCACCCACATCCTCGCTGTCATCGATGAAGATGTACTCCACGTCGTCGCTCATCTCATGCCGTTTGGCATCGCCAGCGAAGGTCATCGCGTTGCCGTCCCAAGAAGTAATGGCAGCGGGTTCGCCGACAGCCTCCGCCGTGTCGATGTTTCCATCGCTGTCCAGGTCATAGGAGACCACAGCGCCGGTCGTCAGGGCATCCAGGCTGCTGCCCGTGACTTTTACGGTATTCAGCTTCTTCTCGCCTTCAGCGGTCCACAGGGTGACAGACAGGATCTTATCTCCGTCCTCATTCTCGGTCTCGATGGAGGAGGTAACGAATCCATAGAACGTGTCGCCGCCCTTAATTGTCGTGGCGTTAGAAGTAACATACGCCATATTGACGTCGCCTACACCGGTGTTGGAATTGTCGGTGGCCAGGTAGAAGCTCACCGCAGTGAACTGAGTTGCCGTCATCGTCTTCATGGTTGCACCTGAGATGACCTTGTAGTCGTTGGTGTTGTATTTGACGAAGATCACAGCGTCATCCGCAATAGCATAGTTGTCAATGTAACCAGCCTTGGAAGAACTGCTGCTCTGGGCTTTCACCTGACCATTGTTAGCAGCCTTGTCGAAGCCAGTGCCGACAACAGAAGCGGTAGTCAGGGTGTACTCGCCGTCCTTGTTGGTGTCATAGGTGTAGAGGGAGCCCACCGTAAGCGACTGGGATTCACCTCCCACCTTCGCCAAATCAACGACCTTCTTGGTGCCGTCAGAGAAGAGCAGCTTGACCTGATCCTGGCCAAAGCTGGATTCCACATCGCTCACGACCACGACATAGTCCTCAACATTGGTGGCACCGGACTCGTCGGCATAGAAGAGGTACCCGTTGACCACAACGGCATCTGCCAGCACGGTTCCAACGGAGCCGGTGTTGCCTTCGTCTTTGTAACTGGCATCCAAGGTGTACCAGTTGCCATCCACGTAGACATCGTTGCCGTCCTTCTGGGTGATCTTGCCGCTGATCATGTCGGCCTTCACGAAGGTGTCGGTGTCGGTGGCCGTGTTGGCGGCTGCGGTGTAGACAACATAGTCGTCCTTGGCGATGCCGTCATAGACGTTCACGTCCTCAATGGTGTACTTCATGTTGTTGGAAAGACGGAACTCGGTCTTGTTGACGTAGTTCACCTTCAGCACCTGGAAGGGGGCCACAGAAAAGAAGTCGATCTTGCCGTTGCCGCCTTTGTCAACCGCAGTGAACGTCTGCGCGTCATACTTTACGGTGTCACCGCCAGCAACCGCATACAGAGTTTCAGCCTCATATTTGGTATTGTTATTCGCGGTAAACTGCATCACGGGCGTTTCATTCAGCGCCTTGTCCAGCTTGTAGGTGACGCCGTCCACTTTGAAGGAGGTGTCCGTCGCAGTAGTCATCTTGGGCAGGTCGCCAAAACGGGCCGTGAGGACAACTTCACTGTCCGTCGCAAAGATGCCATAGGCGTCCTTGATTTTGCCGGTGGTATTGTTGTCATAGACAGCCTTCACAATCTGGCCCATCAGAGCGGTGAAGTCCTGTGTGCTCTTTACTTGAACCGTGTCGCTTGTGGAAACAGCAATCTCATAAGTCCACTCTTCCTTGTTGGTGTTGTAGCTAAACTGGCTCAAGGTGCCTTCGACGATCTTGCCCTCATACTTAGATTCCAACAAAGTGGTAGCCTTAGGGACCAGCTCTGTTTTGGAAACCAGCTGACCATTCTCAGACACGAGCGTGTACTCATAGCCAACTTCCTTGGCCTGCAACGCATTCCATACCATCTGTGCTGCGGTGTCGCGGGTCAGAGCGGCAGAGACATCCACGCCTTCCAGGCCCTTGTACAGGCCAACCTGGGTAGCACGAACGTTGACATTCATGTCCCAAGCATTGCCGGTGTAACCTTCAATGTCGGAATCGTAACCCAGGCTGACCAGCAGCATCTTGGACAGCTGGCTGGCAGTCACATTGCCGTTGGGGCTGAACCGGCCGCCGCCCACGCCGGACACGATGCCCTGGGACACGCAGGACTCAATGTACTTCTCCGCCCAAGCAGCGTTGGGGGTGTTGCGCACGTCGGAGAATGTGGGGTGGCAGGTGTGCCCAGGGTGGGCTCCTCGCCGCCGTTCAGGGCCACGCAGATCATCTTGCAGATCTCGGACCGCTTAATGTTCCCTTCGGGCTTATAGGACCCGTCAGGATACCCGCCGATGATATTCAGTGCCGCGCACATATCAACGGCTTCTTTGTTCTCGATCTCACCAGGCTCAGAACCTTCTTCTGGGGGAAGCCCTTATCTCACAACGCTTTGCCTCGCAATTTCCCACAGATTTTCCACGGCGTTCCACAGTTGTTTCCCCCCCACACAACAGAAAAATCCCCCAGCATCCGCGCAATGGGGTGCTGGGGGATATCTGGAGGAAGGACATCAGGGGAAACACCGCGTCAAATGGCGTGCCGCTGTACGCTGGTGGAAAAAAGCGGCGTCTCCAGGGTGGGGGCGGCAGCGGGTTGTCCAGAGATTGGCCGCCCAGGCGGGAGAGAGGAGCGTGATGGTATCCATATGCATAGACAGCCAGGCCCAGAACGCGGGACCCAAGATGACATCCGCTGTGGCGATGAAGAAGGGCCCCTCCGCCGTCAGCTGGACTGCTGACCCCAGACGGTCGAGGATTTCATCCGCCAAAGCGCGGCAGCAGCGAAGCCGCACCCGCTCCCGCCGGTTGGGCTCGATGCCGAAGGGGGCTGCGGTCCACAGTGCCGGGTCGGGATTGGGCCCCTGCGCGGGCATTCCCGTGACCAGCACCTGAGACATCCGATCCGTGCGATAGAGGGCCAACGATTTGCTTCGATGGTTCCACCCCAGCAGGTGATACCCCTCCTCAGACCACAGCAGCCCCTTGGGGCTGACCACCAGAGTGTACTCCGAGAAAACCCGTCTCCGCGCCGGGTCGTACACAAACGAGACAAAACGCAGTGCCCGCTGGCTTTGCAGGGCGGTGTGGACGCGGTCCAGCACCTGCCGGACCTCCTCTGGCGCTGTCACCCCCTGGGGCGGCAGCGAGACCGGGCGGCGCAGCTGGCCGCGCTGTCCCCGGGGAAAGAGCCCGGCCAGCTTGTCCAGCAGAGACGCCCGCAGCGCCGCTGGAATCCAGCGGTAGACCGCCACTGCGTCAATCACGGTTTGAAGCTCTGAGAGGTTCAACGGCCGCCCCGCCAGGTACCACCCGCCGGTCTTCCCGTGGCGGTAGGCCACCTCAAACCCCTGCTTGTTCATGGCGGCCAAATCCCGATAAATACTTTTTCGCTCGGAAGCCACGCCCTCCTCCTCCAAACGCCGGATCATCTCCGTCATGGGCATGGGGTGCTTTTCGTCGGTTTCCTCATATAAAATACGGGCGAGACACAGGGTGCGGTCTCTCTGGTCGGTGTGCTTTCCCACCTTCATCCCTCCTCTTGGTTGATGCTCTCATTATAGAACATATGTTCTAATTTTGCAAGAGGGAGAGGAGGTGGTGTCCCAAAAAGGGGAGGGATTTTGTCATTCCCAGGTTTTCCACTGCTCCGGCTGGTAACCCACCGTGGCCTGTTTTCCGTTGCGGACGATGGGCGTTCTCAGCAGTGTGGGATTTTCCAGCACCTTCTCCACCTTATCCTGGTCATAGGCCAAATACTGGAGCAGCGCCGCGTCCGGGTGCTTGGGGTCCACCAAGTCCGAAAGGGGAACCGACCGGAGCACCCCATTGAGCTCCCCTCTGCTGATGCCATATTTCTTCATGTCAATGTACTGGTATTTTACCCGGCGCTCTTTGAAATAGCGTTCCGCTTTTTTTGGTGTCGAAACACTTGGACTTACCAAAAATCTGAATATTCATTGCTGCCTCCTGGCCCCTTGGGCGGGGGGGATTTTCTCTTTAGCTTATCACATTCTGTTCCAAAAACCCAGGCCTTCCAAAAAATATGTATACTTTTTCCGGAAATGGTGATATACTACCAATAACACAGTGAAAACAGCGGTCCGCTGTTTTCTTTTCTCATTTGTTTTTTACTGGGAAACGGCCGCGATGCGGCATGAGATAAAAATCCACCGCACAGACCACCGATCTATGCTTGAGGACAGGGAACACAGACATCACCCTTCGCGGGACAGGGCGGACGGGTATGCCTGGCAGCTTCCTTTTCTTTCTGTCTCTTTTTGGGGTCTGTCTCTGCGGAATTTTAGAAAAAAGGAGTTATTATGGCAGAAAAACTGAAAATCATTCCCTTGGGCGGACTCAATGAGATCGGCAAAAACCTCACCGTCTATGAGTATGGCAACGATATTATCATCGTGGACGTGGGCATGGGCTTTCCCGACGATGATATGTATGGCGTGGACGTGGTCATCCCTGACGTGAGCTATTTGATCAAGCACAAGGACAAGATCCGGGGATCTTTCTCACCCACGGGCATGAGGACCACATTGGCGCCCTGCCCTACGTGCTGCGGTCCTTCAACGCCCCCATCTACGCGACCCGGATGACCCTGGGCTTGGTGCGCCTGAAGCTGGAGGAGCACAAGCTCCTGGACACCACCAAGCTGGTCACCTGCGAGGCAGGGGACATCATCCAGGCGGGCAAGTTCTCCGTGGAGTTCATCCACGCCAACCACTCCATTGCCGACGCGGTCAGCTTCGCGGTGAAGTGTCCCGTGGGCGTGGTGGTCCACACTGGGGACTTTAAGATTGACCCCCCCCCATCAAGGGAAAAATCATGGACCTCACCCGCCTGGGGCAGCTGGGCAAGGAGGGGGTCCTGGCCATGCTGGCCGACTCTACCAATGTGGAACGCCCCGGCCACACCCGGTCTGAACGGGCCGTGGGGGCCAGCTTCGATGAACTGTTCAAGGGATGCAAGGAGCGGATCATTGTCACCACCTTTGCCTCCAATGTGGATCGGATTCAGCAGATCATCAACGTGGCCGCCCGCTACGGACGCAAGGTAGCGGTCACTGGCCGGAGCATGGAGAATTCCATGCGGGTGGCCACCGAACTGGGGTACACGGAAATCCCCCAGGGGATTCTTGTGGACATCAACCACATCAAGTCCCTGCCCCGGGAAAAAATCTGCATCATCACCACTGGCAGCCAGGGTGAGGCCATGTCCGCCCTGTTCCGGATTGCCTTTTCCACCCACAAGCAGGTGGACATCCAGGCGGGCGACCGGGTGATCATCTCTGCCTCCGCCATCCCCGGCAATGAGAACGCGGTGAACAACATCATCAACGAGCTCTACCGCAAAAAAGGCTGAGGTGGTCAGCGAGAACGCTGGCGCCCTTCACGTGTCCGGCCACGCCTGCCAGGACGAGCTGAAAATCATCCACGCCCTGGTCCGGCCCAAGTTCTTCATCCCTGTCCATGGGGAGCAGCGCCACCTCCAGACCCACGCCCGGGTGGCCCAGGAGATGGGAACCCCCGGAGAACATTATCATCGGCGACGTGGGGCGCATCATCGAACTCACCCCCCCTCCGCCCAGTTGGGCGGCACGGTTCCCTCGGGCCGGGTCTTTGTGGACGGGTACGGCGTGGGCGACGTGGGCAGCGTGGTCCTGCGGGACCGCCGGCACCTGGCCCAGGACGGCATGATTGTGGTGGTAGTCTCCCTGTCCGGAGAGACCGGAGAGCTGGTCTCCGGCCCCGACATCATCACCCGGGGCTTCGTCTATGTAAAGGAATCGGAGAGCCTCATGGAGGAACTCCGGGAGGTGGCCTTGGAGGCCCTGGATGCCTGCCAGAGCCGGGGCATTGGGGACTGGGCCACTATCAAGTCCGCCATGAAGGGCGAGATGTCCCGCTATCTCTACAAGAAAACCAAACGCAATCCTATGATCCTCCCTGTGATTATGGAGGTCTGATTTGGCTCCCCCGTCGGCACGCCTGTGCCGGCGGGGAGTAGCGCATTCTAAACAGGAACAGAGGGAGAGGCAACTTGCCTCTCCCTCTGTTCCAACACAGCAGAGAAGAGAACCCGGTGGGTTACTCGGCGCTGCTCATGCCCTGCTCATAGGACTGGATCATCTTTTTTGACCATCTGGCCGCCGATAGAACCGGCCTCACGGGTGGTCATAGAGCCGTTGTAGCCCTTCTTCAGATCCACGCCAACCTCGTTGGCAGCTTCCATCTTGAACTTGTCCATCGCGGCGCGAGCCTGGGGGACCATGATCTTGTTGTTGCTGGAAGACTTATTGCTAGCCATAACAATGTTCTCCTTTGTTTCATGTTGAAATGAGAGATTGTAAAATCAAAGAACGAACTTGCGTCGTTCTGGAGCTTATCATGGCCAGATTGCGAAAAGATATGCGGAAACGGGGATTTGTAAATTTTAGAAAAACGTGCTCCCCTCAAAAAGGGGAGCACGTTTCATTGTGATTTTTAATTAGAAAATCAGTTGAGAGTCACATTTACGTACACAGTAGCAGTAGCATTATTGTTTGCAATAGTAATTGCGAGCTTTACGCTGCCATCTACCATATTCTCAGTAGAAGTCGCAGTCAATTTGCCGTCAGCATACTTAACACTGGTAATCTTGGTCGCAGTATCCTCAACAATAGATGCCGAGACAGTAGTACCATTGGCAGAGAAAGTGATCAGATCAAGAGATTTTCCGTCCGTGTTGGTCACGGTTTTTGTATAAGGCTTCTCAGCAGTACCATTTGCAGAACCTGTTGTAACGGCACTCTTCAAAGCACTAACTGCATCCTCAACGGCCTTTTTATCATCAGCAACAACCGGGTTGTCAACAGCTTCCAGATCGTTGTTCACATCAACAAACAGAACCTCGACCTTGTTTTCGCTGTCCAGCTTATACATTACGTTTGCAATGTACTTGTCGTTGCTGTCCTTGGATGCTGTGCGGATCTTGCCGCCGTCTACACCCTTGGTGTCTGCGGTGTTGACGTAAACCACAGTGGCATCATCGGCCATCTTATTGGCGAAGGGAGAGATAGCGCTGTTATCAGCCTGGACCATGTTGATGTCCTCGCCGCCTGCGTAAGCGGTTACAGCACCGGCAAACAGATTGGCGTCGTCACCCACTTCGACAGTCTTGATGGTCGTACCATCACCCACGTTATAAGAAATGAAGTCACCCTTGTTGGCGTGGACGTCAGAAGTCTTTTTCGCGGACGACCTTCTCACCGTCAGCAGTCCACAGCGTGTACTGGATGTAGTTGGTGCCATCCTCCTTGATCAGGTAGGGATCCGCAGTCACATAGCCGTAAGCAGTGTCACCGGAGGCATCGGGGATATTACCACTTGCCAGTTTGAGAGAACCAACCTGCACGTACTTAAAGCCATTGGACTCAGAGTACAGCACAATGCTGTTGGCCGCGGTAAAGGAAATCGAATCCTTGCCCCAAGCGTTTACAGTGGCGCCAGAGACAACCTTGGTGTCGTCGGCACCTTCCACGAAGATCACTGCATCGTCAGCGATCTTGGCGGTGCTATTGTCCTTCAGAGTCAGAGTCTTATCGGCATAGGAGTTAACCGTATTCTGACCCTTGAAGCCAGCTTTGTTGGAATCGGAGATAGTCTTGATCTCGTACTTGTCGCCGTCCACGGAGAAGGTGTAAACGCGATCAACGATGGAAGTCATAGCCTTGCTGTAGCCAGCACTACCAGCAGTACCTGTATCAGAGCTCGATCCCGAAACCAGTACCTCGCCTGCCTTGGCAGAGCCGGTAGTCACAACTTTATAGCCATCAATCTTAGAGATCAATGCTTCTTTAGATGTACCATCAGTGAAGTACAACTTGGCGTTCAGGCCAGCATTCAGACCCGTCTTGATCTCCAAACCATCAACATACAGAACATCTGCGGAAGTAGCAGTGGTATCGGAGATCTCAACATCAAATGCATACCTGCCAACGGTCACAACGTCAACAGTGTCACCAACATTGAAGGTCTCGCCAGACACCAAAGAGGTGTACCAGGTGCCGTCAATCAGGCCCTCAGTATTGTTGTTGCGGGTACCGGTCACTTCGCCAGTCACAACAGTAGCTTTCTCCACATTGTAATTGCCGTCTACCGTATCGCTATCTGCGTAAACGATAACCCAGTCATCCTCGGCAATGCCGTCATAAGCAGTGACGTCGTCCACGTCCTTGTTGCCGATGGTGGCAAAGCCGTTAACAGCCTGGAAGGTCATGGAAGAGGTTCCTACATAGGTAACTTCAGCAACCGCAAAGGGCGTCACAACTGCACGGTCAATCTTGCCGTTTCCGTCGTTGTCGATCAGCTTAATGCTGTAAGCATCCTGCACACCGCTGTGAGTCTTCGCCAAAGAAATCAGTGTACCAGCATCTGCCGTTTTGTTAAAGTGATAGACCTTAGCGCCGGTATCAATCTTATACTCGGTGCTGTCCAGCTTGATCTTCTCGCTGTCACCGGTTACAGGATCCAGGTCACCCACCACGCCGGTGGCAATCACTTTGAGTCCTCATTGGCATAAATGCCATAGACCTTGGACTGATCGCCATCTTTCACCATGACGTCAACCTTCTGGCCCATCAGATCAGAGTAGTCCTTTTCAACCTTGGTATACGTCGTAGTAGTATCCTTGTTCGTCACGACGACATTGTAGGTGCCCTTGCTGTCCTTATTAATACTGGTCAAAATACCATCATCCACGATGGTGGCATTGTACTTGTCCTTCAGCAGGGTGATGGGATTGTTGGCATTGTCCAGTTTGTCAACCGCAGTCACCTTGGTGGCGTCGCCGCCCACCCAAGTGTACTCATACTTGACTTCGCCAGCCTGCAGGGCGTTCCACACCATCTGGGCCGCAGTGTCGCGGGTCAGGGCAGCGGAGACATCCAGACCTTCCAGGCCCTTGTACAGGCCCTTCTGGGTGGCACGGACGTTGACATTCATGTCCCAAGCGTTGCCGGTGTAGCCCTCGATGTCAGAATCGAAGCCCAGGCAGACCAGCAGCATCTTAGCCAGCTGGGAGCCGGTCACATTGCCGTTGGGGCTGAACCGGCCGCCGCCCACACCAGACACGATGCCCTGGGACACGCAGGACTCAATGTACTTCTCCGCCCAAGCAGCGTTGGGGGTGTTGCGCACGTCGGAGAACGTGGGGGTGGCAGGTGTGCCCAGGGTGGGCTCCTCGCCGCCGTTCAGGGCCACGCAGATCATCTTGCAGATCTCGGACCGCTTAATGTTCCCTTCGGGCTTATAGGACCCGTCAGGATACCCGCCGATGATGTTCAGCGCAGAGCACGCATCAACGGCCTCGGTGTTCTCGATCTTGTCCTGATCCGAGAACGCCGCCCCGGCGCCCATGACCATGACAGACAGCATCACAGCCACACAGAGCACCAGGCTCAGAACCTTCTTCTGGGGAACTCCTTGCCCCGCAATGCTTCGCTCCGCAATTTCCCACGGATTTTACACGGAACTCCCACCATAAAAACATCACTGCAACAAAAACCCCCAACGCGGAAAATTTGGTTTTCCGCGTTGGGGGTGTCTTTCTACGAAGGACCAATCACTCTTCCAACTCGTTCTCCCGAATCCGAAGAGCCCCTGTGGGACACGCTTCTGCACACTTGAGGCAGTCAACGCACTCCCGGATCACGTTGCTCTGCTGGAACTCAGGTCGGATGGTAGTATCAAAACCGCGGCCTACCAAGCCGAGGATTCCCTTTTGATCCGCTCAATCCGTTCTGGCTGAAGCTCGTACAGATTGGCACAGCGGATCAGCTTACATTCGGCAAAATCATGGCAGCCGCAGTCCAGACAGCGGGCCGCTTCCGCCCGGGCCTGGGCCTCGGAGAAGCCCAGATTGATCTCCTGAAAGTCGTGCTTCCGCTCCTCCGGGGACGGGTGGGCATCTTGGCCCGGGGCAGCTTGATATAATCGGCAAAGTATTCAGGAGACACCTTCTTCACCGAGAGATAGGTCTTCTGATAGGGTACCTGCATGCCGTTGAGGTACAGGTCCACCACCTTGGCGCAGCGGCGGGCCTCGCCAATGGCCTCAATGGCAATGGACGCCCCTTGGTTTGTGGCATCTCCCACAGCGAAAACCCCTGGCATAGAGGTCCGATAACTGGTCTCATCCGCCGAAATAATGCCTTTCCGGTTGAGTTCAATCCCCTCAAAAGCCCGCCACGTTGGCCTTTTGTCCAATGGCGCTGATGACACAGGTAACCGGCAGGGTTTCAAACTTCCCTTCCACAGGCACCGGACGGCGGCGGCCGCTTTCATCGGGCTCGCCCAGTTCCATCACTTGGAGCTTGATCTCCTTGACCCGGCCATTTTCCCCGATAATCTCCGCGGGGTTGGTCAAGAATTTATAGATCACGCCCTCTTCCCGGGCCTCGTCAATTTCCAGCTGTTCCGCAGGCATCTCCGCCTCTGTCCGGCGGTAGACCACATAGACCTCTTCGGCGCCCAGGCGCACTGCGGTGCGGCAGGCGTCCATGGCCGTGTTGCCGCCGCCCACAACAGCCACCTGGTCGCCAATGGCGGGCTTCTCCCCCATGGCTACCTGGCGCAGGAAGTCAATGCCTCCCATCACGCCGTCCAACTCTTCCCCAGGACAGCCGATGGGCATACTCTCCCACGCGCCAATGGCCAAAACCACCGCGTCATAGCTGTTCTTAAATTCCTCAAAGGTCACATCCCTGCCGATGCGGAAATTGTTCTTCATCTCCACACCCAGGGAGGCAATCTCCGCAACCTCCTCGTCCAGCACCCGTTTGGGCAGCCGGTATTCCGGGATTCCGTACCGAAGCATTCCGCCCATCTGGGGCATCGCGTCCACAACGGTCACCCGGTGCCCTTTTAAGGACAGGTAGTAGGCCGCGGTCAAGCCGCCTGGGCCGCCACCGATGATTCCCACACGTTTGCCGGTGGCCGCCGCTTTGGGCGGAAGATACCCGCCGGCTTGGATCACCCGATCCGCCGCAAAATATTTCAAGTAGGCAATGGAGATCGACTCCTCTACCATCTGGCGCCGGCAGCCATCCTCACAGGGATGGGGACAAACCCGCCCAATGCAGGCAGGCATGGGCAGGCGCTCCTTGATGATCCGCACGGCTTCCTTGTCATCCCCCGGGCAATGGCCTGGACATATCCCTGGGCATTGACGCTGGCGGGGCAGTTGAGCACACAGGGACCCCGGCAGTCGCCGTCGTGGTCACTCATGAGCAGCTCAATGCTGGTTTTCCGGGTCCGAACCACCCGCTCCGATTCTGTATAGATCACCTGGCCATCCTGCGCCACCGTGGAACAGGCCCGCAGAAGTTTGGGGCTTCCTCCGCTTCCACCACACAGAGGCTGCAGCCGCCGTAATGCTTGAGTTCTCCGTTGTGGCAGAGGTTCGGGATCTCAATGCCGTTGTTCTGGGCGATTTCCAGGAGGGTTTGACCAGCTCTGCCAGTACAAATCTTACCGTTAATAATGACTTTAATTCTCGTTTTCATTCTATGCCCCTCCCTTCTTAGTCCACCACAATGGCGCCAAACTTACAGGAGCTGACGCACTGCTTGCACTTGATACAAGCCGACTGGTCAATGACATGGGGCTCTTTCCGGGTCCCGCTGATGCACTCCACCGGGCACTTCCGGGCGCAGACAGTGCAGCCGGTACATTTGGCCGGGTCAATGGAGATGGTCAGCAGCGCCGAACATTCATGGGCGGGACATTTCTTATCCCGGATGTGGGCCTCATACTCCTCCCGGAAATACCGAATGGTGGTCAAGACCGGGTTGGGCGCGGTCTGGCCCAGGCCACACAGCGCACCATCCTTGATGCTGACGCACAGCTCTTCCAGCAGCTCGATGTCCCCTCTTGTCCTTCCCCTTCGCAGATTCGGTTGAGGATCTCCATCATGCGGGTGGTGCCAATCCGGCAGTGGACGCACTTGCCGCAGGACTCCTTGGTGGTGAAGTCCAGGAAGAACCGGGCCATGCCCACCATACAGGTGGAGTCGTCCATGACGACCATGCCGCCGGAGCCCATGATGGCGCCGGTGGCCGACAGTGCCTTATAGTCAATGGGGGTATCCATCAAGGCCGCGGGGATACAGCCGCCGGAGGGACCGCCCATCTGCACCGCTTTGTAGGCCCGGCCGTCCTTAATGCCGCCGGCAATGTCAAAAATAACATCCTTGAGCGAGTTCCCCATGGGAACCTCCACCAGGCCGCCCCGCTGGACTTTGCCGGTGAGCAAAGACCTTGGTGCCTTTGGAGTTCTCCGTGCCCATGGCCGCAAAGGCCCGTCCCGCCATGTTGAATGATCCAGGCAACGTTGGCAAAAGTCTCCACGTTGTTGATATTGGAGGGCTCATTCAGATAGCCGCTCTGGGCCGGGAAGGGCGGCTTCAGCCGGGGCATGCCTCGCTTGCCCTCCATGGATTCAATCAGGGCGGTCTCCTCACCGCACACGAAAGCGCCGGCGCCAATTTTGATGTTCAGGTCACAGGAAAAGTCCGTGCCCAAGATATTCTTCCCCAGCAGGCCGCGGCTACGGGCCTGTTCAATGGCCTGACTCAGCCGCTCCACCGCCAGAGGGTACTCCGCCCGGATATATACATACATGTCGCTGGCCCCAATGGCATAGGCGCCGATGAGCATGCCTTCGATCAGGGGTATGGGGGTCGGACTCAATCACCGCCCGGTCCATGAACGCGCCGGGATCGCCCTCGTCGGCGTTGCAGATGAGATGCTTCTGCTCCCCTTCCGCCTTCCGGGCAGCGTTCCACTTGAACCAGGTGGGGAAGCCCGCGCCGCCGCGGCCGGCAAGGCCGGAAATCTTGATCTCCTCGATCACCTCTTCCGGCTTCATCTTCAGGGCTTTGTCCAGGGCCTGGTAACCGGCATGGTTGATGTAGTCGTCAATGCTGGTGGGGTCCACCACGCCGCAGTTTCGCAGGGCCACGCGCTTCTGTTTTTCAGGAACCGGGCGTCCTCATCACTGATGAACATGGCCTCCAGCTTGGAAAAATCCTTTTCCGCACCGCTTCCACGATCCCCAGCGCGTCGGTCTCCGTGACCCGCACCAGGCGGTGGAGCAGCTGCTCTCCCTCGTAAATATCCACGATGGGTTCCAAATAGCACATACCGATGCAGCCCGTGGTCTCCACGGTAAAGCTGTCGGTGGCGGTCATGTGGCCGGCAAGCACTTTGGCCACCCGGGCCGCGCCGGCGGAAACCCCGCAGCTGCCCTGCCCCACCAGGATACGGATGCCATTGCCCGCTTCCCGCTGGCGCAACTGGCGGAGAATCTTAATGGTTTTCTCCGGGGTAAGATTCCCATAGGTATCGCCGTTAATCATCATCACCGGGGCCAGGAGCAGCAGCCCAGACAGGCCACCTCGTTGAGGGTAAACATTCCGTCTTCCGTGGTCTCCCCATTGTGGATTCCCAGTTCCTGGGTAATAGCGGTCCGAATGCGTTCTGATCCGTTGACATGGCAGGCCGTCCCATCACAGAGCATGATCTGATACGTCCCCATGGGCTGCAAGCGGAAATAGCTGTAAAAGGTGGCTACTCCCATCACTTTGGCCGGGCTGTTGCCCGTGCGCTGGGCCACATGGTAGATGACCTCCTGAGGCAGATAGCCATAAATCGACTGGGCCTGCTGGAGAATCATGATCAGACTGGTGGCATCCTCCTGATATTGGCGCAGTACGCCTTCCATCAGGGATAGGTCAACACCTGACTTGAACTCGGTCATTATTTTCACTCCTTTGATTGACGGGGATTTCGTTTATCATCTTTACAGTTTTTTTATCTTATCTTTCATTTTTCCCCGTGGCGTGCAAAACATTATCGGTTAAATTATAGTCCCCTGGCACACGATTTGCAAGCCCAATTCCACGACTGGCCAAAAGTTTTTGTATACTTTCCCTAAAAATCTGACATTTTCCCAGGCTTTTCGTCTCTCTTTTGTTCCTTTTCTCACAACCTTTGCAAAAAAACTTGCAAGTGAAAAAGAGACTTGAAAACTTCAAGTCTCTTTTTGCATGATTTCTTTCAAATTGTATGTCATATACCGCCTTGGGCAGAAATCTCACACGTGATGCTTCACCCGATCATGTTCCTCCGCCCGCTTGGCGTTGTTAAACCGATCCAGGGTCCCCACCAAGTAACCGGTGATCCGACGGATCCGCTCAAAGGGCACGCCGTCGGCCTCGTTGCGGCCGCAGCCGGGGCACTGGTCGCCGATGATGCCGGAGAAGCCGCACACCGGGTCACGATCCACCGGATGGTTGACCGAACCGTAGCCGATTCCCTTCTCTTTCATACACCGGATAACCCGTTCAAAGGCGTCCAAGTTCTCCGTGGGTCTCCGTCCATCTCGATATAGCTGATGTGGCCGGCGTTGGTGAGGGCGTGGTAGGGAGCCTCAATCCGGATTTTATCGTAGGCGGAGATGGGGTAGTACACCGGCACGTGGAAGGAGTTGGTGTAGTACTCCCGGTCGGTGATCCCCTCCATGACGCCGTACTTCTCCTTGTCGATCTTGACAAACCGGCCCGACAGTCCCTCCGCCGGCGTGGCCAGCAGGGAGAAATTCAGGTTGCGCTTTCTGCTCTCCTCGTCCATGCGGGCCCGCATGTGGGAGATGATCTCCAGGCCCAGCACCTGGGCCTTCTCGCTCTCCCCGTGGTGCTCCCCAATGAGCGCCTTCAAGGTCTCCGCCAGGCCGATAAAGCCCACGGACAGCGTGCCGTGCTTCAGCACTTCCCGCACCTCATCATCCCAGTCCAGCTGATCCGAGTCAATCCAAACCCCTGCCCCATCAGGAAGGGCGCGTTCTTGACCTTCTTCCGGCACTGGATCTCAAAGCGCTCCAGCAGTTGATCCACGCACAGGTCCATCATGTGATCCAAGCTCTCAAAGAAGGTATTGATATCTCCCTTGGCCTTGATCCCCAGCCGGGGCAGGTTAATGGTGGTAAAGGACAGGTTGCCCCGGCCGTTGCAGATCTCCCGCTCCGGGTCCACCACGTTGCCAATGACTCTCGTCCGGCAGCCCATGTAGGCAATTTCCGTCTCCGGATGTCCTTCTTTATAATATTGCAGATTGAAGGGCGCGTCAATAAAGGAGAAATTGGGGAAGAGCCGCTTGGCGGAGCACCGCACGGCAAGCTGGAACAGGTCGTAATTCGGCTCGCCGGGGTTGTAGTTGACCCCCTCCTTGACCCGGAAGATCTGGATGGGGAAGATGGGGGTCTCTCCGTTCCCCAGGCCGGCCTCGGTGGCCAGCATGACGTTCTTCATCACCATCCGGCCTTCCGGCGTGGTGTCCATCCCATAGTTAATCGAAGAGAACGGCGTCTGAGCCCCGGCCCGGGAGTGCATAGTGTTCAGGTTGTGGATCAGGGCCTCCATAGCCTGACAGGTGGCCCGGTCGGTCTCCTTGGTGGCCCGATAATGGGCAAAGGCCTGGCACTTGCGCATCTCCGCTTCATCCTGGCTGTAATGGGCCAGCAAAAGGGCATCTCCGCCTGGAAATACTCCTCACAGTCCTCCAGCTTGGGATACAGGCCGGTCTCTTCCTTAATCTTCTGGATATTGGCCTTGATCTCGCTTTCAGGGTCTGTTCGATCCTCCAGCAGCATCACCGCCCGAGCCAGATTCTGGCGATAAATCCGCTGGAACGTCTTCCGCACTCCCATGGCCATGGAATAATCAAAGTTCACAATGGCTTGCCCGCCATGCTGGTCGTTCTGATTGGATTGAATGGCGATGCAGGCCAGGGCTGCATAAGAGGCAATGTCGTTGGGCTCCCGCAGTGTGCCGTGCCCGGTGGAGAAGCCCCCATCAAAGAGCTTAATCAGGTCAATCTGGGTACAGGTGGTGGTCCCCATAGGGGCAAAGTCCATGTCATGGATGTGGATATCCCCGCTGGTGTGGGCCCGGGCATGCTCCGGCTTCATCACAAACATCTGATAGAACTGCTTCGACCCCTCGCTGCCGTACTTGAGCATAGTGCCCATGGCAGTGTCTCCGTCGATGTTGGCGTTCTCCCGCTTGATGTCGGAGTCCTTGGCCTTGGAGAAGGTGATGTCCTCATAGGTCTTCATCAGCCGGGTGTTCATCTCCCGGGCGCGGCTGCGCTCCTCCCGGTAGAGGATGTAGGACTTGGCGGTCTGCACATAGCCGTTGTCCATGAGCACCCGCTCCACCAGATCCTGAATGTGCTCCACATCGGGGCAGTTTCCCCTTCTACCTCCAGCACAGAGGCCACCTCATGGGCCAGCTTGGCCGCGGTCTCCTCATAGCCCGGGTTATAGGTGGCCTCAAACGCCTTGTTGATGGCGTCTGCAATCTTATTCTCATGGAAGGGGACCACTCTTCCGTCCCGCTTCCGAATCTGTTGTACCGTGGTCATCGAGCGTCTCTCCTTCTTATCCAAACTCCCATCTCCGCCGGGAGCATCTTGTGGTTTTCCTATCACAAAAACACACGATATTGTGTTTCCTTCGAATCAGCACCCACATCATAGCACCCGGGCACTGTCTCCGTCAAGACTTGTCTGGGAAAATTATTGCACAAAATTTAGGGTCCGTCTGTGACTTCGGCACCATGGCTTGTGTGCCCATGCGCCCGCTCCCGGCAGACTCCCCCGCTTCCCAACGGCGCCCTGCTCTTCCAGGATTTCTTTCCCCAGCCGCCCAGGAGACCGACACGGGTTACACGCTGTCCGAAAATTGGTACTTCACCAAGAGATGACAGGGCAGAATCTCCTCAATCCGGGCCTTTGTCTGCTCAAATCCCGCCGGGATCCCCTCCACACCGGGAAAGGAAACCACCACCTCCAGCGGGTCCTCCGTCTCCTCCACCTGGGCCGGGATTCCACAGCCCCGGAGGGTATCGTTCATGGCCGCCAGGGTAAAGCTGTCCCCCAATGCGAAGCAGCGCGGCCACCGTCTGGCGCAGTTCTTCCAAGGTCTCCCCTGCGCGCTCCAGTCCCAGCAGCTCCAGCAGTCCTGTCAGCCCTTCCGCCTGGGCCGTGTACAGATTCATCTCCCGCTGGAGGAGGGCCACCTGCTCCGCCACCTGGTCCAGCGCCTCCCCTTCGCTCTGGAGTTCCCCCACTGGAAGGAGCCCTCCCATCGGTAAACCCCCAGCGGGGCCAGCAGATCCCGCAAGTTCTGTCCATGACTCATCGCAGTTCCTCCACAGAGACAGACTCCAGCACCGGCAGCTGGTTTTCTGCCACCACCACATCGTTGGCCGGGCCTTCAATCCGGTAGTTGTCAACCCCCTCCACCTGGTAAATGCGCTGCCCAATCTGTGCCAGAAGAAGGTCCCGGCCCAGCATGCTTCCGTCAAACCAGGTCTCCATGGCCTCCTGTACCCGGGCAATCACCGGCCCAGGCAGCAGTCCGGGCTTTGGTTTAACAGAGAGAATGAGCCGTACTGCCACCGGTTCCGGCGCCAAAACCGCCACGTCCACCGCGATCTCCGCTTCTGCTCCAACCGCTCCTGGACCTGCCTGAGGAGCTCTTCCCCGGCAGACCCTCCACCCCGGCAATGATCACATCCACCGTACCCATTCCCCGGTTTTTGGGCAGAACCCGCACCGCGGTCACCCCCTCCACCGCCAAGGCCTCCTGGGCATAGTAGGCTCCATTGGTGCCGTTGGGTAGCTGCTGGTAAGTGGCCAGAATCGGGGCCCGCAGTTCCTCGTCCCCTTCTTCCTCCCGCCCCCTGTAAACGGGACCGGATTGGTACAGGCGGCCACCCCCACCGGCGCCACCGCCATGGTGCGGACCGTCCCGGCGGACACATTGCCCCGGCCCGGGTTCCACCGCCTGGGCCGGGAGGTCCACAGATAGCTCCCCCGCAGGCAGCACCCCGGCCTGGGTGGTCTCAAAAGCCACCAGCCCCGCCGTCATACACACCGTCCCTTGGGCAATCTCCAAATCCTCCTCCACCGCCTCCTGGACAGAGAAGCGGAGGGTCCCACTGGCCTGCCGGGCAGGGTTTCGGGCAATCCCCGCAGAAACCCATGTTTTTCCAGTTCTTCCCCTGTGGCCGTCTGGGGGAAAACACTGCCGGCAGCTCCAGGCCAGCTCCTCATAGAGCCCATAGACCTGTGCCGCCAGGGCATACATCCGCACCGCCATCTCTCCCGTGCCGTTGGGTTCCATTCCGGTCTCCTGAGAAAACCGATCCATCATCTCCCGGTAAATTTCTTCCACTGTTTTCATATGCTTCCCGCCTCCTGTCGGTCCTCTTGCCTGTCCTGCCACCCCAGCGCCGCCGCGTCCAGCACCGCCTGCATGGGTTCTCCCTGCCACTCCAGTTCCACGGTCAGCGTCCGGGTTTCCTCCGTCCAAACCGCACCCAATACCCGCAGGTTTTCCTCCCCCGCCAGGGCCTCCGCGGCATAGCTGGCCCCAGTGCTCCCCGGGCCGAGGGCCGCGCCCGAGACAGCAGATACAGTCGGCTGCCCACCTCCGGCAGCAGGGGGAAATCCGCCCCGACGGGCTGTGAGCAGAAAGAGAACCGCTCCAGTACCCCTGCCCCGCCCGTGGCAAGGGCAAAGCCCCCCGCTCCATCGGGGCGGTAATCCCCTTCCCGCAGCTGGGTCACCGTCATCCCCTCACCTCCTGTCCCTGGAGCCACAGCGACCCCTCCACCTCCACCCTTCCCTGGAGCTGGATGGTCCCCTCCTTCGTCAGCCGAATCCCCGCGCCTGGCGCCACGGAGATCCACACCTCTCCGGGCCGGATGCTTTCCTCCACCTGGCCACCCACCACGCAGGGGCCTCCTCCGGCCCGCTCTTCACCACCAGCACCGTCTCTCCCCGGTCAGGAACCCAGTGATACCCGCCCGGCAGACAAACCCGAACCCGCCGGCGTTCCCCCGCCAGAGACACCCCCACTGTGTCTCCGGATAACGTCACTTCTCCCCATTCTGCCCCAGGCTCCTGCAGCCGGGTTTCCTGCTGTCCTCTTGCCATCCACATGAGATTGCCTCCTTTTCTCTCCTTTATAAAACCCCCTGAGGGTCTCCCAGCACCAGGGTGGTCTCATGCCCCAGTTCCCCAGGCAGACCCGGCTCTCTCGCACCCGATACGTTCCATTCCCTGCTCCATCCCGTTCGGGTCAGCCGCACCAGGTCCCCTGGCCAGGCGGCAAAGGGCAGCGCCACCGTCACTTCTATGACCAGCCTCTCCGCCGCCGACCGGTCCAACTGGAACTTCGCCTGATACCGCCGGGCCTGAAAGCCGGTGTCCTTAGGCAGCAAAATCACCCGGCTGCACTGGCCTCCCCGCCGCCGAAAGTCCTCATTGAACTCTGTCTGCCGGGTCCACCCCGTCACATCTTTTACCGTGACCTGGGACAATACCCCATACCGCTGGTCCCGCCGGACCACCCTCGTCACCGGCGCGGTCTCATCCAGCGCCGCCGGGGTTTTATCCTCCCAGGGGTGGAGCGCCAGCTTCCCCGCCCGGGTAAACCGCGGTGTCACGCCTGCATAGTAACGGGCAAATGTATACAGGACCTTCCAGCAGCTGCTCCCCGAAGCCACCGAAAAGCCCTGTACCGCCGGCAGCGACACTGCTTTTTCCAGTCCAACTCCATAGGGGGTGACATACCGCCGCAGAATTTCCGCCAGCGTCGCCTGTCCATAGTCCGCCGCCTCCGCCTGATTGTCCAGCAGCAGCGCCTGGAGCCCCCGCCCTGTGATCTCTGCCACACATCCAGCCGGAGACCACTGGGTTTCACATTCGTCAATCACCCCGAAAAACAGCGTCTCCCCTTCTCGGTCACCCGCAGCCGGGTTCCATCGGCCAGCCGGCTCTCCTGCCCCGCCGACCACAGCGTCTTCACCCAAACGCTGTCACAAGGTGCCAAGCCCATAGTTCAGCCGCCAGGCCACCGGCGTGGGCAAGGTGTACTCCGTCCCGTCATAGCAAAGCATGGTCCATTCCATTCCCTCACCCCCTCACCCGCAGACGCTGTCCCGGCTGGATCACATTGGGATTCTTGATCTGCGGATTCAACACCAACAGTTCCCCAGGGTCATGCCCCAGGCCCGCGCAATGCCCCACAGGGTCTCCCCCGAGACCACCGTGTGATACACCGCTGCCTCTGACACTTCCCCTCCCGCTGTCTGTCCGCCGCCTCCCGCCTCTGGACGGACAGGCTCCAGCTGCTCCCGGTACCGGTCATTGTCCTCCCAAAACGTGAAGGTATACCGTACATAGTCCTGCCTTGGCTCTTGGGCCAGGGTCAAGTCCACAAAGTACGCCTTGGCACTCTGCCATACAGGATGGATCAAGGTCCCCGGTCCGCTGTGATAGAACACAGAGGCCAGCTTCTTAAACTCCTCATAGGCGCCTGCCCCGTAAAATTCCCCTCTCCCTTCATCACCCGCCGGCCCAGCCCCAGGTCCTGCATGGCATACCGTCCAAAAGGGCACCTTGTGAACCGCCACCTTTCGCACATACTGAATGGTATAGGTTCTCGGGTTGTGGGGCCAGACATAGCTCTTATACTGCATCGGCGTCAGTTCCACCCTGCCGTCTCCTTTCTCTCTAGTCAATAGAGGAAAAATCCCCCGTCATACCGCCGGGCATCCCGCTGCACCGCCCGGTCCAATTCTCCCCAATCGGCTGTCGTTCTCTGCTCCAGGGATTCCGTCAACGCAAAAGGCGTCACTTCCCGTCCTCCCATTGCCGCCTGGGCGATCTGTCTGGCCTGTCCCAGCTGCGCGTACAGCGACCACCCCTCCGGCCGGGGCCGTACTTGTTCCGTCAGGCTGACCATCTCCTGCGCCGCCTGCTCTATGGTCTCCAGCACATCCTCTCCCCCGGTCCGCCGGCGTTCCTCCAGACTCCACGCCTCCGCAGCAGCCCCACGCTGTCCTGCGTCTGGTGCCGGAGCCGTCTCCCGTTCCCTGTCTTCCGGGAGAAATTCGTTTTCTCTCCCTCTCCTCGGCCAACGGGGCAGTCCCAACGCAGATTCCCACTCCTCCTCTTCCGCCAACAGGGTCTCCAAATAATCAATCACAGGCCCCCTCCTTCAATGCCTGAAACCGGGCCCAGTCAAAGGTGGGATTCTCCTCCCGGACCATCTCTCCCGTCTCCCGGCCGCACACCGGGCACCGGGCCCTCTCCGCCGCCTCCCGGCACTGAGGGCACAGCTGACGGGCCACTTCCTCTTCATCCAACAGAAGGTTGACCGCGCACCACAGGTAGTCCTCCTCCCTCATCGCCTTGGCCCGTTCCTCCGTCGGCAGCGCCCCAAAACATTTGAGCACATGCCACCGAAGGCGCTGCCGCGGCATGTGCTCCAGGCTTTTTTTAGCTGGTCCAGCCGGCTCCTCTCCAGTCCGGTCCCCAGACCCTCCTCCTGGTAAAACGCCATCCACCGGCGGGCCAGAGTTTCCACCTGGCCCACCGTCAGCCTGTGCAGAACCTCCTCCCCGGACCCATACACCGGACGCCCCCGGCGAACCACCGCCCGGGCCACCAGGCAGGCGTTGGAGCACAGCGCCCGGTCTCTGTCCTCCCCCGCCAGCGCTGTCGCCTCCCGCCGGGCCTCCAGAACCTCCTGGGCCGTCAGCAGCCGCAGCTGGACCCCGCCCGGCAGCCGCTGCCGGGGGGAGGCGGTCAGAATTCGCAGCCAATCAGGGCTCTTCATAATGCTGTCTCAATCCTCCTCCCCGCCATTACCGTGACCTTTTTCCACCACAGCGGCGCCCAGCGTGCCGCTCTCTCCAATCTTGCTCCACTGACACCCGCTGTAAATCACCCGCCGGTCCGGCTTGCAGATCACCAGACTGAAATCCTCCAGGTCATGGAAATGAATCCCGTCTGCCAAAGCCTCATCCGTGGCATAGATTCGGGTGAGCTCCAACACATGCCGGCTCTGTCCCGGAATTGTGGCCACCGGTTCTCGTTCTCCAAAGGCCTCCACCGTGGTGCTGGACTTGGTGGACTGGGCCGTATAGCTCTGAACCACCGCCACTTTTTTCCCATCCACCTCCAGATAGATGTCACTGCTGGTGGGAATCAAATTTGCCGCCATATCCTAACCCCCTGTCACACGGTGATCTGGGCGCTCAGCCAGATCTGATTGAGTCCATGGGCCACCGTAAAGGAAAAGGTCACCAGGCACACCGTGGGCGCCTCCTCCAGCGGCTGGACGGTAACCTCTCCATACCCCGTGATGATCTCCGAGGCCAGCTTCCGCTCCAGCTCCAAAATCACCTGGGAGCGTACCGCCCCCCGGGTCTGGGCCGTGTTTTTGGCCCGGGGAAACTTGGCCCGCAGGGCATTTCTCACCCCGGGGATGACATCGTCCACCACCAAAATTGTGGTCAGCTCCCGCCATGTGCTGTCGGAAACGCCTCCGGTGGTGGTCCGAGTGGTCACGCCGCGGACCACCGAACACACGCCGCCCGCCAGCTCCACCGGGGTCACACCCCCCTGGAGCAGCGTGTCCAGTTCACTCTCCCCATAGCGGAGCGCCAGGCCGGGAATCCCCCGCAGCTCCACGCCGCCCAGGGGAAGGGCGGGGTCTCCCTCTCCACAGATGGCCCCGGCCACCGCCGCCGCCACCAGCGCACCGCCTGCCTCTTCCGATATCCCCGGTGCCACCAGCACCACCCGCTCGTGGTTCAGGGCCTTGGCCCGGGCCACCAGCTGACTGACGGATTCCTCCGCCCCGCCAGGCACCACCGCGATCCGCTCCCCGACGGACCTGGGCATCCGCCAGCACCTGGTCCCGCAGCGCCTGCTGGACAGACAGCGTCTGGCTGTCGCAGACCACCACCTTGACCGACTCCTGTTCTCCCAACAGCGCAAAGGCCGCCGGATAGTCCGCCTCCTCTTCCACTGGAACCGCCAGCACCCGGGCCGCCCCGTTGGCCATGAGGAGCTTCACCAGCGCGGTCAGAGCATCCTCTTTCCCAAACGTGGTCTCCGCCTCCTCATAGCGGCCCAAATCATACAGTTTCCCCGGGGTTCCCCCCTGGCTCCGGGCCGCCACGGCAGCCCACCCCGGCGGGCCGCTCCACTGACCACTGCCGAGGCCGCATAAACCGAGTACACCCCCGGCCGTTCATGGGTTGTCACCATACTGCTCACAGCGTCACCTCTCCTCTCACCGTAAAGCCCTCCAATTCTCCGCTCTCCTCCATTCCTGCCACCAGCATGCCCCGGCACACCGCCTGGAGCTTGCCCCAGAACATCCCGCTGGCCTGGTCGAAGGCAGTCTCCCCCGCGGACCACTTCTCCACAGCGAATCCCGCCGGTCCCCGTTCCATCAGCGCCTGTGCCACCTGCTCCAGCAGGGCCTGGCAGCCTGACTCCCCTGCCGCCTCTGGGCTGTAAAGGGTCACCCCAAACTTCACCGTGATCCGCCGCCCATACCGCTCGGTCCATTGCCGGGCCGCCGGATCATAGGTCTGCCCCAGATAGTTCTGAAAGCCGGACGCGCCGGCCTCCACCTCCTTGACCTGTACCACCGCCACCGGCGTCTTCCGCCCCTTCCAGACCTCCTTGGGCCAGGCGGAGAGGGCCTCAATGCCCGCCTCCGCCAGAAATGCGGTCATCGCCTGCCGAATCGTGGCCAACGTCGTCATGTCACATCTCCCTCCTGCCTGACCAGAACGGCCCGCCAATAGATCCGCTCCCGTCCCGCCTCCACGGCGCTCACGTTCCGCACCCCATAGAACCTCTCCCCCTGCTGCAAAACCCAGTCTCCCGGTTGTTCCTCCAGCGGAAGACTTGCCTCTGCCAGGCACAGCACCATTTCCTGCCGGCGCAGGCCCAAATCCGTGGGCACAAACTGCCGCGCCTCCCCCAGCAGAAGACGCAGCACCGCCCGCCCCGTCCCCACGATCTCTCCGTCCCGCCACAGGGTCACCGTCTGGCCATACCGGGCCGCAATGGCTTGAAAACTGCCGGCAAAGCTCATCCCTCCACCTCCAAAAAGGCAAAACACCCCGTCCTGTACATAGGGCTCCATCAGCCGCTCCGCCTGGCTTTGTAGGCTCCTGGCACAGGCGTCTCCCTGTCCGGTCCTCCCGGGCCCGCACCGTCAGGTCCCCGGCGGAAAAGGACAGCGGCGTGGGCTGACTCTGCTCCAAAGCCCCTGTCATTCCTGCCAGCGCCGTCCAGGCACTGGCCACCACCAATAGGTCCTGGCAGTCCTCTTCCGTCACATCCTCCCGTAGGCGCCCCAGCCACTGCTCCAACGCGCCGCCGCACAGGATGGAGAGGACGTTCTCCTCTCCATCCGTCAGTTCCCGTCCGGCAAAGCACAGGGCCACCTCCAACACTGCCTGCCGAGAAATCATCCTTCTTCCCCCGCTGTCCCGATCTGAAGCACCTTAGAGGCCGGCTGAAACACCTTGGCAAATCCAGAAATCGAGGTGATGGCGGCCCGCTCTAGCTGCCGGTCGATAAGCTTGTCATACTCCACCAGCACCTCACTGCCCGGACCAGCTCTAAGGCATACTGCCTGTCCAAACCAATGATGGTCCCGGAGGGCACCGCGCTGCTTCGAGCAGGGTGGCCCCATGGGGTTACCAGCTTTCCCGTTCCCTGGAAGGCCAGCCCCGCCGTGCTGTCCTGCATCTCCTCCAGCTTGAGGATTTGGGCCATGGCGTCGCCCACCAGCAGGGTATTCATGGTATAGGGGTCAAACTGACTCCAAAAGTCCACCAGCGCGTCATAGCTCAGGGTCCCCGCTGTCCCGGCGATGGGCTTGGTCCCCACGGTGTACTGATCGGCGCCGTTCTTGTTGCCGTCCCCGTTGCAAATCACGTCAATGGCGTCGGCCACATGCATCCGGTTGATGTAGGCGCCGATCTGCCGCAGGGTGACCGAGAACAAATCCAGCCGCTGGAACTGGATGGCCTCGTAGGAGGCCACCAGCATCCGGCCCCGCTTGTGCAGCTTCACCAGGTTTTCCTGGGCGCTCACCCGGGTCTCCGGGATCATCGCCCCTCCGCCACCATTTTCAGGGATTTCTCCTCCTCCGTGGGGGTGGAGGCGATGGAACGGTAATCCATCCCGCTGATCCGGGTTTCCGCCGCTGTCATCAGGGGCAGAATATTGTTCTCCTCCATTCCCTGTCGCACCGCCCGGGCCACATATTCCGGGAAAAGCACCGCCGATTCCCAGCTGGCAAAGAACTTGGACACCACATCGGAGTCCGCCCCCTTCACCTTAATGTCAAACCGTTTCAGCTGCCGCTGAAAGGCATCCAAATGCTCCAGCGGCGTCCCCTTGTACTGCTCCGAGGGGTCACACTTCTCCAGCACCTTGGTAAAGGACCGCCCCGCTTCGCTGTACATCCCCTTGTCCAGCTTCACCGTCTCAAACTGATATGCCATACATCCCGTCTCCTTTCACGCCTCACAGGAACAACCCCATGGTTTTTTCCTCTGTGTTCAGGTTCACCACCAGGCAGGCTCTGCCCGTCTCCCCGGTCTGTTCCGGGCGCAGGCCCCCGGCTCCGTCGGTCACCAGCCGGTTCCACCCCAGCACCGGGGCGGGGGACCCGCTGTACTTCACCCGGACATATCCCCGGATTTGCACCGCGGCGTGATTGTTCCGTTTGTTCAGCACCACGCCCACCGGCGCCACGCCGCCGTTGGCGTTGCGCACGGTGTCATTGCCGTCCATTCCCGCGATGCCTCCGGTGGTCACCGCTACCGCCTTCATGGTTACCACCATGCTTCCCATGCCGCCAAACTCCACACTCATGCTGTTCTCCTCCCTTTCTTCAGATCACAAAGGACCCGTCGTTTGCCTCCGGGCCCGTCTCTCCCCGTCGTACCGCAGCTGCACCGGCATGGGCAGCTTTTTCCTCCAGCCGCCGGGCATAGCAGGCCCGCAGCCGTTCCAGCTCTGGCTCTTCCAGCCTGTCGGCAATGGCCCGCAGGGTCTCACCCCCAGGCCCTCCTCTGCCAAAAGACCCAGCCGGACCGTCTCCTGCCGCAGCCCGTCCAGGTATCGCCGCCCCATCTCCGCCTGCCGCCGCAGGGCCTTCAGTTCCTCCCGCCAGGGGCCCTCTTGGTCCAGACTCGACAGCAGCTGTTCCAACGTGCCCGCTTCCGGAAGCCTTTGACCACCCCAGCTCTGGGCTGGGCGGGAACCGCCCAAAGGACCACTCAAAGGCGTCGGTGGGGTCTGCCAGCCGTGCAATGCAGCGTTTGCCCTCATAGGTTCTCCCCTTCACATGGCTGCACAGCCCCCGGTCATGGATGTCATGGCCGCAGATGGAGCACACACACCGGGAGACCGCGCAGCTGACGCTGACCTCCTTCTTGATGCCCCTGCGATCTCCGCAATCAGCCCCTCGTTCTCCTGGGTCCGCAGCATGTACGCATACCCTTTCAGGTAGCACCCCGGCTCCCCCTGCCTCAGAGCGCACCCCCGGTTCCTCCACCAACTCTGTCCGATAAATCCGGGCCCGCTGGTCCGGGCGCTCCAGTTGTGGTCAAAGATTCCCGTCTTCCCCACAAACAACTCTGCCAGCCGCTCCAAGTCCTTCCGGCTGAAATATTCCTGGTCCCGGTCTGTCTGGTTATCGCACAGGCGCACGGTAAAGAGATAGACCTCCTCCGCCGTCAGGCTGGTGCCGTTTCTCTGGTTCACGATGGCCAGCTCCTCCTCCACGGGGGCTGTTTTCCCCTGGGCCTGGGCCTCCTTGGTCACTGTCTGCATAGGCTTCCTCCTTCTCCTGTTGTCTTTCCTGATCTCTGCTCTCCCGGGCCATCTGTTCCGCCTGCTGCCGGTACAGGGCCGCCCGGGCCTCCTCCACCTGATCCTGCAAGTCAATTTCCTCCCACTCCACTTGGAAGGCGCAGTCCTTTCCATGCATGCGCAGCCACAGCGTACAGATCTTTTCCACCACCGGGGTCAGGGTCCGCCGCAGCGCGGCCAGCTCACTGGTCATAATGTCCGCCTGCTGGCTGCTCATCCGCTCTGTGGAGGACCAGTTCAGCCCCAGCAGGAAGGGAGGAATCCCCGTCTGGGCGATCAGCTGCTCCAGAATCATCCGCACCGGTGCCTGGCAGTCGGGGATGGCGCACTCCGCGCCAATGACCTTGATCTCCACATCCCCCACCGCCACAAAGTCCCGCACAGCCCCGGACCGGGTGCTCTCCATGGCCTCTGCCCACCGCTGGGCCAGCAGCTGGCTTCTCGCCTGCACCCGCCGGTGGTCCAGCGCCTCTTCCCCCGGCTTGTACACCACGGCAAAGCGGACATTGCCCGCCCGTTCCCAGTTGGCGCCCAGGGTCTGATAGATTTTCAGCAGCACCCCCGACAAAAAGGGCAGGCTGTGGAGCAGGGACACCCCGTACGGATGCTCCGGGCTGGGGTGGTACGGGGTAAAGAGCAGCAGCTCCTGGCGAGGCAGCACCTCTGTCCGGCCGTCCGGCCGCCGCAGGGCCAGCAAAACCTCCAGGGGGGAGTCCCCCTCCTTAACCTGGACATCCGACACCCGCCCGCACAGCACAGCGGCAATGTCCCGCCCATCCCGGCTGGGGACAATCTCTCCCACCGCCCGTCCACAGGTGAGCAGGCAGTCCAGGTAGCTGTCCAGGAAAGCCTGGATGCCCTTTTGATTCCACCCCACCGGCACCGTGCGGAGAAAGTGGTTCAGCGCCCGCTCTGCCTCCTTGTCCTGGCAGGTCACCCCCACGCCGCCGGCCAGCCGGACCAGCTTCAGCACCGCCGCGTCCACCACCGGCACCGCCTCCCGAATGGCCCGGTACAGGGAAAACTCCGGCTGGTGCAGGGGCACATATCCATCGATCAGGGAAAAGGGATGCCGGTCCGCCGGCCGCAGCTGAACCGGTGCCGGCTTCTCCGGGGGTTCCTTTCCTCTTCCTCTCCAAAATCCCATGACACACTCCTCTCTATCTGCTTTCAAACGTGCCGCTCCACATATCCGGCAAAAAAGAGGTCCTCTCCCTCCTCCGGCGCCACCACTGTGGCCACGAAATACCGGATCTCATCCATGGCGTGGTCAAATTCCTTCCGCACCCGGTCCCGGTCCCCGGCGGACAGGTCCCAGCAATAGGAGGCAAACTCCCGAATGGCGTCGGTGCAGGGGGGACAAATGACAATCTTCCCCTGCTTCAGGGCGTCCGCCGTCTGCCGGATGCCGGAGAGCACCTCATTGTCGGCCTTTCTCACGTGCCAGCCCTCCCGCCGCAGCACCTCCAAAAAGGAGGCCGCTGAGGGGTCCACCACCACCGCCTCAATCTCCCGCCCGCCGGCCAGCTCCCGCAGCCGCTGGGCGTACTCCTGGTCGGTCTGCTGCCGCCGGGCCGCCCGGGCGTCGTAATAATACTCTTGCACCCGGTACCACACCCCGCCCCACTTTCCCCACAGTCCCATGGAGGTGGGGTTGACCGTCCCATAGTCACAGGAGATCACCCACCGGTCCGCTGGTTCCGCCGGTGCCGACCGCACCATGCTCTCCTCAAAGAAGTCATAGACCAGCCCTTCCGCCGCAGTCCACTCCCCCAGCACAAACCGCCGGTAAAAGGCCCCTGAAAGGTCCGCTCATACCGCTGCCGGGTTTCCTGGGACAGAGTGGGGTTGTCCTCCATAAAGAACCGCAGGTGGAGCAGGTTCCGCGCCTGGGCCTTGCAGATCCACTCCCGATAAAACCAGTGCCCCGGCCCCGCCGGGTTGCAGGAGAACCAGAATTTTGCCCCCGTCACAGAGCACCGGGCACAGGCCTGTTCCACAAAGGACCTGGGCATCAGCGCCACCTCGTCCAGCAGCACCCCCGCCAGGGTCACCCCTTGGATCAGCGCCGCGCTCCCCTCATCCTTCCCGCCGAAGAGGAAATAGGTGTTCTCCACCCCGCCGCACCGGATCTTCATCCAATTCCGGGAGAGTTTCTCCTCCCAGGTAAACCCCAGGCCCTCCAAAACCGGCAGCACGCTGGACAGCAGATTCCGCCGCACAGACTCCGTGGTCTTTCCGCACAGCGCAAACTGCTGCCGCTGGAATCGGGTCATGCTCCACAGGACAAAGGAGAGGCCCAGGCACAAGGTCTTCCCGCTGCGCACCGCCCCATCACAGAGGATGGCATCCTTTCCCGCGTCCGGAGAGCCCCGATTCCACCACCGAAGCACCCGCTTCTGCTTTTCGGAAAAGCACAGCCTCATCGCCGGGAGCACATCCCCTCCGGTGCCTGGGGCCGGTCCAGCGCCTCTAAAAAGGCCGCCGCGCCCCGGTTCTCCTCGTCCTTCAGCTGCTCCAGCAGCTTTTCCAGTACCGCCGCCCGGTCGGTGAGCTTCACCTCCACCGCCCCGCTGCTGTTCCGCTTAAACTCCGTCAGGCACCCCAAGTCCAACGTGTCAATCTCCTGGGTCTGCTCCTGGGTCAAATAGGCCAGCTTCACCACGTCGTTGGCCGCCCCCGCCGCCAGGGCCATCATCTGCTCCAGCACAGCTCGGCGGTTCACCGTTCGTTTTCCCACTGTCATCCCTCCTCACCCTATGGGAAAACACCCCCTTGAGGGGGACGTTTTCGTACACCCTTTTTCAAAAAATCAAAAAATTTTTCAAATTTTCTTTCCCAAGGCCGATGTTTCCCGGCCGCCCCGCCGCTTCCCCAGGTTCCATTTGACACCCCTCCCCCTATTTGCTATCCTGAACTCGAGGTGAAACCATGAAACGAAATCGCGTCTATCTCCCCAATCCCTTCCCTCCCCTTCTCCGCAGAACAACTTGACCCCCTGCCCCGTCTCATTGCCATTTTGGAGAGCTCCTTTGACGGCATTTTCGTCACCGATGCCCAGGCCCGCCCCATCTGGTGCAACCACTCCTACGAGGTCATCTCCGGCCTAACCGCCCAGGAGGTCCTGGGGGTCCCCATGGGGAACTGGTCCGCCGGGGCACCATCTCCCACTCCGCCACCCTGGAGGCCCTGGCGCAGGGCCAGGCGGTCACCATCAACCAGACCTTCACCACCGGCAAGCGGGCGGTGGTCACCAGCACCCCCATTTACGACCAAACAGACCAGATTTGCCTGGTGGTCACCAACGTCCGGGACATCTCTGAGCTCATCGCCCTCCAGGAGACCTTGGACCACCAACGCCGCCTCTCCGCCCGCTATCAGCAGGAGATCGCGGTCATCCGGGACCAGCTCCTCCCCCCCCCCAGCTGGTGGCGGAGGACCCGGCCACCCTGAACCTCCTGCGCATCGTGGGCCGGGCCGCCCAGCTGGACACGGTGGTCCTCATCCAGGGGGAGACGGGCACCGGCAAGGAACGGATTGCCTCCTACATCCACCAGAACTCCCCTCGGGCCCGAAAAAACTTCATCCGGGTCAACTGCGGCGCCATCCCGGAAAGCCTGGCGGAAAGTGAGCTCTTCGGCTATGAGCGGGGTGCCTTCACCGGTGCCAACCGAGAGGGCAAACCCGGCCTCTTCGAGGTGGCCCACGAGGGCACCATTTTCCTGGACGAAGTAGGTGAGCTCTCCCTGGCCACCCAGACCAAGCTCCTTCGGGTTCTCCAGGAAAAAGAGATCACCCGGGTGGGGGGCAGCAAGCCCATTCCCATTGACGTCCGGGTCATCGCCGCCACCAACCGAGACCTGCAAAGTGCGTCACCGAAGGCGCCTTCCGGGAGGACCTCTACTACCGTCTGAGCGTCTTTCCCGTCTGGGTGCCCCCTCTGCGGGGAGAAAGCTGGACATCCCCAAACTGGCCGCCTCCGTCATCGAGGAACTCAACCAGACCTACGAGCACAAAAATCCCTTACCGTCGGGGCGGAGGCCACCCTGCTCCAATACCCTTGGCCAGGCAACGTCCGGGAACTGCGGAACGTCATGGAACGGGCCTTTATTATGAGCGACGGAGAGGAAATCCAGGCTGAGGACCTGGCCATTTTGGACAACGGCAGTCTCCACACCCCCAAAACCATCTCCCCCACCTACGGGGTAGAGCCCCAACACCCCCAGTCCCCAGCCCCCGCACCGGAATGTCCCCTCTTACGGAAGAGAGCCTCCAGGCCCAGGTGGAGCGGTTTGAGGCCGCCCTCATCGCCCAGGCCCTGGCGGAGGCGGGCTCCCTCCGGGCTGCGGCCCGCCGGCTCCAAATGGACCCGGCCACCCTCCTCCGCCGAAAGAAAAATACCAGGCACAGCGCCGCCTGCTCCCCGACTGATTCATTTCTAAAACACCTTCCCCCGGCGATCCCAGTGTTTCAGTTTTGCGGCGTGTTTTATTTTCAAAACAGAATAGCCTCCCGCCCCTGGTTTCTCTCTGTGTTTCGTCACAAAAAAGAACTCCCCTGTGGCTCGGTCTCTCTTTGATCCGGCCCCAGGGGAGTTTCCTTTTTCCGTTCTTTTTTCAAATTTTTATCCTGTTTTTTTGCCTGGTTTTCTTTTTTTGCCCATAGTTGGCACGATAATTGCTTGTATTGATAGGCGAAGGCAATTTCACCTCCTTCGCTGACAAATACATTCTTGCACCTTTTAGGAGAACCACATCTCAAAACACGGAAAGGACGAAATACTATGGCAATGATGACTGTAAAAGAATACGTTGAGAGCCTGCGGGCCATGAAGCTGCGGGTCTACATGTTCGGCAAGCGGGTGGAAAACCCCGTGGACGATCCCATCCTCCGCCCCTCGGTCAACTCCGTTCGGATGACCTATGATCTGGCCCAGGGTCCCAATTATAAGGCGCTGATGACCGCCACCTCCCATCTCACCGGAGAGACCATCAACCGGTTCACCCACATCCACCAGTCCACCGAGGACCTGGTGAACAAGGTGAAGATGCAGCGCCTGCTGGGCCAGGTCACTGCGGCATGTTTCCAGCGCTGCGTGGGGATGGACGCCATCAACGCCGTGTACAGCACCACGTACGAAATTGACCAGAAGCACGGCACCAGCTACCACGAAAACTTCCGCAAGTTTGTGGCCGAGGCCCAGACCAAGGACTGGACCGTGGACGGCGCCATGACCGACCCCAAGGGCGACCGCTCCAAGGCCCCCCACCCCCAGGACGACCCCGACCTGTTCCTCCAGGTGGTGGAGCGCCGTCCCGACGGCATCGTGGTGCGGGGGCCAAAGCCCATCAGACGGGCATGTGCAATTCCCACCAGGTCCTGGTGATGCCCACCCAGTCCATGGGCCCCGACGACAAGGACTACGCCATCTCCTTCGCCGCCCCTGCCGACACCAAGGGCCTGTTCATGGTCATCGGCCGCCAGAGCTGCGATACCCGCAAGCTGGAAAACGGGGACATCGACGTGGGCAACGCCGAGTTTGGCGGCGTGGAAGCGCTGATGGTGTTCGACGACGTGTTCGTACCCAACGAACGCATTTTCCTGAACGGCGAGACCGAGTTTGCCGGCATGCTGGTGGAGCGCTTCGCCGGCTATCACCGCCAGAGCTACGGCGGCTGTAAGGTGGGCGTGGGCGACGTGCTCATCGGCGCCGCCGCCGTGGCCGCCGACTACAACGGCGCCAACAAGGCCAGCCACATCAAGGATAAGCTCATCGAGATGATCCACCTCAACGAGACCCTGTACTGCTGCGGCATCGCCTGCTCCGCCGAGGGGACCAAAACCGCCTCCGGCAACTACATGATCGACCTGCTGCTGGCCAACGTCTGTAAGCAGAACGTCACCCGCTTCCCCTATGAGATGGCCCGCATCGCCGAGGACCTGGCCGGCGGCAGCGTGGGCACCTGCCTGTCCGAGGCCGACCTCCGGGGAATTCACCGGTCCCTGGGTGGCCAAATACATGAAGAACGGCACCGGCACCACCGCGGAAAACCGCATGCGGATTCTCCGCCTCATCGAAAACCTCTCCCTGGGTTCCGGCGCCGTGGGCTACCGCACCGAGTCCCTCCACGGGGCCGGTTCTCCCCAGGCCCAGCGGGTTATGATCGCCCGCCAGGGGGACATTGAGGGAAGAAAAAGCTGGCCAAGCGCATCGCCCATGTGAAAGAGGACTGACCGTCCCACACCCAACGTCAGGAGGAGATCACGATGACTGCAACGCTGGAACAACTTCTGGAGACACTGGTCCGCCCCGCCCTGCGCGCCCACAATGGGGACGTGGAACTGGTGGGCTACCAGGACGGTATTCTCCGGCTGCGGATGCTGGGCCAGTGCGCCGGCTGTCCCGCCGCCGCCATGACCAACGAGACCTTGATCGAGGGCCAGCTCATGCCCCTGCTCCCGATCTGAAGGAGGTCATCCTGGTCCACACCGTTGACGCGTCCCTGCTGGCCGAGGCCCGGTCTCTTATGACCCGGGCCCGGTCCCGGGACCAAGGATAACGCAAAGGAGGGATTTCCCATGGACTGGAAAACCTGGTATCAAGAGCACCTCTGTCCCCCCCAGCAGGCCGTCCGCCGGATTCGTTCCGGGGACCGGGTGGTGGTGGCCCACGCCACCGGCGAGCCCTCCCTCCTGCTGGATGCCATGGTGGCCAACGCCGCCCAATATGAGCATGTGGAGATCGTCCACATGGTGGCCATGGGCAAGGCGGAATACTGCCAGCCCGCATACGACCGAAACTTTCACCACAACAGCTTTTTTCCTGGGGGCCACCAGCCGGGCCGCCGCCGCGGAAGGGCGGGCCGACTTCACCCCCGTCTACTTCTCCGAAATTCCCGCCCTTCTCCGGGACCACCTCCACCCCAACGTGGCCCTCATCCAGGTCTCGCCTCCGGATGAGCACGGCTACTGCAGCTTAGGGGTCTCTGTGGACTACACCAAAACCGCCGCCGAGGAGGCCGACCTGGTCATCGCCCAGGTCAACCAAAACATGCCCCGGACCCTGGGGGACAGCTTCCTCCATGTCACCCGGTTTGACTGCATCGTGGAGAGCTGCACCCCCGTCATTGAGCTGCCGCCCCCAAGATCAGCCAGGTGGAGCGGGCCATCGGGCAAAACGTGGCCCAGCTGGTCCGGGACGGGGATACCCTTCAGCTGGGCATCGGCGCCATTCCCGATGCTGTCCTGCTGTTCCTGAAAGAGAAGAAGGACCTGGGCATCCACTCCGAGATGTTCTCCGACGGCGTGGTGGAGCTGGCCGAGGCCGGCGTCATCACCAACGCCAAAAAGACCCTCCACCGGGGCCAGAGCGTGGCCACCTTCCTCATGGGCACCCGCCGCCTCTACGACTACGTGGACAACAACCCCGCCGTGGCCATGTACCCTGTCCAGTATGTCAACGATCCCTATGTCATTGCCCAGAACGAGAACATGGTGTCCATCAACTCCTGCGTACAGGTGGATCTGATGGGCCAGGTGGTCTCCACCTCGGTGGGGCTGCGGCGGATCAGCGGGGTGGGCGGCCAGGTGGACTTTGTGCGGGGGCCAATATGAGCAAGGGCGGCGTGTCCATCATGGCCATGCCCTCCACCGTCAAGGGCAAAATCTCCAAGATCGTCCCCTTCCTGGACCCCGGCTCTGCGGTGACCACCACCCGCAATGATGTCAACTACGTCATCACCGAGTACGGCATCGCCCAGCTTCGGGGCAAAACCCTCCGCCAGCGGGCGGAAGCCCTCATTGAAATCGCTCACCCCGATTTCCGGGACGCCCTGCGGGAGGAGTACCGCCGCCGCTTCCCCAGAACCTATTGATTCCAAACGAAAGGCACGGTGCATTCCCATGACACAGTTTGTCATTCATCCCTCCATCTGGCAGTACGACACCTGCCAGGCCTTCGCCCAGGACTTCCACCTGGGTCCCCAGGACCTGCTCCTCACCAATGAGTTTCTCTACACCCCTACTTTGCCCCCTTGAACCTGCCCTGCCCGGTCCTCTTCCAGGAGAAATACGGCCTGGGAGAGCCCTCAGACGAGATGGTGGAGGCCATCTACCGGGATATGCCCAAGGAGGTCACCCGGGTCATTGCCGTGGGCGGCGGCGGGGTGCTGGACATCGCCAAGCTCCTGGTCCTCCAGCATGTCACCCCATCCTGGACCTTTACGATGGCAAGCTTCCCCTGCAAAGGCCCGGGACCTGGTGCTGGTCCCCACCACCTGCGGCACCGGCAGCGAGGTCACCAACATCTCCATCCTGGCGCTCCTCTCCCGCCGGACCAAGAAAGGTCTGGCCAATGAGAGCATGTTCGCTGATCAGGCGGTCCTCATCCCCGAGCTGCTGAAGGGCCTTCCCTTCTCCGTCTTTGCCACCAGCTCCATTGACGCCCTGATCCACGCCATTGAGTCCAGCCTCTCCCCAAGGCCAGCGCCACCACAAAGCTCTTCGGCTACCAGGCCATTGCCTGGATTCTCAAGGGCTATCTGGCCATCCGGGACCAGGGACCCGACGCCCGCTTCCCCTGCTGTCCCAGTTCCTCCTGGCCAGCAACTACGCCGGCATCGCCTTCGGCAACGCCGGCTGCGCCGCGGTCCACGCCCTGAGCTACCCCTTGGGCGCCGTCTATCACGTCCCCCATGGGGAGTCCAACTACGCCATGTTCACCGGCGTCATGAAGCAATACTTAGCCATTCGGTCCGACGGCGCCATCGCCGAGCTCAATGCCTTCCTGGCCCAGCTTCTGGACTGCCCGCCCGAGGCCGTGTACGAGGCCCTGGAGGACCTGCTCTCCTGCCTGCTGCCCAAGAAAGCCCTCCACGAATACGGCATGCAGGAGCATGAGCTGGCGGAGTTCACCGACTCCGTCCTGGCAAACCAGCAGCGCCTGCTTCAAAACAACTTTGTCCCCCTCTCCCGGGAGCAGATTTACGCCATTTACCGCTCCCTCTACTAAATCCCCCACACCATTTTGAACCAGAAAGGATGGGATTCCCATGCTGCGTACCGCCCTGCCCGAAATCATCACCGACACCCTTCCCGGCCCCAAGGCCCAGGCCCTGATTGACCGCCGCGCCCAAGCCGTGCCCGCCGCCATCCGCTGTGTCTACCCCGTGGCCATCGCCCGGGGCGAGGGCGCCATGCTGGAGGACCTGGACGGCAACCGCTTTCTGGACTGGATCGGCGGCGTCGGCGTGCTGAACATCGGCTACTCCCACCCGGAGGTCATCGACGCGGTCAAGGCCCAGGCGGAACAATACTTTCATGGCATGTTCAACATCGTCACCCACGAGGGCTACGTGGCCCTGGCGGAAAAGCTGGCCCAGCTGGCCCCTGTGCGGGGGACGTCCAAGAAAGTGTTCTTCGCCAACTCCGGCGCCGAAGCCGATGAGAACGCTGTCAAGATCGCCCGGGCCTACACCGGGCGGCCCAATCTCATCACCTTCTCCGGGGCTTTCCACGGCCGCACCCTGCTCACCATGACCCTGACCGCCAAGAAAGCCTATACCACCGGTCTGGGGCCTCTGGCCACCGGGGTTTACCGGGCCCAGTTCCCCTACCTTTACCGCAGTCCCGACGGTCTGTCTGAGGAGGAAGTTTTTGCCGCCTGCCTCCAGAGCCTCCAAGATGTCTTTGAGGAGGGCACCCCGCCGACCAGGTGGCCGCCCTCATTCTGGAGCCCCTCCAGGGAGAAGGCGACTTCCTCCCCGCCCCCTTCCCTGGGTCAAGGCCCTCAGAAAGGTGTGCGATGACCACGGCATCCTCCTGATCGCCGACGAAGTCCAGTCGGGCTTCTGCCGCACCGGCCGGATGTTCGCCTCGGAATACTGGCAGGAGGCCGGGGCCGCCCTGACATCCTCACCGCCGCCAAGTCCATCGCCGCAGGCCTGCCCATCAGCGCCATTGTGGCCCGGTCCGAGATCATGGACGCTGTCCCCGCGGGCACCATCGGCGGCACCTACTGCGGCAATCCCCTGGCCTGCGCCGCCGCGCTGAAAACCATCGAGCTGATGGAACGGGACGACCTGGCCGCTCGTTCCCGCCAAATCGGCCAGATCGTAACCGCCCGATGCGCCCAATGGCAAACGAAGTTCCCCCTCTTAGGGGATGTCCGGGGCCTGGGCGCCATGATCGGCCTGGAGTTTGTAAAGGACCCTGTCACCAAGGCCCCCAACGGCGACCTGGTCTCCGCCCTGGTACAGGAATGCGCCCGCCACGGGCTGCTCATTGAAAACGCCGGCCGTTGGGGACAGGTGGTGCGTTTCCTGGCCCCTCTGACCATCACCGACCACCAGCTCCACTGCGGCCTGGATATCCTGGAAAACGCACTGAAAACCTGCACACAATAACCACCTCTCCGTCAAAAAGGAGCCCAGCCATCGTTTGGCTGGGCTCCTTTTGGGCTTCTTCCTCACCGCCGCCGGCGATAGGCCGGGGCAGTCCCATTTCCCGGCGGTACTTGGCCACCGTCCGGCGGGCCAGGGGCATCCCCGCCGCCTGGAGCCGTTCCCCAGCGCCTGGTCACTCAGCGGCCGCCGGGGGTCCTCCCCCTGGATCATCCTGGCCAGTGCGGCCTTCGCCCGCTGGGGGGAGGCCCCTCCGCCCCCATGGGCCGGGCAAAAAAGTACTCCATGGGAAACAGTCCCTGACGGCACTGAAGGTATTTGTGCCTCAGCGCCCGGGTCACCGTGGAGGGATGGACCCCAGCTGCACCGCCACCTCCCGGCGCAGCAGCGGCCCCGGCGCCGCCTGACAGCCCCGGAAATAGGCCGCCTGGGCCTGGACCAGGGCCTGCACGCAGGCCTCCAGCGTCTTCCGCCGCCGCTGCACGCACGTCAGCACCCACTGGGCCTGCTGGAGCTTTTGACGCAGATAGTCCGCGGTCTCCGCCTCCACCCCTCCGCGCAGCATCTGCCGGTAGGTCTGGCTCACCTGATACTGGGGCAAATCCCACTGGTTGACAAAAACCCGCAGCTCTCCGTCCATCTCCGCCACCCAGACATCCGGCCGGATGAATGGCACCGCCGGCGGTTCCACCCCTTCCCCACCGGGCTGGGGGAGAGGGCGGATCTCCCGGGCTGCCGCCTCCACCTGCCGCTGGGTGACCCCCAGCCGCCGGGCCAACGCCCCATAGTGCTCCTTGCTCAGTTCCTCCAAATGGCCCTGACAGATGGCTTGGGCCACTGTATGCCCCTGGCAGCCGCCGCAGCTGGAGCAGCAGACACTCCTCCAGACTCCTGGCCCCCACACCTGCAGGCTCCAGGGACTGGAGAACCTCCACCCCCCGCTCCAGAAGCTCTGCCGGCACGCCTGCTGTCCGCAGCCCGCCAGGTCCTCCGGGTCCAACCGTCCGTCATCGTCCAGCAACCCCGCCAAATACCGGCACACCGCCAGCAATTCGGGCGACAGACCCCGCCGGGCCAACTGTTCCTCCAGCAAAAACGCCAAGGACTCCGTCGGCGACTCTCCCCGGCCCCAGTCCCCTTCCTGGGCAGTCTGTCCGGTCCAAGGAGTGTCGCCCAGCCAGGGCACCTGGCTGGCAAAGGCCTCCCACGTATCCTGCCCCTGCCCCTGCCCGGGCTCCGCCTCCTCCAGCACCGGGTTCTCCAACGCCAGTTCTTTGAGATACGCCCCCAGCTCCAGCGTATTCATCTGCAACATCTCCATGGACTGCAGCAGCCCAGGCGACAGCTTCAAAACCTGCGCCAGCTCCATACCCTGGGTCAGTTCCATTGCGATCCCCCTCCCTGCGCACGGGTCTCATTCTGCCGTGACTTCCCACGTTTGCCGGCGGCTGTCGTACCCGGCCTCGTTCTCCGCAAAAACAACACTTCCCCCTGGTAACGCTCCCCGGGCCGGCCCTGGTAGGAAATCTCTCCTCCATATTCCATCGTCCCTTCCGTCCAGAGTTCGTCGGTCTTCCGATCATATCGGACCGTCTCCATCCAAACACCCCCACTTTATGCCGGATCACAATTTCCTCGGCCCCCAGTGCCTCTACCTGCCCCTTTCCCGCAATGAAATAGCGAATGGTCATCCTCCCCGCCTCTTCCACCTGGACTTCCAGGGTCTCCCCTGCTATCTGCGGGCTGTCCTCCGTCTGCCATGGGCTGTGGACCTGGAACATCCCCTCGTGCCCCGCCGCGGGCAGAACCGCAGCGGCCAGCAGCGCCGCCAGAACCGCTGCCGCCATCCATCCCCTTTTCCTCCGCCGTCGTGGGCGCGTTGTTCCCGCCGCGCCCCGCTCTCCTTCATAGCGTTTCCAAAAGGCTTCCAAAGACGCCGATGTCCGGGCCCTCCGTACTGCTTCTGACTGCCCCTCCCGGGCCATGAGTTCCTCCACCACCTGAACAACCTGCTCCGCGTCACAGGACGACGCCATGAGAAAGTCATTCTGAAGCATCTGCTCCAATTCCTCCCGGGACAATGCCCGCATGGTCTCCTCCAACCGTTTCATGGTGTCCCCCTTCCAGCTTTCTCCTCTGGGCCCGCAGCTTTTTTCGAATACGCTGCATTCGTTTCTGGCAGGACCACAGCGAGAGCCCCAATCGCTCTGCCGCCGCCTGGTGCCCCAGCTTTTCCAGTGCCACCATCCGAAGCAGCGCCACCTCCTCCGGGGACAAAAGCGCCGCCGCTTTTTCCCAGAGCTGCCCCGCGTACTCCCGGTCCTCCCACTGCCCCAGCTGATCGGGTGCAGCCAGGGATTCCTCCAGCACCGTGTTCTTTGCCCGCTGCCTGGCCTGCTCCCGCAGGACATGGAGCGCCTTGTATTTTGCCGTCTGGATCAGCCACCGCTCCGGATGTTCCCCCGCCGCCAGTTCCTCTATTTTGGGAACCGCCGCCAAAAAGTTTCCTGAACAATTTCTTCTGCCAAAGGGCGTCCCCACCGCCCATTGAGCATAGCGATGCAGAACGCCATACCAGCGTTCGTAAAGGGTGCTTAACAGTGCACGCTGTGTCTGATCCATTCTTGCCCATCCCCTCCCGTGTTTTTCCCCCATTATACCGGGATTTTCCACCCGGGTAAATACAGGGGCGTCAACTTCTCCCTGTTTCCACAAACTTGAAAAATCGTCCCTCTTTTTTCGCAAATTCTGTCCGTTTTTCCTGCCCTGTGGGAATAAAAAAATAGCAGCATTTTCCCCGCGCCATAGAAAGGAGCTTTTATATGAGACATTGTTTTCGTTTTTCCCGGCCGCCGTCCTTCTCTCCCTGCTTGTCACCGCCTGTGCCCCAGCCTCTTCTCCGGACGCACCCTCGCTTCAGGCCACGGAGCTTGGTCACGGCACCTCCTGCACCTCCGTGGAGACCCAGATTCAGAGCGGCAGTCTTTCCTCTGACAACGGGGCCTGGCTGACCCTCCAGGTAAAAACCTGGGCGGCACAGCCATCCTCGTCACCCTGGACAAAGACCCGGAGACCTGCATCACCATAGAGCCCGGTGCCTCCGGCACCCTTACAACAGAGCTGAGCGCGGTCCCCAGCGACCACCTGTTCCAGCTCCGCGCCGCCCAAGCCGGGGCTGAACTGTATGCCGCCCACACCCTCATCCAGTCCACGAAAAAACCCGCGGAATCCGTTCTCCCGGATTCCGCGGGTTTTCCCATTCGGCCTCAGGTTCCAGCCTGACCGCCGTTGTTGCTGTTTCCAGCGCCGCCGATGAGGCTGCTATTGTCGCTCACCTGCTGCTGGCTGCGGGCCTTCTTCTGCTTGCCCTGGCCCTGTTCAAACTGGTTGCAGGGCTTATTTTCCTTTTTCTGGCTCATCTTGCATCTCCTTTCTCATTAAGAGTTCCCTCCTAATATGCCCCGCCATCCGGGACTTATTCCTTGACGAACCTTCCCGTCCATGCAATAATATTTTTATCTCCCCCGCCGGCAGCCGACCGGTGCTCTCTCGGGCTGCGGCGCGGGTTCTTCATGATTTATTCAAAATGATCTGATATGCTATCCCTCGACATGATTTTTACGGAAAGCGGGTGACCCCCATGGCAAGAAAGGTACTGATCGTGGAGGATGAGAGCAACATCGCTGAGCTCATCAACCTCTACCTAAAAAAAGAAGGCTATGAAACCATGGTCGCCGGAGATGGCGGCAAAGCACTGGAGCTCTATCGCCTCTTTCGCCCTGACCTGGTCCTCCTGGACATTATGCTTCCTGTGATGGATGGCTGGGCGGTCTGCGCCAAAATTCGGGAGACCGACAAAACCCCTATCATCATGCTCACCGCCAAGGGCGAGACCATTGACAAGGTGGCCGGCTTGGAGATGGGGGCCGACGACTATATTGTCAAACCCTTTGAAATGAAAGAACTGCTGGCCCGGGTCCACGCGGTTCTCCGCCGCCTGGGCGGGGACGAGGCCAAAGCCCGCCGTCTCACCTTTGATGGACTGGTCATCAACCTGGATTCCTACGAGCTGGAGGTCCGGGGCAAGCGGGTGGACACCCCGCCCAAGGAGCTGGAGCTCCTCTTCCATCTGGCCTCCTCCCCCAACCGGGTGTTTACCCGGAACCAACTGCTGGACGAGGTCTGGGGATTTGACTACTTTGGTGACTCCCGCACAGTGGATGTACACATCAAGCGGCTGCGGGAAAAGCTGGAGGGGGTCAGCGACCAGTGGTCCCTGAAAACGGTCTGGGGCGTGGGCTATAAGTTCGAGCTACACAACGGCTGATATGAATATGAAGCGGACGAAAAGCATGTACCTGCGCCAGGTCACCGTGATGCTGGGCCTGATCATCCTCTGCATGGTCCTGTTGGGCGCGGGCTTTTTTCTCCCTGTCCTACCGGCACCAGCTGGAGGAAATCCAAACCACCCTGGACCGAAACGCCGGATTTATTTCCAGCTACGCCAACGCCGCCATCACCAGAGGGCGACTCTCTGTCCGGGGAGGACTTTATCAACTACATCTACTCCGCTGTGCGCCTGACGGATACCACGGTTCTGGTCTGCAACACCAAGGGCCAGATTCTCTGTGCCGCCGGGGTCAACCTGAACGAGGACCTGCTCAACTCCTCCACCATTGCGGACCTCAGCGTCCCCCTCCTGGGCAGTGAATCAGCTGCTCAACGGCAAGCCATACAGCGGGGTCACCACCTTTGGTCAGCCCCTGTCCAGCAAATGCTACCTGACCAGCGAAGTTCTCTCCCCCTGGTGCAGGACCGGGTTTCCGGGGAGCTCATCTCCTCCGGCATCCCCACAGGTTTTCTCTTCGTGGCCGCAGACGCCACCTCCGTGCTGGATTTTCTGGAGAATACCTTCCAGCTCTTCTTCATCACCGCCGTGGCGGTGCTGCTGATCTCCCTGGTGATCTGCTCCATCACCGTGCAGCGCATGGTGGACCCCTGAAGGGCATGTGCGCCTTCGCCCACAAATTCGCCCACGGCGAGGTGGACACCCGGATCACCGAATACACCAACCGCAAGGACGAGATTGAGAGCTGGCCATCGCCTTCAACGCCATGGCCGACTCCTGGCCCAGGCAGAGCAAAAGCGCAGCGAGTTTGTGGCCAACATCTCCCACGAGCTCAAGACCCCCATGACCACCATCGCCGGCTTTTCCGACGGCATTCTGGATGGCACCATCCCGCCGGACAAGGAGCGGGAATCCTTACAGGTTATCTCTTCAGAGACCCGCCGCCTGTCCCGGCTGGTCCGCCGGATGCTGGAGCTCTCCCGGCTCCAGTCCTCCGAACGGGTGGCCGCCCAGGAGCAGTTTGACGTGGCGGAGGTCCTTCTCCGGGTGCTGGTGAGCTTAGAGTCCAAGATTACGGAAAAGGATCTGGACGTGCAGACCCAGCTCCCCGACGGCCCTGTGATGGTTTGGGGCGACCCGGACGCGGTCACCCAGGTCTGCTACAACCTGCTGGACAACGCCGTGAAGTTCTCCTCTCCCCAGGGGCGTCTCACTCTCCGGATTACCACCAAGGCCGGCAAAGCCTATATCGCCATCGGCAACCAGGGCGAGACCATCCCCCCCCAGCAGCTCACCCATATCTTTGACCGGTTCCACAAGGCCGACTCCTCCCGCTCCACCCACAAGGACGGGGTGGGTCTGGGGCTCTACATTGTCAAAAACCATCCTCAACACCTACAAAGAGGACATCACCGTCACCAGCCAGGACGGTTTTACCGAATTTACCTTCACCCTTTCCGAGGTGTGATCCCTCCCCCACGGACCCTTCCGTGGGGACTTTTTCGGCGTGTTCCCCGCCCAAACGAAAAGACGAGAGACCTGCAAAGTCTCTCGTCTTTTTGATTCATTGGTTCGTCTCTCCGGCCCTTACCGCAGCACCATGCCGACCTTTCTCTCGTTCCAAATCTTCTCAAAGGTCTGGGCATTCTCCCAATATTGGTGGACCTGCCCCCGATTGTAATAGTTATAGGGGTCGGAAATGAAGTATCCCTTGTTGGGATCATAGCCGCACACCAGCACCGCGTGGTTGTTGCTCACCAGCCGCTGGGTGGTGCCTTCAATATTGTAGTAACGATAGTACGGCGCCTCCCACCAGAGGGTCATATAGGCCACCACACAGTTGCCCGCCAGCAGTTCCCGCTGCAGGTCGGTGATGGAGGTCCCCGGAAATCCGCGCACACAGCATCCCCGCCGCAGTAGCTGTTGGAATACTCCGCCAGCTTCGCCGGATAGATGGTGGTCCGGGTCCGCTTGAGGTATCCGGCACATAGGGGGAGCCCACAAATCCCTTCTCCGGGTTGGAGCTGTGCCGGGGCAGATTGTCCAGGAAGTATTTCACCGATACCTCTTTGGCATACCCCTTGGCCTGCAGGCCCATCAGGGTGGCCACCGCCTCACAGCCCACCCAGGCATAGATGTTGTCAATCTGGCTGATATAGGGTACGTTGGCCATCTGGTAGGACGCGGCGGTCTGGGTCAGCGCCCCGGCGCTGTTGGCCGTGTACGCTCCCACCGTCTGGTTCACAGCCAGCTTGCCGTCACGGTCCACGTAGTACAGCTGACCGCCCACCTGATGGAACCCGGTCTGAAAGGTCATCTTTGTCAGGTCCACACCGCTCCAGCTCTCTCCGCCGCTGCCCGCTGCCGGGGTGTGGGACACCGATGCCTCGGCCACAGCCACAGCCGCCCAGTGGGCAGCGGTCATGTCCGAGAACAGCCCCAGGGTCAGCAGCTTGTTGGCCTGGGCCGCGTCTCCCGTCCGGCCCAGCATCCGGTTGACCACCGTGCAGGCCTCGGCCCGGGTCAACCCTTTTTCCGGGCGGAAGGTTCCATCGGGGTAGCCGGCGATCCACCCTTGGGCGGCGGCTACCCCGATCTGCTTGGCTGCCCAGTGGGTAGCCGGCACGTCGGGAAAAACGGCCGTTCCCTCCGCCTGGGGTTTCAGGCGGACCAGCAGATCCACAAACTCCGCCCGGGTGATGACCGCCTCCGGCCGGAAGGTGGTCCCGTTGTCAAACAGCCCCAGCGCGCACAGCGCCCGCACCGGCTGGGCGTACCACTGGCTGCTGGGCACATCGGTGTAGGAGCAGTCGCCCGTCCCGCTCTCTGGCTGGGCCAGCAGGCGATAGACCAGCTGGGCGGCCTGGGCCCGGGTCAGCTGTTTCTCCGGCTGGAAGGTCCCCTGGGGAAAGCCCTCCATGTACCGCACATGATCCTGGCGCAGCGCCGGTCCGGCAGGCACCTCACTGGGGGTCTCCGGCACCGATTCCTCCGGCGGCACAGGCTCCTCCGGCTGTTCCGGCGCCGGGTCGGCCGGTTCCTCTGCCGGCGGTTCCTGGGATTCCACCGGCGGCTCTCCCGGTGTGGTCGTCTCTTCCGTCTCCGGCACGGCGGGTTCCGTCTCCACCGCCGCCGGCATTTCCCCATCAGACACTGCCTCCGCCGCCAGGGCGGGGGAGGCCAGCACCATCAGGGACATGACCAGGGCCAGCGCCCCGGACAGCATTCGTCTTTTTTTCATCCCCTCATCTCCTGCCTTTCCTTCCACGGGCCTTCCAGCGTCGGCCCGGCTCTTTCCAGATTTCTCTCATTATATCGCCTCTCCCCTCCATCCGTCAACCCAAAGGCGCCATTTCCCGGCGCGCCCTGTCTGCACCTCCTAAAACAAAAATGCCGGACGGATCATCTCTTCCGTCCGGCATCCATGCTTTCATTCCGCCGCTTTCAGCAGCTGCTTGGTGTAGGGATGCACAGGATGGTCAAAAATCCCATCCACCGTGTTCTCCTCCACAATCTTCCCCTTCTGCATGACAATCACCCGGTCACAGCACTGGTAGATTACATTCAGGTCATGGGAGATAAACAGATAGCTCAGGTCATACGTCCGCCGCAGCTTCATCAGCAGGTCCAAAATCTGGTCTTGGATGGTCACATCCAGGGCCGACACCGCCTCATCCAGGATCACCAGCCGGGGCTGGACAATCATCGCCGCCGCGATGGACACCCCGCTGCCGCTGACCGCCTGAGAGCTGAGCGGGCTTTCGATTGTGAAATTCCGGTCCCAGCCCCACGGCCTCCAGCATTTCTTCCGCCCGCCGCTTCCGCTCGGCGGCGGAGTACTTGCCATAGATCCGCAGGGGTTCCTCCACAATCCGCCGGATGGAGAAGGCGGGATTCAAGGAGGAATAGGGGTCCTGAAACACCATCTGCGGCCGGCGGGAGTGATGGACAATCTCCCCTGGTACTCCGTCATGCCCAGAATGGACTTGGCCAGGGTAGACTTGCCGCTCCCCGATTCCCCCACCAGCCCCAGGACCTCTCCCCGGCCGATGGTCACATTGATGTCTTGGAGCACCTGGACGGTCCGCCCTCGGGAAAAGGCACTGCCGCCCTGGCGGTAAAACTGTTGAGCTGGCGAATCTCCAAAATGGGTTCCATGGTCTTACCCCCGTTTCCGTCTGGTGGGAATGGCCGCGATGAGGCCCTTGGTGTAGTCCGCCTGAGGGTGGTAAAACACCTGGTCCACCGGCCCTTCCTCCAGCAGTTCTCCCTTGCACATCACCGCCACACGGGTGCAGAGCTTACGCACCACATGGAGGTTGTGGGAGATAAAAGGATGCCCGTCCCTTCTCTCCCGGTTGATCTTTTCAGCAGATTCAAAATGCCCTCCTGGATCGTCACGTCCAGGGCCGTGGTGGGCTCGTCGCAGATCAGGAGCTTGGGCTCTGAAATGATGGCCGCCGCCACCATGGCCCGCTGGAGCATTCCGCCGGAGAGCTCGTGGGGGTACTTGCGATACAGCGTCCCCGGCTCCGGCAGTTCCGCATCCGCCATGGCCTGTAAGGCCCGGGCTCGACGCTCCTCGGCGCTCAGCTTGGTGTGGACCACCAGGGCCTCCTCCACCTGGGGCCCGATCCGCATCACCGGGTCCATGGAGGTCATGGGCTCTTGAAAGACCACAGCGATCTCCTTGCCCGCAGCGCCCGGACCGTCTCCCGGGAGGCCTGGAGCAGGTCCAGCCCCTGAAAGAAAATGGCGCCGGAGAGTTCCGTCTTGGCGTGGCTCAGCAGCCCCGCCAGGGCCATGGCGGTCACCGTCTTTCCGCTGCCGGACTCGCCCACCAGACCCAGAATCTCCCCTTCATCCATGTGCAGGAGATTCCCTTCACCGCCTCCCGCCCTTCCGGCGCGTTGCGGAAGCGAATGGAGGTCTTGAATGTCTAACATGCCCGTCCCTCCCTCTCAGCTTCTCCGGCGCTGCTGGAGCCCTTCCGTCAGCAGGCTCAGCCCCAGAATCATCAGTACAATGGCCAGGCCCACAAACAGGGCATACCAGGGCGCCCGGCCCAGATAGGTCTGGGCCTCCGACAGCATTCGCCCCAAGGAGGCGTCCGGGGCTGCACCCCCACCCCAGAAAGCTCATGCTGGCCTCCGCCAGAACGGCGTTGTTAAACCCGATGGCCACAATGGGCAGCAGCACCTGCACCGTGTTGGGGAGGATATGCCGGAAGATAATCCGCAGGTGGCTGGCCCCCATGAGCCGGGCCGAGGCCACATAATTCAGATTCCGCTCCTTGGCCACCTCCCCCGCACCACCCGGGCAAAGGAGGGGATGAACAGAATGCCCAAAATTAAGATGATCTGATACTTGCCCATCCCAAACACATTGATGAACACCAGCGCCAGCAGGATGCTGGGAAAGGCTGTGATGGCGTCGCACACCCGCATGAGCACCAGGTCCGCCGCCCCGCCGAAATATCCGGTAAGGCAGCCGATCACCGTCCCGATGATCCCGCCAATGAGCACGACACACAGGGCAATAAGGAACGTACTCCCCGCCCCCTCCATGACCCGTGAGAGAATATCCCGGCCAAAATTGTCCGTGCCCAAGGGATGGGCCAGACAGGGGGCCAAAAACTTGTCCGCGCCGGACATTCCCGTGGTGTCATAGGGGGTCCAGACATAGCCCACTAAAATGAGCACCGCCATGACGCCCACAATCACGCCGCCGATGAGCAAAAAGAAATTGGGATGGGGCTTTCTTCCCCCGCCGGATTCCGCTGGGCTTTCTTCGGCGCTTTTCCGTCTCTTGCCAGAAGCACATTCCTTCCCTCCCCTCTGTGTCTTGTCTCTCTTGGGGCAGGCCCCGGGGTTATTGGATTCTGACCCGTGGGTCCATATACTGGTACAGGATGTCCGCGATAAAGTTGACCACCACCACCCACACGGCCAGCAGTACCACCACCGCCTGGGCCACCGGGAAGTCCCGGCTGCCAATGGAGGCCAACAGGAGCCGGCCAATGCCCGGCACCGCAAACACCTGCTCCACCACAATGCTCCCCGCCACCAGTTCCGCCGCGGTCACCGCCAAAAAGGCAATGACGGGGATCATGGCGTTGCGCAGGGCATGCTTTTTCAGGGCATCCACCCGGGTCCGCCCCCGGCTGAAGGCGGTACGGATGTAATCCTTGTTCATCTCATCCAGGATGGAGGAGCGCAGCATTTTAACGGTCATCGCCATCCGGGACAGGGCCACCGCCAGGGCCGGGAAGAGCATGTAGAGGAAAAATTGCCCCGGGCTGTCTGCAAAGGACACAAAATTTCCCGGTACAAACACCCGCAGGGTGATCCCGAAGACAAAGCACAGCAGGATGCCCACAAACACCGGCGGAATGGACATACAGATCTGATTGACCACCGTGATGATCCGGTCCAGCCTGCTCCCCTCCCGCCGGGCCGTGGCAATCCCCAGGGGGAAGGAGGCCGCCACCGTGATGGCGAAGGCCAGCAGCACCAGGGCCGCCGTGGCCGGCAGCTTCTCCAGCACCATGTCCTTGACCGGCAGGTTGTAGCTGTAAGACTCCCCCAGTCTCCCTGGACGAAATCCGCCACCCACCGGCCATACCGAACCAGCACCGGGTCGTCCAGTCCCATCTCTTCCTCCAGCTGCGCCACCTTTTCCGGGGTGGCGTTGGTCCCCAGCATACTGGTGGCCGGGGACCCGGGAATCACCTGAAAGGCCAGGAAGGCGAGAAGGGAAACAATGAACAATGTAATAATGAGAGTGAGGAGCTTGCGCAAAATATATTTCATCCTCTCGCCCTCCTTTCTCTTTCAGGCATGGCCCAGGGGCCGGATTCGTTAAACGGACTGGACATAGTGGACGGTAGACAGGTCCATCACGTACAGGGGATAGAACTGATACCCGTCCAGGTCAGACTTGATGAGCACAAAGTCCGCCAGGTCCTGGATATAGACATTGGCCGCGGTCTCCGTGAGCAGTTTGGCCGCCTGCTTGTACAGCTCGGTCTGCTCCGCGTCGTCGGTGGTGGTATTGGCCTTTTCCATGATCGCATCGTACTCGGGGTTGTCGTAGTTGATCATGTTGTTCTCATTGTCGCTCATCCAGCGGTTGAGCAGAGCGCCGGCGCTGAGGGTAGCGGCGTCAAAGCCCACCACGGTGCTCTCAAAGTCCCGTCCCATGTAGGTCTCCGAGAGCCAGGTCTCCCATTCCACCGGGTTGATGGTGGCGGTGATCCCCACCTGGGCCAACTGCTCCACCAGCACCTCTGCCACATTCATGTGGGGGGTGTAGTTGGAGGGCACGGTGATGGTCATGGAGAACCCGTCCTCGTACCCGGCCTCCTTCAGCAGCTGTTTTGCCTTCTCCACATCATAGGTGTAGTAATCAGACAAGCTCTCATCGAAGTACTTGGTAAAGGCCGGATAGATGGAGGAACCCAGCTTCTTGCCATGGCCCTCCCCGGTGAGGTTCAGGATCTCCTCCACATTCACCGCGTAGCACATGGCCTGTCGGACCTTCTCATTGTCAAAGGGCTCCACATCATTGTTCAGGTACAGGGCCTGGACCAGGTTCATGGTACCCTCCAGCGTCTTGTAGGCGCCGCCGCTGACCGTGTTCACCTGGTCAATGGTCAGGTGGAAGGCCATGTCCACCGACTCCGCGCTCAGGGCGGACATAAGGGCGTTGGCGTCCTCATAGATCTTGAAGGTCACCTGGTCCAGGTAGGCCTTCTCGCCCCAGTAGTCGCCGAACTTCTCCAGAACCAGGTTCTCCTGCACAGAGCGGGAGACAAACTGGAAGGGGCCCGTCCCCACCGGCGCGGTATCCTGCTGGTCATACGCCGCCGGGACAATGTACACCATGCCCACATAGCTCAGGAAGTCCGGGTTGGCTTCCGACAGGGTGATGGTGACGGTGCTCCCCTCGGCGGAGATGTCCTCCACAGAAGAAAGCGCCGCGGCCAGGGCGGTGTCCACCGTGGTCTCGGCGCAGGTTTCAAAGGAATAGATCACGTCCTCGGCGGTCACAGCTTCCCCATTGTGGAAAAGCACCCCTTCCCGCAGGGGGAAGGTATAGGTCAGGCCATCCTCCGACACAGTACTGTCGGATGCCACCGCCGGCACATACTCGCCGCTGACATTGGGCTTGACCAGGCCCTCGTAGACGTTGAACAAGACCTCTCTGGTTCCTGCTGCCGTCATCTGATACGGGTCAAGACTGTCTCCCAGGTCTTGAGAAATTCCGACCACCAGCTCACCGCCGGTGACCGGCTCTCCGGAAGAGCTCGTTCCATTGCTGCCGATCCCGCCTGCTTCCTCAGACTTCTCGTCTCCGCAGGCGCAGAGTACAGTGGTCAGAAGCAGGGCCGACAGGAAAAGTGCGAAAATACGTTTTTCATGAACTTCTCCTTCCGCCGCGTTTTCCCCGCGGCGTTACAACAAAAATAGCATCTCCCATTATTAAATTGTCGGTTGCAGTGTACCACCCTTTGCCCCAAATTACAAGAAAAACTTTTTTCCGCGGGCCATTTTTTGCGGCTCTCCCTGCTCAGACCCTATTTTTGTCTTGCGGACGCCGGCATCGTGCAAAAGCTGCGCACCCGGAAGCTTGAAACTCTATTGTTTCTAATCTCATCATTCCATCGACACATCGTTTTCTCCCTCAAATCTAATTCCCCTACTTTCTTAATCTATCGCACAGCGGCAGCAATTCTTCGATTTTGGCAACGATGCGATACTGCTCCTCAAGAGGAGGAATTGCTATAATTACATTTCGGATAGCATCAATCGATATGCTTTCCTGGGCAGTTGCTTTCTTTGTGTTTTGTCAATTCGGCATATCCGTATGTGCTCTTTAAGTACCACAAAACATATTCTTCCAGCACAAAAGTTTGTATGTCAGAATTAAGCAGTTCTATTTTACCAACATTAGAGCCAAGATGCGCTTTGAATGATCCATCAAATATTGCAATATTTCCGATTGTACCGACATAAGGCGTCAGCAGACACTTCTTTGCTATTTGGCTGCGAGGCAGTTCATCCGAAATGCTTTTGGGGATATAGCTCTCAAAAGAAAGAACTAATTTTCCGTTTTGAACATTTTTCCCCTTAAATAATGGAATTCCATCTGCGACGAGGTTATCAGCAATATATTTCGTATATTCAAATCCAGCCAACTTTGTAACAAACGCAATATCATCAATATAGCAGACCTTCCAAGGCTGCGGAAAATCAAACGGAATAGCTGCCTCAGAAATAGGCTCTAAAGCTCTTGTTTTCTTCAGCCTACCATCCTTGATTAGGTTCTTCTTGTACACTTGGATCTGCTGGTACAGTTCCTCGCCGGTGCCTTCTTCGGTTCGCTGCTCCACCAGCTTACCCTGAATGGCATATTGCAAGATGGACTTCTTCATGTCCTCCGGGAACTTGGCGTTAAACTGCTCCAGCTTTTCATAGGCAACAGCATAGCGGTCAACCAGAAGGAGGAGTTCCTCAATCTTCGCTACAATGCGTTTTTGCTCGGCAAGAGGAGGGAGTGGTACAACTTGGTTTTTAACAGTATCTCCTGTAATAGCAACAAAAGTTGTTCCTGTTGCTTTTTTTATAAAAGCATTCTTGAAGCACCTGAGCCAATTGAGTGTAAATTTTTCATTCATTCCACCCAGTGGTACAACATCACACAGTCCTCTACCAATGCAAAGTTTTCTATTAGTTATATTTACAATACCGACAGGTGCTCTCACACATAGTAAAACCGAATTAGGCTCAGCAATTTTTTTGGGGAGCATTTGTAGTTTGCGGTGATTTACCTATATAGTCCTCTCCGAAATAAACTTTCCCTTGATGAAATTCCATACCATCAGGACTTTCAGAAACACTTTTCCCATCTGGTGATTGTCCCATGATCAAGTTGAAAATATTTCCCAATCGTGTCCACTTCCAGCTCTCCGGAATATCAAAAGGAATTTCATCTTCGGAAATCTCCGCCAATGGTTTTCCCTTTTTGATTTTCTTTTCCTGTATCAGCCGTTGCCTCTCTGCCTGAATCTGCTGATACAGTTCCTCGCCAGTGCCTTCTTCTGGTCTCTGCTCCACCAGCTTGCCTTGTATGGCATACTGCAAAATGCTCGCTTTCAACTGTTCCGGTGTCATTCAATTACACCTCCCGGCAGCAGGGCTTCCAGTTCCGCCAGCACCTTGTCGATTTCCGCATTGAGGGTGGTTCTTCTCTCCTGATACTCTCGGATGGTATCCAGCGGATCAAGGATTTCTTCTTCCTCATGGGGATAACCGCACAGATCGATGTTACAGCCCTGTTCGTTCAGCAGATACTCTGCGGTAAACTTCTGCGCCTTGAAGTTTTCGCCATCTGGAATTTCCTTTCGGTCATTCCACCAGGCAATGCAATCATCAAAATGTTTCAGCTCCATGGGCTTCGTCTTGGAGAAGTGCTTTCTGTCGGACGGAATATCCACCCGATAAAACCATGTCTCTGTGGTCGGCTTGGTGTTGTCAAAAACAGCAGATTGGTGGTGATTGAGGTATAAGGGCTGAACACAGAACCAGGAAGCCGGACAACGGTGTGCAGATTGAACTGGGAAATGAGCTTCTTCTTGATGTTCACCTTGGCGTTGTCCAGACCGAACAGGAAACCGTCCGGCACGACAACAGCAGCCCTGCCCTTCTTCTTCAAGCGGTACATGATGACCGACATGAAAAGATCTGCGGTCTCGGAGCTTGCCAAATCATCAGGAAGAAGCCCTGAATGGACTTGTCCTCGTGCCCTCCGTAGGGAGGGTTCATCAGGATCACATCAAACTTGTCCTCGTCCGTGTAGTCCAGCAGATTGTGTTTCAGCGAGTTCATGTGGTAGATATTCGGAACCTCAATGTCATGCAGCAGCATATTGGTCACGCACAGCAGATAGGGAAAGGGCTTCTTCTCAACGCCATAAATGCTGTCATCAAGCTGCTTCTGCGCGGTGGTGTCCGTTACCTGCCCCGAGAGCTGCCCCAGCCACGAAGTGATAAATCCACCGGTGCCGCAGGCGAAGTCTGCCATCTTTTCGCCCAGCTGCGGCTTTATCATCAATGCCATAAACTCGGTGACTGCTCTCGGCGTGTAAAACTCACCGGAAGAACCGGCAGATTGCAGCTCCCGCAAAATCTCCTCATAGACAAAGCCAAAAGCGTGGCTTTCCTTCACATCGTCAAATGCAATCTCGTCAATGACATCAATGACCTGACGAAGATAAACGCCGTCCTTCATATAGTTGTTGGCGTCCTCAAAGGCGGATTTGACAATGGCTTTCTTAATTGGCGTATCGGGTGTCACCTTGATCCCCTCATAGAGAACTGCATCGCCGTCTTTTACATCGTTGCCTTTCAGCACCGGGAACAGGATGTTGTTGACGAAGTTCAGCAGCTTATCCCCAGTCATAGCATGACCGTTTTCGTCGGCTTTCGCCCAATTTCTCCATCGCAATGCTTCGGGAATGATGGATTCGTAGTCGTCCTCGTTCAGCTCCCAATCATCTTCCTTTGCGTCATAGACTTTCAGAAAGAGCATCCATACCATCTGCTCAATTCTCTGGGCATCGCCATTGATCCCTGCGTCCATACGCATAATATCTCTGATTCGTTTTATAAATCCTGACTGCATCGCCATATTAAACTACCTCAAATTCATATATACTTTCTTCCAGCTCCCTGATGGCTGCTTCATACTGCGCCTTGCCACCAAACAGCTTGACGATCTTTGCGGGCTTCCCAAAGTTCGCAAAATCGGCAAGGGACAGAACCTTAATATCCTCAACCTCGGTAATGCCCTGATTCATGTACTTATCCAAAAGGATACCCAGAACCGCCTGCGCTTCGGCAGAATACTTGCTGAAGAAGTCTTTTTTCTTCACCTTGCTGGCCCGTTCTTCGCGGGTCAGCGGCTTTTTGCCGTATGCCACATAGCAGATGAAATCGAAATCGTCCACATCTTCCATCCCTTGGTCTGCCTTCAACGCTTTGAGGTCAATGCCCATCGCCGTGAAAGATTCCTCAATGGTTTTCTTCTTGTCCGACGCTTTCCACTTGCGGATAAAATCGGACAGGGAAGCGTATTCACCCTTGATATTGGTTCTGGTGTAGTCGATAATATCCTCCTGCTTAAGCAGCTTGCCATTCGCATCATAGACAGAAACGGTCTTATTGATAATCTTTACCTTGCAGCCGTCCCTGTCCACGATGGGCGTTTCCACAGGATCATCGGGAGGATTCTTCCCACCACCGCCGTGGCCGCCGCCCTTTGGCTTGGCGCCGCCATGCTCAAAACCCTCGTGCTGCTCAACCGGACCGTCCCACTCAGGGTCGGTGAACAGCCTTGTCACATTCCGAAAGTCCATCACGACAAAGTGTGTCTTGCCCTCCTTTTCTCGGATACGGGTTCCTCGTCCGATCATCTGTTTGAACGTGGTCATGCTCTCCACAGTCTTATCAAGAACAATGAGCTTGGTCATCTTGCAGTCTGCGCCGGTGGAAAGCAGTTCCGATGTTGTTGCAATAACGGGATATGGTTCGGATACAGAGATGAAATAGTCAAGTTTGGACTTGCCGTACACATCTGAGCCGGTAATTCTCACGCAATAGTCCGGATTCTCCTTCACCATATCCTGATTGTCGTTGACAAGGGCAATTTTCATGCGCTCTGCATGGTCTTCGGAAGCGCAGAACACGATGGTTTTCTGCATTCTGTCGGTGCTTTTCAGATATTCCGTGATCTCTCTGGCGACCTCATCAATACGGTCTTGGAGAATGATGGTGTAATCATAATCCCGGTTGTTGTAAATTCGGTCTTCAATGACATTGCCAAAAATATCGGTCTGTCCCTGGTATGGTCTCCAGCCGTCTCCGATGTTGGTTGTGATGTTGATGACCTTAAACGGGGCAAGGAAGCCGTCCTCAATCCCCTGTTTTAAGCTGTAAATATAAACCGGCTCTCCAAAGTAGTCGATATTGGATACCTTTTCACTCTCCTGCGGGGTGGCGGTCATTCCGATCTGCGTTGCCGAAGTAAAATACTCCAAAACCCTACGCCAGTTGCTGTCCTCCTTGGCACTGCCGCGGTGACACTCGTCTACAATAATAAGGTTGAAATATTCTGCCGGTATCTGCCTGAAATGTTCTTCGTCATTCTGCCCTACCATCTGATGGTAGAGGGCAAAATTCACTTCATGGGAAGCAATCTTGCTCAGGCATTCCTTATCGGAGAAGTCCACCTTGTAGATGGTCTTTTCAAGGGGGGCGAAGTCCTGCAAAATGCTTTGGTCAACCAGAATGTTCCGGTCTGCCAGATATAAAACCCTCTTTTTTTAGGTCAGAACGGAGCAGCCGATAGACAATCTGAAACGCTGTATAGGTTTTGCCGGTTCCAGTAGCCATAACAAGCAGCAATCTCTGTTGTCCTCTTGCGATTGCTTCCACCGTTCTGTTCACAGCGTTTCGCTGATAATATCTTGGCGGATACGTGCTTTGAGATGAATAATACGGCTGGGTAACAATTTTCTTTTCCAAGGCAGAAATGCCCTTGCCGCCATTCAGCTCCGCATAATAGCGTGCAATCAGCTCATCCTGTGTCGGGAATTTTTCCAATGCAATCTGCTGTTCCTGCCCGGTCAGGAAATCATGCTCATAGAACGCGTCGCCGTTTGACGAATATGCAAACGGCAAGTCCATCATCTGAGCGTATGTCATCGCTTGCTGCAATCCATGAGATACAGAGTGGTTGTTGTCCTTTGCTTCCACAACGGCAATCGGCTTGCCATCGTTTAAGTACAGCAAATAATCGGCAAACTTGGGTTTGCTGCGAACCACGATATTGCCCCTGATGTTGATGCGGCCATCTGTGATTCTGGTCTCCATCGTGATATGACCTTTCCAACCTCTCTGAATGGCCGGAGTTATGAAGTTTAACTTGATGTCTTCTTCGGACATCTGTTTTTGCCCAATATCGTCATAGCAAAACCTCCCAATTCATTCTTCGTGCTGGCTATTCTCCGGTCGTTTCGAGAATATTTTCTATATGGCAGTCCATTACCTCCCAGATACGAAGCAGAACATCTGTGGTAATGTTGTCCCTTTGCCGAGCTTTGCAAGGGAAGCAGAGCGAATGCCGGCTTTTTTCTCTCTTGATCTATAAGCCTCTTCCAGAGCTTATTGCAACTGATACGCGCCATCGGAAGCTTCCCAACCAATTCCGTTAATATTTCTTATATTATACCAAAATCCACAAATTCCTCCACTGGTTTCGCAAATTAAATATTTTGTGATAGAGACAATAAAAATCGTATTCTGTTTTCCTGATCGCAAAAGAAGCGGCCACCGACTATTGAACACTCGGTGGTCGCTTCTACGGACTCCGTTCATCGTTTCGCCAATACTCCAGAATTCCTCAGAGCACGCCAAAATGCCTCAGTGCATCCATAATGGCCGCTTCCTTTTCCGGCGGGCATTGCGGCACTTTGGCATCTTCCTTCTTTGACAGATGATAGTCTTGGCCAGCCTCCAACCCGCACTTCCGCTTGACCTGGGAGATATGCAGGGACGATACCTTCAAGCCAGTATGCTCCAACACATACGCCTTGATCTCGTCATAGATGACTTTGCTCTCCGCCGCAGTCAAATCCAGCTCATCTCAATTCAACTCCACCTCGATATGCTACTTAGTATTTGAGTTTGGACAACAGGCACACCGTCTCTACATGCGCCGTCCGCGGAAACAAATCCACCGCCTCCGCCCTCTGCAGCACATACCCCTGCTCCTCCATGCGCTTGACGTCCCGGGCCAGTGTCGCCGGGTCGCAGGAGACATAGACCAGACGCTGCGGGGCCATCTGAACGATGGCGTCGATCACCGCCGGGGCCAGTCCCTTTCGCGGCGGGTCCACGCAGATCACATCGGGGCGCAGGCCGCGGTCGGCCAGGGTCTGGGCGGCCTGCGCCGCGTCGGCGCAGAGAAACTCCGCGTTGGTCACCCCGTTGCGGGCCGCGTTGGCCTTGGCGTCCTCCACCGCGGCGGGGATCACCTCCGCCCCAATGGCCCGCCCGCCTGCCGGGCCATGACCAGGGTAATGGTTCCAATGCCGCAGTAGAGGTCCAACACCGTCTCCCGCCCTGTCAGCCCCGCAAAGGCCAGCGCCCGGCCATACAAAACCTCCGCCTGCTCCCGGTTCACCTGGTAAAAGGAGGGCACGGAGAGCCGGAAGGTCAGGCCGCATAGGGTCTCCTCCAGAAAATCCCGCCCCCAGAGGCACCGGTGGGTCTTTCCCAAAATAACATTGGTCTTCTCCTGGTTGACCGACAGCACCACCCCCGCCAAATCAGGCTCTGCCCGGCGCAGCGCCTGCACCAATTCCTCCTGATGGGGCAGGTCCGTCCCATTGGCGATCACCGCGCACAGGGACTGTCCCCGCTGGTTGACCCGCACATAGAAATGCCGGATCAGCCCCCGTGGACCCTTTCATCGTAGGCGGGAACCTGATACCGTCCCATCCACAGTTTGAACGCCTCCCGCAGCCGGGTGGCGGCCAGCGGCTGCAAGAGACAGTCCTCCGCGTCAATCACTTCATGGCTCCGGGCCCGGAAAAAGCCCACCCGAGGGCGTCGGCCACGGGAAACTGGATTTTGTTCCGATACCGGTCCGGCGCTTCCGCATCGGCGGCAAAGGGGCTCACCGACGCCCATTGCTCCCATTCAGGGCCGCATCGCGGAGATGCGCACCGGCGAGGGCAAGACCCTCGTGGCCACCCTGCCCGCCTATCTGAACGCCCTGTCGGGCAAGGGAGTGCACATCATCACCGTCAACGACTATCTTGCCAAGCGCGACTCCGAGTGGATGGGCAAGGTGTACCGCTTCATGGGCCTCACCGTGGGTCTGGTGATCCACGGCGTGGACCCGGAGGCCAAGAAGGACGCATACGCCGCCGACATCACCTACGGCACCAACAACGAGTTCGGCTTTGACTACCTCCGGGACAACATGGCCATCTACTCCAGCGAGCTGGTGCAGCGGGGCCACAACTTCGCCGTGGTGGACGAGGTGGACTCCATCCTTATCGACGAGGCCCGCACCCCCCTGATCATCTCCGGACTGGGCGAGAAGTCCACCCAGCTGTACACCCTGGCGGACAATTTTGCCGCCAGTCTGAAGGGCCTGGTGAAGGCCACCGTGGACGACAAGGAAGAGGAGGCCGACGACATCGACGCCGACTATATCGTCGATGAAAAGGCGCGCACCGCCACCCTCACCGCCCGGGGCATCCAGAAGGCCGAGCAGGCCTTCCAGATCGAAAACCTGGCCGATCCGGAAAACACCACCCTGTCCCACCACATCAACCAGGCCATCCGGGCCCGGGGCCTGATGCGCCGGGACATCGACTACGTGGTCAAGGACGGCGAGGTCATCATCGTGGACGAGTTCACCGGCCGTCTCATGTACGGCCGCCGCTACTCCGAGGGCCTGCACCAGGCCATCGAGGCCAAGGAGGGCGTCACCGTGGCCCGGGAGTCCAAGACCCTGGCCACCATCACCTTCCAGAACTACTTCCGCCTGTACGGCAAGCTCTCCGGCATGACCGGCACCGCCATGACCGAGGAGGAGGAGTTCAACGCCACCTACCAGCTGGACATCGTGGAGGTGCCCACCAACAAGCCCCTGATCCGGGTGGACCACCCCGACGAGGTGTACAAAAACACCACCGGCAAATACCACGCCATCGTCCGGCAGATCGAGGAGTGCCACGAGAAGGGACAGCCCGTCCTGGCCGGCACCACCTCCATTGAAAAGTCGGAGGTCCTCTCGAAGCTGCTGACCAAGCAGGGCATCAAGCACAATGTGCTCAACGCCAAGAACCATGAGAAGGAAGCCGAGATCGTCGCCCAGGCCGGTAAGCTGGGGGCGGTCACCGTGGCCACCAACATGGCCGGCCGCGGCACCGACATCATGCTGGGCGGCAACGCGGAGTTCCTGGCCAAGGCCGATCTGCGCAAGGCGGGGCTGTCCGACGAGCTCATCGCCGAGGCCACCGGCTACGCCGAGACCGACGACGAGGAGATCCTCAACGCCCGGAAGATGTTCACCGAAGCGGAGGCCAAGCATAAAGAAGAACTGGCCCCCGAGGCAGAAAAAGTGCGGGAGGCCGGCGGCCTGTTCATCCTGGGCACTGAGCGCCATGAGTCCCGGCGCATCGACAACCAGCTCCGCGGCCGCGCCGGCCGCCAGGGTGACCCCGGTGAGAGCCGCTTCTATCTCTCCCTGGAGGACGACATCATGCGCCTGTTCGGCACCGAGCGGATGCAAAACATGATGGAGACCCTGAAGATTGACGACGACACCCCCATCGACGCCAAGATCCTCTCCGGCGCCATTGAGAACGCCCAGAAAAGGTGGAGTCCAAGAACTTCCAGGCCCGAAAGCATACCCTGGAATACGACGACGTGATGAACGTCCAGCGCGAGGTCATCTATAAGCAGCGCCGCCAGGTGCTGGACGGAGAGAACATGGGGCAGTTCATCCGCAACATGATCCACCGCTGGATTGACACCTCCATCCACGGCCACCTGGGGGAGAACAAGCACCTCTCCGCCGAGTCCTATCAGCTGGCCACCGAGCCCTTCCGCGGTCTCTTCTTCCCCGGACCAGTTCCAATACACCGACGAAGACCTGGCCAAGCAGAGCCCCGATGCTCTGGTGGAGGAACTGGACCAGGCCGCCCTGGCTGTCTATGACGCCAAGGAGGCCGCCCTGGGCGACGAGCTCATGCGTGAGCTGGAGCGGGTGCTGATGCTCCGGGTGGTGGATGAATACTGGATGGATCAGATCGACGCCATGAACGACCTGAAGCAGGGCATCGGGCTGCGGGCCTATGCCCAGACTGACCCCGTAGTCGCCTATAAGAAGGAAGGCTACGAGATGTTTGAGCAGATGATCGCCGCCATCCAGGAGGAGACCCTCCGCCGGATCATTCTGGCCCGGGTCCAGACCAACGAGGTACGCCGGGAGCGGGTGGCCAAGGTCACCGGCGAGTCCGGCGGCAGTGAGGAGCCCCAGAAAAAGGCGCCGGTCCGCAAATCCATCAAGATCGGCCCCAACGATCCCTGCCCCTGCGGCAGCGGCAAGAAGTATAAGAAGTGCTGCTACCTGAAGGATAAGGCCGCACAGTAAGCACCCGCGGCCCCGGTTAGAAAGGCTCGTCTATGTCATTTACCCAACAAACCCGAAACGGCGTCGTCTTCCACACGGCGGACGCCTTTACCGCCGCCGGCGGGTGGCCCACGGCTTCGCCACCCGGCTGGGCGGCGTCAGCACCGGTCCCTATGCTCAGCTGAACCTGGGCATCACCCGCCCCGACGAACGGGCGGCAGTCCGGGAGAACTATCACCGGTTCTGCGCCGCCATCGGCGCCGATGTCACCAGCCTGGTTATGACCCACCAGGTCCACGAGGATACCATCCGCCAGGCCACCCGGGCCGATGTGCTGGATGATCTGCTGGACCCCTGGACTACCAGGCGGACGGCCTGCTCACCAACCAGCCCGGCCTCTGCCTGACCATCTACTACGCCGACTGTATTCCCGTGCTCCTGTACGACCCTGTGCACAGGGCCATTGCCGCGGTGCACTCCGGCTGGCGGGGAACCTCTCTGGGCATTGCCCCCAGGCGGTGGCCAAGATGACCGCCCTTTACGGCAGTGACCCCGGGGACATCCTGGCCGCCATCGGTCCCGGGATCGGTCCCTGCTGCTTTGAGACCCACGATGATGTCCCCTCCGCCATGGTCCAGCGACTGGGGAGGACATTCTCTCCCACTGTGTCCCCCTGGCCCACGGCAAGTTCTCTGTGGACCTGAAGGGGATCATCCATTGGCAGCTGACCCAGGCGGGTCTGGCGGACGCCATGTGGACACCCTGTCCCTGTGCACCGCCTGCCACCCGGAGCTCTACTGGTCCCACCGGAAGATGGGCGACCAGCGGGGCAACCACGCCGCCATGCTCCAGCTCCTTCCCTGACCCCACCGTCCTCTTGGGGCCGTTATCCCCACAGCAAAGGAGTCGATTCCCATGCACCAATCTTCCAACCACTCCAAATTTCAGCGGATGCGCCGCAGGCTGGACCTGTTTCGGCAGAAAAAGAGGAACAAAGCGTGTCCCACCCCTGCGCGCCTGCCTGCCCTTTCTCTGCGCCACAGGGGTACTGATGACCACCGTGGTCACTGCCGCCTCCTGCACCCTGTGCTATCGGGTGGACGCCCAGGGGCAGTCCTTGGCGTTTTTCCACGACGTGGCAACCTATGACGCCGCCGTGTCCCAGGCGGAAACCCGGGCCTCTAAAATTTTGGAGACCCAGTATTCCCTGAACCAGGACCTCTCCGTCCGGGCCACACTGGCCCCCCAAGGACCAGATTGAATCCCTGTCCGGGGTCACCGGCTCCCTCATGGAGAGCATCCCGGAGCTGGAACACGTCTACACCCTCTCTGTGGACGGGCACCATGGTGGGCGCCGCGCAGGACCCTTCGGTCATCACCCAGGCTCTGAACCTGGTGAAGGAACGCTACACCACCCCGGAAACCCGCTCCTCCACATCGACAGTCAGGTAGATATCCGCTACCAGTATCTTCCCGCCGACACGGGAGAATCCACTGCGGAGGAAATGGCCGCCGCGCTGCTGGCCCAGTCCCCCCGCACCTTCTCCTACACCACCCAGCCGGGGATACCATGGAGTCCGTCACAGCCCTCTTTTCCATGACAGAGGAGCGGTTCCGGGAACTCAACCCCGACCTCACCCTGGAGCCGGCGGCCCCCACGGCCTCCAGTCCCTTGGATGAGCTGCCGGACAACGAGGCCGCCGATGCCCAGGTCTCGGCCGCAGAGGAGCCATCCCCGGACAGCGCAGAAGCGGACTCCCAGGCCGACGAGAACGTCATTGACCTGGAGGCACTCCTGGGCGACCAGCTGCAAACCCCGCTGGAAGCGGGGCTCACCATCACCATTGAGCAGTCCTGCCCCCTGCTGGTGGTCTCCACCGTGGAGGAGATGAACCTCACCCGGGAGATTCTCCCCGACTTAGAGACCCAAGAGGACGACACCATGTTCCAGGGCCAGCAGCGGATCATCCAGGAGGGAGAGGCCGGCCAATCCAGCGTCCTGTCCCGGGTGGTGAAGCGCTGCGGCGTCCCTGTGGCCAGCAATGACCTCAGCGCCGTCACGCTGTCGGAAGCCACCCCCCTCATTGTGGGCACCGGCACCAAGGCCATGCCGGAGCTCCCCGACGGGTGCCTCTTCCTCTGGCCCGTCCAGGGTCCCATCACCTCTGAGTTCGGCTATCGCTTCATCTTCGGAGAAAACAACTTCCACCGGGGCTGGACATCGCCGCCGCCGCCGGCACCGCCATCAACGCCGCCGCGGACGGCACGGTGATCTTCTCCGGGGAGAAGGGAACCTACGGCAATCTGGTCATCCTCTCCCACGGGAACGGATTTTTTTGACCTACTACGCCCACTGCTCCAAGCTCCTGGTCCAAGTGGGGGATTCCGTCACCCAGGGTCAGCCCATCGCTGCGGTGGGCTCTACCGGGCGGTCCACTGGGCCCCACTGCCACTTTGAGGTGCGGTACCAGAACAATCCCATCGACCCCCTGTTCTACCTCCCCGGCGAGAACAACGCCCCTGTCCGCACAGAGCCTCCGGAGGAGGAGGTTCCCCCTGCGGAAGAGCCCCGTTTCCCGGAGACCCCGGAACAGCCCACGGAACCGGTGGAACCCAATGTCCCAGCGGAGCCCTCCCAACCGGAAGACCCCGACAGCTCCACCGAGGACCCCGCCGCCCCGCCGGAAGAGCTGGAAGCCGGCGGCGGTGCCGCCGGCCAGGCTTCCCCTTCCCCATCCCCATCATCTGAGACAGGGCCGAACCAAACTGGTTCGGCCCTGTCTCCTGTTTCCCATCTGTAAAAAAGGAGACGGCTTCCCACCCGGAGGCCGTTTCCTGTGTCTATTGCGCCACCCGCTCCAGCAGGACCTTCGCCGCCGACCGGGCAAACAGCCGGGCCCCGGCCAGCGCCTCCTCCAGGGAGTTGCCATGCCCTCCCACCTCCCCCAGCAGGGAGCCCTTGGTGAGCTGCTGGTTGAACCGGGCGGTCCGCAGGGTGATGGGCCGGGCCAGGCCGGGCCAAAGGGAGTTCATCTGCTGCTGGATCTGCATGGCCAGGGCCAAATGCTCCCCCCAGTCCGGGAAGGAGGCCCCCGCGTCATCGGTGCCCACCAGCAGCATCACCTGGGCGGTTTTGACGCCGTCGATCTGAAGCACCGGCTTATACACCGTGCCGTCTTCCCCCACCAGGGCGTCCCGGTGCACGTCCAGCACCATCTGAATGGAGGGATACTGGGCCAAATGGGCCTCGATCCCCGCCCGGGCCTTGTCATAGGCGTCGTTATAGGAGGGGTAATCGTACAGTTCCCGGTCGTGAATGACGTTTAATCCCATCTCCTCGGAAATTCGTGCTATCTCATCCCCCACTCTTATGATATTATAGGAGGTGTCCGTGGTCGGGCCACCCCTGTCTCGGTGTAGGGCTCGGTGCGTCCCGGGCATAGGATTCCGTTCCATGGGTGTGCATAATCAGGACTTGGGGCCTGCCTCCGCCTTTTGAAAGGAGAGGGAAGACCCTCCCTTGGCCACCGCCTCCAGATCCACCGTCTTCTCTGTCCGGTTGAACAGGGAGATGCCCTGGGCATTGACATAGCCAGAGCCGCTGCCGGAGATGGTTTTTTCCTGGATCTTGTCCGGGGTCACCGCCTGCAGATTCTGCTCTTCCTCCGCCTCCTCCGGGGCGGTCTCCTCCGGTTTTTCCCCTGGGCCTGGCCCGCCGATTCCGCGGCCCACTGGGCCAGCAGGGCGGAGTCCCCCAGCAGCAGCCGCTGCCAGAAGGGCACAGGCCCGTCCCCGCCGGGGCCTGGGCCGCCATGGCGGTCTGGATTCCTCCCAGTCCCCCAGCCATCCCAGGGGCTGGGGCAGGCCCGCCGTGACCGCCGCCATGCCCATTCCCACAATGGCCAACAGACAGGCAATGCTGCGCCGCAGGAAGCGGCGGACCTGTCCCCTGGCTTTCTGTTTTTTCATTGGCATCACACTCCCGTATGCCAGTATCCTATGTACCGCGGTCCAGGTTCAGAACCTGTCCCCCGCCGAAAAGGAGGTGCCCCCTTGAAAAAGCTCTGGACTTCCCCTTTGTCCTCTTCCTGCGGGAGGCCATCATGCTCTATTTCAGCCGCCGGGTGCCCCAGGCCGCCGCCTGCCTGGCCTACTTCGTGCTGCTCACTGTGTTCCCGGTGCTCATCTGCGTGTCCTACATTCTGGGCATGGTGAACATCGACATTGTCAGCCTGATGGATCAGCTCCAGCCCCTGCTGCCGGAGGCCGCCCTGGACGTGCTGGAGAGCTACCTGCGCTACATCTCCTTCCACCAGACCCCGGGCCTCTTTCTGGCGGGGCTGGCGGGCTGTTGGTTCTCCGCGGCCGCCGCCTTCCGAACCATCACCCGGGTCATCATCGACATGTATGAGGATGTGTCCCAATCCATGGTCCGGGGCATGGTGGCCAGCATTCTCTTCCCCCTGGGGCTGCTGGTCACGGTGGACCTGTCCGTGATCGTGGTGGTCACCGGCCAGCGGACCCTGGCCGCCGTGGCCCAGCGTTTCCCCTTCTGGGACCACGTGCTGAACCTATGGTCCTGGACCCGCTATGTTCTGCTGTTCTCCATCTTTTCCTCTTTATCCTGGCGGTGCTGAACATGGCCGCCCCCTTCGGCACACCGCGGCTGCCCGTGCTGCTGAGCAGTCTGGTCTCCGCCCTGGCCCTGGTGGTCTCTTCTGCGGTCTTCTCCTGGTTTATCAGTATGTCCTCCCGGTATTCCTGGTCTACGGCTCCCTGGTCTCCCTGATCATTCTGCTGATCTGGCTCTACCTGTGCGGACAAATTCTGTTCATCGGGATTGTGTTTACCAGCGTATGGTATAAACATTGGCGCCGCCGGCGGCTGACAGATCCAGATGACTAACCCTTGTCACCCGATAGGGATTGTGCTATAATGTATCATTACTATCTTAGCATCTCTTTGTTTTCCCGATCCTGAATCACTTGGCAGTGCCCCACTGCCTGGAGGGTACCGTTATGCGTCAGCAAACCTTTCAAAAAGCCCTTTCCCGAATGACGGAAACCGGCGTTCGACTGTTTTTTGCGGCCTGTCTTCTTCGCGTTGCTCACTGCCATCTACAACATCTGGCTCTGCCTGGCGGAGCTGGTCCTGATCCTTCTGCTCTACCTCTTCTTCCAGACCGGCATCAGCCGCCGGAAGAAAGAGGTCATGGCCTATCTGGACCACATGACCAGCGGCGTGGACGTGGCCTCCCGGCGGACCTTGATCTCCTCCCCCCTCCCCATCGCCATCTTCCGGCCGGACACCGATGACATCATCTGGAGCAATGAACGCTTTCTCCACCTCACCGGCGACCCCGACCACCTTTTTGAGACCAAGCTCTCCGCCCTGGTGCCCTCCTTCCAGTCCCAGTGGCTGCTGGATGGAGACCACCTCAGCCCCGAACCCGTTCCCGTGGGCGACCAGTTGTACCTGGTTTTCGGCAATCTGGTCTGTACCGGGGGACAGGACGAATTCCTGGCCACCACCTATTGGGTGGATGTCACAGAGTACGCCCGGGTGGCGGAACAATTTGACGCCACCCGGCCTGTGGTGGCATTTTGCAGGTGGACAACTATGAGGACCTGAACCGCGGCCTGGAGGAAGGAGAGCGGTCCGTGATCCGCACCGAGATCAACAACCGTCTGGCCGCCTGGGTAGACCCCGCCCACGGGATGCTCTGCCGGTATGACCGGGACCACTACATTCTTCTGGTGGAAGCCGGTCAATTCCAGGCCTTCTACCGGCGGAAATTTTCCATCTTAGATGAGATCCGGCAGGTACAGAGCCCCAACGGCGTCGCCGCCACCCTCTCCATCGGCTTCGGCCGCAACGGCGCCTCTCCCCGGGAGCTCCACGAATTCGCCTCCCTGGCCCTGGACATGGCGCTGAGCCGGGGCGGCGACCAGGTGGTCATCCGGGACGGGGAGAATTCCTCTTCTTCGGCGGCCGCTCCAAGGAAACCGAACGCCGCACCAAGGTGAAAAGCCGGGTGGTGGCCTCCGCCTTTTCCGAGCTGCTGGCCAGCACGGACCAGGTGATCGTCATGGGGCACAAGTACCCCGACCTGGACGTTCTGGGGGCGGTGGCCGGTGTGTGCGCCATTGCCCGAAAAAAAGGGGTCTCCATTCAGGCCGTCCGGGCCCCTCCCCCTACCCCGCCGAGGAGCAGACCCGTCAGCTGGCCGCCCTGCCGGAGTACCAGGGGATTTTTGTGCCTCCGGATGAGGCCCTTCACCTGGCCGGTCCCAACACCATTTTGGTGGTGGTGGACACCAACCGCCCGGAGCAGACCCAGGTTCCAGAGCTGCTTGACTCCGGGGCCCGAATCGTGGTCATCGACCACCACCGCCGGGCCGCCACCTATATCGAAGAGGCCGCCCTCAACTTCCACGAGCCCTACGCCTCCTCCGCCAGTGAGCTGGTGGCGGAGCTGGTCCAATACATCTTGGACACCGGCGACCTGAAGCGCCAGGAGGCCGAGGCCCTGCTGGCCGGCATTGTGCTGGACACCAAGGGCTTTACCATGCGTACCGGCAGCCGCACCTTTGAGGCCGCCGCTTTCCTGCGCAAATCCGGGGCCGACACCGCCCAGGTGAACAAGTTCTTCCAGAACGACCTGCGGGACACGGTCACCAAGTTCCATATCATTCAGGGCGCCCACACCTACCGGGGCTCCATCGCCCTGGCCCTCACCGACCGGCTTGTGGGCCGGGCCATCGCCGGCCAAGCCGCCGACGAGCTGCTCAACATCGCGGGCATCGACACCTCCTTCGTCCTCTTCCCGGAGGCCGGCCAGGCCTATCTCTCCGCCCGCTCCAACAGCGATGTCAATGTCCAGGTCATCAGCGAGATGCTGGGCGGCGGCGGCAACGCCGCCACCGCAGGGGCCCAGTTCCCGGGGAAAACCCCCGGAAGAGGTCCTTCCCCTGCTGAAGAATGCCATTGACACCTATTTTGACGATGAGAAATCATAATTTAATTTTCATTTACACCATATAACTTGGGAGGTAACACCGATGAAAGTGATTTTACAGCAAGATGTCAAAGGACAGGGCAAGCGGGGCCAGCTGGTCAACGTCTCCGACGGATATGCCCGCAACTTCCTGTTCCCCAAAAACCTGGCCGTCCCCGCCAACGCCGACAACATGAACAAGATGATCATGCAGGACAAGGCCAAGAAGGCCCAGATGGCCGCGGAAAAGGCCGAGGCCCAGGCCATCGCGGAAAAGCTCAAGGGCGTGATGGTAAAAATTCCCGCCAAGGCGGGCACCGGCGGCCGGCTCTTCGGCGCGGTGACCAGCAAGGAAATTTCCGAGGCCCTGCAGGCCCAGTTTGACCTGACGATTGCCAAGAGCAAGATTGTCCAGGAGGAGCCCATCAAGAGCTTCGGGACCTATCAGCTCAAGTGCAAGCTGGGGTATGAGATCATCGGGACCGTCAACGTGGTGGTCACCGAAGAGACCTGATCCCCCGGGGCAGTCCCTTGCTTCCAAAGGTGGTGTTTCCATGGACGAGTCGTCCCTCCTATTGCGACAAATTCCCCACAGCATTGAGGCGGAACAGTCCGTGCTCGGCTCCATGCTCATTGACGCCCGCTGCGTGCCCGAGGTGATCGAGGCCCTGACCGGGGAGGACTTCTATCTGCGCACCAACCGGGAGATCTATGAGACCATCTACTCCATGTTCAACTTCTCCCTCACCATCGACCCGGTGACGGTGCTGGAGCACATGAAGCAGAACGGGGTGTACGACGAGAACACCTCCCGCAATTACGTCCTCCAGCTCATGGAGATCACCCCCACGGCGGCCAACGTGAAGGAGTACGTGGCCATCGTCAAGGACAAGGCCCTCCTCCGCCGGATCGCGGAGACCGCCGGGGAGCTCACCACCCTGGTGCAGGAGGGGGGGAGACCGCCCAGGCCGTGCTGGATTTGGCCGAGCAGCGCATCTACGCCATCCGCCAGGGCCGGAGCGCCCAGGGGCTGGAGCCCCTGTCCAAAACTTCTGGTGGACGTGTTCGACCAGCTCCAGGAGCTGTCCATGTCGGGCTCCGAGGTCCCCGGGATGGCCACCGGCTTCGGGGACCTGGACCGGACCCTCACAGGGTTTCACGGCTCTGAACTGATCCTCCTGGCCGCCCGCCCCGGCATGGGCAAGACCTCCTTCGCCCTGAACATGCTGCTCCACGCGGGCAAGTTCTCCGGCAAGACGGTGGTCTTCTTCTCCCCTGGAGATGAGCCGGGAGCAGCTGGCCATGCGCCTGATCTCCAGCGAGGCCTTCCTGGACAACAAAAAGCTCATGACCGGCAAGCTCTCCCCTGACGATTGGGATAAAGTGACCCTGGCCTCCACGGCCTTGGCCCACACCAAAATCTACATTGACGACAACCCCTCCCTGTCCGTGGCCGACATGAACGCCAAGTGCCGCCGGATCGAGGACCTGGGCATGGTTGTCATCGACTATTTGCAGCTGATGCAGTCCTCTGGCAGCACCACCCGGTACGCCGGGGAAAACCGCCAGCAGGTGGTGGCCGACATCAGCCGGGCCCTGAAAATCATGGCCAAGGAACTCCACGTCCCCGTTCTCTGCCTGTCCCAGCTCTCCCGCGCCAACGAGGCCCGCTCCGACAAGCGCCCCATGCTCTCGGACCTGCGGGAGTCCGGCGCCATCGAGCAGGACGCCGACATCGTCATGTTCCTCTACCGAGACGACTACTATAACAAGGACAGTGACAAGCGCAACCTGGCCGAGTGCATCATCGCCAAGAACCGCCGGGGAGACCACCACCATCCCCCCTCCAGTGGCTGCCGGAATTCACTGCCTTCTCCTCTGTGGAGCGTAATTATGAAGAACCCTATTGACCTGGCCGCCCAGGCGGCGGCTTTTGCCGACAAGTATAATATGCTCCCCCAGGGGAGCACCGTCCTCTGCGCCCTGTCCGGGGGCGCAGATTCCATGGCCCTGCTCTCCCGTGCTGGAGGCCCTGGCCAAACGGGAGGTCCCTCACCCTCCACGCCGCCCACTTCAACCATCAGCTGCGGGGGAGGAGTCCCAACGGGACGAGGACTTCGTGGTCCAGTGGTGCCAGAAGCGGGGCATCCCCCTGGTGGTGGGCCGGGGCGACGTGGCCCAGGAGGCCCAGGAACAGGGCAAAGGGGTGGAGGAAACCGCCCGCGCCATGCGCTACGGCTTTTCACCGCCACCGCCCAGGAGCTGGGCGCCGACAAGATCGCCACCGCCCACAATGCCGATGACAACGCGGAGACCCCTCCTGCTCCACCTGGCCCGGGGCACCGGATTGGATGGACTGACAGGGATTCCCCCGGTACGAGGCATTTTGATCCGTCCCCTGCTGGCCACCCCCGCATCGACATCGCCGTCTATCTGGCCCAGGAAGAAATTCCCCATGTGGAGGACAGCTCCAACCAAGACACCGTCTATGCCCGCAACCGTCTGCGGCAGGAGGTGATGCCGGTGCTCCGGGATCTGAACCCCGCCTTTGTCTCCACCCTGGCCGCCAATCTGGTCCACCTGCGGGAGGACCGAGGACCTTCTCCACGCCATGGCGGAAAAGGCCACCAAGACCGCGGTGGTGTCCGAGGGGGGGTCTCCCTCTCCGCCCGGACCCTGGCCGCGCTGCCCCACCCCGTGGCGGTGCGGGCGGTGAAGCAGCTCCTGGCCAAGGTGGACCGCTTCCAAATTTCCTCCGTCCATTTGGAACAGATCCTGTCCCTGGCCGCCGGCCTCTCCCCTTCGGCCACCCTGAACCTGCCAGACGATCTGTTTGTCTGGCGGGAGTACGATCAGCTGGTTCTCTGTCCCTCTTCCGCCATGCCCCTGGCCTTCTCCCTGCGCCTGCTCACCGGGCCGGGCACCTTCGCCCTGGACAACGGCTGGAAGATCGAGATCACAGAGACCATCTGCCCTGATCTCCCCGCCCAGGAGGAATACGGTGGGACATTGCCCAGAACACCGTAACCTTCCCCCTGGTCCTCCGCTCCCGCCAGGCTGGCGATCAGCTCCGCCTGCCGGGCCGCAGGACCAAAACCCTGAAGAAATGGTACATTGACGAGAAAATTCCCCGGCAGAACCGCCAGTCCCTTCCGGTCCTGGCGGATGAATCCGGCCTGCTGGCCGCCGCCGGCCTGGGGCCCAACTATCCCCGCCTGGCTCAACCCGGCCAGCCCGCCCTCCACATTCGACTGACCCCCAAAACCAAACCAGAGGAAAGGACTTAGAGAGAGTATGATGGAACAGGATATGCAGCAGATCCTATTCACCCAGGACCAGGTGGCCGCCCGCGTGCAGGAGCTGGCCGCCCAGATCACCCGGGATTACGCCGGAAAGACCCCCTGGTGGTGGGGGTGCTCGGGGTTCGTTCATTTTCATGGCCGACCTGGTGCGGCATCTGGACCTCCCTCACCCTGGATTTCATGGCCGCCTCCTCCTACGGCGCCGGCACCACCAGCTCCGGACTGGTCAACATCCGCTTAGACCTTCACGATGACATCGCCGGCCGGGATGTGCTCCTGGTGGAGGATATCTTGGACACCGGCAACACCCTGAGCTGTCCAAGCTGGTGGCCGAGCTCAAGGGACGCCATCCCGCCTCCCTGAAGCTGTGTGTCCTGCTGGATAAGCCCGAGCGGCGGACACGGCCTCTGGAAGCCGACTATGTGGGTTTCACCATCCCAGACGCCTTCGTGGTGGGCTGCGGCCTGGACTACGACCAAAAATACCGCCAGCTGCCGTACATCGGGGTGCTGAAACCCAGCGTCTACGAATAACCGCGCCCGGCGGGCCCCCCTGCCCAGGCATCCTGCGGCGGAAGCCTCACCGCCGCAAAAAAGGAGTGACATCTTTTGAAACAAAACACGAACCCCTTTCGCGGTCTGATCCTGATGCTCTGTATCCTGGCGCTGATCTTCTGCGCCACCAGCATCTTTCGGACCACCTCCCACCAGACAGAATACTCCTACGCCGATATCCGGGCGCTTTTGAAGAGAAAAAGGTCGATAAGGTGCTGGTGGACGACGATACCCTCACCCTGACCCTCAAAGAGCCCCTGAACGGCGCCCAAGTGGTCACGTATTCCCTTTACAATTTTGATCTGTTCTACAATGACTTTAACGACCTGGTGGTCCAGCAGTGGAAGGACGGGATCATCTCCGACTATGAGTACCCCGACAGCCCCTCCCCGCCTGGATGGGCAATATCCTCCCCTGGGTGGTGGTCCTGGCTGTCATGGCCCTGCTCTGGTACTTCCTGTTTCTGCGCCGGGCCCAGGGGGGGGCGGTCCCTCCGCCACCCAGTTCGGCAAGGTCAAGGCCCGCACCCTGGCGGAAACCGGCCGGACCGTCACCTTTGCCGACGTGGCCGGCGCCGACGAGGAAAAGGAAGAACTGGCCGAGGTGGTGGATTTTCTCCGCCAGCCCGCCCAGTATACCCCTGGGCGCCCGCATTCCCAAGGGCATCCTCCTGGTGGGCCCGCCGGGCACCGGCAAAACCCTGCTGGCCCGGGCGGTGGCCGGGGAGGCCGGCTGCCAGTATCTCTCCATCTCCGGCTCGACTTTGTGGAGCTCTACGTGGGCGTGGGCGCCTCCCGGGTCCGGGACCTGTTCGATCAGGCCAAGAAGGAGGCCCCCGCCATCGTATTCATCGACGAGATCGACGCCGTGGGCCGCCAGAGAGGGGCCGGCCTGGGCGGTGGCCATGACGAGCGGGAGCAGACGCTGAACCAGCTTCTGGTGGAGATGGACGGCTTTGCCTCCAACGAGGGGGTCATCGTCATGGCCGCCACCAACCGCCAGGACATCCTGGACCCCGCCCTGCTGCGGCCCGGCCGCTTTGACCGGCAGATCTATGTGGGACTGCCCGACATCCGGGGCCGGGAGGAGATCCTGAAGGTCCACGCCCGGAAAAAGCCACTGGCGGAGGACGTGGACCTGCACACCGTGGCCAAGGCCACTGCGGGCTTCACCGGGGCCGACCTGGAGAATCTGCTCAACGAGGCCGCCCTGCTCTCCGCCCGGGACAAGCGTCCCTTCATCCGCATGTCTGACCTCCATGAAGCCATGATGAAGGTGATCGCCGGTCCGGAGAAGAAGAGCCGGGTGGTCACCCCCCAGGCCAAGCGCCTCACCGCCTATCACGAGGCGGGACACGCCGTGGTCATCCACGAGCTGGACAGCCAGGATCCGGTGCATCAGATCACCATCATCCCCCGCGGCCCCGCCGGCGGCATGACCATCTCCCTGCCCCAGGAGGACCGGGCCTACCAGTCCCGCCGGGAGCTGGAGGAGCGCATCTGCACCTGCCTGGGTGGCCGGGTGGCGGAGCAGCTGGTGCTGGGGGATGTATCCACCGGGGCCTCCAACGACCTGCAGACCGCCACCTCCATCGCCCGGAGCATGGTGATGAAGTACGGCATGAGCGACAAGCTGGGCGCCATCGCCTATGGCAATGAGAGCGACGAGGTATTCATCGGCCGGACCATGGCCCAGGCCCGCAGCTACTCGGAGGAGGTGGCCGGTCTCATCGACGAGGAGGTCAAGGCCATTCTGGACACCGCCTATGCCCGCTGCCGGGAGATTCTCTTCCAGAACATGGACGCCCTGGAGCGGACCGCCCAGTATCTTCTGGAATTTGAAACCATGTCCGCCGAGGACTTCCAGCTGGTCTTCCAGCCCCGGAGGTTCTGGAACGCCGGAAGGCCGAGGAGGCGGGTCCAGCGAACCCGGCAGGCCGAGGAAAAGGCCGCCGAGCAAGCCCGTCTCCAGGCCGCGCGGGAGGCGGAGATGGCCCGCCGCCTGCAGGAGGCGGACGAAGCTGCCCAGTCCAAGGAGGACGAGACGCCTCCGCCGCCGCAGAATCCCGATCCCTTTTAACGGATTGATCGCCCCGCATTTTCTCCGCGAGCAGAGCTGGGAAAATGCGGGGCTTTCTTCTGCCGGGGATCGACGGTTTTTCCTGCACCCTTCCGCCCCTTCGACATAGATTGCCATGGGTCCCAAAAATTCGAGAGGAGAATTTTGACCATGTGTAATATGTCTTCTTGGAACAGCGGCTGTGGCTGCGGCTGCGGCGGTACCAGCTTCCGCCCCACCACCATGACCGCGCGGGTCCTGGAGGTCCAGTGCTGCTCCCTGCTGGTCTGCGACTGCGACACCTGCCAGCAGGTCCAGGTGAACACCGACGACGCCTGCTGCTACCGCGTGGGGATTGTCTGTGCATCCACTACAACGGCGCCATGACCAACAGCCTCCCGCCCCAGATCTCTGCCACCTGCATCCACCGCAGATAACCATCCCCAAGGGCCCAAAAACCGGTGCTCGGAAGATCCGAGCACCGGTTTTCCACGGTACATGGGTCAGGAGGCTTTCCGCAAACGAACCCGAATGGCCTTGAGCAGCTGGATCACCACCATGCTCCCCACAGCCAGCGCCGGGATGGCCAGCCCCAGCTGCCAGGGCAGGGCCACAGCCTGCATCAGCTCCTCCAGGGGGGGGATCACCAGCACCGCCGACAGCAGGAGCGCCCCCACCAGGAAGGCCCCCAACAGGGGCTTGTTGTTCCAGAACCGCCGGGTGAAGAGAACGGGCTCCGCGGCCTTGCAGTTGAAGCCGTGGAACAGCCGGGACAGACATAGGGTCGCAAAGGCCATGGTGGCCCCCGCCGCCTCTCCGCCGTAGCGCAGGCCCAAATGGAAGGCCACAATGGTCCCCACCGCGATGACCAGCCCCTCCAGACCCACGCTGGCCAGGAAGGGCTTGGTGAGAATTCCCCTCCTTCCGGGGCCGGGGTTTCTCGTGCATCACCTGCTCGGTGTGGGGTTCCAGCCCCAGGGCGATGGCGGGCAGCGAGTCGGTGAGCAGGTTGATGAACAGCAGGTGCACCGGCTGGAAGGGCACGGGCAGGGCCAGCAGGGAGGCATACAGCACCGTGAGAATCCCCGCCATGTTCCCCGACAGCAAAAACTGAATGGACCGGCGGATGTTGGCATAGACGTTCCGGCCGTTCTTCACCGCCTGCACAATGGTGGCGAAATTGTCGTCTATGAGCACCATGTCGGCGGCGTCCTTGGCCACGTCTGTGCCGGTGATGCCCATGGCCACACCGATGTCCGCCTGCTTCAGGGCGGGGGCGTCGTTGACCCCGTCTCCGGTCATGGCCACCAGGGCCCCCGCTCCTGCCAGGCCCGGACAATCCGAATCTTATGTTCCGGCGACACCCGGGCATAGACCGACACCTGGGGCACAAAGTCCTGGAGTTCCTGGTCGGTCATGGACTCGATGACCGCGCCCTCCACCGCCTGGGTGCCCGGGGTCAGAATCCCGATTTCCCGGGCAATGGCCGAGGCGGTTACCACATGGTCCCCTGTAATCATAATGGGACGGATCCCTGCGGCGATGCAGTGGGCCACCGCCTCTTTGGACTCTGCTCTGGGAGGGTCCATCATGGCGATCAGGCCCAGGAAGAGCATGTTGTTCTCCTCCTCCAGGGAGACCTCCGTGGACTCCAGCCGCCGGCAGGCAAAGGCCAGTACCCGAAGGCCCTGGTTAGAAAAGGTCTGGTTGACCCGCTCGATCTCCTCCCGTTCCCCGGGCCCCAGCACCGTCGGTCCAGCATCACGTCCACCGCGCCCTTGGTCACCAACATATAGCCGCCGGCAAACCGATGGACCGTGGACATGAGCTTCCGGTCAGAGTCAAAGGGCAGTTCCCCAGCCGGGGCCACTGGTCCCGGACATCCAGCTCATCAAAGCCAAAGTCCTCCCCCAGGCGGACCAGGGCGGTCTCCGTGGGGTCCCCGATCTCCCCTTTCTCATTCACCGTGGCGTCGCTGCACAGCAGTGCCGCCCGCAGCAGGGGCTCCTGCACAGGGTCCTTGAAGTTGGCCTCCTGAGCGGGTATGATCCGCCCGCCCACATAGAGCTGCCGGACGGTCATCTTGTTCTGGGTCAGGGTGCCAGTCTTATCCGAGCAGATCACCGACACACTCCCCAACCCTTCCACCGCCTGGAGCTTTCGGATCACCGCGTGCTCCTTGGCCATCTTCTGGGTGCCCATGGCCTGGACGATGGTGACAATGGAGCTGAGGGCCTCTGGGATGGCGGCCACCGCCAGGGCCACTGCGAAGAGGAAAGCGCTCATCACATTTTCCCGCGGAGCAGAACACTCACGGCAAACAAAAGGCCGCACAGGATCAAAATGCCGATGGAGAGTTTTTTGCCAAACTGATCCAGGCTCACCTGGAGGGGGTCTTCTTCTCCGAGGTGGACTTCAGCAGGGCCGCAATCTTGCCCATCTCGGTGTCCATCCCTGTGCCGGTGACCAAAAACCGGCCCCGGCCATAGGTGACAAAGGTGCCAGAGAACACCATATTCTTCCGGTCTCCCAGGGGAACCTCCCCGTCAATGACCTCCGCGGCCTTCTCCACCGGCAGGCTCTCCCCGGTCAGGGCGCTCTCGGCGGTCTTCAGGCTGGCACATTCCAGCAGGCGGCCGTCGGCACAGACGGCGTCGCCTGCCTCCAGCACCACGATATCCCCGGGACAACCTCCCGGCCGGGAATTTGGACCACTGTACCATCCCGCAGAACCTTCGCCGTGGGGGCCGACATCTGTTTCAGGCTGTCCAGGGAGGCCTCCGCCTTCACCGTCTGGACCGTGCCCAGAACCGCGTTCATGGTGATCACCGCCAGGATGACCACCGTACTCTCCACATCTCCCAGCACGGCGGAGACCACTGCGGCCAGGATCAGAATGATCACCAAAAGTCCGCGAACTGCTCCAAAAAATCCGAAATGTGGATTTTTTCCCCTTCCCGCAGCTCATTGGGGCCGTACCGCTCCAGCCGCCGGGCGGCCTCGTGGCTGGTCAGGCCGCCAGGGCCGCTTTCCAGGGTGTCCAGCAGGTCCTTGCCGGACCGCTGCCAGATCTGATCGGGTGTTTTCATGCCTTCTTCTTCCTTTCTGTTCCGCGACAGCCTGGGCACGCAAAAAAGACGAGCCCTTTTGCCCCCACACCTTCGCGTATGGATTCAAAAGTCTCGCCATTTCAAACCGAAGCGGGGCCCTTTGGCCCGTGCATTGACGCCGCGGCTCCACAATCCCTTGTGCCAGCTACTCCCTTTTTCTACGGGGCATCATATCCTATTTTGCAGGGTTTGTCAAGAGGAATCCCCGGTCTTTCCCCGGAAAAGGGGCCCTCCCCTCCAGGCCCGCCTCCCGCAAAAACTCTTGCTATTCTTCCCCGAATGCAGTAAGATATTTGTATCTTATCCCCTCGTTTGGAGGTGGGCACATGCCCCAAGCTTCCTCAGGCAAACCCCTTCGTTTCTGGCTTCTGCTCATCGGCCTCATCGCCCTGGCGTGTGTGGCCGGTCTGGTCACCCTTTCCTCCACCGCCAGTCCGGCGCCATGGTGCAGATCACCCAGGACGGCCAGGTGGTGGGAACCTATTCCCTGCAGCAGCCCCGCACCCTGCGCTATGAGAGTCAGGACGGCGGGTACAATATCGTGGTCATTGCAGACGGCAAGGTGCGGGTCTCCGAGGCCAGCTGCCCGGACCAGGTCTGTGTCCGCACCGGTCCCACAGACCAAACTGCTTCCCCCATCGCCTGCCTTCCCAACCGCCTGGTCATCCAGGTCATTGACAATGGGACGTCGTCCCAGCTGGACGGAGTGCCGTAATGAATATCAGAAAACTCACCACCATGGCCATGCTCACGGCCATCTCCATGATCGTCTTTCTCATTGAGGCCCAGATCCCCCCCATCGCCATCCCCGGCGTGAAGCTGGGCATCGCCAACGTGATTACCCTCTTTGCCATCTGGACCCTGGGCCGCCGGGAGGCTGGCGCCATTCTCATGGTGCGGATCGTCCTGGGCAATCTCATCATCGGCAATGTCATGGGCATGCTGTACAGTCTGGCCGGCGGGGTGCTGTGCTGGCTCGTCATGTGCCTGCTCAAGCCCCACGTGGGCCGGAAGCAGATCTGGGTGATGAGCGTCTTCGGCGCCTTGGGCCACAATGCCGGCCAGCTGGCTGTGGCTGGCTGGGTCTCCGGCACCCCCGCCCTGGCCTTTTACGCACCGGTTCTTCTGCTGGCGGGGATTGTCACCGGTTTCTTCACCGGCCAATACACCCAGGCGGTGCTGAATCATTTAGACAAGCTGAAGCACACCGCAGAATCGTCAACCAGTCCAAAAGATTAAGTTGACAAATATCTCTTTTTCGTGGTATACTGACGCATCCCTTCCGAAATGAGGCGAATGCTGATGTCTGTACCTACCCACACCAAAGCCCTGGACCTGGCGTATATTGCCCTGATGGCCGCCCTGATCGCCCTGTGTGCCTGGATCTCTGTCCCCTTTGGGGCCGGTCCCTTTACCATGCAGACCTTTGGCATCTTCGCCGCTCTGGGGCTGCTGGGGGGGCCGGCGGGGAACCTTGGCCTTTCTGATCTATCTATTGCTGGGCATCGTGGGCCTGCCTGTCTTCTCCGGCTTTTCCGCCGGGGGGGGGTACGGTTCGGCGCCACGGGCGGATATCTGCTGGGCTATCTGGCCGCCGCGCTCCTCTTCTGGGGCCTCACCGCCAAGCTGGGGCAAACCCTTCCGGTGATGGCCTCGGCCATGGTGCTGGGGCTGGTGCTCTGCTATGCCTTCGGCACCTTCTGGCTTCTCACCGTCTACACCGGCGGCAGCGGGGAGACCCTGCTGGGCGCCCTGACCCTGTGTGTGTTCCCCTATGTTCTGCCTGACCTGGGGAAGATTTTCCTCGCCCTGGTGCTGGTCTCCCGGGTGAAAAAACACCTGGCCCTATAACCTCTGTTTTCCAAGGAGTTGATTTCCCGATGCAAGTCAAAGACCGTGTCCTGGAAGCCCTGGAGGGCCACCGGGGAACCTATTTCTCTGGCGAAGCCCTGGCCAAAGAGCTCCAGGTCAGCCGGAACGCCGTCTGGAAGGCTATCCGTCAGCTTCGGGACCAGGGGTATCCCATCCACGCAGTCTCCAACCGGGGTACTCTCTGGCCCCGGACAGCGCCATGCTCTCCCCCAGAGCATCGCCCCCTTCCTCACCGTTCCCGGCCTGCAGGTGGAGGTCCAGCCCGTGGTCACCTCCACGAATCAGGTTTTACGCCAGCGAGCGGAGGAGGGGGCCCATGAGGGACTGGCTCTGGTGGCTGTTACCCAGACCGCCGGTCGGGGCCGGCGGGATCACAGTTTCTTCTCCCCCAGATTCCGGCCTTTACCTGAGCTTTCTTCTCCGCCCCGATCTCTCCGCCCGGGATGCCCTCTCTTTGACCACCTGCGCCGCCGCCTCGGTGGCCCTGGCCATTGAGGAGTGCGCCGGGTGGACGCCAAGATCAAGTGGGTCAACGATGTGTTTTGTCATGGGAAAAAGGTCTGCGGCATTCTCACTGAGGCCGCCTTGGATTTAGAAACCGGCGGCCTGCAGTATGCCATTGTGGGCATTGGGGTGAACCTCTTCCCCCGAAGGGGGCTTCCCTCCGGAGCTGCCGGACCGGCGCGGTTTTCCCCACCCGTCCTCAGGGGCTGGAGGGGGCGCAGCCAGCTGGCAGGGTCCATTCTCAACCACTTCTTCTCTTTCTATCCCCACCTAAAAGATAAACCCTTCTTTGCGGATTACCGGCGCCGCTCCCTGGTTCTGGGCCAGGAGATCACCGTCTTAGAAGGCGGGCAGACCCGCACCGCCTTTGCCCTGGACCTGGAACGGGATTTCTCCCTCCGGGTCCGGGAAACCGACGGCACCATCCATACCCTATCCTCTGGGGAGGTTCGGGTCCGGCCGGCTCATGGTTGAGTTCACACATTTTTACGATTCTTCCCTTGACTGTCCCTCCCCCTGGGGTATAATATTCTTTACTATCTGCAAAGGGGATGATTCCTTGGCGGAGCCCACAAAAAAACATTTTGGCAGCGGCACCCTGGCTTTGACGTTTACAGCCTGTTCTGGCTGGTTCTCTTTCTGATCCTGGCGGCGCTGGGGCGGTTTTATCTCCCCTGTTCCTCCCAGCCGCCGTGGTTCTGGTCTACCTCCTCATCCGGCTGTTCTCCAAAAATCAGCAGAAGCGGCAGGTGGAAAATGCCCGTTTTATCGCCCTGTTCCGGTCCATCTTCCGGTGGTTCCGGGGGCGGAAGGTGCTCCAGACCGACAAAGAGTATTACTATTTCAAGTGTCCCACCTGCGGTCAGTCCATGCGCCTGCCCCGGGGACTGGGCAAGGTGGAGATCACCTGCCGGTCCTGCGCCTCTCGGTTTGAGACAAAGTCCTAATGTCAAATAAGTTCTCCAATGCAGTAGGCATTGGAGAACTTATTTTTTCATAAGCTTAACCCCTTTTCAAAGCGTGACTATCTTTGCCTTTTATAGAAACCAGGTCCAATTATATAACAAAAATTGCAGGCACAGGCCAGTGTCAAATAGATTACCGGTCCACAGCTGCCCAGTGAAACCGTCCGTTGTGCCTCCTTCCCCCCGAAAAAATGCTTTCCCACCGTCTTCCACACCAGATATCCTAACATGGTCCCCAACGTATTCATCATTACATCATCCACATCCACCAGCCGATTCGTCGGTACTTGGGCAAACTCAATAAAGACAGACAGCAAGAAACCTGTGAATGCCACTTTGAAGGGATTTCTAAAGTTCTTCCATATATAGGGGAGCAAAAATCCCAACGGCATCAGCATGATCACATTCATGCAATAGGTGAATATCCCCTCCGATTGAAAGGGGACCCAGCTTATGTTTGCCTGCTGAACCGTGGCAGCCCATCCGCCTTTGGCAATGACATCCCATATAGAGCCGATTCCCGTCACAGAAAAAAACAAGCCATATATAAAGCATCATCGTGTATGTCCACACATAGTGGGTCAGTGTAGACTTTTTCGTGCCAGCAGCCTCATGCTCTGATAGAGCATACCCGGCACTATGGTCAAAAGAATTGGGATCATCAGCATCAAAAGCATTCTTTCCGCTCCCCCTTCCACTTACCCATCCAATCTACCATGGATCTCTGAAAAAAGCGTTAAGGTTTGCGAAATTTTTTCTTAAATCACGATGGCTTCCGTGCCACTTCCCCTCTTGCAATCCGGCGCTGTCAAATTCACCGCGCCATGGTTCGACCGGTACAGGCTTCGTCCCTGCCCGAACAAAAAAACGCGCGGCCTACGCCGCGCGTTGGAGACGGTTATTCTTTTCCTTCCGGCCGTCTGCCGCAGACGGGGCAGCGGTCCGAGGAGGCCCGGTACCAGGTTCCGCAGGCAGGACAGTGGGACATGGCCTGGTTCTCCCGGCAGGGTACCGCAGACTTTTCCGCCGCCGGGGCGGCGGTCTCCGGGGCAGGCTGCTGACGTCCAGGGGCAGCGGCCGGTCCCCTCTCCTCTGTCATCTGGGTCAGCTTCTGGTGGATTTCCCGGGTGGTCTTCACCTGCATCACCAGCAGCAGGATCAGCTCATACCCCACCCGCAGCAGGATGGGCCCCACCGCCAGGATCACCAGGCCCAGGGCCAGGTTCTGAAACCCTGAGAAGAACCCGCTGAAAAAGACCACAATCCCGTACAGCACCGCCAGGCAGGTGAGAAACACGTAGAGAATTTGCAGCAGCTTCTCCATCACCAGGGTCTTGGGGCTGAAGAGATCATAGAGCATCTGAAACACCGACGGCAGATGGCCGTCCTTCTCCTTGGGCAGCACCAGCACCACCAGCAGGGCGGTCAGCGCCACCGCCAGCACCAGGATTCCAATGACACCGGCGGCATAATTTTGATAACCGTAATAATACATGGCAGCATCCCTTTCTTTGTCTGTGGGGCTCCAACGGGGCCGTTATGTTTGTTGCTTCGTGCGGTACAGATCGGTCCGGCGGCCAGAGAGAATGGGAATCTGGGCCCGGTAGCGGGCCAGGTCCCCCAAGTCAAGGTCCACCACCCGGACCGCCTCCCCCTCGCCACAGTCCGTGAGGATCTCCCCCAGGGATTGCACACCAGGGAGTGGCCATAGGCCACATAGGAGGCCGACCTGTCCCGGGCCGGGGAACAGCCGGCCACAAAGCACTGCTGATCCAACGCCCGCATCCGGAAGGCCAGGTCCCAATGCAGGGGCCCGTGGTCATGTTGAAGGCGGCGGGCACCAGGATCAGCTGGGCCCCCAGGTCCTCCATGACCCGGAAAAACTCGGCAAAGCGGATATCAAAGCAGATGGCCAGCCCCAGTTTTCCCAGCGCTGTGTCCACCACCGTGATCTGGCTGCCGGCGGTGAGGGTGTCCGACTCCATAAACCGCTGGCCCCCGGCACATCAATGTCAAAGAGGTGAACCTTGCGGTGGCGGGCCAGCTCCTCCCCTGGGGAGAGAAGAGATAACAGGTGTTGTAAATGGCCTCCCCCTCGATCTCCGGTACCGACCCTCCCGCCAGGTAAATCCCCAGCTCCCGGGCCATGCCGGAAAGAAATTGCCAGGTCTCTCCTCCGGCGGGCTCCCCGTAGACCGGAAAGCAGGCATTCTCATAGGGACAGTTGAACATCTCCGGCAGCAGGGCCAAATTGGCGCCCTGGGCGGCGGCCTGACGGAGGCAGCTCTCCGCCCGGCGGAGGTTCTCCTGTTTGTCCGGTGTCACACGCATCTGGCACAATCCCAATCGGATTCCCATCGGCAGGCTCCTTTCCTTCTCCCGGGCCCCGCCGGGGACCGGCGGGGAACCACGGGGTTCTTCCATGACTGTACCATATTTTCTGCCCGGACGCAAGGTGAAGCAGGCGGGTTCTCCTTCCCTTTCCATTGCGTCCCAGGGTGTTTTCCTGTATAATAAAAGGGATTTCCTCCCAAACTGTTTGGGAAAGATGGAAAGGAACTCCTTTTTATGACTGCATCTCCCACCCGCCGGCAGCTGGTTTTCCTGCTGGGCAGCCTGCTGCTGGCTCCCCTTGTCACCCTGTATGCCACCCAAGCCGTGTGGCTCCAGAGCCTGTGGGCGCCCCTGCCCTGGATGGCCTCGCATGGCGGTGCAACCGTGCTGTTTTGGGTGCTCTTCTCCAGTCTGAGCCTCACCCTCTACGGCTTTTTCCGCCGGCTGTTTCCCGCCTATCTGCCGGAAGTGGCCGTCTTTATGGGGTGGCCGTCACCAGCCGGTATAAGCTGGACATCAACGGCGCACCTCTCCAGTTAAGTGATTTTGCCTTCGTGGGCAACCTGGGCGACATCACCGGGTATGCCGCCTCTCAGCTCATTCCCACCTTGACTACCCTGCTGGCCATCGGCGTGGCGGCCGTTCTCACGGAAACCCTCCGCCGCAAGGAGACCTGGCGTCCCTCCCTCACCCAGGGCTTCGTCCTGGGCAGCCTGTGCCTGACGCTGTTCCTCTCGGCGCTGTACCCCGGTGCCCTTCAGTCCGCCGCCCTTCGCCTGGACCAGAACAGCCCGGACCAGGAGACCCGCAACGAACGGATGGGGGTGGTGCTGGGCCTCTACACCGCCTGGGCCCAGCGTCTCCAGGTGGAGACCGGCACCGCCGACCCGGAGACCACCCGTCTGGTGGACCAGCTGCGGGCGGACGCCATGGGGCCAGGCACCCCGCGCCTGCCGCCGCCCCGGACATTATCTTTGTCACCTCCGAGAGCTTTTTTGACGTAACCCGTCTGCCGGGTCTCACCTTTTCCCAGGACCCCTGCCCAATTTCCACCGTCTGTCGGAGACCTGCACCAACGGCCCCTTTCTCTCCAACACCTATGGCGGCGGGACCGGACATGTGGAGATGGAGATGTTCACCGGCCTGACCTCCTCTCTGCTCAAGGAGGGGATACCCTAAATACCCTTCACACCGCGGTCTATCAGGACCTGCCCACCACCGTCCGGCTGCTGCAAAGGCGGGATACGCCACCACCGCCCTCCACGCCCACACCAGTGAGCTGTACAACCGGGAGACCATCTATCCCGCCATCGGCTTTGACACGGTGGCCTTTCTGGACGACTTCCTCACCCCCGTGGAGATCGCAGGCAAGTACGCCTCCGACGACTCCTTCGCCCGGGAACTCATCGCCCGGTATGAAGCCCGGGACACCAGCCAGCCGGTCTTTCTGTACGGCATGTCCATGGAGAACCACCAGACCTACACCCCGGAAAAGTACGGCCAGCCCTCGGGCTTTCCCTGCCCAGTGCGACAAGCTGTCCCAGGAGGACTTGGCCATTCTGGACGCGCTGGTCATGGGGCTGCACCACGCGGATGCCTCCCTGGGGCTGCTCACCGACTACTTCTCCCAGGTGGACCGTCCGGTGATGCTGGTCTTTGTGGGGACCATCTCCTCCTTGAACCTGTCCGACGGGGTCTCCCTCTACACCCACCTGGGGTACTCTCCCACGGAAGAGGCTGCGGACTGGGACCCGGAGACCCTGGAGAACATCCTGTCCACCGACTACCTGATCTGGACCAATTACGAGGCCCAGGCCGCCCCGGACCGGATGGAGAGCTGTACCTTCCTGGGGCTGCACACCTTACAGCGGGCGGGCATTCCTCTGAACCAGTATTTCTCCTGGCTGGACCGGGAGGTGGCCTCCCACATGCTCCTCTCCCGCCGCACCCTCTTTGTGGACCAGGACGGGAAGGGCACCTATTCCCCGTCCCAGGAGGACCTGGCCATACTGGAACAGTACACCGCCGTGGAGCGGAACCTGCTCTACCGTCGGTAGACCGCAGTTCTCCCCCACGCATTCTCAATCTTACAAAGGAGGTATTTCTCTATGGAAGAAAACAAACTCACCCACCGGGCCGGTCTGGTCCGGGAAGCCGCGGAAATTCTCAACCGCTACACCCCTTACGCCGCCGAGCGCCGGGTCACCTTTCAGACTGCGGAGAACGGCTGGCTCACCGCCCGGCTGGAACGGACCGACGGCCAGCCCCTGGCCCAAAGCGCCAACCCCATTGACCAAAAGCTGGCCCATCTGAAGGACCAGACCCTGGTGATCCGTCCCTTCTTTCTCCCCATGGCCAAAAGTCCCTGGGAGGAATCCGACGCCAACGACTTCACCCAGGTGAACTTTGACTACGCCGCCATTCTGGGCTACGGCGTGACCCCGGAGGGAACCTCCTTTATGAAGGCCCTCTATTTCCTCCCCACCGACGCCCTCCTGGCCGGTCAGAAGCCCCGCCCCCGACGGCACCTGGCATCTGCCGCTGGCCACCTACTATGTCCACCAAATCAGTCTGGACCCCCGGAAAAAGTTTGCCCGGTTCCTCTATCTGGTGGAGCGGATCACCGAGGCATTGGAATACCAATACGACAAAACCGGCGGCTTCTTCAGCAACCCCGCCGCCCAGTGACAGCCCGTCTCCCCCGCCCGGCAACGGGGGAGACGGGTTTCCGTTTCCTGCATATTTTTCCCAAAATTTTCGTTGGAAATGGTGGCAATGTACGCAAAAATACGCTATACTATCCCTACCACCGCGGGTGAGAGGTCCCCTCTCGTCCCGGGAAATTTGAAGATATGGAGGATTGTCCAACATGAAACTATGGAAGAAGTTTTCCGCGCTCTTCCTGGCACTGGTCATGGTGCTGGCCCTGGCCATTCCCGCCGGAGCCACAGAGACGGAACAGGACCTGACCGGTCACATCGTTATTCTGCACACCAACGATGTCCACGGGGCCATCGGCGAGTATGCCAAAGTCGCCGCCTTGAAGCAGGCCTACCAAGCGGCCGGCGCCTATGTGCTGCTGGCGGATGCCGGCGACTTTATCCAGGAGACCCCACCGTGAGCGCCTCCCAGGGAAAGACCGCCATTGAGCTTATGAACCTGGCCGGCTACGACGTGGCCGCCCCCGGCAACCACGAGTTTGACTACGGCTACCCCAATCTGAAGACCCTGGCCGGGGAAGCGGACTTCCCCATCCTGGCCGCCAACGTACGGTATGACAACGCCGCCGCCCTGGGGGATCAGACCACCTTCACCACCACCGACGGCAAAAGATCGGCATTTTCGGCCTGGACACCCCTGAGACCGCCACCAAGGCCCACCCGGACAAGATCAAGGGGTCTCCTTCCTGGCCGCCCAGGAGATGTTCGACTGCGCCCAGGCCCAGGTGGACGCCCTGAAGGCCGACGGCTGCGACTACATCATCTGCCTGGGCCACCTGGGCATTGACGCTGAGTCCACCGGCAACCGCTCCATCGACCTGCTGGAGAAGGTCACCGGCATTGACGTCTTCATCGACGGCCACTCCCACTCCACCCTGGAAGAGATCAAGGAAGCCACCAACGGCACTGGCAAGGTGGGTGACACCGTGCTCACCTCCACCGGTACCAAGCTGGCCAACGTGGGCATGGTGGATATTTCCCCCGACGGCACCATCTCCACCTCCAGCCTGGCCACCAGCGAGCTGACCGTCACCCCCGACGCCAAGGTCGCCGCCCGGGCCGAGGAAATCCAGAAGGAAATCGACGCCGACTACGGCACGGTCTTTGCCAAGACCGAGGTTGCTCTGGACGGCGAGAAAGCCAACGTCCGCACCGGCGAGACCAATCTGGGCGACCTGATCGCCGACGCCATGCTGTGGCAGGCCGGCCTCCTGGATGAAGGGGTGGACGCGGCCGTCACCAACGGCGGCGGCATCCGCGCCAGCATCGCCGCCGGGGACATCACCAAGAAGGACATCAACACCGTCCTCCCCTTCGGCAACACCCTGTACGTGGTAAAGGTGACCGGCGCAGAGCTGCTGGAAGCTCTGGAGGCCTCCACCTACTGCACCCCCGAGGCCATTGGCGGCTTCCCCAGGTGGCCGGCATTGAGTTCACCGTGAACACCGGCGCCCAGTTTGACACCAAGGAGCTCTATCCCGGCTCCACCTATGGCAAGCCCGCCTCCATCAACCGGGTCATGATCCAGACCGTGGGCGGCGAGGCATTCAACCCCGAAGAGACCTACACCATTGTCACCAACGACTTTATGGGCGCCGGCGGCGACACCTACTACGCCTTCAAGGCTGCCTCCAGCGGCTATGACTCCGGCGTGCCCCTGGACGAAGTGGTCATGGACTACATCACCTCCGAGCTCAAGGGCGTGGTCTCCAAGGCGCAGTACGGCGAGACCGATAACCGCATCCACACCATCTCCTACAACGATGTGAAGGCCGGCGACTGGTATGCCAATGCCGTGAACTATGTGACCCTCACCGGTCTCATGAACGGCACCGGGGACGGCTTCTCCCCCAACCTGGCCATTAACCGGGGCATGATGGTCACCGTCCTCTATCGGATGGCCGGCTCCCCCGAAGTCACCGCGGAGAATCCCTTCACCGATGTGCCGGCGGACACTTGGTACACCGACGCAGTGATCTGGGCTTCCGAGAACGGCATCACCGCCGGCACCTCCGAGACCACCTTCTCCCCCACCAATTCCCTGACCCGGGAGCAGCTGGCCACCTTCTTCTATCGGTTCGCCGACTTTGAGAATCCCGATCCCATCGAGATCACCGGCGATCTGACCGGCTTCACCGACGCGGGCCAGGTGGCCTCCTATGCCACCGACGCCATGAAGTGGGCCATTGGCGAGGGCCTGATCTCCGGCACCACCGAGACCACCCTCTCCCCCAAGGCAACCGCCACCCGGGCACAGGTCGCCACCATTCTCATGCGGTACACCGCGGAGTAATTCCGGCGCCCTTGTCCCGTTTCTGACAGAAAAGCCCCGAACCCACTTGGGTTCGGGGCTTTTTCCCGGCAGGGCAGCGGCCCATCCGGTCAGTGTTCATACCAGCCCACCGGGCCGGGGTTGAGATTGATGTTGATTTGCTTGACCTCCTGGTACTCCTCCAGGCCGTGGACACCCAGCTCCCGTCCGATGCCGGACATCTTATAGCCCCCACGGGGCCTCATTGAAGGTGGGGTTGTAGCAGTTGACCCAGGTGATCCCCGCCCGGATCTCCTTGATGACCCGCAGCGCCCGGGCCCCGTCCGCGGTGAATACCCCGCCGGCCAGACCGTAGATGGTGTCGTTGGCCAGGGCCACAGCCTCCTCCTCAGTTCGGAAGGTCTGGATGGTGACCACCGGGCCGAAAATCTCCTCCCGGACAATGGTCATCTCCGAGGTGCAGTTGTCAAAGATGGTGGGCTGCACAAAGTATCCCTTGGCGCACTCGCCCTCGGTGTACCGCGCACCGCCGCAGACCAGGGTTGCCCCCTCTTCCACCCCCTTGCGGATAAAGCCCAGAACGTCGTTCATCTGGCTCTCGCTGACCATGGGCCCCATGTCGGGGTTGTTCAGGGGATTGCCCAGGGTAATGGCGTTGGTCCGTTCCACCAGGCGCCGCAGGAAGGTCTCCTTAAAGCTCTCCTCAATGAGGATCCGGGACCCGGCGGAGCAGACCTCCCCTGGTTGAAGAAAATCCCGATCATGGCCCACTCCACGGCCCCTTCCAGGTCGGCGTCGGCAAAGATGATGTTGGGGGATTTTCCCCCAGTTCCAGGCCGATCTTCTTGACATTTGCCGCCGCGCAGCGCATAATGTCCTGTCCCACCGCCGTGGACCCGGTGAAGGTCACCATGCTGATGCCGGGATGGGCGGCGATGGCGCTGCCCACAGAGCCGCCAGGCCCCAGGATCAGGTTGACCGAGCCCTTGGGCATGCCGGCCTTTTCAAAAATCTCAAACATCTTCACCGTGGATAAAACGCAGTTGGAGCTGGGTTTGAAAATCACGCTGTTCCCTGCGGCCAGCGCCGGGGCCAGCTTCCAGGCCCCCATGAGGAAGGGGTAGTTCCAGGGGGTAATGAGCCCCACAACCCCCACCGGCTCATGGATGGTGTAGGAATGCATCTCCCCAAAGCCGGCGTTCACGCCATAGCTGCCCCCCTGGGGCATTTTGATGAGGCCCGCATAGTAGCGGTAGCAGTGGATGGCGTCGTCCACATCCCCTCCGCCTCCCGCAGGGGCTTTCCCATGTCCACCGCGTCCAGGTAGGCCAGCTCCTCCCGGGCCTCTGCAATCAGGTCAGCGATCCGCAGCAGGAAATCTCCCCTGGTCTGGCTGTCCATATCCCGCCATTCCCGGGTCTCATAAAACGAGGTGTGGGCGCGGCCACCGCCCGGTCCACGTCCTCCGGCGTGCTGACCACCACCTGGGCCAGTTCCTCCCCGGTGGCGGGATTGAACGTAGGGGCGGCGTTTCCGCTCACGCTCTCGGTCCATGCCCCGTTGATATAATTCTTGCAGCGCTTCATAGTTACCTCCTTCAATGGCATTGCGTTCCCTGTGGGCCCCGTGCCAACGCGAAAGGGCCCCTGTGTCCCCAGCTCTCACAAAGGAACTGGGCGGCTTTGGCTTCATTATAAGGGGCGGCGCTCCATTTTGAAATTCTTTCTTTCCCCCTCTTTTTACGGGAAAAAAAGTATAAATTCCTATTTTGAGGTATGGTGTTTCCTGTTATTTCATATTAAACTAAAAAAAGCAAACCATCCGGAGAAAGGAGCAGGCGTTTCATTGCTGGAGAAAAACCAATTTTTGATCTTCAATCATGTACTGTCTGAGCTGTACCGATGCCGGACCTATCAGGACCTGGGGGACGCCTTTCTGCCGATGCTGCGGATGCTCATTCCCTACCGCTACGCCAGCATCATGCGCCGGGCGGAGGCCGGGCCCTCCATCCACCTGGTGGACCCCTCTGCGTCCCCGCCGCCTTTGCCGAGGCCGAGCGCCGGTACATGCGCTTTGCCGCCGACGACTACACCGCCTGGCTGAGCTGCTGCCGGGAGGCCACCCTCTTCCGGGAGAGCGACCTGGTGGGGGAACAGCAGCGGCTGCGCTCCACCATCTACCAGGAGTGCTATCAGCCCTTTGAGGTCTATGACTCCCTCCAGTACGGCATTGTCTGCAACGGTCAGCCCTTGGGGGCGCTGAGCCTGTTCCGCTGCCGGGAGGACGGGCCTTTCTCCGACCACGAGCTCTTCCTGCTCCGGTCCGTGGGCACGCACCTCAACCAGCAGATGGCCGCTCTGCTGGCGGGCACCCCCTGCGGGCGGGTCCCCTGACCACAGCCTGGCCGCCGTGGCCGCCCGCCACGGCCTCACCCTCCGGGAGCGCCAGCTGTTGGAGGAATTGACCCGGTTTCGGAACAACCAGGAGATCGCGGAGGCCCTGTCGGTGCGGGCCTCCACCTTACAGAAGCATTTTCAGAACATGTTTCGAAAATTCGGCGTGACCTCCCGCTGGGAGCTCATGCGCCTGCTGCTGGAGGAGGGCGCCCTGCCCTGGGTGCCCCCTGTCCCCCAGAGCGAATAAAAAAGGACCTGCCCGCCGGCAGGTCCTTTTGCCTCTGTTTTTTCAGTGTGCACGAAAGCGGGAGAGGAACTCCTGGGTCTCCGCCTTCTGGGGGTTCTCAAAAATCTGCTGGGGGTGCCCTCTTCCCAGATGACACCGTCCCGCATAAAGACCACATGGTTGGACACGTCCCGGGCAAAGGCCATCTCATGGGTGACCACCAGCATGGTCAGACCCTCGGCGGCCAGGTCCCGCATGACGGAGAGCACCTCCCCCACCATCTCGGGGTCCAGGGCGGAGGTGGGCTCGTCGAAGAGGAGGACCTCCGGCTCCATGGCCAGGGCGCGGGCAATGGCCACCCGCTGCTTCTGGCCGCCGGAGAGCTGCCTGGGCCTGGCATTGATGTAGGGGGCCATGCCCACCTTGGTCAGGTACTTCATGGCCAGCTCCTTGGCCTCGGCGGCGCTCTTCTTGAGCACCTTGATCTGGCCCACGGTGCAGTTGTCCAGCACCGACATATTGTTAAAGAGGTTGAAAGACTGGAAGACCATACCCACCTTCGTCCGGTAGGCGCGGCCCCGCCCTTCCGGGTGAGGATGTTCTCCCCGTGGAAGGTGATCTCCCCCGCTGGTGGGGGTCTCCAGAAGGTTGACACACCGCAGCAGGGTGGACTTGCCCGAGCCGGAGGCCCCTGATGATGGAGGTCACATCCCCCGGTTCACCGTAAAATCAATGTCCCGGAGAACCTCATGCTTGCCAAAGGATTTGGACAGGTGGCGCACCTGTAAAATCATCTCATCCATGTCACTGGTCCCCTCCGTCCTGGTTTCTGGTTTCGTTGCCGTGGGCCCGGCGGGTCTCCGCCTTTGCCCCTCCCGGACCGCGGCGTCCCGCTCGGCCTGGCGGCGCAGCTCCTCCCGGAGCATGCTCTTCTGGGCCTCCGGGTTGCGCTCGTCAAAGGGGTGCCCCGGCCAGGATAATTGTAGGTACCGGCGGACATGGTCAGCGCGTCTACCTGAACCAAATCATAGCTGTCATTGCCGTCCAGCTTCTTCTCCAGCAACCGCAGCAGGAAGGAGGCAATGAGGGTCATGGTCAGGTATCCCACCATCTCAATGGCAGCGGAGGGGAAGTAGAGATAGTTCGACCCCACCACGGTGCGATGGATGGCAAAAAACTCGGTAAAGCTGATGATAAACATCACCGAAGTATCCTTGATATTAATGATGAAGTTGTTGCCGATTTGCGGAACGATATTTCGGAATGCCTGGGGCAGAATGACGCTGACCATGGTCTGCACGTGTGTCATGCCGATGGCCTTGGCCCCTTCGGTCTGGCCAGGGTCCACGGAGATAATGCCGCCCCGGACGGTTTCCGCCATATAGGCGCCGGTGTTGATGGAGACGATAAGGATGGCCGCCGCCCAGATATTGTCAAACCGCAGGGCGTTGTTGCTGAAATAGGGCAGGCCATAGTAAATGAACACCGCCTGGAGCACCATAGGAGTCCCCCGAAAAATCTCCACATAAACGCGCACAATAATTCGGATCAGCTTCAGCAGAAACCGCTTGGGCAGGGAATCACTTTTGGTATAAGGAATGGTGTTCAACACACCACAGACAAAGCCGATCAGGCACCCGATCAAGGTAGCCACCACCGCCAAGATCAGGGTGTTCTTGATGCCGTTCAAATAGGAACCACTGTACTGGCTCCACAAACGCACCATATCGGAGCCGAGCTGGGCGAATTGTTCCACAGAGGAGCACTCCTTTCTCTCTTTGCCCGGAACTGGGCAGTCCGGCGCCCCCGCCGGGGTACCGGCGGGGGCGGTTATGAATAATTGTGAAAATTACTGATTCAAAGGCTGGATGGAAACAGCATAATCCATCAGGTTGTCGAAGTTATCCTTGTTGAGCGCGGAAACCACCTTGTTGATGGCGTCCTTCAGCTCGGTATTGCCTTTCTTCAGGGAGATGCCGATGTTAATGTCCCCCTCGTCCACTTGGAAGTTATCCTCCGTGTCGGTGAAGTCCAGAATGACCATGTCATCGTAAGCAGCCACAGCACCCTTGGCTGTGGGAATGTCGGTGCAGATAAACTCTACGGCGCCAGTCTCCCGCGCCATCAGCATAGCAGGCGCCGTCTCAGCGGCGGTCTGGATCTCTGCGCCCTTAATCTGCGGCAGGCAGGTATCATACCAAATGGTTTCAATCTGCGCGGTGGCGGTACCGGTCAGTTCGCTGATTCCCTTTGCGGAAGCCTGAGGGCTGCCATCCTTTGCCACACAGACAATAGAAGCGTAGTAGTAGGGGCCGGCAAAGTCCACTTGCTCCATACGATCCTCCGTCATAGACTGACCGGCGATCACAGCATCATACAAACCGCTCTGAATCCCGGGAACCAAGGAGTTCCAGTCAGTGCGAACAATTTCCAGCTCCCAGCCGTAAGCCTCACAAATGCGCTTGGCGATCATCACATCATAGCCATTGGCGTATTCACTGGAGCCCTTGATGGGCACAGCGCCATTGGAATCGTCCATCTGGGTCCAGTTGTAGGGAGCGTAGGTACACTCCATCGCCACAGTGAGCACGCCATCCTCTACTCCAGCGATGGCGCTGGTGTCAGTACCGGTCAGGTCTTCCACGGGGGGAAGGTCCAGCGTAACGGTTTCCGCAGGGGAATTGGTCTCCGGGTTTTCCGCCGGGGCATCCCCATTGTCCGTGGTGTCTCCGCCACAGGCGCACAGGCCCAGGGCCATCACCAGTGCCAGGGTCAAGGCAAGCATCTTTTTCATGGTGGTCTCCTCTTTTCATTTTTTATTTGTTAAAAAAACCATGGACCCGAAGCAGATCCATGGCAAACAAACACAAATACGGGGCTCCCGCCCCTTTGGTTGTCCCATGATAGCGCTCCATCGTTTTGACAATGGCAGTCCGGCAGATCTTCTCTGCCGACCCAGGGCACCCCTCAGGCAGGAACCCGAGAAGCCCTTCGGCGGTGCCCCTTTCGCTTCCCCGGTTGCCTGCCGGAGGTTGGAAGGTACTGATGAGCGCCGCGCCTCTATCATTGTTCTTCATTATACGGGACAAGACCTCCCTTGTCAAGGAAGCAGAAGGAACAAGATACGCCCAGGTTTTTCACCTATTTTTGGGCAGTTCCGCACAGTTTCAGGCTTTTGCCCGGGGAAGGGCCTGCCTCCCCGGGCAAAGCCCCGGTTCCTCCATCTTTTTCTGCCGTCGTGGTAGGCCTGTCCCACCACACCGCCCAGCAGGCGGTATACCCGCCGAACCCGGTCAAAGGACAGGAACTGGGCCTTGTCGGCGTCCACCAGGCCATCCTCCCCAGGATGGCCTCATCGGCGCTCATGTTCACCACCTGGCCCACAATCCGCACGCCGCCGGGGCCGTCGCTCCTCTCCACCACCTGGCACTCCAAGGTCAGGGGAACTCCTCAAACAGGGGCGCGTCCACGAAAGCACTCCGCACCGGGGTGAGCCCTGCCCGGGCAATCTTGTCCGGGGTGGTGTGGCCGGAGACCAGACCCACATAATCCGCTTCCGTCAGGTGCGCCCGGTCGGCAAAGCTCACGGTGAAGGCCCCCTTTAGGGAGAGGTTTTCCGTGGTCTTATGGCCCTGGGAAATGTTGATCTCCACATAGCCGCCCCCCACCAGGCCGCCCCAGCCCACATTCATGGCGTCCGGAACCCCGTCGGTGTCGTAGGTGCCGATGATCAGCACCGGCTGGGGATAAAAAGCCAACATCCTTGAAATTTTTTCGCATGGATTTCTCCTCCTTCTCACAACATCCGTCCCACGGTGTAGGCGCTGCCAATGGCGGTCATCACACTGCCCACCCGGCTGCCGTCTCCCACCTGGTAGACCTCCATTCCCGCCCCGGCCAGCTCCGGCGCCAGGGAGGTCCGGGGGCAAATCCCACCGCCAGGACAATGTGGTCCGCGGACAGCTTCTCCCTCCGTCGGGGCCATCGGCCACCGCCCCGTCCTCTGTGACCCGAGACAGCCGGCGGCCGGTTCTGCGGACCACCCCGGCCTCGTCCAGCAGGTCCCGGAGCATGGAGTCATTCATCTCCGGCACCGGGATACCGGCGGAGAGAATGTCCGGCAGGGCCTCTAACACGGTGACCTGCTTGCCTGCCTGGGCATAGCCCAGGGCGGTCTCACAGCCCACCAGGCCGCCGCCCACCACCAGCACCCGCTGGCCGGGGAGGTCCGGGCCGGTGAGGGCGGTGACGCAGTCGATCACCTTGGGGCTGTCGATCCCCGGCACCGGGGGCACCGCCGGGGCGGCCCCCACCGCCAGCACCACCGCGTCCGGACTTCGGTCCTGGATCTCCCGGGCGGTCAGACGGACGCCCAGTTCCACCGTCACCCCAGCTGGGCCAGCTGGCCCTGATACCAGCGGTTGAGCTCGTTCAGCTCCTCCTTAAAGGGATGGGCGCCGGCGGGGATCAGATTGCCCCCAGCCGGTCGCTCCCCTCGCACAGGGTGACGTCGTGGCCCCGCAGGGCGGCACATCGGGCGGCCTCCATCCCGGCCACGCCGCCCCCCACCACCAGCACGGATTTCTTCCGGGGGCGGGGGTGAGGGCAAAGGAAGCCTCCCGGGCGGCCTGGGGATTCACCGCGCACCCGGCCCGGCGACCCACTTTCAGGGCGCCAATGCACCCCTGGTTGCAGCCGATACAGGGGCGGATGTCCTCCGGCCGCCCCGTGGCCACCCTTCTGGGGTAGGCCGGGTCGGCCAGGGAGGGCCGGCCCAGCACCACCGCGTCCAGCTTCCCCTGGGCAATGGCCTGGGCGGCCAGATCGGGGTCGTTCATGCGGCCGCCGCAGAGAATGGGGATTTTCACCACCTGCTTCACCGCCGCCGCCAGGGGAATCACCCGCCCTTTCTCCATATAGCAGGGGGCGCCGCATAATAAAAGGAATCATACTGCCCAAAGTCCACACTCAGGCAGTCATAGCCGTAGGCCTCCAGCCGGCGGGCAATCTCCAGCCCCTCCTCCAGGGTCCGCCCCACTTCCTCTTCCCCGTGAAGGGAGGGCTTGTTATAGCCCTTGATGTAGGACTTCAGCGCCAGGCGCATGGAGACCACAAAATCCGCGCCGCAGGCGGCCTTGCCCCCTCCACAATCTCCCGGGCACAGCGGAGGCGGTTCTCCAGCGCCCCGCCGTACTCATCCGTCCGGTGGTTCATAAAGGACAGGGCAAACTGGTCCAGCAGATACCCCCAGTGCATGGCGTGGACCTCAATCCCCGGGAACCCGCACTGGCGGAGGAGAACTGCCGTGGCAATCATCTGATCGATCTTCTGCTGGATCTGCTCCCGGGTCAGGGCAGGGGCCTTCCGGGCGGGATCGTGGTAATAGGGAATCTCCGAGGGACAGAAGCATCCCAGGGCGTTGCGGCCATATCCCATGGAAACCTGGGGCAGCATCTTGGTGCCATAGGCGTCCAACCGCTCCAGCAGCTCCACCGCCGACCGCTGAAAGGTCTTGGGGGCCTTCAACGGCTGCTTGCTGTCCAGGGGATGGACCGGGTCCACCAAGGTGTCGGGTGAAAGGCCCCGGTAAACAACAGGCCAAAGCCCCCCTTGGCCCGAGCCTCAAAATAGGCCAGGCCGTCCGGGGAGAACTCGCCAAAGGGCCCCTGCAGGGAGGGCAGGGTGAGGGGTCCCGCACAGAAGCGGTTCTGGATGGTCATTGCCCCAATCCTCAGGGGCTGAAGCAGAGGCGCGTGGATGAATGTCATAGGATTGTTCCTCCTGTTCTCTCGTGTTTTTCAGAGGACCGGGGCTTACAAAACCCGCCGGTAAAATTCCCAGGCGTTTTTCCAGCACACCGCCTCAATCTCCCGGGGGTGAACCCCGCCCCCTCCATGGCCTGGACCAGCCGGTCCATGTGGCCGGCGTCCTCCAGTTCCAGGGGGCAGTCGATACCGTCAAAGTCCGAGCCCAGCGCCACCAGGTCCAGGCCGCCCACCTGGATCATGTGGCGGATGTGGCGGGTGAGAACGGCCAGCCGGCTGGTCCCATGGGGCCCCAGGAACCCCGCGTAAAGTTGACCCCCACCAGACACCCCCGGTCCGCCAGGGCCCGGAGCATGGCATCGGTGAGGTTGCGCCGGTGGGGGTGCAGCGCCCGGCAGCTGGAATGACTGGCCACAAAGGGCTTCCGGGCCGCCCGGCACACGTCCCAAACCCCGTCGTCGGACAGGTGGGACACGTCGGGGATCATCCCCAGGTTCTCCATCTCCTCCAGGAACTGGAACCCCCGCCGGGTCAGCCCGCCCGGCTGGCCGTTGGGGCGGCCCAGCTCATTGGGATAGTTCCAGGTGAGGGTGAGCATCCGCACCCCCCAGCCGGTAAAGGGTCCGCAGCAGCGGAAGGGACCCCAGGCAGACGCCCCCTCCTCCACGGTCAGCAGGCAGGCAATCTTTCCCGCCTGCCGGGCCCGCTCCATCTCCTGAAAGGACCGAACCGGCACAGCCAGGTCCTCGTTGGCCTCCATCTCCGTCCAATAGAGGTCCGCCAGGGTCAAAACCTCCTCCAACGGCGACCCCGCCCGGCAGCCCATGGACAGGCGGTAAAGGTCCTCGGCACCGGCCCCTTCCCCAGGGGCGGCGTCTCCCCTGCAAATTGACAAACAGGGCAAAGTTCTGGAGCAGGTATCCGCTCCGCTGGAGTTTTTCAAGGTAACATGGGCCCCTTCCCCGGTCGAAGCTGACCGGGCAGCCCCGCCCGCCGGCAAGCCAGCAGGCGGGCAATGGTATCACAGTGCAAATCCACAAAGGGCATGAAGTCCCTCCTTATCCCTCCCCGTGGGGAGCGTGACAGGCTACCCGGTGTTCCCCTGTTCCCTGAAGGGGCGGGGGGAGCCTGGGCGCAGACCGGGGCGGCATAGGGACAGCGGGTGCGGAACCGGCAGCCGGAGGGCGGGGGTGACAGGGCTGGGAATCTCCCCTGGCAGCAGTTCCCGCCCCTCCCCCGGCGGGTGGGGTCCGGCCGGGGCACCGAATCCAGCAGGAAGCGGGTATACGGATGCCGCGGGGCGGTAAACAGCGCCTCCGTGGGCCCCACCTCACACACCCGCCCCAGGAACATCACACACACCCGGTCGGCGCTGTGGCGGACCACCCCCAGGTCGTGGGAGACCAGCACATAGGTCAGCCCCCTCGCCGCCTGCAGGTCGGCCAGCAGGTTGAGCATCTGGGCCTGCACCGACACATCCAGGGCCGAGACCGGCTCATCGCAGACCACCAGCCGGGGGGGACAGGGCCAGGGCCGGGCAATGCCCACCCGCTGGCGCTGGCCCCGGACAGGGCGTGGGGATAGCGCCCCAGCAGGTCCCGGGGCAGCCCCACCTGGTCCAGCAGCACCGCCGCCCGGGCGGGAATCTCCCGCCGGGGGCAGAGGCGGTGGACCCGCAGCGGCTCTGCCAGAATGCCCTCCACGGTCAGCCGGGGGTTCAGGGGCCGCGGTATCCTGAAACACCATCTGCATCTGCCGCCGAAGGGCCCGCAGGTCCCGGGGCGAACAGGCCGCCAGGTCCCGCCCATCAAAAACACCTGCCCCTGGGTGGGGGCAGCAGGCCCAGCAGGAGCCGGCCCAGGGTGCTCTTTCCGCACCCGGACTCCCCCACCAGGGCCAGGGTCTCCCCTCGTAAACCACCAGGTCCACCTGGGACACCCCGTGGAGAACCGCCCCTTTCCCTGGCCCCGGGCGGGAAAGGTTTTGGAGAGGTCCCGCCCCTCCGCTAAAATCTTCGCCATAGCCCCTCCTCTCAGGATATGTGGCAGCAGCGCACCCAATGCCCGCCGCCAGGGCCCGCAGGTCCGGGACCTGGCGGGCGCAGTCCTGCCGGCTCTGGTCACACCGGGGCAAAACCGGCAACCAGGCAGGGGACAGCGGGGGTCCGGGACGGACCCCGGATGGATACAGCCGGTCCGCCGTCCCCTCCAGGGAGGGGATGGCCTTCAGCAGGCCCTGGGTATAGGGATGGCGGGGGCCCGGAAGAGGGCAAAGGTCTCCGCCGCCTCCACAATCTGTCCCGCGTACATCACATAGACATAGTCGCACAGCTGGGCCACCAGCCCGATGTCGTGGGTGATGAGAAGGATGGCCGTGCCGTGGTCCCGGCGCAGGTCCCCATCAGCCGGAGAATCTGGGCCTGGATGGTCACGTCCAGGGCAGTGGTGGGCTCGTCGGCGATGAGCAGATCCGGATTACAGGCCATGGCCATGGCGATCATCACGCGCTGGCGCAGGCCGCCGGAGAGCTGATGGGGATAGCTGGCATACCGGCGCGCCGGGTCCGGGATGCCCACCTGCTGGAAGAGCTCCACGGTGCGGGCCTTGGCCGCCCAGCGGTCCAGGCGCCGGTGGAGGCGGAGGACCTCCGCCACCTGCCGGCCCACAGGGTACACCGGGTTCAGAGAGGTCATAGGGTCCTGGAAGATCATGGCGATCCGGTTGCCCCGGAGTTTCCGCAGCGCCCCCCTCCCCAAGGTCCGCAGGTCCGTCTCTCCAAAGCGGATCTCCCGGCGGCAACCCGGCCGGCGGGGGGACCAGGCCCAGCACGGACAGGGCGGTCACGCTCTTGCCGCAGCCGGACTCCCCCACCAGCCCCACGATACTCCCCGGGGGATGGCCAGGTCAACGCCGTCCACTGCGGCAAGAGGCCCTTCCGGGGTGAGAAACCCGTCCGCAGGCCGGTGATGGTCAGGGTATTCTGTCGCGCTTCCACCGTGTTCCCTCCTCTGCCTGGATTCTTACATAGCGTCAGTTTAGCACAGGCCGGACCGTTGGGCAACTCTTTTGCCCCGAGAAGTCTCCGCCAAAGGTCTTCTGCAAAAATCCCTGCAAAAAATTTCTGAATTTTGACAGACAGCCATTCACTTTTTTTCTCTGCTTTGGGGTATAATAACTACAAAATTACTCTCCTTTTCCCTCTGGATTCGGAGTGGAAAAAGGCCGCATCGTAATTCATCGGAAGAAAGAAGGATATGAGTATGATGATCTCCACCAAAGGACGGTATGCTCTTCGCGTGATGCTGGACTTAGCCGACCACAACACCGGAGAGTACATTCCTCTGAAAGATATCGCCCAACGGCAGGAAATTTCTGTGAAATACCTGGAAAATATTTTGGCCTCCCTCAGCCGGGCCAACTTAGTGGACGCCATCCGGGGTAAAGGCGGCGGCTACCGTCTTTGCCGCGCCCCCCGAGGCATACGCCGCCGGGGAGATCATCCGTCTGGCCGAGGGCAGCCTGGCCACAGTCTCCTGTCTGAAGGGGGGAGAAAAACGGCTGTGAAAAAGCCGGCCACTGCCGGGCCCTCCCCTGTGGAAGGGGCTGGACCAGGTGGTCGATGAATACCTGGACAGCGTCTCCTGGCCGACCTGCAAAAATGGAGGAGAACTGACGTGTCTGTCCGCGCCCCCTGCGATATGCAGGGGGCGCTTTTTTATCCGATGCTTTTTTGTTTTTCCTATTGACTTTATATGTAATTCATGGTATTCTTCAATCAACCTAATAATTTAGTAGGAATTAAGCAATAAGGAGGTTGCTCCATGATATACGCAGACAACGCCGCCACCACCAAGCTCAGCGGCACCGCCCTGAACGCCATGCTCCCCTACCTGCGGGAAGCATACGGCAATCCCTCCTCCCTGTGCTCCCTGGGCCAGCAGGCCGCTGAAGCCCTGGCAGAGGCCCGGCAGACCGTGGCGGACTGCCTTCACTGCCGGCCGGAGGAGATCTACTTTACCTCTGGTGGCAGCGAGGCGGACAACCAGGCCATTCTCTCCGCCGCCCGCCGGGGAAAGGCGCGGGGAAAGACCCACATCATTTCCACTTCCTTTGAGCACCACGCCGTCCTCCACACCCTCCAGAAGCTGGAGAAGGAGGGCTTCACCGTCACCCTGCTGGATGTCCATGAGACCGGCCGCGTCACCCCCAGCAGGTGGCCGAGGCCATCACGGACGACACATGTCTTGTGACCATCATGTATGCCAACAACGAGATTGGCACCATTCAGCCCATTGCCGACATCGGCCGGCTGTGCCGGGAGAGAAACGTCCTCTTCCACACCGACGCGGTGCAGGCCGCCGGCCACCTGGAGATTGACGTGGGCCGGGAGAACATCGACATGCTCTCCCTCTCCGGCCATAAATTCCACGGCCCCAAAGGGGTGGGCGCCCTCTATGTCCGCAAGGGCATTCCCCTCACCCCCTCATTGAAGGGGGCGCCCAGGAGCGCCGGAAGCGGGCGGGGACGGAAAACGTGGCCGGCATTGTGGGCATGGCCGCCGCCCTGAAAGAGGCCTGTGACCACTTACCGGAACATACCGCCAAGGTCTCCGCCCTGCGGGACAAGCTCATCGCCGGTCTGGATGCCATCCCCACGGCGCCCTCAACGGGGACCGGAACCACCGGCTGCCGGGCAACGTCAGCTTCTGCTTTGAGGGCATTGAGGGGAGTCCATGCTCCTGCTGCTGGATGACCGGGGCATCTGCGCCTCCTCCGGCTCCGCCTGTACCTCCGGGTCCCTGGACCCCAGCCATGTGCTGCTGGCCATCGGCCTGCCCCATGAGGTCGCCCACGGCTCTCTCCGCCTGTCCCTGTGTGAGGAAAACACCGAGCAGGAGGTGGACGTCATGCTCCGGGAGATCCCCCAGGTCATCGACTACTTACGAAATATGTCCCCGGTATGGCGCAAATTGCAGAAAGGAGAATGCAGCTATGTTATATAGTGAAAAGGTCATGGACCATTTCCGCCACCCCCGCAACGTGGGCATCCTGGAACACCCAGACGGCGTGGGCGAGGTCGGCAACGCCAAATGCGGCGACATTATGAAAATCTACCTGAAAATTGACCAGGACACGGTCTCTGACGTGAAGTTTGAAACCTTTGGCTGCGGCAGCGCCATTGCCTCCAGTTCCATGGCCACTGGAGATGATTAAGGGCAAGTCCCTGGATGAGGTGATGGACCTCACCAACAAGGCGGTGGCGGAGGCCCTGGACGGCCTGCCCGCCCACAAAATCCACTGCTCCGTACTGGCGGAGGAGGCGGTCAAGGCCGCTTTGAAGGACTACTACGACAGACACAACATCGCTTACGATCCCAAACAGTTTTCTTCCATTGACTGTGAAGGGTGTCATTAACCCCCCAAACCCTCTCTTTCCTCCGCAGGGGCCCGGCGTCTTGTGCCGGGCCCCTGCCTCTCTATCCCTCTCAAGCAAAGGCCCCCGGCGCGGTGTGCAGACGCGCCGGGGGCTCTCCCTTGTTTTACTGGGCGGTATAGCGGGCCATGCCCTCCTGGTCCAGGGCGCGTACAACGGCCCCCTCCTCCGCCAGGTATTCCAAATGGGCCAGGGCCTCTCCCGTGGCGAACCACTTCTGATTCAGGGGAAAGTCCGCCCAGCTGTCGGCCCGGATATCCCAGGTCATGCGGCTGGCCACCTGGTAGGCGTTCAGTCCCCCCTCCCGCCGGACAATGGCCAGCGTCTCCGCCGCCCGCCGCCGGTGGTGGGCCAGAAGGGCCTGAATCCGGGGGCCAAATCCGCCGTGTGCCGGTGGCCGGGGAGGGCCAGCCGGGCCGGATAGGTGCCGATGCGGGTTAAGCTCTCCAGGTAGCGGCCCAGGGCGTTGGGCAGATTGGGCCACATGGTGATGTTGGGGGTGATGTCAAAGAGAACATGGTCGCGGTGAAGAGGACCTGCTGGTTTGCCATCCACAGGCAGATCTGACCCGGGGTATGGCCGGGGGCAGCGATGACCTCCAGGGTATATTCCCCACGGTGAGCCTGTCCCCGTCCTCCAGGGGCTGGTAATTGGGCAGGTCAGGTCCGGACCCAGGGTCCGGGCCGGGTTGGTGCCGGTGGTGATCCGCAGCTCCTCCGGGGAAAGCCCTCCTGGAGAAACCGCTGGTCAATGCGGCCCCAGTATTCCTCCTCCCAGGCCCGGCTGGTGAAGGGATAGTCCCCCCGCCCGATATAGATGGCGCCCCTGGGCGCACCACCTCCGAGGCCAGCCCGGTGTGGTCGGTGTGAATGTGGGTGAGCAGCACATCCAGGGGATCGTGCTCCGCCCCGGCGGCACGCAGCCCTGCCTGGAGAGCCTGGCGGCACGCGGGCTCCCGGAAGCCCGTGTCAATGAGCAGGCTTCTCTCCCGCCCCCGGATCAGGTAGGCATTGAGCTCCCGCAGGGGTTGCGGGGCAGGGGAATGGGCAGGCGAAACAGCCCCGGCAGCAGCTCCAGCACCCTGTCGGGCCCATGCACATCCCGCAGCTGCTGGACAGCGTCGGCCTCATCCTGCTTCCGGGCCTCTCCCACCAGGGCACTGGCGCCCAGACGGTCCGCTCCCAGCGCCAGATAGGCTTCCCCGTCGGCCAGGGTACGGATGCCGCCGGATGCCTTGAGCTTCACCTGCTTGGGCAGGTTTTCCCGAAGCAGGGCCACATCCTCCCGGGTGGCGCCGCCGGTGGAGAAGCCGGTGGAGGTCTTCAGATAGTCGGCCCCCTCCTTGGCCACCAGCTGGCAGAGCTTGATTTTCTCCATGTCGCTGAGCAGGCAGGTCTCAATGATGACCTTCAGGGGGCGGCCCAGGCAGGCGGCCTTGACCCCGGCGATCTCCTGGGCCAGGTCCTTCCAGTTCCGGTCCTTCACCCAGCCCAGGTTAATGACCATGTCGATCTCACTGGCGCCGTTTTCCACCGCGTCCTTGGTCTCAAAAAATTTTGGCCGCCATAGTGTTGTATCCATTGGGGAAACCGATGACGGTGCAGATCTTCAAATTTCCCTGGACATACTCCGCCGCCCGCTTAACATAGGACGGCGGGATACACACTGTGGCGCAGCCAAACTCCATGGCCTCGTCACAGAGGGTCTTGATCTGGTCCCATGTGGCCTCGGGCTTGAGCAGGGTATGGTCCACGTGGCTGAGAATGGTTGCAGTCTCCATAATCAATTACTCCTTTGTCTGATTTCCTGATTTGGGTTCATCATATCCTATTTTTCTCCCGTTCTCAAGGGTCTCCGGCGAAAAAAATCACCGCATGGACAGACTGTTGTTGAGCAGGAGGGTGCTGTACAGAAAGAGGACGTCCTGGTCCTCAAAGTCGATATATTGGTCCAACTGGTCGCTGGATAGGTACCGCAGGTCCACCAGGGTGATGGTCCGGTAGCCTGAGGCCAGCAGAGGGGCCAGGCTGCTCCCGTAGGAATCCCGGAAGAGGATGAGGTTTTTTGTCCATGGGAGCCTGGAGATTCTTCACGGTGACAAGCCCCTTGGAGCCGGACAGGAAGAGCACATAGGGGTAGTTCAAATGCCCTGAGGCCACCTCATAGACCTTTTTCCGCTGGGGCCTGCCGCCCTGGTCATAGACCGCCACCAGACACTGGTCCAGGGTGGGGCTGGTGAGATAATACAGGTCCTCCCAGGCCATGGTCAGACCCATCTGAATGGCGTACCGCCCGGTAAAGGGCCGGGCCAGGCGCTGGACGTGATAGGCCTCGGGCCCGTCAATCTCCGCCCCCATGGCTCCGGCCAGACGCTGGGCCACGTCCAAAATCTTCTCCTGCCGCCAATGGCTGTCGGTGTTGTAGTAATCCTCCAGGGACAGCAGGTCGGTAATGTCCACATACTCCATGGGCGGGGTGTGCGCCCGCATGTACTGGAACAGTTCCCGATAGTCCAGGCTGGGATAGCCGTATTCTTCCGCCAGATAGGCGTTCTTTCCCGGAATCATAGACACGTAACAGGTGACATCCGTGCCGGCCAAGTAGGTATCGTATACCCTCTGGATCTTCTTGGCCGCGTGGTCCAGCATCTCCGGACGCAGGGGGTACTCCATCTGGGCCAGGTAGGTCCCCGCCTGGTACAAATGGTCCAGGTCCTTTGCCCCAACAGCTTCAGGGCACTCAGCCCCTTCACTGTGCGGAAGCTGTCCCGCAGGGGGAACTGATCCTGGGTGTGTTGGGCAAAGTCCCCGGCAAAGGACCCGTCGGCCAGGTCCTCCCACTTGGGGTCCAGGTACCAGGCCAGTCCCCGCTCCTCGGTCTCCGAATAGTGCTTCGGAGGCTGCACCCAGGCCCACACCGAAAGGGTCACCAGCAGTCCTCCCACCACCAGCACCACCGCGCCCTCCCGGCAGCGAAGACGGGGCAGCGCCCGTCCCAGCCGGCGGAAGGGGCGGGCCAGATGCCCCCGGGGATCGGCCCGCCAGGCTTGCCAGGCCCGGGCAAGTCCCGCCCTTCCCCGGCTGATCCGGCCAGGCAGGTCCCAGGCTGTCCACAGCCGGGCGCCCCAGGTTCGGATGGAATTTTTCCGGTTCGCACGCATGCTCTCCCCCTCAATACCAAAACGGCTGGACGCCGCCATCCACCAGATAGCCCGTGGAGATCACAAGCAGGGCCGCCAGCACCAGCGGTTCCGCCACCGCCACCACCTTGCCCGTCCAGGTCCCCCGACGGAGGCGGGCCATCCAACGGCTGGGCCGGGGGTGGCCCCCAGGGCGGCCAGCAGCAGGGTGGGGCCATAGCTTCTCAGGGCATACCACCCCGCGGTCCCCATTCCCCCGGTTCCCCTGGCCCAGCAGGCCGCCCCACAGCGCCAGGCTCTGGCCCAGGTCCTCCCCAGTCAGGAGAACCGCCCCAAAGCCCAGAACGGCCAGCACAAACAGGTGGCCCAAAGGGGGGAAACCGGTTCAGCCAGCCCCCAGGCCCAGGCGCTCCGCCGCCAGCAGCAGGCCAAAGAGCAGGCCCCAGAGGAGAAAATTCCACCTGCCCCGTGCCACAGGCCCACCAGGAGCCACACCAGCAGCAGGCAGCCGGTCCGTTTTCCCCGGCCGCCCGGACCAGCGGCCGGTACAGATGATCCCGAAACCACCAGCCCAAGGTGATGTGCCACCGCCGCCAGAAATCGGTCAGCGTCCTGGCGGCCAGGGGCCAGCGGAAATTCTCCGCCAGGTCAAAGCCCAGCAGCTTTCCCACCCCCAGGGCCATGTCGGTGTACCCGGAGAAGTCAAAGTACAGGGCCAGCACCAGCGCCAGGGCATAGAGCCAGCAGAAGGCCAGAGTCCGCTCCTGCCCTTCCTGGAAACTCTGGCAGAGGCCCCACAGCGTCTGGGCCAGAATGCACTTTTTCCCCAGGCCCACCACCAGCCGCCGCAGGCCCTCCGCCCCTTTGGTTAACGTGCAGGTCCGGCGGTCCAGCTGTGCGGCCAAGGAAGCATAGGGCATCATGGGGCCGGCCAGCACCCAGGGAAATCCCATGAGATACAGTGCCACGGAGAGGCCCCCCTTCCGGGGGGATACGGTCCCCCGCCAGACCCCCAGAACATAGGCCGCGCCCTGCAAGGTGTAAAAGCCAATGCCCACCGGGCAAACCAGCTTCACCAGGGGTACCGGTAGCCCGGTGGCCGCCCGAAATTCCTCCCAGAAAAAGCCCAGGTAACGAAAGACAAACAGCAGCCCCAAACTCACCCCCAGGGAGAGGATCAGAATCCGTTTGGCCGCCGGCCGGCCCGCATCCTCTGGATCAGCCAGCCGCACACCCCGCTGTTGACCGCGCAGGCCGTCAACAAGAGCAAAAAAAGGCCCTCCACCCAGCCATAAAACACCAGGCTGGCTGCCAGGAGGACCCCATTGCGCCCCTTGGAGGGCACCAAAAATACACCGCAAGGACAACGGGCAGAAAGTAATATAGGAATGGCAGACTGGCAAAGGACAAACTTCTCACCCAACTTCCCCCGCCGGCGGGCACAGGCCCAAGCCGGCGGGGTGAGATGCCGGGCCCCCCTGCCGCGGCGCCAAAGGCAGCGTACAGGGGAGCCCCTCCGGCGCACAGGCCGGTTATTCCTCCATAGACTGGGGACACATCAGGAAGAAGACGATGTCCCCCTCCTGCTGGACCACCGTCTCATCGGCCTCGGTGCAGATATTCCACCGGGGGTCCGCGGCGTCGCGGAGGGTCTGTACGAAGTCCTGCCCGCTGGTCTGCTCCTCCAGCCGGAAGAGGTAACCCACAAAGGGAATGGTGCTGATGACAGGCGCAAACATCACCCCCTGGGAAAAGCCCTGGATCGTCTCGTTGCCAAAGCCCATGAGCAGGCCGGGCTCCACCGGGGTGACAGCGCCCTGAAATTCCAAGTCTTCCTGGTCCAGCAGGCCCTGGGCCAGGGTCTCCAGGTCCGCCTGGGGGCTGTCTGTGACACGGGTCTGAAAGTCCTGCAGCAGCGCCTGTCCCAGCGTGGCTGGCGCCTGCGGCGCTTCCTGGCCGCAGGCGACCAGGGAGAGCAGGAGAAGAACGGCAAGCAGGAGGGATGCAACGGATTTCATACACAGTATTCCTTTCTGATCCGCGCCGCCCCGGCTAAAATGTTCTCAGCCAAGACAGCGCCGTAGTAGAGTGATTATAGCATAGATCCAGCCGACGCGCTACCCTCTCCCCTCATTTCGCAAGTTTTGTGTCGTCCCGGCGGGTTTTCGGGCTGATTTGCAGGATTTCGTGCTATTCCTTCAAAATTTTTCCTGAAAGCAAAGATAAAAAAAGACATAAAGAACTTTTTCCCCGTTCCCTCCCTGCCCGGCCTGTGCTATGATACTGCATTGGTCTGAGCCGTCGGGCTTTGACCCGGATTCTGACAAAGGAGGACCCCCATGCCCAGAGAAAATAAGAGAAAGAAACCTTCCCTGACCGTGCAAATCACCATCAGCCTCATCATCGGCATTGTGGCCGGCATCGCCATGCAGTCGATCCCAGACATCGCCGAAGGTTACGTCAAGCCCTTCGGCACCATTTACCTGAACCTGATCAAGATGATCGTGGTGCCCGTGGTGGTCCTGTCCATCATCCAAGGCATCGTCTCCCTGCAAGATGTCCGCAAGGTGGGGTCTATCGGGATCAAGACCATCGCCTTCTATCTAGTCACCACCGCCATTGCCGTCACCCTGGGCCTGGTGGCTGCCAACCTGCTCCAGGTGGGCGCAGGGTACACCCTGGGCACGGAAGCCCTCACCTATGAACCGGCAGAGCCCTTAAACCTGATGGACACCCTGGTGAACATCTTCCCCTCCAACGCCTTCCAGCCCCTGGCCGACGCCACCATGCTCCAGGTCATCGTCATCGCACTGTTCTTTGGCTTTGGCATCATCGCGGTAGGGGAAAAGGGGGTGCCCGCCAAGAATGTGGTGGACAGCTTCGCGGAGGTCTGCTTTAAGATTATGTCCATGATCCTCAAGCTCTCCCCCATCGGCGTGTTCGCCTTGATCTGCCCCGTGGTGGCTGCCAACGGCCCCAGTGTGCTGCTGCCTCTGCTGAAGGTCATTCTGGTGGCCTACGTAGCCTACGTGGCCCACATGGTGCTCACCTATTCCCTGGCGGTGAAGGGCTTCGCCGGTCTGAGCCCCCTGCGGTTTTTCCGGGCTATGAGCGAGCCCATGCTCTTTGCCTTCTCCAGCGCCAGCAGCGTGGGCACGCTTCCTTTCAACATGGATGCCACCCAACAGCTGGGGGCACGGAAGGAGATCTCCAGCTTTGTGCTCCCCCTAGGCGCCACCCTCAACATGGACGGTACCGCCATTTATCAGGGGGTCTGCGCCATCTTCATCGCCCAGATTTTTCGGCATTGAGCTGACCATTGCCCAGCAGTTAACCATCATTCTCACCGCCACCCTGGCCTCCATTGGCACCGCCGGGGTGCCCGGCTCGGGGATGATTATGCTCACCATGGTGCTGGAAACCGTGGGCCTGCCGGTGGAGGGCATCGCCCTGGTGGCCGGCATTGACCGGATTCTGGACATGGGGCGCACCACCGTGAACATCACCGGCGACGCCACCTGCACCATTGTGGTGGACGCCTGGGAAAAGCGACGGGAACGAAAAAAAATGGCGGCCAATCTTGCCGCGAAATAAACCCCGTTTTTGCACGCCGCCCCCACGCCTGTTTTGGCGTGGGGGCGGCGTTTTAATTGTGTTCACCTGTCTTATCTCATTCATATTGGGACCAGTCGGGGGTCTCCCGCAGCTGGGTCCAGGTCTCATAGATGCCTGTGGTGCGTTCATAGTCGTGGCTGTTGGTGGCCTCCTGGATGGCCAGGTAGTACCACTGGCTGGGGTCCTGGTTGTCCGGCCAGGTAACCATGTCCTTCAGCAGATCCTCCGGGCTCTGGGGATTGCGCTGGAGGACACGGTTGATCATGGTCACCGCTTCAGCCCGGGTGATGGCCTTGTCCGGCCGGAAGGTGTTGTCCTCATAGCCCATAATCCAGCCCAGGGACACCGCCCGTTCCACTTCCTCCTTGGCCCAGTGGCCCACCAGATCGGGGAAGGTGGCGCCGCCCGCGTTTTCCCCGGTGTCAAACCGGGCACAGATGGCCGCGAATTCCGCCCGGGTGATAGGGGCATTGGGGACGAAGGTATCCGGGGTCCGGCCCTTCAAGATGCCCAGCTCCGCCATGGTGGAGATGGCCGTGTTGTACCAGTCACCGGCGCCAACGTCAGCAAAGACGTTGTCAGTGGTCAGGTTCTCCTGGCGCACCTGGTCCTGGAGCAGCCGGAAGAAGATAGTGGCCACTTCGGCCCGGCTGATGTTCCCGTCGGGCCGCACTGTGCCGTCCCCTCATAGCCCACCACATAAGCATAGTGGTCCTCTCCATTGAGCATGCCGGGGACATCCGTCTCTTCCCAACCGGCGTAGACGGTTTTGTTCGAGGTCATCTTGATCTCCGTGATGGCCTGGGTCAGTTCCTTATCGGCATACCAGCCGGTGAAGGTATACCCCTCCCGGGTGGGCACCTTGTCCAGTTGGACCACGGTGTTGCGCCGGTACCGCTCGCTGTCGTACTGGGTGCCGCCGTTGGAGTCGTAGGTCAGGGTATAATACGTGGGCCGGCTGGGGCCGCTGCCGCCGGTGTCTTTCTCATAGACCAGGGCAAAGGGAGAGAATGCCTCCGTCTCAAATTTGATATACTGCTGATTTCCAATGGATATTGGCTTCAGATTTTCATACAGCTCTGGCGGATTCGCTTGTAAAAGCCCATCAATCTCCTCCGTCGTCCCGTAGTTTCGATCCAGGGCATCAAAGTGCACAATATAGAAAGGTTCCGCCGTGTCGGCATCCGCCGGCACCGGCCAGTAAAGGGTCATTTTCTGCCCTTCCCCATGGTGACCACGGCGTTGCCGTTGCTGGTGTCCACCAGGTCCAGGTACTGAACGGCAAACAGGTACGCTCCGGCTGGAATGTCCTCCATGCCGGCAATATAGTCGGTCAGTACCTGGGTGTCCAGCACATCATCGACCAGCAGTTTAACATTCTCTTTGTCTGTAATCTCTACTTGACTGTCGTTGACATAGTAGGTGACATCCGCCGGTGCCATCGCGGTCACCTCGTTGCCGTAGACCTCTGACTCCTCAGATACAATCTCTGTGGAAGCAGGCTCCTCCGTGGTACCCCGGACGGTAAGGGTGCCAGTCTTTAACTGAATGGGATAAGAGCAAGCCTCCATCCCCTCTATTCCCGAGAAGTTAGCCTGAACATGCCCCTGATCCAGCTGATTGAGATACAGTGCCATGGTATACTCTGTATTCAGGCAGTCTTCGTCAAACACAAATTCATCGCTGACAACTTCTTGCCCCTCATCATTGGTAAAAAGTAAGACGCACGGGGTCCTGGCTTTCTGCGGGAACCATGCGGTAGACATAGCGGGCAATGCCGTCCACCGGGTCCAATGTACTGGATCCATCGGGAGTATACGGCTGTATCGACCATGTTCTTGTTGTCCCCTGACCATCGTTATAAGTAAACGTCAAATACTTCGAAAGGTCCACTGCATTTGCTTTTCCTTCCAGCGCCGCATTGATCTCGTCCGGCACGGTAAACAGGAAGCCAGGTTCCGGCAGACCCTCACTGTTGGTGGTTTCCCCACTGTCTATATCACCTACCACGCTCTCATAACCGTCTCCGCCCATATAAACTGTAATATCCGCTGGCTGGATGATCACCGGCTCCGTTTTGTCAACAAACCATTCATTCTGGATTCCTCCCCCAGAAGCTGTACGGCTATCGGTAAAATAGCCTTCTGCTTTCCCAGTTTCAGAAACCGCAAAGGGCGTTTGTCCTGAATATTCGGACATGCTCCGAAGAAACACGTCTCCTTTTACATAGGCCGCATCTTTCGCCCCATTGTCTTCTGTGGACACATACGTTGCACCTTCCGACACAGCAACGGTCCCCGTTACAATGAAATACACGGTATCACGCTCTGCACTCACCGGCTTGGGCATTTTCAATGTCCCTGCCGTGGTAAACGCCCCTGTGATCTCATTGGTTTGCAACAGGTCGAGGGTGCCGCCCTTTGCAATGGTAACAGTCCCCACATTGTTAAACAGGGTTTTGGGGGTCTGATGCTCCCGCAGGCATCCTCCATCCTGGACGACAATCTCAGAAAAACCGACAATCCCAGTGGATGTGTAGTCTCCCTTGACAATGACTTTGGTCTCAGGAACCGTATTTTCGGTATTCCCAATTTCATAATTGTACAGATATTGTGTCTGTTCTGCATTTCCGCGCACTGCACCGTGCAGTTGGTCCGTGTCGTCCAGTGTGACCGTTACCGATTTACCTTCGGCAATTTGTCCGTCTTCGCCCAGCGTGTATACATCGGCACGGCTGCCGTTGAGCGTGATGGAAACGTCGCCGCCGATCTTCGCTTTTCCTCGGCATCTTTTCCTTTTCCTGTTGCAAAAATATCTGGACACGAAGTGATGGGGCCACCGGTTAATGTAATTTCTACTGCACCGCTTACATTGCCTTCCTCACCGCCGCCATGAATATCTCCGATTACTTCTTTGCTATCCAATATGTTTATGCTCACATTTCCGTTTACATTAGCCTCGTTACCGCCACCCCAAACAGTATCTGAAGCGATCGTGCTGTCTTTCATTTGAATGGTAACATTTCCTTCCACTGTTGCTCCATCATAACCTCCGCCATAGAGAGCCGCAGCATTGTTGGTCATGTCAATATTTTGGGCAATAATCGCAACTTCGCCCACTGGAGCTGTCTCTCCACATCCACCGCCATAAATCGGGCGGCCAAACCCGTTATTCAATGCAGAGATCTATTGATACTTTCCCCGTTACTGCTGCGCTCTTTTTGTTGGGATATCCAACCTCTCCTCCACCGTATATGGCATTATCTGTTACAGAGTTAGCAAATTTTAAGTTAACATTTCCCGTAACAGTGGCATCTTTGTCTTTTGCATATCCGCCGCCGCGGACATGTTGTACTTTACCGCAGTTTTGGATGGTCAGGTTAACATCTCCAGTGACCGTTCCATTATAGCCTCCGCCATAGACTCTGGTTACCGGAACAGAAGCATTGATGGTGACGGATGTCCCTGTGGTAATGTCTTCATTAAGGCCACCACCTATAATATAACAACCGGATGCCTCCTCCTGGCGCTCAGTATCGGGATTATATTCTGCATTCGCGTTGTAGAGTATCTCAACCTTCTCCCCTATCATCAGCGGATTTCCGTTGGCTACAATAACATAATTGCCAATGTATGGACTGGATGAGGTTATACCTTCCTCCTCATAATACACATCAAAGCTCACTCCATCAATCGAAAGCGGGCCGCTCAAATTGATATTTGGTGTACCCTCAGATATCGCATGATAATGGAATTTCAGAACTGCGTCCTCGTCCTTCCCTACCAACTCGGTCTCTACCGTGGGGCTTGTCCATGTATCAACACTGACAATCCCAACAACCACAATTTGAACAGGTCCTCCTTTGTCGTTTGCTATCTCTGTTGCATGATCCAGCGTTGTTGCGTTTTCCTCACTGGTTCCGTCCTTATCATTACTTCCTGATTCTGAGACATAAAGTACGCTTGGCTCTGCACTTCCCAGCGGTTTTCCTACCGCCAAAGCATACGGCGCCAGAGACAGCACAAAGCACAGTGCCAACAGCGCCGCGGTCCATCGCTTCTTCATCTTCGTTTCCTCCTTTGTCTTCCCGGCAAATCTTCCTTTCTCCTGGGCTGTCAAAGGTGTACCTTTTGATAGCATGCAAAATACAAAGGAAATGACAGGTCTTTTTAGGCGAATATTCCGAATTTTCCAACAAAATTCTTGCATCTTTCGATGTTTTATTGTAAACTATTGCATATAAAACAGCTATCAAAAGGTACACCTTTTGATAGCTGCTGTCCTTTCCAGCATAAAAAAAAGAAGCCGCTTCTGGTAGCTACGCATAAAACAGTATCAACCAACAAATTGAAATAGGGTAGCTGCCGTACAGGGTGTAGAAAAGAGCGAGTAAGAAATGAAGCGTTTCTTGCCCGCTTTTTTCATGCTCCTTGTTACGCAATAGGGGTTGAAAAAGCCTTGATATAAGCGGCTTTGCGGGTGCGTTTTCCGCGTGGCAAGGGTTTTATACCTTTTTCTCAAAACGCCTTTCTACTGCGTAACAAATCTGTGGTAATTATCTGAGGAAGCATAGACCACATATCTCGGTTTTCCCGTTGTTGGATTATCGATATTGGATTTTCTGACATCGGATAATCCAACGCAATTAAATAAAGATATACTAACTAAAGAAAAAACAAATACAGATTTAATCAAATACCTATTCCTATCCTTTCCTTTCCCTAATCCCTCTCCTTTGGGGCAAGGTATAGCGGCAGAGCCGCCGGAACGGAAAAGAATGGAACAGAAGCGACAATACAAAATATCGTTTGCCATGTTACGCAGTAGAACGTCATTTTTAAGGGTGGGAGTATAAAACCTTTACCCTTGCCCCTATCGTCGCTGTAACGCGCTTAAATCAAGCGAGAAACGCACCCTATCGCATAACATTCCATACTGGATTGAGAGCGCAAGCGGTCTATCCGATTGCGCTCTCTTGGTTGCCCAACAGCAAAGACGGAAACAGTCGTCAAGGACGCTTGCGCAAAGTTTATCCTTGACGACTGTTTTTGACTTTGCTATCTGTTACCTGTCAAATCGGAATTGCAGGATAGCTTTGATAAGCTGTGCTTTTAAGCGGTCTTGAATATCGTCGTTGATATGTCCGCGATAGGTAGACAGATACTTTATGCGCGCTGTATAATGCCGCAATATCGCTTCTATTGCTTCTGGCTCTCCGGCAACAGCTTTTTCAATGGTTTCAAAGGGTATCAGCTTCTTATTCCTCATGTTTCGTTTTCTCCAATTCTTTTCTTAATTGCTTCAACGCCGCTAATTTCCAGTAGTTGACTGTGCTTCTGCTTCGTCCGTATTCATTCCCGATTTTTCTTTCATTGTAACCGAGGAAGAAATTCATCAGCAGAACAGTACGCCTTTGTTCTGACAGATTAGCTAATGCGTCGGCTAACCGTCTACTTGTAACGACAACTTCTTTTCCTTGCACGACAAAAACAGTCGGCTTCTCATAAACATACTGCTCAAAGTAGTTGTCGGTTGCAAATGGTTCAAAAGACGTTTTGGACATCAGATAGTCAAGCGATACTTCATGCTTCTGTTTCCGTCCGAAATCGCGGTATGCGTTGATTGCCGCATTACGGAGAACGACATTACAGAACGTAGCAAAGGTGTACTCGGTATGCTCCATGAATTGTTCAGAATACCTCATTTTCTCATCACCCCCTTTCTTCCCAGTAGGGGGATATTACAACAAACGCCCATGCAGGCGTAAAACCGCATGGGCGTTTGGTAATATGAGTTATTTAAGCAATTATGATGATTTGTGTATTCATCTCTATGGTTGCAAAAGACCGTTGCATGGAATAGGCTTTTTTAATAATGGAATAGAATTAAAAATGTGAAAAAACATGGCAATATCTCCCGACACCGCCATGTCTATAAAAATAATTGTGTATTTGCCGCTATTCCATTTTATATACAGGAAATGGCGGTTTGTTTTCCTATCACAAAACAGAAAGAGCCAATAATCATAAGATTTATTTCTTGTGATTATCGGCTCTGCGTCAATGCGTCTGGCTCTGTGATAACTGAAATATTCAAATTTTTACATTGATAAGATTTTCCTGCTTGCACTTCGGACAGTATAGGGGAAAATTCTTTATTTCTGTATCTTCCGTATTCTTAATCGGGTTTTATTATTGCATACAGGACATAAAATCCATTTTTCTTGTTGCAATGCACCACCTCATTTCTAATCAGACTACTTTCAATGAAAATCATAAACAGAGTGCTGAAAAATCACTTGTTCCCCAAAATGGTAATTGCTTTCTTGCTACATTGATTTACACACCGATAGCATAACGTACACCGTCCGTCTGCTATCATCTTATCTTCTGATAATGACAAATTATTCATAGGACATACCAATGCACATTTACCGCACCTTATACAAGTATCGGTATTTATCTGTATTCTGTCTGAATATGCTTGTGTTTTACGGTAAAACCAAAGCCGCTGTCCCAAAAGCCCTGCAATATGGCATAAAAATCCCAAACCGTCTTTAGTTGGAGTACCATTTTTCAAATTGTACACCGCTGATTTTATGCGTTCTTCCGCTTGTATGACAATTTGCTTATTTTGAGCCGGAGTACGCTTTAAGGCTTTTACATCACAAATACAATCCGGCATTTTCAAATGAAGTCCACCCCATACCTGTGCGCCGTATCTCTCGAACAATCTTGCAGATACGCCTGCACCATCGCCGCTAAACAGTCCCATTGTTGCAATAATGAAAATACGTTTTACTTTCCATACATCAGAATTTTCGCAGATAAAATCCCGTACAATTTTAGGTAAGTTACTGTAATAGATTGGATAAGCAAAATGATGTCTTTATGATATGTAACTTTTTCCATTGTACCTGTATCTTCTAACGGGGTTATGTCAATGTTCCTGTCATATAGAGCAACAAACTTTTCTAAACAATATTTTGTATTTCCTGTTCCGCTAAAATAAATCCCAATCATATTTTTTCTCCCGTATTATCTAAAAAGGAAAGTTGAAAAACGTCCATAAAATCAATGACTTTCTCTCTCCAGTCATTATCATAATTTACATTATTCATGGTGGCTAATGAAGTAATACCATGTATAAAAGCCCAAATGGTTATGATAATATCATTTTGCTTTTCTCCCGAATAGTGCGTCTGCTCTAATAATTTACTTACAATATTTTTATAGATGATATAAGGTTTGTAGTTTTCGTCGTCTGGTATTGATAATGATAAGTCAATTTTTATATTGGATTGAGAATATAAAAATTGAAAATAAGCAGGATTGTCTACAAAAAAAGATACATAGGCTATCCCCATATCTTTCAATATTTCTGCAACATTATCATTTTTTTGAACGGTACTTTCTAATTGTTTAGAAAATCTATCTGTGATAAATAATTGCATTGCTTCAAGAAGTTCCTCTTTATTTTGAAAATGGCTATAAGGGGCAGCATGGCTGACACCACACGCCGCAGCTACCTTTCTCAAAGAAAAAGCATTTACTCCCTCTGTATTTACAATCTGAATACCTGTTTCAATCAATGCGTTTCGCAAGTCCTTGTGATGATAAGTCTGTCGTTGCTGTTCCATGCTAATTCCTCCAATCTTTACACTGTCTATATTATAAGGTTTAAACTTTACGGTGTCAAGTTTGAGGGGGATTTTAAGTTGTGATACTTGAAATTATTTTTCCATAAACGGTTATTTATTTGGCATTTCAAAAACTTTTCCGTAATAAGAGATAAGAAAAACTTTTGAAAAATTTTCGCTTAAACTTTGGCACAATCGCCTTGCGCGGTGTAGTAGGTAGTGAAAGGAATTTCAGAGGGTTTGGGATACTTCCCAACAAGCAAAATGCGGTGCCTTTTACGGAAAGGGTACCCTTTTCCTATGCTTGCTACGAAACTTATCACATTACAAATCAAAGAAAGGACGGAAAGGAATGGAACGGAAACACAAAATCAAGGACGGGCATATCGTAGTAGAAAATCCGCTGTTTCAAGAGTTGCCTACGCATGAGGTAACGATAAAATCCGGCAGGACGCTCTATCGGTTTACGGGGAGTTATGACGGAGAAAGGAGCCTGCCCCACAAGGTTTTACGCCTCATGGAGCAGGAAAAGGACAAAAAAGATGTTGATTAAAAAATACAGGAGCCGATACAATAAAGACAAGCAATCCTGTATTGGCAGACTGCCCGCCGACGAAAGGAGCAGAAACTATGTTAAGGCAGTCTGACAAAATTACCGCCCTCTATTGCCGCTTATCGCGCGACGACGAATTACAGGGCGACAGCAACAGCATTGTTAATCAAAAGGCAATTTTAAGTAAATACGCAAAAGAAAATCATTTCTCAAATATTTCGTTTTTCGTGGACGACGGGTATTCTGGAACAAATTTCAACCGTCCGAGTTGGAGCGAACTTTTGGAACGGATTGAAAACGGAGAAGTGGCGACGCTGATTGTCAAAGATATGTCGCGGCTCGGACGTGATTATCTGAAAGTGGGATTTTATACCGAAGTTCTGTTCGTTGAAAAGAGAGTGCGATTTATAGCTATCAACAATGGCATAGACAGCGCAAACCAACAGGACAGCGACTTTACCCCCTTTTTGAACATCATCAACGAGTGGTATGCAAAGGACACAAGCAAGAAAATCCGCGCTGTGATGAAGTCAAAGGGAGAAGCGGGCGAACATCTCTGCACCAATCCGCCATATGGTTACATGAAAGACCCGGATAACAGAAAACATTGGATTGTGGACGAAGAAGCCGCCGAGGTAGTCAAGCGGATATTCGCCCTTTGTTTGGACGGTTACGGACCAACGCAGATTGCCCGTATTCTGAAAGAGGACAGCGTGATTACGCCGACTATCCATTTTCAGCAGACAGGCAGAGCGACAAGAAACACACCGCCGAATAACCCTTATAACTGGTCAAGCGACACCATATCCGACATTTTGGAGCGTCCAGAGTATCAGGGACATACGGTAAACTTCAAAACCTATAAGCAGTCCTACAAAAGCAAGAAAACCTGTTACAATCCAGAGGAAAAATGGCTTGTGTTTGAGAACACTCACGAAGCAATCATTGACGCTGATACATGGGTGCGGGTGCAGGAATTACGGAAGAACAAACGCCGCCCGACGAGGACGGGAAAGACGAATATGTTCTCCGGCATTGTGCGCTGTGCCGATTGCGGCGAAAAACTGTATTACTGCACAAGCAAGAACTTTGAAGCGCGGCAAGACCATTTCGTTTGTTCCACTTCAAGGCTCAAAGGAAAAGAGGTTTGCTCAACACACTTTATACGCGCGGTCGTACTGGAACAGGGCGTACTTGCTCACATGAGAATGACGATTGCTTGTGTTGCCAACCACGAAGAACAATTCCGAAAAGCTATGGGTGCAAAGCAGAAAGCCGAAGCGAAAAAGGAATTGACGGCGAAGCGGCGGCAACTGACGCAAGGGGAACGACGGATAGAAGAACTTGACCGATTATTCAAGCGTATTTATGAGGACAACGCCAACGGGAAATTATCTGACAGCAGATTTCAAATGCTCTCCGATGATTACGAACAGGAGCAGGAAGAACTGCGGAAAAAGCTGTTGCGATTGAACGAAGAAATTACCAAACAGGAAGAACAATCCGAGAACATTGACAGGTTCATCAGCAAAGTACGGAAATATCTTGACTTGGAAGAATTGACACCCGCTGTACTGAATGACATGGTAAAGGCGGTGTATGTTCACGCGCCAGATAAGTCAAAGGGGCATAGGGAACAGCAGATTGACATTTCCTATGACCTTGTGGGAATACTCCCCGCGTCTTTACTGAATGACCTGCAAAACGAAGAAACGGCATAGCCCACAAGCTACGCCGTTTCCCAAAAACATTTCTAATACTGTCTTATGAGTGCCGCTCTTCCGCGGCTTCTTTTTTGTTCCAATCCTTAGTAATTCTCTGCCTTCACCTCAAAGAACGCCTGGGGATGGCTGCACACAGGACATACGTCAGGCGCTTTGTCGCCATACTCCAGATGACCGCAGTTGCGGCAGTACCAGACCTTCACGGAGGACTTCTTGAAGACCTCGTCGTTCTCCAAGTTCTCCACCAGCTTCAGGTAACGTTCATAGTGGGACTTCTCAATCTCACCCACAGCGGCGAACATATCCGCGATGCGGTGGAAGCCCTCCTCCCGGGCCTCCTCGGCCATGCGCTTGTACATGGAGGTCCACTCCTCATGCTCGCCCTCGGCGGCGGCCATCAGGTTCTCCGCGGTGGTGCCGATGCCGCCCAGTTCCTTGAACCAGAGCTTGGCATGCTCCTTCTCATTGCCGGCGGTCTCCTCGAAGAATGCGGCGATCTGCTCAAAGCCGTCCTTCCGGGCCTGGCTGGCATAATAAGTATACTTGTTCCGGGCCTGGCTCTCGCCGGCAAATGCCTCCCACAGGTTGGCTTCGGTCTTGCTGCCTTTCAGTTCCATAATAAAGCTCCTTTCAAAAAATGAATGTGAATCTATGTTTGATGACTTCTACTCGTTCGGAACAGGAGGAATCCTGTGTCTTTAGGATACTCGATTCCGAGCGTCTATACAGTGACTTTAACACATTCTGTCAAAAAAGATAAGTGGTAATTTTGGTTTTTTTATGATTTATTAAAAATTTTATTTTGGCACATACTACTCCCACGGCCTTGCGCCGTAATTTTACGAAATGAAGCAACGGAGGGAAGGTATGGTTCGCAAACTGATGACCGCCGCTCTCATCCTCACCCTCGGCCTGGCGCTCACCGCCTGCGGCAATGAAACCGCCGGCACGGCGGCCAACCGCTGGACTGGCACCAACGCCGCTTCCCAGGAGTGGGCCATCCAGCGGCAGAGCGACGCCAGAGGTCCCCTGGAGGACCGGGGCAACGGGGCTTACCACGCGGACGAGACCGGCCGTGTGGACGGGCTACCACACTGACAGCGCCGACGGCACCCGGGGCAGCGCCAAAGAGGACATGAAGGACGCCGGGAAGAACCTGGGCAACGCCGCCAAAGACGCGGCCAAAGGGGCCGGCAACGCAGTAAAGGACGCCGCCAAGGGCGCCGGCGATGCCGCCAAGGACGTGGGCGAAGCGGCCAAAGACGCGGCGCGGGGCGTAGGAGACGCAGCGGAGGACACCCTGGATGGCATGACCAACGCCGCCAAGGACACCGCAAAAAGCGCCAAAGACGCCTCCAAATAACCCCGTGGAAAAAACAGAGGTGGCTGGGCCACCTCTTTTTTTATCCGCCGATCAAAAAGTCCAGCACGTTCCAGCCTGTGGAGGTCTGGTTCCGATAAATCTCCGTATAGCCGCAGTTGGTGCAGCTGATGGTGATAAATTTTTATTTTGCACGTCAAAAATTTTGGCAAAATTTCCGCCGGTGGCCTGAAACTGATCGGTCTCATAGCTGGTATTGCCACATTTGGGGCACTGATACATCTGTTGTTCCATGTGGGCTTCCCCTTTCTGTTTTTTTCTTATTTTACCCCAAGGACTTCCCCTGCGCAAGGGCTTGCAGTCAGATCATTTCCTATGCTATACTAAAAGAATGGAAATTGTGTGTTTTTCCTGTTTTTGGCTTTTCAAAGGGGGGGAGCTCGTATGGAATTCATTATCATCTCCGGCTTATCCGGGGCGGGCAAAAGCTCCGCCGCCGCCTTTTTGGAGGACTTGGGCTTTTACTGCGTGGACAATATGCCTGTGGCCCTCATCACCAACTTCGCCGGCCTGTGCATGGCCGGGGCGGGCACCGGCAAATACGGCCGGGTGGCCCTGGTCACCGACATCCGCGGGGCCAGACCTTTGACGAGCTCTTTCAGGCCCTGGACGCCTGCAGGAGATGCACCTGGACTATCAGCTTCTCTTCATCGAGGCCGCCGACGAGGACATTGTCCGCCGGTACAAGGAGACCCGCCACACCCACCCCTCACCCGCCAGGGCTACTCCCTGCCGGAGGCGGTGAAGCTGGAGCGCCTGGCGCTGGAGCCCGTCCGGCGGCGGGCCAGCCACATTCTCAACTCCACCGGGCTCAACCTGTCCAAATTCCGGGGAGCTGCTCCGCCTGTTCGGCATGGGGGCGCTGGAGGAGAGCATGACGGTCTCCGTCACCTCCTTCGGCTTCAAGTACGGCATTCCCATCGACGCCGACTTGGTCTTCGATGTGCGTTTCCTGCCCAACCCCTATTATATTGCCGAGCTGAAGGAATGCACTGGGCTGGAAGAGGCGGTGCGGGCCTTCCTCTTTGGCTACCGGCAGACCACGGAGTTTATGCGGCATCTGGAAGAGCTCTTCGCTTTCCTGCTGCCCCAGTACGTGGAGGAGGGAAGTCCTCCCTGGTCATCGCCGTGGGCTGCACCGGGGGACACCACCGCTCGGTGGCCGTTGCCCACGCCTTGACGGAGTTCATCCGGCAGAAGGGATATCGGGTGGAGGAAACCCACCGGGACATCAGCCGATAGGACCCTTTGGTTCCGCTGTGCGCCCCTTTGGGGCGTCTGTTTGGGAGGTGGTCGTTTATGTCTTTTTGCGGGAGAGGTGAAAGCGGAGCTGTGCCGGGAAAGCTGGGCCGGAAGTGCTGCGCCCAGGCGGAGGCCTGCGGGGTGCTGCTGTACTGCAACCGGTTTTCCCTGTCCGAGGTGAAGATCGTCACAGAGTCCCCGGCCTTTGCCCAGCGGCTGCCTGGGCTGTTCCGGAAAGGCTTTCGGGGTGGAGTTTGATGAAAAAGGGGACCCGGACACCCCCGGGAAGCGGATTTTCACCATTTCCGCCCCGGAGAAGCTGGCCCTGCTGTGGGAGCTGTGCGCCTTTGACCCCAGCGGCCCCGCCCACCACATCAACTTCGGGATGCTGGAGGAGGAGCACTGCCGGCTGTCCTTTCTCCGGGGGAGCCTTTCTGGCCGGCGGCTCCGTGACCGATCCCCAGAAGGGGTATCACCTGAGCTGGCCACCACCCACCTCCGGGTGAGCCGGGAGCTGGACACCCTGCTGCTGGAGCTGGGCTACGCCCCCAAGGAGACCACCCGCAAGGCCAACTCCATCACCTACTTCAAGCAGAGCGAGGCCATTGAGGACTTTCTCACCGCCATTGGGGCCCCGGTGTCCGCCATGGAGCTGATGAACGCCAAGGCGGAAAAGCTCCTGCGCAACGGGGTCAACCGCCGGGTCAACTGTGAGGCCGCCAATGTGGACAAGACCGTGGACGCCGCCCTGGAGCAGCGCCGGGCCATCCAGATTCTGCGGGACCGGGGGCCCTGGAGACCCTCTCCCCCCAAGCTTCGGGAGGCCGCCCAGCTTCGGGAGGCCCACCCTGAGCTCTCCCTGGCCCAGCTGGCCGCCCTGTGCGAGCCCCCTGTGACCAAGTCCTCTCTGAGCCACCGGCTGCGGAAGCTCATCCAGCTCAGCGCCCAGGACACCGCCCCCTGAGCCCCCTGTGACAGGTCTCGGAGTCCGTCTGTCTGTTTTTTCATGTTCTATCCTGACAAGAGAAAGAAAAGGAGTCTATCTTCTATGAACCGTTACGAACAAGCTGTCGCATATCATCACAAAGGATTTAACTGCTGCCAGTCTGTGCTGGCCGCCTATTCCGATCTCACCGGCCTGTCCCAGCAGGCCAGCTTCGACATGGGGGGCGGGTTTGGCGCCGGCGCCCAGACCGGGGAGCTGTGCGGGGCCATCACCGGCGCCATTCTCACCCTTGGCATGCTCACCCCGGTGGACCCCCAGGACCCTGTGGGCAGCAAGCGCCGCACCGGCGCCCTGGCCAAGGAATTCCAGAAGCGCTTCCAGGAGAAGTTCGGGGACCTGCGATGCAAGCCCCTGCTGAAGGCCGGGATCCAGGCCACCGACGCCACCCCCGTGGCCCGGGATATGGCCCTCACCAACCGCTGCGACGTGCCTCATCATCACCGCCATGGAGATCGTGGAGGAGATGCGAGGGGAGAATGCTTAAACCCAGGGAGGGATTGCCGTGTCTTTTGTCCATCTGCATGTTCACTCGGAATACAGCCTGTTAGACGGCGCCTGCCGGATTTGGGCCTGGTGGCCCGGGCCAAGGCCCTGGGGCAGACCGCCGTGGCCGTCACCGACCACGGGTCATGTACGGGGCGGTGGATTTTTACCGGGCAGCCAAGCAGGAGGGCATCAAGCCCATCATCGGCTGCGAGGTCTATGTGCCCCCGGACCCGCTTCGACCGGGTCCATGAGGTGGACGACCGCCCCCTATCACCTGGTCCTCTTGTGCCGGAACGAGCAGGGGTACCGGAACCTCTCCGCCCTGGTCAGCCGGAGCTTCACGGAGGGTTTTACGGCAAGCCCCGGGTGGACAGGGAGCTGCTCACCCAGTACCACGAGGGCCTCATCGCCCTGTCCGCCTGCCTGGCCGGTCAGCTCCCCGGCTGCTGCTGGCCGGGGACTACGAGGGGGCCAAGGCCCACGCCCTGGCCATGCGGGATCTGTTCGGCCCGGACAACTATTTTCTCGAACTGCAGGACCACGGCATCCCCCAGCAAAAGCAGGTCCTCCAGGGCCTGGTCGCCCTCCACCAGGAGACGGGCATCCCCCTGGTGGCCACCAACGACGCCCACTACCTCACCCGGCAGGACGCCGCCATCCAGGACGTCCTCATGTGCATCCAGATGGGCAAGACGGTGGAGGACCCCAACCGGATGCGGTTTGAAACCCAGGAGTTTTACCTGAAATCCGAGCAGGAGATGGCCGCCCTCTTTCCCGACTGGCCCGAGGCCCTGGAAAACACCGCCAAAATCGCGGCGGATTGCAACGTGGACTTTCAGTTCGGGGTCTATCACCTGCCAGAATTCAAGCTTCCCCGGGCTACACCGACGGGGACGCCTACTTTGAGACCCTCTGCCGCCAGGGCTTTGCCCGGCGCTATCCCCAGGGCAGCGAGGAATATGAAAAACAGCTGGCCTACGAGATGGGCGTGATCCGGCAGATGGGCTTTGTGGACTACTTCCTCATCGTCTCCGACTTCATCGGCTACGCCAAGTCCCACGACATTCCCGTGGGGCCGGGCCGGGGCTCCGCCGCCGGGTCCATGGTGGCCTACTGCCTGGACATCACCGACGTGGACCCCATGAAGTACTCCCTGTACTTTGAGCGGTTCCTGAACCCGGAACGGGTCTCCATGCCCGACATCGACGTGGACTTCTGCTACCGCCGCCGGGGCGAGGTCATCGACTATGTCAACCAAAAATACGGCGCCGACCACGTGGCCCAGATCGTCACCTTCGGCACCATGGCCGCCCGCGGGGCCATCCGGGACGTGGGCCGGGCCCTGAACATCCCCTATGCCGATGTGGACGCCATCGCCAAGCAAGTGCCCAACTCCCCTGCACATGACCCTGGCCTCCGCCCTGTCCCTGTCCAAGCCCCTGCGGGAGATGTACGAGAGTGACCCCACCGTACAAAAGATCATCGACACCGCCAAAGGCCTGGAGGGCATGCCCCGCCACGCCTCCACCCACGCCGCCGGGGTGGTCATCACCCGCAACCCGGTGGACACCTACGTTCCCCTGGCCAAAAACGACGAGGCCGTGGTTACCCAGTACACCATGACCACCCTGGAGGAGCTGGGACTGCTGAAGATGGACTTCCTGGCCCTGCGCAACCTCACCGTCCTGGACGACGCGGTGCAGATGGTCCGCAGCCATACCCCCGACTTTGACCTGCACGCCATTCCCGACGACGACCCGGAGACCTTCCAAATGCTCTCCGACGGCCGGACCTGCGGCGTCTTCCAGATGGAATCGGCGGGGATGACCGGGGTGTGCGTGGGGCTGCGGCCCAAGGACATTGAGGACATCACCGCCATCATCGCCCTCTACCGGCCGGGCCCCATGGAATCCATCCCCCGGTTCATCTCCTCCAAGCACAACCCGGACAGCGTCTCCTATAAGCACCCCTCCCTGGTTCCCATTCTCTCCAACACCTACGGCTGCATCGTCTACCAGGAGCAGGTCATTGAGATCTTCCGCCGCCTGGCGGCCTACTCCCTGGGCCAGGCGGACATGGTGCGCCGGGCCATGTCCAAGAAAAAGGTGAAGGACATCGAGCGGGAGCGGGAGGCCTTCCTCCACGGGGACCCGGCCCGGGGAATCACCGGCTGCACGGCAAACGGCATCCCCCAGGACGTGGCGGAGAGCATCTACGACGAGATCACCGATTTCGCCAACTACGCCTTCAACAAGGCCCACGCGGTCTGCTACGCCATTGTGGCCTACCAAACCGCCTGGTTTAAGTGCCATTACCCCCGGGAGTACATGGCCGCCCTGCTCACCTCGGTGCTGGACTCCCAGGGAAAGATCGCGGAATACATCGCCGAGTGCCGAAGCCTGGGCATCCGCCTGCTCCCCCCGGACATCAACCAGTCCGGTCCCGACTTCACTGTGGCCGGGCGGGACATCCGCTTTGGCCTGGCCGCCCTGAAGGGGGTGGGTCGGGGCTTCACCAACGCGGTTTTGGCCCGGCGCCAGGCAGATGGCCCGTTTACCTCCTTCCCGGATTTCTGCCAGCGGCTGCTGGACGAGGACCTGAACAAGCGGGTGCTGGAAAGCCTCATCCGGGCAGGGGCCTTTGACGCCATGGGCGTGCGGCGGTCCCAGCTGCTGGACGCCTATGAGCAGCTCATCGACAGCCTCACCCGGAACCGCCGGAAAAACCTGGAGGGACAGTTTGACCTCTTCTCCCTGGGGCAGGAAAAGCCGGAACCCGTGGAGCTGGTCCTCCGGGACCTGCCGGAGTTCTCCCAAGAGGAGCTGATGACCATGGAAAAGGAGGTCACCGGGCTCTACCTTTCCGGCCACCCCAGGGACGCCTATCGGGATACGGTTCGGGCCCAGGGAGCGGTCCCCATCGCCTCGGTGCTGGAGGACTTCGCCCAGGAGGAGGGCCCCACCCAGTTCCAGGACGCCAGCGCATCCTCCTGGCGGGGTGGCTGGGCGGCCAAGACCAAGACCACCAAGAACAACTCCCTCATGGCCTATGTGACCCTGGAGGACGACACCGGCTCCCTGGAGCTGCTGGTCTTCTCCCGGGTGCTGGAGGAGAGCGGCAGCTACCTCCAGGTCAACCTGCCCATCCTGACAGAGGGCAGAATCTCCGTCCGGGACGAGAACGCCACCAGCTCATGTGTGACCGGGTCACCCCCTCAGCCAGGTCCCGGAACCGGCCGGCGCTGCCGCTCCCTCTCCGGGAAGCTCTATCTGCGCTTTGCCCGGAGCGACGATCCCCTGCTCACCCGGGTACGCAACCTCTTTGTCCTCTTCCCCGGCCAGCAGACCGCCGTGCTCTATCTGGCCGACTCCAAGCGCCGGCTGGGGCCCGGTGCCTGCTCCACCCCCGCCCTGCTCCAGGAGCTGAAAGAGCTGCTGGGGGAGGAAAATGTGGTGCTCCAATGACCCTCCGCCCTCTCCATAAGAAAGGCCTACCATCCCTATGAAACGAGTCCAGCAAAAAGTTCACAGCGCCTTTTCCCCCCGCCGGCAGCGCATGTTCCTCATTGCCGCCGGCATTGCCCTGCAGTTTGCCATCTATGTGGTGCTGCTGGTCCTCTTTTCCCAGTATTTCGTCTACTTCTACTGGATCTGCGTGCTGGTCAGCTTGGTGATGGCACTGTTCATCTCCACCTGGAAATCCAAGCTGGCCTATAAAATTGCCTGGATCATCCCCATCCTCCTGGTCCCCCTGATCGGCGGGGTCATGTTCATTATCTTGGGCGGCGCCCGCGACCCCCACTACCACCGGGAGGAGACCCGGCGGACCCTCAAGCGCCAGCTGCCCTCCCGGCTGTCCACCACGGACCTGATGCGGTATGGGCCCGACGCCATGCAGCAGGCCTGGTACCTGGGGCACGCCGCGCTGTGCCCGGCCTACACCAACACGGAGACCGCGTATTTTTCCTCCGGCGCGTCCTTTTTCCCCAACTTTCTGGAGGAGCTGGAACAGGCGAAAGACTATATCTTTCTGGAATACTTCATCATCGCCGAGGGGTCCATGTGGTCGGACGTCCTGGACATCCTCACCCGCAAAGCCGCCCAGGGCGTGGATGTCCGGGTGATCTACGATGGGGTAGGCTCCGCCGCCACCCTGCCCATCAACTACCCGGACCAGCTCCACGCCCGGGGCATCCTCTGCCGGGTGTTCCAGCCCCTGCTGCCGGTGCTCTCCATTCACCAGAACAACCGGGATCACCGGAAAATCTGCGTCATTGACGGGGTGACCGGCTTTTGTCAGCGGCCTGAACATGGCCGACGAATACATTGACCGGAAGGAACGCTTCGGCTACTGGAAGGACAACGCCCTCCGCCTCCGGGGGAGGCGGTGTGGAGCCTCACGGTCTTTTTCCTGACCATGTGGGACCACCAGAATCCCCGGTCCGACTTCCGGCTCTTCCGTCCCCGGACCTTGCCTCCCTGAACACCACCGGCGGCATCGTGGTCCCCTATACCGACACCCCCAACCCCGCCGACACCGTCTGCGCCGACCTCCACCTGCAAATGATCACCAAGGCCAAGCGGTACCTCTACCTCACCACCCCCTACCTGGCCATTGACGAGACCATCACTTCCGCCCTGTGCACCGCCGCCCGGTCCGGGGTGGATGTGCGAATCATGACCCCCATATCCCTGATAAGAAGGTGGTCTTCGCCGTGACCCAGTCCAACTACCCCGTGCTGTTGGAGGCGGGAGCCCGCATCTATGAATTTACCCCCGGTTTTATCCACAGCAAGACCGTGGTGGCAGATGATCTCTACGCCTCGGTGGGCAGCTGCAACCTGGACTACCGGAGTTTCTATCTCCAGTTTGAAAACGGCGTCTGGCTCTGCGGCGACCCCGCCGTCCTTTCGGTCCGGGACGACTTTCTCCAGACCCTGGAGGTCTGCCAGGAGATCACCCTGGCAGACTGCCGCACCCTTCCCCTGTTCCGCCGGCTGCTCCAATCCATTTACCGGCTGTTCGCGCCGCTGTTTTAATGGCACCATACAGAAACCGCCTGGCAGAGCATTGCTCTGTCAGGCGGTTTTTCTCTTTTTCCACTGGTTTTTGTCCAGGCTTTCTCCTGTGATCTCATCCCCGCACCCGCGGCCTCAAAGCTGTGAGGAAGCTGTCCCGGATGGTCTTGCCCAGGTTCATCTTGCTCTCTCCCTCCTTGCTGTCGTAGTACAGGGTAAAGGGACCTCGGCAAAGGTACAGCCGCAGCGGTAGAGCTTGTAGAGCAGCTCCATCATGCAGGCAAAGCTCTTCTTCTCCACCAGCGCCTGTCCATAGCGCGCCACCCCTGCCTGGAGGGCGGGGCGGGTATACACCCGGTAGCCGCAGGTATAGTCCTTCACCCCAGGGACGTGGAGGACCAACGTGTAGTAGAGGCGAGCGCCGTCGCTGAAGAGCTTTCGGCTGGCCTGGAGCCCCTGGACCCGGGCCCCCGGCTGATACCGGGAGGCGATGACGCACTGTTTTTCCCGGGTAATTTTCGCCAGCATCCGTGGATGAACCGGGGCTTATGGGTGTCGTCCCCGTCCATGAGGCACATCAGGTCCCCCGACTGGGACATCTGGAGGAAGTCCCCGATGGCGGTCTTTACCACACCCCCAGGTTTTGGTTGACTGCGTGGGCAATGACCCGGACCCGCGCCTGCTCCTGCGCCAGCTGGCGGGCAATGGCCAGCGTGTCATCGGTGCTTCGGTCATCCACCGGGATCACTGTCAGCTGGTAGCCTGTCCGGGCCAGCGCCTCCGCCTCGGCCAGCCACTCCTCGGTCAGCCGCCGGAGGTTTCCCGCCTCGTTGTAGCAGGGCAGATAGACAAACAAGGTTGGCATCCTACGACCCCTTTCTCTTGCTCTCCAGCTTTTGGAAAGCATATTTCCGCACAAAATACATCAGGAAGAAGGGCCCCACAATGGATACCCCTTACTCACCAAAAACGCCCAGCCCTTGGGCAGGAAGGGGGAGACCAGGTGTTCGGTCCACAGGATCAGCCCGTCGGCACACACCAGCCCCATCAGGAAGGTGGCAAAAAGATGGCGAAGGAGGCCGCGTCATACCGGGTCTCAAACACCTGCCGGGCCGAGAGCACATAGCTGATGAGAAACCCGGCCACTACGCCCACTGTGTTGGCCACCACCAGGGACACCCCCGCCAAATGGTACAGGCACCAGACAATGGCCACATCAAACACGGTGGAGATGATAGAACAAAATAGATAACGAATGATTTTTTTCAAAGCGGTGCCAGATCGCCTGCACCCAACGCATCATTGCCGACGCCTCACTCTCCCTGCAGATCATAGATCACGCAGGTGGTCCCGGTGGCCGCCACGGGGAACTGCTCCCGCAGATAGGTCCGGTAAGCCCCGTCCTCGTCATTGTAAACCCACCCCTGGACCACCACGAACCAGCGCACGCCGTGTTCGATAAAATAGGTGACCTCCGCCTCCGGCCCGGTGGGAATGTAGTCATAATAGGCGATGTTTGCCCGGTATCCCCGGCGGTTGGCGGCGTTCAGGTAGGACGGGTTGTTCACGCCGATGGCAACCCCCTCGTCGGGCTGGGTGTGCGCCTGGATAAACTGACCCACCTCCGCAATAATAGGGTCCGCCTGGGTTTGAGGCCACAGGGCCAGGTTTCCCTGCACCGTCGTCACCGCCACCGCCGCGCAGGCCACCGCCGCCAGGGGAAGGCGGAGGCGCGCCAAAGACTGGACCGCCACCGCAGAGAGGGCGCCGCACAGCGGCAGCAGGAACACCAGATAATAGGGGAAGCGAATCACTGCCACAATGGTGACACACTCCAGGGCAAAGGCCAGAGCCCACACCCCATAAAAGTGGAGCTTACGCCGCACGGCAAAAAACAGCCCCACACAGCCCAAAATCACCGCGCCCCAGCCGAAGCGGGAGGGGAGCGCCTCCCAGAAAAACTGCTGCCCCTCGGCGGTAAAGATGGAGAGAATCTCCTTGCTGAAAATGTGCTTGAGGCCAATGCCATCCACAAAGCGGAACACCGAGTGGTGGGAGGTATACAGGATCAGCGCCACCGGCGGCCCCAGGGTGAGCAGCCCGCAGCCGTAGAACACCGGAGAGCGCAGGCAGGCCAGGCCCCCCAGGGAAAAGAGCACATACAGAAACACCAGCCCCACAAAGGCCACCGGGGTCTTTTCCATAATGGCCACGGCGGTCATGGCTGAGGCCCCCCCACAGGAAGGCCAGCCGCCTGGTCTGCTGGAAACGCCAGAGCAGCCACACCCCGCCACAGTAAAAAACAGGGCGCAGGCCTCCGGCTGGATCACGTGGGCGGTCATCATCGACAGGGGCAAAAAAGGTAGATCCCCAGCCCCACCAGTGCAGGCCACCGGCCGGAGATCCCTCGCATCAGCCGGTACAGGAACCAGGCCGAGCCCAAAAGAACAGCATACACAGCAGCCGGGGCACCACCGGGGTCATGGTGCCTGTCAGCTGAAACACCAGCGCGGAGAGATAGGGGACGATCTGCAGCTCCAGCTGGGCGTAGTTTTCCGACACCCCGTCATAGTTCAGCTGGGGGTGGAGCAGATCCATACCGTACTGGACATAGTTGACCGCGATGCTGTACGTGTCCGACTGACGCCAGGACTCATACTGGTCCCAGGGGACGCTGTCCAGCTTGGGCAGCTGGATGGCCAAAAACAGGGCCAGAAGGGCCGCCAGAATCAGGGCCTCCCACAGGGGGCGCCGGTCCGGCTGGGCCGCGTGGGTGGGTTTGTACACGTCGTCCTCCTTCGGGGCACACCGCCGGCGGAGGCATGTCCCCGCCGGGCAGCGGCCGGGTTTTTGGCCGGAGCCAAGCTGCCGGCTCCACTCCATATAATCGTAGTATACCAAATTGGGGCCAACATTGCCACAAAAAGCCCGGAATTTCTTTCTTTTCCCGAAAAAACACCAAAAATAATGGCCGATCCGACGGAAACATCCAAGCAGTGCCGCCGGGTTCGGGCGTCTGAATGCGTTTCCACCGCATTTCTCAACGCCAGAACAAGGGGCCCTCCCCCCCCCCTCCCTTTCCCCCGAATGACAACGGAACAGAACCAAAAAACCGACCGGCAGAGGATACTCCGCTGGTCGGTTTTCATCGGTTACAGGGCCCTGCTGCCGCAGGGGCCGGTTATTCCTCCTGATTTTCCAACAGGGTTTGCAGAATGCTCTCATAGAGCTTTTCCGGCTGGGCCCGGAAGTTCTCCGCCAGCTGGCCGGCCTGCTCCTCGGACACCGTCAGCATGTCCAGGGTCATAATATTCCCCTTGTCATCGTCCAGGATCAGCCGCAGGGTGACCCCGCTGTCCTCCCGGGGAAGGATCTCCGCCCGCACCTGGGCGTCCTGGCGGAGGACGCCGTTGACCCGGGCCAGGTTCCGGTCACATTTCCGCCGGACGGAGAAGGCCAGGCTGCTCTCACAGATTTTCCCATTGCGCCGGCCCTTCTCGGTGATGGTATAGCGTTCTCCTCCAGCTGGAGGTGTCCCGTCTCCACCAACTCCGCCACCGACGCGGCAAAGTCAAAATACTCCACCCCGTCATCACAAAAGGTCAGGTCCGCCAGCGTGGCAAAATCCACCGGCGAGGCCACCCGGGCCATCAGATACAGGATCAAAAACTTGATGTCCAGTTTGTCATGGATAAATCCAGTCCGGCTCATGGGCTGTCACTCCTTCCCTTCCAGGGTTATGGATTGTTTTATTATAGCCAGTTTCCCCAAAAGGACAAGCCCTTTTTCCCTCCGTCTCAAGCAGGGACACCCTCCAGACCCATGGGATAATTTGAAAAGGTGTACGTTTACAAATTGCCGAAATAATCTCTTGCCATTTTTATAATAGCCGAAAAAATCTCTTTTTCAAGGCATTTCTCCCCCATTTCCATTTCGATTCTTTTGTTTGCAAACGTACACTTTTTTGAAACAAAAGGAGAACACAACATGAAACGACGGGCTGTTGCCCCCTGCACCGCCTTGGTGCTGTGCCTTCTGCTGGCTCCCGCCGCGTGGGCCGCTGTTTACCCCTACCCTCCCATTGAAACCCTGCACATCGGCAGTCACGACGGGACGGAAATCCAAAAAGATACCTATTACCTGGTCCGCGGCGAAACCGTCACCACTCAGGGTGCCAACGCAGACAACTACAATATTTATTACAAGGACGGGACGCTCACCCTGCGCGCGGCGGCGCTGCCGGATTACCTCCTTGTGCCTGGAGAGACCACCATCCACTTGGTGGGAGAAAACACCATTGGCACGAAAGACTCCCCCACCGACGTGGGCATCCAAGGCGTCACCCCCGGGGCCATCACCATCACTGGCCCAGGCTCCTGCTCCATTCACAGCAGCGCAGAAGGCATCATCACGGTACAACCCGACAGCGCCACAGACCCCCAAGTAACAAGTGACATCCGCCTCCAGGGCGGCACCATAAACACCAACGGGTCCTCCATCTCCACCCGGTACGGCGGCATCTGCATCACAGGCAGCGCCCAGGTGACGTCCGGCTCCCTGTCCACGGGAGGAGACCCCAACACGGAGGAAGCCCAGCGGGCAAGAGATCTGGTCATTTCCGGCCGCGCATCCGTCACTGCGGAACGCCTGTCCGCTTTGCAGCAGATTCAGATCACCGGGTCCGCCACCGTCACCGTGGAAAATCCCGCCGGCATTGCCATAAACGGCAACCGCGGGATTGCCATTTCCGACCAGGCCCGCGTCACCGCCATCGGCACCACCGGCGGTCTCAACGCATTCTCCGGCCCAATCACCATTGACAGCACCGGAAAAATCATCGCCCAAGCCACCGATACCACCCGAAATTATGCAGCCATCTCCATGGGACAGGGAGATTCTGCCTTGTCTCTTCTGACCATCCGCGGGAAACCGCCGTATCCGGCGCTGTCGGCATCGGAAGTTCCCAAGGCAGCATCCTCATTGACGCCAGCGCGCTGGAGATTACCGCCACGTACGCCGGCATCATAAACAGTACCTCCTCTTCCGAGACCAAGATCACCGTACAAAACAGCGCCCAGGTCTCCATCACCTGCTCCGGCCCCAAGGGCATCTCCGCTTCCTCCGGCACGGTGGAGATTGCCGACAGCACGGTGACAGTTCAGGCCGCCTCCTCTGCATACACCGCCCTGCCCACATTAACCTATACAGACAGTTATCAGGTGACAGCCGGCGCAGAGGCCGGCAGCGCCGGCAAGGTTGACCGAGACGACCTGACCGCCAGCGTCTTCCAAAACCCCTATGTGCAGATCATCCCCGTCACCACCATCCCTGTGGAACAGGTAATCCTGGATCAGAGCGCGCTCTCCCTCACCACAGGCGGCACCGCAGCCCTTCAGGCCTCTGTTCTCCCGGCGGATGCCACCGAGCCGCGCGTCACTTGGACCTCCAGCGACCAGACGGTTGCCGTGGTGGACCAGGCCGGTCTGGTCACCGCGGTCGGGCCGGGAACCGCCACCATCACCGCCAGGGCAGGGGAGGCCTCCGCCGCCTGCACCGTCACGGTGAGCCGGCCCGCCTCCTCCGGCCCCACCCGGTATCCCCCGATTCTGACAGAGCCTATACACGGTGCCCTCTCCGTCTCTCCCACCCGGCCCAAACGGGGCGACACCGTAACCATTACACCCGCCCCCGACCAGGGCTACCAGGTGGAACAAGTGACAGTCACCCAGCGGGACGGCACCGCCCTTCCGGTGACCGACCACGGGAACGGCACCTACACCTTTCTCTCAGCCCAGCGGCCGGGTGACCATCACCGTCACCTTTTCCCCCCCCCTGTGACGGTGGGGACACCTGCCCCGCCCGGGTTTTCTCTGATTTGGACCCCACCCAGTGGTATCACGAGGCCATAGACTATGTCCTCACCCACCAGCTCATGGCCGGGGTCTCTCAAGACCGGTTTGCCCCCCAGGCGGTCACCACCCGGGCCCAGGCAGTCACCCTTCTCTGGCGGCTGGAGGGGTGCCCTGCCGCAGACACCGGCCTCTCCTATGCGGATGTGGCCGACACCGCTTGGTACCGCGAGGCGGTCGGCTGGGCCGACGCCGCAGGGATCGCCCAGGGCACCAGTCCCACCACGTTTTCCCCTGACGCTGCCGTTTCCCGGGAACAGATGGCGGTCTTTTTCCTTCGGTATGCCCAATATAAGGGATACGACACCACGCAAACCACGGACCTCTCCGGGTATCAGGACGCCAGCCAGATCAGCGGCTATGCCCGGGACGCCGTGGCCTGGGCCGCAGAAGCCGGGCTTCTCACCGGGGTAAGCCAAGACACCCTGCTGCCCCAGGGCACCGCCACCCGGGCTCAAACCGCCGCTGTTCTAATGCGGTTTTGCACCAACCCGGCCCACTAAGTCCTTCCCTCCCCGCCAACAAAAACCGGCTGACCAAAGTTTGGTCAGCCGGTTGCGCCTGTTCCGCGCCGCTCCAAGGCCTTCCGGCCCGCTTAACGGCAGCAGCTGCAGCTGGCGCCGCCGCCGCAGTTTTCCTCCTCTTCCATCCCCGGCAGGGTGCTGGGGGGGAAGAACTCGCCCACAGGGAAGCGAATCTGGCGGAAGATCTCGCAGGGATCGTCGTCCCCATCCTCATCGCCGCCGGCACACTCCCGGGTGGGCATGCAGTAGTCGTACATGGGGATGAGCAACTGGGAATCCCGCTCCAGCCGGACCATGGAGAACTGCCCCAGGGTCACATAGAGCCGCCGGCAGCCCCCGTCGAAGGCCAGCTCGCAGTCGAAGCAGGCGCTGATGCAGGGGGAATTTCCGTCAGCTCGTTCTCCGCGCAGCACCCGCAGGGGGGTGGAGGCGGCGGGGGGGCAGGGATTGCAGGGATTGCAAGGGGGCGGGCGGGGGGGGGGCAGACAAAATCGCAGGGATCAATGAGCTTCAAGCTCAAAACAATGGGGTCCACCGCCTCCACCACAGCCTCGGGGAGATTGCTCCGGCCCAGGCCCTGGCAGTCGGGCTCCTCAGGGCGGTAACGGGAGGTGAAAATCTTCGCGTTGCCCTCACTGCCGAAGAGCAGAACCCGTTTGTCGAAGACCGCCAACCCGCTGATCTCCGCCGGCCGGGAGCCCCCACAAAGGCCTCCGCAGTGATCCGATAGTAGTACCGGATATCCACGCTGAAAAATCCCCGGTTATAGCTGGCGGGCTCCACATCGATGTAAGCCTGCAGCAGCTCCGCCCGGCCGCCCCGGACACTCAGGGCCCGGTCAATGACCGCCTGGGAGGAACGGGTGGGATACACCCGCAGGTCCTCAATGCAGTCTTTGTCCCGACAGCTGTCATAGATCTTTTTTGTATGGATACACACGGCCTCCCGGATACCGCAGCTGTCCTGCACGGGCCCGGGTACAACCCTTTCATTCATGGTATTACCTCCTCTGACTTCATCAGACTGGCGCTCTTGCCTCCCCATACTATGACGGGCCCCTCCGATTCGTCACAAATAGGGCAAACAAAACACCCGTGGCCAGCGCTGCCGTAAACCAAGAGTCTCCGGCGCCTGGTATTCCATTCTATTGCGCCGGGCTGCCAGGTGTTCCTTCGGGCCCGCAGCGCAAAAAAGGCCGAAACTTTTCTCTTGCATTTTTTTCCTGGTCGTGCTATACTAAGGGAGCTTTCAACGCAGGTATAGTTCATCGGTAGAACGCAAGCTTCCCAAGCTTGATAGGAGGGTTCGACTCCTTTACCTGCTCCAACGGCGGTGAGTCCCATGTGAACTCACCGCCGTTTTGTACATTTTGCTGATTTGAAAAAGTTTGCTTGCAGCCTATGCTTGCAAAAAAAGACATCTGCCTAAGCAGATGTCTTTTTACGCCTTGATCTGGCCGCGTACTTACATGCCGTACCCTTGGCACAAACGCATCAGTACAGCCGCTGTTTGGGCCCGGGTCGCCTGGCCGCGGGGGGGAGAGGGTGGTGGGAGAGGTGCCGGAGAGAAGACCGGCATCCACACCATGCCATGGCCTCCCGGGCGTAGGTGCTCACCTGTGCCAGGTCGGTGAACCCGGACAGGTCGGCCTGTCCTCGGTGTCATAGCCCATGTGCTGGGCAAACCGATAGAGGATCGCCGCCAGCTGCTCCCGGGTGACAGGGTCATTGGGACCAAAGTTCCCGTTGCCGTAGCCGCCCACGATGCCCTGGCCGGCCGCCCAGCGAACCGCCTCGCCGTACCAGGCGGCGGGGTCCACATCCGCAAAGTCCACTGGGGCCTCCCCGCCGGGCTGTCCACCAGCCGCCACAGGATGGTCACGATCTGGGCCCGGGTCGTCATGCCGTTGGGAGAGAACGCGTTAGGCGATGTCCCCACCATGAGACTATTTTCATAGGCATATCTCACCGCGTCGAAATACCACGCGTCAGGCGCAACATCCACGAACGGCAGGCCGGGGATTTCCTTGTCCCGGAAGGTAACAGAGATCGTCACCTTGCCTGTGGGCTGGGTGAAGGTATACGTTCCGTCCCCCTTGTCCGTGACCTTGACTGGATCGCCGTTGCGGTCCGTGACGGTGACGCTGTCCACCTCGTTCCCCTGGTCGGGCTTGGGGGTGATGGTCACGGTGTCGCCCTTGTGGGGGCGGGCAGGGGCCACGGAGGTGTCGCCGCCGGCGGTGTCTGTCGCAGTGGGCGGATAGGTGGGGCGGGAGGAGCCGCCGGAGGACACTGCGGTCCAGTGGGCATAAATGGTGGTGTCCTGGGTAAACACGGTATCGGTTGTGACCTTCTCGCCGCCGGTGGCCGCAGTGAACCAGCCATCAAACGTGTGGTTGCTGCGGGTGGGGTAGGAAGGACGGACAGTTTGCCCTCCGCGTTGGGGATCAAGACAGATTCCTCCAACGTGTCACCGCCGTTCACATCTAATTTGACCGCGAAATCGGCAATCTGTTCGCTTACAGATGTAGTACTAAACTTAAAAATCTGGTAAGCCATAGGACCATTTTCTGTCTCCGAGACAAGGAAATAACCATAGTCTTGCCCCAGTTCCCCATTTCCATCCAACGCCGCGGTAACTTGTTGGCCCTTATCGGTCTCTTGGACGGTGTACGGCTCGTTAGTAGCTGCGCCGGTGTCGTTCCAGATGACGGAGAAAGGACCGCCCTGTTCCACTGAACCAAAGCCATCCACCACGGCCTTTAGCTGTCCGCCTACATAAGCACCTCCCTCGATACCGGTCAAGGGGATTGCCAGATTGGCAAGATCATCGTTTGATTTTGGGGACTCTATTGAACTGGGAGTGCTGATACATAGGTTGTATTTGGGAGAAAATCCGGTGGTCTGGTTATCTGTAAAAACTCCCGGCGCAGTACCGTAGTTCAAATAAACTTTCGTACCGGTTGTAGCCTCATTGACAAAGCTGCCGTTGTTTGTAAAATCTCCACGGAAGAGGATATAGCCGGGCTTCGTGTTTCTTGAATCCCCGTCATTCTTTGCAATAGCAGATGCGCCTTCCTCCAGCGTAAAGGCTCCGTTCATCAGCAGGTAACTGTGGAGGCTGGGGCTGCTGAAGGACCACCAACAAGTATCCATAAAGGCAATTGTGCCGCCCTGTTCCACCCGGATATTGGAATTACAGACTGTCGCGCCGTAGGGAGTATAAAATCCAGAACTGTATTGTAAGGTCAGGGTCATACTGCTTTTTATGGTGATGTTTTTTCTCTTGGGGAATGCTGTCGTCGTAGGCAAAGCTGCCGACCACCTCAATGTCAGTGACTGCGTCATTCTCCAGCGCCGCTTTGAGCCCGTCCGCGCTGTCCACCTGTACGGCTCCGCCGGGCGCCAGCGGGATGGCAGCCGCCGTCTCACTGGCGGCTCCGGTACCGGCGTGGTTGTTCGCCACGACCCAGAAATAATAGGTGGTACCGTTGGTCAGATTGGTAACTGTGGCTGTCGTAACGTCAGCCTTGGTTTCCAGCGTGTCCCCAGAAGTCGGATTTTCACCGGTGGGCTTCGTGGTACTCCAACAGACCGTGTACCCGGTGACCGGACCGGTGCCAGCCTTCTCCGGTGCCCTCCAGGTGAGGGTCACTTCCCCGTCTCCAGAGACAGCTTCCAGGTCCTGCGGGGCGCTGGGGACTTGGGGAATGGACACCAGCACTACCTTGGCATAATCTGGGCTGGACTCGATAGGCGCGCCCTCCAGGCCCAGAAGGGGAATTTCCTGGCCTATGGTTGCGTTTGCGTTGTATATTCCGGGGGGAGAGTGGCGGCTGCCGCCCGGTATCCCTTGGGCACGGTCAGCGTCTTGGTGTTGCTTGCTTCTGTCCCCGTCAGGGTCAGGGAGATATCCCCCACTTGAGAAGGGATGGTCAAATCGGGATCAAACTTCATATTGACAACGGGGGCGCTGCCGGGGTGGGGGTGGGTGTGCCGGTCATGGCGGCTTTTGCCCCGTCGGAATAGGCTGTCACATTTGCGCCAGAGGCAATCGTCAGGGTAAATTGGGCGGCAGAATCGCCGGAGCCTTCCCCAAGCCGGCAGCCCCTTTGCCGCCGCAGGCGGTGATCGTGGCGGTGTCAGAGATCGTGACCTCGTTTGACTCACCCTTGTCTTTGTCATATCCACCGATACCTGCCGCCAGGTCACCGCCGTAGCCAGTGACCTCTGCATTGCCGGAAATGGTCACATCACAGGGCGCGCCGCCGATACCGGGGCAGCCGTATCCGCCGTAGGCCTTCACGATGCCGCCGGAGATGTTGATATCGCCACTGCCGCAGCCCTGGCTTCCGCCGATACCGGCTCCCATTTTTGTATCTGCCGGAACGCCTACCCAGCCATCGGGGTCTGTGCCGCCGCTAAGCGCGGTGACCACACCGCCGGAGATATTGATGGTGCCGCCGGAACTGAAATTTCCGCCGCCAATGCCAGCGCCGTAGCTGTAGCCAGTGGCGGTGATTGTTCCACTCTCAATATTGATGGCGCCGGTGTAGTTTGTGGCCTCATCAAAATTGGGGCCGCCGATGCCGGCGTAGCCATCTGTGGTAATAGAACCACCGCCACCGCCCATTTCTGCACTGACATAGGTACCGGCCTTTGCCCCGGAAACAGTTAGGCGATCAGTGTTGTCGTCAGATTGGGATTGAATTGTCACGGTTGCCCCCTGGTTCACCAAAATACCAGGCCCATCCGCAAAGGCGGACAAGGTGTTTTCCCCTTCTAAAATCAGTGTGGCAGAAGCCCCTTCGGCAATCTCAATGGGGCTTCCTTTGCACTCATTCAAGCTCATATTAGCATTGTTCAGTGTAATCGTAGCCTCTTCTTTTTACAATCAGTCGCTCATTTCTCGTTCTGCCGGCGACGGTGACATCCTCAGTGACGGTATACTCTTTGGTGTAGTTCTCGGCATTTTCACTTCCTGCGACTGTTTCTCCATCTAATTTTGTCACGGTAAAATTCCCTGCCGCCAGGGCAGTGGCGGGCAGCAGCCCCAGGCAGAAGACCAGTGCCAGCAGACCGCTCCAGATTCGTTTTCCTTTCATGGATAACCTTCCTCCTTTTCTGCGGCAGCGCCGCATTTTGCCCCAAACAAACGCTGAGACACACGCAAAAAACGCCCACCGCAACACAGTTTCTCTGTGTCGCGGCGGACGTTTTTGTCTGGTAATATGCGGTTTTAGACAGCCCTAAAAGGCAGGAATTACCCTGCCTGCCTGCCTGCCTGCCTGCCTGCCTGCCTGCCTGCCTGCCTGCCTGCCTGCCGTGAGTATATTGCTCGCGCTCATAGGCTGTCAACCCCTTTTTTCCAATTCATTTTACCCTATTTTTCTTCCCTTGGCAAGTCCTTCGTTTCGGCCTCTTCCTTCTCCACATCAATCCGAAACACGTTGATCACATCCACATCCGGGCAGCAGAACTGAAAAGACCCGTCAGGCCGGGCGGGCAGGGTGCCGCCGTAGCGCAGGATATCCACATAGGGAAAGGCCACGTGCATGGCCATGGGGCAGAGTCTGCCCCGCTCTGTGTCAAAGTCAAAGGTGTCCCCGATCCGGTGCCCTCTGTGGCACCCCATGGTCCCCTTCTGGTCCACCAAGGTCAGTCGAATTTTGGGCTTTTTCATGGCCCATCGCCTCCCATCCTCCCCTTGCGGGGGTGTTCTCTCCCATAGTATATTGGAATCCCCGGAAAAGAGATGCTGCCGCTGCAACAAAAGAGGAAAAAGGCGATCTCCTCCCGGTTACCCTGCAAAGGGCCGCACCCGGAACGTCGCGCCCAGCTCCTCCGCCAGGCGCCGGCAGGCTTCCATCTCCTGGGGGGCTTTGTCATAGTCCACGATGGAGACCATCACCTTGGGCACGTACTGGACCGCCTGGCGGACAAAATCCAGCATGGCCTGCCAGCCCTTCTCCCCGGCGCCGGGACGGGTGAGGCGGAGATACTCCTCCCGGTTCGACCCGTTGAGGGAGACGGAAACCGCGTCCAGGCGGCCTTTCAGTTCCGGGGTGATGTCCCGGTGGTTGATGAGGCTGCCGTGGCCGTTGGTGTTCAGGCGGATGGGAGGCAGGTCGGCCCGTCCGGCGGCCCGGAGCTGGTCGCAGAGCCAAAACAGATCGTCCGCCCGGCAGGTGGGCTCCCCATAGCCGCAGAAGACGATCTCGGTATATTGGCCCAGGTCCTGGGCCAGAATCTCGGCCAAGACAGCCTCCTTGGCCGGTTCCTCCTGGAGCCACAGGCCCCCAGGGCGGAGGCCTCCTGGTCCCGGATGCAGAACACGCAGTGACAGTCACAGCGGTTGGTCATGTTAATATAGAGTCCGCCGAAGTAGTCATAGGTCACAATATCCCCTTGCACGAAAAACACCTCCCCAAAAATCCTCCGGACCGCTCGGTCCGCCTGTTATGGAATGGCAAAGAGCGCCTTGCCATTCTCCGTGGTGGCCTGCTCCACTTCCGCCGGGGTGAGCCCCTTGATCTCCGCAATGGTCTCCGCCATTCGGTAGACATAGCGGGAGTCGCACCGCTTGCCCCGAAAGGGAGTGGGGGGCCATGTAGGGGCGTCGGTCTCCACCATCATCCGCTCCAGCGGCACGGCGGCGATGACCTCCGGCGCCTTCCGGGCGTTTTTGAAGGTGATGGCCCCGTTGAAGGACAGGTGCCAGCCCAGCTTCACCAGGGTTTTGGCGTCCTCGGCGCTGCCGGAGTAGCAGTGAAAGACCCCACGGACCCCGGGGAATTCCCGCACTATGGCCAGGCAGTCGGCGTGGGCCTCCCGGTCGTGGACGATGACGGGCAGGTCCAGGACCTTGGCCAGCTGGAGCTGGGCCCGGAAGACCTCCTTTTGCAGGTCCCGGGGGACCTCCTTCCAATAGTAGTCCAGGCCGATCTCCCCAATGGCCTTCACCTTGGGGTGGCGGGTCATCTCCGCCACCTGGTCCAGCCAGTCCACCGGCAGCCCCAGGGCGTCCTCCGGGTGGACCCCGGCGGCGGCGTAGACATGGGGGTAGGCCTCCGCCAGCTGGATGGACTGGCGGGAGGTGTCCAGGTCGCACCCGGGCACAGGACCAGCCCCACCCCGGCCGCGGGGAGGGCGGAGAGAACCGCGTCCCGGTCCGGGTCAAAGGCCTCGGCGTAGTAATGGGCATGGGTATCAAAGAGCATGGCTCATTCCTCCTTTTCCGGCAGCTGTCCCAGGGGGTGGCGGCCCCGTCCGTCGCTGATTTTCTCCAATTCCAGCACCCGCTCCGGGTCGGCGTCCTGGAGGTGGAGGAGCTTTTCTGCCATGATCCGGGAGAACCCCGACTGGAGAATGCTCTGGATGATGACGTTCTCCACCACCCCCTCGTCGGTCACCTGGGGGTCCAGGATATCCTGCTCCGCCGCCCGGGTCTGGGCCGTGTAAAAGTTGCCCACCTCCTGGAGCCGCTCCACATAGCTGGTATAGAAGTTCTTGATCTCCTCCTCGTCGGCGGTGGAGGGGAGCAGCTGCTGCAGCCCGTTGATGCTGATGCCCTGCTTGAGGGTAAAGATCATAATGAGAAAGGCGATGTGTACCCGGTAATACTTCCGTTTTTCCGGTGCGGGCATCACCTTCAGCCGGACATAGTTGTTGATGGTGGTGGGGTCACCGGCTTGTCCTTGAGTCCTCCATGGGGATGAAATCCAGGTACTGGCCCAGCAGGGCGATCACCTGGTCCATGTACAGACCAATGTACGGCCGCTCCTTCCAGGCGGGGAGCTTGTAGTTGTTCAGATAATGCTCCCACCGGATGAGCTTGTGGGCAATCAGCTTTTGTCATAAGGCATGGTTTTCTCTTCTTTCCGGACCAAGGGCAGGTCCTTCCGTTGGTGTATATTAAGAATGTACGCGGTCTTGGCTTCTTTTGTAATATTATAACACAAAATTGCAGGAAGAACAACTGCGGTGGAAAGAAGATTGTTTTTGTTCCTTGCGTTGTATATTATCTAAACGTTTTCTCTGCCAGGCACACTGCACCGGGCTATCGCTTCGCTTCAAGCCGGTCACCGCTTGGGCCAGGGAAAGATTTTCCCGGGAAACATAGATCACGTATTGCCTGTCCAGGCTGGCGTTCTGGAAGAAAACACCGGTCCGCTCCCGTCCGCCCCACAGGCTGAACCACGGGGAGGAGCGATCCTTCACCTTGACTTTATAGGGGATGCCGTGGGCATCCAGACGCCGCCGGAATTCCTCGCACCGCGCCAGGTCAAGCACCGTGGTCAGTTCCGTCTGATGAAACCAGGAAACCATACTTCGCCCTCCTTTTTCCATTCGATCGGCATAGGGGATCAAACCAAGAACCACAGCATTGGTGCGCAGTCCAAGGAACCCGTGGGCCATATCATCCCCTCTGTGTTATTCTCGTCCTTCTTTCTTTAATTTATCAAATCGTTCCGTTAAAATCAACAATTTATATCATAATATACACAAATATTTTGACGTTTTCTATGTGCTTCTCCCGAAAGGCGCCGCCTCTGCACCAAACAAAAGCACCTGCCGCCGCAGGTGCTTTTTGTCATGTGATGTCATTCCGTTGGTTCCAGTTTGGCTTCCTCATCTTTGTTCTGGGCATACAGAGCCGCCTTACTTTGCAGAACACAGGCAGCGTATCTGCAGACCGCCACGCCGCTCCAGAGGAAGAAAGCAGCAAGGAGCAAATCATCCATCTCATCCATGAGGAAGATCAGCGCCGTCCCCACGGAGCCCACCATGCTTACCCGCGCAACGGCCATCAGCACAGCCACCGTGCAGGGATCGCAGCGATCAGAAGCAGGATGGACAATAACCTTGCACCGCCGCCGGCCATAGACAGGTTGGTGGCCGTGGGATTCTCTTCATACGTCTGAAACCAGCCTCGCCCTTTCTTTACAATCTTTATCATCATAGAATAGACCTCTTATCGCAGTGGATGAAATCAGTCATAGATGGAATCCACATCCTGGGACAGGATGGCACCATTTACGGCGTTGATTTCAAACTCATACTCCAACATTCCAACCACGATCTTCACCTCATATTCGGCCCGACCGTCATCCCAGTCCAGTTTCACTCTGCGGACATTATTCTCCGTCGCGCCAGGCACCTGAGCCAGGGCAATGCGCTTGGCCTCTGCCTCGCCGATATAGGAGCCGGAATTTTGGTTGCCGTTGCCAGTGCCGGGTCTGTAATGCTCCGCATCATAGTCAAAGCTGAGCACCTTGCCCGTGTAGGCGTCGATCTCATAGTCATACTCTCTGTAATCCTTGGTGTAGAACTCTACATCATAGACCTGGCGGCCATTTTCCCAGTCCAGATGGGCGCGGACGAAAGAGACCTGACTGCTCTGGAGACCCGCATGGGCCAGCGCTTTTTGCTTGGCCTGTTCGGCGGTGATCATCCCAGTGGGGTGCTGGGCTGGTTGTTGTTACCGTTATTGCTGCCGTTATTACCGCCGTTGTTGTTCCCGTTGTTGTTCCCGTTGTTGTCCTCAAAGCTATCCGCATCGGTCACCAGAGAGCCTCCGCTCAGTGTAACGGTACGGGTTGCGTTGTTCCAGTTCACCTCTTTGTCCATCAGTTCTCCAATGCTCCGCACCGGCGGATAGACCGAGCCGCTGTAAAGCAGGGGGTATACGGTATCGCCGTTGGCGTCAGCGAAGGTCTGACGGACATTGTCCACCAGAATGGTAATGTCCGGCCGGATGGCAGCCTGAACCGTCTGTGCCTTGGCTGCAGAATCCGGGGTTCCCGTCACTGAGCCATTGGGCCGGTCTCCCGCCAGAGAAACCGTCAGCGTGGACTGGCTCCAGTTCACATTTTACCCATCAGCTCCCCAATGGCCCGGATGGGCAGGTAGGTGGTGCCCCCCATAAAGGATGGGGTGGACTTCCTGGCCAACCGCGTTGTAGAAGGTCCGGTAGGACCCATCCACCACGATGGACAGATCGGGGGAGAGATACGCGGTGACATCCTTCCCTGGGCAGCGGCTGTGGCGGACAGGAGCCCGGTGGAAAGCACCGCACACAGGGCGATGGCTCCCATTCGTTTTGCAAGCATGTGCTTTTTCATAGTTCAATCCTCCTAATGATTCTTTCGGTTTCTACCATAGATTTCTATTCCGGGGTAGGGGGACTCCCCCGGCTTTAACGGTGGCTGTCAACCTCCCAGCTGCGGATGGCGCCGCTGTACCCGTCAATGCTGAACTCATATTCCACGCCGTTGTAATAGATGGTCCCTTCATACTCCAGACGTCCGTCGTCCCGGTCCACCTCAAACTCATAGATGTCTTTCGTCGTGGCGCCGGGGACCTCCGCCAAGGCAATTGCCTTGGCCCGGTCCGCAGAGATGGTCTGGGTCCCGGCATCCGCTGAGGGGCGTAGCCCTCTGCGTCATAGTCGTAAGAGAGCACCTCTCCCGTGGTGGCGTCAATCTCGTAGTCATACTCTTTGTAGTCGCTGGTGTAGAACTCCACGTCGTAGACCTGGCGGCCGTCCTCCCAGTCCAGGCGGCTCCGGACAAAGGTGACCTGATCCTCGGTCAGGCCGGCGTGGTTCAGGGCAATCTCCTTGGCCTTCCCCTCCCCCACCGCTGCGGTTTCGGTGCCGGACGCATCCGCACCACCGCCGGTTCCGCCGTTCTGGGTGCCGCTGATCACCACACCGGTGACCGCGTCAATGTCGTAGGCATAGTTTTTGCCGTCGGCGGTGAATGTTACCTGATAGTAATCTGTACCATTCCGGTTCTCCAGGTCCGCAGACGCAAAGGTGGCTGCGCCCTCCGCGATGCCGGCGGCGTCCAGGGCAATCGCTTTGGCCGCGTCCGCCCCAATATAACTGGCCTGGGTACGCTGCTGGCCGCAGCCTGTCAGCACCAGGCCAAGCACCGCAGCAACCCAAAGCATCCATACCAATTTTCGTTTCATCTTAAAACCTCCTTCTTCATTCTGGCGTTATCTTACCATGGAAACATGAAAGGAACATGAAATTTTGCCCGACAAACCCTCTTTTTTTCGGCCTATCTCTCCGCTGGAAGGTGGAGGGTAAAAGAACTCCCCTGACCGGGCACGCTCTCCAGGCTCATGTGTCCGCCGTGGGCCTGGGCAATCTTCCAGACCATAGACAGGCCCAGACCGGCGCCGCTCTTCTCTCCCCGAACGGGGTCCACCTGGTAAAACCGCTGCCACACCCGTGCCTGCTGGTCGGGGCAATGCCAATCCCGTCGTCCCGCACGGTGAGCAGTGCCTCCCCGCCCTGGCGGCGAAGGGTCACCCAGACCCCACCCCCCGGCTTTCCATATTTGAACCCATTGTCAATGAGATTTTGCAGCAGCCGGGCAATCAGCGCCCGGTCTACCTGGGCAAAGACAGGCTCCCCCTCCCTCCAAGGTCAGGCGATCCTGGGGCCAGGGGCCCTCGGCACACACCTCCCGGGCCAGGGCGGCCAGATCCACCCGTTCCCGCCGAGCCAGTTCCGTCCCCTGGTCCAGGCGGGTGATCCGGGAGGAGCTGGTCGATGAGCTGGGGCATCTTGTCCGCTTGCCGGTGGATCATGGCCAGGGTCTCCCGCTGCTCCTCCAGGGTCTCCCCATAGGTTTCCCCATACTCACAGGCGCTCTTGATCACGGATACGGGGGTCCGCAGCTCATGGGAGGCGTCGGCGGTGAACTGGGTCTCGGCCTCGAAGGACTGCTCCAGCCGGGCAAACATCTGGTTGAAGGTGGCAGCCAGCCGGCTGAACTCGTTGCCGCCTGGAGGCACCGCCACCCGGGCGGACAGATCGAGGCCTGGCTGATGGCGTCGGCGGTGGCGGTGATGTGTTCCAGGGGCCGGAAGGCCCGTCGGGCGATCCAGTACCCCCCCCACTGCGGCCAGCAGAAGGAACAGGGGAGGGACACGCGGCCACCCACAGCAGGGCGGGCATGCTCTGGGCCCTGCCGGCACCTCCAGCAGGCCCCGGACCCACAGGCCCTCCTCCCAGCCAGCGGGCACCCAGAAGTCCAGGACATAGTATTGCCCGGTGTCGGTGTCTACCAGTCGGGTCAAGCCGTTGTGAAAGGGCTCCGCCGCGGTAAAGGCCACCGGCACCTGCCCGGCCAGCAGGGTTTTGTCCTGGCTGTACACCAGGGTATAGACTCCATTCTCATAGAACTGGAACCCCTCCCCATCTGGGGCCGCCCGTCCACAAGGGTCACCTGCCCCAGGTTCTCCCGCACCGTCTGGTCCAGCTGCTCCATGGCGCTTTGGGTGTACACAGAACCGCTGATCAGCCGGAGAAAGACCAGCATCAGGCCGGCCATCAGACCCATCAGCAGCAGATACCAGAGGGTAATCTTGACCTTGACGCTGCGCTTTCTCACCGGGTCCCTCCTTTCGGGGCCGCAGGCTCCCGGATGGCCCAGCCCATCCCCCGCACGGTGTGGATCAGTTTTTCCTCCCGCCCCCCGTCGATCTTTTTCCGCAGGCGGCTGAGGTAGACATCCACGTTGTTGGAGCTGCCAGCGTAGTCATAGTTCCAAATCTGGTCCTCAATCTGCTCCCGGGAGAGGACTTTTTCCTTGTTCCGGACCAGATACTCCAGAATGGAAAAACTCCTTGGGCAGCAGGGGAATCTCCTCTCCGCCCCGGACAGCCTGCCGCCGCTCGGTGTCCAGGGTCAGGTCCCCCACGGTAAACCGGTTGGTGCGCTGGCCCACCCGCTTGCGGGTCATGGCCCGGATACGGGCCAGCAGCTCGGCAAAGTCAAAGGGTTTGACCAGATAGTCGTCCCCGCCCAGGTCCAGCCCCTTGACCCGGTCGGCCACACTGTCCCGGGCGGTGAGAAAGAGTACCGGGGTGTCGTTCCCTGGTCCCGCAGTTCCCGCACCAGGGTGTATCCGTCCTTTTTGGGCAGCATCACATCCAGCAGAATCCCATCGTATGCCGCGCCCAGCAGGTGAGCCTGGGCGTCCTCGCCGTCCAGGCACCCGTCCACGGTGTAGCCCGCCTTGGTGAGCACCTTGCAGAGCAGCAGATTCAGGTCGGCCTCGTCCTCCACCACCAAGATCCGCATGGGCCGTCGCCTCCTTCTTGTTGAAAATCAGGCTTATCATACCATATCTCTCTCCTCCGCGCCACTCCCAGGCTGCCGCCAAACACAAAAAGGAGAGCACAGAGAAGATCTCCGTGCTCTCCTTTTACGTTTCCGCCGGGGGAAATTTTTGCAGAACCACCGGGCCCCCACCCAGATCAAGCCCAGGCAGACCACCCACCCCTGAAGCCAGAGGAGGAAAAAAAACGAAATTGTCATAGGTGGCATCCTGCAATATAAACAGCAGCTGATAGGGGTTGGGAGGAGGGCCCCCGGCAGCCCATCCCCAATGCCCCAGAGCAACAGAAAGGTCGCCATTATGGACAGAATCCCTCCTGCCGGACCATAGGTTCGGAACAGGGAGACCGCCAGGGCCAGCGCCACCAGGCCGAGGAACCATCCCAGCACCCCCATGGAGAGCAGCCATTCCACGCCCGAGGCAAACAGGTCCCAGGCAGGGTCCAAGACAAACCAAAGGGTCCACAAGATCCAAAGCACCTGGAGCCACATAGATTGCAAAAGAGGCGTCATCTTTTCTGATTTCATAAAGCACGTCCTCCCTGAAAACGCAGTCCACACCGGTCAATCACGAAACGTCTGTCCCATGCGTTCTCTTTCTTTTCCAACGGGCCAGACTGCGAATGACAAAGCCCAGGCTGATCCCCACCACGCCGGAGAGATACAGAGAGGCCGGCGGAAGGCCAAACAGCCCCAGCAGGCAAAAAGCCACAGGGCAAGCACCGCACCAAACAGGAGAAAGAAAGAAGCAGCCGCCGTTCCCTTCGATCCGCATAGACTATTGCGCCAAAGAACGCGATAGAAAGGCCCAACCGGATGATCCAATGCATCCTATCCCCTCCTTTCTTCTCCGCTTGCGTCGATTCTTTCCTTTCATGCTCATCATACCTTCATCGCACTGAAGAATCAACAAAAAGTCTCTTTCTCTGGGGCGCTTCCCTTCGTGTAGAACGTACCTTTCTATTCTCAAGAACGAAAGGAACCCATACTTTGTGACACCCCATTGAAAAAATTTTTTCTCCTTGTGTCCTGCGGACACTTATGAAATATAATAAGTAATCTCTTCCTTGTGGAGTTCAGAAGATTGCTCATATATTCCTCCACCGCATCCAGTGCCTCCTGAGGCGTATTAAGCCGGTCATAGGTGAGACCATGGGATTGACAGTATTCCTCCGCAATCGCCTCTTTCAGTTTCCCCTTTGCCAACACTCTGGGCGCTTGATCGCGCAAATTTTCCACATATTCTTCGTAGGTTATCCCCGCGCTGGCACAATAGGCATCGATCCCTTCCTTCCCCTCTGGCATGGCATACGCCGCATAGACGGTCTCTTGAAGGTACTGCTCCACTTCTTCTTCGGTTGGCATCAGCCCCCTCTGTTCCGCCTCTTCCTGTAAGATGACATTCTTTAAGATATCATCCACGATCTCTCGATCACTGCTCCCTGTCCCTCTGGCTTTCCGGCCAAGGCTTCTTGCGCCTTCCTTTGATATTCTACGACAGATTTCATCACCGTTTTTTCTTTGTAGACAGCCATCACAACATCCGTTTCAGAGTTCTCTTGGTCTACGGCCTTCTCATAATAGCTTCCAAGTTCAGATTCTACCGGTTTTCTTCTGTACCATACGCAGAGATTCCAGCAATCGCAAGGATGACTATTCCGACGAACAAAACACAAAATTTCTTCATTTTTATTTCTCCTGGATATAACCTAAATTTACGTAAGTACTTTCTCACCACCTCCAATCCCGGGAAATTTTCCCTCTACTCCTTCCATGTCGCACCGACAGCAAATTTTGCGCCAACCGAAAACTTTTTTCAAATTTTTTGTCTCGTCAACCTCTCCGGCCCCTCCCCTTCAAAAAAATTCCCCGAAACCTCAAAATCCCCGTGCGTTTTCCGGTGGAATGTGGTAAGATGAAAAGAAGCTATGCGCGGGGTGGGTTCCCTCCCGCCGTTTCACCGAAGGGAGTCCTTTTTCATGCGGAAATCTGTCATCCTGCCCGGCGTGGCCGTGGCCGGCGGCCTGGTCGGTCTGTTGGTTCGGCGGGTTTATCTGGCCCATGGGTTTGGGGCGGGCACCGGCCTGCCCATCTCCGGCGCCCCCAGTCTGTGGGCCATGGTCCTTGTCTCGGCGGCGGTGGCGGCCGCGCTGCTGGTTCTGAGCCGGGGCAAGCACCGCAAGTTCGACCAGTGCTACACCGGCGCTTTCTCGCCGGACACCACCCCCTCTGCTCTCCGGCGCCCTGGCCGGGGCGGTTCTCCTGGCCATCGGCGGCTTTTTGGCCCTGGCCGCCTGGGCCGGCAGCCCCCGTACCCTGCTGGGACAGCGGACGATGAGCATTGCCTGGGCCGGGCTGGGGGTTCTCAGCCTGCTGGCCGCCGCCGGCATCTACTTTGTCGCCCAGAAAATGCGCCGGGGCGCCCCATTCTCACCGCCTGGGCCGTGGTCCCCGGCTTTGCCTGCTGCCTGTGGATCATGGCCAACTACTACCAGAGCTGGGCGGAGGAGCCCGTGCTGGGTCAGTACCTGATCCCCATGCTGGGGGCCCTGCTGTCCATGATCGCCTGTTTCCTGGTGGGTGGCTTCGCCTTCGGCAAGGCCCGGGTGACCCTCACCCTGACGGTGTGCCTGGCCGCCGGCGCCTTTAATATCATGGCCCTGGCCGACGGTTTGCCCCTGGCGGACACCGCCCTCTATCTGGGCATGATGTTCTACCTGCTGTCCATGGCCGCCGCCCTGGCCAGAAACGACGCCAAGCCAGAGGCCCCGCCGGACCCCCATTTACTACCCCTCCGACAAGCTGCACATCGGACACACCTACTGCACCGTGGCCACCGATGCCATGGCCCGCTATAAGCGGCTCACCGGCTGCGATGTCATGTTCCTCACCGGCACCGACGAGCACGGCCAGAAAATCGAGGACAAAGCCAGGGAAGCCGGCGTCACCCCCCAGCAGTTCGTAGACAACATCGTGCACCGGCGACAAGGGCATTCTGGACCTGTGGAAGCTGATGAACATCTCCAACGACCGCTTCATCCGCACCACGGATGACTATCATGTGGCCTCCATCCAGAAGGTTCTTTAAGAAGATGTACGAGAAGGGCGACATCTACAAGGGCAACTATGAGGGCAAGTACTGCAAGCCCTGCGAGAGCTTTTGGACGGAGTCCCAGCTGGTGGACGGCAAATGCCCCGACTGCGGCCGTCCGGTGACGGATGCCGAGGAGGAGGCCTATTTCTTCCGTCTGAGCAAGTACGCCGACAGGGTCCGGCACCTGTTGGAGGACACGGACTTTCTGGAGAACCCCGCAGCCGTGTGAATGAGATGGTCAACAACTTCATCAAGCCCGGCCTGGAGGATCTGTGCGTCTCCCGCGGACCAGCTTCTCCTGGGGCGTGCCTGTGGACTTCGACCCAGGCCATGTGGTCTATGTGTGGGTGGACGCCCTGTTCAACTATACCACGGCGCTGGGCTTCCCCTGAATGACAAATATAATGACTATGAGAAGTTCTGGCCCGCCGATGTCCACTTCGTGGGCAAGGAGATCGTGCGCTTCCACTCCATCATCTGGCCCGCCATGCTGATGAGCATGGAGATGCCCCTGCCCAAGAAGGTGTTCGGCCACGGCTGGCTGCTGCTGGACGGTGGCAAGATGTCCAAGTCCAAGGGGAACGTGGTGGATCCCTATCTGCTGGCGGAGCACTTCGGTGTGGATGCCCTGCGCTTCTTCCTGCTGCGTACCTTCCCCTTCGGCAGGGACGGCAATTTCTCCAACGAGTCCCTGATCCAGACCATCAACATCGATCTGGCTAACGATCTGGGCAATCTGCTGAGCCGCACCACCGCCATGGTGGAGAAGTACTTCGGCGGCACTCTGCCCGCCGGCTGCAAAGCCTGGGACGCCCCCGAGGCCTATGACACGCGAGCTCATCGCCCTGGCCGCCGGCCTGCGGGGCCGCTATGAGGAGCAGATGGAGCACTACGCCTTCCAGAACGCCCTGGCGGAGATCTTCAAGGTCATCTCCCGTGCAAACAAGTACATCGACACGGCGCCCGCCTGGCCCACGTGCTCTATAACCTCCTGGAGACCACCCGCATCTGCGGCATCCTCCTGCCCCCTTCATCCCCGCCTCCTGTGAAAAGCTCTTTGCCCAGATCGGCGCCTGTGACGGCTGCCGCACCTGGGACTCTGCCGCCCAGTGGGGCAGCCGGGCAGAGACCGCAGCGGTGAGCAAGGGGGAGAACCTCTTCCCCCGGGTGGACATGGACAAGGCCCTGGCTGAGCTGGAGGCCATCCAGGCCGCTGCCGCCGCCCCCCAGCAGCCCGCCGTGGAGCTGGAGCCCTGGGAGGACCGAGACGGTGGACTTTGACACCTTTGCCCAGTCCGATTTCCGGGTGGTGAAGGTAAAGGACTGCCAGGCGGTGAAGAAGTCCAATAAGCTGCTGCGCTTCATCCTGGACGACGGCACCGGGACCGACCGCCAGATCCTCTCCGGCATCGCCATGTAGTACAAGCCGGAGGAGCTGGTGGGCAAGACCCTGGTGGCCATCGTCAACCTGCCCCCCCGGAAGATGATGGGCCAGGAGAGTCAGGGCATGCTCCTGTCCGCGGTCCACAAGGAAAATGGGGAAGAGGTCCTGAATCTGCTGATGGTGGACGACGGAATCCCCGCCGGCGCGAAGCTGTGCTGATAGTTGTTTCTCCGGCGGTCTGGTTGAGCCAGACCGCCGGTTTTTTGTAAAATCCACCAACTTATCCTCTGTTCTTTTGTAACTTCCTCCAAATCGAAAATTTTTCTGAAAAATTTGTCACAAAACGGCTCTCTGAAACGTTATTTATATAGAAGGCAAAAGTGAAGCCTCCTACTTTTTTCTCTCTCTAACCCCCAAACACCCCCGCCCCGCCGGCGTATGCCGGTGGGGCGGGGTGTTTGACTGTTTGACGTGGCTTTGCCCCATGGAAAAAGGACGTGTTCCGCTGCGGCACGTCCTTTTTTTCGTTCTCTACCATTTTCCTTTTTATTTTTTCTTTTCTGAAAGAAATTCCCTTCCTCACGGGATAGTAACAGTGAACGGGTACCCTGAACCCAAAGGAGGTGATCTCTTGCCCAGAGAACATGAGGACTGGGTCCGTCAGCTGTATCTGACCCACGCCCCGGACCTGTACCGGGCGGCAAGGTACCGGCTCCAGGACCCGGAGCTGGCCTACGACCTGACCCAGGAGGTCTTTTTGACCCTGCTGGACAAGCAGGCCCAGGTCAATCACCACCCCAACCCCTGCCGGGTGGCTTTGGAAAACCCTTCAGTACAAGCTGGGGCACGCCTTTTCTCGCCAGGCGGTCCGGGCCAAATACGAGGCCGGGCAGGCCGACCCGGATTGGCTGCCTGCCCCGCTCCCCGCCACCGGCGGCACCCTGGACGAGATTCTTCCCCGACAGCTGCCGGAACGGGACCGCCAACTGCTGAAAATGGCCTACGAGGAGGGCCTGACCTACGAGGAAATCAGCCGGCGTCTGGGCATTCCCCGGCCACCTGCGGCACCTGGCTCTACCGGGCCCGGCAGCGGTGCAAACATTACTTAACCCTTTCGGAAGGAGGGAACCCTGTTGAAAAAACATGATATTCTTTTCCAAGCCCAGGAGGAGGCATTCATCCAAGCCTTAGAAGAGGAAATGGCCCGGGAGACTCGGACCCAAACGCCATCCGGGCCATTCTGGACCAGCTGGACCGGCAAACGGGCGGGGCAGCCTTTGACCCCGACGCGGGCTGGCGTGAGCTCCAGACCCGCCGGCCGGCCAAACGGCGCCGGCTGGGCCGTTACCCCGTGGTTTTGGCCGCTGTTCTGGTGTGCCTGGCGGTGGCGGGGACGGCGCTGGCGGTGAATCTGGGGCTCCATGAGAAGCTGGCCGCCTATTTCCATCTTCAGAGCGGGGAAAGCGCCCTTTGGAAAGCGCCATTGAGAACCCCGTAACCACCGTTTCCGACCAAGGAATCTCCGTCACGATTCGCCAGACCCTGGCAAACAGTTCCGGGCTTTATGTCCTCTATGAGGTGACAACACCGGAGTCAATCGCTTTAGACCCCGAAAAAAATTGGCATATGGAGGGGTTCCTGGACCTGTCTTCTCTCCCCTTGCAAGCGCCACTTGGCAGCAGTATCTTTGGCAACGATATTGTAGAAGTAACGCCTCATAAAATAACCGCCGTGGCTTACGCCTACACGCCGGTTGGCACAATGTCTTCGGGGACAGTCCACCTTCGTCTTACGCGCCTTGGATATTGGGAGTTCTCTTCTTCTCCTCAGTTTATCCCCATCGCTGAGGGCACCTGGCACCTGACTTGGCATCTGACTCATATTGATCCAAGCATTACAGTAACCCCTGCCAGCCCTTCCCCTGCCGGATGGGAGCGGCAACATTGAGAGCATTTCCCCATCCCCTTCTCCTGCGTGGTCATCAGCACCGGTGCGCCGGCCTCTGATTGGCCGGTCTCCCTGGTTCTTCAAAACGGAAGCACGTTGCCCCTGGATGCCTCCAACGGTCAGTACACCACCGGCAGGCTATCCGCCAGCGGCCAGGAGAATCCGCAATACTACTCGTACTTTCAGTTCCACCCTCTGATCTCCCCTCTGATATTACGGCACTGGTAATTGGTGGAACAAGGGTTTCCCTGGGAGCGAGTTAAGTAAGCAGCTCTATCGCACACGTTTTACGAAGGGGGGTGATGGTTCTATGAAGAAAATTTTGCATGAAAGGAGAGGATTATCCTATTTTCCCCATTTCCCTATCAACAATGTCTAAATTTGGAGGTAATCATGCGTTTTCTGAAAATTCATTTGCAGCTGTCCTGATAATTTGCACACTCGCCTCTTGCTCTATCGCTTTTGCCGCCACACCATCCTCTGAGAATTCCCTCGGCATGAGTCCCCAAGCCCAAGAAAACTTTAGCAAAGCGCCCTATAAAGTACAGGAAGAAATCCTCTCTTCTCCGGAATTGTCCGCAGCTGCCCCATATGCCTATATGGACCTCTATTCAGCTCCAGAATCCTTACAGCATGATATCTTAGCCGCCAGGGATCTTATCATCCATAGTCAGTCTTGGACCACAGATCCCAATGACTACACTGTCTATCCAGATGGTTCAATCGAACATGATCCCTCTCTTCTCTGATCTGTTCCCAGGGTGGGATCTCCCACGCTTGAGAATTCCATCCTTGAAACCCCCCTCTTTCTCCATCTCCCAGCCACTGGCATTGACAAAGGCCATTGCACCGTCCGTTGCAAAATTCCAAATTACTACATTCCTAAGTATAACGCTTCCCGCCCCACACCGGTAATGATTAAGCTTCGGTCTACCACAGTCGAAACATTCGCTGTGATTGTTGACTCTCTTCCCGGGGCAACATGCAACATAGGAATTGCCAATGCAAATGGTGTCGAGCTAAAGAACAAACTACGGGTCCCTGTCCATGGTGAGTGCCATATTTTCCTGACAAGGGTCAGTATTATTCTGCCCGCGTTAGTACCTATGACAAGCCCGGGTCTGGTTCTTTCCGAGTTCTCTATTAAAACTTCTTTCAAAACAACCGGATGCGCTACTCTTGTAGCGCATCCGGTTGTTTTACATGATAACAGAGCCCCCCATTCCCTGTTCCTCAGCATTTCCCCGCCACAATCTCCCGCACCTGGTTCAAATTGCGGACCTCATACCGGATCACAGGGCGGTCCGGGCGGGACAGGCCCTTGGGGTTGTACCAGCAGCAGGGGATACCCGCCCGGCTGCCGCCCTCCATGTCGCTGGTCAGGGAGTCCCCGATGAGGAGCAGTTCCTCCCGGTCATAGGGGCCGATGGCCTCCAGCACCGGGCGGAAAAAAGTCCAGGCTGGGCTTCTCCGCCCCCCACCACCTCCGAGATAAACACCCCGTCAAAGAGGTCCCCCAGGCCGGAGCGGGCCAGCTTCCGCTCCTGGGCTGTGCGGGTGCCGTTGGTAACCGCGTACTGCTTGACCCGGCCCCGCAGGTCCCGCACCAGGTCATAGCTCTGGTCCAGGAAGACCACCGTGTCCCCCAGGTGACACTGGTAGGCGGCGTTGACCTGGTCGTAGTCGGTGCAGGCAATGCCCTCCCGCTGGAAAAACTCCTGAAACCGGCCGGGAAGCAGCTGGGCTTTGGTAATCTCTCCCCGCTCCAGCCGGCGCCAGTAGCTGGCGTTCAGGGCGGCGTACCGTTCCACCCGATCCTCGGGGCAGGGGCCCAGGCGGAACTGGGCGAAGGTCTCCTGCAGGGCCCGGCGCTCCGCCGCCGGGAAGTCCAGCAGGGTGTTATCCACATCCCACAACAAGACACGAATCATAAGGGGCCTCCTTCTCCACATCTCTCCCGAGACACCGCCCCGGAAGGTTTTAATGGATGCTATCTTACACCCGATTCGACCCAAAGCGCAACCCTTTTCCCACAAAAAAGCCCGGCCGCAGGGAATCCCGCGGCCGGGCGCCTGGTTTGGTCTCTATTGGGGAGATACTCCGCCGGGCACTCCTCCACCGTCACGCCGGTGTAGTAGTGCTGGAGAATCTCCACATAGCCCTTCCCTCCTCGGCCATGGCGTCGGCGCCGTACTGGCTCATCCCCACGCCGTGGCCAAAGCCGGTGACGGAAAAGGTAAAGGTATCCCCGGACAGAGACACGTCAAAGGACGCCGAGCGCAGGGAGAAGATCTGCCGGGCCTGGGCCCCGGAGACGGTCACCCCGCCGATGGTGATGGCGTGGACGCTCCCGCTCTGGGTGCGCTCGATGGTCCCCACCCAGCTGGCGGGGTCGCCCTCCAGGCTGGCCGTGGGCTGGGCTTTCAGGAAGGCGTCCTTGAATTCCTGGGTGGTGAGGGTCACTTGGCTCTCATAGTTCGGCACGCCCTCCCCCCTCGGGGGAGTCCACACTCTGGAGATAGGGCACGCTGTTGCCCCAGACCTCCACCGCGTCCTGGGTGGCCGCGCTGGAGGAGGAGTGGAAGACCGCGTCGATGAGCTGCCCCTGGTAGAGAATGACCTGGTTGCCCGTCTCCGCCACGGCGGTGGTGATTTTATTGGTGTACTCCGCCGCCTTGTCCCCCCAGTTGCCCTGGGCCTTGTCCCGGGCAATCCAGGCCTGGCAGCAGGCATAGTCGGTGCACAGATCCGCGTCGGGATGGTTGAAGGAAGGGCCCTTGTTCAGGGCATAGGTACGGGCGGCCACCGCCTGGGCCTTCAGGGCCTCCTGGGAGAAGGAGGCGGGCATCTACGCCGCCACAACCCCCCATAAGTACTGGTTTAAGTCCATCTCCGTCACCTGACCATCGCTCCCCTTCACCCGGAGGGTGTGGCCGCTGTCGGGGAGGGCAGCCTCCTCCTGGGCCGTGGGCTGGGGGTCCTGGCCGGTGTCCTGGGCCTGCCGCACCACAAAGGGCAGGGCGAACAGAACCACCACCAGGATGAGGGCAACCCCAATGATCTTTTTTTCATCTGCCATCTCCTCCTTCCAGAGCTTACACGGATGGAATCAGGTCTTGGGGGCAGACTGAGATAGACCCCGCCCTCCTGGGGAACCTCCCCCCGCAGGGCAAACAGTTCCTCCACCGTGACAAAATAGTACCCCTGGGCCATCAGCCGGTCCACACAGGCCAGGGCCGCTGTGACAGAGGTCTCAAAAATATCGTGCATCAGGATGATGTCTCCGTCCTCCGCCTGCTGGGTAACGGTCTGGACAATCCGCTCCACATTCTGGTCCTTCCAGTCCTCGGTGTCCACCGACCAGCAGACAATGGGCGTCTTGGCCCATTGCTTCAGGGTCTCATCCACAAAGCCGTAGGGCGGCCGGAGCATCAGCTCCTCCGGGCCCACCACCGCCTGGATGGTCTGCTGGGTTTTGCCCAGCTGGGCCGCAATCTCCTCCCGGGTCATCCCCTGCAGGGACACATGGTGCCAGGTGTGCAGGCCAATCTGATGGCCCTCATCCGCCATCCGGCGGACGGTGTCCTGGTGGTCGGCCACCTGCTCTCCCACCAGGAAAAAGGTGGCCTTGACCCCGCTGGGCCAGGCCGTCCAGCAGGGCCTCCGTGGTCTTGGGCCAGGGGCCGTCGTCAAAGGTCAGGGCCAGATATCCCTTGGGCGGCAGAGCCGCCGCCGTCTGTCCGGCCGGCAGGGCCGGCACGTCCGGCAAAGAGACAAACCACGCGGACACCGCCAGACCAAGGGCCAGAGCCCAGGCGCCCCACAAAATACGCCGCCGTTTTTTCCAATCCACAGAATCCCCCTCTTTCCCACGGTCGCATACCCAAAGGATACCCTGGCGTGGGGGAAACTTTCCCGGAACTTCCTGACAAAAAGGGGCGCCCGGCGGCGGGCCCACGGGAAGTCCTTTCAGTATAGCCTGTGATCCCGGCCCCCGTCAAGGCAAAACATAGGAAAGTTTTCTCCCTTTTCCCATGAGTTTCTGTCCCCGGGGCCACAGGGCGGCCCCGGGCAAATCAAATCGCCGTGGTTGTTTCCAACCACGGCGATTCTCTCTTGAACAGCTGCTTTTGCCGTACTTGTTCAGGGGATGCGGGGAAGGTGAGGGCCGCCTTGAACAGGTCCCCGTCGATGGTCAGGAGAAGGTCCCGTGCTGCAGCTGGGTCAGGCTCCGGGCGATGGACAGGCCCAGGCCGCTGCCCTCGGTGTTCCGGGACGCATCCCCCGGACAAACCGCTCCATCAGCTCGTCGGCGGAGATATTCAGCGGGGTGGCGGAGATGTTGCGGAAGGTGATGGTCACCTGGTTCTCTCCCGCCTCACAGGTGAGGTAGACCCGGGTCCCCGGCTGGGCGTACTTGTGAATGTTGCTCAGCAGGTTCTCAAACACCCGCCACAGCAGCCGCCCGTCGGCGGAAATGGCCGGGTTCTCCGGGGCGGGGGTGAGGATCAGGTCCATCCCTTGGCCGCCAATTTTTCCTGGTATTCCCCGGCGCTCTGGGTGAGCAGGACATTGACATCGGTGCGCTGGAAGTCCACCGTCAGGTTCCCCGTGGAGGCTTTGGAGGCCTCCACCAGGTCCTCGGTGAGCTTCTTCAGCCGCTGGGACTGCCGGGCCAGCACCTCCAGGTATTCCGGGCCTGGTCGTTGGGCATCGCCTGCTTTTTCAGCAGGTCCACATAGCTGACGATGGAGGTCAGGGGGGTTTTGATGTCGTGGGAGACGTTGGTGATGAGCTCGGTCTTCATCCGCTCCGACTTCATCTGCTCCTCCACCGCGTGCTGGATGCCCTGGCGGATGTTGTTCAGGTTTTCCCCGTGCTCCCGGAAGGGCCCCCGCAGGTGCTCTGTGGACACTTTGTAGTCCAGATGGCCGGCGGCCAGCTGGCGGCCCCCCGCCTGGAGGGTCCGCATGGAGAGGACCACGAAGAGCACCAGTCCCCCCTCCAGCACCTTCAGCAGCAGCCAGAGCACCACCCAGCCGCCGCCGTAATAGCAGCCCATCAGGCACAGGCCCTCCAGGAAGCACAGCAGGAGGAAGCCCAGACCGGCGGCCCAGAACAGGGGCAGCTTTCCCAGCAGCTCCCCGTCCGCCGCCCCAAGGCCTTGCCCCAGCGGCGGACCGGCCGGATCAGGCGGGGGAAGAACAGGTTCTCCCTCCCAATTCCCCCTCGCCGCCGGCGGACCAGGGAGAGGGCCATGGCCAGCACAACCCCCATCAGCACCATGGTCAGTACCGTGGGCCCAAAGGCCACCAGGGAGGTGCCCCAGCCGCTGGAGCAGACCACCGGCAGAAGCCCAAACAGCAGAACTGCCGCCCCCGCCGCGATCAGCAGGTCCGTGGGGATGGCCCGGTCCATCCAGCGGAGGGAAACCTCCTCCGAGCCCTCCTGGCGCAGCCCCGCCGACCAGAGCAGGAATCCCAAGCTGAGCAGGCCCAGCACCAGGCCCAGGATGGCCCCCGCCAAAAATTCATACCGGTAGAAGCCCATATTCTCCGCGTATTGGATGCCCTGATAGACCTGTCCGGTGGGGGAGAGCTCCGACCGGAGAAAGCCCGTCAAAACCACCGTCTCTTTGCCCACCGTGCGGGCAACATCCGCGGTGAGGCGGTATCCTTCCTCATCTTCTACCAAAGACACATTTTGAAGCTCCTCATATGTGCTGCCCAACTGGTCCAAGGCAAGGTCCCGGGCCTCATAGGAGTCGTAATACTGGTCAATATGACTCCATTGGACCGTGCCCCCCACCTGCATGGACCAGGAGGTTTTCTCCCGGTAGTCGCCCAGGGTGTCGCTGGCCAGAAGGGTGTTTCCCTCCAGGTCCTTGATGGTAAAGAAGAAGTTCTCATCCTCCACATATCTCTTGACATCCAGGCTCTGGTCCCCGTCCCGATAGCTCCGGTAGCCATCGGCCAGCTGATTGGTCAGGTTTTCCACCCAGACGGCTTCCTCCTCCTCCACCAGCTGCCGGGTGCCCTCCCACTGATAGCCACCGTGGTATGCCAGCCACCGCACGTTTCCCAAGCAGATCACACTCACAGTCATGGCCAGCACGAACAGCCCGCAGGCAAGCCCCTTGGCCCAGGGTTTCGTACGGTATTTTTTCATAGTTTGCCCCTTCCATCTTGTACCCCTGTCCCCAGACCACCTTGATGTACCGGGGGTCCGAGGGGTTGATCTCCAGTTTTTCCCGAAGATGACGGATATGGACGGCCACCGCGTTCTCCACCCCGAAGGGCTCCTCCCCCCCCACACGGTCCGGTAGATCCGCTTGGGGGAGAAGACGGTGCCGGGGTTCTGCATGAGCAGCCGGAGGATCTCATACTCCCGAGGGGTGAGGGAAACCGGCTCCCCATCCAGGGTGACCTCCTTGGTCCGGTCGTCCAGGGCCACCCCTGCCCAGACGCAGGGGCCGTGGGCCGCACCGTGCCACCCCCAGCTGGAGATAGCGGCGCAGCTGGGACTTCACCCGGGCCAGAACCTCCACCGGGTTAAAAGGCTTTGTAACATAGTCGTCCGCCCCCACATTCAGGCCCAGAATCTTGTCCGTGTCCTCAGACTTGGCGGTGAGCAGGATCACCGGCACATTGGACTTCTCCCGCAGCCGGGTCATGGTGGCAATGCCGTCCAGCTGGGGCATCATAATGTCCAGCAGGACCAGGTGAATGTCCTCCTTCTCCAGCAGGGCCAGGGCTTCGGTGCCGTCATAGGCGGGGAAGACCTGGTAGCCGCTGGTGGTGAGGTAGATGGTCAGTGCGGACACAATGTCCTTTTCGTCGTCACAGACTAAGATGTTGTACATACCCGTCGCCTCCTGAGAGTATCATAGAGAAAGAAGCCTTAAGAAACAAGGAGGGAATGTTTAAGATTTTCTTAAGCTGTTCCCATAAAAACCTCCCCGGAGGGAGAGTGGGGGGATGCCCGCCGGGCAGGGGGGTGGGGGGCTTTTTCCATTGCCGTTGGAACGGGCGGGGAACTTGGCCCTCCCGGGCGGGGCCCTATTTCTTTGGAGAAATAGGGAAAGAACACCAAGGGGAAGGAGGTTCCTTCCCCTTGGAACCCTATTCTCTGGTGCGAGAAACGGGGAAGGTGGTTGGTCAGATTGGCGCCTGGCCTGCGGCCTCCAGGACCAACGCCTCATGGCCCGCCCACCGGCTCGGGCGGGCGGGAGAAGTGGTTTGTTGACGGGAGGAAAAAGTGGGAAATCGAAAGGGTTTTCTCCCTTCTCCCAAAGGGCACCTGCCCACGCCCCCAGCCCGCCCAGCCGGTGGGCGGGCCGTTACCAGCGTGACAAAGAGAGGGCCGCAGGCCGGGTATCCCGTAAGAAGTACAGCCTCCCCTCCACAACCCCACCAGAGAAGGGGGTCCCGGGGAGGAACCTCCTCCCCGGGGGTTCTTTCCCCATTTCTTCCCAAGAAATGGGGCCCCGGCTGGGCAAGCCAAAGTTCCTGCCCGTTCCAACGGCGTGGAGAGAAACCCACAACGCCTCTCAGCCGCCTACCCCATACTCCCGGGCCAGCGCCCGGAACTTCGGCAGCGCCCGCTGAATCTGCTCTGTGGGCACACAGTAGGAAATCCGTACATAGCCCGGGCAGCCAAAGCTGTCCCCGGAGACCAGAATCAGGTCATACTTCCGGGCCCGCTCACAAAAAGGCCGCCGCATCGGGCTCCAGGGACCGGGGAAGAGGTAGAAGGCCCCCTCCGGCTGGGCGCAGGTGTATCCCATGGACCGCAGCGCATCCAGGAAGAGGTCCCGGTTGCGCCGGTACACCGCCATGTCCGCCGCCTGACCGGCACACCGGGCCACCACCAGCTGGAAGAGGCTGGGGGCGCAGACATAGCCCAGGGCCCGTCCCGCCCCGCAGATGGCCGCGTATACCAGGTCCGCCTCCTCCGCCTGGGGGGGACCAGCACATAGCCGATCCGCTGCCCCGGCAGGGAGAGGGACTTGCTGTAAGAGTAGCACACCAAGGTGTTGTCATAGAAATCCGGCACCCAGGGCAGGGGAGCGGTCTGGTAGACGATCTCCCGATAGGGCTCGTCGGAGATCAGCCAGATGGGATGGCCGTAGGCCCGGGATTTCTCCCCAACATCTGGGCCAGCCGCCGGATGGTCTCTTGGGAATAGACCACGCCAGTGGGATTGTTGGGGCTGTTGATGATGACCCCCTTCACCTGGGGGAGAGGGCGGCCTCCAGGGCGGCAAAGTCAATCTGAAAGTCCTCCAGCCGGGCCGGCACCGCCACCAGCTGGGCCCCGGCGCTCTCCACAAAGACCTTATACTCCGGGAAATAGGGCGCAAAGGTGAGGAACTGATCCCTGGGCAGCCCAGGGCGGACAGGGCGCAGCAGAGGGCCCCCGCCGCCCCGGCGGTGAGATAGAAGTGGTCCGCCGTAGCCTGTGCCGTACCGGCGGTTGAGGTCGTCCGCCAGGGCCTGGCGGACAGAGGCCTCTCCCTGGGCCGGGGTGTAGCCGTGGAGCTTTACCGGGTCCACCGTGTCCATGAGCTGATGAACCAGTTCCTTGACGGTATCCGGGGCGGGCACACTGGGATTTCCGATGGAAAAATCATCCACCTGCTCCGGCCCCACCGCCGCGGCCCGGGCCTGGGCAAAGGCAAAGGCCTCCCGGATTTCTGACTTGGCGGTGCCCAGGGCCACCATTCGTTGGGATAAATTGATCATATCGTATGGAACCTCCCGTCTTGGGGTAGAATAATCGATGTGGTTGCAGTATATCACAAATCCCGCCGGGAAACAATGGCGATCCAGCCCCAGAGGGATCGAGAAATGGTTTTTCCGCCCCCGCCTCCAGCAGAGAGTTTCCCCATGAGGTCCCCTTCAAAAATTAGCACTCTCAATACAAGAGTGCTAACATTTACAATTTAGACACATTTTCCTCGAAATTTATTCATAAAATCGCAGTAGTATATCCAGCGTAGACGGGAGGTTCCCGGGAACACCTGGGAAAGCAGCAAGCACTCCCGTCAAGAGATTGCAAATTTTATGAAAACCCGTCGGCCCGGTTTCGGCCGGTGTCCGACCCGAATAGATCATCTAAAAGGAGCGTTTCATGATGTTTGGTATGATTCCTTTGACCGTCGCGACGACAACTTGTTTGACCTGTTTGACAACTTTGAGAAAAAGTTCTTCGGCAACACCAACGCCAGCCTGCCCGCCTTCCGCACCGACATTCGGGACCAGGGCGACAAATTCCTGCTGGAGGCGGAGTTGCCCGGCTTCCAGAAGGAGGACATCTCCCTGGAGCTGAAGGAAGGCATCCTGACCAGCAAAGCCGAGCACAAAGAAAACCAGGACCAGAAGGATGACAAGGGCAACTACATCCGCCGGGAGCGGCGGTATGGTTCCTTCTCCCGGACCTTCGATGTCAGCGGCATTGACGAGAACGCCATTACCGCTGTGTACAACAACGGGATTCTGGAGCTGACCCTGCCCAAGCTGGCACCGGTGGTGCCGCAGAGCCGGCAGATCGCCATTGGTTAAGACACAGACTCTCTCATTTCCTCCTCTCTCTTTCGTAACCTCTGAGGCAGGGCGCCGGTGATGTCGCCGGCGCCCTTTGCCATGAGGAACTTCTTATTCCATTCTCTTCCACCACCCCTGAAAGGAGTGACTTTTTATGAACGCAGAAAAACTAACCCAAAAATCCGCCGAAGCCATCCGCTCGGCCCAGGAAATTGCCCTGGAATACGGCAATCCCCAGATTGAGCAGGTCCACCTGCTCTGGGCCCTGCTGCAGGACAGCGAGGGGCTTATTCCCCAGCTGCTGGCCGGGATGGGGGTGACGGTACCCTCTCTTCAGGCCGCGGTGAAAGACCTGCTGGCGCGTCAGCCCCGGGTCTCCAATTCGGGCCATGAGGCGGGAAAAATCTACATCTCTGGTGACACGGAAAAGGCCCTGAACCGGGCGGAAAAAGTGGCTGGAGAGATGAAAGACGAATATACCTCCGTGGAGCACCTCTTCCTGGGGCTCCTGGACACCGCCGGGCGGGAGCTGGCCCAGCTCTTCTCCCAGTACCAGATCACCCGGGAGCGGGCCCTCCAGGCCCTGTCCGGGGTACGGGAAACCAGCGGGTCACCTCGGACAACCCGGAGGAGACCTATGACGCCCTGAAGAAGTACGGCGCCGACCTGGTGGAGCGGGCCCGCCAGAATAAGCTGGACCCGGTCATCGGCCGGGACGACGAGATCCGCAATGTCATCCGCATCCTGTCCCGCAAGAGCAAGAACAACCCGGTCCTGATCGGCGAGCCAGGCGTGGGCAAGACCGCCATCGCCGAGGGGCTTGCCCAGCGGATCGTGAAGGGGGACGTGCCCGGCAGCCTGAAGGACAAGACCATCTTCGCCCTGGATATGGGCGCCCTCATCGCCGGAGCCAAGTACCGCGGCGAGTTTGAGGAGCGGCTGAAGGCCGTCCTCAACGAGGTCAAAAAGTCCGAGGGCCGCATCATCCTCTTTATCGACGAGCTGCACACCATCGTGGGCGCGGGAAAGACCGAGGGCGCCATGGACGCGGGCAACCTCCTCAAGCCCCTGCTGGCCCGGGGCGAGCTGCACTGCATCGGCGCCACCACCCTGGACGAGTACCGCCAGTATATCGAGAAGGACTCCGCGCTGGAGCGGCGGTTCCAGCCGGTCATGGTGGACGAGCCCTCTGTGGAGGACACCATCGCCATCCTCCGCGGCCTGAAGGAGCGGTACGAGGTGTACCACGGCGTCAAGATCCAGGACGGCGCCATCATCGCCGCCGCCACGCTGAGCCACCGCTATATCACCGACCGCTTCCTGCCCGATAAGGCCATCGACCTGGTGGACGAGGCCTGCGCCATGATCCGCACGGAGATCGACTCCATGCCCACCGAGCTGGACGTGATCCGCCGCAGGATCATTCAGCATGAGATCGAGGAGGCCGCCCTGAAGAAGGAGACGGATAAGCTGTCCCAGGAGCATTTGGCCGACATCCAGAAGGAGCTGTCCGAGATGCGGGATGAGTTCAAGGCCAAGAAGGCCCAGTGGGAAAACGAGAAGAACGCCATCGGCAAGGTGCAGAAGCTCCGGGAGGAGCTGGAGAGCGCCAACGCCCAGCTGGAGCAGGCCCAGCGGGAGTACGACCTCAACCGGGCCGCAGAGCTCCAGTATGGCCGGATCCCCGAGCTGAAAAAGCAGCTGGAGGCGGAGGAGCGGATCGCCAACGAGGGCAAGGCCCGCTCTCTGCTGCGGGACAAGGTCACCGAGGAGGAGATCGCCCGGATCATCCAGCGCTGGACCGGCATCCCTGTGGCCCGTCTGATGGAGGGGAGCGGGAGAAGCTGCTCCACCTGGAGGACATCCTCCACCGGCGTGTGGTGGGCCAGGACGAGGCGGTGCGTCTGGTGAGCGAGGCCATCCTGAGAAGCCGCGCCGGCATCGCCGACCCGGGGAAGCCCATCGGCTCCTTCCTGTTCCTGGGCCCCACCGGCGTGGGCAAGACCGAGCTGGCCAAGACCCTGGCTGAGGCCCTGTTCGACAGCGAAAAAAATCTGGTGCGCATCGACATGAGCGAGTATATGGAGAAGTTCTCCGTCTCCCGCCTCATCGGCGCGCCTCCCGGATATGTGGGCTATGAGGAGGGCGGCCAGCTCACCGAGGCGGTGCGGAGAAAGCCCTACTCCGTCATCCTCTTTGACGAGGTGGAGAAGGCCCACCCGGATGTGTTCAATATACTGCTCCAGGTGCTGGACGATGGGCGGATTACTGACAGTCAGGGCCGCACCGTGGACTTCAAGAACACCATTATCATCCTGACCTCCAACCTGGGGTCCCAGTATCTGTTGGCGGGCATCAACGCACAGGGGAGATCTCCGACGAGGCCAAACTCCAGGTGGACCAGCTGCTGAAGAAATCCTTCCGTCCGGAGTTCCTCAACCGGCTGGACGAGATCGTGTTCTACAAGCCGCTGACCAGGGAGAACGTCACCGCCATTGTGGACCTGCTCATCGGCGGCCTGAACAAGCGCCTGGCCGACAAGCAGCGGTTACGATCCCTCTACGGCGCCCGGCCCCTGCGCCGGTACGTCCAGCACACGGTGGAGACCCTGGTGGGCCGGAAGATGATCGCCGACGAGGTGGCCCCGGGAAGCACCCTCACCGTGGACTGCGTGGCCGGAGAGCTGGTGGTCCACTGAGACGGCCCCAGCCCCTGTCTGCACACCGCCACGCCGCAGGCAAAGATTTCTGCCCGCGGCGTGGTCTTTTTACCCTTCCGCCTGGCCCTGGGTGAGAGCCTGAACCGCAAACTGGAGAAAGGCCTTCACCGCCGGGGGGCGGCGCGGGGCAGGAGGGAACAGCCACCCCCAATGTGAGCTGCTGGGGCGGGTCCAGCGGGAGGATGGCCACCTTCCCCGGCCAACTTTTGGTGATGAGTTCATTCATAATGCTCATCCCCAGATCATTCTGAATCATGGCCAGGGCTGAGACTGTGTCCAGGGTGGTAAAGGCAATTTTCGGCTCCAGACCGTGGGTCTCCAGCAGGCCCAGAACATCGTCGTCCCGGCCCAGGGCGGGCATGATGAAGTCCTCCTGGGCACACTGGGCCAGGGGATAGGACCCCCGGTCCGCCAGAGGGTGGCCGGGCGGGAGCACCGCCACCATCCGGTCCTCCGCCAGGGGAATCCAGTCGTAGGGCATGGGGGCCTTGTGGCTGAAAAAGGCCAGGTCGGCGGCCTTGTCCTCCAGCCATTGGATGATCTCCTGGCGGATGCCCTCCATGAGCTTAATTTGGATGTGAGGGTACCGGGCCCGAAACCGGCGGATGACCTGGGGCAGCCAGTGGGTGGCCACGCTGGAATAGGTGGCGATGGTGACGCTGCCCACCAGCAGGCCGCTCATCTCCCCGGCCAGCTGATAGATCCGGTTCTCCTGCTGGAGAAACTCCCGCACCGCCGGCAGCAGGCGGCGGCCGTTCTCCGTGAGGGTGACCCCCTTTCGATTCCGCCCCAGCAGAGGGAGGCCCAGCTCCCGCTCCAGGGAGGTCACCAGCTGGCTCACCCCTGAGGGGGTATAGCCCAGCACCTCGCCCGCCTTGGAAAAACTGCCGGTCTCCGCGGCGGTGACAAAGGCTTTGCAGCGGGCACTCTCCATGGTTCCCATCCCCCTTTCAGTTTCACTTAAAGGAACTTCTACAATTCTTAGTTTTACTTTATAATACCCAGCCGCTATCCTTATGTCAAGGGAAGCAATCCAGCCGCCTTCTCCCATCCCCTTGGGACAGGGGCCTCATTCTCTTCGCTTTGACCCCGGTAGAGCCCCCTTTGCTCTGCCGGGGCCATTTTTTCTCCGGGATTGACCTTCCCCGCGCCAGCCTGTATACTGACCCAAGGAACCCATTGAGAAAGGAACGAACCCCTATGACCTTCACCATTTCCCCTGCCATCAAACAGTGCTGGCCGGAAACCGCCCTGGGCCTGCTTCTCTATCGGGTTCAGGTGGCCCCCCAGCTCCCCCCAGCTGCTGGCCCAGTTCGACCAGACCGTGGCCAGCCTGGCCCAGCAGTATACCTTGGACACCATCGCCAAGCACCCCCCATCGCCGCCACCCGCCAGGCCTACAAGGCCCTGGGGGCCTCCCCCACGAACACCGGAACGCGGCGGAGGCCATGCTCCGGCGGGTGGTGAAGCAGGCGGGCCTCTACCACATCAACAATGTGGTGGAGGTGAACAACCTGATCTCCATCTCCTCCGGCTACGCCATCGGCTCCTATGACCTGGACCAGCTCCAGGGCCAGGTGGTCCTGGCCTGTCCCCGGCAGGGGCCCGGTACGAGGGCATTGGCAAGGGGAGTCTCTCCATCGCCCACATGCCCGTGCTCACCGACGACCTGGGCCCTTCGGCAACCCCAGCAGCGACAGCCGCCGGGCGATGATCCAGCCCGGCCTCCGCCGGGTGGCCTCCGTCCTGTACGCCTTTGACGGTGCCGAGGGGCTGGTCCCCTGGATGCAGGCCTTTGAGGAGGCGCTGCGGACCCACTGCGGCGTCTCCTCCGTGACCCAGCAGCGGATTGAATAGCAAAAACACCCCCGGACCCACGGCCAAGCGCCGGGGTTCCGGGGGTGTCTGCATGTTGTCTATCGGTTGTCGTAGCGGACCTCCAGATGCTCAATGAGCCGGGCCACGCAGCTCTCATCGCAGGAGGGGAGGACCACATCCGCCGCGCCCGAACCTCCGGATAACTGTTGGCGGGGGCAAAGGAGAGGGCGGAGACCGCCAGCATGGGGATGTCGTTGAGCCCGTTGCCCACGCAGTAGATATCCTCCGGCCGGACCCCCAGGTGGCGGGCCACCCACAGCACGGACAGGCCCTTATTGGCCCCCGGGCGGTGACCTCCAGCAGATAGGGGTTGGAGAAGGTGACATCGTAGGTCTCAGGTCACTGGGTTTGCAGGTAGGTTCGGGCCTGGTGGAGCACCGCCGTGTCCGGGTGCTGGAGGATGACCTCGATCCAGGGGACCGGCATCTCCTCAATGGCCTTGGGCCGGCCGGTGAGGTGGCACCGGGTCAGGTGGCGCTGGGTGACCTCGTTGGGGCGGAAAATATAGACCTCGTCCTGATGATAGGCCTCAAACCCCACCTGGGGAAAGGCCGCGCAGACCTGGGCCAGGTGGACGGGCGCTTGGGCGGGAAGGTATTTCAGCCACAGGCTCTCCTCCGTGGCAAAGTCATAGATGGAGGCCCCGTTGGACAGGATCACCGGGGTATTCACCGGCAGGCGCTCCCGCTCCATTTGAATGGCAAAGTTGATGTAGGACCGGCCGGTGGAGATGCAGAACAGGCCCCCTTCCGCCACAAAGCGGGCAATGGCCTGGCGGTTTTCCTGGGAAATGGTACAGTCACTGCTGTACAGGGTGTCGTCATAATCCGTGGCCAGCAGAACGCCGGAAAACTTTCCCATGGGGGCTCCTCCCTTCGGTCTTTTTTGAATAGCCGTTTTATTTTATACTAACCGGCTGCATCTTGTCAAGACAGTCTGAAAGTAGGCCGGCAGGGGGGAGAGGAGAGGGTCATCCGCTCCCCGGTGCGGGGATGCTGAAAGGAGAGCCGGCGGGCGTGGAGACACTGGCCGGCCAGCTCAGGGAACCCCTTCCGCAGGCCGTTGTACACCGGGTCCCCCAACACCGGATGGCCCTGGGCCGCCATGTGGACCCGGATCTGGTGGGTCCGTCCGGTCTCCAGCCGGCACTGGACATGGGTGTAGCCCGGGTAGCGGGCCAGCACCGTCCAGTGGGTCACCGCGGGGCGGCCGCTGGAATGGTTCACCGCCATCTTTTTCCGGTCCGTGGGGTGGCGGGCAATGGGCAGGCTGATGGTGCCCTGGTCCTCCCGCAGGTTGCCCAAAACCACCGCCTCATATTCCCGGTAGAGGCTGTGGTCCTGGAGCTGCTGGGCCAGGGCCAGGTGGGCCCCGTCATTTTTGGCCGCGATGAGCAGGCCGCTGGTGTCCCGGTCAATCCGGTGGACGATCCCCGGCCGAAGCTGGCCATTGATGCCGGACAGGCTCTGGCCGCAGTGAAAGAGCAGCGCGTTGACCAAGGTGCCGTCGGGGTGGCCGGGGGCGGGGTGGACCACCATGCCCACCGGCTTGTTGACCACGATCACGTCCTCATCCTCATAGACCACCTCCAGGGGGATGTCCTGGGGCAGGAGCTCCACTGGGGTGGGGTCGGGAATGCACACGGCGACCTGGTCCCCGGCTTCAGCCGGTCATTCTTTTCAGGGGCCGGCCCTGGCAGAGGACATGGCCCTCCTCCAGGAGTTTTTGGGCCGCGGAGCGGGTGAGCCCGTCCAGGCGGGCCGCCAGGAACTGGTCCGCCCGCTGGCCGGCGGTCTCCACAGACAGGGTGACGTTCATGGGGTCTCCTCCTTGTCCGGTTCCTTCTTTCCCTCCCGGCCGAAAAAAACACAATCAGGTGCAGGCACAGGAGAACCCCCGCCCAGAACCACCCCCACGTCCGCCACGTTAAACACCGCGAAGTTCACAAAGGTGGTGGCAAACATGTCGGTGACAAAGCCGAAGAGCAGGCGGTCAATGAAGTTCCCCACGGCCCTGCCCAGCAGAAGGGCCAGGGCCAGCATCCCCGACCAGTGGGGAGGACTCTTTTCCCCAGGCAGATCACCAGAACCACGGACACCACCCCGGACAGGAGGGTGAGCAGCCAGGTGTGCTGGCTGAACAGGGAAAAGGCCGCGCCGGTGTTCTGCACATAGGTCAGGTCCAGACCGGGAGGAAGTCCACCGCCGTGTGGAGGGGAATCCCGGCGCGGACCAGATATTTTACCACCTGATCTACGGCCACCAGGGCGGCGGCCAGCAGGAAATAAAGGGGCATGCAAGCGCCCTCCTTTCTTGGTCAGAGGAACCGGTGGCCGGCCCGGAGGCCGGCCACGAGTACAATGCACTTTTTGACGGAAAACGAGCGTTGGCGTGCCATCCTCCCGGGCGGCTCACACCAGGGGGTCAGCACCTTGGCGCAGCGGGGGCACAGGCCCTCCCCGTTCACCGTGGGCAGTACCTTCCAGCACCGCTGGCACTTGTCCCCGGCGGCGTTTTCCACGGTGGCCTGGATCGCCTGGCCCACCGTCACCTCCACCTGGGAGACGATGAGCAGGTCGGCCAGGTCCGCCTGGTCCATCTCCGCCAGGAAGGCGTCCTCGGCAGGGACGGTGAGGACAATCTTGGCCTCCAGGCTCTTGCCGATCTTCTTCTCCGCCCGGGCGGTCTCCAGGGCGCCGTTGACCACGTCCCGGACCTGGATGATCTTCTCCCACCGGGCCATCTCCTCCTGGGGCAGGGCATATGCCGTGAAGGGCTGGTTCATGTCGTTGAAGACCACGTTCCGGCCGTCCGCCCCTTCGGGATGGGTCATGGACTGCCAAATCTCATCCCCGGTGAAGCACAGCACCGGGGCCATGATCTTGGTCATGGTGTCCAGAATGAAATACAGCGCCGTCTGGGCCGAGCGCCGGGCCAGGCCGTCCTTCTCCTCGCAGTACAGCCGGTCCTTGATGATATCCAGGTAGAAGTTAGACAGCTCCACCACGCAGAAATCGTTCACCGCGTGGGTGACCACGTTAAAGTCAAAGTCGTCATAGCCCTGGAAGCACTTCTCAATGAGGACATTCAGGCGGGTGACAGCCCAGCGGTCCAGGGGCAGCATGTCGGCGGGGGCCACCAGATGGTTGGGGTCAAAGCCGTTGAGGTTGCCCAGGCAGTAGCGGGCGGTGTTGCGGAATTTCAGATAATTCTGGCTCAGCTGCTTGAAGATGTTCTCCGAGCAGCGCATGTCCGCGTGGTAGTCCGCGCTGGCCGCCCACAGCCGCAGCAGGTCCGCGCCGTACTTGTCGAAAATCTCATAGGGGTCCATGCCGTTGCCCAGGGACTTGTGCATGGCCTTGCCTTCCCCGTCCACGGTCCAGCCGTGGGTGATGCAGGTCTTGAAGGGGGGCCTGGGCCACCCCGGTGGAGCCCACGGCGGTGAGCAAAGCGGCCTGGAACCAGCCCCGGTACTGGTCCAGCCCTCCATGTACACGTCGGCGGGCCAGAACCCCTGGTCCTTCTTCATGGAGGCCAGGTGGGTGGAGCCGGAGTCGAACCACCCGTCCAGGGTGTCCTCCTCCTTGGTAAAGCCCGACGCCTTGCCGCAGTGGGGGCAGGTCAAGCCGGCGGGCAGGATCTCCTCGGCCTCCCTGGCAAACCAGGCGTTGGAACCCTCGGCGGCAAAGAGGTCGGAGATGATCCCGATGGTCTCGTCTGTGGCAATGGGCTTGCCGCAGTCGTTGCAGTAAAAGACCGGGATGGGCAGGCCCCACCGGCGCTGCCGGGAGATGCACCAGTCGGCACGCTCCCGCACCATGGCCTTCATCCGGTCCAGGCCCCAGGCGGGGACCCAGCGGACCTGGTCACAGGCGGCGCAGGCCTCGTCCTTAAAGGTCTCCACCGAGCAGAACCACTGGGGGGTGGCCCGGAAGATGATGGGATTCTGCACCGCCAGCAGTGGGGGTAGGAGTGGACAATGTCCTCGGCGGCAAACAGCGCCCCGGAGGCCTTCATATCCGCCAGGATGATGGGGTTGGACTCCTCGGTCTTCAGCCCCGCGTACTTGCCGGCGTAATCGGTGTGGCGGCCCTGGTCGTCCACGGGCACCACCATGTCCATCCCGTAGCGCTTGCAGGTCTGATAGTCGTCTGCGCCGAAGCCGGGCGCGGTGTGGACGCAGCCGGTACCGGAGTCCATCGTGACATAATCGGCAAGCACCAGACGGGAGGTCTTGGGCAGGAAGGGGTGGTCGGCCAGCATATTCTCAAAGAAGGACCCGGGATGGGTGGCCAGAACGGTGTAGCCCTCCACGCCGCCGACCTCCATCACCTTTTTTCACCAGGGCCTCGGGGCCAGGATGTAGATCTCCCGTTGGGGTTCCGCACCAGGGCATAGCTCTCCTCCGGGTGCAGGGCGATGGCCAGGTTGCCGGGCAGGGTCCAGATGGTCGTGGTCCAGATCACGAAGTTCAGCTTGCTCTTATCCAGATGGGAGAGCTTGCCCAGATCGTCGTACATGGGGAACTTCACATACACCGTGGTGCAGGGGTCGTCCTGATACTCGATCTCCGCCTCGGCCAGCGCCGTCTCGTCGTGGGGGCACCAGTACACGGGCTTGAGGCCCTTGTAGATGTAGCCCTTCTCATACATCTTGCCGAAACACGGACCTCCCTTGCGCCTCGAAGGCGGGGTCCATGGTCTTATAGGGGTGGTCCCAATCACCCACCACGCCCATGCGCTTGAAGCCCTGCCGCTGGACATCGATATAGTGGTCGGCAAACTCATGGCAGGCAGAGCGGAACTCCGCCACGCCCATGGCCTTGCGGTTGAGCTTGTTCTGCTTGATGATGGCGCTCTCGATGGGCATACCGTGGTTGTCCCAGCCGGGGATATAGGGGGTGTAGTAGCCCCGCATGGCGTAGCTGCGGGTAATGAAGTCCTTGATGGACTTGTTCAGGGCGTGACCCATGTGCAGGGCGCCGTTGGAGAAGGGAGGGCCGTCGTGCAGGGCGAAGCGGGGCTTGCCCTCGTTCTTCTTCAGCACCACATAGGCGGTGGTGGCGGCGCGGGCGGCCTCCAGCCGGGCCTGCTCGTCGGCCAGGTCCTTCTGGATGCCCTCCAGGCGCGTGCGGACTGCCTGCTCCTCTTGCTCCATCTGGGCGCGGACCTCCTGGCTGCGGGCTTCCACCGCGGACACAGCCTGGTCAATGGCGGCCTGCTTTTTGGCCTCCCCTCTTTCACCATGGCATCGGCCATTTTCTGGGCGGAGTGGAGGGTCATCCGCATCGCGTCCTCTGTGGCACGGTATTCCTCAACCTTGTCCACCAAGACCTTCATCTTGTTCTTCAGGAGATATTCTCCTGGTACAAGGTGCGGTAATCCTCGATCAGGCTGTCCAAAAAGTTGTCCACCTGGAGCATATTGTAGCCGCCAAACGAAGCTTTCGGAAAGACATGGGATTCCGCTTCCTGGGGTGTTAACATGATCGGTCACTCCTATCCCTTTTTAATCTACTGCGGCGGCGCTCAGAAGTACAGACCGTTGTTCTCCAGTTCGTCAATGAGGTCGCCCATGATATCTACATTATAGGGCGTGACGATATAGGTCTGAAGGGCCACCTTTTTGATCTTCCCCTCCTGGGCGTAGGCCACGCCGGACAGGAAGTCCAGCAGACGGCGGCCACATCCTTCTGGGTCTTCTCCAGGTTGAGCACCACCGTGCGCTTGTCCCGCAGGTGGTCGGCGATCTCGGAGGCGTTCTCATAGCGTTCCGGCTTCACCAGGACCACCTGCAGCTGGGTGGTGGCGTGGATGTTCACCACCTTGCCGCCGGAATTGCGGCGGGGCGGCTCCTGGTATTCCCGTTCACGGCGGCGGGACGGCTCTTCCCGGGGAGGCGGGGTGGGTTCCACGTCCTCCGGCTCCTCCTCGTCCTCGTATACGTCTTCGTCCTCGTCGTAATCGTCCTCCATCTCATCCTCATACGGATGGGTCAGACGCTTGAGTTCATCTAAGAATCCCATGGTTACTGTAACCCCTAAATTTTGTGAAAATGGTATGGCGAAGTCGCCTCATCCCTGGGGATGCCAAGGCGGACGGGCGCCGAACAGAGCCGTTCCCACCCGCACCATGGTGGACCCACCTGCGATGGCCAGTGGGTAATCTCCGCTCATGCCCATGGAAAGGCAGTCAATATTAGAGACATTATCCCCTAATTTCTCCTTCATGTCAACAAAAAGCTGATAAGTTTCTTGAAAAACCCCCGATTTTCTTCCTCGGTGGCGGTGGCGGGGGGATGCACATGAGCCCCCGCAGGCGCAGGTGGGGGCACTGGGCCGCATGGCGGGCCAAGGTCAGGATCTCCTCCCGTTTGGCCCCTCCTTTGCTCTCCTCCTGGCCAATGTTCACCTCCAGCAGAATGTCCTGGACCACCCCCACCTTGGCCGCCTGCTTCTCCACGGCGTCCATAAGGCGCTGGGAGTCGATGGACTCAATCATATCCACCTTGCCCACCACAAACTTCACCTTGTTGGTCTGCAGGTGCCCGATGAAATGGACCCGGGCCCCTGCGTAGGCGTCGTCCTCCAGGTGGGCCACCAGCTCCTGCACCCGGTTCTCTCCACAGACGGTGATGCCCGCCTGAATGGCGTTGCGGATGGTTTGGGAGGTCTGGACCTTGGTGGCTGCCACCAGGGTGATCTCCTCCGGGTCCCGGCCCGCCTGGAGGGCGGCCTGACGCATGTTCTCCCGGACCGCTGCCACGTTGGCGGCAATGGTCTCATAGCTCTTGGTCTCTGTCATGGTTCAACGTACCACCTTTCCATCGTATAGTTCCTCGGAGGCCAGGACGATCTCATCCCCTGCCCGGAGGATTCTGGTGTCTTCCTCGTCTGTGGGGTCGGCCTTCACCAGATAGCTGTTCTCGTCCTCGGCCAGGATTTTCACCGGCCGGAACCGCGCCTTCTGGGAGACCACCACATAGACCCCCCGCTCTCCGTCCTTGCTCACCCGCAGAGCCTCCTTGGGCACCCGGATGCCTTCACTGCTGTAAAAGATCACCCGGCCGCTCTCCTGACGGAGGTCCTCCGCCTTGTCGTCGTCCTGGGAGGAGCGCAGGACGATGACCACCTGGTCCTCCTGCACCTCTCCCACCTGGAAGACCTCCATGGGGAAGGTCTCAGAGAGAGAATTGAAAAACACATCCACACTATCGCCCACGGCAAAGCGGGTTACACAGTCCCCTGGGACGGTGACCGCGTAATACCAAATGGAATCGGTCACCAGCTTGCCCAGGACATTGGCGTCTGTGGAAGGGGTCAGCTGGGAAAAGGCGGCCAGGTCCTTGGGGCTCAGCCCGTCCAGCTTGTCCGGGGTGAGCAGGGTCTCATAACCGTCCACATAGGAGGAGAACAGGCCGGACTCCTAGGCCTTGATGGAGGTGGCGCCGGACTGGTAGCTCTGCAAGTCATCGTACCGCGCCTGAAGGTCCGCAGCGGCCTGGGTCATGGCGGCAGTGGCCTCGGAGGACAGGAGGTATTCCCGCCGGAGAACCAGCTTGCGGTAGGTCTCCGTCTGTTCCGACAGGCTGCTGTAATTGCCCGAAGAGGCGGCGGTACGGAGGCTGGTCATGGCGGAGAGCATCTGATCCTCCAGGGCGGTGCCCGAAGGGGACTCGCTGTATGTGGCATACTGAAGGGCGCTCAGGTCATTTTTCACCTGGAGCAGCTCCTCCTGGTTCTCCACATAGGTCTCGTCCTGGTAGACCACGGCAATCTCCTTGCCCTTGGCCACCTTCTCTCCCTGGCCCCGCTTGAGCTGGACCACACCCTCCGCGCCGGCCACAGGCTGCTCCGACCGGACCACCCAGCCGGCGGCGTCCACACTGGTTTCCATGGTGTCCGTATAGGCCACGGTGAATTGATACGGGTCACGAATGCCCACCCAGGCCGAGCAGATCAGGTAGACCACAATGGCCACAATGACAATGGGCATGGCGATTTTGGAAAAGATGGTTCCCTGCTGTTGGTTCATAAGGTCAGCCTTTCTCTATCTCCCCGCGCCCTCCCGCCTCGTCCGGCGGCGCCGGGACACGGGGCAAGGCGCGGTCAATCCGGGTCTTCCTCCTCCCAGGACAGCGGCCGCTCGGGGACCACAGTGGAGATGGCATGCTTGTACACCATCTGCTGCTTTCCGTCGCTGTAAATGACCACCACAAAGGAGTCAAAGCCCCGGATCTCCCCGGATTTGGAAGCCATTGACCAAAAAGACCGTGGCTCCCATCCGGCTGCGGCGCAGCTTGGACAAGAGGTAATCCTGTAAGTTGCGCTTTCTCTGTTGTACTGCTGTTTGTGTCTGTTGCATGGTGACGCACTCCTTTTATCTTTGGTGCGTCTATGGTAATCCTTTTCCCGAAGATAATCTGTCGAAATCTGCACGACACTGGAAAAATCTTGCATTTTATCCAGCAAGATCCATTCTGTGTCCTCCTTGCGCCGGAACCAGGTCAGCTGCCGTTTGGCATACTGCCGGGAGCGGCGCTTGATCTCCTCCACCGCCGGGGCCAGGTCCCCCGCCGGCGTCCAGGGCCCGGACCAGTTCCTTATAGCCGATGGCCTGCATGGCCGTGCTTGTCCGGGGAATCCCCGCGCCAATAGGGCGCGGACTTCCTCCGCCAGCCCCCGGGCCATCATCTGGTCCACCCGCTGGTCGATGCGCTGGTAGAGGTCCTGGCGGTCCCGGTAGGTCAGGGCGATGGTCACCCCCTGATACCGGGGCGGCTGGGTCTGGGTCTGGCGGTTGTGCTGAGAAATGGTCTTGCCCGTGTAATACCAGACCTCCAGGGCCCGGATGATCCGCTTGGCATCGTGGGGGGTGGAGCCGGGCCGCCGTCTCCGGGTCCACCTGGCGCAGCTGCTCCCACAGGGCATCCAAGCCGCCTTGGGCCGCCTGGGCCTGGAGCCGGGTCCGAACCCCGGTCTCCGGGCGGAAGTCGGAAAAGGACCGCCCCTGACACAGGGCGTCCAGGTACAGGCCGGTGCCGCCCACCACAATGGGCTGTCTGCCCCGGCGGAAAATGTCCTCCACACAGGCGGTGGCCTCCTGCACATACCGGGCCACGCTGTAATTCTCCCGGGGGTCGGCCACCCCCATCATGTGGTGGGGAACCCCCGCCATCTCCTCCTGGGTGGGACGGGCGGTGCCGATGACCAGGTCCCGGTAGACCTGCATGGAGTCGGCGGAGACCACCTCTCCCCCCAGAGCCTTGGCCAGGGCCACCCCCAGGCGGGTTTTTCCCGTGGCGGTGGGGCCGCAGATGAGAATTAGTTGGGAGGGCATGATCACACCACCTTGCAGAAATGAACTGGGGCGGAAGGCGTCGCCTTCCGTTCGGGGTCTATTTTAACACGTTTTCCCCGCCCTGTCTATGAACTCCGTTTAAACTGTCGCTCCAGCTGGCTCCGGGTCATGGTGATGGCCACCGGGCGGCCGTGGGGACAATACTTGACCCGGCCGGCCATCACCTCCCGGACCACCACCAGCAGTTCCTCCCGGGTGTTCCGCTGGCCCCCTTTACCGCGGCCTTGCAGGCCATGGTGTGGAGCACCGCGTCCCGGGCCGCCTGGGGGTCCGCCCCGCCGCCGGTGAGCAGCTGGCCGGCGATCTCGCTCAGGGCGGGCTCCACCTGGCCGGGCTCTAAGTAGTCAGGGATCTCCCGCACCACCAGGGCGCCGCCGCCGAACGCCTCGCAGGCAAACCCAAACTGCGCCAGCAGGGGCAGGTGGTTCAGCAGGACCTCTCCCTCCTCCGGGGCGGGGGTAAAGACCACCGGCGCCAGCAGGGCCTGGGCCATGGGCTGGTACCCCGCCGCCTTCATCCGGTCAAACTGCATCCGCTCATGGGCGGCGTGCTTGTCGATGAGGTGGACCGCATCCCCCTGCTCCACGATCAGGTAGGTCTGCAAAATCTCTCCCGCCAGCCGCCAGGGGGCCTCCTCTTCCAGGGAGGGGGGCGGAACCGGAGCGCCTTCGGCCCCGCCCAGAGGGGCCGGGGGAACCTTCAGCTTTAGCTGGGGGGCGGGGGCCTGCTGGGGGACGGAGGGTGTACGGTGGGGTGTATCAGGCCGGGGCACCGCCGCCGGCCGGGGGTTTTTCAACATTTTCCACCGGTTTATCCACATTTCCGCAAAAATCGGTGGATTTCCCGGCGGATTTTGGGGAAAAACCGGGGACAGATTCCCCTGCAAGGGGGACGCGGGGTGTACGCCCGTTCCAACGGCCGCAGCAGAGCCCCGGCGGCGTCCCGAAGGACCGGCTTGCCCTGCGCCGGCTGGAGGGGCGGACGCTGTTCTCCGCCGGAACCGGCCTGCGGAGACGGCTGGGGTGGGGCAAAGGTCACCGTGGGGTGGCGCGTCTCCCCCTGGAGGGCGGAGAGCACCCCATAGTAGACCCCGTCAAAGACCTGGCGCTCGTGGAGGAACTTCACCTCAGTCTTGGCCGGGTGGACGTTCACATCCACCTGGCTGGCCTTCACCTGGAGCTGGAGCACGCAGCCGGGAAACTTGCCCACCATTTTCTGGTTCTGATAGGCCCGCTCCAGGGCGGCCATGAGAAGCTTGGACTTCACCGGCCGGCCATTGACGAAAAAAAAATGCTGGTAGGTCCGGCTGCCCCGGCAGCAGGCGGGCAGGGAGACAAAGCCGGTGACGGTCACATCCTCTCCCTCTCCCCGCACCGGGGTGAAGCCCAGGGCCATGTCCCGGCCCAGCACCGCATACAGGGCGGACGAGAGTTTGCCGTCTCCCGGGGTCATCAGCTCCCGCTTGCCGTCCCGGATAAACTGGAAGGACACCCCAGGGTGGGACAGGGCCAGCTTCTGCACCAGGGCGAACACCGCCGCCCCCTCCGCAGCGTCCCGCTTCATAAATTTCAGCCGGGCGGGGGTGTTGTAAAACAGGTCCCGCACCACCAGGGTGGTGCCCAGCGGGCAGCCGGCAGGCTCCTGGGAGAGCACCTGGCCCCCCTCCAGGGTGAGGGAGGTCCCCAGGTCGCACTGGGCCGTGCGGGTGAAGAGTTCCACCCGGGACACCGCAGCAATGGCCGCCAGTGCCTCTCCCCGAAACCCCAAGGTGCCGATGGCCGCCAGGTCCTGGGCGGTGCGCAGCTTGCTGGTGGCGTGGCGGAGAAAGGCGGTCTGGCACTGGTCGGTGGGAATGCCGCCGCCGTCGTCGGTCACCCGGATCATGGCCATGCCCCCCCGCTGAATCTCCACTGTCAGGGTATGGGCGCCGGCGTCCACGGCGTTTTCCACCAGTTCCTTCACCACCGAAGCCGGCCGCTCCACCACCTCGCCGGCCGCAATGAGGTCGGCCACGTGGGGGTCCAGCACTTGAATTTGGTTGGGCATGAAAACACCACCTTATCAAAAAAGAAATCGTTTCCCCAGGGAAACCCAGGGGAAACTGGACTGTGTCGTGATCATCTTGGGAAACGCTCCCCGCCCCGCCTTGCCGGCGGGGCCGCGTTCAGAGCTTTTCCTTGAGTTCATGGAGCAGGTTCAGCGCCTGCAGGGGCGTCAGGGTCTCCACCGGGGTATTGCGGAGCGTGGTCAAAACCTCCTCCTCCCCCAGGGCCGTCAGGGAGACTTGGCTGGCCTCCCGGGCTCCCGTCTTCTTGGGGGCGTCCTGCTGGGACTCCAGCTCGGCCAAAATCTCCCGGGCCCGGCGGATGACCTTGGGGGCAGCCCTGCCAGACCCGCCACCTCAATGCCATAGCTCTGGTCGGCCCCCCCGGGGACGATCTTCCGCAGGAAGAGGATTTCGTCCTTCCTCTTCCGGGCGGCGATGTTGAAATTTTTTACCCCCGGCAGCTGGCCCTCCAACACCGTCAGCTCGTGATAGTGGGTGGCAAAGAGGGTCTTGGCCCCCAGGCGCTTGGGGTCGGCGCACCACTCCAGCACCGCCCGGGCAATGGACATGCCGTCGTAGGTGGAGGTCCCCCGGCCGATCTCATCCAGGATGAGCAGGCTCCGGCTGGTGGCGTGACGGAGCAGCTCCGCCACCTCCGTCATCTCCACCATAAAGGTGGACTGTCCCCCCCGCCAGGTCGTCCGAGGCCCCAATGCGGGTGAAAATCCGGTCCACCACCCCGATGTGGGCCGCCCGGGCAGGGACAAAGGACCCCATCTGGGCCATGAGCACCATGAGGGCCACCTGCCGCATATAGGTGGACTTGCCGGCCATGTTGGGGCCAGTGATGATGGCGGCCAGGTTGTCCTTGTTGTCCATGTAGGTGTCGTTGGGGACAAAGAGGGCGTCCCGCCCCATGACCTCCACCACCGGGTGGCGGCCTTCGGTGATCTCCAGCTTGTCGGGTTGTCCACCCGGGGCATGCAGTAGTTGTTCTCCGCCGCCACAACGGCAAAGGAGGTCAGCACATCCACCCGGGCCACCGCCCCGGCGATCTCCTGGATCTGGGGGGCCTGGGCGGCCACCTGATCCCGGATGTCACAGAACAGCTGGTACTCCAGGGCCACAATCCGGTCCTGGGCGGAGAGGATGGTGTGCTCCATCTCCTTGAGCTCCTGGGTGATGTACCGCTCGCAGTTGGTGAGGGTCTGCTTGCGGATGTACCCCTGGGGTACCTGGTCGTAATAGGATTTGGAGACCTCAATATAATAGCCAAAGACCTTGTTGAAGCCCACCTTCAGGGACTTGATGCCGGTCTTCTCCTTCTCCGCCGCCTCCAGCTTGGCGATGACCCCCTTGGTGTCCGTCAAAATGGCCCGGAGCTGATCCACATCGGGGTGGTAGCCCGGGCGGATGAGGCCGCCCTCCCGAACCGAGAAGGGGGGCTCGTCCACAATGCCCCGGGCGATGAGGCCGGTGAGCTCCGGCAGCCCGTCCAGCTGGGCCCGCAGCCGGGCCAGCAGGGAGGGGGCCTGCTGGGGCAGGTGGTCCTGGAGCAGGGGCAGCCGGTCCAGACCCGCGGCCAGGGCCACCAAGTCCCGGGCCCCGGCGGTGCCGTAGACGATGCGGGAGATCAGACGCTCCAGGTCCGTGATCTCCCGCAGCACCTGGACCAGCTCCTCCCGCTCCACAGCGTTGTCCACCAGCCAGCCCACCGCCTCCAGCCGGCGGGAGATGGCCACCGGGTCCAGCAGAGGGCGCTCCAGCCAGCTGCGGAGGAGCCGCCCACCCATGGCAGTCTTCGTCTTGTCCAGCACCCAGAGCAGGGAGCCCTTTTTCTCCTTGCCCCGGAGGGTTTCGGTGAGCTCCAGGTTCCGCCGGGCCACCGGGTCCAGCTCCAAAAAGCGGCCGGTGGAGTAGTATCGGAGGGTCCGCAGGTAGGACAGGTCGGTCTTTTGGGTTTCGTACAGATAGGAGAGCAGTCCCCCCGCCGCCTGTATGGCGGCCTCGGCCTCCGGCGGGACCTGGTCCAGCCCCGCGGCGAACTGTCTCTCCACCCGCTGCCGGGCCTCCGCCAGGGCAAACCGCTCCTCCCCGGCCTGCTCCACCCGGCAGGGGAGCTTCCCGGACAGGTGGTCCAGCAGCCCCTTATCCCGGGCCCCGGGGGAGAGGATGACCTCCCGGGGGGCAAACCGGGCCAGTTCATTGACCGCGTGGTCCACCCAGCCCTCCGGGGCAAAGAAGGTGAGGAAGACCTCCCCGTGGAGATATCCCCAAAGCACAGCCCCGTCCCCTGCACCCCCCCACATAGAGGGAGGCCAGGAAGTTGTTTCTTCCCTCCTCCAGCATGTTCTCCTCTATGAGGGTGCCGGGGGTGACCACCCGGATGATCTCCCGGTCCACCAGGCCCTTGGCCAGGGCGGGGTCCTCCGTCTGCTCACAGATGGCCACCTTGTAGCCCTTGGCGATGAGGCGGGCAATGTATGCCTCGGCGGGTGGTAGGGCACCCCGCACATGGGGTGCGCTCCTCGGGGGCTTGTTCCGGTCCCGGGTGGTGAGGGTGAGGTTCAGCTCCGCCGCGGCGGTTTTGGCATCCTCGTCAAACATCTCATAGAAATCCCCCAGACGGAAGAAGAGGAGGCAGTCGGGGTGCTGGTCCTTGATGGCCAGGTACTGTCGTTTCATGGGGGTGAGTTCTGCCATAGTATCACACTTTCTTGATCCTTCAGATTCTGTCTGGGGTTTTTCCCGCACTGGCGGGGCGTTTTTTCAGCGCTGTTGGAACGGGCGGGAACTTGGCCCTCCCGGGCGGGGTACCCTTGTGGTTTTGTCCCCACGCCGTTGGAACGGCAGGGAACCTTGGCCTGCCCGGCCGGGGCCCCATTTCTTGGGAAGAAATGGGGGAAAGAACCCCAGAGGGAAGAGGTTCTTCCCTCTGGACTCCCCTTCTCTGGTGGGGTTGTGTGGGGGGAAGTTGTACTTCTCGCTGGTTACCTGGCCTGCGGCCCTCACATTGAAAGGCCCGTAACGGCCCGCCCACCGGCTGGGCGGGCTGGGGACGTGGCGGGGTACCCCCTTTGGGAGAAGGCAGAGAGGAACCGTTCTGGTTTCCCACTTTTCCTCCCGTCAATAAACCACTTCTCCCGCCCGCCCGAGCTGGTGGGCGGGCCATGAGGCGTTGGTCTTTGAGGCCGCAGGCCAGGCCCCTACCAGACCAATCACCTTCCCCGTTCCTCCCACCAGAAAATGGGGTTCCAAGGGGAAGGAACCTCCTTCCCCTTGGTGTTCTTTCCCTATTTCTTCCAAGAAATAGGGCCCCGCCCGGGAGGGCCAAGTTCCCGCCCGTTCCAACGGCGTGGGGAGACACTCCCTCACCCCTCCACCACGTCTCCAAACAGAGCCCAGGTAGAGGCCTCCGTAATCCGCGCGTTCTGCCAGGTCCCGATACACCCGGGTCCCCGCCAGATGGACCAGCCGCCCCCCGTCCGTCCGGGCGGTGAGGCGTCCGTCGGTCCCCTGGCCGTCCACCAGACAGCGGTAAATGCCCCCCACGTACCTCTGATGCTTTTCCCAGGAAATTTCATTCTGCCGCTGGAGCAGCCGCTGGAAATTAGCGCTCTTCTGCTCCTTGGGCATGGGGTCGGGCATCCTCTCCGCCGGGGTGCCCCGGCGGGGGGAAAAGAGGAAGGTGAACAGGGCGTCATACCGGACGGTCTCAATGAGGCTCAACGTCTGCTCAAACTCCTCCTGGGTTTCCCCGGGAAATCCCACAATCACATCGGAGGTGAGGACGATCTCTGGAATTCGGGCCCGGAGCTCGTCCACCAGGGAGAGGTAGTGCTCCCGGGTATACCCCCGGTGCATGGCCTGGAGCACCCGGCTGCTGCCCGACTGGAAGGGGAGGTGGAGCACCGGGGCCACCTTTTCACAGGCGGCCATGGTGTCAAAAAGCCGCGCCCCCGGCGTCCTTGGGGTGGCTGGTCATAAACCGGATGAGAAACTCCCCGGGGATGGCGTTCACCTGCTCCAGCAGCCAGGCAAAGTCCACCCCCAGTCCCAGGTCCTTGCCGTAGGAGTTGACATTCTGCCCCAGCAGGGTGATGTCCTGGTACCCCGCCTGGGCCAGCTCACGGACCTCCGCCAGGATGTCCTCCGGCCGGCGGCTGCGCTCCCGGCCCCGGACGTAGGGGACGATGCAGTAGGTACAGAAGTTGTTGCAGCCGTACATGATGGACACCCAGGCCTTCTGCCGGTTCTGCCGGACCACCGGGATGCCCTCGGCCACTGCCCCGGGCACATCCTCGGTGGCAAAGACCCGCTTGCCGCTGGTGAGCCGGTCCAGCAGCAGCTGGGGAAACTGCCACAGCAGCTGGGGGCCAAAGACCAGGTCCACATGGGGAAAGGACTGGCGCAGCCGCTGGGCCACATGGTCCTGCCGGGCCATGCAGCCGCACAGACAGATCACCTGCTCCGGATGGCGGCGCTTGGTATGGCTCAATGCACCCAGGTTGCCAAACACCCGCTGCTCGGCATGCTCCCGGATGGCGCAGGTGTTCAGCAATACCAGGTCCGCCCCCTGCTCCGTGGGGGAGAAGGCGTAGCCCATCCGGGCCAGGTACCCCCGCAGACGCTCGGAGTCCGCTTCATTCTGCTGACATCCATAGGTGTCTACATAGGCCAGTTTCTGGCCGGGGCGCTGGTCCAGCAGGGCACGAATCTGGTCACACAGGGCCAGCTGGCGGGCGATCTCCGCCGGGGCAATGGTCAGGGTCTGTCTCAAGATGGATTCCTCCGGGTAGTTGGATTTGGGGATAGGGGATACTTACTTATAAAAATACAGTGTGTAGTATAGCACAATTCGACGGATTTTTCAAGGAAAACAGCCCCTTCCCCGGGAGAATCAAACATCTTCCAGGGGATGACAAAAACAGCGGGCAGGGGGTACGTCCTGCCCGCTGTTTTCGCGGTTGTCTCTATGGCCCCGGCCCGGGCCGGAGGCCCTTGGTTCAGGGCATCGGGATTTCGACGCCGCCCACCACAAAGGCGGCAATCTCCTCCACAGGGATGGTTTGCGCGAAGGTTCCGCCCCGGGTGCAGACCTCCTTGCCATCCTGGGGCGCCATACTGCCGCCGGTGCTGCCGGTGCCGTCGGAGAGGGAGAGCACCGTACCGTCGGTCCGCTTGAGCCCATGGGGCAGGTCAAACCTGGCCCACTGTTCCTCCTGGGCCTGGGTCATCTGACCGGTGCCGGAGGCCACAGGCTCCGCCTGCTGGTCCACGGTGTACCGCAGATAGTAGCCGATGGGGGAGACCACCAGGGCGTCGATGGTGGCGGTCATTCCGTTCCACTCCAGGGTCTGACCCACCGGCAGCCGCACCGACAGGTCCCCCGCCTTCAGCTGGAACTTCAGGTTCCAGGTCCCCTCCGCCAGGACCTGGGACGCGGTCTCCCGATCGCCCACGGTACGCAGGTCCTGGAGGGTGATCTTCACCGTGCCGCCGGCCTGGGCCTGTTCATGGTAAGACATGGTCTCCACATACTGGATGGCGGCATCGGTGGGGTCGGCGTCATAGAAATAGCTGCTGCCGTGGGCCCCGGTGGTGTTCCGGCCAATGGTGCTGTCCGCGCTGTCCCAGGTCAGGTTCAGCCTGCCCTCCCCTTGGGGAATCTCCTCCACGGAGAAGGCGGTCCCGTCCTCCCGGGCGATGGAATAGGTCATCAGATAGTTGTAGCCATCAAACAGGATGGCGTCCGCGGTGACGGTCACGCCATTATCCGTGTCGCTCGCGCCGATGGGATAGCCGATCTGGTCCATCACCTGGGTGTCCGCCGTGGGGCCGAAGACGCCGGCAAAGGCCTGGGCTACGGTTTTCAGCCCCCTGTGGCCCCGGCCCCCACCGCCAGCACCAGGGCCGCGGCCACTGCCACCGCCGCGATCCGGGGCTTCCAATGGGTCCGGCGGGCCGGGCCGGGCTCCGCCTGCCGCGCCAGGCTTTGGCGCAGGTTTCTGGTCATCCGTGCCTTGGCAACCTGGGAAAAGCAGAGCTCGTCCATCGCCTGGCGGTAGTCCGCTTCTTCACGATATTTCATGTGCATAGTCGTCTCCTTTCAGCAGTGCCCGCAGCTTGCTCCGGCCGCGGCTCAGGTAGGTGTTCACCGACGCCTCACTCTGGCCCAGCAGCCCGCCGATCTCCCGGGCAGAATAGCCTTCATAATAATACAGATAGATCACCTGCCGGTATTTCACCGGCAGGGCCATGACCGCCTCCAGCACGTAGGACGCCGGTGCCTCCGGGGCGGGGGGCTCCGCCACCAGCTCCAGCCCCACGGTCCGCTGCCGGTGGGCGCTGCGCAGCAGGTCCTTGCACGCATTCACTGCGGTGCGGATGATCCACGCCTTCTCATGGTCCCGGCTCTCAAAGACCTGCCCGCTGGTCAGGCACTTGAGAAAGACGGTCTGGCAGATGTCCTCCGCGTCCTGAGCCGAGTGCAAATAGGTGTAAGAAAGCCGCAGGATCAGGTCGGAATAGGCGTTCACCAGCCGTTCGGCCTGCTCCTCGTCCACTTGTCTCACGGTCCTCATCTCCTTTCCAAACCAGCCCGTCGGCTGTGTCAGCAACGTCGCTTCACCTACAATACGAATGAAGGGCGGGAAACCTGACAGGTTAATTCAAAAATTTTTTCGAAACATCCGCGGCCGCTCTCCGCCCGGCGGACTGGCAAAAAAAGCGCCGCGGCAGAAGCTTTTTCTGCCGCGGCGGGAAGGAAAGATGATTCATTGTTTTCAGGGGATTTTCTGGTTCCGGCTTCTCGTGGTTCAGCCTTTTTCCCTCTTCCTACGAAATCGCCTCCCCGCCCACGGTATAGCCGTCCCAGTGGCCGGATGGGTTCTGGCGGGCGGTGCAGTGGGTGAACCAGTAGGCGCCGGTGCCGCTTCTCCATTTCTGGGCGGTGAAGGTGAGCGCCCCGGAAGGGTTCTCCTCCGCAAGGGAGAGGAAGAGGCCGTCGTCCCACTCCACTCGCTCTCGGTCGATGTATCCCTGGTCCGCCAGGGCCTCCCAGGTGCCGGTCAGAACAGGGCAGTCCCGCTGCCAGCTCAGGGCCACCCCCACCGCTCCCTGTTCGGCGGGGGACAGGCGGGTTTGAGAGAGGTCCAGGCCCAGCTGCGCCACCCCGCCGTTGAGGGCGGGGTCCGTCGCCCACAGGTCCTCCAGCACCTGAAGGTACAAGGCGCACAGGTCGTCAAAGCCCGACGCCTCCACCAGGATACCGGTTACCTCCCCAGCCGGGCGGGGAAGGTCTCCTCCACAGTGCCGCCATACCCCACCTGAATCCGGTCCCCGGACGGATGGCGCCTTGGTCCGGGTCCTGGTAGGCCACGGGGCACTGGCCCAGGGAGACCGCATAGACATCACTTTCCCCCCCCCTCCTCCAGGCTGGCCACCAGAAGCTGCGCCCCTCCACCGCCGCCACCCGGCCGGTGAGGCAGGCCTCGGACGCCGGCAGGCGGGGTTCTCCTTGTCCGGCGCTTCCCCGCAGGCGGCCAGCAGGCCCAAAAGCAGGAACAGGGTCAGCCCCAGCAAACAGGATCGTCTCATGGGAAATTCCTCCTTTCCACGCCGCGTTTCATATACAATAACGGGTAGGGATTTCCTTGTTCGTCCCGCTCTGTTCTTTTTATAAACTGTAAATCCCATATGTTCATAGAAACCTTTCGCGAGAGGGTTTTGTTCGTTCACCGCCAAATCATGGACGGAATATTGCTCGATTCCGTATTGAAGCAGCGCCTTTCCAGCCCCTTTCCCCCTTTCCTCGTCCGCAACGAAAAGCATTTCCAGGTGTTGTTCTGCAATTCCCATAAAGCCAATGGGACCTTGATTTTCATGGTTTAGAACGAGTAAATGCGGTACTTCGCTCAGGGCTTGCGGCACATACTTTTTATGTTTTCTATTTCATTTTCTGATAGAAACAGGTGGGTCGCTCTCACGGAACTCTCCCATACTTCCAGTAATTGTTTGATCAGCAATGGCGTTCTGTCTGCTACCTCAATCACTTTCATCTTAACTCCGTCCTCCGTAAACAACAGTTTGTTTTTAATCGCATGATAGCATGATGCTTCCATCCTGTCATCTTTTTTCTGCTTTTGTGACAAAGCAAATTCCAACACGTTTTAAGGGAAACAAGCGGAAATGAAATACTGTATTGTAGGAAAGAAAACATGGGGTTTGTTCATAAGACGTCGCCGGTGGTCCCTTGGTTCCCCCACCCGGCCAGATTTCAGGGGCAGGCCCTGGGGAAAACAGGCCGGGGCGGGGGAGAGAACGTTGACTATTTCCCTGGCCACGTGCTATACTAAGATATTGTATCCCATGTTTGCCATTCCAAAAACCAAAGAGAAGGAGAACCCTTATGCGCGCAGTGGTAACCAGAGTATCCTCCGCCTCTGTCTCCATTGACGGGGCCACCGTGGGGGCCATCGGCACCGGCTTTCTGGTGCTGCTGGGCATCGGCCCCAACGACACCCAGGCCCAGGCGGAAAAGCTGGCCGATAAAATCTGCGGCCTGCGGGTCTTTGCCGACGAGGCAGGGAAGATGAATTTGAACCTGGCCGCCGTGGGCGGGGCCCTGCTGGTGGTCTCCCAGTTCACCCTGTACGCCGATATCAAGAGCCGCCGGCCCGGGTTCACCAAGGCCGCCCCCGGCGGTGGCCATTCCCCTGTATGAGACCTTTCTGGACCTGTGCCGGGCACGGGGCTTCCAGGTGGAGCACGGGGCGTTCGGCGCGGACATGGCGGTGCAGTCGGTGAACGACGGCCCCGTCACCATCTGGATGGACACCGAGACCCTGTGACGCCGGCCCCATGGGCCCGGCTCTGTTTTTATCAATTCTTCCCCCTTGGGGGACAACGAGGTGACTTATGCTGCAAATCAAACGTATGCCCGTGGGCCAGATCGGCACCAACTGCTATCTGCTGGAGGACACCGACGCCAAGCTCTGCGCCGTCATTGATCCCGGCGACCAGCCGGAGGACATTGACCGGGAGATCCGCAAGGCGGGCCTCACCCTCACCATGATTCTCATCACCCACGGCCACTTTGACCACGTGCTGGGGGTCCCCGGCCTGCTGGAGAAGTGGCCGGGCATCCCCTGTCTACGTCCACGAGAAGGAGGTCAACTGGGCCGGGGCAGGGGACCAGTACATGCTCCTGGCCCCGGTGGAGGGCATCCACACCGTGAAGGAGGGCGACACCATCCCCTTCGGCGGCGCCACCATTCAGGTGCTCCACACCCCCGGCCACTCCCCCGGGTCGGTGACTTACCGGGTGGGGGACGTCCTCTTCTGCGGGGACACCCTCTTTGCCGGCTCCTGTGGGCGCACAGACTTTGTGGGGGAGCTATCCCCAGATTCTGAAGTCCCTGAAGCGGCTGGTCTCCCTGGAGGGCAACCTCCGGGTGTGCCCCGGCCATGAGGGGACCTCCAGCCTGGACGTGGAGCGGGCCCACAACCCCTTTGTCCGGGAAGCCCTGCGATGAACCTGTTCTTTGCCGGCCACCAGGAGAAATACGCGGTGGAGCAGACCCTGCTCACCCTCTTTCCCCAGGAGCGGCCGGTCTATCCAGATACGCCCCGGGGGAGACAACGAACTGGTGCTCTCCTTTTCCCGGGAAGCCAGTGGTGCACCGCCCGGGCGGTGCTGCGCCGGGGGGAAGACCTACGTCCGCCAGTGCCGGGTGGCTGCCGCCGAACTTCCGGCGGAGGACCCAGTGGTATCCACCCGGCTCACCCGCCGGACCCTCCAGCGGGCCTTTTACCTGGCCGCGGTGGACTGCCTGGGGACAGAGCCCCCTGGGGGATGCTCTCCGGGGTCCGCCCGGTGAAGCTCCCCCCACCCGGGCCATGGAGGCCGGGGCCTCTCCCCGCCAGGCGGAGGCTATGCTGCGGGACCGGTACCGGGTCTCCCCCTGCGCCGGCAGCTGGCCATGGACTGCGCCCAGGCCAGCCTGGCGGTGAAACGGGACCTGAAGCCCCAGGAGATCTCCCTGTATGTGGGCATTCCCTTTTGTCCCACCCGGTGCGCCTACTGCTCCTTCATCTCCGCCTCGGGGTCAGCCAACCGGCTGATCCCCGACTACCTGGATGCCCTGCTGGCGGAGATTGACGCCGCCGGCGCTGCGGCCCGGCGGGCGGGGAAGACCGTCCGGTCGGTCTATCTGGGCGGGGGGACCCCCACCACCCTGGAGGCCCCTCAGCTGGCCGAGCTGCTGGACCGGCTCCGCCGGGCTTTCCAGCTGGCGCCGGGCACGGAGTGCACCGTGGAGGCCGGCCGGCCGGACACCATCACCCGGGAAAAGCTCATCGCCATCCGGGAAGGCGGCGGCAACCGGATCTCCGTCAACCCCCAGACCATGTCCGACCCTGTCCTGGCAGCCATCGGCCGCAGCCACCGGGCCCAGGATATCCGCCGGGCCTATGCCCTGGCCCGGGAGACCGGTGTGGGGGCGGTCAACATGGACCTGATCGCCGGCCTGCCGGCGGACACCCCGGCGGGATTCCGCCGGACGGTGGAGGAGGTCCTGGCCATGGCCCCGGAAAACATCACCGTGCACACCCTGGCCCTAAAAAGGGGGCCCGCCTGCGTCAGGAGGAGACCCCCTGCCCTCTGGGACAGATGTGGCCGCCATGCTGGACTTCGCCTGGGCGGCCCTGCGCCAGGCCGGTTATCTGCCCTACTATTTGTACCGGCAGAAATTCATGTCGGGGTCCTTTGAAAACGTGGGCTGGTGCAAACCTGGCTTCGTCAATGTCTATAACATCTGTATGATGGAGGAACTCCACACCGTGCTCTCCCTGGGCGCGGGAGGCGTCACCAAGCTGGTGAAGGGCGGCGTGGTCCGCCGGCGGGCCAACCCCAAATATCCCCAGGAGTACCTGCGGAACATGGGCGCCATTCAGGCGGAAAAGGCCGCCTTTTCCTGGTAAGACCCCATCAAACCGGCAACTTTTTTTCCTGTTTTCCACGTTTTGTGACTTTGTTCCTTGACGTGCCTGGAAGGAGGCATTAAAATGTCCTATCAGCTGCAAGAGATCAACCGCCGCATCGACCAGGATGTGAAGGGGTTTTTGGAGGAATGCGACGCCCAGTACGCCCAGAAGGTCAGCCAGGCCGCCGACGCCATTTTGACCAACCTCCCCACAGCCCCATCGTGCTTCTGTCCGGCCCCTCCGGCTCGGGCAAGACCACCACGGCCATGAAGATTGAGGAGGAGCTGGAAAAGCGGGGGGGGCCTTCCCACACCATCTCCATGGACAACTACTTCAAGACCCTGAACCCCAAAACCGCTCCCCGGACGGCCGACGGGCTGGTAGACTTTGAGTCCCCCAAGTGCATGGATATGGACCTGCTCAATTCCCACTTTGCCAAGCTCTCCAAGGGGAGACCATTGTGGTGCCCAAGTTTGAGTTTGCCCGCCAGATGCGCAATGACCACCTGGGGACTCCTCTCCGCCTGAAGAAAAATGAAATCGCCATCTTCGAGGGCATTCACGCCCTCAACGACGACTGCGCCGGACGAAACCCCGCCGCCACCTGCCTGTATATCTCCGCCCGCTCCAACATCCTGGAGGGGGAGCAGCTGCGCTTCAAGGGCACCTGGATGCGCCTGGTCCGCCGTGCGGTGCGGGACTATAGCTTCCGGGGGGCCGGGGTGGCCGACACCCTGAAGCTGTGGGCCAATGTGCGGCCGGGGGGAGAAGCTGTACATCTCTCCCTTCAAGCACCGTGCCAACTACATCTTTGACTCCTCTCTGCCCTATGAGGTGTCGGTGATGAAGCACTACGCCATGCCCCTGCTGGAGGCCGTGCCCCAGGAGAACGCCCGGCGGCGGGAGCTGCTGGACCTGATTCACGGCTTTGAACATTTCCTGCCGATTGACCCCGCCCTGGTGCCCCGGCTTCTTTACTCCGGGAGTTCATCTGCGGCGGCATCTACGACTATACCTGAGCGCACCCCGGGCGGCCGACGCCCGTTTATATCAACATCCAAAGGAAAGGAAGTCTTTCTATCATGTCTGAAGAATGTACCCATGACTGCAGCACCTGCGGCTCCAGCTGTGAGCACGTGGACGCCAAAGACCTCATTGCACCGCTGAACAAGGACTCTTCCATCAAGCACGTCTACGCCATCATGTCCGGCAAGGGCGGCGTGGGCAAGAGCTCCACCACCGCCTCCCTGGCCACCGCCATGGCCAAGCGGGGTTATAAAGTGGGCATCATGGACGCCGACATTACCGGCCCCTCCATCCCCACCGCCTTCGGCCTGGACACCCGCGCCGTAGGGGACGGGGAGAGCATCTTCCCGAACTCACCCCCGGGGGCATCAAGATCATCTCCCTGAACCTGCTGCTGGAGAACAAGGGAGACCCGGTGGTCTGGCGGGGCAGCCTGCTGGGCGGCGTGGTCAAGCAGTTCTGGACCGACGTGATCTGGGGCGAGCTGGATTATCTGTTCATTGACATGCCCCCGGAACGGGCGATGTGCCCCTGACCGTCTTCCAGTCCATCCCCGTGGACGGGATCGTGGTGGTCACCTCTCCCCAGGACCTGGTCTCCCTCATCGTCACCAAGGCGGTCCGCATGGCCGAGATGATGAACAAGCCCATCCTGGGCGTGGTGGAGAATTACAGCTATTTCCAGTGCCCCAACTGCGGGGAGAAGCACTATATCTTCGGCAAGAGCAACTTAGAGCAGGTGGCCGCCGAGCTGCAGGTCAAGGTGCTGGCCCAGATCCCCATGGACCCCGCCATGGCCGCCGCCATGGACCAGGGCGCCATGGAGACCATGGAGCACAACTACCTGGAGCCTGTGGCTGACGCCATTCTGGCCCACGAGCAAGGATAAGCAGACAACCGCGCCGGCGGGGTGAGAAAACTCGCCCCGCCGGCGTTTTTACAGAAAGAGAGGACCGCCTATGAAACTGATTTCCTGGAATGTGAACGGCCTGCGGGCCTGCCTGAAAAAAAGACTTTATGGCCTCCTTTACAGCCCTGGACGCGGATATCCTCTGCCTGCAGGAGACCAAGCTCCAGCACCACGCAGGGCAGGTGGAGCTGGAACTGCCGGGGTATCACCAGTTTTGGAACAGCGCCGAGAAAAAGGGCTATTCCGGGGTGGCGGTCTTTACCAGAGCCGAGCCCCTGTCGGTGACCTATGGCCTGGGACTGGAGGAGCACGACCACGAGGGCCGGGTCATCACCGCGGAGTTCGACGGCTTCTTCCTGGTCTGCTGCTATACCCCTAACTCTCAGGACGGGCTGAAGCGGCTGGACTACCGGATGACCTGGGAGGACGCCTTCCGGGCCTATCTCAAGGGTCTGGACGAGAAAAAAGCCGGTCATCCTCTGCGGCGATCTGAATGTGGCCCATCAGGAGATGGACCTGAAAAATCCCAAGACCAACCGGAACAACGCCGGCTTCAGCGACCAGGAGCGGGACAAGATGACCGGGCTGCTCTCCAGCGGCTTTACCGACACCTTCCGAGCCAAGTATCCTGACGCAGAGGGGGCCTACTCCTGGTGGAGCTACCGCTTCCACGCACGGGAGAAGAACGCCGGGTGGCGCATCGACTACTTCATCGTCTCCGACCGCCTGATGCCCCAGGTGCGGGAGGCCGCCATCCACAGCGAGATCTACGGCAGTGACCACTGCCCGGTGGCGCTGGTGCTGGACCTATAAATTTTATATGGATAGAAAGCGGGAACCGGCGCATGCCGGTTCCGTTTTTCGTCACCGTATTAAAACAAAAACCAAGTAATCTCTTGGGACAGGACAGAAAAGGGAGCGATCAACGTCATCTGAACCACACTCCACTCTTGTCCCCATAGGAGCAGGCAGGTTGCGGCAACCGGCAAACACCCCAAAACCAGATCCCGGACCCGCCAGCGTTTTTTGACCACACAGCGAATCATATACACCAGGCACAAGAGACCAAAGATACCACTTAAAATCCATAGAATCGCAAAAAACAAATTCATGCCATGGTATACATTATCCTGGTAATATCTCCTTCCATCAAAAACACAGCACTGATGCACACGAGTAAACCGAAACAAGATAGCAGGTAACCTTTTTGTGGCAGGGTCATGGTTTGCACCGCCTTTCACGCTTATTGAAAAAGTAAACATCTATTTTTGTCTTTTCCCTCTCAATCCTATTAGATTTTTTCCCAAAATGCAACACATTCTCTCGCTTTTTCCTGCTGTATCTCTATGATCTGGACTCCATTCAGACTCCCTTCTATCTTATTTATGTCTTGCCAACGACAATTTTTGCCGTCCCATCAAAAATTTTTTATTTTTTTCTGCCTGCCGCCCTTTCTCCCATGAATACGAAAATTCTGTCCAATGAAAAAGCCCCTTTATCGGTGTTGGAGAACCTGGAAGAAGCCATAAAAACACCGGGGCGCACAAAAAACTTGCGCGCCCCGGTGTGTCTCTTCTTATGGTGTTTTGGGTCGTGTCACGTGGTCAAAAAAACAGCGATACATAGAACATGAGCTGCTCTAACTGCGCCTGGAATAATCGTTCTGCCCCTAAAAGCACCAGAAATACCGGCACTGCTGTGGCTGCTGACAGAGTAAAACGCTTTTTCCTTGGGAATGGGACTTTCTCTTTTCCCCGCGCTTCCAGACGTGCCCCTACAATAAATTGCAGCAGACAAAAGACCAGGCAGGGAATGGCACACAAGATGCCATAGTATTGTACATGGTAATTAAACCACCAAGAACTCAACCGGGGTTCCGGCGGGAACATAGAGAGGACGTGAAAGAAAAGATAGCTGATGGCGATGCCGTTCTTTACAAGGTCCATTATTCGGTAAAGGGTCATACTAACACCTCTTACATCACTTTACTCCACTAAAATCACTTTGTTAACAAATCCTATGAGCCTCAAATTGGAGCTCTGATCTTACGCCTCCCTTCAAATGAAAGAACGAATACCATTGAATCTTGTTACATACGCTCTGTAACCACTTGTGAATGCTGACTCATGATAATTCTGCTAAACTGGACGCAGAAGGGAACCACACTGCGGTTCCCCCTTTCATGCCCCTTTCTTGTACCCGGGGAAGCCAAAGCGGTCACAGCCAGTTCTTCTTCTTAAAATGCCGCAGCAGCGCCACCACGATGACCACACTGACCACGATGGCCACCGGATAGCCGTATTTCCAGGTGAGCTCCGGCATGCCCACAAAATTCATGCCATACCAGCCGGTGAGCAGGGTAAGGGGAGAAAGACCACGGTCACCACGGTAAAGAGCTTCATCAGCTGATTCTGCTGGATGGCCAGTTGGGACTGGTAGGCCTCCCGCATCTGACTGATGATGTCCTGGAGCTTGCGCACCGCCCCCAGGTAACGGTCCATTCGGCTGCCCAGAATCACCATGCGTCGGCGGACCGGCCGGGTGAGAAGCTGGTTCTCATTGGCCGCCAGCTCGTCCAAAAGGGCGGAGAGCTGCTCATAGTATCGTTTTAGCCGGAGCAGCTCCCGCCGCCAAGCGATGATCCGGTGGAGGACATCCTTTTCGTGGCCTGGGTCCCGGAGAGGATATGGGCCTCGGCCTCGTTCACTTCCCCCTCGAACCGGTCCAGATAATCCATATCCCCTTCAGCAGGCGCAGAAAAAACCGGGACAGCGCCTGTTCCGCCGGGAGGTCTCCTCCCTCCTGCTCCACAATCTCCCCCAGAATCCCTGGACACAGGTCTCCGCCGGCTGGCTTTCACAGAAGAAAAAAGTGCCTCTTGGGTCACATAGACCAAAATTTTGGCCGTTTCGGTCCGGTCGCTGTGGATGTCATACCAGTCAAAGGCCAGCAGATCAAAATCTTCAAAACTCTCAAAGCTCTCGCTCTGCCCCTCGTGGAGATAGTGCAGCCGCTTTGGGTCCAAATAGGGCGCCGCCTCCTCCATGCGGTGGAAGGGGAGTACCAGATGGGTCATGGGAAATCCCTCTTTTCTTAGATTGTGCCTTCATTATACCCCATCCAGAGACATAAGAAAATATAAAAAGCCGGGACACACAGCTTCTTGTGTGTCCCGGCTTGGTTTCTTTCCAGCCGTCTGTTCAAAACTCTTGGTATGATGGGCAAGCAGCCTCCGCCGTTATTCCTCTTCGGCAGGTTCTTCCTCCACCCGTGTCACCGCAATGGACAGGTCGTCCAGCTGCTTGTCGTCCACTACGTCGGGGCAGGCCATCATCAGGTCAGAGGCGTTCTGCACCTTGGGGAAGGCGATGACGTCACGGATGGAGGGGGCCCCGGTCATGAGCATCACCAGCCGGTCCAGGCCGTAGGCCAGGCCGCCGTGGGGGGGGCGCGCCGTACTGGAAGGCGTTCACCAGGTGGCCGAACCGCTCCTGGATGTCCTCGTCAGAGATTCCCAGGGCCTCAAAGGCCTTCTCCTGCATCTCCGGCGTGTTGATCCGGATGGAGCCGCCCCCAGCTCGACGCCGTTCAGCACGATGTCGTAGGCCCGGGCGCGGCAGTTGGCCTTGTCGGTGAGGATCTTGTCCTCGTCCTCCACCATGGGGGCGGTGAAGGGGTGGTGCATGGCCTGGTAGCGGCCCTCCTCCTCAGACCACTCGAACATGGGGAACTGGGTCACCCACAGGAAGCGGAAGTCCTTGGGGTCCAGGATATTCAGCTGCTTGGCGCACTCCAGGCGCAGAGCGCCCAGGGCGGCGAAGACCACCTCATCCTTGGTGTCCCCACGATGAGGATCAGGTCGCCATCCTTGGCGCCGGCCCGGTCCAGAATGGCCTTGTTCTCCTCCTCAGTGAGGAACTTCTGGTAGGAGGAGGTCACCTTGCCGTCCAGCAGACGGGCCCAGGCCAGGCCCTTGGCCTGATAGGTTTTGACAAACTCCCCCAGCTTGTCGATCTTCTTCCGGGGAAGTCCTTGGCGTGGCCATCCACATTGATGAGGCGGACCGAGCCGCCCCCTTTACTGCGTCGGCAAAGACCCCAAAGCCGCAGTCCTTCACCAGGTCGGAGATGTCCTTGAGCTCAAAGCCAAAGCGCAGGTCGGGCTTGTCCGAGCCGAACCGGTCCATGGCCTCCCGCCAGGGCATCCGCGGGAAGGGGGTCTGCACCTCCACGCCCAGCACTTCCTGGAACACCCGCTGCAGGAAGCCCTCCTGGATGGTCTGGATCTGTTCCTCATCCAGGAAGGACATCTCCAGGTCGATCTGGGTAAACTCCGGCTGCCGGTCGGCCCGCAGGTCCTCATCCCGGAAGCACCGGGCGATTTGCAGATAGCGGTCGAAGCCGGCCAGCATGGTCATCTGCTTGTACTGCTGGGGGGACTGGGGCAGGGCGTAAAACTTGCCGGGATGGACCCGGGAGGGCACCAGATAGTCCCGCGCGCCCTCCGGCGTGGACTTGGTGAGAATGGGGGTCTCGATCTCCAAAAAGCCCTGCTCGTCAAAGTAGTCCCGGCAGATCTTGACAATTTTGTGCCGCAGGGCAATGGTCCGCTGCATATCCGGGCGGCGCAGGTCCAGATAGCGATACTTCAGGCGGACCGCGTCCCGTACATCGGAGTGCTCCACAATCTCAAAAGGCGGGGTGGCCGCCTTGGCCAGCAGACGGAGTTCGGTGACCTTCACCTCGATGTCCCCGGTGGGCAGCTCGGGATTCTTGGACTCCCGCTCCCGGACCAGCCCCTTGGCGGCGATGACATACTCCCCCCGGAGGGAAGCGGCCTTTTCAAACAGGTCCCGGGGGTGCTGTCATCAAAGGCCAGCTGGAGCAGGCCGGTGCGGTCCCGCAGATCCACGAAAATCAGGCTGCCCAGGTCCCGCTGCCGCTGTACCCAGCCGCAGACCGAGATCTCCTGGCCCACGTTGGCGGCGGTAAAGGTGCCGCAGTAGTCGGTGCGGCGGAAATGTTGTAAATTGTCCATGGTTCGTTCACTCCAATGTCGTGTAATTTGTACCTGGGCGCTCCCTGTCCGGCAGAGGACCGAACCCACAGCGGGCAGCGCCCAGAACGCTCTGCTTGGTATCCTTTTTTCCTTTGGGGCACCACAGGCCGCCCCTTTGCCGGCAGGGGAGGCAAGCCCTCACTCCTGCCGGGCATCCTGTTCAGTGTACTCCTGTTCCAGCAGGAAGTCCAGCACCGATTGCTGAAAGGCCTGACTGTCGGTCACCTGGAAGGAGCGGCCCCGGTTCCCTTCCGCCCCGGCGGCCAGGTCAATGGCCTTGTCCCCCGTCAGGGAATAGCGGAATACCGCCTCCGGCTGGGAAATGGTGATCTGGACGGTGTAGTCCAGGGTCACATTCCGGCTGCTCCCTCCAAGTAGTAGGGGCAGTACCATTTGGAAGAGAGCAGGGAGAGCAGTTCCTCCCAGGCCGGGTCATCAGGCGAAAGGGAGAGGGTTCTGCCCCTCTCGGCCTCCCCGCCGAAGGCGGTCAAGTCCACCTGCACTCCGGTGACTGCGTCGGGGTCAAAGCCGCTGCCCAGGGCGCTGCTGAGAGGCCGGGGAAAGAAAAAATACACCGCAACGGCCAAAATGACCACCAGCTCCACCAGGGCGATTTTATGTTTTCGAGATAGTTTTTTCATGACACCGTCATAGGTTCCTCCTGTTCCACAGGGTTTTTCTGGGTATAGGGCTGGGCTAAGAGCAGATCCAACAGTTCCTGCTGAAAGGCCTGCTCCACCCGGTAGCTTCTGCCCTCTCCATCCAGCCGGGACAGCACCGCCTCCCGATTTCCGCTGAAATAGAAGAAGGAGGCGGGATAGCCCGTCCCCCCTTCCTTTTCAAACACAAGGAAACCGGCGATATAGTAGTCCAGCGGAACGCTCTTTCCCGTTATCGCTCCCCAGTGGTAGATGGGACGATACCGCTGGCCGTTCAGGATGGACAGGGCTTCCTCCAGCGCCGGGTCACCGGCGGAGAGGACGACTGCCCGGGACCGGTCCGGGTCCGCCACATCGTTCAGCGTAACCTGCATCTCCCAAATCTGGCTGGGATCATAGCCCTCTCCCACCGTCTGGGCAAAGGTTCTGGGCCAGAATGCCCAGGCCAAAAGCCCGACTGCCAGGGCCACCCCTCCAAGGGCAAGCCACCTTTTCTGTTTCTTCGTCATTGTGTCCTCCTCTTCCGGAAAGCCCGGCGGGAAGGGCCGGGCCCGGGGATCACGCCGGGGTGTCGGGCTGGGCCAGCAGAAGGTCCAGCACGGCCTGCTGGACAGCGGGGTCCAGGCGGTAGCCCTTGCGGAAGGGGCCACCAGAGCCGATGCTCACCTCCCGGTATCCGTCAAAGTAAAAGGGAACGCTTACGCCGCCGTCCTCCCCTGAAAGACGAACACACCATAGATGGCATAGTCCAACGCAGTTGGATGGCCGCTGATGGCGCCCCAGGGGTTGTGGTAGACCGGGCGGTACCGCTGTCCCTCCAGCAGAGCCAGCAGATCCCCGGTGGCGGGGTCGTCGGGGAGAGGGTCAGGTCCCGGGATGGGCTGTTGTTCCTGACATGGCTGAGATGGATCTGAACTTCCTTCAGCTGGGCAAAGTCCTTTCCCAGCACCTGGGGAAGGGTACTGGGCCAATAGGCCGCCATCAAGACGGCGGTCAGAATGGCCAGAATCCCCACAAGGATCAGGAGGTTTCTTCGTCGAGACATGGGGCACTCCTTTCTCCGGGGATCGGTCCCCGGGGCGGATGCTGCTCTCTTTCAGCATGGTCAGAAGGGGCAAACCCTTGGCTCCGTGCCCCTCCCCCGCCGGCGGCAGGGAAGAGGACAAGCCGGCGTTTCGTCTTTCTCAGTCCTTCTCCCGAATGGGCTTGCCCTGGGCCCGCTGGGCCAGGGCGGCGGCCACCGTGTCCACCGCCTGGGCGGGGGGAGAGGGTGTGCTGTTCCCCGGTGGCCATGTCCTTGATCTTCACCACCCCTGGGCGATCTCATCCTCCCCAGGAAGGCCACATAGGGGATGCCCAGCTTATCGGCGTAGCTCATTTTCCCTTTGAACTTCTTCTGTTCCCCATAGACCTGGGCCCGGACGCCCCCTTGGCGGAGCTGCGTGGCAAAGGAGATGGCGGCGGTGAGGTCCTCCGTCATGGGGAGCACCAGCACATCAGCCGGGGAAGTCACCAGGCCGTCGTTGAGGTATCCCTGCTCTCCCAGGACATAGAACAGCCGGGTCAGGCCGATGGAAATGCCCACGCCGGGCAGTTCTTGTCGGAGTAATACTCCGCCAGATTGTCATAGCGGCCGCCTGCGCAGATCGCGCCGATCTCAGGATGGTCGAGCATGCGCGTCTCATAGACGGTGCCGGTGTAGTAGTCCAGCCCCCGGGCAATGGTGAGGTCCACGGCAAAATGGTCCTCGGGGACCCCGAAGGAGGCGAGATACTTGACCACCAGGCCCAGCTCCTCCAGACCCTGGTCAAAGACCTGGTTCCGGCCCCGATAGGCTTCCAGGGCCGCCAGCACCTGGGCATTGGAGCCAGTGATGGCGATAAAACGCAGAATCTCCTGGGCGGCAGCCTGGGAGATCCCCTGCTCCACCAGCAGGGCCTGGACCTTTTCGGGCCGATTTTATCCAGCTTATCCACCGTGCGCATGATCTCCCCGGACTGGGCGGACAGGCCCTGCATCTCGTAGAATCCCGTGAGAATCTTCCGGTTGTTCACCCGGATTTTGAACCGTTCCAGCCCCAGGGAGGTGAAGGCCTGGTAGATAATGGCGGGAATTTCCGCCTCGTTGGACACGTCCAGTTTACCGTCTCCGATCACGTCGATGTCGCACTGGTAGAACTCCCGGAACCGGCCCCGCTGGGCCGCTCCCCCGGTAGACCTTGCCGATCTGATAGCGCTTGAAGGGGAAAGACAGCTCGCCATAGTGCAGGGCCACATATTTGGCCAGGGGGACGGTGAGATCAAACCGAAGGGCCAGGTCGCTGTCCCCTTGGTGAAGCGGTAGATCTGCTTTTCGGTTTCGCCGCCGCCTTTGGCCAGGAGGATCTCCGCCGATTCAATGACGGGGGTGTCCAGCGGGGTGAAGCCGTAGAGGGCATAGGTGGTGCGGAGGGTCTCCAGCATCCGCTCAAACTGGGTTTGCCGGGCGGGCAGGAGCTCCATAAAACCGGACAGGGTCCGGGGTTTGATGCGTTCCATAGATTGTTCTCCTTGTTAAACTGGTTTTCCTGTGGGGGGGGGGTGTTTCGATCTGTCTGCCTGGGGGCGGGTTCTTTTCTCCACGCCGTTGGAACGGGCGGGAACGGGGCCCTCCCGGGCGGGGCCCTATTTCTTTGGAGAAATAGTGGAAAGAACACCAAGGGAAGGAGGTTCCTTCCCCTTGGAACCCCATTCTCTGGTGGAGGAAAGGGGAAGGTAGTTATTTCGGTATGGGCCTGGCCTGCGGCCTCCAAGACCAACGCCTCATGGCCCGCCCACCGGCTCGGGCGGGCGGGAGAGGTGGTTCGTTGACGGGAGGAAAAGTGGGAAACGGAATGGTTTTCTCCTCCCTTTCCCAAAGGGTACCTGTTCACGCCCCCAGCCCGCCCAGCCGGTGGGCGGGCCGTTACGGGCCTTCCAATGTGAGGGCCGCAGGCCGGGTATCCCGTAAGAAGTACAGCCTCCCCCACACAACCCCACCAGAGAAGGGGTCCCAGGGGGGAGGAACCTCCGAAGAGGGGTTCTTTTCCCCATTTCTTCCCAAGAAATGGGGCCCCGGCTGGGCAAGCCAAGGTTCCTGCCGTTCCAACGGCGTAGGCAAAACCCACAACACCCCCAACCCCTTAAAAATGCGCCTTCGTCCCTGGCCAGGCCGGAACGAGGACGCATTGTCAGCTCTTGAACTGTACTAAACTCTCAGACCGTCACAGGCTTGAGAGGGGTTGATGATCTCTCTCCAATCCAAATCCCCCCGCTCCAGACCGTGGATGAGAATCTCCGCCGTGGCCACGTTGGTGGCGAAGGGGATGTTGTACTGGTCGCACATCTGGTTGATATACTTCAGATCCGCGTCCAGATCGTTGGACTGGGGGTCGGAAAAGAAAAGCACCATGTCGATCTCGTTGTAGGCGATGCGGGCGCCGATCTGCTGGCTGCCGCCGTGGGCATGGGACAGGAACAGACGGACGGGCAAGCCGGTGGCCTCCGCGACAAGACGACCTGTGGTGTTGGTGGCGCAGATGGTATGCTTGGAGAGAATGCCGCAGTAGGCAATGCAGAACTGCACCATCAGCTCTTTCTTGTGGTCATGACTCATCAAAGCGATATTCATTCTTGGCTCATCCTTTCGCTGTGGGTGGCCGCGCTCCCGGACCAAAGGCGGGGAGGGGTCACAAAACTGGTGGGAGGGAATGGGGAAGGGGCTGCTTCAGCGAATCCGCATCAGGGGCACCTGCTGCCCGGTGAGACGGCGGGCAATGTTCTCATAGGCCTTCGCGGCCCCCCCGCTGGCTCATCTGGGCCAGGGGACGTCCGCTGCTGGCGGCCAGCACCACCTTGGCATCCTCGGGCACCAGCCCCAAGAGAGGCAGGCCCGCGGTGTCGATGGCGTCGTCAATGGTGGCCCCCTGCCGGCGCAGCAGCCGGGGGCGGACCCGGTTGACCACCAGGTGGATGGTCTCCAGATTGGGCAGCTGGCTGACCACCCGCTGGGCATCCCGCAGGGAAGAGGGGTCGCTCACCGCCACCACAATGGCCCGGTCCGCGTCACAGACCGCCAGACGGAACCCCGCGCCCAAACCGGCGGGGGAATCCACAAGGACGTACTCATACGCCTGGCGGGCCTGGGCCAGCAGGTCCCGAAATCCCGCCTCGCCGGGGAAATCCTCCGGCAGCGTCAGGGGCGCGGTGAGGAGATACAGCCCGGAAACAGAGGGATGGGGCGCCACCGCCCGGCCCAGGGGACACCGGCCGGCGATGACATCGCTGAAGTCCATCAGCGCCGCGTCGGTCATGCCCAAGGTAATGTCCAGGTTGCGCAGTCCCACATCGCCATCGATGCACAGGACCTTGTGTCCCTGGAGGGCCAAGGCGGTCCCCAGGCCCCCTGTGAGAGAGGTTTTTCCTGTGCCGCCTTTTCCGGATGTGATGACAATTACGCAGCCCACGGCCATTCCTCCTGAAACTTCTGCTTCATTGTACCATAAACCTACAATGCTTGCAACCATTTTTGTGCAAAGACACTAAACTTTTGTCTCCTTGATCTTGGTCCATTTCCGGGGATAGCTCCCAGGGGTGGGCCGGGCCTTAAAGACTGTGACCACCCGGTGATAGACCTCTGTCCCGGGGACCAGGTAATCCATGACAAAGGGCTTTCTCCCCCAAAGCCTGGATGATCTTTTCAGCTCCCGCGATCTCCTCATCGGTCTTGTTGCTCTTCATGGCCAGAAAGAGGCCGCCGGGCTTGACATAGGGCAGGCACAGCTCCGCCAGCATGGGCATGGCGGCCAGAGCCCGGGAGACCGCCACATCGTACTGCTCCCGATGGGTCTTTCGCCGGGACAGTTCCTCCGCCCGGCCCTTCAGCAGCACCACATCCGGCAGGTCCAGTTCCCGGCAGAGCTCTGTGAGCCACTCCACCCGTTTCCCCAGGCTGTCCAGCAGGGTCAGACGGATGGTGGGGTCCAGAATCCGCAGGACCAGGCCGGGAAACCCCGCCCCGGTGCCCACGTCGATGAGCTTTCTTCCCCCAGGGCCCGGGTGGGCAGAAGGGCCGCGCTGTCCAGAAAGTGCAGGGTCATCACATCCGCCGGGTCCGTGATGGCGGTGAGGTTCATGACCTGGTTCTGCTCCAGCAGCCGCCGGCAGTAAAGCCCCAGCCGCTCCACCGCCTCCGGCGTGTAGGGCACCCCCCAGCCGGGTCAGCCCCCGGCACAGGAGGTCTCTTTGCTCCTCTGTCATTGTTTCCACCTCAAAACGCCATGATTTTTCCCGAGGCAAAGGCATAGGTGTACATAATCACCAGGAACACCATAAAGGCAATCCCGATCCACGCTTTGATCCGGGTGCTTCTGCTGTACGGCCGATAGGGCTCTCTTTTTCCGGGGGATGCTCGACCTCTCCCTCTGACAGCGGAGGCTGAGAAGGGGACTCCGCCGGGGAGGAGAGGCCTCCGCCGGTTCCTTTCGCTTTTCTGGTTCCATCGTCGTCTCCTTCCGTGGGGGCCTTCCGCGTTTTGCCAATCGGGGCGGGCTCCCTCACTTTTTGCTGATGACCTCCAGACCGCCCAGATACTTCTGGAGGACTTCCGGGACTTTCACGCTACCGTCCTTTAACTGATTCTGCTCGACCATGGCGGGGAAGATGCGGGACGTGGCCAGACCGGAGCCGTTGAGGGTGTGGACGAATTCCGTCTTGCCCGTGGCCTCGCGGCGGAAGCGGATGTTCCCCGGCGGGCCTGGTAGTCCCGGGCGTTGGAGACCGAGGAGACCTCCTTGTACCCCTGCATGGAGGGGATCTGAATTTCAATGTCATACGTCCGCGCCATGGAGGCCGAGCAATGCCCGCGGCGAGCTTGACGGTGCGGAAGTGGAAGCCCAGCCCCTTGACCAGGCGCTCCGCCTTGGTCACCAGCTCGTCAAAGGCATCGTCAGAGTCCTCCGGGCGGGTGTACTGGAACATCTCGATCTTGTTGAACTGGTGGCCGCGGACCATGCCGCGCTCCTCCGCCCGGGCAGACCCGGCCTCCCGGCGGAAGCAGGGGGTGTAGGCAAAGAACTTCTTGGGCAGGTCGGCCTCGGCCAGAATCTCGTCCCGGTAAATGCTGGCCAGGGCAGCCTCAGCGGTGGGGAGCATGAAGTGCATGCGGTCGTCCGTCGGATTCTCGATCTTATAGACCTCGTCGGCGAACTTCGGGAACTGTCCCGCGGTCTCGCCGCACTGGTACTCGAGCATATGGGGGGCAGGATGAACTCATAGCCGTCGGCCAGGTGGCTGTCAATAAAATAGTTCAGCAGAGCCCACTCCAGCCGGGCCCCCAGGCCGGTGTACATCCAGAAGCCGGACCCGGCCAGCTTCACCCCGGGTGTAGTCGATGAAGCCCAGGTCGGTGCACAGGTCCACGTGATGTTTCGGGGGAAAGTCGAACTTGTGGGGCTCCCATAGTAGCGCAGCGGCTCGTTGTTCTCCTTGCCGCCCGGCTTGAGGTCGGGATCGGGGCAGGTTGGGCAGTGAGAGCATCAGGGTACGGTACTCCGCCTCCACGGTGCGGAGGGTCTCATCGTTGGCCGCAATCTGGCTTTTCAGCTCCCCCATGCGCTGGAAGACAGGCGCGGTGTCCTCCCCGGCCTTCTTCAGCTGGGGATGGTTTTGGAGACCTTGTTCTGCTCGGCCTTCATCTGCTCGGTGGCGAAGATGATGTCCCGGCGTTCCTTGTCCAGGGCTAAGATCCGGTCCACCTCTTGGTCACAGTTGACTTCCTTGGCCCGGAGCCCAGCCTTGACCTTCTCCGGGTCTTCCTTGATGCGCTTGATGTCCAGCATTGCTATCACCTCATAAATTCTTTCCCTCTGTGTTTCACGTGAAACAACAGGGTTGGATTTTTCTCTCTCAAAACAGCATGGCGTAAATGGAACGGTAGGTATCGGCAGGGGAGTCCGCCCCCTCCACCACAGATTCGGTGGGCAGGCTGCTCTCCAGGCCGGTCTCCTCAAAGGCCTCCACCAGCTCCGGGCCCGGGTGTAGGAGGTCCGGGTGGCTGCTTCAATCTGCCGCAGCCACTCCAGGGCCTCCACCTGCTTTTTTGCTGGGCCTGGACCTGCTCCTCCAGGGCCTGCTTGTCCTCTAACTCATACTGGAGACGTTGGTTTTCCAGCTGGAGGTCGGCAATCTCCTGGGTGTTGCTGATGGAGTCGTTTAGGTCCTGAAGGGCCCGATGGTTGCGCTGCTGCATCACAAAGGAGATCAGCAGCAGCAGAAGGGCCACACAGAACAAAACGGTCAGATAGACCTTCACCGGCCGGCTCTTGCTCTTGGGCTTGTCCGGGGGCGCCGGTGAATGGGCCGGGGAGACTCCACGCTCTGAGGCGGGGTCTCCTCCGGCGGGGTCTTGGGTGCTTCTTCCGGGTTCATGGTTTCTCCGCTCCTTTCCGGTGTCCAGGGCGGAGAGGGCCTGCATGAGCCCTTCCAGGTCCTCCTGGTCATAGTATTCAGGGCAATTTTTCCCTTTTTCTTCCCCTGGGTGATGGTCACCCGCCGCCCCAGCCCCGCGGTGAGCTGACGTTCCGCCTCCTTATAGTAGAGGCGGAGCGGGGAGGGGGGCGCGCCTGGGCAGGCTGGTCCTGGGCCTGGAGCCGCTGGCGGATTCGCTCCTCGGTCTCCCGCACAGAGTACCCCTTCTCCATAATCTCCCCGGCAAACTGAATCTGTTCCTCCGGGGCGGGCAGGGACAGCAGCGCCCGGCCGTGGCCGGCGGAGAGGTTGCCCTGCTCAATGAGCCATTGGACCTCCTGGGGCAGGGACAGCAGCCGCAGGGCGTTGGCCACCGCGGGGCGGGATTTGCTCACCCGGTGGGCGGCCTCCTCCTGGGTCAGGCCGTAGTCCTGGATGAGGCTCCGGTATCCCGCGGCCTCCTCCATGGGGTTCAGGTCCTCCCGCTGGAGGTTTTCAATGAGGCCCAGCTCCATGACCTTTCGGTCGTCGGCTTCGATGATGGTGGCGGGGACCTCCTCCAGCCCCGCCATGCGGGCCGCCCGCCAGCGGCGCTCTCCGGCGATGATCTGATAATAGCCTGAGGCCAGCCGGCGCACGGTCAGGGGCTGGATCATGCCGTGCTGGCGGATGGACTCCGCCAGGTCCGCCAGGGCCTCCTCTTCAAAATGTTTTCTGGGTTGGTTCAGGCCCGGCTCCACCTGGGCGATGGGGAGGCTCACAGAGCCCCCTGTCTGGGCCTGGAGGGAGCTATCCCCCAACAGCGCGTCCAGCCCTCTTCCTAAGGCCATGTTATCCTTCCTTTCCTGGCAGAGGATTGTGTTCCAGCAGCTCCTCTGTCAATCGCTGATAGGCCACCGATCCCCGGGAAGAACCGTCATAGGCGTTCACCGGCTTGCCGTGGCTGGGCGCCTCGGCGAGGCGGACATTGGGGGGATGACGGTGGCATAGACCTCCCCGGGAAGTGGCGTTTGACCTCCTCGGCCACCTGCATGGAGAGGTTGGTCCGTCCGTCGTACATGGTCAGCAGCAGCCCCTCCAGGTCAATCCCGGGGTTCAGCCGCCCCTTGACAATGCGGATGGTGGAGAGAAGGTCGCTGAGCCCCTCCAGGGCGTAGTACTCACATTGTACCGGCACCAGGACGGTGTCCGCCGCGCAGAGACAGTTTAAGGTCAGCAGCTCCAGGGAGGGGGGGCAGTCGATGAGAATAAAGTCATACTGGGATGCCACCTTGGCCAGGGCTTCCTTCAGCAGGTACTCCCGGCGCTCCATGGGGATCATCTCCACCGAGGCCCCGGCCAGGGCCTTGTTGGCCGGCAGCACATCGCTGTACTTGGTGTGGACAATGGCGCTCTCCACCGGGGCGCCGCTGATGAGCACATCATACACCGTGGGGAACACCGCCCCCCTTGTCCACGCCAAACCCTGAGGTGGCGTTGCCCTGGGGGTCAAAGTCGCAGACCAGCACCCTGGCCCCCACAGCCTGGAGGCAGGAGCCCAAATTCACGCAGCTGGTGGTTTTCCCCACGCCGCCCTTCTGGTTGACAAAGGCGATGGTTTTGGCCATGGTCTCCCTCCCTTTCCCTGGTTTGCCCGTCACAGCAAAGTCTTACCATATTCCCGGGCTTTATCAACTTACAGCAGGCTTAAATTATACTCCATTCCATAGGTTCTTTGCAAGGGATATTTGGGAGAAAGCCGGGGTTTTTCAGGGAATTCCACCGCCGGACAGGGGAGTTTCGGGGAATTTCCCGGTGGAAAAAAGGATGGATGTTTCACGTGAAACATCCATCAAAGGTGAAAGGATATGCAAAGGAAAACTCAGGCCGGCCCGCTGGGGGCTTTGGCCTTCGGGATCCGTATGGTGAGCAGGATGTCGTCCCCTTCCTCCACCCGCTGGCACTTGGCGTCCACCCCTGCCGAGCGCATGACGGTGAGACTATGGTCCAGGGTATTGAGGAAAAACCGGACATCCCGAATGAACAAAGGCCGGCGGACCTTCTTCTCCTTGGCCAGGTCTCGGAGAACCTCCTCCACGTAACGCTCGGTCGGGAGACGGTCCACCCCTCCTTCACCAGCAGTTCCGCCCCCTCCTTTTTGGGCCTCGGGGTGGGCAGGCGAAGGAGAGCCCGGGCGTGGCGCTCGGTAAAGCCGTTTTTCCGCAGGAGGGTGAGTACCTCCTGGAGCAGACGAAGGAGCCGCAGCTTGTTGGCCACCGCCGACTGGGATTTTCCCACTTTGGCGGCCGCCTCCTCCTGGGACAGGCCATAGACGGAGATGAGCCGCTCCAACGCCTTGGCCTCCTCCCAGAAATCCAGGTCACGCCGCTGAAGATTCTCAATCAGGGAGAGCAGACAGGAGCTCTCCCGAGAGACCTCCAGGACCAGACAGGGAACCTGTTCCAGGCCGCAGATCATGGCGGCCCGCAGCCGGCGCTCCCCGGCAATGAGCTCATAGCGCCCACCGCCCTTGCGCCGGACGGAAAGGGGCTGGAGAATTCCATGGACACGAATGCTCTCTGCCAGCTCAGTGAGCCCGTCCGGGTCAAAGTATCGGCGGGGCTGGTCGGGGTTGGGAGAAATATAATCCGGCGATATCATGGTCACCCGGGTGCTTTCCATCAACCCTCGTCTATATAAAACCGGCATTTCTCTGGCCTCCTTTCTAAGAACATCCAGAGTTTACCATTTTTTGGAAGGGAAGTCTTGGGAAGCGTGTCGACGGAATTGGATTTTGTTTGCTTTTGGAATAAGCGGGCAGGGGGCGGGGGATGCTGGCGGGTTTTCCCGCAATTCCAGGAAGAAGGACGGTGGGAACGAGGAAGAAAAATATCCCTCCGGACAGTTGTCCGGAGGGATTATTGGGATCAAAAAGGTCCGTTGGATTACCGCTTGTTGGAGCGTCTCCAGATGTGCATCTTCTCTGCGTCCTGGATCAGGTCCTCACGGAACTGGGGATGCGCGATGGAGATGATCTTGTCCGCACGCTCCCAGGTGGACAGGCCCTTCAGGTTGACCATGCCGTACTCGGTGACCAGGTACTGGACGCAGGAACGGGGATCGGTGCAGATGGAGCCCTGGGTCAGGGTGGGGACGATGCGGGACTTCAGCTGGCCATCCTTGCCCTTCATGGCGGAGGACAGGCAGATGAAGGATTTACCGCCCTTGGACAGGTAAGCGCCCATGGCGAAGTCCAGCTGGCCGCCGGTGCCGGAGATGTGCTTGATGCCGGCGGACTCGGCGTTGATCTGGCCGAACAGATCCATGTCAATGGCGTTGTTGATGGAGATGAAGTTGTCGATCTGAGCGATGACCCGGACGTCATTGGTGTAGTCCACCGGAGCGCCCATCACATCGGGGTTGCGGTCCACATAGTCGTACAGCTTCTTGGTGCCGGCGGCAAAGGCGAACACCTGGCGGCCCTTGTCCAGGGCCTTGTTCCGGCCGGTGATCTTGCCGGCGGCGGCCATGTCCACGAAGCCGTCTACGTACATCTCGGTGTGGACGGACAGGTCCTTCAGATCAGACTGGGCGATCATGGCGCCGATGGTGTTGGGCATCCCGCCGATGCCCAGCTGCAGGCAGGCGCCGTTGGGGATCTCAGGCACCACCAGGTTGGCCACGGCGCGGTCCACGTCGGTGGGGGCACGGAGCCCAGCTCGGGGATGGAGGGTTGTTGCCCTCTACCACGTAGGTCACGTCAGCGATGTTCAGCTCTGCCTTGTACAGGCCGTAGACGGGGGGCAGGTTCTTGTTGACCTCCACCACGATATGCTTGGCACGGGCGCACATGTCATACAGGTGGGAGGGAGCCAGGGAGAAGGAGAAGTTGCCGTGCTTGTCCATGGGGGTCACCTGGATCATGGCCACGTCCACGGGGTCCAGGTTCTCCCGGTAGAAACGGGGCAGTTCAGAGTAGCGCATGGGGGAGAAATAGCCCATGCCCTTGGTGATGATCTTGCGGTCGATGCCGCTGCAGTGCCAGGAGTGCCAGGTGAAGTGGTCACCGGCGTCCTCGGCCTTGGCGATCTCGGGCATCCACATGGTGACGCCGCCGCGGATCTTCACGTCAGTGAGCTCGTCCTTGCGCTCGGCCAGGGCCTTGTCCAGGGCCACGGGGTGGTTGGTGCACCAGGTGTAGTCCACCCAGTCGCCGGATTTGACCACCTTGACAGCCTCCTGGGCGGTGGTCAGCTTGCTTTGATACAGTGCCTGAAAATCCATCGTTCTTGTCTCCTTTTCTAAATAAAAAGAATAAAACTCATACTGCCCCGGGCGCTGGCCTGGGGAGCATCCTCCTCCCGGCACAGGGCCGAAAAAAGAAGAGGGATAAAATAATCAGGTACAGTTTATCGGGGTTCGAAAAAAAAGTCAAGCAAAACCTTGCATTTTTCACACTTTCTTCTTGCATTTTCAACCCCAAACACCGCCGCTGGTAAAACCGCTGAAAAACCATGGGATTTCCTCTTTTTTCCGTGGTTTTTTGGCGGACTTCCCCCCTTGCAGGGTGTGCGCCATCCAGTAAAATAAAGGTATTATCCTCTATTTTCATCAGAAGCCGTGTGGAAAGGGGCGTTTTTGTGGAAGCATTGAAGCAGCGGATTCAGCGGGACGGAAAGATCCGGGGAAACAACGAGGTACTCAAGGTGGACAGCTTTCTCAACCACCAGATGGACGTGGCCTTCCTGGAGGAGATCGGACGGGAATTCCGCCGGCGGTTCGCAGGATGTCAGGTGGACCGGATTCTCACCATTGAGGCCTCCGGCATCGGCATCGCCTGCCTGGCCGCGCCGGCCTTTGACCACGTGCCAGTGGTTTTCGCCAAGAAGAACAAGACCAAAAACATCGACGGGAACGTGTATCTCAGCCAGGTGGAGTCCTTCACCCAGGGCAAGCGTCCCTATCCCATTTTCGTCTCCAAGGAGTTTCTGCACCCGGAGGACCGGGTGCTGCTCATCGACGATTTCCTGGCCAACGGCAGCGCCCCTGAGCGCCCTGATTGACCTGGTCCATCAGGCCGGCGCCCAGGTGGTGGGGGCGGGCATTGTCATTGAGAAGGCCTTCCAGCCCGGCGGGGCCCTCATCCGGGGCAAGGGCGTGCGGGTGGAATCCCTGGCCCGGATCGAAAGCATGGACGAGGAGGACGGCATCACCTTCTGTGACTGAGGGCAGTCTGACGGAGGGGGACGGTCTTCCGTCATGGCGCCTCCGCGCCCGCCCGCTCCGATCCCGCCGGCGTCATGTCCGTTTGTTTCAAGCGGGCGCCGGAAAACCCGGAAAATAGATTGGTTCTGTCAAAAGGCGGTCAGTCTGTCCGACTGACCGCCTTTCGTGCTGTCCGGCCTCAGCCCGCCGCCAGCTGCTGGATAAACCGACGGGTCCGGGCCTTCTCCTTTCCACTGGGGTCTGCAAAACGAAAAAAGGGCAGAAAAAGAGGGCCTGCGTAAACCACTCGCCGGCCCTGTTTTTCCGAAGGTTAAAAAATGAAAAGAAGCTTTCTTGACTCTTGCAAGGATATCTTACCAAGGACTTGTTACAAAAAAAAGGCTACAAATGTTACAGAATCTTTAAGTTTTCGGGACTTTTTTTCCGCACCTGGGCAAAGAAGTCCTGGAGGAGCTGGGCGCACTCCTCCTCCAAAATATGCCCCACGATCTTGGGGTGGTGGCGGAAGTCCTCCTCAAAGAGGTTGAGGATAGACCCGCAGGCTCCGAAGCCGGCGTCTTTGGCCCCGTAGTAGAGCTCTGGAATCCGGGCGGAGAGGATACCCCCGGCGCACATGGGGCAGGGCTCCAGGGTGACATAGAGCCGGGCGCCCTTGAGACGCCAGTCCCCATGGGACCGGCAGGCGTCGGTGATGGCGGCCAGCTCGGCATGGGCCAGGGGGCTTTTGTCCTCCTCCCGGCGGTTGCGGCCCCGACCGATGATCTGACCGGCCCGGTCCACAATGACGCAGCCCACGGGGACCTCCCCGGCGGCGGCGGCCTCCCGGGCCAGGGCCAGCGCCTGACGCATGTAGTCTTCGTGGGTCATGTCTCTGCCTCCTGTCCGTTTCTGGCCCTATTGTAACGGATTGCCCGCCTGGGTGCAAGGGAAATGTGCTTTTCTGCGGGTGTGTCGGCCTGCTTCTGGGCAGGGATGGGAGGTTGTGGGGATTGGCCCACGCCGTTGGAACGGCAGGGAACCTTGGCTTGCCCAGCCGGAGCCCCATTTCTTGGGAAGAAATGGGGGAAAGAACCCCCGGGGGAGGAGGTTCCTCCCCCGGGACCCCCTTCTCTGGTGGGGTTATATGAGGAAAGGCTGTACTTCTCACTTGTTACCTGGCCTGCGGCCCTCACAGCGAAAGGCTCGTAACGGCCCGCCCACCGGCTGGGCGGGCTGGGAGTGTGGGCAGGTGCCCTTTGGGAGAAGGCAGAGAAAAACCTTTTCGTTTCCCACTTGTTCCCCCCGTCTATGAACCACCTCTCCCGCCCGAGCCGGTGGGCGGGAGAGGTAAGATTGGGGTTCTTGGATAAAGGATAGGAACGGACTCTCATCTGGGATCAGATAATTTTTACCGTTATGAACAACCTTGAAAATCTTCATCTTTTGTTCACAAAACCGCAAAAGGACATCCAACAAAATGTTGGATGCCCTTTCGTCTTCATTCCTAAGTAGAGCATTGTTTCACTAATTATCCAGTAATCTTGGTTCTCATCTTGATCTTCCTAACAAGGAGAAGTAGGTAGATCACAAACATAAAGAGAGCCAAAAAGACACTGAAAAGGAAAATCCCTTAAAATTATGGTGTCAATTTCATATGGAATGGACCTCAAAGCAATAACAGGTAGCGCAATAAAACTTTCTGCTAAGCCAACTATCAAGCATATCCACGAAATTTTCTCCGCGTTTTTCAAAAAGCTTTGATGTCCTAAGAGGAGAAGAAGTGCATAAATAAAACACAAAAACACAATCCAACAAATTTTCCCATTTGGAAAGATTGACGTGGGTCTCCCAATGGATCTGCATAAAAAAACGCACCACAAAAAGGGAATTTCTAACCAAGGCAATAGGACTGCTATCATATTTGGAATCAACCATTCATTTTTTCTCATCACTCATTACCTATGATCAGGGAAATTAAACTCGACAGTGACAATGTAATATCCACCCATTCCAAGTACTTGACTTTTCACTTCACTCCATGCCCAAGGAGCCGCTATCGTAACTATATTTTATGTGCAAAATTTACATATAAATAGTATCAAAATTCTTTTTTCTTGTCAAGTAGAGAAGTTACAGTCTCTATTTCCCTATACCTAAACCAAAGAAAAATGGAAAGTATGGAGACGGGCAAGAAGGAGAGATTCCCTGCATGAGATACTTCCCGCTGACTTGCCCAACAATAGAAAACAACAGCCTCTTTTACTCAAAAAAGGCTGTTGTCCTTTATTGACCCAGTAAAACTTATGGCGGCAGTCCGCCCCTTTGCTCCCTGGCCCCCATGGCCTGCAGGGCCGCCAAATAGAGCAGCAGTCCAAAGCACAGTCCCCCCACCGCGGCGGGAAAGGAGACCAGGCCGGCCCGAAGCAGCACCGTCTCCATCAAATCCCGCAGGAGGCCGCCAGGCAGGCGGCCAGGGTGGGGGGCGGTAAACCAGGAAAACACCGGCAGGGAAAGCCCAATTTCCCGGGAAACCACCCGCCAGCTGAGCACCGCTCCCAGCAGGGCTGACAGGGCAAAGCTGAAGGCATACCCCCATGCCCCACCGGCCCACCGTCAGGCAGGTGAGCACCAGCTGCACACTGTCCGCGGCCAGGGCGATTCCCGCCGAAGCCCCCTGGCGGTTGACCCCGCTCAAAACGCAGGCCGAGAGGGTCTGCCAGCAGGAGAAGAGCACCCCCAGGGCCAGCAGCGGGAGATGATCCCCCACCCGGTCATCCCGGTACAGGCTCTGCCCGATGGCCGAGCCCAGCACCGCCAGCAGGGCCAGGGCGGGAATGAGGATCAGATTGGCCGCCCCCACCGACCGCTTCACCTGCCGGCGGATGGCCTCCTTCTGTCCCAGGGCGGAATACTGGGAGAGCTTGGGGGTGAGCACCAGCCCCAGGGCGCTGAGAAAGGCCGTGGGCAGCAAGAGCATGGGCAGCGTCATGCCAAAGGTCACGCCGTAGGCCGACACCGCCTCCCCTGGTCCATTCCCCCTGGACCAGCAGCCGGGGGATGAGCACCGCGTTGGCCGAGGAGATGAGATTCCCCAGCAGGGCCGCAAACCCCAGGGGCAGGGCGATCCGCCCAATCTTGCCCCGGAGGGCCTTGGGGGTCAGTTTCTCCCCGGACAGACCCGCCGGAGGCCCCAAGTACACCCGGAAGAGCACCGTCTGGGTGAGGGCGGAGACCACCTCGCACAGGGCCATGCCCAGCACAATGGTCCCCACGGCCTTCTCGGCGGTGTCGGGCGCCAGGCGCCACAGCAGGGCCAGCACCAGCAGGGACCGGAGGACCTGCTCCGCCAGCTCCGTGATGGCGGCGGGGTAGACCCGGCCCGTGCCGTAAAAATAGTGTTTCTGGAGATTTTCCGTCCCCGTCAGCAGCAGACAGGGGACCAGGAGGATGAGCCCCAGCTGGGTTCTTGCGTCCCCAAAAGATACACCGAGGCCCCGTCCGAAAAGAGCAGCAGCAGGGAACAGGGCATCAGGGCCAGCAGGAAAAACAGCTTCACCGCCTGGCCCCGGACCTGGTAAATGGCCCGCTGGTTCCCCAGGGCCTGGTACCAGGCGGAGAGATTGGACACCGCCGTGGTCAGCCCCACAGAGGTCAGGGACAGCAGCACCGAATACACCGGCAGGATCAGCTGATACAGCCCCAAAATCTCCGCCCCCGCCAGACGGGTCAGCCCAATCCGATACACAAACCCCACCAGCTGGGACAACACCCCCGTGATGGTCAGCACCGCCACACCGCGCACCCGCTCACCTCCTGTTCCTCTCACTGTATGAGAGGCCGGAGGGAAACTATAAAAAAAACCGCCCTCCCTGTGATGGGAGGGCGGAAGTGTGTACTATGCTTTCCACCTTTGCAGCAGCCAGAGCACCGCAATCAGATTCAGAGAGATAAAAAGAATACCGTCCCTTCGGACAACGACACAACAAAGTGCGACTGAGCTATCGCCTGCCAGGTCATGTTATCGGACAAAATATGCTCGAAGAGCCGCAGAATTCCATATTCCAAGAGCCCCAAAAGAAAAAAGAAAACAGGAGGGAGAGGGGATAGGAGAAAAGCATCAGCAAAAAGCAGGGCCATTGTTTTTTCATATCGTTCAGAAATCACCCGCCTATACGACAATTCACATAAAATAACACCTCTGTACTCTTGTACTTTAACATTAGGAAGATTGATTTGTCAACAAAAACACCAGTGTATTCGGTTCAATTTTTGTATGAAACTGAAAATACGATTTTCTCTCTCCCTCACGAAAAGCAGAAACTGCAAGGGGAAGCTTCCCTTGCTGCTGCAAGAGAAACAAATCCCTTTCTTCCGGACCCTTTCCCAGATTTCCCGCCTCCGACTCCTCACAGGAAAGCTGGAGACACCAGACCTTGGGAAGAAAGAAAACGCAGGCTCACTTGCAAAATTTTCAACTTTTTACCCATATGAAGGGATCGGTGCAGGAAAGGCCAGGGGAGTCTATCATTTTACGGAAATTGGTTGTTTTCTCTCCCTTTTTCGGTAAAACGGCGAAAAGGTTTGCCTTGTCCCTTGGGCGAAAATACAGTATACTATTTCGTGAAGTATTTATATACAGGGGTAGCATGCCCTGTATGACCAATGTTAGGAGGAAATCCCTATGGCATTTGTTGAGGTCACCAAAAAGGACCACATCGCGGTTGTCACCATGAACCGCCCCGAGGCGCTCAACGCCCTGAACAAGGCCGTTTTCACGGACCTGGAGGTCGCCCTGGACGACGTGGAAAGGGACGATGAGGTCTATGTTGTCATCATCACCGGCGCAGGCCGGGCATTCATCGCCGGCGCCGACATCGGCGAGATGGCACCCATGAATGTGGCGGAAGGTCTGGCCTTCAGTGAGCTGGGCAACCGCATTCTCATGCGGGTGGACATGATGGAGAAGCCCACCATCGCCGCGGTCAACGGCTTTGCCCTTGGCGGCGGCTGCGAGCTGGCCCTTGCCTGCGACATCCGCATCGCATCCGAAAAGGCCCGCTTCGGCCAGCCCGAAGTCGGCCTCGGCATCACGGCCGGATTCGGCGGCACCCAGCGTATGGCCCGGATCATCGGCACCGGCCCCGCCATGGAGCTGATCTACACCGCCGACACCATCGACGCCCAGCGTGCCCTGGAGATCGGCATGGTCAACCACGTGGTCCCTGCTGACCAGCTGATGGACGAGGCCATGAAGCTGGCCCAGAAGATCTGCACCAACGCCCAGAAGGCCATCCGCGCATCCAAGCTGGCCATCCGCCGCGGCATTGACTGCGACATCTCCACCGCTGTAAGCTATGAGGCCCTGGCTTTCGCCACCTGCTTCGGCACCGAGGACCAGAAGGAAGGCACGCAGGCTTTCCTGGAGAAGAGAAAGGAAAAGCACTTCAAGAACAAGTAAGCTTTTCTCTCCCTTTGCTTTTTTTCCGTCCTCCCGTGGGGAGGGACAACCGATTGTTTTCTAAATTATAAAATTGGAGGAACACCACAATGGCTATCAATAAGATTATGGTGCTGGGCGCCGGCACCATGGGTATGGGGATCGCTCAGGTTTTCGCTGAGGCTGGCAAGACCGTTCTCGTCCGCGACATCGCCGACGCTTTCATTCAGCGGGGTGAGGGCGTGCTGAAGAAGAACCTGGAGAAGAAGGTCGCCAAGGGCAAGATCACCGAGGAGCAGAAGAACGACATGCTCTCCCGGGTCTCCTTCACCCTGGAGCTGGCCGACGCCAAGGACTGCGACCTGGTGGTAGAGGCTGCCATCGAGGTTCTGGACATCAAGAAGAGCATCTTCGCGGAGCTGGACAGCCTCTGCAAGCCGGAGACCATCCTGGCCTCCAACACCTCCTCCATCTCCATCACCGCCATCGCGGCGGCCACCAAGCGCCCCGACAAGTTCATCGGCATGCACTTCTTTAACCCCGCCACCGTCATGAAGCTGGTGGAGGTCATCCGGGGCGCCCGCACCAACGACGAGACCTTCCAGGCTGTCTACGGCTGCGCCAAGGAGATCGGCAAGAACCCCGTCGAGGTGGGCGAGGCTCCCGGCTTCGTGGTCAACCGCATCCTCATCCCCATGATCAACGAGGCCATTATCGTTCTGGAGAACGGCATTGCCTCCAAGGAGGACATTGACACCGCCATGATGTACGGCGTCAACCACAAGATGGGCCCGCTGGCTCTGGCCGACCTGGTTGGTCTGGACATCTGCCTGGCCATCATGGAGACCATCTTCACCGAGACCGGCGACTCCAAGTATCGTCCCGCTCTGACCATGAAGAAGATGGTCCGTGCCGGCCTGCTGGGCCAGAAGACCGGCGAGGGCTTCTACAAGTATTGATCCCTCTCTTTGGTTTGACCTCTATATGGAACCCTCCCTGCGGCAGAGCCGCAGGGAGGGTTTTTTGCTGTAAAAGGAGACAATCCCCCTTTCAGAAAGGGAAGCTCTGTTGACGAGGAGAGGCAGATATGTTATGTTCAAAGAAAGCGGGGGGCCCATGGGGCGGAACCAGACGACGCAGGCAGTCCCAAGGGGATTCCGCCTCCCGTGAGGATGGGCTTTTCCACCGGCACAGCAACCTTACAGAATAAATGTTTAGGAGGTACCGGCATGAAGCATGGCAAACGATTTCTATGGATTGTCCCCCCTTTTCTGCCTTCTGGCGGCCTGCGGCGGGCAGGGAACCCAGGCGGAGAGTGCCCGCTGGGACACCTTTCACCACGAAGGGGACAACGTGCAGCTCTCCCTGGGCATGACCCAGGCGGAGGTGGAGGACAAACTTACTCCGGCAGAGGGTTCCTCTCCTCGACGGACACGGACACGGTGATATACGGGGACACCCCGGAGGACCGCATTGCCGTCACGTATTACGACGGTGTGGTCAACAACATCTCCCTGGATGAAACCCTCCAGACAGAGAAGACCTCCAACTGGTCTCTGCAGGGAGGGATCACCGTGGGAAGCTCCAAGGAAGACCTTGACAAGGTCTATGGTGCATGCACCATGTCCAACGAACAGGAGCAGTATTTTTGTGTACTACTATGATTCCAGCCATACCTTATTGACAGAAGACCATATCGACGATGTGGATTACATGGTCTCATTCATCCTGGAAGAGGATGGGCTTCTTGCCTGCGCCATCGGCTCTGCGGAGCCGGCGCTGGAGCCCAGCTCCAGTCCTTAACCTCCGCAGACAAAAAGAGGAAACTATGGGAAACGGCCCCGTCCTGATGGGACGGGGGCCGTTTTTCAAACGCTGTTGGGCTTAGGGGGAATCTTTGCCGAACAGACGTCCCAACAGCCGGTGGAGGGCGGAGGGCTTCTCGCTGACTGTGGGAGCCTGCTCCGGCCGGTGGAGGGAGACCCGCATCAGCTCCTCCTGACTGTCCACCCGGACGGTCCGGATCTCTTTCCGCAGATAGGCGCCGCTGGGCTGCAGAAAGGAGGCCTTGGCGTTGTCCTGGAGCTGGAGGTCCAAAATATACCGCAGCTGCTCCTGGATTTCCCTGTCCCAGATGGGGCAAGCGATCTCCACCCGCCGCTGGAGGTTGCGGGTCATCAGGTCTGCGGAGGCAATGAAATATTTGGCCTGGTTTCCCCGGCCAAAGACATAGATCCGGGCGTGCTCCAGGTAGCGGCCCACAATGCTGGTGACCTGGATGTTCTCCGTCTTCAGAAGCACCCCCGGGCGGATGCAGCAGATGCCCCGGATGATCATCTCAATCTGCACCCCGCCTGGGAGGCCTCCCGGAGCTTGTCGATGATCTCCCGCTCTGTGATGGAATTGGCCTTGATGCAGAGGTAGCCCTGGGGTCCCTTGTCAATCTCCTGCTGGATCATGGCGCACAGCTGGGACTTTAGACCGTTGGGGGCCACCAGCAGGGAGTGGTATCCCCCCTCCAAGTTGTCGGTGAGCATGTTGCGGAAAAGGCCGCGCCGTCGTCCCCGATGACAGGGGAGGCGGTCATAACGCTCAGGTCGGTGTACAGGGCGCTGGTCTTTTCGTTGTAGTTGCCGGTCCCCACCTGGGTGATATAGTGGGTGCCCTTCTTGTCCCGGAGGGTAATCAGGCAGAGCTTGCTGTGACACTTAAAGTTCTCCATGCCGTAGATGACCTTGCACCCGGCTTCCTCCAGCATTTTGGACCAGGCGATGTTGTTGGCCTCGTCAAACCGAGCCCGAAGCTCCATGAGGGCCACCACCTCTTTCCCGTTCTCCGCCGCCCGGCAGAGAATCCGGGCAATCTTGGAGGTGGAGGCCAGGCGGTAAATGGTGATCTTGATGGAGGCCACGTCGGGCCGGTCCGCCGCCTCTTCCAGCAGGCGCAGGAAGGGGTCAATGGAATCAAAGGGAAAGAAGAGCAGCCGGTCCTTCCGGCGGATCTGCTCAATCATGGACTCCTGGCGGTTTAAGTCCTCCGGCCACCGGGGATGGTAGGCCGGGTAGGTGAGCCTGGCCCGCAGGTCGGGGGGACAGGGCTTTCTCCAGGTCATAGACATAGCCCATGGACAGGGGAGCGCTGTCGTAATAAATCTGATGGGTCTCCACTTGGATCACCCGCTCCAGCAGGGCGAGCATCTCCTGGGAGGGCCGCTGGCCCAGCTCCAGGCGGACAATGGACTGGTTGGCCCGCCGTTTGAGGAGCTTGGTCATCAGCAGGCGGAAATCGTCCTCACTGTCCTCAAATTTTTCCGTGTCAAAGGTGAGGTCCGCGTTCCGGGTGGCGCTGATGACGCAGGTCTCCTCCACCTTGTATTTTCCAAAGAGGGTAGGGGCCCACTGACGGAGGATGGTCTCCAGGCGGAGAAAGCGGCCCCGGGTGCCGGGCAGGAGAAACAACGGGGGCAGCGAGGTGGGAAGGGGGATAAAGCCCAGGGAGGTCTTGCCGCTTTTGCTCCGCAGCAGGGCGGTGATATACAGCGCCTTGTTGTCCAGATGGGGGTGGGATGGCGCTGGCCCACGATCTGGGGCGAGAGAATGGGGAGGACCACAGAGTGAAAGTAGTCCTTCACCTGGGCCCGCTCCTCCTGGGTCAGCTGGTCATAGGTCAGGTCCACAATGCCCTCCTGGGCCAACAGACCGCTGACCCGGTTATAGAGCTGGCCCTTGATCTCTATGAGGCCGGGAACGGCCTCATAGACCGCCTTCAGCTGTTCCCGGGGACGCATGCCGCTCTTGCTGTCCACCTCCTCCGGGGAGACCGCCGCCATGTCCACCAGGCTGCCCACCCGGACCATGAAAACTCATCCAGATTGCTGGCGAAAATGGCGATAAATTTCAGCCGTTCCAGGGCGGGAACGGTCTCGTCCGCCCCTCTTCCAGGACCCGGCGGTTGAACCGGAGCCAGCTGAGCTCCCGGTTTTGGGTATAGGTATAATCGGTTACGACGCTTTGCGGATCTTTTGGCATAGATAGCCCTCCCGTACCCCATATTTGCTGACGATCATCTCCCCGGCTCCAAAACCCTCCACCATGTGGCGGAGGATCAGCAGGCCGGGGATCATGGTGTGGATGCGCTCCGGCTCCACCTTTAAGATCAAATCCGCCGCCGCCTTATGGGAGGAGCACAGCAGGGCGCTCACCTGCTCCAGCTGGCCCACAGAGACCCGGTTGGTGTCCTCCGGCAGGTGGCACACCCGTTTGGCCAGCTTCAGGGCCGCCCGGGCGGTCCCGCCCACACAGACCAGGGGGAGACCCTGGCGGACGGGCCCCTCCACCACCCCCCGGGTGGCCTGGCGGATGGCCTTTTTCATGCTCTCCACCGCCTGCTGGTTGGGCAGAATCTTTTTCACCCAGTCCCGGTAGAGCTTCAGAGAGCCCACGGGACAGCTGACCGCCGAGACCAGCTGACCATGGGCAAAGCGGACCACCTCCGTGCTGGCCCCGCCGATGTCCACAAACAGTCCCTCTGACAATGCCAGCTCCTCCATGGCCCCGGCGTAGCCCAGGCGGGCCTCCTCCTCCCCGGAGAGAACCTCAATGGCAAAGCCGGTGCCCCGCTGGATCTCCGCCACCGCCTGGGCGGTGTTTCGGATATTTCGCAGGGGAGGCCGTGGCAAACACCGCCACCTGGGGATGTTCAGGGCACGCAAGGTGCCCCGGAAGGACCGCAGACCCAGGATGGCCCGGGTGATCCCCTCGGGGCTGAGCGCCCCTTCCTCCACATAGCCGGCCAGACCGGCCATGATCTTATCCTTAAAGAGAATGGTGAAAGTGCCGGCCTCCGTGGTCTCATAGACCGACAGGCGCATGGAATTGGAGCCGATGTCGATGACTGCTTGGTTCATGGTTTCCTCCCGACCTGCCTGACACACAGACAGAATTCCTATCTTTTAGCATACTTGGACTCTGTAAAATCAAAAACCAATTTTCTGTTAAATGCCGGCATATCTCACTCCCCGGCTCACGCCGGCGGGGGAGAGGCGGGGTCGGCCTGCTTGGGGTTTACATGGACCATACAGTGCTTCACCAGGGGAAAGGCCTGCTCAATGGCCTCGTGGACCGACTCCGCAATGGCGTGGGCCTGGGACAAAGGGAGATCAGCCTGGGCCGCGATCTCCGCGTCCACGTAGATTTTCGCCCCGAACAGGCGGGTTTGCAGCAGGTCCAGCCCCAGCACCCCGGGCTGGTCCAGAATGACCTGGGTCATCTGCGCCAGGGTTTCCTCATCACAGGACCGGTCCACCATTTTATCCACGGCGTCCCGGAAGATGTCCACGGCGGCCTTGACGATGAAAAAATGCAGATCACCACACTGGCCACGCTGTCCATCACTGGAAAACCCGCCAGGGAACAGACAATTCCACCAGGGCCCCGATGGAGGAGAGGCTGTCAGACCGGTGATGCCAGGCGTCCGCCATGAGGGCGTCGGAGTGAATCTTCTTGGCCGCGGCCCGGGTATACCAGTACATCCACTCCTTGACCACAATGGAGACCGCCGCCGCCACAAGGGCCAGCATCCCGGGCACCGCCAGGTCGGCATAGGACCCGGCCAGAATGGTTTTCAGCCCCTTCCAGCCGATGAGCAGCCCGGTCTCCAGCAGGATCAGGGCCAGGGCCACCGAGGCCACGCACTCAAACCGCTCATGTCCATAGCGGTGCTGGGCATCGGCCTGCTTGCTGGAAATCTGAATCCCGATCATAACGATCAGGGTGGAAAACACGTCCGAAGCCGAGTGAACCGCGTCGGAGATCATGGCCCCCGAGTGGGCGAACACCCCCGCCAGAAGTTTTCCCGCGGAGAGGACGAGATTCACCGCCACACTGACCAGGGAGACCCGCATGGCCAGGCCCTTGGCCTGCTGGGGGGAGAGGGGCGATTCTGCTTTGGAAGATTGGGTTTGCAAGGGAATACACCTCCATAGACAGGAAGCCACCCGCGCATAAGGGGCGGATGGCTTTCCAAACTGCACTTGTTGGAAGGAACTCAGCCCTCAGCGGGCGGGGTTCCTCCACCACTCTTTCGGTGGCCTTTTTTATGCCAGTGAGAACGGCCCTTTCTCTCCTCCCCAGGTTTGGTCCGGTTGGGCTTTTCCGGGTGGGGATGGGGATTGGACCTGTTCCGGCTCCGGCTGTTCCGGTGGCGGCGGCGGACGGCCTCCTCCTGATAGAGTGCCTCCTCCGCTTCGGCCGCCAGGCCCTGGAGCTCTGTCTCCAGGGGAAGGGGCTGCTGGCTCTTGCCATTGCGATGGTGGCGGGGCCGGTGGCGGGCTTTTTCCTTCTCCCGCTCCACCTCCGCCTCCAAGGCCCGCTCCGCCCGTTCGGCGTTCCGGCCCCGGTCACCCCGGCGGCGGCGGTTGGGGGCGTGGTCGGGCTGGGCCTGGGTAGGCGTCCCGTGTTCGGCCAGAAACTCATCCAAGGCCGCGGCCAGGGCGGCCTGCTCCCGGCGGTACTGGTCCTCCGGGGACTCGGTGACCTTGCGCAGCTTGGCCAGCTCCTCCTTGGGGGGCGGCACATAGCCCTCGGGCCGCTTGCCCTGCCGCTGCGGACCACTCGGATCTCACTGTTGTGATAGGTCTTCAGGGTGTCCGGGGCGTCGTCCAGGCGGACCCGCACCTTTTCCCGCAGGGTGTTGACGCTGATGATGGTGCCCGCCCCGTCGGGGGGGTCTCCACAAAGGAATCCATACGGGGGCGTCCTTCATCAGGTCCTCATAGGCCTCCTGCTCGTATTTCAGGCAGCACATGAGCCGCCCGCAGGTGCCGGAAATCTTGGTGGGGTTCAGGGAGAGGTTCTGGGTCTTGGCCATCTTGATGGAGACCGGCTGGAACTCCCGCAAAAAGGAGTTGCAGCAGAAGGGACGGCCGCAGATTCCCAGGCCCCCAGCATCTTGGCCTCATCCCGAATGCCGATCTGCCGCAGCTCAATCCGGGTGTGGAAGACCGCGGCCAGGCTCTTCACCAGGCCCCGGAAGTCCACCCGTCCGTCGGAGGTGAAGAAGAAGAGGATTTTGGTCCCCTCAAAGCTGCACTCCACCCGCACCAGCTTCATCTCCAGTTTATGCTCCAGGATCTTCTCTTGACAAACCCGGAAGGCATAGACCTCCTTCTCCCGGTTTTTCTCCACCACGGCAAGGTCTTCCTCCGTGGCCGCCGGACCACGGGGCGCAGGGGCGCGGCCAGCTCGGCCTCGGCCAAAGTAAAGTTGCCCCGGACGCACTGGGCGTACTCCAGACCTGAGGCGGTCTCCACAATGAGACCATCCCCAGGGCGGCAGACCATGCCCTGGGGGTCAAAAAATATTGTTTGCCCTCGCTGCGAAAGCGAACGCTGATAATCTCTGCCATAGTTTTCTCCTTTGCTTACAGCGCGGCGGCGATCCAGCCGCTCAAATGGCCGGGGCTGACGGGAAACTCACAGGCCGCCCGAATGGGGACCAGGCGGTCCAGCACCGGCAGCAGGTCGGGCCGCCGGGGCAGTTCCGCCGCCAGCCGGGACAGGGCGGCCTCCAGGAGGAGGGGAAATTCCTCCCGGTCCTTCTTCTCCAGGGAGAGGAGGAAGGGCAGGCGGTCCCGGGGAGAGGCCCCGGTGAGGATCAGGTCGGCTAAGGTCTCCCCCGCCTGGTCGGCCTGCCGGGTCTCTTCTCCTGGAGCCCGGAGGGTTTCGCACCGGGACCGGATGGTGGGCAGCAGAAGCCCAGGCTGGGGGGAGAGAAAGAGGAAGCAGGCGTAGGCGGGCCCCTCCTCGATGAGCTTCAACAGAATATTCTGCCCCGTGGGATTGAGCAGCTCACTGTGCTCCAAAAGATAGACCTTTTGGGGGCCTCATTGGGGCGGATATAGGCATCGGACCGCAGGGCCCGGACCTCCCTCGGCCTTCAGGCCCTCCCCTCTGGGTCGGCCCGGATAATATCTGGATGAATTCCCAGGCCGGCCTTCCGGCAGCCGGGCAGTGCCCGCAGGGAGGGGTCTCCCCGGTACAGACCCAGGCGGCGGCCAGGGCCTCGGCCAGGGGACGGCGGTTTTCCCCACCACCAGATAGGCGTGGGATAAGTTGCGCTTTGCCATGCGAATCCGCAGATGGGCTGGGACCTCCATGGGGAGGCTCACCTCCTTTTCTCCACAAAAACAGGGGAACTTGGGGAAAGACGGGGGCTCATCCCTTGGAAAAAGCCCGCCGGAGGGCGGCGTAGGTCAGTTCATAGGCCTGCTTGCTCACCTCCGCCTCGGGGACACTGAGCTCAAAGCAGTGATAGCAGCCGGGAAACACATGGCACTCCACCGGCACCCCGGCGGCCATCAGCCGGGACCAATAGGTGAGGTTCTCGTCCCGGCCCGGGTCCAGCTGCCCGATGAAGGAGAACAGGGGCGGCAGGCCCCCAAGGTCCTTGGCCAGGGCGGGGGACTCATACTGGGTGGGCATGTGCGGGGCTGAGCACCTTGTCCCAGGAGATCCGGCAGTTGTCCCGGCACCAGACCTTCCGGTCGGTGATCTCCTGGGAGGAGGGGGTCTCCAGCCGGCAGTCCAGCTCCCCATAAAGGGGAACCTGCAGGCAGAGTCTGGGTCCCTTCCGGTCCCGGGCCAGCAGCGCCACGGCGGCGGCCAGGTTGCCCCCCGCCGACAGACCGGCCACCGCCAGACGGTCGGGTCCACCCCCAGGGTCTGGTGGTTGGTCCACACCCACAGCAGGGCGGCGTAGCAGTCCTCCAGGGGGCGGGCATCTTCCACTGGGGCGCCAGGCGGTACTCCACCGAGACCACCACGCAGCCCACGTGCTTTACATACCGCTGGCACAGGTCCTCCTGCCGGTAGACCGTGCCGAAGAGAAAGCCTCCGCCGTGGTAGAAGAACAGGCAGGGCAGGGGGGCTTTCTCCCGCTGGCTGGGGGCGTACACCCGAATTTTCACCTGGGGCGCACCGTCGGGACCGGGAATCATCTGGTCCCAAGCCTTCACCTGGGGGTCCTCCCGCAGGTTGGCCAGTTCTGCGGCGTTGCACTTGGGGACAAACTCCTCCAGGTGCTCAAAGTCAAAGCCGGCTGAGGCGTCATACCAGTCCCGCAGCTGGGGCTGGATACGGTCACGGAATGTCATGGCAATCCCTCCTTGACAGCGGGGCCAGAGGGCCCCTTTTGAAAGCAAAACGGCGGTGGAGCACAGTCCTCCTCCGCCGTTTCAGGTCAATATGCGTGCTTGCCCCGGGAGAAGGCCACCACCGTGCGGCGGTTGGGCTCGGTTCCCGTGGAATAGGTGATGACGTCGGGATAGTCCTGGAGGGTCTCGTGGATCACATGGCGCTCATAGGCGTTCATGGGCTCCAGGGTGATATTCCGGCGGTATTTGACCACTTTGACGGCAACTTTATTGGCCAGGCGCTTGAGGGATTCCTCCCGCTTGGCCCGGTAGTGCTCCGCGTCAATGTGAATCCGCACCCGGTGGGTCCGGCCCCGGTTGACCGCGTAGTTGGTCAGCTGCTGGATGGCGTCCAGGGTCTCCCCCCGGTGGCCGATGAGGGCGCCCAGCTTCGGGCCCTCCAGGGTCACAAGAATCCCATTGTCCCCTTTGGGGGGACACGTGGATGGCGGCCTCCACCCCCATCTGGGCCAGCAGGCCGGTGAGAAAGGCGCGGATTCGCTCCTCCAGGTCCCCCGGCTTGGCTCCGGGCACAGGGGAAGCCAGGGGCCTCTGCTTTGGCCGGTCCCTTGGGGGCGGCCTCCGCCGGACGGGCCGGGGTCGCGGCCGGCTTCGGCTGGGGGGCCGGGGCGAAGATCTCCTCCACCGGGGAGACCGGGGCCTCCTCCTGGGAGACTTCATAGGTCACCTTGACCTTGGCCGGAGAGCTGCCAAACCCCAAAAATCCATTCCTCGCCCGCTCCAGGACCTCCACGGACACACTGTCCCGGTCCAGCCCCAGCTGGGCCAGGGCATTCTGTATGGCAGCCTCTTCCGATCTGCCTGTGGCTTCAATCCATTTCAACATCAGGCTCGTCTCTCCTTATTTCTCGTCGTTGTCCTGTTCCGGCTCTTCCAGGAAGGATTCCTCCACGAAGCCCTCCTCTTCCTCCGGGACGGGCGCCGGCTGGGGCACCGGTTTCTCCGGGGCCGCGGACGTGGGGGGGCGGCGGAAGGTTTCTCCTCTTGGGCGGCCTGGGCGGGTTTTTCTGTCTTGGTGGGCTGATTGGGCTGGTCCTTCTTGCCCTTCTTCCCCTTGGCCTTGGCGGTCTTCTGTTCCTCCGCCAGGCGCTGCTGCTCCTCCTGGGCCTGCTTGGCCAGATCATTGGGGTCCTGGTAGGGGAAGGTGGGGTAGCGTTCCGGGTCATACAGCCGGCCCCGGGCGTAGGCCCGGATACCCTCCCGGCTGGCGGTGGCGATGCTCTTGTTCAGCTTGCGCTCCATCTGAATCCGGCGCATCTCCTCGGCGGCCTTTTTCTTGGCCTCCGCCTGGGCCTGCTTTTCTCGTTTGACGCGCTCTTTCTCCTCTTCCCGACGCTTGACCTTGGCCTCTTCCTGCTTTTTTCAGGAAGGAGCGGAGGAAGGGGATGTTCAGCACTTCCTGCAGCATGGCAAACAGGCTGTTGGCAATCCAGTACACACCCAGGGCGGCGGGCAGGGTGAAGCAGATCCACAGGGAGAACAGGGGCATAATGAACATGGTCATCCGGGTGGACTGGTCCATGGTTCTCCGGGTGCCCAGGACCTTTCCGTTGATGTGGTTGGTGACGATCATGGACACCACGCCCAGGGCGGCGGAGATCACGGGGATCAGCCAGAGGCCGAAGGCGGCGCCGATATCGTCGGCCTTCCAGAACATGAAGTGGGGGGGTCTGAGACAGGTTTACCCCCAGGAAGGTAAAGTCAATCTGGGGCATGTTGGCCAGCTCCGGCACCGCCGCGACAATCTTGTCATGGTTCAGGAAGACATCCTGGGCCATTTGGAGCTGCTGGTTTCTGTAATCCAGCACGTTTCCATACAGCAGGTTGGAGACCACGTTGAACTGATCCTGGGTCATGTTCAGCAGATAGGTCAAAGGCTGCCGGACGATGGCGTACAGCACCATCAGAAAAGGCAGGGGAAGGAAGGACCAGAGACAGCCGGAGGAGGGCTTGACCCCTTCCTCCTCATAGAGCCTTTGCAGCTCCTGGCTATATTTCACCCGGTCCCGGGCGTACTTTTGCTGTAATACCTTCTGCTTTTCCGCCAGGCCGCTCATGGAGAGCATGCCCTTGCGCCCCTTGAGGAAGATGGGGAACAGGATCAGACGGATCACCAGACCGAACAGAATCAGGGACACGCCATAGCTGCCGGTCAGGTCGTAGAACAGCAAAAGCAGTTTGGCAAAGGGGGTTAAAATAATACTCATTGCAGCGCCTCCAGGTTGGATGGATGCCGCCGGCGGTCACCGGCAGGCGAAACAGGCTGTCCCGGATCAGGGGGACGGGGTCATACTCAATGCTCTTCTGCCGGTGAAAGGGATTGCATCGGAGAATCCGGCGCAGGGCGAGAAAGCCCCCCTTCCACGCCCCGTATTTCTCCACCGCCTCCAAAGCATAGGCCGAGCAAGTGGGGATAAACCGGCAGCAGGGGGGACGGGCAGGGGAGATGACCTTCCGGTAAAACCGGATCATCCAGAGCAGAACAGCCTTCATGGCTTCTCTCCCTCCGCATCAGAACCTTGGGGGAGAGAAGCTGGAGCTTTTTTGCCAGGCGGAGAAAATCCCGTTCCAGTTCGGCGTACCGGCTGTAAACCGCCCGAACCCGGGCCACGACGACAATATCGTAGCCGGGGAGAGCCGGTGCTCCTGCAGGCGGTAGATTTCCCGCAGCCGGCGGCGCACTCGGTTCCGGACCACCGCGTGGCCCAGCTTGGTTCCCGTGGTCAGGCCCAACCGGTTTTCCCGCCGGCCGTTTTTCCGGCAGTACAGAACCATGGTGGGCGAAACCGCGCTCCGGCCCTTGGCGTAGAGCCGGCGGAACACTCTGTTTTCCTTTTAAGGAAACGGTATACTTCACGGTGAAATTCTCCTTGCTTTGAGGACAGACAGCGAACGGGGAGGGCCCGCCTCCCGCCATCGGACAAGGCCGGCCGGGAGAAGGCCCGTCCAGCGCCCGATGCTTCGCAGGGGCGGTGGAATCTGATTCCCCGCCCCTTGTATGTACTCTTTATGCGGTTAACCTTGGCATTAGTGGGTCAGCCGGGCACGGCCTCTGGCGCGGCGACGGGCCAGAACCTTGCGCCCATTGGCGGTGGACATACGCTTGCGGAACCCGTGCTCCTTGGAACGCTGACGCTTTTTGGGCTGATAGGTACGAACCATTCTGATACACCTCCTGTATCGATTTCCAGCGGGAATTCCCGCCAACCACAACGGCCGAATTGGCCCTATTTCTTTGAAGAAATAGGGGAAAGAACACCAAGGGGAAGGAGGTTCCTTCCCCTTGGAACCCTATTCTCTGGTGAGAGAAACGGGGGAAGGTAGTTGGGGCGATGTGGACCTGGCCTGCGGCCTCCAAAACCAGCGCCTCATGGCCCGCCCACCGGCTCGGGCGGGCGGGAGAAGTGGTTTGTTGACAGGAGGAAAAAGTGGGAAACAGAATGGTTTTTCTCCTCCTTTTCCCAAAGGGTACCTGTCCACGTCCCCAGCCCGCCCAGCCGGTGGGCGGGCCGCTACGGGCCTTTCGCTGGGAGGGCCGCAGGCCAGGTATCCTGTAAGAGGTACAGCCTCCCCACACAACTCCACCAGAGAAGGGAGTCCAGAGGGAAGAACCTCTTCCCTCTGGGGTTCTTTCCCCCATTTCTTCCCAAGAAATGGGGCCCCGGCTGGGCAAGCCAAGGTTCCCTGCCGTTCCAACGGCGTGGGTCATGGAACAACCTCCTCCCACAGCAAAAAGAAACACCTGCTTGCCAAAAAATAAGGAATCTGATATAATAAACTGATTTTTTATCGATTGTTCTGAAGGAAAGTCAACAGGTCCATGAAACCATGGGCCTATCTCGCCGTGGCAGGAGAACCCCGGCAGACGTTGGAACGAGAAAGAAGGAGGAAGCCCATGAACTGCTCCGCCGCCGACATTTGGGAGCGCGTGCTCTCTCTCATGCAGCAGACCATGACCGAAACCACCATCACCACGTGGTTTTCCGACGCGGAACCCATCGCCCCGGATGAAAACCGGTTTATTTTATACGTGCCCACGGACTTTAAGGGGCGGGAAATCGTGGCCTCCCGGTGGCGGGGGATATCAAGAAGGCCCTCTATGATCTCTTCGTCATCCGACATGGAGCTGGAGGTGGTGGTTCTCAGCGAGGAGGAGAAGGAGAAGTATGGCAAACGGGAGCCTGTCATCTTTCTGCCGGGGACGGAGGAGTACACCTTTGAACGGTTCGTGGTGGGCAACTCCAACAAATTTGCCCACGCGGCATCCCTGGCGGTGGCGGAGCATCCGGCGGAAAATTACAACCCCTCTTCATCCACGGGGAATCCGGACTGGGCAAGACCCATCTGCTCTACGCCATCGCCCACACCATCCATAAAAATCATCCAGACTATAAAATTGCTACATCCGGGGAGGACTTTACCAACGAGCTCATCCGGGACATTCGGGCAGGCAAGAACCAGGAGTTCCGGGACAAGTACCGCTCCGCCGACGTCTTCCTCATGGACGACGTCCAGTTCATCGCCGGCCGGGACTCCACCCAGGAGGAGATGTTCCATACCTTCAACACCCTTTATGAGGACAAAAAGCAGATCGTCTTTACCGCCGACCGTCCCCCCAAGGAGATGCTCCGGCTGGAGGACCGGTTAAAAACCCGGTTTGAATGGGGCCTGCTGGCGGACATCCAGCCCCCGGACTATGAGACCCGCGTGGCCATCATCAAAAACAAGGCCATCCGCCCCCAAAGCTGCCGGAAGAGGTTCTCATCTATGTGGCGGAAAACGTCACCTCCAACGTGCGGCAGATTGAGGGCACGGTCAAGAAAATCCTGGTTCCGGGACCTTTTGGGCAGCAACGTGGACGCCAGTCTCCGTCACCCGGGCGGTGCGGGACATGTTTAAGGAGCGGGACCTCGGACATCCTCCCCACCGGCGGAGGTCATCATTGAAGAGGTGGGCAAGTTCTACGACATCGACCCCAACGCCATCCGGGGCCAGGGCCGGACCAAGGCCACCAGCTGGTCCCGGCACATCGCCATCTATCTCACCCGGCACATGACCAAACTCTCCCTGAAGGACATCGGCAAGGAGTTCGACAACCGGGATCACACCACCATCCTCCACTCCATCGACCGGGTGGAGAAGCAATGCAGAAAACCGACCCGAGACCAACGAGGTCATCAAGGACATCAACGCCAACATCAACGAACGATATAACTGAAATTCCTCCCCTTTCCCCACAAAATATTCCACCGTATTTTGTGGATAAGTGGAACAAGCTGGTGGACAAGGGGAAACTTTCCACAAAGGGAAAAAGGGGATGTCCCATTCTGTCCACGGAGCCATGTTGGGAAACAAGCCCTGTCATTCCTGGATTTTTTCGGGTTTTCCACAAAAAAATTTCCCTACTGCTACTACTGCGACCTTTTTTCCTGTTCTCCCTATTTTGGGGAAAATCGGGAAATGACGATTCCAACACGACAGGAGGTCTTTCCATGAAATTCAGCTGCGAAAAGCACTGCTGCAAAACGCCATCCTCACCGCCTCCCGGGCTGTCTCCCCCAAGAGCACCATTCCCGCCTTAGAGGGACTCCTTCTGTAGAGGCCGAGGACTCCGGCACCGTCTTCCTCACCGGCTATAACCAGGAGACCGGCATCCGCTCCGCCATCCAGGCCGATGTCACCGAGGCCGGTTCCATGGTCCCTCCGCCCGTCTCTTCGGTGAGATCGTCCGAAAGATGCCCGACGACACCTTGCTCTTTCAGGAAGAGGCCCTAAAGGTTCACATCGCCTGCGGCATGAGTGAATTCGACCTCATGGGCATCGACCCCGAGGACTTTCCCGAGCTGCCCACCGTGGAGATCGAAAACTCCCTGTCCATCCCAGGGAACAGACCCTCCGGGCCATGATCGGACAGACCCTGTTCGCTGTCAGCGACGACGAGAGCCGCCCGGTCCACACCGGCAGCCTCTTTGTGGTGGATGAGGAGGGACTCACCATGGTGGCGGTGGATGGATTCCGCCTGGCCCTACGCCGGGAGCCGGTGGCGGAGAAGAACGGGACCTTCGAGTTCGTCGTCCCCGGGGCCTCGCCTCAGCGAGGTGGAGAAGATCTGCCGGGAGACCGACGAGGGCTGGTGGGCATCCACCAGGGCGCCCGGCATATCCTGTTTAAGATCGGCAGCACCATCCTCATCTCCCGGCGGCTGGAAGGGGAAGTTCTGGCTTGGCGGCAGGCCATTCCCCGGAACAACCCCATCAAGGTTACCGCCAACACCAAGCAGCTGCTGGCCTGCATCGACCGGGTGTCCCTCATTGTCAGCGAGAAGCTGCAAGAGCCCCCTGCGGTGCGTCATCGGAGAGGGCGAGATTGACATGACCACCAAAACCGCCCTGGGCAACGCCCATGACTGCTGCCCGGTGGAGGGCAACGGAAACGGCCTGGAGATCGGGTTCAACAACAAGTACATGATGGATGCCCTGAAGGCGGCTCCCAAAGATCAAGTGACCCTGGAGCTGTCCAGCCCCATCACCCCTGCATCATCGTCCCGGCGGAGGGGAGGAGAATTTCCTGTTCATGGTCCTCCCCGTCCGCCTCAAAGCAGATTTCTTGAAGCAAAATAACGGCGTCGTACTTCGCATCTCCCTTCCTCCCTGCCTTTCTCCTCCCAAAGGGTCCCCAACCCGCCCAGCCGGTGGGCGGGCCGTTACCAGCGTTTCAACGAGAGGGCCGCAGGCCAGGTAACCAGCGAGAAGTACAACTTCCCCCCACACAACCCCACCAGAGAAGGGAGTCCAGAGGGAAGAACCTCTTCCCTCTGGGGTTCTTTCCCCCATTTCTTCCCAAGAAATGGGGCCCCGGCTGGGTAAGCCATTGTTCCCTGCCCGTTCCAACGGCGGTGGAGAAAAAACCCACAATGAAACCCCCCGCCCGGGCAGGCCCCGTTCCCCGCCGTTCCAACGGCGCCGGAAAAAACCGCAGAAAAGGCGATATCCCCCAAAGAAACCCAAAGACCCAAGGAGGCGCCCATGGAACCACAATCCGTTTCCATCACCACAGAATACATCAAGCTTCAGTACCTGTTGAAGCTGGCCAACCTGGTCTCCAGCGGCGGAGAGGCCAAATGTCTCATCCAGGACGGTCAGGTGTCCGTAAACGGCCAGGTTTGCCGGATGCGGGGAAAGAAGCTGCGTCCCGGGGACCGGGTGGCCTTTGCAGGACGGGAGCTAACAGTGCAATGAGGGTCTGCTCCATCTGCTTGGACGGATTTCGCAACTACACCAACTTTTCCCTTCCTTTGCCCCGGGGGTCAATGTGATCTGGGGAGAGAATGCCCAGGGAAAGACCAATCTGCTGGAGGCCATTGGCTTTCTCTCCGGGGCCCGGTCCCACCGGGCCCGAGGGGACCGGGAGCTCATCTCCTTTCAGCGGGATCAGGGGACCATCACAGCCCAGGTGGACAGCCGGGACCGGACCTTTCTCATTGAGGCCCAGCTGGCCCGGGGGCGCCGGCGGAAGCTTCTGGTGAACCGTGTGAAGCTGAAAACCGCGGCGAGCTGACGGGGATTGTCCAGACGGTGCTGTTCTGCCCGGAGGATCTGGCGCTGATTAAATCGGGGGCGGCGGAGCGGCGGGCCTTTTTGGACCACGCCATCTGCCAGCTTCGCCCCCGATATGGGGAGGCGCTGGCCCAATACCACAAGCTGCTGGACCACAAGACCCGGATTCTTCGGGATTGGGAGAAGAATCCCAGCTTGCTGGAGGTGCTGGAGGACTTCAACGAGGCCATGGCGGGCGGGGGCCCTGCTCATTCACTACCGGGCCCACTTTGTGGGGAAACTGGCCCCGGGCGGCCCAGATTCAGCGGGACTTTTCCGGGGACCGGGAGGAGCTGACCCTCTCTTACCAGACCGTGGGTACCGTCCGGAACCCCTTAGGGCCCACGGTGTCCATTTATGAGGACCTTCGGGCCCACCAGGACAGCCACCGCCGGGCGGAATTGGAGGCCCGGTCCTGCCTGTCCGGGCCCCACAAGGACGATCTGGCGGCCTGGATCGACGGACAGCCCGCCCGGCAGTTTGCCTCCCAGGGCCAGACCCGGACGGCGGCCCTCTCCCTGAAGCTGGCGGAGCGGGAGCTCTTTGAGGACGACACGGGACAGTGGCCGGTGCTCCTGTTGGACGACGTGCTCTCGGAGCTGGACGCCCGGCGGCAGGACTTTGTCCTGGACCGGATCACTGGGGGACAGGTGTTCATCACCAGCTGTGAGGCCCCGGCGGGGGAGATTTCCGGGGAAAAATCCTCCATATTCACCAGGGCGCTTTGGTGGATTCGCCGAATTAAGAAAAATTCTCTCCTGTGTTGTACAAAACGTCCTCCTTTCGCGGGGGGACTGTGGTAAGATAGAGGAACCTTTTGATTTTGTCACAGAAAGGCGGGTGGAAGCTATGTATCTGCACTTGGGGGCCTCGGTGGTCATCCCCTGGGGGATGTGCTGGGGATTTTCGACCTGGACAATACCACTTCCTCCCGGGTGACCCGGGACTTTCTGGCCGGCCCAGCAGGCCGGCCAGGTTGTCAGCGTGGGGGGGGACCTGCCCAAGTCTTTTCTCCTCTGCCGGAACCAGGCGGGCAGGGTCACCGTCTACCTCTCTCAGCTCTCCTCAGCCACCCTGCTCAGGCGGGTGGAGTCCGGCCGCTTTGAGACAATATAGCGCAGCAAGCCCCTTCGGCGAACAGAATTTCGCCGGCAGGGGAATTCCCTCTGGAGGTATCAAAAATGGATCAGTTGGAACAGAAAAACACCACCGCGGTGGAACATGAGTACGGGGCCTCGGAGATTCAGGTCCTTGAGGGGCTGGAGGCCGTCCGGAAACGTCCGGGCATGTATATCGGTTCGACGTCCGCCTCCGGTCTGCACCATCTCGTCTATGAGATCGTGGACAACGCCATCGACGAGGCCCTTGCGGGCTACTGCACCGAGATTCAGGTGGGGATCGAGCCGGGCAACATCATCCGGGTGGTGGACAACGGCCGCGGCATCCCGGTGGACATCCAGGAACAGACCGGCAAAAGTGCCCTGGAAGTGGTCTTTACGGTGCTCCACGCCGGCGGCAAGTTCGGCGGCGGAGGCTATAAGGTCTCCGGCGGACTTCACGGTGTGGGTGCCAGCGTGGTCAACGCCCTCTCCGAGTGGCTGGAGGTGCGGGTTCACAAGGAGGGCAAGGTCTACGAGATGAAGTTCTCCCGGGGCAAGGTGACCCAGCCCATGCAGGTGGTGGGGGAGACCGACCGCACCGGTACGGAGGTGGTCTTTCAGCCCGACCCGGAGATGTTCACCGAGACCACGGAGTACGACTACGAGACCCTCCACACCCGGATGCGGGAGGAGGCCTTCCTCAACGCCGGCCTGTCCATCACCATTGCCGACCGGCGGGGGGGAGGAAGTGATCTCGAGACCATGTGCTATGAGGGCGGCATCCGGGAGTTCGTCACCTGGATCAACCGCAACAAGACCCCCATCCACGACGGCGTCATCTATATGGCCGGGTCCCGGGAGGACGCCATGGCGGAGGTCTCTCTCCAGTACAACGACAGCTACGCCGAGACCATTGTCTCCTTTGCCAACAACGTGCACACCCCGGAAGGAGGCATGCACGAGGAGGGGTTCAAACGGGCCCTGACCAATGCCCTGAACGCCTACGGCAGAAGAATGAAGCTGCTCAAAGAGGACGAGAAGGTGAGCGGCGAGGACTGCCGGGAGGGCCTTACCTGCATCATCTCCGTGAAGCTCACCGACGCCCAGTTTGAGGGCCAGACCAAGGCCAAGCTGGGCAACTCCGAGATCCGCACCCTGGTCAATTCCATTGTCTCGGAGAAGTTGGAGGAGTTTTTGGAGGAGAACCCGGCGGTGGGCCGGGCCATCCTGGACAAGGCCCTCACCGCCGCCCGGGCCCGAGAGGCCGCCCGAAAAGCCCGGGAATCCGTCCGCCGGAAAACCGGGCTGGAGTCGGGACAGATGCCCGACAAGCTTCGGGACTGCAACGAACGGGACCCCTCCCTCACGGAGATCTACATCGTGGAGGGCGATTCCGCCGGCGGCTCGGCCACCCAGGGCCGGGACTCCCGGTTCCAGGCCATTCTCCCCCTGTGGGGCAAAATGCTCAACGTGGAAAAGGCCCGGGCTGACCGGGTCTATGGCAATGACAAACTCAGCCCCGTCATCACCGCCCTGGGGGCGGGGATCGGGAGGAGTTTAACCCGGAAAAACTCCGCTACCACAAAATTGTCATCATGGCCGACGCCGACGTGGACGGGGCCCACATTCGGACCTTGCTGCTGACCTTCTTCTTCCGGTTCATGCGGCCCCGCTCATCGAGGAGGGCTACGTCTATTCCGCCGTGCCGCCGCTTTATAAGCTGACCCGCGGCAAGCAGCAGCGGGTGGCCTACACCGACGAGGAGCGGGACGCGGTGTCCGCCCAGATGCGGGGGGACAACCCCAACGCCAAGGTGGAGATCAGCCGCTTCAAGGGTCTGGGCGAGATGGACCCCCACGAGCTGTGGGAGACCACCATGAACCCCGAAACCCGTACCCTCCGGCGGATTACCCTGGAGGACGCGGTGAAGGCGGACGAAATCTTCACCATCCTCATGGGGGACAAGGTGGAGCCCCGAAAGGAGTTCATTGAGGAGAACGCCAAGTACGTGGTAAATTTGGATATTTGAGTTTGGAGACCTCCCTTGGGAACGGTCTGTGCATCGCCCACCCCAAAAGGGCATACACTACCTCCAGTCAAAAGGAAAGGAAACCAAACTACGCTTATGATGCTATCTTCCATTCTGTTTTTGGTGGCCGCCGCCCTGCTGCCCCCGCTGGTGCTGCTGCGGGTGGTCTACCAAATGGATAAACTGGACCGGGAGCCGGGAGCCCTGCTGTTGGCCCTGTTCTTTCGGGGGGCTTTGGCCATGGTCCCCATCTTGGTGCTGGAGGTTGTGGCCGATCAGTTCATTGATTTTTTCCCCTGGCGTCCCATCGTCTACCTCTTTCTGGCCTATTTTGTGGTGCCGGGATTCATTGAGGAGGGGGTCAAGTACCGGGTTCTTCTCCGGCGCACCTGGAATGAGCCCCATTTTAACCACCGGTTTGACGGCGTGGTGTACGGGGTCTTTGTCTCCCTGGGCTTTGCCGCGGTGGAGAATGTGCTGTATGTGCTCACCTCCGGCTTTTCCACGGCGGTGGTGCGGGCCATTTCTCCATCCCGGGCCACGCCATGTTCGGCGTGGTCATGGGGGAGGCGATGAGCCGGGCAAAATGGCTGGAGGTCCATGGACAGCGGGAACAGGCCGGGGCGGCCCGGCGGCGGGCCTGGCTTCTGCCGGCGGTTCTCCACGGTCTGTATGACTTTTTGCTCGTGGGATTTGGCTGGATTTTTATGGATATTTCGCGGGGTTGGTGGTCTATGTGGTCCGTCTGCTGCGGCAAAGCGCCCGGGAGGACGGGCCAATCAACCTGTGAGGCGGCCTGCCTCCGACAAGACCCATCCCCCGCCGCCGGGCGGCGGCAGTGAAGGAGTGAAACTATGGCAAAGAACAAAGACTACCGGCCGGAGGACATCGCTTTCCCGGACCAGGTCATCGTGGAGTCGGAGCTGGTCAAGGAGATGAAGGACAGCTACATTGACTACGCGGTGTCCGTCATTGTGGGCCGGGCCCTGCCCGATGTGCGGGACGGACTCAAGCCCGTGCACCGGCGGATTTTATACTCCATGTATGAAAGCGGTTTGACCTCCGACAAGCCCTTCAAAAAATCCGCCACCTGCGTGGGCGACGTGCTGGGCAAGTATCACCCCCACGGGGACAGATCCGTGTATGACGCCTTGGTCCGGCTGGCCCAGGATTTCTCCATGCGTTACCGGCTCATCGACGGCCAGGGCAACTTCGGTTCCGTGGACGGCGACCCTCCCGCGGCCTATCGTTACACCGAGGCCCGCATGGCCAAGATGGCCGGGGAGATGCTGGCGGATATTGAGAAGGAGACGGTGGACTGGGACCCCAACTTTGACGAGAGCCGCAAGGAACCCCGTGTGCTGCCCAGCCGCTTCCCCAATCTGCTGGTCAACGGCTCCTCCGGCATCGCCGTGGGCATGGCCACCAACATCCCGCCCCACAACCTGGGGGAGGTCATCGACGCCTGCGTGTGCGTGCTGGACGACCCGGAGGCGGAGCTGTCCGACCTGATGGAGCACGTGAAGGGCCCAGACTTCCCCACCAGAGGGATCATCATGGGACGCTCCGGCATCCGGGCGGCCTACGCCACCGGCCGGGGCCGGGTGTGCGTCCGGGCCCGTACCGAGTTTGAGGAGTACGGCCGCAACCACGACCGCACCCGGATCATTGTCACCGAGCTGCCCTACCAGGTCAACAAGCGCATGCTCATCAAAAATATGGCCGACCAGGTGGAGGACAAGCGGCTGGAGGGCATCTCCGACATCCGGGATGAGTCCGACCGCAACGGCATGCGCGTGGTGATCGAACTCAAGCGCGATGCAAATCCCCAGGTGGTGCTCAACCATCTGCTCACCCAGACCCAGCTGCAGACCACCTTTGCCATCAACATGCTGGCCCTGGTGGACAACCAGAGGCAGCCCCGGATTCTCTCCCTGCGGAATATTCTGGACGAGTACCTCACCTTCCAGGAGGAGGTCATCACCCGCCGCACCCGCTATGAAAAGCGCAAGGCCGAGGAGCGGGCCCACCTGCTGGAGGGGCTGCTCATCGCCCAGGACAACATTGACGAGGTCATTCAGATCATCCGCTCCAGCTATGACAACGCCAGGGAGAACCTGATGAACCGCTTCCACCTGGACGAGGTCCAGGCCCAGGCCATCTGCGACATGCGGCTGATCGCCCTGCAGGGCCTGAACCGGGAGAAGCTCCAGGAGGAATACAACGAGCTGGAGAAGAAGATCGCCTGGTACCAGGAGCTGCTGTCCAACCGGGAGAAGCTGGTGGGTGTGATGAAGCAGGAGCTGCTGGAGATCCGGGACAGGTACGGTGACGACCGGGTGACCGAGATCCAGGACGTGGAGGACGAGATCGACATCGAGGATCTCATCGAGGAGGAGGAGTGCGTCTTCACCCTCACCGCCGGCGGCTACATCAAGCGAATGCCTGTGTCCACCTACCGCGCCCAGAAGCGGGGCGGCAAGGGGGGTCTCCGCCCAAAGCCTGCGGGAGGAGGACTATGTGGACACCGTGTTCACCGCCTCCACCCACGACAACATTCTCTTCTTCACCAGTTCCGGCCGGGTGTACAAGAAGAAGGGATATCAGATTCCCGAGGCCAGCCGGACCGCCAAGGGAACCCATCTGAACAACATTTTCCAATTTGAGCCGGGAGAGCGGGTCACCGCCATGCTCCACGGCCGGGATTATGATGAGAACGGCTATCTGTTCATGGTCACCCGCAACGGCACGGTGAAGCGCACGGAGAAATCCGCCTTCCGAAACATCCGGGCGGCGGGCCTCCGGGGCCTCACCCTGGACGAGGGGGACGAGCTCATTGCCGTGCTGGAGACCGACGGGGAGGCCAATGTCCTCATCGCTACCCACGACGGCATGGCCATCTGCTTCCGGGAGACCGATGTCCGGCCCATGGGCCGGACGCGGTGGGGGTCCGGGGCATCAAGCTCCGGCCAGGAGACTATGTCATCGGCGGGGTGCTGGCCCAGCTGGGACTACCCTGCTGGCCATTACGGAAAACGGCTATGGCAAGCGCACCCACATTGAGGAGTACATCCGTTCCGGGGAGAACCCCAGCACCGGGGAGGCTTCGGCCTGAAGGGATACCAGATCACCGAAAAGACTGGCAAGGCCGCCGGGGGCAAGGTGGTGGAGGAGGACGACGACCTCCTGCTCATCTCCGACGACGGCACCATCATCCGCATGGCCGCCGCCGATGTGAACCTGTACAGCCGCACCGCCCAGGAGTCCGGGTGATGCGGGTGTCCGAGGGAACCAAGGTCATCTCCCTGGCCCGGGTTCCCCAGGAGAATGAAGGGAAACCCAGGAGGAGACATAAATGGAAAAAGAGTTTCGAAAGATCACCCTCACCTTTGGCATAATTATGGCCGTCCTGGGCGCTCTGGTGATCTGGCGCGGGGTGACAAAGATGATTCCCGTCACCGGCTGGGTCCATGGAGGACTGTTCACCCTGGGAGGCTTGTTCTTCTTCCTGGTGGGAGTGGCGCTGCTGGTGGTCCCGCCCTTGCGGGCCCGGCGGAAGAAAAAGAACGCGGAGGAGCGGGAAAAAGCGTCATGAAGCAGGTGACCATTTACACCGACGGTGCCTGCTCCGGCACCCCCGGCCCAGGGGGCTGGGGGCGGTGCTCCTGTATGGGAGCCATCGAAAGGAGATTTCCGGCGGGGAGGCCTCCACCACCAACAACCGCATGGAGCTGACGGCGGTGATCGCCGCCCTGTCCCTGCTGAAGGAGCCGTGCATCGTGGAGCTGTACTCCGACTCCAAGTACGTCATTGACACACTGGAGAAGGGCTGGGTCTGGGGCTGGAAGAAGCGGGGCTGGGTGAAAAGCGACAAAAAGCCCGCCCTGAACGTGGATCTGTGGGAGCAGCTGCTGCCCCTGATCCAGACCCATCAGGTGCGCTACCACTGGGTAAAAGGGCATGCGGAGAACCCCTACAACAACCGCTGTGACGAGATGGCCGTGGCGGAAAGCCGGAAGTTTAAGGCGTAACAGATGGAGGCAGCCCTCTGCAAGGGGGCTGTCTCTTCCTGCGTAAAATCCCTCTTGGCCCTGTTCGGGCCGGTGCGCCCGCCCCAGGGCGGCAAGAAAAAAGGAGAACCAATGAAGAAAAAAACCATTCTATTCGACTTGGACGGGACCCTGCTCCCCATGGACCAGGACGCCTTTACCCGTGGGTATTTCAAACTCCTGGCCCAAAAGCTGGCCCCCCACGGGTATGACCCGGCCGCTCTGGTGGACAATATCTGGGCCGGCACCGCCGCCATGGTGGGCAACGATGGCAAACGCACCAATGAGGCGGCCTTCTGGGATAGATTCGCCGCCCTGTATGGGGAGCAGGTCGGGAGGACATCCCCTGTTTGACGCCTTTTACCGGCAGGAGTTTCAGCAGGCCAAGGCTTTCTGCGGCTTTACCCCAAAAGCCCGGGCCGCAGTGGAGGCCTGCAAGGCCGCCGGCCATCGGGTGGCCCTGGCCACCAATCCCATCTTTCCGGCGGTGGCCACGGAGAGCCGCATCCGCTGGGCAGGGGCTGGCCCCGGAGACCTTTGCATGGTACACCACCTATGAGAACATCGGCTACTGCAAGCCCAACCCCGATTATTACCGGGAGATTTTGCGGTATTTGGGCTGCCGGGCGGAGGACTGCCTGATGGTGGGCAACGATGTGGAGGAGGATATGATGGCCGCCCAGGCGGCGGGGCTGTCGGTCTTTCTGCTCACAGACTGCCTGCTCAACCGGAAAGAGAAGGACATCTCCTCCTATCCCCAGGGGGGATTTTGACGCACTGCTGGCCTTTGTGGAGGAGTGGGGCGGGGAAGCCTCCCTCTGATGGAACGGATGGAAAGAAGGTTCTCCCCAATTTCCTGGGAAATTGGGGAGAACTTTCGTTTTTTCTAAGTTTTCTCCGGAAAAGAGGGAAAAATGGGACTTATGAGATCCACTTTTCCACATCTTCCACGGAAAAGTCCACATGCAGCGCGGTGCTGATGCCCAGGCCCAGCACCCGGGAGAGGGTCTCCACCTCGCTGTCCACGTTTCGGGGGTGACAAACCACTCGGCCCCCTCCTGACGGAAGAGGGCCGGGTCGAATCCCTCCTGCCCCGCCTGGTCCAGCAGGTCCAGGCAGAGGGTGGCCGCCTCCACCACCGTGGGTACACCCACGGCGATGACGGGAATCCCCAGGTGTTCCTCATCCAGGGCCATTCGGGCGTTGCCCACCCCGGAGCCGGGGACAATGCCGGTGTCAGAGACCTGGACCGTCCGGCACACCCGCTCCTGCCGGCGGGCGGCCAGGGCGTCCACGGCGATGAGGCAGGCGGGCTTGAGCTTTTTCACCACCGCCCCGATGAGCTCGCCGCTCTCGATCCCCGTGGTCCCGGTGACCCCGGCGGCCAGCGCGGAGACCGGGCGGAGGGCGGAGAAGTCCTGGGGCATGGTCTGCACCAGGTGGCGGGTGACCAGGAGAAAGTCCGTGGCCCTGGGCCCGATGGCGTCGGGGGTCACCCGGCGGTTGCCCAGGCCGGCCACCAGAACAGACCCCTGTTTGGGCAGGGTGGGCAGGGCTTCCAGCACCGGGGCCACCCCCCGCGTGCCGCCCGCAGAACCTCCTCCCGCTCCCGGGGCAGCTGGGGAAGCTCTAAGGTGAGATAGGTCCCCTTGGGCTTGCCCAGGGCGGCCTCCCCCTCCCGATTGAGGATTTCCACCCGGGTGAGGGGATAGCCAAAGACGGTGTCCTCCTGGGCCTTCACCCCGGCCAGACGGGTGGTCTGGGCTGCGGAACCCTCCGCCAGCTCCTTGGCCTCCAGGGCCAAATCAATTTTTCTGTCTTGGATCATGGGGCACTCCCTTCCGTCCCACCACCAGATATGGTGGGACAAGCAGATTCTAATCACTATCTTTAGCACTTTGCAAAAATTTATGTAAAAATTCAGATTTTTCTGGAAAAAAGGTTGCAATTTCAAGCGGGGTATGCTAAAATACATTCTCGCACAGAACTTTTGTGACAAAATGAATCAATCGGAGGAGGTGTTTGGTTTGCCGAATATCAAGTCTGCCAAGAAGCGTGTCCTGGTGAACAAGACCAAGGCTGCCAGAAACAAGGCCGCTAAGTCCGCGCTGAAGACTCAGCTGAAGTATTTTGATGCTGCTATCAACGAAGGCAACCGCAGCGAGGCCGATAAGAGATACAAGGAAGCTGTCAAGGCTGTGGATCAGGCTGCTGCCCGTGGTCTGATGCATAAGAACACCGCAGCCAACCGCAAGAGCAAGATGACCCTGCGGCTGAACAAGATTCCTCAGTAACGAGAAGGACTTACGGAAAACCGTCTGATTGGATCAGACGGTTTTTTTGTATTGGGCTTTTTCCCGCCTTGGCGGCGGAAAAACCAGCCTGAGACGGGTTCTCCGGTCCCAATCCGGGCATCCTATCTCTGTCTCCCTCTCCCACCATACCGCAGAAAGGACCGTATATGGATACTTCCGCAGACGCCTATTTTCCCGATCCACGCCCCCTGCCGCCTGGACAGCGGCGGCAGCTGTGGGCCCGTCTGGCCATTCGGCTGGGGATTTTTTGTCCCTGGTTCTCTTCCTCTGCCTGGCGGGCCGCCCCTCTGCTCTCCCTGTGCATGCCCTTTGCCCTGGCTCTTTTGGCCACCTGGTTGACCGAGCCATTGCTCCGGTTTTTCCACAGGCGGTGGAACATTCCCCGGGGCATAGGGGCCATTGTCCTGATTTTGCTCCTGGTGGGAGCTCTGGGTGGCCTAATGGCGGCTCTCATTTGGAAAGGCTGGAGTGAACTTTCCACCCTGTGGGGAAACTGGGACCAAGGCTGGAACGCCTTTCAGGAGACTTACTATCAGCTCAGCCATGCCCTGGACAAGTGGCTGGCCTATCTGCCCCAGCAGGTGCAGGACACCCTTTGGAATCTGTCGGACCGGCTGCTGGCCTGGCTGGAGGAATTTGTTTATAATCTGTTACCGAAGACCACCTCAGCGGTGCGGAGCATCTCCTCCTTTGTGCTGGCCTTTCTTTTTCCTGGTGGCCTGGTATTTTACCGCCGAGGATTATCCCAATCTCCGCCGGGTGGCCCGGGAGACCATTCCCCGGAGTGTCCGGCGCATCGGCGTACAGGCCCGGGGCGCTTTTTTCCGCCGCCTTTGGGGGCTATCTCAAGGCGGAGATTCTGGTCTCCCTGGGGGTGACGGGGATTCTTTTGGTGGGCTTTTTCCTGCTTCGGCAGCCCTATTGGGTGCTGCTGGCGGTGGCCCTGGGCATTTTGGACTTTATCCCCATTGTGGGGGCGGGGACGGTGATGGTCCCCTGGTCTGTCATTCTCCTGGTGCTGGGGGAGTGGAAGCGGGGCGTGGCCTTTCTGGCGGTGTGGGGGGTTATCTGCCTCTTCCGCCGGATGATTGAGCCCAAGATCGTGGGGGACCAGACAGGGCTGCACCCCCTGCTCTCCCTGCTGGCCATTTACGTGGGCATGAAGTTAGGGGGCGTGGTGGCGATGATCCTGGCCCCGGTTCTGCTGCTGATGCTCCGGAACCTGTGGCGGGCGGGGATGTTCCACGCCACCGTCCGGGACCTCACCATGGCGGCCCGGGATATGGCGGCCATCCTCCATGGCAGACCGGAGGAGACAGACCCGCCAGAGCCCGAAAAACCCGGCGAAACCGTTCAAAAAATGGAGAAAAGAAAGTTAAAAGTTTTTCTACTTCGATTTCACGAAATCTTCATAAATATCCGCTAGACTGACCACAGTAAAAAGAGCACGGGGTCTTCCCTTGGGAGGGGCCTTTGCATCCTCAGAAAACAGGATGGACTGGAGGCATACTTATGGACTACTACGGCAACGACAACGGCAATCAGAACGGCGGCTATTCTCACGATCCCTTTGCTTCGGGAGATGGCCCCTCCTTTCAAGGCTCCGGCATTCAGGGGCCAAACTTTGACGGGGAAGTCCCCGGGGGAAAAAGCCCAGAAAGCCCTTGAGTGCCAGACAGAAAAGCACCTTAAAGGTCGTGGCCCTGTGTCTGGTGTGCGCCCTGGTGGGCGGTTTGGCCCATCCTGTGTACAATGCGTCACCGGCGGAAATGGGACCACCATTTACACCGGCAACCGAACCCCCACCAAGGTGGACACCGCCGCAGTGAACACGGAGAAGGAACTGACCACCGCGGAGATTTACGCCAAGTATGTCAGCTCCTGCGTGGGCATCACCGTGGACATCGTCAGCACCAACATCTTTGGCCAGACCGTCACCGGCGCGGCCGCCGGCTCCGGCTTTGTCATCACCGAGGACGGCTACATCCTCACCAACTACCACGTCATTGACGGGGCCAACTCCATCAAGGTGACCTTCTCTGACGGTAAGGAGTATACCGCCACCTATGTGGGCGGCGAGGAGGCCAACGACATCGCTGTCATCAAGGTGGAGGCCACCGGCCTGACCCCCGTGGTCATTGGCAGCTCCAGCGACATGCTGGTGGGGGGAGCAGGTCACCACCATCGGCAACCCCTTGGGAGAGCTGACCTTCTCGGAGACCACCGGCATCATCTCCGCCCTGGACCGCACCATTACCATGAGTGACGGCAACAAGATGAATATGATCCAGACCGACTGCGCCATCAACTCCGGCAACTCCGGCGGCGCGCTGTTCAACCTCTATGGCGAGGTCATCGGCATTGTCTCGGCCAAGTATTCCTCCAGCGCCAGTTCCTCCTCAGCCTCGGTAGAGGGTTTGGGCTTCGCCATCCCCATGGATGACGTGGCGGACATGGTTGCGGAGCTGGTCACCAATGGCTACGTCACCGGCAAGCCTCTCATGGGCATCTCCGTGGGCGACGTGGCTGAGGATGTGCAGGCCTACGGCGTCCCGGCCGGCGCGGCGGTGAAAGTGGTCACCCCCGGCCTGTGCGGGGAGAAAGCCGGCCTGCAAGAGGGTGATATCATCACCAAGATCAACGACACAGAGGTGGCCTCGGGGAATGACCTCATCACCGCCAAGGACAACTACAAGCCTGGGGACACGGTGAATCTCACGGTCTATCGGGATGGAAAAACCATCACCGTGAAGCTGACCTTGGAGGAGTCCACCCCGGAAAAAACAGCCCAACAGGACCAAGCCCAGAAGGAATATGAAGAACAGCAGCAGCAACAGTTGCAGCAAGAGCAGCAGCAAGGCAGCGGCGGCTGGCCTTTCGGCGGCTTTGGGTACTGATTCTATACATTGTGTGTTCAACAACAAAATAGCATCACCAAACCACCTGGGGGCGGCCCTTTGATCAGGGCCGCCCCAGGTGGCATTTTTTCAGCATACAGAACATAGGGATTCGTTAGCTTCCAACAAAAGTCTGAACATGATAGTATAGAAGAAGGGTCAACGTATTGGTGTCAGCATCCCAGGCACCATGCCAGTCATCTTGATACCAGCTGCCCTGGGGCTGACTGTCCGGGTGACTGAGATCACAAACCGGGATCATCACTTCTCCATACAGAGCGCGGGCTGGAGTATGAAACTGTCTGGCAAGACCGGATTCGGTGACATACCCAGTATCCCCCATGCGGTAGTCAAAAAGGCACAGGTCTGGGAGATCATACTAATGCAATAGATCTGCTGAATGGGCCACCACATTTCCGAGTAAGGGTCGTTGATGTTCCAGAGGGGGTTATTGGTGTGCTCGGTGCCATGGTCTTTTATCAGGCGCCTTTCCACATCATAGATGTCTTTGATGGAGGCATAGACCACGTTGTCCACGATTTGGAGCTGAATTTCGTCCGTCTCCTCTTCCCATAGGACGGTTCCTTCCTCTGCGTACTGCACCACAAGATGTATCTCCGGATTCAGCCCTGCTCCATCTCATGGAGCATCCGCTGAATCATCACCACCGCCTCGGCCCGGGTGGAGGTCTGGTTGGGACGGAAGGTGTTGTCGGGGTAGCCCTCCAGGATGCCGGCCTGGACCGCCTCATGGACATACCCCTTCATCCAGTCCAGAATCTCGGCGTTGTCCGCGAAGGGGAGGTCTTCTCCCGCATACTGGTTGGCCGGATAGACCAGGCCCAGGGCCCGGTCGGTCATCAGGGCGATTTCGTACCGGGCGATCTCCTTTTCCGGCCGGAAGTTTTTTTGCCGTTGTAGTCATCGGGCACCACCATGCCGGAGTAAAGGGCGGCGTCCGTCCAGCCCTGGGTGGTCAGCCAATGGCCGTCCATGTCGTTGAGGATGGGGACATACTTTTTTTCCGAATACCGGCCATCCTTTGTGGTTGCGGTCTCTGTCATCCAAGCCACCGTCTCGCTGTCCGGGGTCAGATGGATGGCGTCCAGCAGGAGCTTGGTGAACTCCGCCCGGGTGATGGTCTTTTCCGGCTGGAAGCTGCCATCGGGATAGCCGTCTACCCACCCGGCGGCCACTGCCTCCTGAATTTCCTTCTGGGCCCAGTGGCCCTGTACATCCCATAGAGGGTTGCCGCTGCCTGGGGAAGCCGCCGCCGCAGGGATCAGCAAGGTGACCGCCAGCAGGGCGCATACCATTTGCCGCATTGGTTTCATAGGAATCTCTCCTTTCTTTTCTTTCGTCCGGCAGGACGTCCTATATAAACTAAGACGGATTTCCGGTGGAAATGCAAGGGGTTTTTCCAAATTTTTTGCCTGGCTGCCTCAAATTTTCAAAAAACTATGCACAAAAAACCCTTCTCTTGTGGAAAAAGGGCGAGAGAGAACCGGCGGCGCCAGAGGGGGAAAGAGGAAAAATCGGCGCGCTCCCTTGACGCAGGCGGGAAAAACTCTGGCAGTGGTGGGAGGGAAGTCTGAAGAACAACATCAAAAAGGCGTGGTGGAAGAAGTTCGTTCAGGAGAACCCCTACAACGTGGGGCAGGATGCCGCCATCCTCATGAACCCCCAGACCTGGGTGGCCAGCGGCCATCTGTCCGGCTTCTCCGATCCTCTGATGGACTGCCGGGAGTGCAAGGAGCGGTTCCGGGCGGACAAGCTCATTGAGGATTGGTGCGGCGAGAACAGCGTGGAGCTGCCCAAGCCCATCGACGCCTTCACCCAGCAGGAGATGAAGGACTTCATCGAGGAGAACAACATCCCCTGCCCCTCCTGCGGCAAGCACAATTTCACCGACATCCGGCAGTTCAACCTGATGTTCAAGACCTTCCAAGGCGTCACCGAGGACGCCAAGAACACGGTGTATCTGCGGCCTGAGACGGCGCAGGGCATCTTCACCAACTTCGTCAACACCCAGCGCACCACCCGGCGCAAGCTGCCCTTCGGCGTGTGCCAGATCGGCAAGTCCTTCCGCAACGAGATCACCCCCGGCAACTTCATCTTCCGTGTCCGGGAGTTCGAGCAGATGGAGCTGGAGTTCTTCTGCAAGCCCGGCACCGATCTGGAGTGGTTCCAGTACTGGCGCACCTTCTGCCACAACTGGCTGCTGGGCATCGGCCTGAAGGACGAGAATCTGCGGCTGCGGGACCACGACCCGGAGGAGCTGTGCTTCTACTCCAAGGCCACCACGGACTTCGAGTTCCTGTTCCCCTTCGGCTGGGGTGAGCTGTGGGGCGTGGCGGACCGCACCGATTATGACCTGACCCAGCACCAGAACGTCTCCGGCAAGGATCTGACCTACTTCGACCCGGAGACCAACCAGCGCTACATCCCCTATGTGGTGGAGCCGTCTCTGGGCGTGGAGCGCAGCGTGCTGGCAGTGCTGTGCGACGCCTACGACGAGGAGGTCGTGGGACAGGATAAGAATGGCAAGGACGACGTGCGTGTGGTACTGCGGCTGCACCCGGCGCTGGCCCCCTATAAGGCGGCCATCCTGCCTCTGAGTAAGAAGCTCAGCGAACCGGCCACGGAGATCTACAACGAGCTGTGCAAGGACTTCATGCTGGACTTCGACGAGACCGGCTCCATCGGCAAGCGCTATCCATGAGTTCAACGACACCACCAACGCCCTGATGGTCAGCGGTCTGTATCAGTACACCGTCCGGGACCCGGGGCGGCTGCTCTTCCCCAAGACACCATGACCGACGGGGAGCGGCAGCAGATAGACGACTATATGGCCGAGTATGAGGCCGCCCAGAAGGACAACGCCTATACCGGCCTGCTGGCGGGGAAAAACGTCATAATGGTCCAGCTGGAGGCCATTGACACCTGGATGCTCCAGGAGGCCTACATGCCCAACCTGGCCAAGCTGAAGTCCGAGGGGCTGGTGTTTACCAACCATTACACCCCGGCCTACATCTCCGCCGGCACCTTCAACACCGAGTTTATGACCAACAGCGGCCTGCTGCCGGCCACCGGGGGCATCTCCACCTCGGTGTATACTGAGAATGCTTTCCCCTACTCCATGGCCAATCTCTTCCGCCAGGCGGGTACACGGCCCGCTCCTTCCACAACAGCGACGGGCAGGTGTATGACCGGGGCCTCATCCACCCCAATCTGGGCTATGAGAAGTACTATGGGGGCTACGACATGCAGATGGAGAGCTACCAGCTGGACCGCCATCTCATCAACGGCTTTGACGAGATGACCGAGGGGGACCCCTTCTATTCCTTCGTCATCACCTACTCCGCCCACGGCCCCTACGGGGAGGAAAACGGTGTTTACCAAGCCCATGCGGAGGAGGCCCAGGCCGCGCCCAGCGCACCGACGGCAACTATGTCTACGCGGTGGCGGGGGCCATGGAGACCGATCTGTTCATCGGCGAGCTGGTGGACCGCCTGACCCAGGAGGGCCTGCTGGAGGACACGGTGCTGATCTTCTACGCCGACCACTATGATTACTACATGATGGATGACCAACTGAACATGCAGATCAAAGGAGTGGACAACGGAAATCTGCTCCAACACACCGACTTTTTCATCTGGTCAGCGGACTTAGCGCCCACCCAGATTGACAAGGTGACCTCCAGCCTGGACGTGCTGCCCACGGTGGCCAACCTCTTTGGCCTGGATACCAGCGGAGCCTTCCTGGCCGGCCACGACGGTCTGGGGGACCAGGGAGGGTATGTCTTCTTCTCCGACGGCAGCTGGTATGACGGGACCACCTACTGGTCCAGCAAGAATGGAGGCGCCGGGGATGAGGCGCGCTCGGCGGAGATCAACCGTATCACCACCCTCAGCAACCGGGTGCTGGCGGGAAATTACTACGGGACAGCGGAGCAATCCCCTGAAAGAGGAGACAAACAAGCGATGCAAACCAAGAAATCCAAACGAATCTTGCCCCGCTCCGCGGTGCTGACGCTTTTGCTGCTGGTGGCGGCGGGGCTGTCCATCAGCGCCTTTTCCCTGGCCCTGTCGGGGTGGAACGGAGTCAGCTGGGCGGGCAATCCCACCCTGTTTTTCTGGAACACCCTGCCGGTGTTTCTCCTGCTGGGCCTGATTTGGCTGGCCTCCGGGCAGGCCTGGCTGGCCTGCCTGGTGACGGGGCGCTGATCTTCCTCCTCACCGGCGCCAACTACTTCAAGGTGATGTTTCGGGATGACCCCATGCTCTGGGAGGACCTGTTCCGCATGCGGGAGGGCCTCCAGATGTCTGACCAATATCAGGTGGCGCTGACCCCTATGATGTTCCTGTGGATCGGAGTCATTGTGGCTGCCACAGTGGTTCTCTTCTTCCTGGGCCGGGGCCGGCCCAAGGCCACCCTGCGCCTGCTGGCCCTGACAGCAGTGGGGATGGTGAGCCTGGTTTGTTTTGACTACATTTACCCCGACGATCAGCGGTACACCGCCCTGGCGGGGGAGCATGCCCAGGACGAGCGGGAGGCCTATGCCGCCACGGGGGTGGTCTATCCCTTTTCCACAGCGCGGGGGGATTACCTGTCCTCTTCCAGTTCCTATGACGAGCGGGCCGCCCGCCAGACCTACAACCAGTATACCGACGGGGTCATTCCCCCGGAAAAAGGTCAACCTGATCTCCATTCAGATGGAGGCCTTTGCCGACCTCTCCCTGTACGACATCGACGGCCTGTCCCCGGAGGTCTACCGGGACTTCCACGAGCTCCAGGCCGAGAGCTCTTCCGCCACCCCCATCACCGACATCTTCGCCGGGGGCACCACCGAGACCGAGTGGGCTGTCCTCACCGGGGCAACCAGCACGGGGATTTTAAGACCAAGACCGATTCCGTGGCCTGGTACCTGAAGAGCCAGGGCTACACCGCCAACGGCTCCCACCCCTGCCGGGACTGGTTCTATGACCGCAAGCACGTCAACCCCAACCTGGGGCTGGACGACTACCTCTTCACGGACAACTACTACTACCAGTTCATTGAGGAAGGGAGGACGTGGCCTATGACGAGGTCTTCTTCCCCGATCTCCAGCAGCGTCTGACAGAGTATTTCAACACCAACGACGCCCCTCTGTTCTCCTTCAATGTGACCTACCAGGGCCACGGTCCCTACAACATGGAGAGGACCTACTGGGGGGGACAGCTACTGCACCGGGGACTATTCCCAGTCCACCCTCAACGCCCTGAACAACTACTTCTACTTAGTCCAGGACAGCTCGGCCTACATGAAGTCTTTCACCCAGTACCTGGACAGCCTGGACGAGCCGGTGGTCCTCCTCCTCTACGGGGACCACAAACCCTGGATAGGCAACCACGGGGTGATCTACGAGGGCATGGGCATCAGCCTGGACACCACCACGGAGGAGGGCTTCCGCAATTACTACTCCACCTGGTACATGATCTGGGGCAACCAGGCCGCCAAGGATCTGCTGGGCCAGGACTTCCAGGGCCAGGGGCCCGACCTGTCCCCCTGCTTTTTGATGAATGAGGTCTTTGAGCTCATCGGCTGGGAGGGGTCGGCCTACATGCAGGCCCAGCGGGAGACCGCCCACACCCTCCCCGTCCTCCACACCACCGGCTGGGCGGAGGAGAACGGCGTGCTCACCCCCACCCCCTCTCCCGCGGCCCAGGCCCGGATGGAGGAATTCAGAATCTGTCCACCTATGACCGGACCCGGTTTGAGTGAGTCCGAAGGGGAAAGAAGTTCACAAAGCAAGGGAAAAAACCGGAAATGCCCCGGGATTTCCCAGGAAAAAGAGGAAAAAACCTCCCTTATCCCTTGTGATAAGGGAGGTTTTGTGTTATCCTGTAATATGTATTGTTATTTGCATTTTTTCTTTCTTCGCCCCGCCGGGGCACGGAAGTAAGGATAGAAAATTTCCCGAACCGAGGTCCCAATCATGAAATACCAGCAGTGGAACATCGCACAGCGGTCCCAGGAGGCCTATAAAGCCATGGAACGGCAGGGGGTCCCCACCCTGGTGGCCGCCACTCTCTGTGCCCGGGGATGACCGACTTGGCAGAGGCCAAGGGTCTCCTCTCCAGCGGGGAGGACCAGCTTCAGGACCCCTTCCTGATGAAAGACATGGACCTGGCCACCGCCCGGATTGGCCGCGCCCTGCGCAACGGGGAGAAGATCGCAGTCTACGGCGACTACGACGTGGACGGCATCACCTCCACCTGCCTGCTCACCCATTATCTCCGCGCCCAGGGCGGTGACGTGTGCTACTACATCCCCAACCGCCTGTCCGAGGGCTACGGGGTCAACCGGGAGGCGGTGGAGGAACTGGCCCGGCAGGGGGTGCGCCTGATGATTACCGTGGACTGCGGCATCACCGCCGTGGAGGAGGCGGCCTACGCCAGCGGCCTGGGCATAGATGTGATTATCACCGACCATCACGAGTGCAAGGAGGAGATTCCCGCCGCCGTGGCGGTGGTGGACCCCCACCGGAAGGACTGCCCCTATCCCTTCAAGGGCCTGGCCGGGGTGGGGGTGGCCCTCAAGCTGGTGATGGCCCTGGGGGGAAAAGCGGTACCGCGCCCTCTTCCAGGAGTACGCCGACCTGGCCGCCGTGGGCACGGTGGCCGACGTGATGAAGCTTTTGGGGGAGAACCGCACCATTGTCCGGGTGGGCCTGAACCACCTGAAAAAACCCGCCGCCGTGGGCTGTACGCCCTCATGGTGGAGGCGGGCACCCTGAACCGGGCCATCACCTCCACCACCGTGGGCTACTGTCTCTCCCCCCGGATCAACGCCTCCGGCCGGATGGGCCGGGCGGTGACCGCGGCGGAGCTCATCCTCACCGAGGACAACAGCCAGGCCGAGCTGCTGGCCCACGAGCTGTGTGAGCTCAACCGCCAGGGTCAGGCGGTGGAGCTGGAGATTTTCAACGAGTTCCTGGCCCTTCTGGCGGGCCGGGAGCAGTATGACTGCCTGGTGCTGGCGGACAAGGCCTGGCACCAGGGGCGTGGTGGGCATCGTGGCCTCCCGCCTGGCGGAGCAGTACGCCTGCCCGGTGTTTATGATCTGCCTCCAGGACGACGGCAAGGGGAAGGGCTCCTGCCGGTCCTACGGCGGGTTCAACCTCTTTTGCGCCCTGGAGCGGTGCGCCGACCTGCTGGAGGGCTACGGCGGCCACGCCCTGGCGGCGGGCTTCACCATTCAGGAGGAGAACATCCCCGCCTTCCGGGCCCGGATGGAGGAGATCGTCCGCCAGGACACCGGGGGAGAGGAGATGGTCTCCACCCTGCAGATCGACGGGGAGATTGAGAACACCGCCCTGCTCACCGTGGAGGAGGTGGAGGCCCTGTCCATGCTGGAGCCCTACGGGGCGGGCAATCCCAAGCCCGTGTTTTCCCTGTCGGGGGTTACCATCACCTGCATGTCCGACGTGGGGGGCGGACGCCACCTGAAAATGCGGGCCAGCCGGGACGGGCGGACGGTGGACATGATCTTTTTCTCCGTCACCCGGGCCAAGTCGGGGCTCACCGTGGGGACCGGGCCGACGTGGCTTTCTACCCCCAGATCAACGAGTACCGGGGCTCCCGCTCCGTGCAGCTCCACCTGGTGGACCTGCGCCCGGCTTACTCGGCCCAGCAGCTCAATGAGCAGGCCCTGTACCGGAAGTACAGCCGGGGGAGAGCCTCTCTCCCCCTGCGAGGCCCGGATGATGATTCCCCAGCGGGAGGAGTTTGCCGCCGTGTGGCGCTATTTGGCCAACCGGGACGGGGAGGTGGTGGAGGTGCCCGCCAGCCTGGCCCGGAAGGTGGCCCAGGAGGGGGACCTGTGGGGAGTCCACCCTGCACACCATGATTTGCCTGGAGGTCCTGGAGGCTTTGACCTGGTCACCCTCCGTCCCGAGGAGGGGGGCGCCCTTTCGGATTCGCTTGCAGAAGCGACGAGGAAAGGGCAAGGTGGCCCTGTACCAGGCCCCCATTATTCAAAAGCTCCAGGCCATTGCCTGGGGAGAAGAGAGAAGAAGTCATTTGAGCTCATAAGGGGCGCGGCACACGTCCCGGAGCCAGTGCGGCGGGCCGGCGCCCGCCGGGAAAGGGATGGCCTATGGAAGACAAGCTGGAGGCTCGTTTTCAGGAGCTGGAAGAGAAACTGAAGAATCTCACACAGGAGGACCGGGCCCGGGTCAGGGACGCCTTTGACTACGCCCGCAGCCACCATGAGGGGCAGCTGCGGAAGGACGGCTCCCCCTATATCACCCACCCCTGGAGGTGGCCCACCTGGTGGCGGAGCTGGGACTGGACGCGGACTCCATCATGGCCGCCCTGCTTCACGACACCATTGAGGACACCGGCGCCACCCACGAGGAGGTGGCCAAGCGGTTCAGCGAGACCGTGGCCGACCTGGTGGAGGGGGTCACCAAGCTGACCAAGGTGAAGTACACCTCCACCGAGGAAAAGCAGATGGAGAACCTGCGGAAGATGCTCATGGCCATGGCCCAGGACGTGCGGGTGATCCTCATCAAAATCTGCGACCGGCTGCACAACATGCGCACCATGGAGTACCAGACAGAGAAAAAGCAGAGGGAGAAGGCCCTGGAGACCATGGAGATCTATGCGCCTATCGCCCACCGCCTGGGCATGCAGCGGGTCAAATGGGAGCTGGAGGACCAGTCCCTGAAATTCCTGGACCCCATCGCCTACCAGGAGATCTCCGACGAGCTGGACCGCCAGGCCAAGGCCCACGCGGCCTTTATGGAGCACATCCAGGAGGAGATCACCACCCGCCTGGAGAAGGAGGGCATCAAGGGCACGGTCTACGGCCGGGTGAAGCACGTCTACTCCATCTACCGGAAGATGTACGCCCAAAACAAAAAGCTCAGCGAGATCTTCGACCTGTACGCCTTCCGGGTGATTGTGGACGATATTTTTACCTGTTACCGGGTCCTGGGGACATCCACGACATGTACCGCCCGGTCCTGGGACGGTTCAAGGACTATATCTCCACCCCCAAGGCCAACATGTACCAGTCCTGCACACCACCGTCATCGGCAGCGAGGGCATCCCTTTGAGGTGCAGATCCGCACCTGGGAGATGCACCACATGGCCGAGTACGGCGTGGCGGCCCACTGGAAATACAAGCAGGGCATGGGCAACAAGAAGCTGGGCACCGAGGAGACCTTCGCCTGGGTCCGCCGCCTGCTGGAAAACCATCAGGACACCGAGGCCGAGGAGTATATCCGCACCCTGAAGGTGGACCTCTTTGCCGACGAGGTCTTTGTCTTTACCCCCAACGCCGATGTGATCAACCTCCCCGCCGGGGCCACCCCCATCGACTTCGCCTATGCCATCCACTCCGCCGTGGGCAACCCATGACCGGGGCCAAGGTGAACGGCGGATCGTGGGCTTTGACTACCAGCTGAAATCCGGGGAGATTGTGGAGGTCATCACCTCCAAAAACGCCAAGGGTCCCAGCCGGGACTGGATGAAGCTGGCCAAGAGCAACCAGGCCCGCACCAAGATCCGCCAGTGGTTCAAGCGGGAGAAGCGGGAGGAAAATGTGGCCCACGGCCGGGCCATGTTTGAGGGGGGAGATCAAGCGCCTGGGCCTCACCATCGCCATGCTCACCGCGGAGCACATGCTCCCCCACATCCTGGAGAAGGTCCGGTTTAACTCCCTGGAGGAGATGTACGCCGCCATCGGCTACGGCGGGGCCTCCGCCCAGAAGTGCGCCAACCGGGCCCGGGAGGAGCTGGTCCACCAGGACCGCCAGCAGGCCGAGCGCCTGGCCGCCGAGCGGGCGGAAAAGGAGGCTGAGGAGAAAGCCGAGGCTCCCTCAGCCCTGACGCCGGGGTAGCCCGAGCGGGCAATAAGAAACGCTCGGTCTCCGGGGTCATCGTCTCGGGGATGACGGAATGTATGGTGAAGTTCGCCAAGTGCTGCACCCCCGTGCCCGGGGACCCGGTGGTGGGCTTTATCACCCGGGGCTTCGGCGTGTCGGTCCACCGGGCGGACTGCCCCAACGCTGTGGCCGGCGCCCAGCGTCCCGGGGAGAAGGACCGCTGGATCAAGGTCAGCTGGGACCCGGACAGCCTCAACACCTATAAGACCTCCCTGGACCTCATTGCCAAGGACCGTCCCGGCCTGGCCATGGATGTGACCACGGTGATGGCCACAGCCAAGATGAATATTTTGGGGATGACGGTGAACGTGCTGCCCGACGGATACACCAAGATGAATCTGGTGGTGGAGGTGCGGACCCAGAGTGAGGTGACCACCATAATGAATAAGCTCAATCAGGTGCAGGGGTGTATCAGGTCTCCCGGGTGAGCGGGTGACCGGCGGCCTGCTGCGTTGGTTTTTCGGTTTGACTATCGCCGTTGGAACGGGCGGAAACTTTGCCCTCCCGGCGGGGCCCTATTTCTTTGAAGAAATAGGGGAAAGAACACCAGGGGCTGTGCCCCTGGACCCCCGGGGGAAAGAGTTTCTTTCCCCACACCCCTTTTCTCCGGGCTGGAGTAGGAGCGGCGATCTTCTTCTATCGGCGTACCTGGCCTGCGGCCTTCACATTGAAAGGCCCTGTAACGGCCCGCCCACCAGCTGGGCGGGCTGGGGACGTGGAGGGGTACCCTTTGGGAGAAGGAAGAGAGTATACTTGCGGGTTCCCACTTTTTCCTCCCGTCAACGAACCACTTCTCCCGCCCGCCCGAGCCGGTGGGCGGGCCATGAGGCGTTGGTCTTGGAGGCCGCAGGCCAGGTACCAAGAAAGAAGTACAGCCTCCCCCCACACAACCCCACCAGAGGGGGTCCCGGGGAGGAACCTCCTCCCCCGGGGGTTCTTTCCCCATTTCTTCCCAAGAAATGGGGCCCCGGCCGGGCAGGCCCCCGTTCCCCGCCGTTCCAACGGCGTAAGGAGAAAACCCGCAACACCCCCCGCCCGGGAGAGCACCGTCCCGCCCGTTCCAACGGCGCGGGCCCCTGCACCAAGCACCCCTTGCCGTATAAATCCATCCAAAAACGGGAACAAAAAGAGGAGCCGCCCGGCTCCTTTCTTTCCCGGGAAAATAAAGGAAGCGTATATAGCGATGGAACACAACTTCCAGCCCCTCCTCTTCGGCGGGGACATCAATGTTTACAGCGTGGCCCGGGCCTTCCATGAGGCCTACGGGGTGAAATCCGTGTGCTTCGGCAAGTTTGCCTCCGGACCGGCCTATGGCTCCACCATCCTGGATTACCGGGTCTGCCCCAGAACGAGGACGCGGCCACATTTCGCAAGAATGTGGCCGACGTGGCCGCGGAGTTTGCCGGCAAGACCGTGCTGGTCATCGGCTGCGGGGACAGCTATGTAAAGCTGGCGGCGGAGAACAAGGATACCTCCCCCCCAACTGCGTGGCCGCCACGGTGAGCGGGGCGCTCATCAACACCCTTATCAACAAGCAGACCTTTTACGAGCTGTGCGACCAGTACGGCATCGACCACCCCGGCACCTTCATCTACCGCCGGGAGATGGGCCACGACTTTACCTTGGACTTCCAGCCCCCTACATCTGCAAGCCCGCCAACGGGGGTGGCCTATTGGGAGCACCCTTTCCACGGGGAATGAAAAGGTGTTCACCTGCCCCGACCGGAAGAGCCTGGAGGAGGTGCTGGACAAGGTCTATGCCGCTGGTTATCCAGACACCATGATTATCCAGGACTTCATCCCCGGGGACGACAGCTACATGCGGGTGCTCACCAACTATTCCGACCGCAACGGCAAAGTCAAGCTCATGTGCATGGGCCATGTGCTGCTGGAGGAGCACACCGGCCACGCCATCGGCAACCACGCGGTGATCCTCACCGAGCCCTGCGGGGAGATCGCGGAGAAGATCCGGGCCTTTTTGGAGGACATCGGCTATGTGGGCTTCTCCAACTTTGACATCAAGTACGACCAGCGGGACGGCAAGTTCAAGGCCTTTGAGATCAACTGCCGCCAGGGCCGCAGCAATTACTACGTCACCGGCGCGGGGTACAACATCGCCAAGCTCCTGGTGGAGGACCGGGTGGAGGGGAAGGACCTCCCCTTCGTCCTGGCGGACAACCCCAGCCTGTGGCGGGTGGTGCCCCGGAAAGGTGGCCTTCCGCTACATTGTCTCCGACTACCACCAGGAGATGAAGGACCTGATGCGGCAGGGGAGAGAGGTCCGGCCCTGTTTTACAGGACCGGCCGCTGCTGCGGACGCTGCGGATGGAGAAGAACCTGCTGGGGCATTTTCAGAAGTTTAAGCGGTATTATCAGCGCAAGAGCTGAGGAGAGCGGCATGCCTGGCCGGGGGGTGTTGGGTTTCTTCCCACGCCGTTGGAACGGCAGGGAACCGTGGCTTGCCCAGCCGGGGCCCCATTTCTTGAGAAGAAATGGGGGAAAGAACCCCAGAGGGAAGAGGTTCTTCCTCTGGACTCCCTTCTCTGGTGAGAAGTGGTCAGACGCTGTACTTCTGCCTTAGTACCTGGCCTGCGGCCCTCACAGTGAAAGGCCCGTAACGGCCCGCCCACCGGCTGGGCGGGCTGGGGACGTGGATGGATACCCTTTGGGAAAAGGCGGAGAGTAACCTTTTCGGTTTCCCGCTTTCTCTTCCCGTCAACAAACCACTTCTCCCGCCCGCCCGAGCCGGTGGGCGGGCCATGAGGCGTTGGTTTTAGAGGCCGCAGGCCAGGCCCCTACTTGACGGAACCACCTCCCCCGTTCCTCTCACCAGAGAATGGGGTTCCAAGGGGAAGGAACCTCCTTCCCCTTGGTGTTTTCCCCTATTTCTTCAAAGAAATAGGGCCCCGCCCGGGAGGGCCAAGTTCCGCCCGTTCCAACGGCGTAAGGAAAAACCAAAATGCTCCGGCAGACAAAGGAGGTACCCCTATGCACCAAGAAGGCATATTAGGCGTCCTGGGCGGTATGGGCCCCAGGCCACCAATACCTTTTTTACCAGCGGATCATCGACCGCACCCAGGCCGAGTCCGACCAGGAGCACCTGCGGGTGCTCATCTGGAGCGATGCGAAGATTCCCGACCGCACCGCCGGCATCCTGGGCACCCCAGACCAGGCGGAGGCCGTCTACCAGCATCTGCTGGCGGACGCCAAGCTCCTGGAGAGGGCGGGCTGCACGGTGCTGGCCATCCCCTGCAACACCTCCCATTACTTTGCCGACCGGCTCCAGGGAGAGCTGCATATCCCTCTCATCCACATGATCCGGGAGACGGTGTCCGCCATTCGGGCCATGGGGAAAACCACCGTGGGCATCCTGGCCACCGACGGCACCGTCCGGACGGGGATTTACCAGCAGGCGCTGGAGGCCGCCGGCCTCACCCCGGTGACCCTGCCGGCACAGCTGCAAAGGGTGGTCATGTCCATTATTTACGATGAGATCAAAAAGGGGGAGACCGGCTCCCGGGAGAAGTTTGGGGAGATTGACGCCTATCTCCGCCAGGCCGGCTGTGACTGCGCCATCCTGGGCTGCACGGAGCTGTCGGTGTACCGCAGCCTCCACAGCCTGCCCCCTTATTACATTGACGCCATGGAGATTCTGGCCGAGCAGGCCATCCTCCGCTGCGGCAAGGCCCTGCGAAACGTATAAAGAGAAGGGGCCGCGCAAAGACGCCGCCCCGTGCCCAACCTTCCAGTAGAAAGGAATATGATTATGAGTCTCACCCTCTATCCCTTGGGGGATTACATTCAGTTGCTGCAAAGGAAAACCTCCAGCTGGAGTTCTCCGGGGCCCCTCTGACCCGGGAGGTCTCCTGGTCAGCTGCGACTCCCGGCAGGTGGTGCCCGGCACCCTGTTCATCTGCAAGGGGCCCACTTCAAGGTGGAGTTTTTGCAGTCCGCCAAGGAGCAGGGGGCCTTCGCCTACCTGTCGGAAAAGCGCTATGACCAGGTGGACCTGCCTTGCATCCTGGTCAGTGACGTGCGTCTGGCCATGGCCCTGCTGGCGGACTTTTAATATAACCACCCCTCGGCCAAGCTGGGGGTGGTGGGCATCACCGGAACCAAGGGAAAATCCTCCACGGCCTACTACTTAAAGTATATCTTTGACGAGTACCTGGCCGCCAAGGGCCAGCCCGCCAGCGGGGTGATCTCCTCCATTGAGACCTATGACGGGGTGGAGAAGTTTGAGTCCCACCTGACCACCCCGGAGCCCCTGGACTTGGAGCGCCACTTTGCCAACGGGGTGGCCACCGGCATGCGGTACCTCACCATGGAGGTCTCCAGCCAGGCGCTGAAGTATGACCGGGTGAAAAACGTGGAGTTTGCCGCCGCGGTCTTCCTGAACATCGGCATGGACCACATCTCTCCCATTGAGCACCCGGATTTCGAGGACTATTTTGCCTCCAAGCTGCGGATTTTTTCCCAGGCCGCCGCGGCCTGCGTGAACCTGGACTGCGACCACGCCGACCGGGTGCTGGAGGCGGCCCGGAAGAGCTGCCCGAGAATGATTACCTTCTCCCAGAAGGACCCTTCGGCCACCATCTTCGGCTCCCAGGTCCGCAAAGTGGGGGAGACATCCTTTTCCGGGTCAAGACCCCCGGTACAGCCGGGAGTTCCGGCTGACCATGCCCTGCCTGTTCAATGTCCAGAACGCCCTGGCCGCCCTGGCGGTGTGCGAGGCGGTGGGGGTGCCGGAGCAGTACGCCTTCGCGGGTCTGATGAAGGCCCGGGTCCCCGGACGGATGGAGGTCTACGCCAACGCCGATGAAAAGGTCACCGCCATTGTGGACTATGCCCACAACCGGCTGTCCTTTGAGACCCTCTTCCAGTCGGTCCGGGAGGAATACCCCGGCCGGCGGATCGTCACCGTCTTCGGCTGCCCGGGCTACAAGGCCTATGACCGCCGGAAGGACTTGGGGGAGATTTCCGGCCAGTATTCCGACCTGGTCATCCTCACCGAAGAGGACGCCGGGGAGGAGCCGGTGGAGGAGATCTGCCGGGACATCGCCCAGTATGTGGAGCAGGGGGCTGTGACTACTCCATCGTCCCCGACCGGGGAGAGGCCGTCCGCCAGGCGGTGATGGGCTGCCAGGTGCCCACGGTGATCCTCCTCACCGGCAAGGGGCCGAGACCCGGCAGAAGCGAGGCATCGAGTATATTGACTGCCCTTCCGACGTAGACTATGCCAAGGAATATCTCCATGAGTACGATGTCCAGCACGGCATGGATGGGATGAGCAAAGTCCGGGCCCTGCTGGATGTGCTCCCGCTGCTGCGCCGGTATGAGGGGCGCACCATTGTGATCAAGTACGGCGGCTCCGCCCTGGACGCGGCCTCCACCGACACCATTTTGGAGGACGCCGCCGCCCTCCAGTCCGTGGGGGTGCGGGTGATTCTGGTCCACGGCGGCGGCAAGGAGATCTCCGCCCTGCTGGAGCGGCTGCAGGTGGAGACCCACTTTGAAAACGGCTACCGGGTCACCGACCAGACGGTGCTGGAGACAGCGGAGATGGCCCTGTCTGCCCGGGTGAACAAGTCCATTGTGGCTGCTCTGGACCGGATCGGCGCCAAGGCCTGTGGCATCTCCGGCCGGGACGGGGCCTCATCACCGCCCGGCAGAAGGACAAGGCCCTGGGCCTGGTGGGGACCATCACCAAGGTGGACCCCCGGGTTCTGCGTACCCTGCTGGAGGGGGCTTCCTCCCGGTGGTCTCCCCGGTGAGCCGGGGAGAGGATGGGGGAGCCCTCAACTGCAACGCCGACGACGCCGCCCGGGCGGTGGCCGAGGCGGTGGGGGCGGACAAGCTCATCTTCCTCACGGACACCGATGGAATTCTGGTGGACAGCCACAACCAGTCCACCCGCATCGCCAAAATGGATGTGAGCCGGGCCAAGGAGCTCATGGACAGCGGCCTGATCGCCGGAGGTATGATTCCCAAGACCCTCAACTGCATCCACGCGGTGGAGCACGGGGTGGGCTCGGTGACGGTGCTGGACGGCCGGATGGAGCACGCTATTCTTCTGGAGGCGATTTCTGAGAAGTCTCTGGGGACGACGATGGAGAAGAAGCGGTAAAGGGGGAGGCGGGTTCCCGGCCGGGCAGGCCAAGGTTCCCCGCCCGTTCCAACGGCGTGGAAGCACACAGGGAGCCCCCTCACCACAACCAACACAAGGAGGCCATCTATGGTTCAAATCGAAACCCTCCCCAACGGAGTCCGCATTGTCACAGAGCCCATGGATACCGTCCGCTCCGCCGCCCTGGGCATTTGGGTGGGCGGCGGCTCCCGGGAGGAGGCCCCGTCGGAGTCCGGCGCGGCGCATTTTATTGAGCACATGCTCTTCAAAGGGACCCAGCGCCGTTCCGCCCAGGACATTGCCCGGGAAACCGACGCCATCGGCGGCCAGATGAACGCCTTTACCACCAAGGAGTGTACCTGCTTCTACGGCCGGGTGCTGGACAGCCATTTGCCCCAGGCCCTGGATATCCTCTTCGACATGGTCTATCACTCCTCCTTTGCCCAGGAGGCGGTGGAGACCGAACGGGGGTCATCCTGGAGGAGATCGACATGTATGAGGACACCCCCGACGACCTGTGCGCGGAGAAGCTCTTCGGGGCGGTGTTCCAGGGCAGCGCCCTGGCCCGGCCCATCTTAGGGTCGGCGGAGACCCTGGCCCCCATGACGGGGAGTTCCTCCGGGAATACCACAGGGCCCACTACCGGGGGACAACACGGTGGTGGCCCTGTCGGGGAGCTTTTCCCAGGAAATTCTGGACGAGCTTCGCCGGCGGTTTGCCGCCCTGCCCGCCGGGGCGCCTCAGCCTGTGGTGCCGGCGGTGTATACCCCCTGCGTTCGTGGTCACGTCCAAGCCCATTGAACAGAATCACCTGACCCTGGCCTTCCCGGGTCTGGACTACAACTCCCCCAAGCGGTTTGCCCTCCAGCTGCTCTCCTCCATTCTGGGCGGGGGGTGTCTCCTCCCGACTGTTCCAACAGGTGCGGGAGCGCCAGGGGCTGTGCTATACCATTTACTCCTATGGGGCGGGCCACGCGGACACCGGGGTGTTCTGCATCTACACCGCCCTGAACAAGGAGACCGAGGCCAAGGCCCTGGCCACCATCCGCCAGGTGGTGGACCAGCTGCGCCGGGAGGGGCCCACCTCCGAGGAGCTGGAGCGGGCCCGGGAACAGTCCAAGGCCAATGTGGTCATGGGTCTGGAGTCCACCCAGTCCCGGATGAGCCACGCCGGCCGCTCCCTCCTCTTTTCCGGGGAAATCCTCACCCCGGAGCAGATCATCGCCGCCTATGACAGCGTCACCCCACGAGGATGTGGTGGCTCTGGCCCAGGAGATTTTCCGCTGGGATCAGGTTTCCCTCTCCGCTGTGGGCCAGGTGCGGACCGCCGAGGCGTACCGGGCGCTGGTGCTGGAGGCGTAAGGCAGTGGAATACTGCCTCCTCCACGGACTGGGGCAGAGCCCAGCTGACTGGGCCGCTGTGGAGGCCGGTCTCCTGGACAGAAGATTCTCTGCCCGGACCTGGCCGCCTGGTGGGCGGACCGGCCCGTTACCTATGAGAGCTTGTTGGAGGGTCTGGAAGCCCAGTGTGCTGGGCGGGAAGAGGCCATGGTCCTGTGCGGGTGCTCCTGGGGGCCATTCTCGCCCTGGACTATGCCTGGCGTCATCCCCGACAGGTGTCGGCCCTGGTGCTGATTGCCCCCCGGGTCAGGATGCCCCGGGGGCTGCTGCGGCTTCAAAACGGGGTTTTCCGCCTGCTTCCGGCCCGGGCCTTTGCGGGCCAGGGCATGGGGAAGGACCAAGTCCTCTCCCTCACCCGTTCCATGCTGGCGCTGGACCTCACCCCTGCCCTGGACGCGGTCTGTCAGCCGACCCTGGTACTGTGTGGAGAGAAGGACCGGGTCAACCAAAGCGCGGCCCGGGAGATTGCCCGGCAGCTTCCCCATGGGCGGTATGAGCAGGCCGCCGGCGCTGGGCATGCGGTGAACAAAGACAGGCCCGGGGCGGTGGTGCGGGCCCTTCAGACCGTTACGATGATGAAACCCCCTGTGTAGGTTTGGATTCCTGCACAGGGGTTTGGTTTTTGCGGCGGGTTTGCCGGGGGAGGCGGTGGTGGGTTTTCCCCGGTGCCGTTGGAACGGCAAGGAACTTGGCTTGCCCAGCCGGGGCCCCATTTCTTGGGAAGAAATGGGGGAAAGAACCCCAGAGGGAAGAGGTTCTTCCCTCTGGACTCCCTTCTCTGGTGGGATGGTGTGGGGAGGCTGTACTTCTTTCTTAGTACCTGGCCTGCGGCCCTCTCCTTGTCACGCTGGTAACGGCCCGCCCACCGGCTGGGCGGGCTGGGGACGTGGTAGGTACCCTTTGGGAGAAGGCGGAGAGTAACCGTTCGATTTTCCATTTTTTCCTGCCGCCAAGAAACCACTTCCCCCGCCCGCCCGAGCCGGTGGGCGGGCCATGAGGCGTTGGTCTTTGAGGCCGCAGGCCAGGCCCCAATTTGACCAACTACCTTCCCCATTCCTCCCACCAGAGAATGGGGTTCCAAGGGGAAGGAACCTCCTTCCCCTTGGTGTTCTTTCCCCTATTTCTCCAAAGAAATAGGGCCCCGGCTGGGAGGCCACCGTTCCCGCCCGTTCCAACGGCGATAGAAAAGAGCGCAGGGACACCCCCTCACCGCTGCTTCTTCAGCAGCCGAATATCCTGCCCAAAGAATGCCATCAGCAAATACTCCCCCTCCAGCCGGGAGGCCACCTGGGGGAATACCGCTGCCGCACCCCTTCCAGGTTCAGGTTGGAGGAGATCACCGTCCGCTTCCCCTCAATCAGCCGGGTGTTGATGAGTTCATACAGGGCCGCCTGGACAAAGGGAGAGGTGAACTCGCTGCCCAGATCGTCTAAGATCAGCAGGTCACAGGTGAGATACCGGCGGGTGTCCGCCTCCGCCTGGCGGCTCTCCTCCCCATACCGGGCAAATTTCCGGGTTTCAAACCGGGAGAGGATGTTGGCTGCGGTGTCGTAAACCACGGCATACCCCTGTTCCGACACCACCCGGGCAATGCAGGCCGAGAGGAAGGTCTTTCCCAGGCCGGGGGGCCGTTGAAAAAAGAGGTTTTTTGTGGGGATAGGCGTCAAAGTTCTCCGCGTAGCTGCGGCAGGAGGAGAGGATAAACTCCATGTTCTCCCGGGGAGAGCGGTGGAACTCCGGCCAGGTCTGCCGGTCGTAGTAGTCCAGGCGGAAGGTGTCGAAGGACTGATCCCCCAGGTCCAGCAGGGAGGAGAGCTCCGCGATCTGCTCCTGGCGGCACAGGTCCTTCAGGCAGTCGCACATGGCCGCGCCCCGCCAGCCCCGGTCGTTGCACAGGGGACAGTAAGGGGTCTCCTCCAAGGCGTCGGGGGGGGTAGCCGGCCTGGTCCAGTAGGGCGGCCTCCTCGTCCTGGAGGGCCAGGTTCTCCCGGCGCAGGGTGGCCAGAGCCTCCTCCTGGCCCAACCCCTGGCGGAGGGCGGCGGCCAGAATCCGGGGGCGGTCTGCCGCAGCTGGCGGTCAATCTCCGCAGTGCGGGGCAGGGCCCGGTAGATCTCCGCCCGGCGGCGGGCCTGGTCCTGCTGGTGGGCCCGCTGGGCCTGCTTGAGCCGGGCCTCGGCCCGGGTGAGAATGGATGCGCTGTATGCCATGGGTCAGCCCTCCTTCGCGGCTGCGGCCCGGCGGGCCTGTTCGATCATCCGGCCGATGTCATCCGAGGGCAGCGGCTGGGCCCCCTGGGCCGGCTGGGGGGTGGCCCGGGGGTACTGGGGCCGGCGGTTTTGCGCTCGCTGGCCTCCACGGCCTCCACGGTGGTCAGGCCCTCCTTGTACCAGCGGGTGAGAATGCCGTTCATATAGGTCCACTTGAACTCCTGAAGCTGGAAGATGGTCCGGTCCCGGGCCAGCAGCAGCAGCTCGTCGGAGCAGCCCATCTGAATCCAGGCGTCCAAAAATTCCGCCTCCTTCTCCACCGGCGCCCGGCTCTCCCCGAAGAGGAGCTGGAGGATCTCCGTCCCCGGCGGTTGCGCCGGCTCAGCCGGTGCAGATGGGCGTCGGCGGCCTCCAGGGTGTCAATGCCGGCCTTCTGCCATTTGTAGGCCTCCCGGCGGATCTGGGTGAGGGTGGGCTTGCGGCCGGGCCCCTTCTGCTTGGCCTGCTCCACGCACCAGCCGGTGAGGGTGAGGATGACCTCCGGGGGCAGGGCCAGAAAGTCAAAGAGGGTGTAGAGAATCTTGAGGTCGGCGGGGGAGAGGACCTTCCCCAGCATCTGCTCCACCGCCGGCACCAGGGCCTTGAAGCCCCCGTCGTTCTGGAAGGCCTGGGCGATGTCCTGGGTGGTGTAGTCCGGGGCCGGTCGTCCTCCAGCTTTTCCGGCCGGGGGGCTGAACCGGGGTGTCCGAGGAGATGAGGCCCAGCCGGAGCAGGGTGTTTTGGGCCGCCTCCACCTGGTCCGGTCCCCAGGGCAGGGCCCCGCTGTTCTGGCCGGCGGTGAGGCAGAGATACAGCAGGGCGGCGTCGCCGTTGCCCGCTTTCAGGAGTTTTTCCACCGCGGACCGGTGAAGAGAGAGGATACTTCCGGGCAGCAGCAAGTCCTTTGCCATGGGGCCGCCTCCTTTCGTGGGGATAGAATCATACGATAACACTTTATTTTACAAGAAATTTCCCGGTTCGTAAAGGTGTAACTTTTTTCACCCCGGTGTCTCGCCCCCGGTGGGTGGGGGGTCTATCCTTTTTGTCGAACCGTGGTATAATATCCTATTCAAAGAAAACCCAACCTGGAAACGGAGGAATCCCTATGGCAAATCCAGTGACCATTTATATTCACCACCAGAGCTACCGCTTTTTGGCCGAGGAGGAGGAGACCTACCTCCAGCAGTGCGCGGACATCGTCAACAAAGAAATGGACCAGGCCATGGCGGGCAACACCCTCTCCATCACCGACGGTGCGGTGCTGGCGGCCATGAACGTGGCGGATAAGTACTGTAAGGAGCGCCAGGTGTCCGACAATCTCGGGCCCAGCTGAAGCAGGCCCTGGACGAGAACACCCGCCTGGCCCGGGAGCTGGCCGAGGCCAAGCGGGAGGCCCGCAAAGCCGCCCGGGGGGAGAAGGGACCAAGGCCCCCAAACAGGGCCCCCGACAGGAGGAGACCTGATGGAGCTCCTGGCCCCCGCCGGCTCCCCGGAGGCCCTGACGGCCGCGGTCCAGGCCGGGGCGGACGCGGTGTATCTGGGGTTTGGGCCCCTGAACGCCCGCCGGAACGCGAAGAATTTCACCCGGGAGGAGCTGGAGGCCGGGGTGGCCTACTGCCATCTGCGGGGGGTGAAGGTCTACCTCACCCTCAACACCCTGCTGACCAACCGGGAGTTGCCCCTGGCCGCGGAGACCGGAGCCTGGGCCTCGGACCTGGGGATTGACGCGGTTCTGGTGCAGGACCTGGGGGTGGCCCGCCTACTCCGGCGGACCTGTCCAGACCTGCCCCTCCACGCCTCCACCCAGATGACCGTCCACAGCCTGGACGGGGTCCGGGCCTGCGCCGACCTGGGCATGACCCGGGTGGTGTTGTCCCGGGAGCTGTCCGCCGATGCCATCGCGGACCTGTGCGCCCGCTCCCCCGTGGAGCTGGAGGTTTTCGGCCATGGGGCGCTGTGCATGTGTTACAGCGGCCAGTGCTTTCTCTCCGCCGTGCTGGGGGGACGCAGCGGCAACCGGGGCCTGTGCGCCCAGCCCTGCCGCCTGGCCTTCCGGTGGCCGGGGGAGAAAACCCCCTCCCACCCTCTGTCCCTGAAGGACCTCTCCCTGGCCGGGGCCCTGGGTCAGCTGGAGGAGATGGGAGTGGCCTGCCTGAAGATTGAGGGCCGCATGAAGCGGCCGGAGTACGTGGCTGTGGTCACCGGCATCTACGCCGCCGCCCTGCGCCAGGGGCGGGAGCCCACCCAGGCGGAGCTGGCTCAGCTGGAGGCCGCCTTCTCCCGCCAGGGCTTTACCCAGGGGTATTTCCGGGACCAGAAGGGTCCGGCCATGTTCGGCACCCGTCCCCAGGGGGCCCGGGACCCGGCGGACCTCTTTGACCAGGCCCGGCGGTTCTACACCCGGGAGAGCACCGGACGGTTCCCGTGTCTCTCACCGCCCAGGTCCAGGGGGAGATGCCCATGGTTCTCACCGCCCGGGACCCGGCGGGCCATACCGCTGTCGTCCAGGGCCCCTGTCCCCAGGCCGCCCGCACCCGCCAGACCACGGCAGACCAGGTGGCCGGCCAGCTGAGAAAGACCGGGGGCACCGTCTACCAGGCGCACCAGGTCCAAGTGGACCTGGCCCCCGGCCTGTCGGTCCCCCCCTGTCGGCGGTGAACAGCCTGCGCCGCCAGGCCTTGGAGGAACTGGACCGGGCCCGCACCCAGCCCCCTGCCCGGCGGACCCTTCCCTTTGTTCCGGCCGCCCCGGAGAGAGGGCGGGCGGGTGTGCCGGCGTTTACCCTGTCCTTCCGCCGGTGGGAGCAGCTGACGCCGGACTGCCTGGACCAGGGCCCCGCCCTGGTCTATCTGCCCTGCCAGGAGCTCCGGGCCATGAGGACGCCCTGCGCCGGTGGGCCCAGGCGTATCCAGACATCGGGTTTGGGGTTGTTCTGCCCCGGGTGGTCTGGGACCGGGAGCTGCCCCGGCTGCGGAGAGAGCTGGAAGCCGCCCGCCAGGCAGGGGTCACCCAGGCCCTGCTGGGGCACATCGGACAGCTTCCCCTGGCTCGCTCCTTTGGACTGATTCCCCGGGGAGACTTTGGGCTGGGCCTGACCAACGACGAGACGGCGGCGGAGCTGGCCCGGCTGGGGTTTGCCTCGGCCACTGCGTCCTTTGAGAGCCGTTTGGCCCAGATTCGGGACCTGAGCAAGCCCCTGGACCTGGAGCTGCTGGTCTATGGCCGGCTGCCTTTGATGCTCATGGAGCACTGCATCCTCCGAAACCGGGGGCAGGGCTGCCACTGCCAGGACAAGCCTCAGTCCCTGGGGGACCGGAAGGGGGAACACTTCCCCGTGGAGTCGGCCTGGGGCTGCCGCAATGAGCTCTTCAACGCCAAGCCCCTGTGGCTGGCGGACAAGACCGACTGGCGGACCGCCGGGGCGGCCTATGCCCGGCTGGCCTTCCTGCGGGAGGGTCCCGGGGAATGCGCCCGGGTGGTTCGGGCCTACCGGGGGGGGGCAGGGGAGCCGCCGCGGGCCTACCCAGGGGGCTTTACTATCGAGGGGTGGAGTAGGAGTATCTCTCCGGTGGGGGAGGCGTTCCTTTCGGTCGCCGTTGGAACGGCAGGGAACCTTGGCCTGCCCGGCCGGGGCCCCATTTCTTGGGAAGAAATGGGGAAAGAACCCCGGGGGAGGAGGTTCCTCCCCAGGACCCCTTCTCTGGTGGGGTTGTGTGGGGGAGGCTGTACTTCTTACTTGGGATACCCGGCCTGCGGCCCTCACATTGGAAGGCCCGTAACGGCCCGCCCACCGGCTGGGCGGGCTGGGGGCGTGGGTAGGTACCCTTTGGGAGAAAGCAGAGAGTAACCGTTCGGTTTCCCACTTTCTCCTCCCGTCAATAAACCACTTTTCCCGCCCGCCCAAGCCGGTGGGCGGGCCATGAGGCGTTGGTCTTTGAGGCCGCAGGCCAGGCCCCTACATGACCAACCACCTTCCCCGTTCCTCCCACCAGAGAATGGGGTTCCAAGGGGAAGGAACCTCCTTCCCCTTGGTGTTCTTTCCCCTATTTCTTCAAAGAAATGGGGCCCCGCCCGGGAGGGCTCCGTTCCCGCCCATTCCAACGGCGCTGGCGATGGAACGCCCCCACGAAAGGAGATCGCATATCATGAAGTCCCTCTTCCCAATCCTATTGTGCCTGCTCCTGCTCCCTCTCACCGCCTGCCAGCCGGATTTCAGCGGCAGCCGCATGGGCACCCCCCGGGGGACTTCACATGTCGTACACCGCCTTTCACACCACGGAGAAGCAGACCCTGTCCCTGAAGGCCGGAGAGGAGATTGCCCTCTCCCTGGTCAGCCAGGCGGGGACCCTGTCCATCACCATCTGGAAGGGGAGGAGGAACCCATCTATGAAGGAGAGGGCCTGACCACTCAGGACTTCACTGTGGAGGTGGAGGAGGCCGGACTCTACACCGTGGCCGTCACCGGCCAGGGCGCGGTGGGCAGCGTAGATATCACCGTGGGCCAGGCCCCTCTGTCCAGGGGACATGAGGAGGACAGGGGAAGAAATTTTTGCAAACCACCCAAATTCGATGGAAAAAACGGAGGCAACCCATGAAAATAGTCTTAGCGTCCCAATCCCCCCGCCGCCGTCAGCTGCTGGGGCAGATGGGACTGGAATTTACCACACAATCGCCGGAGATTGACGAAGCCGCGTTCCAGGGCCGGGATGCCCGGGACCTGGTGCAGATTCTCTCCCGGGAGAAGGCCCGCTGGATCGCCGGGCAGGTGGACCCGGAGACCCTGGTCATCGGGGCGGACACCGTGGTGGTCCGGGACGGGGAAATCCTGGGAAAGCCCAAAGGGGAGGAGGAGGCCCGCGCCATGCTGGCCTCCCTGTCCGGGCGCACCCACCAGGTTTGCACCGGGGTCACGGTCTGCCGGGGGGACAAGGTCCTCACCCAGGTGGAGGAGACCCAGGTGACCTTCCGGCCCTTGACAGACCAGGAGATCCGCCAGTATGTCTCCACCGGGGAGCCCATGGACAAGGCCGGCGCCTACGGCATCCAGGGCCTGGGCGGGCTGCTGGTGGCGGGGATTCAGGGGACTACCACAATGTGGTGGGCCTGCCGGTCTGCCGCTTGGGGCGGATGCTCCTGGACTTCGGCGTGGACTGTCTGGCACTGGCTGGCCGCTGACCTGGGGGATGGACTCCGGCGTCCCGGCCCGCCCGGGAACAGGAGAGGACCTGCCGTGAAACGATGGATGCAGCATACATGGGTAAAAATCATCGCCGTGGCTCTGTCTCTGAGCCTCATCGCCGCCGCTGTGGCACTGGTCCTGACGGGGACCACCGAGCCGCTGCTGGGGGTGGGGAGACCGTGTCACGGCCCTTTTCGCGCTTTTTTTCCCTGGTTACGGACAAACTCCGCCAGGGCGGGGACTATCTCAAGGGGGTCCAGGCCCTGCAGGAGGAGAACAGGGCCCTGGAGCAGGAGGTGGCCCAGCTCCGGCGGGCCGCCCGGGCGGGGACCTGGCCACAGAGGAGAACGCCCGGCTCCGGTCCCTGCTGGAGCTCCAGGAGACCGGGCAGGACCTCACCTTCACCGCCGCCTGGGTGGTGGCCCGGGCCCCGGACAACTGGAAGGGGGGGGAGGTCACCCTGGACCAGGGAACCGACCAGGGGATTCAGGCCGGCCAGTGCGTGGTGGATGGGCACGGGGCCCTGGTGGGCCGGGTGAAGGAGGTGGGGGCCAGCTGGGCCAATGTGACCCTGCTGTGGGACCCTGGCTTCCAGATGGCCGGCCAGGGGACCAAGTCCGGGGTGCTGGGCTCCTGGAGGGGTCCTTGGACCTGCTGTCCCGGGGAGAGCTGGCCCTGGCCTGCCTGACGGAGGCCGACCCCGTCTCCCTGGGGGAGGAGGTGGTCACCTTCGCGGCCCAGGGGTGTATCCCTCGGGGCTGGTGGTGGGCACGGTGATGTCCCTGGAGGAGGACCCCGGCGGCCTCACCCGCTCGGCCATCCTCACCCCGGCCGCGGACCTGAATACGCTGTCCCAGGTGTTCGTGGTGACAGCCTTCTGGGAGGAGCGCTGAATGGGCCGCCTTCGTCTCTACCTCATCACCGCCCTGGCCTTCCTCCTGGAGGTGCTGGTCCTGCTCTGGTTTCCCGTGGCCGGGGTTCGGCCCAGGGTGCTTCCCCCGCTGGTGTGTCTGGTGGGGGTGGAGCAGGGCCCGGACCGGGGGCGGAATGTGGATTTTTTGGGGGAATTCTTTGCTATCTGGCCGGCGCCACCCCTGGCAGATGGCCCTGCTGGCCCTATTGGGGGGGCTGTCCGGGGTCATTTTCCACAAAGCCAGTTCCTTTTTGGGGAAAGTGGCTCACCTGTCTGGCCGCGCTGGCGGGGCTGGAGGTCCTGCTGGTGCTGGGGCACTGCCTGGCCGGGGCCTCTGTATTCGCGGGGCTGCGCATTGCCGGGCCGGAGCTCCTCCTGTCTGCGGCCTGCTTCCCCCTGGCTGTGCTCCTGACCCGGCTCAAAGGGCATCCCCGCAGGAAGAGGAAGGGCTGGTGAGCCGGCCCGGAAAAACACTGTTTTATGACAGGCCCCTCCTGGATCACAGGCCGGGAGGGCGCCCTTTGTTTGGAAAGGAGGATCACCATGCCCAACCGCCGCCTTCCCGCCGCCGCCGCTTTTTTGCCGCTGCCCTCACGGCCTTTGCTGTCCTGCTCTGGGGCCTGCAAGTCACCAGCGGCGCGGCCTACTATGCCAAATCCCAGCGAAGCATTGCCCAAGTGGAAACCGTCCCCGCCGCCCGGGGCAAGCTCCTGGACCGCAACGGAACCATTCTGGCCCAGGATCAGGTGACCTGGTCGGCGGTTCTGGCGGAGGACGTGGAGGACCAGGTGGTCCGCCGTTTGAAAACTCTCTGCCAGGAGGAGGACGTGGCCTGGGAGGGGACCGGCCCCATTGCCGGGGTTACCCCCCGTCTGCTGGCCCGGGTGAAGGAGGAGGGGCTGGCAGGGGTGAGCTTCACCCCTGCGGTCCAGCGGGTGGGCAGCGGCACCCTGGCCCCCCACGTTCTGGGCCGGGTGGGACAGATGAGCCCTGAGGAGTGGGAGGTCTACCAGGACCGGGGATACGCCATGGATGAAACCGTGGGCAAGGACGGGGCGGAGGGGGCCTTTGAGTCCTACCTCCACGGCACCCCGGGCCAGAAGGTGCTGGAGACCGACAAGGACGGCCGGATCACCGGGGAGACCAACGCGGTGCAGCCCCAGGCGGGGCGGGATGTGACCCTGACCCTGGACCGGGACCTCCAGGCCGCGGCGGAGACGGCCCTGGCCGGCTTCTTGGACCGCCATCCCCAGGCCACCGGCGGGGCCCTGGTGGCCCTGGATGTCCGGGACGGCGGGGTGCTGGCCATGGTGAGCCAGCCGGGGTATGACGCGGCCTCCTTCTCCGCCGACTATGCGGCCCTGTCCCAGGACGAGGCCCACCCCCCTGATGAACCGGGCGGTGCAGGGGCTCTATGCCCCGGGGTCCACTTTTAAGCTGGTCACCGCCGCCGCGGCCTTGGAGGAGGGATTTCTCACCCCTGAGACCCAGATTTTAGACACCGGCCGCTATACCTACTACAAGAGCCCCAGCCCCAGTGCTGGCTCTACCGGCAGGAGGGCAAGACCCATGGCCTGGAGACGGTGTCCGAGGCCATTGCCGACTCCTGCAACATCTTCTTTTTACGACGCCGGCCGGCGGGTGGGCATTGACATGCTGGGGCAGTATGCGGGCCCTGGGCCTGGGGAAAAGACCGGCATCGAGCTGGCCGGAGAGCAGGCCGGGGTGGTGGCCGGCCCGGAGTATACGGCTTCGGTGGGGGGCACCTGGTATGAGGGCAGCGTCCTCTCCGCGGCCATCGGCCAGGAGAACAACCGCTTCACCCCCCTCCAGCTGGCCCACATGGTGGCCACTCTGGTGGGGGTGGGGACCAGTGGCAGGTCCACCTGCTCCAGAAGGTGGCCGGGGAGGCCCCCCGGGAAAAGGTACGCTTGGGCAAGGTCAACCTGTCCCCCGGCAATGTGGCGGCCATCAAGGAGGGATGCTGGCGGTGACCCAGTCCGGCTCCCTGGCCGCGGCCTTCCAGTCCCTCCCGGTCCAGGTGGGGGCCAAGACCGGGTCGGCCCAAGTGGATCGGGGAGGAGACCTCCAACGCGGTGCTGGTGTGCTTTGCCCCCTACGAGGACCCGGAGATCGCCCTGGCCGTGGTGGTGGAGCAGGGCGGGTCCGGCTCCTCCCTGGGCACCGTGGCCGCCCAGGTGATCCAGGCGTACGTGCAGTAACACCAAATCCCCGCCCCTGGGAACAGGCAGGTTGACGGGTCCGACCGCGCAGAGCGCCCCCGCTGGTTAGAATTTACACCAGCGGGGGCTTTGTCTGTGCCCGGTCCTTTGCCAAGGAAAGGGACGCCTCTTGGGTCGGGGGCTGTCAGTAAGAAAGAGAACGCTCTGCTCATCAGTACCGCTCTTGCGTTTTCTAAAAACCAAAATATAATTGAGGGTATCCGATACCATACTGTTGCCGCTACAGAATGATAAGTTCCTATTTCTGGAGGCGCGCCGTATTTCGGGAGAATGGGTTGAATACGACACGGCGTTGAAGGGCTGGAAGTTGCGCGTTGGGGAATCCGTCCTATGGGGAGATGTCTAAAAAAGAGGAGCAGGAGGGATAGCATGGCTCGGGCAGAAGCATACCGGCGGGAAGTGGAAATGTTGTTCCGCACATGGAAAGAGAAGAACCCCCTTGACGGGATGGACCATCAGCATGGCATCTTTATTCAGGGACGGCGTTGTCTGTCCCGAGCGGTGGTTTTCCCAAACGGTACGACCCTGTTTTTATTGAAAGAGGCGTATCACGGCGATGGCGATTGGGATTTGATAGCGGACCATCTCTTGACTGAGGGAAAAATTGGAAGGCATACCACTTGGAAACGAATTTCTCAGTGGACCCGGGGGCTGATGCTGACCACGGAAGACTGCTTATACCCCTATGCCGATGAAGCCGCGGACCACGTTTTCGGAAATCCCTATCTGCGTCAGGCCGCCGTGGTCAACGTCAAGAAAAGTGGTGGGGAGAAAGTCTCGGATTATAAGGAAATTCAGCGGTATGCGGAATATGACCGCCGGGAGCTTCGCCGTGAGATTGAACTAATCGACCCGACCGTCATCGTCTGCGGCTATACAATTTCTGCCCTGAATATCATCATGGAAACGCCTGTCAAGGAGTATGCCAACGCCGAACAGCAAAACAGCAACTTGTTTTACACGGTGCAGATAAACGGCCACGCCGCCATCGTTTTGGACTATTGGCATCCATCCAACCAGTTTCCCGATCTGCTCAACTATTACGGCTTGATGGGGAGCTATCAGCAGGCGCTGCTCCACCGGGCAAAGGAGTAAGAAGCCGATGAATTTACGGAAGGCCGCCATACAAGTGCCCTGCCAGATGGCCTATGATGATGTCTGGCACTGGGAAAACGGGTTTGATTAAAGTATCGAGAGGAGGGGCTGTGGGGCTTCATCGACGAGAGAGGAAATGTGGTCATTCCAGTCGAGGATGACTCCTTGTCAACATGGCCTTTTCCGGGATTTTTCTCGGACTTGCCCTCGGTCTGCTCCTGCAGAACAGAAACCGCGCGGAACAATGAGTTTTCTGCACTGGCATCCCCCCTCCGGCCCATTTCCCGGCACGGAGGGGGATGTTGCCTTGCCGAAAGCCCTTTCCCGCCGTGGAAAACCTTGCAATCATACCCCGTTTGGAGTATGCTAAACGGAGAATATCACCCAGAGGAGGGATGGAACGATGGCCTATGGGTCCGTGAAAATGTGCCTGCAGTGCGCCACCTGCAGCATGGTCTCCACCTGCCTGTTCCGGGCGCTGAAGTTTTTGTCCTGCCGGGACAGCCGGGTCAAGGAGGAGGCCTGCCGGTGGCCCCAGGGGAAGACCCTGCGGCTGGAGATCCCCGGCGCCAGGGGTTCACCGTCACCGGCACGGAGAAGGGCTTCCGGAAGCTCCCCAGGACACCCCGGGGATGTAACCGTTCGCTTTAAGAGTCCGGATGACGCCTTCCGGGTCTTCACCGGGCAGATCGGCATCGCCCAGGCGTACGCCCAGCACCGATTTACCCTGCGGGGAAACATGGGCCTGGCCATGCCCTTTGTGCGATGTGTGGACATTGCGGAGGGGTATCTTTTCCCCCGCGGTTCTGGCCAGGCGAATCCTGAAGCGACGACCAAAAAGGAAATATCCACCGCCCGGGTCTACCTGGCGGTGCTGTTTGGGAGGTAATGTGAATGTCCGCCTACTATGAGTTCAAACTGCCCGCCAAAATTCTCTCCGGGGACGGGGCCCTGGAGCACATCCCCCACGAGCTGGACAGCCTGGGGGCCCACCCCCCCTCCTGCTCAGCGACCAGGGCCTGGAGCAGGTGGGGACGGTAAAGATTGTGCAGGCCGCCCTCCGCCAGGGGGGGGATGGCGGCGGCGGGAGACCTTCTGCCGGATTCCCCGGACTCCTCCATCCAGGTGGTCAACCAGATCGCCGGCCTCTACCGCCAGGCCCAGTGCGACAGCCTCATCGCCGTGGGGGGCGGATCGGTGATTGACACCGCCAAAGGGGTGGGGATGGTCCTGGCCCAGGCGGGCAGCGACCTGCTGGATTCCGCCGGCTGCGAGGTCCTCCCCGGGGGCCCATGTCCCCCTTTGTGGCGGTGCCCACCACCGCGGGCACCGGCAGCGAGGCCACCTTGGTGGCCGTGGTGGCCAACCCGGCGCTCCAGGTGAAAATGGAGTTTCTCAGCTATCATCTGCTCCCCGACGTGGCGGTGCTGGACCCCCGGATGACCGAGACCCTGCCCCCCGGATCACCGCCTCCACGGGCTTTGACGCCCTGGTCCACGCCATTGAGGCGGCCACCTGTCTCCAGCGCAACCCGGTGAGCGACTCCTTTGCCGAGCGGGCTATCCGCCAGATCACCCAGAGCCTGCCCCGGGCGGTGAAAAACGGCAGGGACCGGCGGGCCCGCATGGCCATGGCCAACGGCAGCCTGCTGGCCGGGGCGGCCTTTTCCAACTCCATGGTGGGTCTGGTCCACGCCATCGGCCACGCCCTGGGCGGGGTGTGCCAGGTGGCCCACGGCGACGCCATGACCATTCTGCTGCCGGCGGTGATGCAGTACAACCTGGACAAATGCCGGGAGAGATATGGGGAGCTGCTGCTCCACGTGGCCGGCCCCGAGGTCTACGCCGCCACCCCGGCGGCCCAGCGGGCTCAAAAGACCATCGACACCCTGAAAGCCCTGCGCCAGGAGCTGGCTGACGCCACCGGCCTGCCCACCACCCTGTCCCAGACCGGGCGGGTGAAGCAGGAGGACTTCGAAGCCGTGGCCCGCACGGCGCTGAACGACGGGGCCATTATTGTGACCCCCGCCGAGGCAGACTACGACGAGATCCTGGGAATTTTAAGGAGGTGTGGGCATGAGTAACGCCACCCACGTTGCCAAGATTGAGGAGACCGTGGCCCGGCAGCGGGCCTTCTTCCAGACCGGCGCCACCCGTCCGGTGGCGGTCCGGGTGGCCGCCCTGAAGCGGCTGAAAAAAGAGATTCAGGCCCGGGAGCAGATTTTGTTGGACGCCCTCCAGGCCGACCTGCACAAGTCCCACTTTGAGGGGTATATGTGTGAGCTGGGACTGAACCTGGACGAGCTGGGCTACCTGGCCCGGCATGTGGCCGAGTGGTCCCGCCCCCGCCGGCGTCCCACCCCCTGGCCCAGTTCAAATCCAAAAGCTATGAGCTGGCCGAGCCCTATGGGGTGGTGCTGGTGATGTCCCCCTGGAACTATCCCTATCTGCTGAGCCTGGACCCCCTCTTCGGCGCGGTGGCCGCGGCAACTGCGTGGTTCTCAAGCCCAGCGCCTACGCCCCCAACACCAGCCGGGCCATGGCCGAGCTCATCGCCGCTGTCTTTAACCCCGACTGGGTGACTGTCATCGAGGGCGGCCGGGAACAGAACGCCGCCCTGCTGGAGCAGCGGTTTGACTACATTTTCTTCACCGGCAGCGTGGATGTGGGCAAAATGGTCATGGAGAAGGCCAGCCGCCACCTGACCCCGGTGACCCTGGAGCTGGGGGGGAAGAGCCCGGTTATTGTGGATCGCACCGCCAACATCCCTCTCACCGCCAAGCGCCTGGCGTTCGGCAAACTCCTCAACGCTGGCCAGACCTGTGTGGCCCCGGACTACTGCCTGGTGGACCGAAAGGTCCGGGACGAACTGGTGGAGGAGCTGAAAAAGCAGTTCCAGCGGATGCTGGGCCAGGACCCTCTGGCCAACGACCACTTTGTGCGGATCATCAACCGCAAGCACTATAACCGTCTCCAGGGCCTACTGGAGGGGGGAGGAGATCCTGTACGGCGGCGGCCACCGGGACGACCCCGACTCGGACAGCGGATGGATTGCCCCCACCTTGGTGGCGGATACCCTGGACGGGACTTCCAAGCCCATGGGGAGGAGATTTTCGGGCCCATTCTGCCCATCATCCCCTATGACGGTCTGGACCAGGCCATCCACTTCATCAACCGCCGGGAAAAGCCCCTGGCCCTCTATCTCTTCACCCGGAGCCAGCGGATTAAGGAGCGGATTCTGCGCAGCTGTTCCTTCGGGGGCGGGTGCATCAACGACACCATCATCCACCTGGCCACCCACCACATGGGCTTCGGCGGCGTGGGGCAGAGCGGCATGGGAAGCTACCACGGCAAGCGGAGCTTCGACACCTTCTCCCACTACCGGGCCATCGTGGACAAGGCCACCTGGCTGGATCTGCCCATGCGGTATCACCCCTATAATAAGTTTAACGGCAAGCTCATTCGGATGTTTATCCACTGACCTTGCTGGGTTGGCACCCGTCCGGGAGGGTTGGACTCTCTCGGGCGGGTGTTTTGGGTTTTATCCCCACGCCGTTGGAACGGGCGGGAACGGTGGCTTGCCCAGCCGGGGCCCCATTTCTTGGGAAGAAATGGGGGAAAAAACCCCAGAGGGAAGAGGTTCTTCCCTCTGGACTCCCTTCTCTGGTGGGGTTGTGTGGGGGGAGGCTGTACCTCTTACGGGATACCTGGCCTGCGGCCCTCACAGTGAAAGGTCCGTAACGGCCCGCCCACCGGCTGGGCGGGCTGGGGACGTGGGAAGGTACCCTTTGAGAAAAGGAGGAGAAAACCATTCCGTTTCCCACTTTTTCCTCCCGTCAACGAACCACCTCTCCCGCCCGCCCGAGCTGGTGGGCGGGCCATGAGGCGTTGGTCTTGGAGGCCGCAGGCCAGGCCCCTACCTGACGGAACCACCTTCCCCGGTCCTCCCACCAGAGAATGGGGTTCCAAGGGGAAGGAACCTCCTTCCCCTTGGTGTTCTTTCCCCTATTTCTTCAAAGAAATAGGGCCCCGCCCGGGAGGGCTCCGTTCCCCGCCGTTCCAACGGCGCCGGGCAAACACCCCAATGGCTCCCTCCCCAAACCAAGGGCCGGACCCTGCCAGCCCCCGACAACAAACGGCCTGCCGCACATCCTGCGGCAGGCCGTTCGCGAAATAGGAAAAGTCAAGCACTGGGCAGCTCTGCCCGGGTATAGGTCTGTTCTCCTGTGGCCAGATCCAAGGTGACCGAGTACAGCCCTTGTGAGAACAGCAAGTCCCCTTGGTTGCCGTTGCTGTCAAAATCGTAGACATCCTGTTCTACCTTGGCCTGGTAAAAGACCTGACTTCCGTCGGGAGAGAGGGACAGGTTCTCCAAATGGGCGTCATGTACGCCGTACCGCCCGTCTGAACTGCCTTTGATCACTTCCCGATAATCTGTTCGTTTCAGGTCTTGGTCAAAGACAGAGATGTAATATTTTGCACCTGACAGGGTACCCTTTCCAGCGGCCCAAGCTGCTGCCGTTACCTGCGCTGTGTTTTCAGTGTCCGCATAGGCAACCATCTCCCGGCTTCCGCAGAAACCGCCGATGACAGCTTCTTCCTGCGTCATGGCAAAGGGGCTGGGCCCTGGATAGGGTGTGATCTTCTGCAGCAAACGGACCAGGGAGGAAAAACACTGTTCGACGGTGTAGCTGCCCTGGGGATGAAAGCGGTTGTCCCCAACCCCCTGCAGGATTCCCAGCTGGGTCATTAGCTGAACGTCCTCTTGGGCCCAGGATGCAATCTGCGCGCTGTCGTCGTAGGACAGAGGGGACAGGGCATCGGACACCTTTCCCATGCAGGCCCGATAGGTGCGGGCCAAAATCACGGCAGCTTCCTGACGTGTTATGAGGGTGGCACCGTCTAAGCTGCCGTCTTCCCGGCCCTGCAGAATCCCCAGCTCTTTGGCCACCGCCAGCACGGGGTCGTACAGTCCTACGGTCCCCCAGCCGGAGGCTTTCTGGAGCCGGAAGCTGGTTACATTGAGGTAGAGGTCCAGGTCCGTACCGTATGTCCGGGCCACCAGGGCGGCGGCGTTCTCCCCAAAGGCCTGCCGCTGAATGGGCTGGCGGTAATCCCCGCCGTAGGGTGCCCGGGCCAATCCATAGTACAGGGCGGAAAAGACATCCGTTTCCGCCCAGTCAGAGCAGGTATATGTCCGCTCCGCCTCGGCCGCGGAGCAGAATGTACCGGCGCCAGGGATCAGAAGCAGCAGAGCCAGGCAGAGTGTGCAGAGTTGTTTTTTCATGGGAGCCTCCTTTTCAGTTTGTTTGGCACTATTGGCACTATAAACAGTATATAAAAATGCTCTAACTATTGTCAATTAAATTGGACAAGTTATAAGCGCCTCCCCAAAACTGGGCAGGCGCTTATTGCAAAAAAGGACGCATCTTTATGAGACTGCCGGCAGCACCACCGGGTCAAACGCCGCCAGGGCCTCCTGGTCCTCGGCCTGGGTCCACACCCGGCCGAAGGTGGCCAGCAGGGCGGTGGTCTGGCCGCTGACGGGATCGGCGGTGACGCTGTCCCGCTGTCCCATCACCGACAGGGTGACAGGCGTGTCAGCCAGGGCGCCCTGGAGCTGGCGGCAGAAGGTCTCCAGGGTTTCCTCCTTCTCTTCCACGGCGCGGAGGGAGTCCAGGTCTCCCTGGGTGGGGAAACCGCAGTCGGTGAGCAGGATCTCGTCAAAGCCCAGCTGGGCCAGCTCCCGGCACAGGCCGATGAGGTAGGATTGGACCTGGGGCTGGGCGGGGTCCAGCCAGCCCTGGCGGCTTTCGTCCAGCCAGGGGGAGCCGCTGACCCGGTGCAGGAGAGACCGGGTTCCTCCGGACCAGAGCACTGTCCCGAAGGCAGGAGACCTGGGCCACGGTGTACAGGCCGGGGGTGTCGTTCAGGGCGCGGAGGACTTCGTTTCGGTCCGGGTCCCCGGAGGAGGCCCCGGCATCGGCGGCCAGGGGAGGGCGGAGACATAGCCCAGGGCGCCGTCGGCGGTTTTCATGGGGAGAATGACCCCGTCATAGCCGTCGGCCAGGGTCTGGGCATCGGCCAGCTGGTCCAGGGAAAGGAAAACCCCTGGAAGGGGTCGTTTTCCTCCGGCAGGGAGAGGTCCTCCGCGGGGGCCGAGGCGGGGGTGGAGGCCGCCGGCGGATGCAGCCAGGCGGACACCTGCTGAGAGATGGCGGCGGGGAGAGGACCCCCAGGCCGCACAGCAGGAGAAAACCGCCGGAGAGCACCCCGGCGGAACACAGGAGAACCAGCAGAACCCGGCCGATCCGGGACGGGAGGGAGGGGGTGTGATAGGAGCTGTGGCGCATGGAGGATCACCTTTCTCTGGGGAGATTTGGCGGGACGGGGGACTTGGGCGGGGGCCGCCGGGCATTATGTACCCACCCACCGGAAAAGAAAGAGCAGCCCCAGCCCTGGCAGCCCCAGCAGGCCCAGGGTGAGGGCGTTGAAGGCATTGACCCCCAGGGCCAGACCGGCGGCCAGGCCGCTCTGGGACCACAGGGCCAGAAACCCCAGACCCAGGGCGGAGCGGGCCAGGAGCTTCAGCAGCCAGCCCAGGGGCCGTCGGAAGATCACCAGGAACAGGACGCTGAAAAACAGGATGGTCAGCCAGGGGCCGCCCTCGGCAAAGAGATTCATGATGTGGCCTCCGTTTCCAAGGATTTCATCTGCCGCAGCAGATAGGTGTGCTTGGCCCGCAGGGCGCTGATCTCATAGAGATAGTACTCCAAGAGGTCCCGGTCCGCCGTCTGGTCAAAGCCCGCTTGGGCGGCGGCCAGGTCCCGGCTGGTCTCTTCCAGGTGCCGGCGCAGAGACTGGGCCTGGGTGGGGGGCGAGGATTTCGCCATACAATCCCCTCCTTGGGAGACAGGGTCTCCCTGTGATTTCAGTATATGGATAGCCTGCGCGGATATGCCGGGGATTATGCGGGGGAATTTTTGGACCAGGCGACAAAAAACCAGAAAAAGTCGGAAATCTTGCAAAAAGCCCTTCCCGAAACGGCAGGATATGCTATAATGGACCTGTTCTTTCCCTTGGCCTTCGTTTCCGGGGGCCAAGGCTTACTTTCGATCCTTCAGATGAGGTGGATGCCATGAAAAGACCCTGAACCGATCCCCTCTCCCTCCTGCTGGCTCTGGTGCTGGCGGTGAGTCTGGCTGTGCCCGCTTTGGCCGCTGACGAACCGGTGACGCTGGATCAGACAAAGCTCTCCCTGTCTCCCAAGCAGAGCGTTGTCCTCCACGCCACCCGCTCCAGCGAGTATCAGGACCAGCGGATCACCTGGAAATCCAGCGACACCAGCGTGGCCACCCTCTCTGACCAAGATCATAAAAGGGGAACGTGACCATTACGGCGAAAAAGAAGGGCACCACCGCCATCACCGCCTCCGTGGGCGGCTACCTGGCGGTGTGCAACGTCACCGTGGAGGATGACTATGTCACCGATGTCACCATCACCCCGCCGGTCCGGAGACCCTCCCTGTGGGCAAAACCCGCCAGCTGGAGGCGGAGGTGGTCTATGCCCACGGCACCCAGGGGGACCAGACCGTCACCTGGACCACCGACAACCCCAAGGTGGCGACCGTCACCCAGAAGGGCTTGGTCACCGCAGTGTCCGAGGGCACAGCGGAGATTGTGGCCCTGTCCAAGGAGGGCAGCAAGAACGGCACGCCGGTGATGGAGACCTATCAGCTCACCGTCACCAAGCAGGGGGCGTCCTCTGCCGATGATGTCCCTCCCTGTCCGCCACCACCGTGACCACCAGCGGCGGCCAGTACGTGGATACGGTGCTGAAGGCCCCGGTGGTCACCATCCGCAGCGGCGCCACCGATGTCACCGACGCCTACACCCTCTCCTACCGCTGGACCGACAGCGCCCAGAAGGAGCTGGGCACCCAGGACACCCAGCTGATCCAGCCTGTGACCCTGTCGGACCTGACGGTGACCTGTACCGTCACCGCCACCAGCAAGACCGACAGCACCCAGGTGCTCACCGGCAGCTGCCGCTATGGCGTCAAGGTCTACCCCGGTACCACCGTGGGGGCGGCCCACGCGCTGACGAAGGGGAGCGTCACCCTGGACAAGCTCATGGATCTGGAGGGCAAGCAGTCTATCCTGGATCAGCTGCTCCAGGGGGATGGGGACTATCTGCTGACCCCCGCCATCCCCGGCCTGACCCATGTGGTCTTTGACATGAACTCCGTCACCGGCGCTGCCGTAGGCACCCTGTCGGCCAGGGGAGAGGTGGAGTACTATCTCAGCCGGGAGGCCGACGGGAATCACCTGGCCGACGTGTCCTTCACCCCCCTCCAGGCGGGGACCTATGGGATCAACTTCCTGGCCTATGGGGACCAGGTCTACTACGGCCGGCTGGAAGTGGTGGTCAGCGGACAGGCCGTGGAGCCCCCTGACGGGGAGGATATCCCATGTGACTGCACCGGCTATACCTTCACCGGCTCGGACTTCTTCCACAGCGGGGACGCCGACCCGGTGGCCGCGGTGCTCTTTGGCAAGCCCTCCGCCGGCCAGCTGCTGCGGGACCTGGCCCATGGCAGCGGGGTGGCCGAGGAGGGCGCCCGCTACTACACCAACGCCGCCAGCAACGGCGAGTACCATGTCTCCACCCTGAGCTACCTCCCGAACGCCGGTTTCTCCGGCCGGGTGACCCTTCCCGTGACGCTGATCACCCAGTCGGGCAAGCAGGTGGAGGATACCCTCTCCTTCTATGTCACCAGCAAGACCCACTCGGAGCAGTTTACCGATGTCACGGAGACCACGGTGGGCCTCTGGGCGGCCGACGCGGTGGACTTTGCCTACCACTTCGGACTGGTCAGCGGGGTGGAGGAGACCAAGTTCGCCCCCAACTCCCCCATGACCCGGGCCCAGCTGGTGACGGTTCTGTACCGGGCAGCGGGCAGCCCCGAGGTGACGGTCACCACCAACTTTGAGGACCTGGACGTGGGCGCCTATTACTACAACGCGGTGGTCTGGGGCAATGTGATGGGGTGGTCAACGGCACCTCGGACACCACCTTCAGCGCCAACGCCTATGTGACCCGGGAGCAGCTGGCCACCATCCTCTACCGCTACGCGGACACCATGGGGGACAATGTGGCCGTGTCAGGCAACCTGAATGCCTACACCGATAAGGACAAGGTGGGTTCCTACGCGGTGACCCCCATGACCTGGGCGGTGGAGCACGGCATCATCACCGGTACCACCGGCACCACCCTCTCCCCCAAGTCCACCACCACCCGGGCTCAGGTCGCGGTGATGCTCCACCGGTACCTGACCGACTGATCCCTCTGCCCTTTTATCCCAGCCAGCCTCCCAGGAGGCTGGCTGCTTTTTCTGCCCCCCGGGGCCTGCCAGGATTCCCCTTGACATACCGCGGAAAAATGGATTAAGATAAAGGGTATTATATGACGAGCTTGGGCCCATGGGCCCATTTTCATAGGACAAGGAGAACTTCCATGGCAAAGAGCAAACGGGAATATGGCAACGAATCCATCTCCATGCTGGAGGGGGCGGACCGGGTCCGCAAGCGGCCCGGCGTCATCTTCGGCTCCGACGGGCTGGAGGGCTGCGAGCACGCCATGTTCGAGATCCTCTCCAACGCCATCGACGAGGCCCGGGAGGGCTACGGCAAGGAGATCATCCTCACCCGGTTCCGGGACGGCCGGATTCAGGTGGAGGACTTTGGCCGGGGCTGCCCTGTGGACTGGAACGAAAAGGTGGGAAAATACAACTGGGAGCTGGTGTTCTGTGAGCTCTACGCCGGGGGCAAGTATGACAACGCCGCCGGGGACAACTATGAATACTCCCTGGGCCTGAATGGCCTGGGCGCCTGCGCCACCCAGTATGCCTCCCGGTTTATGGACGTGGTGGTCCGCCGGGACGGCAAGCGGTATGACCTGCATTTTGAAAAGGGAAGCCTGGTGGGAGAGATGAAGGTCTCCCCGCCGACCGGAAGAAGACGGGCACCACCATCACCTGGCTGCCCGACCTGGAGGTCTTCACCCAGACGGACATCCCCACAGACTACTTCACCGACATCCTCCACCGCCAGGCGGTGGTGAACGCGGGGTGGTCTTCCGCTTTAGGAACCAGGGGGAGCGGGGCTTTGAGGAGACCCTCTTCACCTACGAAAACGGCATTGCCGACTATGTGGCCGAGCTGGCCGGCCAGGCCCCCCACACCCCCATCCAATTCTGGACCGGGGAGCGCACCGGACGGGACCGGCCGGACAAGCCGGACTACAAGGTAAAGCTCTCCTGCGCCTTCTGCTTCTGCCCGGCCCATCATATCATTGAGCACTACCACAACTCGTCCTGGCTGGAGCACGGAGGCTCTCCGGAGAAGGCCATGCGCTCGGCCTTCCTCTCCGCCATGGACGGGTGGCTGAAGCAGAACAACAAGTACAACAAGAACGAGGCCAAGATCACCTGGCCCGACGTCCAGGAGACCCTGATCTTTGTCTCCAACAACTTCTCCACCCAGACCTCCTACGAGAACCAGACGAAAAAGGCGGTGAACAACCGCTTTATCCAGGAGGGCATGACGGAGTTTTTGCGGGAAAAGCTGCAGATCTTCCTGCTGGAGAATCCCCAGGCGGTGGAGGAGGCCGCCCGGCAGATCCTGGTGAGCAAGCGCAGCCGGGAGGCCGGGGAGAAGGCCCGGCTGAGCATCAAGAGCAAGAGCCTGGCCGGCTCGGTGGACATCTCCAACCGGGTACAGAAGTTCGTGGACTGCCGCACCAAGGATGTGTCCCGCCGGGAGCTGTATATTGTGGAGGGCGATTCCGCCATGGGCGCGGTCAAGCTCAGCCGGGACGCGGAGTACCAGGGGATCATGCCCGTGCGGGGCAAGATCCTCAACTGCCTGAAAGCTGACTACGCCAAGATCTTCAAAAGCGAGATCATCACCGACCTGCTGAAGGTGCTGGGCTGCGGCGTGGAGGTCAATGACAAGCACAACAAGGACCTGTCCCTGTTCAACCTGGCCAACCTTCGCTGGAATAAAATTGTCATCTGTACGGACGCCGATGTGGACGGGTTCCAGATCCGTACCCTGATCCTCACCATGCTCTACCGCCTGACCCCCACCCTGATCCAAAAGGGGTATGTCTACATCGCCGAGTCCCCCCTGTATGAGATCAACGCCGGGGAAAAACCTGGTTTGCCTATTCCGAGAAGGAAAAGGCGGAGATTCTCACCCAGCTCGACGGGAAAAAGCCCGTCATCCAGCGCTCGAAAGGTCTGGGCGAGAACGAGCCGGATATGATGTGGCTGACCACCATGAACCCCGCCACCCGCCGCCTGATCCGGGTGATGCCCGCCGAGGCGGAGGCCACCGCCCAGGTCTTTGACCTGCTGCTGGGGGAGAATGCCCAGGGGCGGAAGGAGCACATTGCGGAAAACGGCTATAAATATTTGGACCTGGCGGACATTTCCTGACCGCCGGGCCGCCCCAGGATAGAAAGGAGACTGGCGTATGGACCACAGGCAAGCAAGAAAAACAGGCTGGACCATCATCGGCTGCGGCTGTGTCTTTATCATTCTCACAAAGCTCTGGGTGGGGCTGGCCATGGCGGCGCTGGGCCTGCTGCTCATCGCCCTGGGGGGCCGGTGCCCCCACTGCGGGAAGATTCTGTTCTTCCTGCCCGCCAACGCCAACCAGTGCCCCAAGTGCCACGGCCCCCTGTAAGCGGGCCCGCTGGTGTGCCCCCGGGGGAATCTACAACAGAGGAACAACAGGAATATGGCAAGAAAAAAAATCATCTGACCAGGGTAAGAAACGGGTCAATCCCGAGGGGGTGATGGGGCTGCACGCCGAGGTGCTGGAGCAGCCCATTACTGAGACGCTGGAACTGAACTACATGCCCTACGCCATGTCGGTCATCGTCTCCCGGGCCATCCCGGAGATTGACGGGTTTAAGCCCTCCCACCGGAAGCTGCTGTACACCATGTACCAGATGAAGCTGCTCACCGGGGGCGCACCAAGTCGGCCAACGTGGTGGGGGCCACCATGAAGCTCAACCCCCACGGAGATGCGGCCATCTATGATACCATGGTCCGCCTCTCCCGGGGCTATGGGGCTTTGCTCCACCCGCCGGTGGACTCCAAGGGCAACTTCGGCAAGGTCTACTCCCGGGACATGGCCTACGCCGCCTCCCGGTACACCGAAGTCAAGCTGGACGGGATCTGTGAGGAGCTCTTCCGGGACATTGACAAGGACGTGGTGGACTTTGTGCCCAACTACGACGGCAACCCTCACCGAGCCGGTGCTGCTGCCCACCACCTTTCCCAATATTCTGGTCTCGGCCAACATGGGCATTGCCGTGGGCATGGCCTCCAACCTCTGCGGGTTCAACCTCACCGAGGTCTGTGAGGCCGCCATCGCCGGATCAGGAAACACCCCGAGGCCGACCTGCTGGACACTCTCCGAAGGCCCCGGACTTTCCCACCGGGGACAGCTGCTCTACGACCGGAAGGAGATGGAGAACATCTACCGCACCGGCCGGGGCTGCTTTAAGGTCCGGGCCAAATGGCGGTATGTCAAGAGTGAAAACCTCATTGAAATTTATGAGATTCCCTACACCACCACCGCCGAGGCCATCCTGGACAAGGTGGCCGAGCTCATCAAGCTGGGCAAGGTCCGGGAGGTGGCCGATATGCGGGATGAGACCGACCTGACCGGCCTGAAACTGGCCATCGACCTGAAGCGGGGGACCGACCCGGACAAGCTGATGCAGAAGCTCTTCCGCACCACCCCCTCCATGGACTCCTTCGCCTGTAACTTCAACATTTTGGTGGACGGCATGCCCAAGGTCATGGGGGTGGGGGAGATCCTGGAGCAGTGGACCGCCTGGCGGTCTGACTGCGTCCGGCGGTCGGCCCAGTTCACCCTGAGGCAGAAGGAGGAGAAGCTCCACCTCCTCCGGGGTCTGGGGCCATTCTGCTGGACATTGACAAGGCCATCGCCATCATCCGGGGTACGGAAAAGGACGCCATGGTGGTGCCCAACCTGATGGAGGGCTTCCAGCTGGACAAGGTCCAGGCGGAGTATGTGGCGGACATCCGCCTGCGGAACATCAACAAGGAGTACATCCTCAAGCGCACCGCCGAGACCGAGCAGCTGGAAAGGACATCGCTGACCTGGCCGACCTCATCGCCAAGCCCACCCGGATTCAGAAGGAGATCATCCGGCAGCTGGAGGCGGTGAAGAAAGCCCACGGGCAGGACCGCCGCACGGAGATTCTCCTCCAGGATCAGCTGGCGGAGGAGGTGCCGGAGGAGGAGGACGTGCCCTCCTACCCGGTCCACCTGTTCCTGTCCCGGGAGGGCTATTTGAAGAAAATCACGCCCCAGTCCCTGCGGATGTCGGGGAGCAGAAATACAAGGAGGGGACGGCCCGGCCTTCCACTGGGGAGACCACCAGCGCTGCGGAGCTTCTCTTTTCACCAACCGGCAGCAGTGCTACAAGGCCTTCGCCCATGCCTTTGACGACACTAAGGCCAGCGTTCTGGGCGACTACCTGCCCACCAAGCTGGGGATGGAGGAGGGGAGACCATCCTCTGGGCCGGCCTGGCCGGGGACTATACCGGGCAGCTCCTGTTCTTCTTTGCCAACGGTAAGGTGGCCCGGGTACCCCTGGCCAGCTACCAGACGGTGACCCGCCGGAAGAAGCTCACGGGGGCCTACTCTGACAAGAGCCCCTTAAAGGACGTGCTGGCCCTTCCGGCGGGGCAGGAGGAGGACGTGGTCCTCTACTCCACCGAGGGCCGGGCTCTCCTCTTCCAGACCGACGGCATTCCGGTGAAAACCACCCGGTCCACCCAGGGGGTCCAGGTGATGACCCTGAAGAAATCCTACCAGGTGGACCACGCCGCCCCGCTGGGACAGACCAGCTTGGTGAACCAGTCCCGCTACCGGGCCCGCAGTCTGCCTGCCGCCGGGGCGCTGCTGAAGGCGGAGGATCAGGGGGACCGGCAGATGACGTTGGAGATTTGAGGGGGCTTTTTCATCGCCTTCATCGCCGTTGGAACGGGCGGGAACGGAGCCCTCCCGGGCCCTATTTCTTTGAAGAAATAGGGGAAAGAACACCAAGGGAAGGAGGTTCCTTCCCCTTGGAACCCCATTCTCTGGTGGGAGGAACGGGGGAAGGTGGTTCCGTCAGGTAGGGGCCTGGCCTGCGGCCTCCAAGACCAACGCCTCATGGCCCGCCCACCAGCTCGGGCGGGCGGGAGAAGTGGTCTGTTGACGGAAGGAGAAAGTGGGAAACCAAACGGTTACTTTCTGCCTTTTCCCAAAGGGTACCCTCCACATCCCCAGCCCGCCCAGCCGGTGGGCGGGCCGTTACGGACCTTTCGCTGTGAGGGCCGCAGGCCGGGTATCCTGTAAGAAGTACGGCCTTCCCCCACATAATCCCACCAGAGAAGGGAGTCCAGAGGGAAGAACCTCTTCCCTCTGGGGTTTTTCCCCCATTTCTTCCCAAGAAATGGGGCCCCGGCTGGGCAAGCCACCGTTCCCTGCCGTTCCAACGGCGTAGGGAGAAAACCCGCAACGCTCCCCGCCTGGGAGGCCCCGTTCCCGCCCGTTCCAACGACGCAGGGAACCCCACCATACCCCACCGTTGGAAACGGTACCCCCCAGAAAGGAGGCCGCCATGAAAAAGTACACCCTTCTCCCGCTGCTTCTGGCCCTCAGCCTCCTGACAGGCTGCGGTTCCCTGTTAGAGCGCAGCTACACCGCCGTCACCCCCACACCCAGTTTTCCGACGAGTCAAAAACGACGCCATCCTCCGGGCGGAGACCTACCAGGGCCTGGTCAGCGCCCTGCTGTACCTGGTGGAGCAGGGGAGGAGACGGGGACCGTGCGTCTCTACCAGTACGGCAGCGTCACCGGCACCGCCGCCAGCGACGTGGATCAGGCCTGCCTGGAGGTCACCCAGGAGGACCCCTTGGGAGCTTACGCGGTGGACTATATCAAGTACGATGTGAAGCAGACGCCCTCCTATTACCAGGTGGAGGTCAAACTGGCCTACGCAGTGGACCCCCGAGGAGCTCAGCCAGGTGATCTCCGTCACCGGTAGCACCGCCGTGGAGCAGGAGCTCCGGGCGCTGCTGCCCGATCAGCCGGAGAAGGTGGTCTTTCGGATCAGCTACTTTACCCAGGAGGACAGCGCCGAAACCCTGCGCCAGGCGGTCCAGGAGGCCTACCAGGCCCAGACCCGCCCCCGCCCCCCCTTCTGGGGGTGGAGGTGAAGCTCTACCCGGACAGCGGCCAGCAGCGGGTGGCGGAGATTCTGCTCACCTGGCAGGCGCGGGAACACCAGACTGTGGAAGATTTTTTGGGAAATTTGAAAAATTAAGGTTGACAGAGCAGCCGGGATATGATATTATAATCCCTGCTGATGCGAGTGTAGCTCATCTGGTAGAGCGCCACCTTGCCAAGGTGGAGGTAGCGAGTTCGAGCCTCGTCACTCGCTCCACGGTGAGTCCATTCTGGGCTCACCGATTTTTTGCAAAAAAGACATCCAGACGGATGTCTTTTTTCTTATGTGAAAGAGACGCCCCGATCCCCGGCCCAGCCGGACCTCCGCCGGCGGGACCCCAGCAGCAGCTGAAGGCCCGCGCAGGCCAGAAGGAAGAGGGGAGAGGCTTGACTTTGCCGGGGCAGGGGCCATTCCTGGGGTTCCAGGCAGTCCCCGGACAGGGTGACCAGTTCCCGCTGCAGAGCCAGGCAGAGGGTATCCTGCCCCAGGCTGGGAGAAGGTGAGGGTGTCCCGGGGGGGTCAGGCCGTAGCTCACCACCCAGGCTGCGGAGAGTTCTCCCGCCAGATGGGCCAGGGAACCGGGCGCCAGCAGGCCCGGCAGGCGGTGGGAGCGGATGGGACCTGGATAAGGTCGGGGGAGACCACCACCAGATCGGCCCGCCCCGCCGGGGCGGAGGACAGGGCCCGCCCCCACTGGGGCGGCAGGTGGGCGCTTAAAAGTGGGAGAGCGCCGGCTCCCGCTCCAGAATTTTCATGGTATACATCTCTGTTGCCCCCTTTTGTCCCTTTAGTATGGGAAAACCAGGGCAAAATTATACGAAGACCTGCCGGGCGGGAAAATTCCCGGGCCGCCCGTGAAATTTTCCTTTTCAACGCCGGCCCCGTGTGCTATAATTTTATTGTATACGCATGGGGAAACCCTGAGCACGCACAATTTTTGAACTGATATAGAAAAAGGAGCGATTTACCATGGAACTGGAAACCGTACTGTATCGCGTTGAGGGGAACGTCGGCATCGTCAGCCTCAACCGCACCAAGGCACTCAACGCCATGAGCAAGCAGATCTTCGTGGACCTGACCACCGCCTTCGACGCAGCCGAGAAGGACGACACTGTCCGCTGCGTGGTGGTCAACGCTGAGGGCCGCGCTTTCTGCGCCGGCGGCGACATCCCCGAGATGAAGGGCCTGGACAACCCCGAGGCTGTCTTCGACTTCTACAACGTGGCTGGCATCTTCATGAAGAAGATGATCAACTTTGTCAAGCCCACCATCACTGTGGCCCACGGTGCCATCGCCGGTGCCGGCACCTCCCTGCTGCTGGCCGGCGACATCGCCCTGGTCTCTGACGACGCTATGTTCATGGTGGCCTTCGGTGCGGTGGGTCTGATTCCCGACTGCGCTGGTCACTGGCTGCTGCCCCGGGCCTGCGGCCTGAACATGGCCAAGGAGCTGATGATGACCCAGCGTGCTGTGAAGGCCCCGAGATGAAGGAGCTGGGCCTGTGCAACCACGTCTATCCCAAGGAGCAGCTGATGGACGAGGCCATGAAGCTGGCCAACAAGATCGCCAAGGGCCCCTGAACTGTTACAGCAGCTCCAAGCTCATCCTGAACAAGTCCTTCGAGACCAACCTGGAGGACCTGCTGAAGGAGGAGACTGAGGCCCAGGCCGCTGCCCGTCTGCATCCCAATGGCGACGAGGGTCTGGCTGCATTCCTGGAGAAGAGAAAGACCAACTTCCAGTAAGTTGTTCCCGTTTCCCTGTGGGGAAAACAGGGGAAGTATGCAATATTCATACGAAATGAATATTCTCTTGTCGAACCTGGGCAGCACGGTTTCTCCGTGCTGCCCAGTTCTTTTTATTTCATACGATTCCGCCGGCTCTTTTTTTTGAAAAAAGGACTTGCATCTTTTGTGAATATTGTGTATAATGCAAAGCGTTCTCCCCCGGCGGGCGCAAAAAAACCTGCGGGGAGAGCAGAAGTGAAATGAAAAGAGGTTATTCCAATGAAGAAGTTTCTCTCTGTCCTGATGGCGGCCACCATGCTGGTGGGCGTGATGGCCCTGACCGGCTGCGGCGGGGACACCACGGAGCCTACCACCGACGAGGCGAACAACCAGAGCGAACCCGCCTCCACCACCGCCACCGACCTGAAGACCGTCACCGAGGGCGTGCTCACCATGTCCACCAACGCGGCTTTCCCGCCCTATGAGTCCACCGACGACAGCGGCAATGTGGTGGGCATTGACGCGGACATCGCAGCGGCCATCGCGGAAAAGCTGGGCCTGAAGCTGCAGATTGACGACATGGACTTTGACGGTGCCCTGGCCGCCGCCCAGAGCGGCAAGAGCGACATCGTTATGGCCGGCGTCACCGTCAACGAGGAGCGCCAGCTGGTTTTGGATTTCACCGACACCTATGCCAACGGTGTGCAGGTGGTTATTGTCCCCGAGGGCTCTGATATCACCTCCATTGAGGACATGCAGGGCAAGCGCATCGGCACCCAGCGGGGTACCACCGGTTATATCCTTTGCTCCAGTCCTGTGGAGGACGGCGGCTTTGGCGAGGAGAACGTGGTTCCCTATGACGATGCCATCGCTGCGGTGAAGGCTCTGAAAAACGGGCAGATCGACTGCGTGGTCATCGACAACGCCCCCGCCCAGGAGCTGGTGAAAGCCAACCCCGGCCTGACCACGCTGGAGACCGAGTACGCCAACGAAGTATGCCATCGGCGTGGCCAAGGGCAACACCGCCCTGCTGGACGCGGTCAACGGCGCCCTGAAAGAGCTCATGGAGGGACGGCACGATCCAGAGCATTATTGACATGTACATTCCCGCTGACGCAGGCAGTGCAGAGGCGGAATAACCTGTGATGGTTCAGAAAAAGGGCGGCATGCGCCGCCCTTTTCCTTTCCTCCCGCAACCCATAGAAAGAGAGAGGTGAACGCCCGATATGGAGGAACTCTACACCACATGGAAAGCCATCGGCGTTGCTGGCGGAGACCTGAGTTTTTTCAGGATTTCTTCGTCAAGTTTTACCAGGCCTTTATTGAGGGGGACCGCTGGCTGCAATATCTCAACGGCGTCAAGACCACCCTGCTGGTGACCGCCCTGGCCCTGATCCTGGGCATTGTCCTGGGGGTCCTGGTGGCCATGCTCCGCACCGCCCACGACCAGCAGCGCCCCGGTCACCGCAACCCCATTTTGGCGGTGCTGAATCTGATCTGTAAGGTCTATGTCACCGTCATCCGGGGCACCCCCATGATGGTCCAGCTGCTCATCATGGGCTTTGTTATCTTCGCCAGCAGCCGGAACTTTACCATGATCGGCACCCTGACCCTGGGCATCAACTCCGGCGCCTACGTCTCGGAGATCGTCCGGGGCGGCCCTCATGTCCGTGGACAAGGGGCAGATGGAGGCGGGCCGGTCCCTGGGGCTGAACTACATGACCACCATGCGGTTTATTGTCATTCCCCAGGCCGTCAAGGCCATTCTGCCCGCCCTGGGCAACGAGTTTATCATTCTGCTCAAGGACCACCTTCCTGCGGTGTCTGAATCTGCTGGAAAAGCCCACCGGCGGCAGCATCATCTACCACGGCACCGATCTGGTCACCGCTCCGTCCAAGGAGAGCACCAAGCTCCTGCTGGGCATGGGCATGGTGTTCCAGCAGTTCAACCTCTTCCCCCACAAGACGGTGCTGGACAACATCATGCTGGCCCCTGTGAAGGTGCAGGGCGTGGATAAAAAGACCGCCGAGGAGCGGGCCATGGCCCTGCTCCAGACCGTGGGTCTGGCGGACAAGCATGGTGGTGGTCACCCACGAGATGGGCTTTTGCCCGGGGAGGTGGGGGACCGGGTCCTCTTTATGGCCGATGGGAAAATCGGACGCCTATCCCAATCAGCTCTCCGGCGGCCAGCAGCAGCGCATCGCCATTGCCCGTTCGCTGGCCCTGCAGCCGGTGGTACAGGCCGTCGTGGATGGCATCCAGGGTGGCGGGGACGGCGGATCTCCAGCTCGTCCAGAGAGACAAAGACCTTCTCCCCGGAGTCCCGGCGGCAGATGCAGCACTGGTTCTTCTCCATATCCTTGGGGCCGATCTCCACCCGGAGGGGCACGCCCTTCATCTCATACTGGGCGGCCTTCCAGCCCATGGACTGGTCGGAGTCATCCATGGCGGCCCGAATGCCGGCGGCTTTCAGGCGGGCCAGCAGGCCGTTGGCGGCGTCCAACACGCCAGGCTTGTGCTGGGCCACAGGGATGACCATGGCCTGGATGGGGGCGATGCGGGGGGGCAGCACCAGGCCGCTGTTGTCGCCGTGGGTCATGATGATGCCGCCGATCATGCGGGTGGACACGCCCCAGCTGGTCTGGTGGGGGTGGTGGAGCTGGTTGTCCTTGCCGGTGAAGGTGATGTCGAAGGCCTGGGCAAAGCCGTCGCCGAAGTAGTGGCTGGTGCCCGCCTGGAGGGCCTTCCGGTCGTGCATCATGCACTCCACGGTGTAGGTCTCCTCCGCGCCGTTGAACTTCTCCTTGTCCGTCTTGCGGCCCCGGACCACGGGCATGGCCAGCACATTCTCCATGAAGTCCGCGTAGATGTTCAGCATCCGCATGGTCTCCTCGCGGGCCTCCTCTTCGGTGGCGTGCATGGTATGGCCCTCCTGCCACAGGAACTCCCGGTGGCGCAGGAAGGGGCGGCTGGTCTTCTCCCAGCGCAGGACGGAGCACCACTGGTTGTACAGCTTGGGCAGGTCCCGGTGGGAGTGGATAATGTTCTTGTAGTGCTCACAGAACAGGGTCTCAGAGGTGGGCGGATGCAGTAGCGCTCCTCCAGCTTCTCGCTGCCGCCGTAGGTGACCCAGGCGCACTCGGGGGCGAAGCCCTCCACGTGGTCCTTCTCCTTCTGGAGCAGGGACTCGGGAATGAGCATGGGCAGGTACACGTTCTCGTGCCCTGTCTCCTTGAACTTCTGATCCAGTTCGTGCTGGATGTTTTCCCAAATGGCGTAGCCATAGGGGCGGTAGATGAACATTCCCTTGATGGAGGAGTAGGCGGTCAGGATTTCCAGGATAGGGTCAGGGCACGGTCCTTGCGTTCCACCACCTGGACAGGGGAGCCGGTGGTCAGTGTGTCCGCGTCCGCTGCGTGCCAGCCATAGACTTGCTCCAGACTGGTGGCGTAGTCGCCTTGGTAGAGAATGGTCCCTTCCCGGTCATAGATCCACAGGGACAAGCCGGTGGTGAGGGTTTCCCCGTCGTAGATGCCCAGCGCCAGCTTTTCCCCGTTCAGGCGGCCCGGGCGTTGCAGACCGGGAAGGAGAGGAGGCCGTCGGGCAGGCGCCCGGACCAGCGGTACTGATAGTGCCCTTCCGGGGTCTGAGAGAAGAAGTGGAAGGTTTCCTGCCCCAGGGCCAGAAGACAGTTCTCCCCGGAAGCACTTGGGTTACGTCGTATTGGGTGCGGGAGAGAACCTCGTCTTCGGCAGAGACGGAGGCCTCAAGGTGCTGGGTGGGTTTGCCGGCGGGAATGGAAAACGCGGTTCGCAGGTCCATGGTCTCCGTGTCCAGGACCAAGCAGCGCGTTTGGCCTTCCTGGATGGTGACCAGGAAGAGGGTGTCCTCCTGGGGAGAGAGGGTGAGGAGAGAACCGACACCGCCCGAGGGTCCAGGGGATAGACCATCTCCAGGCTGTCCGGGTCTATTTGGACGCGCCCCCTTCCCCCGTCAGGAAGCGCAGCCGGTAGAGCCCATAGCCCCCGGGGACCTGCTGAAAGTCCGGGAGGGTGCTTCCCGTCTGTGTGCTGGGGGTCAGGGTGAAATAGGCGGTGTGCGCCCCGACGGTGCTGACGGTGCCGGTGAGAAATTCTTCGCCGGTGGGCGCAATGGCCAGCTGGGTCAGAAGACCGTCCTGGTCCTTGGTGACGGTGACCTTCCAACGGGTGTCCGGGGCGAAGGGGAAGCGGAAAAACGCCTGAAAGGCCTCCTGGGCGGAGGGATCAAACTGGCTCTCAAAGGTCTCCGCTTGGGAGTAGTCAGGGGATTGCCCGGCCAGGTCTAAGGTCACCTGAAGGGGATAGGCGTCCAGGAACTGACTGGGGTTCAGGATCTCCGTCCGGGTCTGTCCGGGCGGAGTACGGCGGGCCACCTGTTCATACAGGGGGGCCCAGCGCGGGACTTGTGGGGAGGTTGTCCAGGAAGTATCCCGGTTCGGCGGACAACGTGGCGTCCTGGTGGGGAAGCGGAGATAGACCCCGGCGTCGTCGTTGGCGGCGGCGGGAACGTCTCTTTGGGCAGAGAAAGCCGTGGTGCTCTGGGCCGGGCGGTCCAAGGGGATGGTCAGGTCCCAGAGAAGGGTTTGAGCATACTGGCAGCTCTGGGTGGCCACAAGGCCCTGGGCGGCGGCAGGGATCTCCCTGGCGGGAGATGGCGGTGACAGCGACTTGGCCGGCGTCCGCCTGCAGGGTATGGGCCGCCAGGGCCACCCCGCCCAGCACCAGGGACAGGCAGAGGAGAAAGGCTGCGATGGCTTGTTTCATGGCAAAGGCTCCTTTCCGTTGGTCAGTTGGGTTAATGCCCGGGAAACCCGGTCGGCTTGGTAGTGATAGGCACGCTTCACATAGGAGAGGAGGTCGGCACCCGTTTCCTCCAGCGCCAGGGGGTCCAGGTCGGCCACTAAGGTTCCCTGCCGGAGCAGGAGGGCCCGGCTCAGGAAGGGGGCGGTCTCCTCCAGCAGATGGGTGGACAGGAGGATGGTCTCTTGGGGCTCTAAAATCCCCACCAGGACCTTGTAAAAGTCCTCCCGATTGAACAGATCATTGCCGGCGAAGGGCTCGTCCATGAGAATGTAGTCCGCCCCCTGGCACAGGGCCAGAATCACCTCAAACTGGTTCTTCTGCCCGGTGGAGAGCCGGCCCGCCGCCTTGTGCCGGGGCAGTTGGAAGAAGTCCATCAGCCCGTCATAGCGGGCCTGCCGGAACCGGGGAAAATGCCCGGCGTAAAAATCCCGGTGGGCCTGGGCGGAGAGGCCGGGGAAGAAGGAGTGCTCACAGGTGGCAAAGGACAGTTTGGCATAGTCCTTTCGGGTGAGGGGCGGTCGTCAGGAGGATTTCCCCTGAAACCGGAGCAGGCCCAGAATGCACTTGAGCAGGGTGGTTTTCCCCGCGCCGTTCTCCCCAGCAGCCCTACGATTTCCCCGGGGAAGGGTGAGGAGAGGTCCTTCAGGGCGTGCCGTTTGCCGGGGTAGGATTTGGAGAGGTGTTTGAGTTCCAGCATCAGTAATACATCCTTTCTGGCCGGGCGAAGGGGAGGAACAGGTTGGCAAAGTTATCCCACAGCTTGTCCAGCTGCCCGGGGCGCAGAGCATCTTCCGGGGTCAGATGGAGGTAGATTCCGTAGAAAGCAGGGAGCAGAATGACCACCAGGAGCAGGGCACAGGCCACGGTGAGCAGGGGGATGGCCAGGCACCGGCGGGCCAGCTCCCAGCGGTCGGGCAGCCGCCGCATGAGGTAGATGCTCTTTGCCCCCCGCCAAAAGGCGTAGTAATTGCAGGGAATCAGGAGCAGTGCGGCCAGGACCACCAGCGTCAGCGGGAAGAAAACCGGAGGTGTCAGAAAGAGGCGCTGTCGCTCTGGGCGCCGATCAGGTCGGCAAAGTCCGTCATACGGTGGAGGGAGCGGGCCGCGGTCTCCAGGCCGTGGGTCAGCGCAGCGGCGTATTTCCACACGCTGTATAAAAAAAAAGCGCAAATCATAACCAACAGACAGAGAAGGCCTTGCAGCTCCCCGAGGTTCCCGGCGGAACCAAGTCACATAGTTTCCAGCGTTTCATCGGCGGTCTCCTTTCGTTTCCGGCGCAGCAGCAGCCCGACCAAGAGGCACAGCGCGGCGGCCCCGGCGATCATCTGGGGCGGCCTCCGGGCAGGAAGAGAAAACAGCAGGCGGCCAGAACAAAGAACGTGAAATTCTTTCGTCCCCGGTGGAGCCCCTCGGTGAACAGGGCGCGGTAAACCCCAGCCCGGCCGCCAGGGCCGCATTGCTCACCCACCGGCCGGGCAGGTCCAGGGGGAGGAAGAAGTGAAAGAGGTCCAGTTCCCAGACGGCGACATAGAGGGTTTGCGTGCCCAAGAAACCTCCTTGCCGGCCGTAATACCAGCCGATCCCCACAAGGACCAGGGCCTGCACCCCCCAGAACAGGAGATAGACCAGGGTGTTGTACACCCCCTGCCAGAAGACCACCCAGCCCGGGGACAGGGGGAGCCGGGCCAGGGTGTACCCAGGACGGCGGGCGCCCCGCCCGGTGGTGGCCAGCAGAAGCAGGGCACTGAGCAGCAGAAAGGCCAAGGCCAAAAGCCCCGCCAGTGCGCCGCCGGACAGGGAGAAGGCATCGGCCAGGCCTATGGAGGCCGGGTCCGGGGAGAGACAGAGAAAGGCGCTCCACTGGGCCGCTGCCAGGAGGAGCAGCAGAAGCAGCACCTTCCAGACGGTGTGGCGCAGAACCAGATGGAAGAGTGCACGATGTGGTCTCATGGGGTCTCTCCCTCCTTCCAGAGCTGATCCACCAGGGCAAGGGCCTCCTGCCGGGACAGGCCCATGTGTTTCATGGCGGCGATGGTATCCCGGACCTCTGCCTGGAGGAGTTCCCCCCGCACCCGGCTCTGGGCCGCCTCATCGGCCACCACGGTGCTCTTGGCCCCGGTGTGGGACAGGATAAGGCCCTCCTCCTCCAGCAGCCGGTAGGCCTTCTGGACGGTGTTGGGGTTTACCCCAGCAGGGCCGACACAACCCGCCGGGAGGGGGAGTTCCTCCCCGTGGGCGATGGTGCCTCCGGCGATGCCCAGCTTGACGTAGCGCAGAATCTGCTGGTAAATGGGGACCCCGTCGGCCAGGCTTAGGTGCGAAAAGGAGAGCATGGGAACCACCTGCTTTCTCACTGTATTACAGGAATAGTACGGTTTACAACCGTATTATAAGCATAATACGGTTGCCTTGTCAAGAGGGAAGTTGCCTTTGCATGGAAACGGGCATGAAGTCAACGATAAAAAACCCATCCATGTGGAGCTATTTACTCCACATGGATGGGTTTGGATCAGAGAGGGAAGCGGCAACAAGGGCGGGGGCAAAAGGACACCCCATTATGCCATGGCAGAGGAAAGGGAGAGCGTCTTATGGTCATAGAAATACTGGAGATGAGGGGGGACCCTGGAGCCGTGGAGGGAGAGGGTGACCCGTCCCGTCTGGCCGGGGCCGATGGGAGACCGGACGCCAGGGCTGTGGTGGTTCCCCGTTGTAAAAGTCGCCGTTGATGACATACTCCAGCTGGGTGTTCCCCGGAGCCAAACCTGGATATCCCCGTGAAAGGACCGGTTCTGCTGGGAGGTGTTCCCCTCCTGCTGGAGGAGCTGGATGGCGTCCACGGAGGCAAGGGAGGCGTCGGCCTCCGAGACGGCGCAGCAGAGGTCCAGGCGGGGGGTATACGAGGCGGTGACGGACAGGGGGAGGGAAAGGATGCGGTAATGGGCCTCCTCTGCCGGTTCGGCATCTGTCCCGGCGGGGAATGCTGTGCGGGCCGCCTGGTAGGAGAGGCCGGCGTTTCCGGCGTACTGTGTGACCGCCTGGGAGAAGGGAATGGCATCGCTGACAGCCACGACGGAACTTTCCCCAGGTTCCCCAGCGGAAGAAGAAGAGGCATCCCCCGGGGCAGGGGAGGGATTATCCCAGGCACAGGCGGCGGTCAGGCATAGGGCAAGCAGCAAGAAGGAAAAAAGTATCGGTCTATATTGTTTCATGTAAGACAGCCTCCTTTCTTGAAATCATTCAAAAACCCGCCTCGGAGACGTGCTCCAAAGCGGGTTTTCTGCGCGCTTAGTCAAAGCCCAACCCCAGATAGGCGTCCTGCTGGGCAAAGTATTTGGAATGCAGCCCCAGGTCGTACCACTTAATCATGCCAAAGGCCTGGGTGTAGCTGCCGGGCAGCCCATCCCAGAAGGCGGGGGGTGCGGATGTGGTAGCGGGAGGCCTCCATTTCCTTGGCGATGGTCTCCACCGCCTTGCCCATCTTATCGGTGGGAATGAGCAGTTCCTTTGTCAGCAGGCGGCGCTTCTGGACATACTCAATGGCGGCGCAGCCCACCACGCCGTCAATCTCAATTTTATACAGATCGCCGTAGGCCAGGTGGCTGCCGATCTGCTGGAAGGAGATCATCTGGTCGGTATAGGTCATGTGGAAGGTGTTTTTCAGATACCCCTCCCGAATCTCGTTGTACTCCCGGGGAGACAGGGGTCATAACCCCGCCGCCGGTATCCCCGGAGAGGGCGGAGGTGAGAATCTCCACCTTGCGGGTGGCGAAGCACTCGTCCATTCCCACGGCCTCGAAGAACCGATGGAGGGAGGGGAGGCGGGGACCAGGACCATGGCTTTGTCCCCTCGTTTTTGAAGAAAATCGTCGGCGTAGCGCAGCAGCTGCCGGGCGTGGCCCTTGCCCTGCATATAGGGGTTGGTGGCCAGGGCGTAAACATACCCCACGGGGACCTCTGTCCCGTCGGGAAGTTGGATGGCGCCGGGGAGCATGGCCGCCATGGAGTCCACCTCTCCATCGTCATCGACCACCAGGACCTGGTCAATGGAGCAGAACTGCTGGAAAAAGATATCCACAGAAGCGCCGGGATCTCCAAAGCACTTTCGCCAGAGATCTCTCAGCTGGGGCAGTTCTTCCGGGGCAGCGGTGCGGATGGTGATCATGGGGGTGTCCTCCTTTGTTTCAGATCGGCCGCCGGCGGGCGGCCCAGGGAATCAGGGAGCGCGGCACTCCACCGCGCTGAAATTGACTTGGAGATAGTCGGGGGCGTAGGACAGCTTGGCTTTCCGCAGGCCGGGCAGCCCCATGTCGTCCTCCCGGTCCAGGTAGCGGATATGGGGGTACTTCTGCCGGATGTACCGGGCAAAGGACCGGTTCACCGCGGGTAAGCCCCTGAATCTCCCCCCGGGCCCGTTCAAAATGGACGTCGAAGATGGTCTCGGTGAGGGGGGCGCCCAAGGTGAAGCCTAAAAAGGGTGTCCTGCCACCGCAGGACAATGCCCTCCAGCCCCAGGGCCGGCAGGTGTTCCAGGGCCAGCACCAGGGCCCGGTGCTCGTCGTCCAGGGTGGACAGGCCCCGGACGGTCTCCCGGGTCAGGGCATCCTGGTGCCAAGCGGCGTCCATGGCCAGGCAGGCGGGGATATCCGCCTGGGTGAGGGGGGCCCAGGTCCAGCCGGGACAGGCCTCGTCCAAGCGGTGGATGTGGTTGCGCTTGGCGTGGAGTTTTTTCCCGGGCAGGTCCGCCAGGCGGTCCACGGAATAGAGATAGTCAAACCCGTCCCGGGCCTCCTCAAAGCAGAAGCGGCCGGGGTAGTGGTCCTCCAGCCAGTTTTTGTGGTAGAGGGTCAGGGCGATCAGCCGCAGGGGCTGGCCCTCCGCCCGGGCGTCCTGGGTCAGGGCGTCCAGGGCGGGGGTGGGGTCCCCTTCCCCGGCGGGCCAGAGATAGGAATGGCCCAGGGAGCTGGTGAGCCGGACCAGCAGCCGTTTCCCCAGGGGGGCGTACTGAAAGCCGTAGGCGTCTTTCCAGCAGAAGAGAACGGGAAAGCTGTAATCGCACAGGGCCAGCCCCTCGGACTGTAAAGGGGACGGACCCAGGTGCTGTCGCTGGCGTCAGGGGAATGAAAGGGTATCAGCATAAATGATTGGAAAAAGCCTCCTCAAAGGGTAATGGTTTTCACGTCGTACTGGTTGTTGCGGATGATTTCGTCCAGGCGGACGTCGTCGGTGACGGAGGAGATGAGGTTGTAGGCCGCGCCCTGGTGCTTGGCCCGGCCGGTCCGCCCAATGCGGTGGACATAGTATTCCCCTCTTCCGGAATATCATAATTGATGACCCCGTCCACGTCGTCGATGTCCAGCCCCGGGCGGCCACATCGGTGGCCACCAGGACCCGGAGCTGGCCGGCCCGGAAGAAGGAGAGCACCTTTTCCCGGACCTTCTGGCCCAGGTCGCCGTGGATGCACTGGGCGGCGATCCCCGCATCCGCAGCAGGCCGGTGATCCGGTCGGTGGTGTTTTGGTGTTGCAGAAGACGATGACCCGGTCCAGGTGTTCCCGCTCCAGGATGGCGGCCAGCAGGTCCACCTTGCCCCCCATGTCCACCTTCAGCCGGTACTGGCTGATCTTGGGCCGGTTTTCCTGGACGGGCCGGACCACGATTTCCACCGGGTCCCGCTGATAGACCCAGGAGATGTCCATGACTTCCCGGGAAATGGTGGCGGAGAACAGGCCCAGGTTCCGGCGGTGGGGGATCTGCTTGAGGATGTGGGTGACATCCTTGATAAAGCCCATGTCCAGCATCCGGTCTGCCTCGTCCAGCACCACGGTCTGCACCTTGTCCAGCCGGACGGTGCGGCGCTTCATGTGGTCCATCAGGCGGCCGGGGAGTGGCCACCACGATCTGGGGGGACTTTTTCAGCTGGGTGATCTGCTTTTCAATGGGCTGCCCGCCATAGAGGCAGACCACCCGGATGCCGGGCAGGAAGGCGCACAGCTGGCGCAGCTCCTCCTGAATTTGTAGGGCCAGCTCCCGGGTGGGGGCCAGCACCAGGCCCTGCACCTCGGCGCCCTCGGGGTCGATGTGCTCCACCATGGGGATGCCGAAGGCGAAGGTCTTGCCGGACCCGGTGGGGGCCTTGGCCATGACATCCTTCCAGTCCTTGAAGCAGGGGATGGCCCCGGCCTGCGCGGGGGTGGCCAGGGTAAAGCCCTTTTGGTCCAGTGCCTTCAGAATGCCCTGGGAGAGGTTCATTTCACTGTATCGCAGGTCGACATCGACCTCAATGCCATTGATTTCCATAAAACAATCCTTTGCCCGCCGGGCCAAGGCCGGCGGGTCTCATTCAAATACTTTAATACAAGGTATAATATATCACAACCGCCGGCAGGTTGCAAGAGGGAGGGGCGGTCTTTCAAGGGAGAACTTCCCGCCGGCGGGCTCGGACAAAGACGCGCCCCGCGCGGCGGGCGGCTGCGCGGGGCGGAAGGGGTGGGGATCAGGGGTCCTCCGGCGGTTCTTCCGGGGGCGTGAGAGCCTGGCGGGCCTGCTGGAGGTAATCCCGGTCTGCGGTTTTCTTGCTGGGGACAAAGTTCTGGGCGGGGTTTTCTTTTTGCCCTTGCTTCGGGCATAAAAGAAGCCGGTGACGGAGAAGACCAGGGCCCCCAGGAAATTCACCATCAGGTCCTTCATGGTGTCGATGAGCCCGATGTCCAGGTATCCCGGCAGCCCCAGGCTGCTGCCGTTGACCGCCACATCCTGGATGTTGTGAATGGTCACCACCTGGTTGCTCCGGGTGGGGTCCAGGGTGACGGAGTGGATGGTGTGGATGATGGTGTCCTTCTGCATGTCCGTGTGCAGGAAGGTGTCCATGAAAAACTCAAAGAACTCCCACAAAACCCCGATGGTCATGGAAAAGCAGAAAGCCAGCAGGGCCAGGAAAAGGGGGAGAGCTCAAAGGTCAGCTTTTCATTGTCGTTGAGCAGGATGACCATGGAGAAGCCCACCGCCGCGGCCAGAAAGCCGTTGAGGGTGTGGAGCATGGTGTCCCAGTTGGGGACCACCACGTAAAAGGCGTTGACCTCCCCAGGATTTCCGCGGCGTAGATGAAGCAGAGAATGGTGATCTCCAGGGGCGGCGGCAGTTCAATGCGCAGCTTCACCTGAAGCCAGCTGGGCAGATAGAGCAGGCACAAGGCCAGCAGACAGAAGAAGGCGCTCTCATAGCTTCCCCGCATGATCTGACGCACCAGGGAGACGATGACCAGGATGCGCAGCACGGAAAAGACCAGAAAGGAACTCTTGTGTTCCCGCAGCTCCTTGGCCATGGCCTGGCGGAAGGTTCTGCGGTTGCGCCGGTCCTCCTCCATGGATTGCAGCAGGTTCTTTTTCTTTGCCATGGGACCTCCTTACTTGCCCACGCAGAAGCGTTGGAAAATGCGGCTGGTGATGTCCTCTCGGACGGTTCGTCCCGTCAGTTCCCCAGGGCGGCCATGGCCTGCTCCACGTCGGTGAGCAGGGCGTCGGGGGTGACCCCTGCTCCAGGGCCTGGCCGGCCCGGGCCACGCTCTCGGCGGCCCGGCGGACAGCGTCGGTCTGGCGCTGGTTGGTGAGCAGCAGCTCGGAGGCCCGCTGCCCGGCTTGGGGGAGCAGCGCCTGGGCCCGGCGGACCAGTTCCGCTTCCAAAAATTCAGGCCCAGGCCGGTTTTTGGCGCTCAGGCCCACCACGGAGAGGGTGTGGGCTGTGTTCTCTGCCCGGAACATGGGGCAGCCGTAGCCGGGCAGATCGCTCTTGTTCATCACCAGAAGGGTGTCCGCCTGGTCCAGGGCCTGGTCCAGCAGCGCCGTGTCTTCTTCCCCCAGCTCCTGGGTCCCGTCGCAGACCAGCAGGATCAGGTCCGCCTGGTCCAGGGCCTGGCGGCTGCGGGCCACCCCCAATTGCTCGATGGGATCGTCGCTGTCCCGCAGGCCGGCGGTGTCCACCAGACGGAAGAGGTATCCCTCTAAGGTGACCGTGGCCTCCACGGTGTCCCGGGTGGTGCCGGGGATGGGGGTGACGATAGCCCGGTCGTAGCCCAGCAGGGCGTTGAGCAGGGAGGACTTCCCGGCGTTGGGCCGGCCCAGGAGGACGCAGGTGAGACCCTGGGAGAGCAGCCGCCCCCGCCGACTGGTCCGCAGCAGGGCGGTCAGGGCCTCCTCCTGGGCCTGGAGGGCTTCCTGGAGTTGCTGGGTTTGGAAGGGGTCCAGGTCCTCGTCGGGGTAGTCCAGCACGGCGTGGAAGTGGGCCATCACGTCGGTCAGGCCGCTGTAAATTGCGTCAATCCGCCGGGAGAGGGCTCCGGTGAGCTGCCCGGCAGCCTGCCGCACGGCGGCGGGGGTCTCCGCCTCGAGGAGATCCGCCACCGCCTCCGCCTGGGTCAGATCCAGTTTTCCGTTGAGGAAGGCCCGCTGGGTGAACTCGCCGCCCTTGGCCTGCCGGGCGCCGGCAGCGAAGAGGGCGTCCAAGACCAGAGAGAGGACCATGGGGGAGCCGTGGCACTGCAGCTCTGCCGTGTCCTCGCCGGTATAGCTGTGGGGAGCCCGGCTGACAAAGGCCAGGCCGGTGTCAAGCGCCTGGCCCGCCTGGTCCAGCAGGGTGCCGTAGAGGAGCTGACGGTCCGGCGCGTCCGGCAGGGCGCGGGTTCCCTTAGGGCGGAAGACCCGGGCCGCTGCTTGGGCGGCCCCGGGGCCGGACAGCCGCAGAATCCCCACCCCCCCTGTCCCGGGGGGAGTGGCGACGGCGGCAATGAGATCAGACATGGAGGACCTCCTTTCCAAGAAACCATTTTTGGCGAATCCACCGTCAAAATGTTCCTTGACAGCATCTTTCGGCAGCCAAAAATGCATGTACGAGAGTATACACCTATTGTGGACAACTCTGTGGATAATGTGTAAAACCTTTGGGAAATCTCAGGTTCCGCTGGGTGGGCGCCCCGTTTTTTCCGAAACTTTCATGCAAAATTCGAGGAAATTTGGTTGGTCAGAACGCACAAAGGGAAAAATTCCTTGTAAAAATGACGAAATATTAACAGCTCGATCACAAAAAGTAACAAAAAGGATTCCACTATGCCTGCGGTCCTGTGGAAAATAAACGGGAGGCCGGAAGGAGCGCGCCCGCCCTGTGGAAAACCGGCGGAGAGAGCGCCTTACGCGCCCTGAATCCGTTGGGTGATGGCCCGGGCCGCCCGGACCCCGGAGGCCCCCGCCTGGGCCAGCCCCCGGGTGATCCCGGCCCCGTCGCCTGCGGCGAAGAAGTTGGGCAGGGAGGTCTCCAGATGGGGTGGAGAGCTTCAGCCGGGCGGGTAGAACTTGACCTCCGCCCCATAGAGGAGGGTGTCGTAGTTGGCGGTGCCTGGGGCCAGCTTGTCCAGGGCATAGATCATCTCAATGATGTCGTCCAGCTGGCGCTTGGGCAGGGCCAGGGAGAGGTCCCCCGGCACGGCGGCGGTGAGGGTGGGGTGGGTGGTGGACTTGCCCATTCGGTGGGCGTTGGAGCGCACCCCCCGGACCAGGTCCCCAAACCGCTGGACCAAGACGCCCCCGGCCAGCATGTTGGACAGGGAGGCGATGTGCTTGCCGTAGCGGTAGGGCTCGTCAAAGGGCTCGGTAAAGTGGTTGGAGACCAACAGGGCGAAGTTGGTGTTCTCGCTGCGGAGCTTGGGGTCGGAGTAGCTGTGGCCATTGACGGTGTGGATGCCCTCCACATTCTCCGCCACCACGTGGCCGTAGGGATTCATGCAGAACGTGCGCACCTGATCGCCGTACTGCTTGGTCCGGTAAATGAGCTTCGACTCATAGACCACGTCGGTGATGTGCTCGAAGATCAGGGCGGGCAGCTCCACCCGCACACCGATGTCGATTTGGTTGTTGGTCATGGGCAGGCCCAGCTGACGGCACTGCTGGGCAAACCACTCTGCCCCGGACCGGCCGGGGGCGGCGATGAGGAACTTGGCCAGATACTGGTCCCCGTCCGCTGTCTCCAGGCAGTACCCCCCTCTGCCTGGCGGATGGCGGTGACGGCGGTGTTGAACTGGAAGGTGATGTCCCGGCGCAGGTCTTCGTAGAGATTGGTGAGAATCCGCAGGTTGTTCTCCGTGCCCAGGTGTTTTACCCGGGCCTGGAGGAGGTGGAGGTCAAATTCAGGGCCTTTTTCCGCAGGGCCTGGGCGGCGGGGGTCTCCGTGGAAAAGACCTCCCGGGTGGCCCCGTGGGCGGTGTTGATCTCATCCACGTAGTCGATGAGCTCCATGACCTCCTGCTCCGGCATGAAGTCGGTGAGCCAGCCGCCGAAGGCGGTGGTAAAGTTATACTTCCCGTCCGAGAACGCCCCGGCCCCGCCGAAGCCGCACATGGTGTGGCAGACCTTGCAGTCAATACATTCCCGCACCTTGCCCGCCACAATGGGGCAGCTGCGGTGGTAGATGTCCTGGCCCTGATCCACGATCAGCACCTTCATCCCCGGATTGCGGCGGATGAGCTCGTAGCCGGCAAATACCCCGGCCTCTCCGCAGCCCAGAATCATGGTATCGTAGGTTTTCCGCATGGTATCTCGTTCCTTTTCTGATAGAATGGGAAGTGGAAAAATCCAAAACCATCTCATTCTACCATAGCGACTCGCGTGTCAAGGCGAAATTGACACGCTGTGGGGTCTGGCCGGGGAAGAAGAAACGCTGCCAAGGCGGGCTGGGCAGCGTTTGGCGTCAATACCGCCGGAGAAGGGCCACCACCTTGCCGATGATCTGGGCGTGGGTGCCGTCAATGGGCTGGTAGTCGGAGTTGGCGGGGAGGAGCCAGGTCTGCCCGTTTTTCTGGGAGAGGGTTTTCACAGTGGCCTCGTCCTCAAAAAAGGGCCACCACGATCTCCCCGTTCCGGGCCTGGCTCTGGCGGTGGATCACCACCAGGTCATCCGGGTAGATTCCCACCCCCAGCATGGACTCCCCCGGACCTTCAGGGCAAAGTATTCCTCGGGATGGGGGCCGGCCTGGAAGGGGATGTACTCCTCAATGCACTCCTCCGCCCAGATGGGGGCCCCGGCGGCCACATGGCCCACCAGGGGATCTGATCGGGGCCGGGGAGGGACGCGTTTGGTAGGGTGATGGACCGGGTCTTGCCCCCGTCCCACTGGAGCAGGCCGGCCTGGCGGAGGTGGTCCAGATGGTACTTCACCGTGGAGGGAGCGGACCCCACGTGCTGGCCGATCTCCCGCACGGTGGGGGTATCCCATTTGGCGGGTAAAGGTGCGGATGAAGTCATAGATCCGCTGCTGTTTTGGGGTGAGGTTGGTCATGGCGGCGCCCTCCCAATACCAATATCTTGTAGCTAAAAAGATTGTATCACATAGAGACGGGGGGAAGTCAAACGGATGTTCGAAAAAAAGTTCCCCGGTTTTGTACCAACCGGGGAACCAGAATGGATGGATCAATACTGGGTGGTCCACAGGAGATCAGCAGGACGGGGACCAGCCACAGCAGCAAGAACAGGGACAGGTGCCAGGCGCACATGGCGCCCAGGGCCCCGGCACTGGAGAGGGAGGCGGTGAGCACCACCCCACGCAGGCGCTGAAGTTCACAAAAAAGCTGCTGAAGGCAGCCGCCCGGCGGATGCGCTTGGCGCCGATGAGGGCCTGGGAGAAGGGGGCGATTCCCTCCCGGCACAGGACGGCCAGAATGGCCGGACCGTGGGGCTGGTTGGGGCCCGACAGGGTCACCCGCCGCTGGAGGTCCGGGAAGGTCAGCTGATCCATGGGTAGCCGGCCCCACAGCCGCAGCCGGTGGGGGTTGAGGTTGAAGTCCCGGGTGACCATCACCGGGGCGATCCGGTGAAGCACCATGCTCTGCAGGGCGGGGGGTGATGGCGGGGTGGAGGGTGTATTTCAGCACGAACATCCCCACCAGCTCCCGGTCCACCGCGCAGAACACCGCGTCCTTGGCCCGGATGCCCGGGGGAGGGCGATGCCCTGCCGGCTCATAAAGTCGCTGTTGCCCACCAGGATCTGCTGCCCCTGGCACTGGCCCAGCAGGCCGGTCTCCTGCATGACGATTTTTTCAATGGGGAGGTAGCCGCTCCCTCCGCCCGGACCAGCTTGTCAAACAGATAGGTGAGCCCCGAGCCAGAGGCCCGGATGACCGAGGCGGTGAAGGCCACGGTCCGCTCCATGGACAGGCTGCCGAATACCCGGGAACCCGCCAGGGCCACGGTGCCGGGGGGATAGATGTCCTGGTCCAGCAGCAGGGCGGCCTTGCACCCCTTGCCGGCCAGCAGGCCGGGCCAGCCCGCCAGGGCCACCCCAGCTTGGCCAGCTTCCCCCCAGCATCCGCAGGGGGAGATTGAGGGCGAGGGAGACGCCCAAGGTGGCCGCGGCGGTGAACAGGGCCGACAGAGACCAAAAGATCAGGTTGGGCTGGTGGTGGGCCACGGTGGTGACCAGGGACAGGCAGAAGCAGGCCACCAGCAGCACCGGGGTCAGCCGGCGGAACCGGGCCTCGGCCTGGCTGGTGGTGCGGATCTGGCTGCCAAAGCCCTTGGGAACCCCCAGCCACTTGCGGAAAGCGGTCCGTCCCCCCAGGACATTGGGGTCCTGGGTGACCAGGTAGGGCTGGGACACGGAGGCGGCCACCCGGCAGGCCTGAAATTTGGCCGACCGGTCACAGTAGCGCCCCAGCAGATGAAAGGTCAGCACCAGGGCGCAGGGGGAGAAGAAGGGATGGCGCTCTCCCGCAGGGGGGTAAAGACCATGGTGACACCGTCCACCAGGGTGAACAGGGCGGCAAACAGGGCCAGGGTGTCCCCGTTGGGGGGCCAGGTTGGTCAGCTGGACCAGGCCCTCCTTGAGCACGTCCAGGCTCAGCAGGACGCACCCTGCGAACAGGGCCAGACTGCCCAGCAGCAGGATGTTGGCGGGCAGGAGGCTGTCCAGCACCGGCAGCACGCCGCTGTCCAGCAGGGCAAAAAGCAGGAGCACCGCCGAGAGCACCCCGGCAGCGGTGCATTTTCCCTTCAGGGCCTGCAGCCCCAGGCCGTATTCCTCCGCCAGCTGGGCCGGCGGGGCGTCGGGGGGCGGGGGCGCTTCCGCCCGGGCCTTCCGTTCCCGGAAGGGGTGAAACCCCGTGCCCTCCTGGGGCGGCGTCTGGGGCTTGCCCGGGGGGACGGTCTGCCCGCCGGGGGCGGCCTTGGGACCGGTGGGGGTTCCCTGTCCGGGGGCTTGGGGACCCTGGGCCGCCTGGCCTGTCTGGCCCGGGGCCGGCGGACCCTGCATGGGCGGCTGTTCCGCCGCCCGTCCCCTTCGGGGGTAGCCGGTTGGTCCTGGGCTTGCTGGGCGGCTGCCTTGGGGTCCGGGGTGAAGGCGATGAGCTCCGGCCCGTCGTCCTGGGGCACTCCCACCTCTGTCTCATCCTGGGAGGGCGCCGGGGGCCTCCTCCGGGGCAGGGGGCCTCTGGAGCGGGGGCCGCCTGTTCTCCTTCTGGCGGCGTGTCCGGGGAAGGCGCCGGTTCGCCGGCGGGCTGGGGCGTCGGGGATGCGGGTGCCGGGGCGGGGCCTTCTCCTGGGGCGGGTCCTGCTTGGGGGACTGGGCCGGCGGTATTTTCTTCGCTGGGGCCTGATTGGCCGGCAGCGGCTGGTTGGCGGGTGGAGGGGCTGGCTGGCCGGCCGGGGCGCCGCGGGTTTGGGGGCCGGCGGGGGCGGCCGGGGCAGGGGAGACCGGCTGGGAGAGGTAATCCCCGGCTTTGCCGGGGCGGCTGCCGGCGGTTTGGGCGCTTGGGGCGCCTCCGGGGGCAGGGGGACCGAGGGCCCGGCCGGCGTCTCCGGCGGGGTGTAGTCGGCGTACTCCCACAGGATATCCCCTAAGCTGAAATGATTGTCATCTGCCATAGCATCAAAACCTCCCTGCGCCCATGGGCGCTGCGATGGAACGAAATGGGGCGGGGTCAGCTGCCCAGGCGCTGCCGCACGGCCTCATAGAGCAGGATGGCCGCCGCCGCGGTGGCGTTGAGGGAATTGAGCTTCCCCCGCATGGGAATGCGGACCAGAAAATCACAGGTCTCGGAGACCAGCCGGCTCATGCCCGATCCTCTGAGCCGATGACCAGGGCGGCGGGGCCTTTCAGGTCAGCCGCGTACAGAGAGGTGGTTCCGTCGGCGGCGGAGCCAAAGATCCAAACGCCCTCCTCCTTCAGCTCCTTGAGCAGGGCGGGAAGGTTGGCCACCCGGGCCACGGGCACATGGCCCACCGCGCCGGCGGAGGTCTTGGCAACCACAGCGGTGAGGCCGGCGGAGCGGCGCTTGGGAATGATGACGCCGTGGGCCCCGGCGGCGTCGGCGGTGCGGATCACCGCACCCAGGTTGTGGGGGTCGGAGAGCTCGTCGCACACCACGATGAGGGGGGGCTCCCCCTTTTCCCGGGCGGCGTTGAGAATGTCGTCCACGGTGGCGTACTCCCGCACAGCGGCCAGGGCGATGACCCCCTGGTGGGAGTGGGTGCGGCTCATGCCGTCCAGCTTGCGCTTGTCCGCATCCACCACCACGATGCCGCGGGCCCGGGCGGTGGAGGCGATGTGGCCCAGGGCGGTGTCCACCTCTCCCTTCATAATGAAAATTTTGTCGATCTGGGTGCCGGCCCGCAGGGCCTTCGATCACCGCGTTGCGGCCCTCGATGATTCCGTCGGCGGGGGCCTCGTCCCCTGCCCGGTCAGGGCGGGGCTGGTTGTGTTTGTACTGCATAAGACTCCAATCCCGGCGCGTCGGCCGAAGGAAGAAATTTCAGGGAAAAAAAGCAGAGAACCTGCATATTTTAGGTATTATATCATGGATTTCAGGAGAAAAAGCCCTTTTCCCGGGAAATTTCAGGAGAGAGAATTCCGGTCCCGCTTCCGCCAACCACGTCCGCCTGGTCAGGGGAAAATTTCATAAATTCTTAACACCTATGTCACAGGCCGTTCCTTGCAATAAAAAGGGAAATATGATACCATACCGTTATCAAATGGGGACTGCTGGCCAAGGCTGTGGCCGGAGAGGCCAACGTGCCTTTCTTCTCCATCAGCGGCTCCGACTTTGTGGAGATGTTCGTAGGCATTGGCGCGGCCCGTGTCCGTGACCTGTTTAAGGAAGCGGCCAAGGTGGCTCCCTGTATCATCTTCATCGACGAGATCGACACCATCGGCAAATCCCGCGTGGCGGCCGCTTCGGCGGGGGCAACGACGAGCGGGAGCAGACCCTGAACCAGCTGCTGGCGGAGCTGGACGGCTTCGATCCGGGCAAGGGCATCATCGTTCTGGGTGCCACCAACCGCCCGGAGGTGCTGGACAAGGCGCTGCTGCGCCCCGGCCGCTTTGATCGGCGCATCACCGTGGATCGCCCCAATCTGGCGGGTCGCCTGGCCACCCTGCAGGTCCACACCCGGAGCATCAAGCTGTCTGAGGACGTCAATCTGGAGAAGATCGCTCAGGCCACCGCCGGGTGCGTGGGTGCAGATTTGGCGAACCTTGTGAACGAGGCGGCCCTGCGGGCCGTGCGGCTTGGCCGCCGCCTGGTGACCCAGGATGACCTGCTGGCCTCCTTCGAGACCGTCATTGCCGGCAGTGAGAAGAAAAATTCTGTGCTCACTGAGTTTGAGAAGAAGCTGGTGGCCTACCACGAGGTGGGCCACGCCATGGTGGCCTATAAGCAGAAGAACGCCGAGCCGGTGCAGAAGATCACCATCGTTCCCCACACCGAGGGTTCGCTGGGCTATACCTTGCTGATGCCGGAGGAGGATAAGACCAATCTGCGCACCAAGGATGAGCTGATGGCCAAGATCACCGTCTCCATGGGCGGACGGGCGGCGGAGGAAGTGGTGATGAACACCATGACCAACGGGGCCTCTCAGGACATTCAGGAGGCTACCAGCATCGCCCGGAACATGGTGGCCGGCCGCCGGGGACTTTGCCGCCCTGCCCCGCCGGCCGGTGGCCAGGAAGCGGGTGGCCCTGGTGGGGAGCGCTGCACCAAATACTGCGCCCTGGGCAACTGGGACATCCTCCCCTTTCTGGAGGAGGCGGGCTGTGAGGTGGCGGTGAATGGCTTCTCCTGGTACATTCTCTACTATATCAGCAGTCAGATCGCCGGAACGACGGGGCCCGTCCAGGCCCTGTGGCGGGGCTTGGGCGCCTGGATGGCGGGGCTCCAGCGGACCATGACGGCGGCCCTGGCAGCCCACGGGTTTCACAGCCTGCCCCCCTTTCCCGCCTTTCAGCGGGAGGCGGCGGACTGGATCAGCCAAACCCTGCGGGTGGCTGACGGATGGCTCATCGGGGCCGAGTGCGCCGCCCACATCCATGCCGGCTGTCACCGGGTTTTGGCCATGCAGCCCTTTGGCTGTCTGCCCAACCATGTGTGCGGCCGGGGACAGTACGCGGCCCTCCTGCGCCGGCTGGGCCGGGGCAAAGTGGTCAGTGTGGACCTGGACGCCAGCCTGCCCCGCCTGCTGGTGTACAACCGGGTCAAGCTCCTGCTGGAGGGGCGAGGGATGAGGAAAACCCTCTCCGAACCGCAAGGGTTCGGAGAGGGTTTTGTGCTGTTTGTACAATCTATACTGGTCGAAAGATACAGCGTATGTTTGGGGATTGGGTCAGAGGAGCCGTTGGGCGGCCTCCCAGTCGGATTTTTTCACATATACCAGGTAATACCAGTTCTGCTCCATCTGGTGTAGCAGAGTGCCGCCCCGCTCCCGGCTGCCGAAGTTTAGGGCGGAAGGGGAGGAGCGGTCTACCGTTTTTACAGTGTATTCGATCCCTGCCTGGTCCAGAGCTTGACACAGAGAATCCCGGCGGGCGGGATCAAAGAGAGGGGGCAGCTGGGCACGGTTAAAAATGGAGATCATAGAGAAAGCCTCCCGTGTTAAAGGTGTGTATTTTGGCGTCCTTTGCGCCGCAGTCTTTAAGGCGCGGCCTCCCGCATAATAATCAGGTCCAGGAACTGGGCATTGCGTACCACATAGGTGGCCACGGAGCCCAGTTTTTGCAGGGGGCCTCGGGAGGAGCGGGTCATAACCAGGGCGTCAAAACCCCGCTCCCGGGCGTAGTAGACGATTTCCGGGCCGGGGCTGCCCCACAGCAGTTCGGTGCGGACTGTCCAGCCGGGCAGCAGGGCAGCGAAGGTTTCCAGCTCCTGGGCGGCCTTGCGGGCCATCCGGTCCCGGGCGAATTGGCCGTCGATGTGCATTTGGTCGGGCAGGACCATCAGAAGGGTGACCTCGGTGTCCTGGGGGCGGTAGGTCTGTTGGACCATGTCGATGGTGCGCAGGCTGCGGGTACTTCCGTCAATGGGCAAGAGCACGTGTTTCATGGAATTCGACCTCCTATCCAGATGGGTGGGAACCATGGTGGAAAAGGGGAAAGGCGGTGGCCTTTCCCTTTTGTGGACAGATGACAGATGATTCACGCCTCCCGCAGGACAGTGGTGGTGATGAAGGAGGCATTCTGCACAATATAAGTGGAGACCGAGCCCAGCTTCTGGGTGGACCCCCGGCTGGAACGGGTCAGCAAGATGGCGTCAAAGCCGCCCTCCTTGGCGAACTGGATGATCTCCGGTCCCGGGCTGCCGAAGCGCAGGGCGGCGGTCGTCTGATACCCGGGGAGCATCTTGGCAAAGGATTCCACCAGTAGGCGGGCCTCCTCCTTGGTCTGGGGGTCTTGAGTGATCTCCTCATGGTCGGGCATGGGGGTGACCTCGTCATTTTCGTCGGTGAGCTTGGAGGGACGGGGGTCGGGCACGACCAGCAGGATGGTGATCTCTGTCTCAGCGGGAATGTAGGACTGCTTCACCACCTGGATGGTGCGCAGGCTGCGGGGGCTTCCGTCGATGGGCAGTAGGATCTTCTTCATAAGGGTTACCTCCAATCATACAGCGGACACTTGGCGCGGAGCAATGGGGCGGTCTCTGGGGGCGTTATTCGTCGCCCTCCTCCCGCATGACAATGACATCCAGGAAAGTGGCGTTGCGGACGATGTAGGTGGCCACGGAGCCCAGCTTCCGCAAGGGCCCTCGGGAGGAGCGGGTCATGATAATCATTTCTGTGCCGGATTCCTTGGCATACTCTACAATTTCAACGCCGGGGGCGCTGCCCAGCAGGACCTGGGTTTTCACTTGATAACCGGGGAGCATGTCGGCCACGGCAGTCAGCTCAGGCTGGGCCTTCTCCGCGTTGTGCTTGATCTCATCCATGGAGTTGATGTACAGCTGGGCGCTGACCACCTTCACGACGGTGATGTCGCTGTCGGCGGGGTCACACAGCTGCTTCACCATTTCCACGGTGCGGATGCTGCGCTTGCTGCCGTCAACCGGCAAGAGAATTTTCTTCATGGCAAAAACCTCCTTCGGCGTGGACCCTTTTCCAGCCTCATTATACAACTAAAACAAAATAAAGTCAAGGAAAGGGGACAAGCTTTGGGAAAATATCCAAAAATGACGGAGGACTATTTGCCGTGGATGATGGTATAGGCGTGGGGAATGGCTTCAATCTCCACCGTCTGGTGGGCCCCGCCGGCCTCCCCGTCCAGGGTCCAGAGGAGCTCTGCGGCGGCGGTGATCTTCACCTTGGCGGTGGAAAAGGTGGTCATCATGGAGTTGAGAATGGAGGGATCGGTCATGAGCAGCGCCCGGCTGAACTCCTCCATGTCTTTGACATCCCGGATGGGGAGATGAGGGTGACCTCCAGAAGGCCGTCGGACAGATCGGGGTTTCCCGGGGAAAGTTGCGGAACCGGCCCACGGAAGTGGTATTGCTGACCATGCCGTAGAGGTAATCCCCCTCCAGAACCTGGTCTTCCCACTCCACCTTGATGTGGTAGGGCTTGATGGAGGCCAAATTTTTCACCACTTCTAATATATAGGCGTTGTACCCCAGCAGATTCTTGGCCTTTTGGGGGGTGGAGTAGGCGATCTCCGTAAAGGCCCCAAAGGCAGCCACGTAGAGGAAGCTTCTCCCGTTGAACCGGCCCAGGTCATGGGTGTGGGGCACGCCGGTGACCGCGGTGGCGGCCAGCTCCGTGAGCTTGTCCAGGGGCAGGTCCAGGTTTTTGGAAAAGTCGTTGGTGGTGCCCACGGGGATGTATCCGATGACTGGGGGCTCCGGCAGCCGGGTGGCGCCGGCGATGGCTTCGCTGAGGGTACCGTCCCCTCCGGCCACCACGATCTGGTCAAATGCGCTGCTCCAGCGGACAATGGCATCCCCCGCGTCTCCCCGGTACTGGGTGGGGTAGGCGGTGATGAGGCAGTCCTGCTCTGTCATGGTGTTAATCATGTCGGACAAATTGGCCCAGGTCTTGTTTTTTCCCGCGTGGCGGTTATAGATAAAAAGGACGTGTTTCACGAGGTCTCCTCCTTATGGCAAGATTGGTCAGGGTCAAGGGGACGGACCCTGGGGCGGCAGGGTTTAAGATCATATAAAGAAAATTATAAACCCTTGGTTTTCCGTTGACAATAGGCACATTGACGGGATATACTGATTTTCGTAAGAAACCCCTCAGGGATTTACAGAAATTTCCAGTCGCGAAGGGAGAGAGAAGGGCGTGGGAATGCGGAAAACGGAGCTGCTGGACAAATATGCCCGGGATGGAGACAGCCGCCTACTGCTGGCCCGGGTGCTGGACCAGTGGCAGCGGGCCGAGCAGCGGGGCGTTCCCACCCACACCGGCTTTCTCTCCCCGGCGGAGCAGGCGGTGAGCGCGGACCTGCTCATGGCCGCGGCCCCGGGACAGGGGATTTTAGCGGGAGGCTATCCCGACGCCGAGCGAAGGCTGTGGGCCTTTCTCCCCGACTGGCTGGAGGAGGAGACCTGGCAGCAGGGGAGGAGTGCCCTCTGTGCGCCCTGGAGGTGGGAGACCCCGCCGGGGGCCGGTCTCACCCACCGGGACTATCTGGGCTCCCTCATGGGCCTGGGCCTGACCCGGGAGAAGCTGGGGGATATTCTCCTCTCCCAACAGGGGGCCCAGGTGGTGGTGCTGCGGGAGGTGCTGCCCATTCTCCTGTCCCAGTGGGAGAAGGTGGGGCGGTACCCGGTGCGGCTGACCCCCATCCCTTTGGCGCAGCTGCGCCCCGTCCCGGGGGAGCGAAAGCAGATTCGGGCCACGGTGGCCTCCCCCCGGCTGGACGCTGTGGCGGCGGCGGGGTTCTCCATTCCCCGGAGCCGGGCCGCCGAGCTGATCCGGGGCGGCCGGGTGATGGTGAACCACCGGCCCTGCGGCAAAGCCGACAAGGCTGTGGAGGCAGGGGATGTGCTCACCTGCCGGGGCCTGGGAAAGTGTGTGCTGCGGGAGATCGGCGGCACCTCAAGCGGGGCAGGACCATTTTGGAGCTGGAACGGTATTTGTAAAAGAGAGAGAGCGAGGAACCCGCTCCGGGCAGAAAAGCCGGCCCGGGGACGGGAAGTTCCATAGAAGCAAGAAAGGATTGCCTACGATGACAGAAGAACGCATTGCCCGCCTGAATGAATTGGCCCGGAAGAGCAAGACCATTGGCCTGACCGAGGAGGAAAAGCAGGAGCAGGCTCTGCTGCGCCAGGAGTATCTGGCCGCCATCCGCCAGAGCCTGGAGGCCCAGCTGGACAACGTCTACATTGTGGAAAAGGATGGCACCCAGACCAAGCTGAAGAAAAAGGAGCAGGGCCCCCTGTCCTAACACCCGAGCAAACCGCCGTCCGGCGTTTTGTACGGCGGCCCCTGCCGCCCAATATAAGGAGGAAACATTACCATGCCCAGTATGTACGTCAACGTTCCCCGTCTGGAACAGGAGACCAAAAACACCCTGGTGGCCAAGCTCTATGACGCCGCCGCCCCCCGTTCTGAAGGCCCCCACATCTACACCTTCGTCAACGAGTATGAGACCCTCTACGAAAACGGCCAGCCCGCCCCCCAGAAGATGGTGGTGGCCAACATCGAGGCCGGCCCCATCAAGGAGGAGAAGGTCAATGCCATCGCCGAGGGCATGCGCGCGGCGGTGCGGGAGGTTCTGGGAGAGGACAAGGACCTGACCCTGGTCTTCCACGACAACGGCCTGGACCGCATTGCCATTGGCGGCGTGACCATTGCCACGAAGATGAAAAAGTAAGCTGCGAGACAGGAAATCGCCCCCTGTTCATTCAGAACAGGGGGCGATTCTGTGATAGGGAAAGGAGTTAAGGATATGGATATACTCATTGTTATGTGCATTGGAATTCTTGTGGGAAGGCTTCCTTTGCTGCGCCGGATGAAAAAGAAGAAAATGAAGGTCTCTCTTTGCTCTGTACATTTCTTCTAATTTTTGCTATGGGTGTTATGCTTGGGGAGAAAGAGAACTTTTTGAGGAACTGTCATCTCTGGGATTCACAAGTTTTCTGTTCTTTTTGCTTCCCACCGGATTCTCCATTATACTGGTTTATTACTTAACAAAAGTTTTTATGAAAAAAGAAAAAAATTCTGAGGAAAGGGAAGAGGCAAAGTGATTGTCGTTTTAACGGTTCTTTCTTTGGTTTTAGGGATTGCCTACGGATATTTGGACGTTGAGAATACATTTATCTCTATGATTTCCCAAAATACGCAGGTCATTTTGTATGTATTGATGTTCTCTGTGGGCATAAGCATAGGAATGCACGATGGGATAATGAAGAAACTGAAAAGAGTATCATGTTAAAATTTTCATTATTCCGGTGGGGATTATACTGGGTTCGCTTTTCGGGGGACTGCTTTGCGCGGCAATATTCAAAATTTCCGTCGGCCATGCAACGGCTATTGCAAGTGGATTGGGATGGTACAGTTTTGCTGGTGCGACAATCAGCAAATTAGCGGGAGCGGAATTGGGGAGTATCGCGTTTCTGAGCAACCTTATGAGGGAACTCTTCTCGTTTTTTATTATTCCATTTTTAGCGGCTCACCTTGGATACTATACCTGTATTGCACCCGCTGGCGCGACCAGTGAAGACACGACGTTACCCGTCATGTTGAAATATACCAATGAGGAAACGGTGGTGCTGTCTGTTTTGAATGGTATCATTTGTTCCTTTTTTGTCCCTATACTGATATCAGTATGTCTTTCTGTTGTGTAACAAGGTTGCGGGACAGGGAAGGGGGAATATTGGCGCAAGATATATCGTGAATAATTCCTTGTGTTCCTATGGATGAGAGGTATTTTTGTCCTTTGAGGGTTCTTTTTCTTTATAAATCGCCCGATATATTTATTCAGCTCCCCGTTTTCAAGAAAACAGGGAGCTTTTTATGCGCGATCAAGGGACAATCTGGTTTTGCACTGTGTTAGGTGCCCTGTGGGACGCTGTGGTTTCAAAGGTTGTTGGTACATACGCCTGCAACCCCGCGGGCAATTAACGGCAGGCCTCTTCCGGTCGGCGTCCGATCCCTTTTTTCTGGTCCTCCAACTGTGCTTGCAACCGATTTGCTAAAGTTGGACAGCCGCAGTCCAAGGAGAGCTGGATTCCATGGGCCAGGAATGAAAGGGCGGTGTTTCGTGGCAGCTCGTCCGCATTGTGAACGGCCCACCAAGGAAATGCTCTGCAGAACCCCTTTTTTCAGCGATCAGGAACAGATAGCCGATCAGCGTGTGGTCTCGGAACAAAAAAGATACTGGGGCAGCGTTCCCGGCCGGGATTTTTCCATTTCTTTTTTCATGGTTCTTCGCGTCCCATGCGCGGGAGAACAACCGAGGGAACGGAGCTGCTTGCACACGGCGTCTCTTTCTTGGGGCGGGAGGTCTAAATAGTTTAGAATGCGTTCCATGGTCACCTCCGGTGGCAGGATGGGTCTTGAAAAGGGGCCGGGTCAAGGGATGGAAGGGGAGGGGCGGCCCTCAGCCGTCGGTCTGGTCCGATTCCATGTCCGGAAATAGCCCCACCAGCGCCCCGCCCAGGGAGGAGGTCTCCCACCACAGGGCCAGGTCGATCACCCGCGCCTCCCCCTCATCCAGTATGGTGCACAGGAGGACGGATTCTCCCTCGGTCATGGCGGTGAGGGGAACCCAGTGCCAGCTGTCCAGGTTTTTGAGGGCTCCGTGGGAGAAGTTGAGGAAGGCCACGGGACAGTCCTGGTCCAGGCACTGGGCGACGAATTGCCGGCACTGGTCCAGGAGGGCCGGGCCTCCCGCTGGGCGGGGGATCTCCAGCACCTGCCCCTGGAGACGGCATCCCGGGACAGGGCGAAGGAGCGGCAGCCCAGCACCAGGCTCTCCGGCTTGTCCAGCCCCCGGGCACCGGGGTGACGTAGGGCCAGAGGGCCTCCATGTAGCGGAGAAAGCCCGCCTGGGTCCTGGCCGCCGCCGGTACCATGGGGCGGAGCCCGGGGCGGGTCTGGGACAGATAGGACAGCAGAGCGGCGGCGGTGGTGGGCCCGCAGCCCGCCCGGCGCTGCCAGAGGTCCCGGTACCATTCCTGGTCCCCGCCCTGGTAAGTCTCCCCCTGGGGGCCGGTGATGGTCAGCCGTTCCGGGTGTGTCAAGCTGTGGGGCATAACAAGGGCCTCCTTTCCGTGAAACAGAACCGGGGACGGAATGATCCGTCCCCCAGGGTTGTTTGCAGTGGGCGCCAGGGAGAATCACTTCTGGTTCTCCGGGTCGGCCATGCCCTTGGCCATGAGGCCAAGGTAGCTCTCCGCGTTGGCAATGCTGCCGGCCACGTCCTCATCGGTGAGGGTTTTCTTCACTTTGCCGGGTACCCCCACCACCAGGCTTTTGGGGGGGACGATGGTGCCCGCAGCCACCACGGCCCCGGCGCCCACGATGGAGCCCGCGCCGATCACCGCGTGGTCCAGAACCACGGCGTTCATGCCGATGAGGCAGTTGTCCTCCACCGTGCAGCCGTGAAGGACCGCCCCGTGGCCCACGGTGACGTATTGGCCCACCACCACGTTGCAGCCCGCGTCCCCGTGGAGGACGCAGTTGTCCTGGACGCTGGTGGCCTTGCCCACGGTGATGGATTCCTGGTCGCCCCGGAGGACGGCGTTGTACCAGATGTTGGCCTGTTCGTCAATGGTCACGTCCCCCCGGACGAAGGCCCCGGGGCCACCCAGGCGGTGGGATGGATCTTTGGCATGGGGACCTCCTTACTGGTGCAGCACCCGCACCCGGAGGACCCCGGGCAAGGCGGCGATGGCGGCGGTGTCTACCTGGGCGTCGGTGTCCAGCAGGAAGTAGCCGTACTCACCCCGGGTCTTGGAGGCGGAGGCCACAGCGGGAACCGCGGCGGCGATGGCGGCGGCGTCAGCCCCCCTTGGTGAGCACGCACACCCGGTTCTTGGCGGCCCAGGCCATGGACAGGACGGGAATATTCACGGAGTTGACAATGTTGCCGTTGTCCAGGTAATCTCTCACCTGACGGGCGGCCATCATGGCGCAGTTGTCCTCGCTCTCCGGGGTGGAGGCGCCCAGGTGGGGGATGGCCACCACACCCTCCATGGCGGCGGTTTCGCTGTTGGGGAAGTCGGTGACATAGGCCGCGCATTTGCCGGAGGCCAGGGCGGCCTTCAGGGCCTCGGTGTCCACCAGCTCACCCCTGGCCAGGTTGACAATGCGGACCCCGTCCTTCATGGCGGCGAAGGCGGCGTCGTTGAGGGTCCCCTTGGTCTCGGGGGTCATGGGCAGGTGGAGGGAGATATAATCGGCCTGGCCGTAGAGCTCCTCCAGGGTGGAGACCACCTTCACGCCGGGGGTCAGGTTCAGGGCGTGCTGCACGGACAGGAAGGGGTCATAGCCCACAATCTGCATGCCCAGGGCGGCGGCGGCGTTGGCCACCAGCACGCCGATGGCCCCCAGGCCCACCACACCCAGGGTTTTGCCCTGGATCTCCGGACCCACGTAGGCGGCCTTGCCCTTTTCCACCACGGCGGCCACGTCGGCGCCGGCGGCAGCCTGCTCCTTCACCCAGGTGATGCCCTGGGAGATCTTCCGGGAGGCCAGCAGCAGGGCGGCAATGGTAAGCTCCTTCACCCCGTTGGCGTTGGCGCCGGGGGTGTTGAAGACCACAATGCCCGCCTCGGCGGCCCGGTCCAGGGGATGTTGTTCACCCCGGCCCCGGCCCGGGCGATGCACAGCAGCTCGGCGGGGAAGTCATAGTCGTGGAGCTTGGCCGAACGCACCAGAATGGCGTCCTCGTGCTCCATGGTGTCGCTGATCTCGAACCGGTCGTCCAGCTCGGCCAGGCCGATCTTGGAGATCTTATTCATCGTCTTAACATGGTACATAACGACAGCATTTCCTTTCTTAATCTACCGAAAAATTGAGAGCCCAGCGAAGCGGGTCTTAATTTTCTTTGTCGAACTTCTGGATGAAGTCGCACAGCTTTTCCACGCCCTCGGTGGGCATGGCGTTATAGATGCTTGCCCGCATGCCGCCCACGGAGCGGTGGCCCTTCAGGTTGGTGAAGCCCGCCTTCACGGACTCGGCCACAAATTTGGCGTCCATCTCCTCGGAGGCGGAGCGGAAGGTCACGTTCATGTGGGAGCGGGAGCCCTTTTCGGCGGAGACGGTGAAGAGCTTGGCATTGTCCAGTACGTCGTAGAGCATCTGGGCCTTCTTCTGGTTGATCTTCTCCATGCCGGCCGCGCCGCCCTGCTGCTCCAGCCAGTCGCACATGAGACCCAGCATATAGATGCACCAGCAGGGGCGGGGTGTTGTACATGGAGTCCTTCTCGATCATGGTCTGATAGTTCATGATCAGGGGGGGTGAAGGGCAGCTCGTGCCCGGCTAGGTCCTCCCGGATGATGACCACTGTCAGCCCGGCGGGGGCCATGTTCTTCTGGGCGCCGGCGAAGATGACGCCGTACTTGGACACGTCCACGGGGCGGGAGAGGATGTCGGAGGACATGTCGCACACGATGGGCACGTTGCCGGTCTCGGGCACGTACTGCCACTCGGTGCCGTAGATGGTGTTGTTGGCGCAGTAGTAGAAATAGGAGGCATCGGGGTTCAGCTTCAGCTGCTCCTGGGCGGGGATGTAGACATGCTTGCGGTCCTCAGAGGAGGCGGCGATGGTGACCTGACCGTACTTCTTGGCCTCCTTCATGGCCAGGTTGGCAAAGTGACCGGTCACGGCATAGTCGGCCTGGCCGGTTTTGCCGATGAGGTTCAGGGGATCATCCCAAACTGCATGGTGCCGCCGCCCTGGAGGAAGAGGACCTTGTAGCCCTCGGGCACACCCAGCAGCTTCCGGAATTTTTCCTGGGTTTCGTCAAAAATCTTCAGAAAGATTTTGGAGCGGTGGCTCATTTCCATCACGGACATGCCGGAGCCGCCGTAGTTGGTGATCTCCGCACCGGCCCGCTGAAGGACCTCCAAGGGCAGCATGGAGGGACCTGCCGAGAAGTTGAAAACACGATCATTTGCCATAAGAATTACCCCTTTCTAATTTCAAACAGAGCAACCATTGCCGGGCGACGGCAATGGGAGTTATCCCGATTTTATTTATTATATCCGTCTAAACCGACCCCGTCAAGAATCCAGGGACCTTCTTTGCAAACCTTAGAATTTTCTCAAAAAAACCAGAGGAGGGGAGCCTGGCATTTTGTGAAAAAATGGGGGCAAATTGCCCTCTGCTTGTACTTTCTCAGGGGGATGAATGTCCGCAAAAGGGAGATTTCTCTGGAGAAAGGAGGGAAAAAGGCCAGGGCACGGCGGGAGGCCGTGCCCTGGGAGGGGATAGGAAGTATTACACTTCTTCTTTTTAGGAATCTGCGGTTTTAATTGTTACGCTGAGGGCCCCTCCGAACAATCCAGGAATGGTGACTTCCAGGGTCAGGTCTGCTGATTGGTCAGAAGAAATCACAATAGTATATGTTGCAGCTGAAAGATCACTCGGAAACGCCATTGCTACAACGTTTTCTTCTTTGTCTAAATAACAGGTGTTCCCGATGCCAATATCATCGAGGGAATCTTCAAAAGAGTATTCCGCCGTAGAATTCCTTACTATACGAGATATCTTGCTCACCCATGCCTGATCCGCTTCGTCAAATTTCAGTTCATAATAAGTATTGCCAGAAGAGTTTGTCTTCTTTTCAATACTGGGCGCCGTGGTGGGAACAGAAATAGAAGGTTCCTCGGGGCCTGGGTCCGGGTCTGTACTATCTGTCACCAGGTTTCCATCGCTGCCCACAGTGAAGGTCAAATCTTCGTAGCCAGTTGCCGAGACGGTGACAGCTACCTCTTCTCCAGAAGGAAAGCAGGCTACACTAAAATCGAGGTAGGCTGCGCCTTGACTGCCAATGCCGATTTTGAAGCCTTTCACATCGTCATCAAGAAAAGATGTTTTTTCACACAGATCACCATTTAAGGTGGCGGAGGTTACTGCGTTCAGATAAGCACTCACATCGTCATCGTTATCGCGGAAAGACACCCGATAATACTCATCGTATCCTGTTTGATGGGTAATTTCCTGAACCGTTGGGGGCTCTTTTGCTGTGGGCTCCGGGGTTTCCTCTTTTTCTTTCATCGTAAAGGTTACCGTCTGTTTCTCATAGCCATACGCTGCGGAAAGGGTCAGAGTATATGTCCCCGCTACGTTTGCCCACGATTCCGTAAACAGATTTTTACCGAGCGTTAATGTGGTTCCGTTGAAAGAATAGCCATAGCCTGTGCCTTCCTGACCCTCAGGGAGGACGGATCTTTCCTGCTCATTCGGCCCCGTCAGTTTTACAGAAGTGATGCTGGCGAAGAAATCACACGTGTCACCGCTGTGATGGCCGTTGCAGGTAATTACCACAGCCTCTCCCAGCGCAATGGGCTCTGCCGGCGCATTCAGAGAAACCTCCTCCAGCGCCTTCTGATACGAGAAGGTGAGCTTGGCGGTCTGGTAGCCCTCCACGGAGAGGGTCAGGGTGTTGGCGCCCAGCTCCAGCTTGGTTCCAAGCTTCTCTTGGTCCAGGGTGATGGTGCCCGCTGCTTTGTCAATGGTATAGGCGTCCGTGTCCAGTTCCGCGCCGCTGTACGTGGCGTCATTCAGGTAGAGCTTGCCCTGTTCTGCCAGAGCAGTCAGATATGCTTTATCCTTGCACAGGAATATAGGATCGGTACCCTCGGTGACGTGGGAGACCGCGGTATACTGGCCGTCCTCCTCCTTTACCAGGGTCAGGTCCGGCACAGGCTTGCTGGCGGTCTCGCTGAAGGAAGTGGTTTCTCCCAGCAGGTTGTCTTCCAGGACCTGCTTGACCGCGTAGGGGCGGTTGAGGGTGGTCACGGCACTGCCGGTTTGGATGTACTCGGCAAAGGACAGGTATGTGCCTCTGCTCTGCGCGGTATTGACGGCGTCAAAGTAGCCGCTGGCTGTGTAGACTTCCTCTGCCCCTTCCAGATAGACCGCGTCGTGGGTCATGCTGTCCCAGCGCTCCACAATGGCCTGGGCGGACGCGTTGCCGGTTTTCAGCTCGGTCATAATTTCTGCGTTGATCAGCAGGTCTGCCTGGAAGACCAGGTTTGCGTTCATGGTGTTGCTGCCGCCCTCAGACCCGGAACCGGAGGTGGCGCCGCCGCTGCTGGTGGAGCCGGACAGGGCGTCGATGGCAAGCCCCTTGGGCAGGTTGGCGGAGGCCGGGTCCGTTCCTTTCGTTACCTCGAATTTTTTCGAAAAGGACTGGAACCCGTCCGCGTATACCGTCAGCTGGTATGTCCCCTTGGTGGGGATATGATTGGTTTTGTCGTTGTACAGCACGAAGGTATCGCCAATCAGGTACCAGTCGTCAAGTTTGGTGAGGGTGGTGGTTTTGCCGGCGGGGTCGGTCAGGTCCACCCGGTAGATGGGCATGGTGATGCCGTAGGTCATATCCTGGACCTGGAAGTGGACATTCTTGCCAGATTCTACCGAGGCTTCGGTGAGGGTCATGGGGGGACGGTTTCGTTTACCACGTGGATGGGGAAGAGCTTGCTCTCTCCCTGGGAGGTGACCCGCAGCTGATAGCGGCCGTTGGAGAAGAAGTTGCTCTGTCCCAGGGGACCTGGATGCAGGCCACGGTGCCGCCGTTGTGGGGGGTATGCCTTGTCCAGGGTGTAGTCCAGCTTCTCGTTGAGGGTGTTGTTTCTCTCATCCGCGCCACCAGGGCCACGTTGGTGATCCCGTCCACCCAGGCTTTTTCCGCCTCGGTGCCGTTGGCGTAGTTGAACATCAGTTCCACGGTGCCGCTTACGTTATAGGTGTTTCCGGCGGAATCGTCCTTCTTCAGAACCGCATCGGGAGAGTAGTATGCAATGGCATCCGCGTCCTGGTTGGTCAGGCTGAAGGTGGTCTTGCCGGGCTTGACGCGGACCTGTCCGGCGGCGTCGTAATTGGTCAGATGATAGTCCCAAACATAGACCGGACCGTTGGTCAGGAAGTAATAGGTCTCTGCTTTTCTCCGACCGCCGGTGCCGTGGGATTGGCGTTGTCGGTCAGGGCAACCGTCTGGCGCTGGCTGCCCTTGGAGATCACCACTTTGGCGGGGTTCAGGGCGGTAATCTCCCACTTGACCAGGGAACCGTCGTCGGTGACTGGGGTGCAGGCGCTGGTGACATCGGTGCCATCCACGGTCACGGTGCAGTTTTCCAGGCTGTTGCCGTCGGTGAAGCGCACCGCCACGAACTGGCTCCAGCCCAGGTCCACCAGCTTGGTCTGGCTGGCCACCACCAGGTCCTGCTGGGTGGTGCCGCCGCCCCACCGGAGGAACTGCCCCCACCGGAGGAGCTGCCTCCGCCGGAACCGCCGCTGGAAGAGGGAACGGTTTCCGTTTTGCCGGGGGAGACGGTTTTGTCGCCAGCCTTGATTCCGGTGACCCCGTCAGCGGCGGATACCTTGGTTCCCTGGGTGGAGACTGTCACTTGGCTGGCATTGGCCTGGACGGAGGAGACCTTGCCGTTGCCGGTGATCCGGGTGTTCTCGGCCGCCACGGTAATGGCGTCCACGGCGGCCCCTTCTCAACGGTGATGTGGGCGGACTCGGACACGAGTACCCGGTCTACCTTACCGTCGATGGAGAGGTCAGACTGAACCGTGACCGTCCCCAGATCGCAGGCAGAGGCGTCCAGGCGGGTGGTGCCATTGGGGTTTGCCACCACGGTGCCGCTGCCGGCGGAGGTGCCGGTGAGCTGGACGCCCTCTCCGCCGCCGCGGATGACGATCCGTCCCGTTACACGGACGTTGTCCAGGGAGACGTTGGCCGCGCCATCGGCCAGGATCAGGTCCCCGTGAACCGTCAAGTGGTCCAGGAGACGGCGTCCCCCGGACAATCACATTGCCCGCCACCATCCGGGCCGCGGGGCCGCTCTGGTCCACATAGGTGCCGGCCAGATTGCTGATGACCTGGGCAAACTCCGCCCGGGTGATCTGGGACTTGGGGTTGAGCTTGCCATTGGAGCCGGTGACGTAGCCGTTCTCCACCAGGGCGGCCACCGCGTTTGCGGCCCAGGAGGAGACCTCTCCCTTGTCCGGGAAGGTGTTCAGCGCGTCGGTGTCCTCCGCCTCCAGCACAAAGGCCCGGGCCAGCACGGCGAAGGCCTGCTCCCGGGTGATGGGCTGATTGGGCCGCAAGGCGCCGTTGTCCCCTTGGAAGGTCCCCATCTGCACGGCCTTGGCCAGCTCTTCATAGTACCAGTCTGTGGGTGCCACATCCTCATAACCGGACAGGAGGCCGTGGCTGTGGCGCCGAAAGCCCGGTTGACCATGGTGGCCATCTGGGCCCGGGTCAGCAGGCCGGTGGGATTGATTTTTCCATCGTAACCGTTCAGCAGTCCATTTTCCACGGCCTGGCTCAGGGCCGGGGCCGACCAGTCCGACGGAAAATCCGTAAAGTCGTCTGCTGTGGCAGCCACAGCAGGGGTTGATAGGAGCAGAGCCCCTATCAACCCCATGATAACAGGGTTCTTGTCTCTCATTGTGTTCCTCCTATGGATGGGATTAGCTAACGCTAATTCTTGGGGTGAAAAGGGCCTTCTGCCGCAGAGGCGGCAGAAGGTGATTAGCGAATGCTAACCAACGAGCCTTAGTGTAGCACGGCGGTTTTTTCCTGTCAATTCCGTCCCCGCTGGAAATCCGCCGGAAACGCCCAAAATCCAGGGAGAAACCCAGTAAAAAACGCTGCCCTGGGGCAGCGCGGCAAAGGGGGAAGACAGCCCGGCCGACCGGGAAAGTCACAAAAGTTCTTGTTTTCCCTCTTGCTATTTTCGACAAATATTGTTACAATAAACCCGAAAAACAAAAAAGCGGCAGTTTCCGGGAGCGGCAACTCCCGGAAACCTGTCCAGGTGAACAGAGCACCTACACAACGGCCACCAGGCCGCACCGCAAGATGATTATACCGTTTTTTCACCCCGTATGCAAGAGGGTTTCTTGCCTTTCAACGGGAACAAACCAACCTTCCTTTTTCCATTTTTCGTGGAAAATACGTATAACTTTCGCCGGTTGACGATACCGCGACGGGACGGCCGCAGGCCGCCGGTGAGCTGGCAAGTCCTTTTCCCCGTCCCGCCGAGGGGCGGTGGCATGGAAGGAAACTCCCGGCTGAGTGGAGAGAAAAGGGCGGAAGAAAAACATCCCTGCGGCGCGTTGTGCGTACCAAGACGATGCTGTCGTTTGTTATGCTGTGTAGGATCTGCCCCTGCACGGCATTTTGTTTTTCTCCGGCCGGTCTGGGGAGGAAGGTTGGCCTCCCCGGACGTCAGGCGGAAAGGGAGTGGATGAAAGCCGCCGGAGGTTCTCCGGCGGCTTTTGTCATGGGGCGATGCGGATAGTCGGGCAAAGCGGCTTTCCGGCATGAGGAAAAAAGGCGGCGGTCCAAATGGACCGCCGCCAAAATTACATGATTCTGCCAGAGAATGGAAGTGTATTAGCACTTCTCGAAGATGGCAGCCACGCCCAGGCCGCCGCCGATGCACAGGGTAGCCAGACCCTTCTTGGCGTCGGGACGCTTCATCATCTCATGGAGCAGGGTGACGATGATGCGGGCGCCGGAGCAGCCGACAGGGTGGCCGATGGCGATGGCGCCGCCGTTGACGTTGACCTTGGACATGTCAAAGCCCAGCTCACGGGCCACGGCGATGGACTGAGCAGCGAAAGCCTCGTTGGCCTCGATCAGATCCATGTCGTCGACGGTCAGGCCGGTCTTGGACAGAGCCTGGCGGGAAGCGGGGATGGGGCCGGTGCCCATGATCTTGGGATCGACGCCGCCCTGGCCCCAGGAGACCACCTTGAACAGGGGCTTCAGGCCGTACTTCTTCACAGCTTCCTCGGAGGCGATGATGATGGCGGCTGCGCCGTCGTTGATACCGGAGGCGTTGCCAGCGGTGACCCGCTGCACGCCGGTGTTGTCGGCGGAGGGGGTCATGTGGGTGGCCTCGAAGGTCATCTCCACCTTGTCCAGCGCACCGTCAGCGGAGGTGGGGAAGGCACCCTTCAGCTTGGCCATCTTCTCCAGGGTGGTGTCCTTGGGATGCTCGTCCACCTTGAACTCCACGGTCTCCTTCTTCTTCTTTACCATGACAGGCACGATCTCGTCCTCGAAGCGGCCGGACTTGATGGCGGCCAGAGCCTTCATCTGGGAGTTGTAGCCGAACTCGTCCAGCTCTTCCCGGGTGATGCCCCAGATGTCGCAGATGTTCTCAGCGGTGGTACCCATGTGATAGTTGTTGTAAGCGTCCCACAGGCCGCCTTGATCATGGTGTCGATGATCTGGGTGTGGCCCATCCGGGCGCCCCAACGGTTGGTGGGGATGGCATAGGGAGCGCCGCTCATGCTCTCGGTGCCGCCGCACATCACCAGGTCGGCGTCGCCGCACTGGATGGCGCGGGCACCCTCGATGACGGACTTCAGGCCGGAGCCGCAGACCATGCTGACGGTGTAGGCGGGCACCTTCAGGGGCACACCGGCCTTGACCATGCACTGACGGGCCACGTTCTGGCCCTGAGCGGCGGACAGGACGTTGCCGAACATAACCTCGTCCAGCCATTCGCCCTTGACGTTGCCGCGCTTGAGGGCCTCGGCAATGACGGTGGCGCCCAGGTCAGCGGCGGGGACATCCCGCAGGGAGCCGCCGAAGGTGCCGACAGCAGTACGGCAGGAACTGATGACATATACGTCTCTCATGATAGATCGTACCTCCAAAAAGTTTAACAGGTATGCATAAAGCGTACATTTACCGCAACATTATGCTTGCCGTGCCTGCAAAAATCAACTGTATTTTTGAAAATTTCCGGGGCATTTCCAAGTTTTTTGGCGGCCCGGCGGGTTACTCCGCCGAATCTGGGAAGAGGGCGTCCAAAGCCTGGAGAATCTGGCTCTCTCCCACAATGACGTAGGCCGAGCCCTGGATGACAAGGTCCTCGTTGGAGTTGCAGCCGAAACCATAGACCGAGGCGCCGTCCGCACTGGTCAGGGAGACCTCATAGTAAACCCCGCCGGGAGGGGCGACCGCGGTGCCCCGGCCCCGGACGAAGCGGACCTCAGTGTCCTGGATGGCCTGCCACAGGCCGGACACCTGGTCGGGGCTGGTCACGGCCAGGGAGACGCCGTCCTTGTGGGCCTCATCGTACCGGGTGATTTCTCCGGTGGAGGGGATGTCGGTGCCGGTCATGCAGTCAAGGAGGGGCTGGGTGCGCATGAAATAACCCACATAGCAGGCCACGATGACGGCAATGATAACAATGGGGAGCAGAATATTGCGGAGTTTCTTCTTGTTCATAGCATCGGTTCTCCTTCTGTTTGGCAGGGGTAGAATGCTTTCATTATACGCAGGACGGCGGAAAAAGGCAAGGAAAATGCAGGGGAGCAGAAAAAAGAGCAGGGAGAAAAACCACCCGCCGGGCAAAAACGCCCGGCGGGTGGTCTGTGTTTGGGAGAGCTCAGCCGGCGGCCTCAAAATCCCTCAGGACGATGCCGGCCAGCTTCAGCACGTCGTCCCCTTTTTTTCAGCCGCAGGGACAGATAGGGCTTGTCGCCGGCGGAAAGAGGAGGCGGCCCTTGTACTTTCCAGGCCGCACACCGCCGCCACCTTGGCAAAGTCGGGCTGGGGGAGGGAGAAGCGCAGGCTGCCCTCCTTCTGCACCAGCTCTGTGATGCCCAGGGCGGCGGCCCGGGCGCGCAGCAGGGCGATGTCGATGAGGTTGGCCACCCCCACAGGGGGATCGCCGTAGCGGTCGATGAGCTCGTCGGTGATGTCGTCCCCCTCCTCCTGGGTGCGGACCCGGGCGATGCGGCGGTAGAGGTCCATGCGCTGTTCCGGGGCGGGGATATACCGTTCCGGAATGGCGCGGCCACGGCGAAGTCCGCGGTACAAAGGGTCTCCCGCACCACGGGCTTGCCCTGCTCCTCCAGCACCGCCTCCTCCAGCAGGCGCAGGTAGAGGTCGTACCCCCACGCTCATGAGGAACCCGGACTGTTCGGGCCCCAGCAGGTTGCCCGCCCCCGGATTTCCAGGTCCCGCATGGCGATTTTGAACCCGGAGCCAAAGGCGGCATACTCCCGGATGGCGGACAGCCGCTTGGACTGGTCCTCGGTGAGCACCTTGCTGGGTCGATAGGTGAGGTAGGCGGCGGCCCGGCGGGTGGAGCGACCCACCCGGCCCCGGAGCTGGTGGAGCTGGGCCAGGCCGAAGGTCTCGGCATTTTCGATGATAAGGGTGTTCACGTTGGGCAGGTCGATGCCCGTCTCGATGATGGTGGTGCACACCAGGATGTCCAGCTCCCCGTCGGTCATCTGGCTCATGATGTCTCCCAACTGCTCCTGGTCCATTTTTCCATGGGCGGTGGCGATGCGGACCGACTCGCCCAGCAGGGCGCGGAGCTTGGCGGCGGTGCGGTCGATGGTCTCGGTCCGGTTGTGGAGGTAATAGACCTGACCGCCCCGGTCCAGCTCCCGGCGAATGGCGTCGGCCACCAGGCCCCAGTCATGCTCCAGGACATAGGTTTGGACGGGCTGGCGGTTGGTGGGGGGCTGCTCCAGGGTGGACATGTCCCGCATGCCGGAGAGGGCCATGTTCAGCGTCCGGGGGATGGGGGTGGCGGAGAGGGTCAGCACGTCCACCTGGCTGGTGAGTTTTTCAGCTTCTCCTTGTGGCCCACCCCGAACCGCTGCTCCTCGTCCACCACCAGCAGGCCCAGATCGTGGAACCGGATGTCCTTGCCCAGGAGCTTGTGGGTGCCGATGAGCAGGTCCACGCTTCCCTCCGCTGTCCGGCGGAGGATGTCCCGGGTCTGTCCGGCGGTGCGGAACCGGGAGATCATCTCGATCTCCACGGGAAAATGGGAGAAACGCTTCAGAGCGGTCATGTAATGCTGCTGGGCCAGCACGGTGGTGGGCACCAGCAGGGCGGCTTGCTTGCCCTCCAGCACGCATTTCATAATGGCCCGGAAGGCCACCTCGGTCTTGCCGTACCCCACGTCCCCGCAGAGAAGGCGGTCCATGGGGATGGACTTCTCCATATCGGCCTTGATCTCCGCCGCGCAGCGAAGCTGATCCTCCGTCTCTGGATAGGGGAAGAGGGCCTCAAAGTCCTTTTGCCAGGGGTGTCCGGGGCAAAGGCATGGCCGGCCAGCCGCTGACGCTGGGCGTAGAGCTGGATGAGCCCCTTGGCCATATCCTTGGCGGCCTTTTTGGCCTTGGTCTTGGACTTCTCCACTCCGTGCCCCCACCTTGGACAGGCGCTTGCGCCCGGGGTCGTCCCCGCCGCCGATGTATTTGGACACCAGGTCCAGCTGGAGGGCGGGGACGTAGAGGATGTCGGCGCCGGCAAACTGCAGCTTGATGTAGTCCCGGTCCGCCCGTCCACCGGCATCTTCACCATGCCCACAAACCGGCCGATGCCGTGGTGCTCGTGGACCACCAGGTCCCCGGGGGCCAGGTCGGTGAAGGATTCCAGCCGCTGGCGGGTGGTGGGGTCCGCCTTGGGCCGGCGAGTTCGGGGGGATCGGGCGGGCAGGGCCTCCCCCTCCGCCAGAACGGCAAACTTTCCGTCGGGGAAGTCAAAGCCCGCAGACAGCCCCCCCACGGCGATGGTGATCCGGCCGGGGGCGGGCAGGTCGTGGAGGCGCTCGTCCACGGCGGAGAACACCCTTTTCTCCCGCAGCATGGCCTGAAGGGCGTCGGCCTTCCGCCGGCTGGAGGCCAGGAGCACCACGGCAAAGTCCTCCTTCTGGTACTGCAGCAGGTCCTCCGTCACCGACGCAAAGCGGATGCCGTAGCCCGACAGCTGCCGGGCGGTGAAGGAGAGCAGGGCCGCTGGGGGCACCGGCGGCGCACCGGTGGGGAAGGCGTCCAGGTAGAGCAGGGTCCGGGGGGCCAGGCCGGCGCACAGGGCCTCAAAGGCCGGGGCCAGCACCGGTGGCTTGCCGGTGAGCAGCCCTTGCTCCAGTAGGGCGGTGATGTCTTGACCCAGCTGCCACAGATAGTTTTTGGCCCGCTCGGCCACCCGAGGGGTGTCACAGAGGCCCACCAGGGCGTTGCCGGGCAGATAGTCCGCCGGGGTGGTCAGCTGGTCATAGACCCTGCCCAGGGCCAGGTCCGGGGGGCCGGTCAGGGGTCGTCCTGGGGGAGGAGGACCTCCCCGGCGGGCAGGAGGGTGCAGGTCTCCCGCTGGGCGGTGCGCCGCTGGGTCACCGGGTCAAACAGGCCCATGGAGTCGATCTCATCCCCCAAAATTCCATCCGCACCGGCAGGTCCAGGCCGGGGGAAGACGTCCAGAATGCCCCCCGCAGGGCGAACTGCCCTGTCCCCTCCACCTGGTCGCACCGGGTGTACCCCCGCCCGAACCAGAAAGTCGGTGAGCCCCTCCGGCTGACAGACCTGGCCCACATGGAGCTGGCGGCAGCTGGCGGCGAAGACCGCGGGGGGCATGGTCCGCTGGAGCAGGCCCTCCACGGTGGCCACCAGCACCGGACAGTCCCCCGGTGGAGCCGGGCCAGAATTTCCAGGCGCTGGTGCTCCCACTGGCGGGAGGCGGCCCCGGGGTGAAAAGAGGAAGTCCGGGCGGGGAGAACCGGCACCTCCGCCCCGGTGAGGGCGCTGAGGTCTCCCGCCAGACGCCGGGCCTCTCCGTCGTCGGGGCATACCAGGGTCAGGGGGCGGCCGGTGGACTGGTGGAGGGCGGCGGCCAGATAGGCCCGGTGGACGGCGGACAGACCGGACAGGGCGATGGTCTGCTTGCCCTGGTCCACGGCCTCCAGCAGCCGGGGATAATCCTCCAGCCGGGACAGAAACTGGGTCAGACCGGGGAGGGAGAGGGGGGCGGACATAGCAAAACTCCTTTCAGGGTAGGAATAGAGGTGGGTGGGCATAGGGCCCCACGACAGGTCGCCCCCACCGCCGGGGGCGGTGGGGGTGGGCTGTTTTTTCGGGCAGAATCGCCCCGACAAACGGGGCGGCGGACTGGGGGATCAGCCGTTGTACCGGGCCATGGCCTGGTCCACCCCTTGGGACAGCAGACAGGTCACCGCGTCGGCGGCCCGGGCGATGGCGGCCTCCATGGCCTGCCGGTCGGGGCCGGTAAACTTGCTGAGGACCCAGTCGGCCATGTCACTGTCGGGATGGGGCTTGCCGCCCACCCCCACCTTGATCCGGGGGAACTGGTCGGTGCCCAGGTGGGCAATGATGTTTTTCAGCCCGTTGTGCCCGCCGGCGGACCCGCTCCGGCGGACCCGGAGCTTGCCCTGGGGCAGGGAGACATCGTCGGAGATCACCAGCACCCGGTCGGGGGGGATTTTGTAAAACCGGGCCGCCTCCCCCACCGCCTCCCCGGACAGGTTCATGTAGGTGGTGGGCTTCATCAGCAGCACCGGCTTCCCGCCGATAAGGGCGGTGTTGGTCAGGGCCTTGTGCTTGAGTCTCTGGACCGGGAGATTCTCCCGGTCCGCCAGCTGGTCGATCACCAGAAAGCCCACGTTGTGGCGGGGCCACTCATACTTGGGGCCGGGATTGCCCAGCCCCACCACCAGCCACTCTGCGGGGCCGGGACGCTTCCAAGAAAACATACGCGCAATACCTCAAAAACAGAATCGACACAGGGAACCTCTGCCAAAACAATTCCCGCCGCCCACAGGCGGCGGAATCCGTTGGGAGGACCGACCCGCTGGACGTCCCGGTTCGGGACGTCCGACGGGGCCGGCTGTGTCAGACGAACAGACGGGAGACCGAGTCCTCATGATAGATAAAGCTGATGGCGTCGGCCAGCATGGGTGCCGCGGAGAGATACTTGATCTTATCACTTTTTACGCCGGGCTTGCCGGGAATGGTGTCGAGGAAAAGGACCTCTTTGATGACGCTCTCCTCCAGGCGCTGGAGAGCGGGGCCGGAGAGCACCCCATGGGAGGCGCAGGCGAAAACTTCCGTGGCGCCGCCCAGCTCCACCAGGGCCTTGGCCGCGCCGCAGAGGGAACCGGCGGTGTCCACCATGTCGTCCAGCAGGATGACCCGCTTGCCCTGGACATCCCCGATGATGGAGGAGACCTCGGAGGAGTTGGGCTTGGGACGGCGCTTGTCCACGATGGCCATGCTCATGCCCAGCTTCTGGGCGAAGGACCGGGCCCGGGCCACCGAACCCACGTCGGGGGAGACCACCATGGTGTTGTCCGCGTCGTCGCCGAACCGAGCCTTAAAGTAGTCCACGAACAGGGGACTGCCCAGCAGATTGTCCACGGGGATGTCAAAGAAGCCCTGAATCTGGTTGGCGTGGAGATCCATGGTGAGGACCCGGTCGGCGCCGGCGCGGGTGATCAGGTTGGCCACCAGCTTGGCGGAGATGGGGTCGCGGGGCTTGGTCTTGCGGTCCTGACGGGCGTAGCCGAAGTAGGGAATCACAGCGGTGATCCGGCCGGCGGAGGCCCGCTTGAAGGCGTCGATCATCACCAGCAGCTCCATGAGGCTGTCGTTGACGGGGGAACAGGTGGACTGGATCACAAACACATCGGAACCGCGAACGGTTTCATAGATGGAGACGAAACACTCCCCGTCGGAGAAGTGGCCGCACTCCAGGTCGCCCAGGGGCAGACGGAGCTCTTTGCAGATGGCTTCCGCCAGGGCGCGGTTGGAATTCCCGCTGAAAATCTTCAGATCCTTGCCATGTGAGATCATCGTTACATCCCTCTCGATTCGTAAAATTTTATAGTGCATTGTTTCACGCTGCCTGCCCCGCCGGGTCCTGGCAGAGCCTCTTATCTGGTCTTATTATAGCAAATGGGCGAAGGGATTGCATCCATTTTCGTGAAATTTTCAGGAAAAAAAGCGAGAGAATTTTGCAGGATTTTTTGCAGAATTGGACAGGAGGGGCGCTCCCTCCCCCCGGCGGAACAGGAAATCCCGGAAAATGGTTGTCAGATGGGGCCGGCCATGATACAATCATTGCCAAGCGATGATTGTTGATGGCATAGCGCCCGCCCCGGGCCGTGCCAGACAAGCAACCTGCCGGCGGCGGGCCGGCAAAGGGGACAGGAAACCGGAAAGGCAGAAAACCCAATGGACGCTGGGAGGGCGGGAGCCATGCCCCGGCGCCGGGGTTCAGCTTGGAGGCTTTCGGGAAACTCCCGAGAAAACCATCAAAGGAGACAAAAATCATGAAGAAAATGATGCGCCGTATCCTGGGCTCTGCGTTGGCGCTGGCCATGACGGCCGGCCTGCTCAGTGGCTGCGGCAGTGCCTATGACCCGGTGAAGGATGTGATGGGGTACAAGGGCAGCACCGTGATGTTCACCGTCAACGGACGGGATGTCACCGCGGAGGAGTACCTGTTCTGGTTGGCCCAGCAGGCGGACTCCGCCAACATGTATCTCAGCGCCATGGACAGTGAGGACAACCAAGGCAGTGTGTGGGACATGGAGGTCCAGGAGGGTGTCACCGCCGGTGACAGCATCAAGGAGGCGGCCCAGCAGTACGCGATCCTGTACAGCGTGGTGGCGGGCAAGGCCCAGGCGGAGGGGTACAGCTACGGCAGAGAGGACAAAGCCGCCTACCAGGAGGAGCTGGCGACCGCCAAGGAGCAGCTGGGCGGCGAGGAGGCCTATGAGACCTACCTGAAGAGCATGTGCATCAGCGACAGCGGCGTTGAAAAGGTCAGCTCCGTGGGTGTGCTCTACGACCACATGCTCCAGGGCATGTTCAGGAGGGCAAGGGCGGCGCGGCCCCCAGGAGGACCTGGAGAAGTTTGCCCAGGACAACGATGTCCTGGCGGCCAAGCACATCCTGCTGCTGACCAAGGACAGCCAGACCGGCCAGGCCCTGTCCGAGGAGGAGGCCGCCCAGAAGAAGGCCAAGGCGGAGGAGTTGCTGGCCCAGCTCCAGGCGATTTCCGACCCGGCCCAGCTGGAAGAAAAGTTTGACGAGCTTATGAACGCCAACAGCGAGGACACCGGCCTGGCGGCCAACCCCGACGGGTACGCTTTCACCACCGGGGAGATGGTCCAGGAGTTCGAGGATGCCACCCGGGCCCTGGAGCCCGGCCAGATCAGCGGCCTTGTGGAGAGCTCCTATGGCTACCACATCATTCTCCGGCTGGAGCCCACCTGCGCGCCGGTGCGGACCATGTGGAACGAGGACCAGCTGAACACCCTCACCGGCCAGTGGGTGGAGCAGGCGGAGGTGGTCACCACCGAGACCTATGACAATCTGTCGGTGGGGGACTTCTACGACAAGCTCACCGCCTATCGGGAGACCCTGAACACCACCAGTGAGGAGGCCGAGCAGGAGAACGGCCAGGTGGAGCAGGACACCGGCGGGGAGCTCCCGGCCCAGGATGGGACCTCCGACAGGCAGACCCAGGAGGACGCCGGCGCCCAGGACAGCGGGTCCAAGGACGCGGCGCCCCAGGAGGAGGGGGCCGCCGATCAGGGAGAGAAGGCCCCGGACGACGCCGGCGGGGAGAGTACCCCCGAGGAATGACGGCGTTCCAACCAAAGCGCAGCACCGGCCCCAGCGGACAGCGGGGCCGGTGCTTTGCGGGCCGCCCGCCCTCTGTCCGGCAGGGGAAAATTTTTGCGCCCACACAAGATCTGACAGAATCGTGCGTCTCCTTCCGGTATGCTAAGAGCATCAAACCAAGGACAACCATTCCGAAAGGGAGCGCGAAACCAATGGACCACATTTCACAGTGATACCCTTCACGAGGTGCTCAGCCGGCTGGAGACCGACCAGGAGCAGGGTCTGAGCCTCCAGGAGGGAGAAGCGGCTGGCCGAGCACGGGGAGAACCGGCTGGAGGAGGCCAAACAGGCGGGGATGCTCCGGCGGGTGCTGGGGCAGATGAAGGACCCCATGATCCTGGTGCTGCTGGCCGCGGCGGCCCTGTCCTTCTTCGCCGGGGGCGGGCAGGACTGGCTGGACGCGGCCATTATTCTGCTCATTGTTCTCTTCAACACGGTGATCTCCGTGTCCCAGGAGGACAGCGCCGAGAAGGCCCTGGAGGCCCTGCGGAAGCTCTCGGCCCCCAAGGCCCGGGTGATTCGGGCGGGGCTGGAGCGGCGGCTGGAGAGCAGTCAGCTGGTGCCCGGCGACATCATCCTGCTGGAGGCCGGGGACTACGTCCCCGCCGACGGACGGGTGTTGTGGGAGGCCGGCCTCCAGGCGGATGAGTCGGCCATGACCGGCGAGTCCCTGCCTGTGCACAAGCGGGGCGGGGGCGGGCTGCCCCAGGACACCCCCTGGCCGAGCGGAAGAACATGGTCATCGGGGGCACGGTGATCACCGGCGGCCGGGGCCGGGTGGTGGTGACCGCCACCGGTATGGACACGGAGATGGGCAAGATCGCCGGGCTTCTTCTCCGCCAGACCCAGGGGAGACCCCTCTCCAGCGAAAGATGGGGGAGGTGTCCAAGGTGCTCTCCCTGGTCTGTGTGGGGGTGTGCGCCGTCATGTTCGGGGTGGGTATGCTCCAGCACCGGGACATCCTGGACATGTTCCTCACTGCCGTGGCGCTGGCGGTGGCGGCCATTCCCGAGGGGCTGCCCGCCATTGTCACCATTGTCCTGGCCATGGGGGTGGGGCGGATGGCCAAGCGCAACGCCATCATCAAGCGCCTGCCCGCGGTGGAGACCCTGGGCTGCGCCTCCGTCATCTGCTCGGACAAGACGGGGACCCTGACCAAAAATCAAATGACCGTGTTAGAGGTCTGGACCCCAGCCCCGGTCTGCGGGGACAGGCTCTGGCCCTGGGCACCCTCTGCGGGGATGCCAAGGAGGGACCCGGGGGCTATGTGGGGGACCCCACAGAGACCGCCATTGCCCAGATGGCCGCCCGGGAGGGACTGGAAAAGGCCCAGCTGGAGCGGGACATGCCCCGCCAGGGAGAGGCCCCCTTTGATTCGGTCCGCAAGCGGATGGCCACCTGCCACAGCCTGCCCGCCGGAGGGACCCTCATCGCGGTGAAGGGCGCCGGAGGCGGTGCTCTCCGTTGTACCCAGGTACAGGGCCCCCAGGGGCCCCGGCCCATGACCGAGGCCGACCGCCGCCGCATCCTTGGGGTGGGCAGCGACCTGGCCGCCAAGGCCCTGCGGGTGCTGGCGGTGGCCCAGCGCAACCAGAGCGGGCCGCCCAAGTCCCTGGAGGCCCAGGAGCTGGAGCGGGAGCTGATCTTCGTGGGGCTCATCGGCATGATGGACCCGCCCCGGCCGGAGGTACGGGCAGCGGTGGAGCGGTGCGCCGCGGCCGGGGTCCGGCCGGTGATGATCACCGGGGACCACAAGGACACCGCGGTGGCCATTGCCCGGGACCTGAACCTGTTTCGTCCGGGGGACAAGGCCATCGACGGCCCGGGCCTGGATTTTCTCCCCCAGGAGACCCTGGAGGAGGAGATCGAGACCTTTTCCGTCTATGCCCGGGTGACCCCGGAACACAAAATGCGGATCGTCCGGGCCTGGCAGAAAAAGGGCCACGTGGTGGCCATGACCGGCGACGGGGTGAACGACGCCCCCGCCCTCAAGGCCGCCGACATCGGCTGCGCCATGGGGAAGACGGGCACCGACGTGGCCAAGGGAAGCCGGCCGAGATGATCCTCACAGACGACAACTTTTCCACCATCGTCCAGGCGGTGGAGGAGGGGCGGGGGATCTATTCCAACATCCGAAAGGCCATCCACTACTTACTCTCCTGCAACATCGGGGAGATTTTAACCATCTTTCTGGCCACGGTGTTCTCGTTTCCCCATGCCCCCTCAGCCCGGTGCAGCTGCTGTGGCTGAACCTGGTGACCGACTCCCTCCCCGCCCTGGCCCTGGGGATGGAGCCGGTGGAAAAAGACCGTGATGCGCCAGCCGCCCCGGGGGAAGCAGGACCCGTTGTTTTCCCGCGCATTCTCCCTCCGGCTGGCCTGGCAGGGGGCCATGGTGGGCGGGCTGACCCTCCTGGCCTACGGACTGGGGCTGCGGCTGACCCATGACTATGCCATTGCCAATACCATGGCCTTCGCCACCCTCACCATCAGCCAGCTGTTCCACGCCTTTGACGTGCGCAGCGAGGACCGCTCCCTCTTCGCCATCGGGGTCTTTTCCAACCCGGCCATGAACAAGGCCTTTCTGGCCGGGGTGGTGCCCAGGGCCTGGTGCTCCTGCTGCCGCCCCTCCAGGGGGCTTTCTCCGTGGTCCCCATGCCCCTGCCCCAGTGGGGGATCGTCCTGGGGCTGGCGGTGACGCCGTTGGTGGTCTGTGAGATAGAAAAGGCGGTCCGCCGGGCCAGAACCGGCCGGCCGGCCCCTGTGGGGAAGGAGGCGGCGGTCTATCGCTGAAAGGGAAAAAGCATGAGAGACACCCCCTTGGAACCAGGCTGATGGTTCCAAGGGGTGTTCTTTTGGCTGAACGCGTTGTATGCAACGCTGAGGAGAAGGTTAGTCGGGAAGGGAATGGTCAAATCCCCAGATGGAAACTGGCGATGGAATCCAAAGGAAGGACGGTCTGGAGGGCGCCGGAGAGGGTGTAGACGCTGCCCTGGGAGAAACCGCCCAGGTCAACGGTGTCCTGCTGGATGTCTTGGGTGGTCCCATCGGGGAAGGTAACGTAGAGAGGAGGTTGCTGAACCATTCCCGCTTCTGCTCCTCCAGCCACGCCTCTTTGGACAGTTCGGTGGCGCCGGGGTCATAGCCGGCGGCCAGGGTCTCCTCCTCAAAGGTATAGCGGAAGGAGAGATAGATGGAGATGGGGGAGAGGCGGATCTCCTCCACGGTGCCCGTAAAGGGGGCCGTGGTGGAAGGTCTGTCCCGTGGGAAGGGACAGGGTGGAGGTGTCGTATTCCAGGTGGAAGGACAGGTCCCAGGTCCCCTCCACCAGCGGGATGGACCCCTTTTCATCCTTGCCAGACACAGGACCGTAGGAGCACAGATTCCGCAAGGTCAGGGACATCCCTCCAGAGGGCAGGGGATAGTTTGGGCTGGAGACGGAAAATAGGAAGTACAAAACGGAATCGGTGGCCTCAAAGGGGACGAAGTGAAGGGCGCTGCTCAGAAGATACCTGTCGGGCTGGTCGTCCTCTGCCGGAGTAAACATGTTGAGTGTGCTGTCCTCCTCAAACAAAAGGGCGTGGTCCTGGTTGATCAGCCAGCTCAGGTCCGGCCGCTGGGGGAGCAGGGGCTGTCCGTCCGTCCGCCGGATGGAGAAGAGGATCTGCGCGTTGTGGGCGTCCCCATGACCGATTCCATGGAGACGGTCACGCCGTTGTCGGTGTCGCTGGTTTGGATGACCTGTGCCCGGTCCTGGATGACCTGGGTCTGCGCGGGGAGGAGATGCCAAACAGGGCGGAAAAGGCCGCCACCGTGGCCTGAAGGGCCCCGGAGGCACAGTCGACGCACAGGATCACCGCCGCGGCCACCGCCGCGAACAGAAGGGCTTTGCGGGGCTGCGGGCGCCGCTGGTGAGGGGCCTGACTGGCGGCCAGAAGGGCATCCACCATGGCCGCTTTTTTGCTCTGGGGTGAACTGGAGCCCGTGCATCTGGTCACGATATGTTTTCATGAAGAACCCTCACTTTCCAATAGGTCTTTCAGCTGGGTCCGGCCCCGCCGGAGCTGGGTGGCCACCGTGGCCGGGTTGCGGCCCAAAAGGCGGGCGATCTCCTTGGAGGAGTACCCCTCGTAGTAATACAGATAGATCACGGCCCGGTACTTGGGGGGCAGCAGGTTCACTGCGGCCGACAGGCTTCCCTCCTCCAGCTCCGGGGCGGGAATGTGGCTGGCGGCCTCCATGGCCACGGTGGTCCGGCGCCAATGGCTTTTCAGCAGGTCCTTGCAGGTGTTGGCGGTGGTGCGGATGATCCAGGCCTTTTCGTGGTCCGAGGAGACGAAATCCGGGGCCCGCTCCAGGAGCTTTAAGAAGACCGTCTGACAGATGTCTTGGGCGTCCTGGGTTTGATTGAGGTAGGAGTAGCTTAGCCGGAGGACGAGGTCAGAGTAGGTTTCCACCAACCGCTCCGCCTCCTGGCGTTCCAAGGGCGGCCTCATGTCGATCACTTCCTTTGTCTTGGTTTGAAAAAAACACATTCTAAAGAGAATACGATTGGACCTGTCGAAATTGGTCGCCGGGCGAAAAAATTTTCAAAGAATTGACTGAGAAATGGAAAAAGCCGCCGGAACAGCAAAAATTCCTGCATAAAGTGCATATTTATATAACATATAATTTTTAATAAATATGAAAAAGAAGGGAGACCGTGGGCATACGCAGAGCGGCCACTCAGTTGAGTGGCCGCTCTATCTTTCAAATAGGGAGCAGGATTATGCGAAAAGGGAAACCAACAGGAGCCCCCAAATCAGAAGCAAGGGGAGGAACCGGAACGTCATCAGACCGTTTTCAGGAGAACAAGGGGCCGCAGGGACGGAGACGTGGCGTACGGGCGGCCGGAGGGAATGGCCTGCCTGAGTCCGGTCCGGTGGACGGTGTTGATGCCGTAGGCGAACAGGTCGATGGCAAAGACCCAGGCAACCAGAAAGAGGAGAAGGGGGTAGAGGACAGCCTGTGGGATGGGAAGGGAGGCGGTGTCTTGCAGGATGGGTTTCACGAAGGAGAGAAAGACGGACAAAACGACCACCGGCAGGACAAGAAAGCGAATGATTTTGGAGAGCAGGGAGATGAGGTTGTAGGGGACAAACGCGGCGTAGTCCGCAACCACCGTCTGATTCCAAGTCTCTCGTGCCTCGGGCGAGCCCGCCTGTGGAACGATGAGGATTCCGTTGTGGAGCCCTGGAATGGGCTGCAACCCGTCTGCAAGGCGGTCTGTCCGGGGGCAAAACGCCATGCTGTACTGTGCCGGCGGGGTGTCCGTCCTGCGAAAGAGGGTGAATGACCGGTGTATTTGGACGCCTGGTATCCCTGCCCGGCCTAGTGGGGAGAGAAAGGAGAGGAAACCGTCGTGGTCTTGGAGATCAACGGGATGGATTACAAATTTATACGTCATGGAAGTAAGGAAACAGATTGCCGTGGGAACGCGGCAATCTGTTGGGCAGGAGGGGTTATTCGTCTAAGTAATAGTTGTCGGTGAAGCTCCCCTTCACCTGGCTTCCATCGGCCTGGGTGGCGGTGTAGGTGAAGGAGAAGGCCAGCAGGGGATAGGTTTTTCCGTTTTCGTCGGTGTAATGCTCTGTGGCCGCGGCCTGGGCCTTGTCCTCGTCATAGGTGATCTCCACATAGCCAAAGCCGCCGGCGTCGTAGCCGATGGAGGCCAGGTAGGCGGAGACCTCCTCCGGGGTGGTCACCTGAAGGGTCTGACAGGACAGGCCGTTGACGGTTACCTTATCCAACTTAAAGGAGGTGAAGCTGGCGGGGCTTCCGTCCACAGGGTAGAACAGGAAGGAGGCGAAGTCCTCGTCAAAGAGAAGGGGGCGTAGTCCCAGATGACCACCGTGCTGCCCGAGATGGCCCCGGAGTCCAGCAGATCCTGGAGCAGGGTCTTGTCCTCCCCCTTTTTGGGGGCATACAGGGCGTTGGCGGACACCACGGCGGCGTCAGCCCGAAGGAAGGTGGCGGTCTGGGCGGTATAGTCCCCGTCGGTGATGCCCAGCTGGTCGGTCAGGGTCCAGGGGTGCTCCAGGTGAAATCCTTGCCATCCTCATAGCCCAGGGCCCGGAGAAGGAGGGTCAGGAACTGGGCGGTGGACACGGGGGTGGAGGAACCAAACCGGGTGGGCTCCACCCCGGTGGTATAGCCCTTGGCGTAGGCGTAGCCCACGTAGGACTGGGCCCAGTCCGGCACATCGGTGAAGGGGTGGTCCAGGTTTGGGCCTGGGCGGCCTCCTCCGCGCCCAGCAGGCGCACCAGGATGGTCACGGCCTCGGCCGGGTGGGGGGCCCGCTCCAGGGCGAACCGGGGGGAACCGTCCTCGTTGGTGCCGGAACCCTGGAACAGGCCTAAGTTGTACAGCAGCTGGGCGGAGTCCTGGGCCTCCTCCGGGGGGTGGCGGCCCAGGCGGGCGCTGCCAGAGACAGGGCCAGGGTCAAGGCCAAAAACAGGGATAGTAGCTTTTTTTTCATGGTCAATCCTTTCTTATGTCAGCCCCGGGAACGGGGCGGAAATGGCGACAGGAGTTTATGGCTATTTTACCATAGGTGGGCAGGAAGTCAAGCCGGGCGGCTGTATAACCCGGGCGGCAGTGGTCCATACTACCAGCATCCACCAAAAAGAAAGGAGGCGGTTCCATGGGCTGGATCGGCCCCAAAGGGGAGGACATTCCCCCCCCCCCGCCAGGAACCCCGGTTCGAGGGGACCTGACGGCGGATCACATCCGCTTCATTTTTCGGGACTGCGCGGACTTTGGAGAGCGGGAGGTCCTCATCGGCGGGGACCCGGAGAAGCGGACCACCGTCTTTTTCATCAACGGACAGGTCCGCAATGAACGGATGAATGACTACATTCTCCGCCCCTTGGCCACCAGCCAGCTGCTGCGGGAGGCCACCCCGGAGGCGGCCTTCCGCATGATGACGGAGGGCATTGTCTACACCCAGCTGGTCCAGGTGTGCACCACCCTGGACCAGGCGGTCTTTGCCCTGATCAACGGCAGTGTGGTCTTTGATTTCCCGGGGAAGGGAAAAATGGTGTCCTATTTTGCCGCCACAGAGGAGAAGCGGTCGGTGAGCGCCCCGGACAACGAGCCCTCGTTGAAGGGGGCCAAGGACTCCTTTGTGGAGTCCCTGCGGACCAACACCTCCCTGGTCCGCCGCCGGCTCCGGGCCCCAGAGCTGAAGATTGCCGAGATTTTTGCGGGCCGGCAGAGTGTGACGCCTGTGGACATTTTATATTTGGAGGGGACCACCAATCCGGAGCTGGTGGAGGAGACCAAGCGGCGGATTGCCGGCATTGACACCGATGATCTGCTCCAGACGGCTTCCCTGGAGGAGCTCATTGTGGACGAGGTGGACACGGCCTTTCCCATGATTGCCTACACCGAGCGGCCCGACCGCTTCTGCGCCGGTCTGGTAGAGGGCCGGGTGGGGGTGATTGTGGACGGGATTCCCCTGGGATACCTGCTGCCGGGAACCGTGGGACAGTTTTTCAAAACCGGGCAGGATCGCTCCCAAAACTGGGTCGCGGCCTCCTTTCTGTCGATTCTCCGGTATCTGTGCATGCTGGGGTCCCTGTTCCTGCCGGCTTTCTATGTGGCTTCGGTGAACTTTCACCCGGAGATGATTCCGGCCCGGCTGGCCTGGTCCATCTCCGAGGCCAAGACGGACGTGCCTTTTTCCACGGTGTTTGAGGTTCTCATCATGCTGCTGGCCTTTGAGGTGCTCCAGGAGGCGGGGCTCCGGCTGCCGGGCCCCATCGGACAGACGGCCTCCATTCTGGGCGGCCTGGTGGTGGGGTCGGCGGCGGTGGAGGCCTCCATCGTCTCCCGGTGGTGCTCATTGTGGTGGCCATCGCCGGCATTGCCGGGTACACGGTGCCCAGCCAGGAGTTTTCCGCGGCGCTGCGGATTTGGCGGTTTGGCCTGGCCATCGCCGCCAGCATCGGCGGGCTGTTTGCGGTGACCGCCTTGGCGGCGGTGCTGGTGTACCGGCTGGCCCAGCTGGAAAGCTTTGGGGTGCCCTATCTCACCCCCTTCGCCGCCTCCGGCAGCGAGCGGGAGAAGGGCCACGGCGTCATCCGCTGGCCCACCCACCGGGTGAAGTTCCGGGAGAGTGCCTTAAAGACCCGAAACCAAAGGAGGCAGGGATGAAGCGTGTGTTGGCATTGGTGTTTCTTTTGCTCCTGCTTCTGACCGGCTGTGCCGGCACCCCCCAAAGTCGGGAGAGCGGCGCCACGGCGGTGGTCAGTGTTCTGGGGGTGGAGCCGGCCGGCCAGGGCATTCACCTTTTGGCGGCTGCGGAGGGCCGGGGGGAGGAGGAGCCCTTCCGCTGTGACAGCCAGGGGGAGACCCCGGCCGCTGCCGTGGAGGGCCTGACCAACCGGGGAGAACAGGTGGTGAGCTGTGCCCATGTGGAGCATCTGCTTCTCACCCAAAACGCGGCGGGCACCCTGCCGGAACTGCTCAGTTATGCCTTTCAGGAGCCCCAGCAGAGCACGGAAACCCAGCTGTGGGTGGTCCGGGCGGATACCCTGGAGGAGGCCTTTTCCGGGGAGGCGGACACCGCCAAGCGGATGAGTGTCATCAAGTCCCAGGGAAAAAACCGCCAGGGGTTCTGCCCAGTGACCCTCCGAGAGGCGGCGGCGGCCTTGGCCCGGAAGGAGCCCCTCCTTTTGCCTGCCTTAGAGGTGGGAGAGCAGGGGTTGGCGTTTGCCGGCTTTGCCCTGTATCAAGAGGGCGGCATCACACAATGGCTCACCGGACCAGAGGCCCTGGGTGCTGCGCTTCTCCTGGGAGACCGAGTCCATTGGACCGGTTCCGTGGAGGCGCAGGCCATGGTGCTGCAAAGCACAGGCTGCCGGGTGGTCCCCCAGATGGAGGAGGGACGGCTGACAGGGCTGTCCATCCGCTGCCGCCTGGAGGGGGTTCTCACCGGTGGTTGGGAGAGCCGCCCGGGGGATGTGGCCAAACTGGAGGAAGAGACCGCCCGGGCCATGTACCAGGCGGTGGCGGTGCTCCAGCGGGCCGAGGCAGACGCGACGGATCTGCTGGGCCGGGCGGGGCTGTCGAATCCGTTCCGGTGGCAGGCGCTGTCCAGCCAGTGGCCTACGGCGTTTTCTACCCTGCCGGTGGAGGTCTCTGTCACCATCACTGTGACCGAGCGACAGTAGTAACCATAGAAGAAGGGGCGGCGTGCGCCCTGCCCCTGCTGGGGGAGGCCCCATCTTGAACGGGAAAAAGAAGGAGGATAATGTATGACGGACAGAACAATCTCTGCGCCAACTGATGACGGTGCTCTTCCTGGCCCTGTTCCCGCTGGGCACGGAGCAGCTGCCAGGACGCCTGTCCGCAGTGGGCGCGGCGGCGTGGCTGTGTCCCATTCTGGCGGGGGGCATCACTGTGGCTCTGGTGGCGCTGCTGGGGAGAAGCCCCGTCCTGGGGCAGGGAGATCTGGGGCAGCGGATTGCCCAGAGATGGGGACAGAGGACGGGACGGGTTCTGGCGGGCCTCTTTCTCCTTTGGGGTCTTTACCTGACCGCTGCCCACGCGGCCCGGATTGGCAGCCGCCTGTCCGATTCTCTCCGGGCCTCCCCCATCCTGATTACCGCCGTGGCGCTGCTTCTGGCCGGATGGATGGCCTCTGGGGGGCTGCCCGCCTTTGCCCGGGCCTGTGAGGTCTTTGCCCTGGCGGTGGGGTTTGGCTTTTTCCTGATCTTTCTGTTCGGCGTGTTCCGGCTGCAATGGGATGAGGTCCTCCTCTGAACTGGCAGGAGCTGTCCCAGGTGCCCCAGGGGTGTTCACCGCGGGGGAGGGACAGTGGCGGCCGGCGGCTATGTGCTCTTCCTGCTGGGCGATGTCCGGCCGGAAGAGAAGAGCCGAGGGACGGTCATGCGCCGTTTGGGAGGATTGTTCCTGCTTTTGGGGGCGGGAATGCTCCTGGTGCTGGGACGGCTGGGCGCGGACCTGGCGGCCCAGATCAACCGTCCTTTTTTCCAAATGGTCTCCGGACTGGGATTTGAGGGGCGTTTCAGCGGCTGGAAGAATTGGCCTCCGCGCTGTGGGTTCTGGGGGATGCGGCGCTGCTTGGGCTCCTTCTTCTGTGCCTGCGGCGGCTTGCAGCGCAGCTGCTGGGCCGAAAAGAATCCAAGAAGCAGGGCTGGGGAATCACGGGGTCGTCCTTCTGGGCAGTATACCCATTGCCTATTGGAATCAGATCATTGCCGGGAACCTGCTTCCCATGGGAAACCTGGCGGCGCTGGCTATTTCCGTTCTCTGTATGTGCCTGGTGAGAAAGCAATCGAAAAATCTGAAAAAATTGAAAAAAGGGGTTGACATTCCAGGGAGGGAGTGGTATTCTATCAAAGCTGTCGCGAGACACGGGGCAAAAAGCCGGACAGAAAAGAGGAAAAAACTTCTTGACAGATGGTTGGAGTTGTGTTACAATATAACTCACCCGCAGAAGCGGTGTGCACCTTGTAAATTAAACAACGTAAGTAAGAAACACGAAGCACCAAAACGGACAAGTAGAAGTTGTCCATGAAGCTTTAAGGCTTTGTGGGGCAACGTTTTATTTCTTTGAAGCTAATGATTAGCGATCAATGAATTGATTTGAATAGCGGTGAGAGCCGCTGTTTAGATACCATTTTATTGAGAGTTTGATCCTGGCTCAGGATGAACGCTGGCGGCGTGCTTAACACATGCAAGTCGAACGGAGGACCCTTGACGGAGTTTTCGGACAACGGATAGGAATCCTTAGTGGCGGACGGGTGAGTAACGCGTGAGGAACCTGCCTTGAGAGGGGAATAACACAGAGAAATTTGTGCTAATACCGCATGATGCAGTTGGGTCGCATGGCTCTGACTGCCAAAGATTTATCGCTCTGAGATGGCCTCGCGTCTGATTAGCTAGTTGGTAGGGTAACGGCCTACCAAGGCGACGATCAGTAGCCGGACTGAGAGGTTGACCGGCCACATTGGGACTGAGACACGGCCCAGACTCCTACGGGGAGGCAGCAGTGGGGAATATTGGGCAATGGGCGCAAGCCTGACCCAGCAACGCCGCGTGAAGGAAGAAGGCTTTCGGGTTGTAAACTTCTTTTATGAGGGACGAAGGAAGTGACGGTACCTCATGAATAAGCTCCGGCTAACTACGTGCCAGCAGCCGCGGTAATACGTAGGGAGCGAGCGTTATCCGGATTTACTGGGTGTAAAGGGCGTGTAGGCGGGGAAGCAAGTCAGATGTGAAAACCAGTGGCTCAACCACTGGCCTGCATTTGAAACTGTTTTTCTTGAGTGATGGAGAGGCAGGCGGAATTCCGTGTGTAGCGGTGAAATGCGTAGATATACGGAGGAACAGCAGTGGCGAAGGCGGCCTGCTGGACATGAACTGACGCTGGGGCGCGAAAGCGTGGGGAGCAAACAGGATTAGATACCCTGGTAGTCCACGCTGTAAACGATGGATACTAGGTGTGGGGGACTGACCCTTCCGTGCCGCAGTTAACACAATAAGTATCCCACCTGGGGAGTACGATCGCAAGGTTGAAACTCAAAGGAATTGACGGGGGCCCGCACAAGCGGTGGAGTATGTGGTTTAATTCGAAGCAACGCGAAGAACCTTACCAGGGCTTGACATCCCACGGACGGAATTAGAGATAGTTCTTTCCCTTCGGGGACTGTGGTGACAGGTGGTGCATGGTTGTCGTCAGCTCGTGTCGTGAGATGTTGGGTTAAGTCCCGCAACGAGCGCAACCCCTATTGTTAGTTGCTACGCAAGAGCACTCTAGCGAGACTGCCGTTGACAAAACGGAGGAAGGTGGGGACGACGTCAAATCATCATGCCCCTTATGTCCTGGGCTACACACGTACTACAATGGCGGTAAACAGAGGGAAGCAAGACCGCGAGGTGGAGCAAACCCCTAAAAGCCGTCCCAGTTCGGATTGCAGGCTGCAACCCGCCTGTATGAAGTTGGAATCGCTAGTAATCGCGGATCAGCATGCCGCGGTGAATACGTTCCGGGCCTTGTACACACCGCCCGTCACACCATGAGAGTCGGGAACACCCGAAGTCCGTAGCCTAACCGCAAGGGGGCGCGGCCGAAGGTGGGTTCGATAATTGGGGTGAAGTCGTAACAAGGTAGCCGTTCGAGAACGAGCGGCTGGATCACCTCCTTTCTAAGGAGAACTCAAGTAGTCTGAGGGCTATTTGTAGTGTCCTAAGGTCAGACGTTGGGTGCGGGGTGACGACTTACGTTGTTTAATTTAGAGGGCGCACGCCCTGGAGATGGATGGGGGTATAGCTCAGCTGGGAGAGCACCTGCTTTGCAAGCAGGGGGTCAACGGTTCGAACCCGTTTATCTCCACCAATGGGCCCATAGCTCAGCTGGCTAGAGCGCACGACTGATAATCGTGAGGTCGGTGGTTCGAGTCCACTTGTTTCACCACTCATTTTCACGAAGATGAAAATGAGACAACTGGATAGTCTGAAGTTAGATTCAAGCATTTAGGATTGCTAAGTGTTTGAATCTGGTTTCGAGAGAGACCAGAACCGCACCTTGAAAACTGAACAAAGTAACCAAAGTATGAAGAGCAAGCAACAGAGGGAAACAACAAATTTTTGTGGAACTTTTTAAGGGTAACACGAACAATTTCAAAGAACTCTGAAGCCTGCATAATTCGAACTCAATGAGAACCAGAGCGAGACCTTTCTTGTTCACAAGAAAGTAGGTCAAGCTGAAAAGAGCGCAAGGGGAATGCCTTGGCATCAGGAGCCGAAGAAGGACGTGACAAGCTGCGATAAGCTTCGGGGAGGTGCAAATAACCGTCGATCCGGAGATTTCCGAATGGGGAAACCCGGCAGAGCAATACTCTGTCAGCGTGCGTTGAATGAAATAGGCGTACGTGGGGAACCGCCTGAACTGAAACATCTAAGTAGGGCGAGGAAGAGAAATCAACCGAGATTCCGCCAGTAGTGGCGAGCGAACGCGGAAGAGGGCAAACCAGTGGATTTATTCACTGGGGTTGCGGACAGTCAAGAAGTGAGAAATGGTTAGACGAAGGGTCTGGGAAGGCCCGCCACAGAAGGTGAGAGCCCTGTAGTCGAAAACGATTTCTTAGTGGACTGGATCCAGAGTACCACGGGACACGTGAAACCCTGTGGGAAACCGGGGGGACCACCCTCCAAGCCTAAATACTACCTGATGACCGATAGAGGAGCAGTACCGTGAGGGAAAGGTGAAAAGGACCCCGGGAGGGGAGTGAAAGAGAACCTGAAACCTTGTGCTTACAAGCACTCAAAGCCCGTTAAGGGGTGATGAGGTACCTTTTGTAGAATGGTCCGGCGAGTTATTGTTATCAGCAAGCTTAAGGTATTCAGTACCGAAGGCGTAGGGAAACCGAGTGTGAATAGCGCGCATGAAGTTGGTGGCAATAGACCCGAAACCGGGTGACCTATCCATGGGCAGGTTGAAGTGGAGGTAAAACTCCATGGAGGACCGAACGCACGTTCGTTGCAATGACCGGCGATGACTTGTGGGTAGCGGTGAAATTCCAATCGAACTCGGAGATAGCTGGTTCTCCCCGAAATAGCTTTAGGGCTAGCGTTATGTTAGATTACCGGAGGTAAAAAGCACTGAATGGGCTAGGGGCTGATAAAGTTACTGAACCCTATCAAACTCAGAATGCCGGCTAATTGATGCATAGCAGTCAGACTACGTGAGATAAGTCTCGTGGTCAAAAGGAAACAGCCCAGACCCACAGCTAAGGTCCCAAATAATTGCTAAGTGGAAAACGATGTGAGATTGCCCAGACAACCAGGATGTTGGCTTAGAAGCAGCCACACATTAAAAAAGAGTGCGTAATAGCTCACTGGTCGAGTGGTCTTGCGCGGAAAATATAACGGGGCTAAGCAGTTAACCGAAGCTTGGGCTTCCCGAAGGCAGGGGTAGGGGAGCGTCGAATACGGGGTGAAGTCGCAGCGGGAGCAGCGGTGGACTGTATTCGAGTGAGAATGCCGGAATGAGTAGCGAGAATTATGTGGGAATCATAATGGCCGAAAATCTAAGGTTTCCTGGGGAAGGTTCGTCCGCCCAGGGTTAGCCGGGAGCTAAGGCGAGGCCGCGAGGCGTAGTCGATGCACATACGGTTGAAATTCCGTAGCCACCTTATCGAATGAAAGCTGACACTTGAAATAGCGGGACCCGGAGATTGGTAGATCCGGGCGTAAGGGACCGAACACGAGTAGGGAAGTCCGCGATGTTCTGAGGCGAGAAAAGGCGAAGGTAGGGTGCCCGTACCGCAAACCGACACAGGTAGATGAGGAGAGAATCCTAAGGCCAACGGGAGAAGGGTTGTTAAGGAACTCGGCAAAATGACCCCGTAACTTCGGGATAAGGGGAGCCTGCGCGAGCAGGCCGCAGAGAATAGGCCCAAGCGACTGTTTACCAAAAACACAGGTCTATGCTAAATCGAAAGATGACGTATATGGGCTGACGCCTGCCCGGTGCTGGAAGGTTAAGAGGAGATGTCAGGCAACGAAGCATTGAATCGAAGCCCCAGTAAACGGCGGCCGTAACTATAACGGTCCTAAGGTAGCGAAATTCCTTGTCAGGTAAGTTCTGACCCGCACGAATGGCGTAACGATTTGGGCGCTGTCTCAACAGCCCACCCGGCGAAATTGTTGTACTGGTGAAGAAGCCAGTTACCCGCAACTAGACGGAAAGACCCCATGGAGCTTTACTGCAGCTTAATACTGGAATTCGGTAATTCATGTACAGGATAGGTGGGAGACATGGAAGTACGGTCGTCAGGCCGTATGGAGTCGCCCTTGGGATACCACTCTTGGATTGCTGGGTTTCTAACCTGCGGCCGTGAATCCGGTCGGGGGACACTGTTAGGCAGACAGTTTGACTGGGGCGGTCGCCTCCTAAAAGGTAACGGAGGCGCTCAAAGGTTGGCTCAGCACGGACGGAAATCGTGCGGTGAGTGTAAACGTATAAGCCAGCCTAACTGCGAGAGCGACGGTTCGAGCAGTAACGAAAGTTGGAGTTAGTGATCCGGTGGTATGTGAGTGGAAATGCCATCGCTCAACGGATAAAAGCTACCCTGGGGATAACAGGCTGATCTCCCCAAGCGTCCACAGCGACGGGGAGGTTTGGCACCTCGATGTCGGCTCGTCACATCCTGGGGCTGTACTCGGTCCCAAGGGTTCGGCTGTTCGCCGATTAAAGTGGCACGCGAGCTGGGTTCAGAACGTCGTGAGACAGTTCGGTCCCTATCTGTTGCGGGCGTAAGAGATTTGAAGGGGCTGTCCTTAGTACGAGAGGACCGGGATGGACGCACCTCTGGTGCACCTGTTGTCGTGCCAACGGCATAGCAGGGTAGCTAAGTGCGGACGAGATAAACGCTGAAAGCATCTAAGCGTGAAACTTTCCCTAAGATAAGATCTCTCATCCTTCGAGGAGTAAGGCACGACAGAGACTATGTCGTAGATAGGCCGGAGGTGGAAGTGCAGTAATGTATGGAGCTGAGTACTAATCAGCCGAGGGCTTGACCTGAGTCTCAGGTTAAGAGTAAGAAGTGCAGGCGCTTGCTTGGGGTATGGCGGTTACTTTGTTCGGTTTTGAGGGTGTGGATGTTGCCACAGCTTCACAAAAGAGTAAGTTGGTGTTGATTGCAGTGAGGGTCCACCCGTTCCCATCCCGAACACGGAAGTTAAGCTCACTTGCGCCGAAGATACTTGTTTGGAGACGAACCGGGAAAATAGGTAACGCCAACACTTTGGAGGAGGAACTCTCCTCCGATCTGCCTCCTTAGCTCAGTCGGTAGAGCACGCGGCTGTTAACCGCGGTGTCGTAGGTTCGAGTCCTACAGGGGGCGCCACTTTACCAAGTTCCTGGGCGACCAGGTTTGTATAAAGCCTATGGAAACCGGAAATGGGCCTTTAGCTCAGTTGGTTAGAGCAACCGGCTCATAACCGGTCGGGCCCCGGTTCGAGTCCCTGAAGGCCCACCATATAGGGGCATAGCTCAGTTGGTAGAGCAGCGGTCTCCAAAACCGCGTGCCGAGGGTTCAAGTCCTTCTGCCCCTGCCAAATATGGCGCGGTAGTTCAGTTGGTTAGAACGCCGGCCTGTCACGCCGGAGGGCGAGGGTTCAAGTCCCTTCCGCGTCGCCATATCTGCTGCTATAGCTCAGTCGGTAGAGCGCATCCTTGGTAAGGATGAGGTCGGCGGTTCAAATCCGCCCAGCAGCTCCAGAAAGTCCTGAAACCGTTTGGTTCAGGACTTTTTGCTATTTTCTCAACTTTCTTTGCCAAGGCGGTTACAGAGATGCAAAAGATTACGATTGTAGAAGACGATCCCGCCATGCGGGAGGAGCTGGTTCTCTTGCTGGAAAATGAGGGGTATCAGGTCCAGGCGGTAACAGAGTTTACGGAGGTGGTGGCGCAGGTGCGGTCCTTTGGCGCGAACCTGGTTCTGCTGGATTTGGGCTTGCCCGGCCGGGATGGCTTCTCCTGTGTGCGGACCTGCGGAAGACCTGTGGGGTTCCCATCATCCTGGTCACCAGCCGAAATTCCACGATGGATGAGCTGCGGGCCCTGAGCCTGGGAGGGGATGACTATATCACCAAGCCGTACAATATCCCCATTCTGCTGGCCCGGGTCAAAGCGGTGCTGCGGCGTGGAGGTGGACCGGCGGAACCGGATGTGGTGGAAGCCGGTGGCCTGCGGCTGTCCCTCACCAGAGGACGGTATCCGCAGATGGGAGGACGGCAGAGCTTAGCCGCAATGAGCTGAGAATTCTGGCCCATTTGATGACCCACGCCGGAGAGATTGTCTCCCGGGCTGATCTGATTGAGGCTCTGTGGGACAGTCAGATCTATATTGATGACAATACCCTCAGCGTCAATGTCACCCGTCTGCGGGGCAAGCTGGAGGCACTGGGTGTGCCAGGAATGATCCGAACCCGCCGGGGCATGGGGTATCAATATGACGGTGCTTGAATTTCTCTCTGACCGGCTGGGGCGTCTGGTGCTGTGGGGGAGCTGCACGGTGCTGGCAGCAGGGATTCTGCTGGCCACAGGGACTTCCCCAGGGGTTCTTATCCTGCTGCTGGCGGCTTTGTTTCTGGTCTTTTTGGCGGCCCAGGCCCAGGCCTTTCGGCGGATGCGCCGGACCATAGAGACCTGGGAAAGGCTGCTGGAGGGATTGGACCAGAAATATCTCTTCCCAGAGTGTGCCCCCAAGCCCCAACGGCTCTATGAGCGCAAGTTGCTGGACATAACCCGCCGGTCTGGCCAGGCGATGATCGGCGCAGTCTCAGAGGCCCAGGCGGCTCAGCGGGACTATCGGGAATACGTGGAACGCTGGGTCCATGAGATCAAAACCCCCATCACCGCTGCCCGCCTGATGGCCCGGCGGAGCGGGGCAGACACCCGGCGAAAGCTGGAGGCGGAACTGGACCAGATCGGAGCCCATGTGGAACGGGCGCTCTTTTACGCCCGGGCGGAGAATCCGGAGAAGGACGTTCTCATTCACCCGGCCAGTCTGTCGGACCTGGTGAACCAGGCGGTGCAGGCGCATCGGGCTTTGCTCCTGCAAAACGGGGTGAGCGTGGAGCTCTGTGACCTGGACTTTGTGGTTTATACCGACAGGAAATGGGTGTGTTTCCTGCTGGGGCAGCTGCTGCAGAACGCAGCCCGATACCGGAGGGCACGCCCTGTGATTATCTTGTCCGCCCGAAGACAGGAGAAACGGGTGGAACTGACCGTGTCGGACAACGGATGGGCATTCCGGCCCATGAGCTGCCCCGGGTTTTTGACCGGGGATTTACCGGCAGCAATGGCCGCTTGCGGGGCGGTTCCACGGGGATGGGGCTGTATCTGGCCAAGAAATTGGCGGATGCCTTGGAGATTTCCCTGGCGATTCGGTCGGAGGAGGGGTGGGCACCCAGGTGCTGCTCACCTTTCCCGCCCAGGAAAAGCTTACAAAACTGTAAGATAAGATGGGGAAACCGCGATACCACCGGCGCCGCATTTGCTGTATGCTGGGGCTATCAGCAAAGGAGGCGGGTATCATGCTGCAAGTACAGAACATTGAGAAATACTATGGCAGCCAGAACCAAGTGACAAAGGCCCTGGACCGGGTGAGCTTTACCGTGGAGGATGGGGCGTTCATCGCCATCATGGGGGCGTCGGGCAGCGGGAAGACCACCCTGCTCAACTGTATTTCCACCATCGACACCGTCAGCGCCGGGGACATCCTGCTGGATGGACAGAGCATTGCCCAGCTCTCCCCCGTCAGCTGGCCCAGTTTCGCCGGGAACGGCTGGGGTTTGTCTTTCAGGATTGCAACCTTTTGGACACCCTGACACTGGAGGAAAACATCGGCCTGGCCCTCAGCCTGAACCATGCCGATCCCCACTCCGTCCAGCAGAGGGTTCGGGCCATCGCGGAGGAGCTGGAGATTGGGGAGATTCTGGAGAAGTTTCCCTATCAGGTCTCTGGGGGGCAAAAGCAGCGGGCGGCCTGCGCCCGGGCCATGGTGGCCGGACAGTCCCTGCTGCTGGCCGACGAGCCCACCGGAGCGCTGGACTCCAAGGCATCAAAAACCTGCTGGAGATCATGACCAGGCTCAACCGGGTGCTGGGAGCGACCATTTTAATGGTGACCCATGATCCGTACAGTGCCAGCTATGCCTCCCGGGTGCTGTTCCTGAAGGATGGACGGCTGTTCAATGAGCTTCTCCGGGGCGAACGGGACCGCCCGGCCTTTTACCATGAGATCCTGGACGTGCTGGCTTTGCTGGGGGTGACGTCAGTGACGTTACGTGACCTCTCCTGGCGCAATGCCCGGCGGCAGGCCCGGGATTACCTGGTCTATTTTGTCACCATTGTCATTGCCACGGCGCTGATGTACGCGTTCAATGGGCTGGTGTTCTCCCGGGAGATAGCGGAATTGTCCGCCAAGCTCTCCAGCCTGCCCTTGGTTATTGTCCTGGCCAGCGTGGCGGTGGTGCTGATTCTGGGCTGGCTGGTGGCCTATATCACCCGGTTCATGCTGACCCGAAGAAGCCGGGAGCTGGGGACTTACCTCCTCATCGGCTTGGAACACCGGCAGGTGGCCCGGCTGTTTTTCCTGGAGAATCTGGCGGTAGGGGCCGTTGCCCTGGTGCTGGGGTGGTGCTGGGAAACCTGATGTTTCAAATCCTTCGGGCCATCATGCTGGCCCTGTTTGGGGTGGAGTACCGGCTCTCCTTTGCCTTCTCCCTGGAGGCGGTGGGGATGACGCTGCTCTACGTGCTGCTTGTCTACCTGCTGGCCCTGGGCCGGAGCAGGAGACGCATCCGCAGGATGCAGATTCACGACTTCATGGAACTGGACCGTCAGAATGAGAACGTAGTGATCCGGACCAGCCGCCGGCGCCGGCGGGTCTTTGTCCTCTCCCTCCTGCTGGGGGCGGTGGGGACGGTGCTGCTGCTGGCGGGGGCTGCTGTTTGGCCTGGTGGGGGCGGGGTGTATCATCGCCTTTCTCTATGGCTTCTTTCTCAGCTTTGCCTCGGGGGTGCCCGCGTTTTTTGAAAAACATCCCGGAAGGAAGTACCGGGGCCAGACCCTGGTGATTTTCCGCACCCTCACCGCCAAGCTGGCCACCATGGGGGTGGTGATGGCCACCATCTCCTGCTCTTTACCGCTACCCTCCTTTCAGAAGGGAGCGGCATGGTCTTCAGCGCCCTGTTCCAGAATCGGATGGAAAAGGTCTCTGCCTTTGACCTGTACATTGGCACTAAGGATCAGGCCCACCTGGCGGCGTATCAGGCGTACCTGAACCGGGCGGTCCCTGTGACCAGTGCCCGGCAGTACTCGATTTATCAGGGGGAGAACGCCCAGGTCACCACGTATTGCCTGGAGAAGGCGGACTATCACCAGTATTATGACGAGGATACCTTGCTGGGGCTGTCGGATTACAACGCTCTGCGGGCCATGAAGGGCTGGCCGGCGGTGACCCTGGCGCCGGGGACGTGTCTGTTCTTCCTGGAGCTTGAGGGCAATCAGGGCCAGCGAGTAGGAGTCATTGCACTGGCCGGCGTCCAGCACCCGGGGAATGCCGCCGATGTCGCCCAGCGCCAGCTTGTTGTACTTGTACTTGGCGCAGCCGGCCGTCAGGATGACGGTATCGCGGGGCAGGGCCCGGGCGAACTCGGTGTAATACTCGCGGCTTCTGGCACGGCCGTCACAGCCGCCCATGACGACGAACTTTCGGATGGCGCCGCTCTTCACGGCCTCCACGATGCGGTCCGCCAGCGCAAAGACCTGGGCATGGGCAAAGCCGCCGACGATCTCGCCGGTTTCCAGCTCGGCGGGCGGCGGGCAGGTCTTGGCCTGCTCGATGATGCGGGAGAAGTCCTTGGTCTCGCCGATGCCGCCCGGAATGTGGGGGCAGCCCGGATACCCCGCCGCCCCGGTCGTGTACAGCCGGTCCTTGTAGCTGTCCTTGGGCGGGACGATGCAGTTGGTCGTCATGAGGATCGGGCCGTGGAAGGCCTCGAACTCCTCCTTCTGTTTCCACCAGGCGTTGCCGTAGTTGCCCACAAAGTTCGGGTATTTCTTGAAGGCCGGATAATAGTGGGCGGGCAGGCCCAGCGCCGACGGCAAGCTCACAGGACGGGAGGTCCGCCGGGTCTATGAGAGCCACTGGCAGGATGCCACTCGGGAGCACATGGTGCAGCCGGGGATGGTCTATCTCTCCCAGCCCACGGAGAATGGGACGCTGTACAGCCTGGCGGAGCTGACGGACCTGTGGGAGACCTGCCAGGACTGCGGCCTCTTCCTCTTTGTGGATGGGGCCCGGCTGGGGTACGGCCTTATGAGTGAGGCCTGTGACCTGACCCTGCCCGACCTGGCCCGCCGGTGCGATGGGTTTTCCATTGGGGGCACCAAGCAGGGCCTTCTCTTTGGGGAGGCGCTGGTTTTGAGCCACCCCGCCCTCCGGCGGGATTTCCGCTACGCCATCAAGCAGCACGGCGCCATGCTGGCCAAGGGCCGCCTGCTGGGGGTGCAGTTCTGTGCCATTCTGGAGGACGGACTTTACTTTGAACTGGCCCGCCATGCCGACCGGCTGGCCATGGAGCTGCGCCGGGCCTTTGAGACCCGGGGCTATGAGATGCTCTTTGACTCCTACACCAATCAGCAGTATCCCATTTTGCCCGATGGGCTTTTGGCCCAACTGGAGGAGGAATTTGCCCTTACGGTTTGGAGCAAGGTGGACGGTGGCCACACGGCGGTGCGGTTCTGCACCAGCTGGGCCACGGAACCCCAGGCGGTCCAGGCGCTGATCCGGGCGCTGGACCGATGGGAAGAGACATAACCGCCCCACGAAAGAAAAAGGAGGCAGATGCCGATGAAACTATACACCATTGCCTGGCAGAACCGCCCGCTGGTCTGTCTGGAGAACCGCCCGGGCCGGCTGACGCCGCTGCCCTATGAGACCATGCACCACCTGCTGGCAGACCGGCCCGGACCACCGGGCGGGGGTGCTGGAGAAGGCGGGCAAGGGCTCGGGCGAGTTTGCCCTGGCGGAGGTCCAGGTGCTCGCCCCCATTCCCCATCCCCGGCAGGATGTGATCTGCCTGGGGATGAACTATCAGAAGCACAAGACGGAGGCCGAGCGGTTTGACGCCGCGGCCTTCACCCGGGAAAAGGCCCAGGCGGTCTACTTTTCCAAACGGGCCACCCACTGCCCCGGCCCCGGCGCCCCCATCCCCGGCCACTTTGACCTGGTGGACAGCTTGGATTATGAGACGGAGCTGGCGGTGATCTTGGGAAGGGATGCAAAAACGTCACGGAGGCAGAGGCCTTTGACTATGTGTTCGGCTATACCATTGTCAACGACGTGTCGGCCCGGAATCTCAGACCGGCCATAAGCAGTGGTATTTCGGCAAGGGCCTGGACGGCTTTACGCCCATGGGACCCTGTATCGTGACGAAGGAGGCCTTTCCCCAGCCCCCGGCCCAGGCCATCCGCACCTGGGTCAATGGACAGCTGCGCCAGGAGGCGGTCACCGATCAGCTGATTTTTTCCATCCCCCACATTCTCCGGGAGCTCTCCCAGGGGATGACCCTACAGGCAGGCACCATCATCGCCACCGGGACCCCGGCTGGGGTGGGGATGGGCTTTGATCCGCCCCGGTTCCTGCGGGCGGGGGATGTGGTCCGCTGTGAGATTGAGGGCATTGGTGTTTTGGAAAACACTGTGGAAGGATAACAGAAACCAAACCGCCAGCGGCCTTGCGCCGCTGGCGGTTTCATTGGTCAGTCAGGAAACGCTTCTTCCACAGGGGAGGGGAACAAATCCTGGGCCAGCAGGTCGTCCAGTGTCTGCTCCAGTTGGGTCTGTCTCTCCTCCATCCCCGTCAGGAGGGCGGTGAGATTTTGGTCCAATTTCTGCTGCTGCTGCACGGTCAGATCGGCCGCGTCCTGCAGAAGGGCAAGGGTGGAGGGGTGCGAAACTGTTCCACGCGCTCGGCCAGACGGAGGGTTTGCCGGGCCGCGTCCAGGACGGCACGGCACTGGGCGCACAGATCGGTGAGACGTTGGAACCAATCTTCCCCCTGGGCAAGGGCCTCTTCCAGGATACGTAGCTGGCGGCTTTGGGGCAGGTCAGCGGCTTGGAGGGTTGTGGCCGGGCCTGCCGGGCGGCGGCAAAGGCGCTGTCACAGCCGGCCAGCGGTTCCAGGGAACGCTCAGTCTGGGCCAGATCGACCTGGGCCTGGGCCAGGTCCCAGGATGCCTGTTGGTCGTCGGCCCGGGCCTTTCGAAGGGTCTGCCGGGCTTCATCCAGCCGTTTTGCTTTGTCCCCGGCGATGGTGTAGAGAAGGCCCATGGGCCCCTTGGATTCCAGGGTGGCCACCTCCTGTTCCGCGGCTTGCCTGGCCTTCCGGCAGGCTTCCGCCTGGACGGAGAGGACCTGGCACCGGTCTGTCAGGGCAGCCCGCTGGGTCTCCAGCTGCTTTTCCGGGCCGCTTGGGCCCGCAGCTGCCGGAAAGCAAGAAGGTCATCGTTTTGGTATGCCATAATGGGTTCCTTTCCCGATGGGCTGGAGCGGAAAAAAGGGACCCGTCAGAGGGCGGGTCCCTTCGAGAGAACATAGCGGGGTGAAATTAGAAAATGCCCTGCTCCATCATGGCATTGGCGACCTTCTGGAAGCCCGCGATGTTCGCACCGGCGACCAGGTTGTAGCCCAGGCCATACTCCTCAGCGGCCTCAGCGGAGACTCTGTGGATGGTCTCCATCATCTTCTTCAGCTGGCCATCGACTTCCTCAACGGTCCAGGACAGACGCTCGGAGTTCTGGCTCATTTCCAGAGCAGAGACGCCGACGCCGCCTGCGTTGACAGCCTTGGACGGAGCAACGATCAGGTGCTTCTGGCCCATCAGGAAAGCCAGAGCGTCGTTGGTGGTGGGCATGTTAGCGACCTCGATGTAGTACTTGGCGCCGCACTCAGCGATCTTCTTGGCCTGCTCCATGTTGACGTCGTTCTGCATGGCAGACGGCATGATCACGTCGGCCTTGACGCCCCACGGCTTCTCGCCGGGGAAGAACGGGACACCGAACTTGTCGGCATAATCTTTTACCACGTTGCGGCCGGAAGCACGCATCTCCAGCAGGTACTCCACCTTCTCGTCGGTGGACACACCGTCGGGATCGTAGACATAGCCGTCGGGGCCGGAGAGGGTGACCACCTTGGCTCCCAGCTCCGTGGCCTTCTTGCAGATGCCCCACGTCACGTTGCCGAAGCCGGCGCAGGCGATGGTCTTGCCCTGGATTTCTTCGCCCTCGTGCTTGAGGACTTCCACCAGATAGTAGACAGCGCCGAAGCCGGTGGCCTCGTTGCGGGTCAGGGAGCCGCCGAAGGACAGGCCCTTGCCGGTGAGGACGCCGTTCTCGAACGTGCCCTTCAGGCGGCGATACTGGCCGAACAGGTAGCCGATCTCGCGGCCGCCAACGCCCATATCACCGGCGGGAACGTCGATGTCCGGCCCGATGTAACGGTACAGAGCCGTCATATAGCTCTGGCAGAAACGCATAACCTCGGCATCGGACTTGCCAGCGGGATCGAAGTCGGAGCCGCCCTTGCCGCCGCCCATGGGAAGACCGGTCAGGGAGTTCTTAAAGGTCTGCTCGAAGCCGAGGAACTTGATGATGCCGGGATACACGTTGGGCTGGAAGCGCAGGCCGCCCTTGTACGGACCAATCGCGCCGTTGAACTGGCAGCGATAGCCGATGTTGGTGTGGGTCTTGCCGGCGTCGTCGGTCCACACAACACGGAAGGTGAACATACGCTCGGGCTCAACCATACGGCCCAGCAGGTCAACAGCCTCGTACTCGGGGGTGCGGAGACAACGGGGTCCAGAGAGCTCAGGACTTCTTCAACGGTCTGCACGAACTCGGGCTCACTGCCGTGCTTTTTTCTTAACGGTTTCAATAACGCTTTCGATATAAGCATTCATGATGTTTTGGCTCCTTCGTTGATAATTTATTTTTACCTGGCGACTCAGGCGAAAATACAAGGATACTTGCAATTTGGAAGAATCACCTCAAAACTTCCCATTTGCAAATGAAAGTATAGCACGTCACTCCTCTAAATGCAACAATTATTTTGAAAAATTTCCGATAAAATTTGCGGCATCCCACAAATTTCTCAACCCTGGTTCGGGATGAAAGTCCAAGGAAAGGAAATTGCAAAAGACGCCGAAATTGCATCGGCGTCTTTGCATTTGAGGTACAGAATGGGGAAAGGCTGCAATTATTTCCGCAAGATGGTGTGGCAGGCGGCCAGGCGGAGGGGCTCAATGACCACCAGGGTGATGATGGCGGCGGCCCCCACCTGAATCAAATTGCCCGGGATGGAGGTGAGGGGCACCACCCAGTTTTGATAGATCACGGCCTCGGCCAGGTAGTATCCGCCGATCTTGATGGCGCAGGCCAGCAGCAGGGCCAGCAGATAGAAGGGGAAGGACTTTTTCTTCTCGGTGACCGCCCCCACCACAAAGCCCATGCAGCCGACAATCACCAGGGTGAAGGGGGCCCACAGGGTCCAGCCGGAGAGCAGATCAAACAGCGCCATGCCGATGCCCCCGGCGATCATGCCGGTGCGCTTGCCAAAGAGAATGGCGGCCACGAAGAGGGGACGTTCCCCAGATGGATGAGCCCGCCATTGGGGGCGAAGGGTAAGCGAATGTTCACCACGGCGGTGAACACATAGACCAGCACCAGGCAGATGGCGGTGATGGCAAGGGATTTCACAGAGACGGCGGTGCCGCGCTGGGCGGCGGTTTTTTTTGTGGTCATGGGGAAGGGCCTCCTTTTCTGGGCTGGTTTTCTGACGTGGTCCCAGGATACCATGGACCTGGCCTGGTTCAAATCCCCAAAATAGAAGTTTTTATAAGGCCAGGTGCGGCGGTACCAGGAAAGGGCCCAGGCCAGATCTCCCTTGCCGGTTGTCATCTGGCCTGCTTTCTGGTATCATACCTTATATTATTTTGATCCATTCCTTTGCAAAGGAGGCCTTTTTATGGCAGAAGAAGCAGGACGCGCTCTGTGGGAGCGCCTGGAGGCCCATCATAAGGCGGGGCCTCTCCTCCACATGCCGGGGCACAAGGAGAACGCCGCGCTGGCCCCTACCTGGCCCGGCTGGGGGCCGAGCTGGACATCACGGAACTGCCGGAGTTTGACGACCTCCACGACCCCTCCGGCGTGCTGGCCCAGGGGATGGACCGGGCGGCCAAGCTCTGGGGGAGCCGGAAGAGCTATTTCCAGGTCAACGGCAGCACAGGCGGGCTGCTGGCGGCCATCCGGGCGGCCACCCGCCGGGGGGACCAGGTTCTGGTGGCCCGCCACTGCCACAAGGCTGTCTACCACGCCATTGAGCTTTGCGGCCTGGACCCGGTGTTCCTGCTGCCCCCGGTGGAGGAGACCTTCGGCCTGGCCGGCTCCCTCTCCCCGGAGCAGGTGGCCCAGGCGCTGGAGGACCACCCGGGGGTGAAGCTGGTGGTCTATCCCAGCCCCACCTATGACGGGGTGGTCAGCGACACGGCGGGGATCTGCGCGACGCCCATGCCAAGGGGGTTCCGGTTCTGGTGGACGAGGCCCACGGGGCCCACCTGGGGTTCCACCCGGCCTTTCCCCCCGGCGCCATGGCCCAGGGGGCGGACTTGGCGGTGGCCAGTCTGCACAAAATGCTCCCCAGCCTGACCCAGACCGCCCTTCTCCACGCCGGCGGCAAGCTGGTTCCCCTGCCTCAGGTGGCCCGTCAGACGGGAATTTTTCAGTCCAGCAGTCCCTCCTATCTGCTCATGGCCTCCATGGACGGGTGTGTCCGGCTGCTGGAGGAGAAGGGAGAGGCCCTGTTTGCCGCCTGGCACCGGCGGCTGACGGAATTTGACCAGGGCATCCAGGGCCTGCGGCACCTGCGGGTGCTGGGCCATGGCCGGGAGGCGGGGGCGCACTATCCCGGCATCTTCGCCCTGGACCCGGCCAAGATTCTGATCTCCACCCAGGGGACCGGTCTGACCGGGGTGGCGCTGCGGGACCTTCTGCGCCGGGAATACCGGATCGAGGTGGAGATGGCCCTGGACCACTATGTCCTGGCCATGACCGGCTTGGGCACCGACGACGCCATGCCGGCCCGCCTGGCCCAGGCCCTGCTGGCCATTGACGAAACCTGTGCCTCCAGCGAGGAGACCCCTTCCGTTTTGGCGGTGCCCGGTGCGCTGCCCCCCCGCCGGTGTTCCTTGAGGAGGCCGCCCAAGCCCCGGGGGACTGAGCTTCCTCTACGACGCCATGGGGAAGGTGTGCGGGGAGTACATCTGGGCCTACCCCCGGGGATTCCCCTCATCGCCCCCGGGGAGGAAATTACCCCCCCCTGGTGGAGACGGTGGAGGGACTCTACCGGGCGGGGGTCCGCCTGATCGGCACCCGGGGTAAGCCGCCCTTCACCACCTTTGCCCTGGGGGACCAGGACGGGTGAGCCAAGGGAGGGCGTTCCCGGCGGGGAGCCGGTTTCTTCTGGGCCGGCAGGCCCTGCTGATTCTGGACGGCTGCCTGTGGATGCTGGCCGGGGCGGCGGTGGTCTGGCTGGGACTTCGGGCCTACGGGACGCTGCCCCGGGTGGGGTGGGTCCGGCCCCTGCTGACCTTCTTGCTCTTCCAGGGACTGGACGGGCCCTTCCTGGCGGTCACCTGGAAGGAGACCCGGCGGATTCGAGGAAGCGCCCAGCCTGCCCGGCGGCCCATTTGGCAGGCGCTGGCGGGAAAGTCCTGGCTGGTGCTGGCCGGGTCCGTGGGCGGGAGCCTGTGGCTGTGGCGGTCCGGCTGGGTGCCGGCGGAGGCCGCAGCGGTGATCTGCACGGCCCTGGGCGGCGCCCTGGCCCTGGCGGGGGTCCTGTTCTGGGTGGCCCTGGTGCGGGCCCGGCGGCGGGCGGCCCGGGGGGAGGAGCACGTCCCTGATGGCAGCCCAAGGAGTGAAACAGAGTAAGGAGGAATACAAATGAAGATTGTCATGATAACAGGAAGCCCCCCACCGGCACGGCACCTCGGCCCTGCTGGCGGATGCGTTTATCCAGGGGGCCCAGGAGGCTGGCCATACGGTGTTCCGCTTTGACGCGGCCTTCCAGGCGCTCCATCCCTGCCGGGCCTGTGAGCGATGTCACAACACCGACAAGGGCTGCATCTACAAGGACGGTATGGAGGAACTCAACCCCCATCTGCTGGAGGCCGACCTGGTGGCCTTTGCCTCTCCGATTTATTACTATGACTGGAGCGCCCAGCTGAAGCTGGCCATCGACCGGTTCTACGCCAACAGCACGGCCCTGCGTACCCCCAAAAAGGCTGTCCTGCTGCTGACCATGGAGGACGACACCATGGAGTCCGCCGCCGGCGCGGTCCTCTCCTTCCAGGGCATGACCAATTACCTGGGCTGGGAGCGGGTGGGGGTGATTTCCGCCCTCTCCTGTGGGGACTTGGCGGCCATGGAGCGCACCGATTATCCCCAACAGGCCTATGAATTGGGGAAAAACTTACGATAAAAACCAGTGGGCCGCCCGGAGAGCACCGGGCGGCCCATTTTTGTCCTGGAAGGAAATCCCTTGCGCGCCAAGGACTTTCCCAATGGTCGAGTGGAGAAACGGGGGAAAAGGGTTGACGAATTGGTCCGGTTCCTGTATGATTTTTGTATGCCTGTATGAGGTCAACAATACAAAAACCCAAGCAAGAAAGGAATGGAAACGGACATGAGCGAGAGAAAACAAGCGCCTGAGACCCCCTGGTATCTCCGGCCCTTTGGGCCCTTGGTGTCTCTGGCGCTGCTGTGTGTGGTGTGGGGGAGTCTACGGAAAGGCCCGGCTGTCCGGGCGCCGGACCCGGGCCCAGCGGGCCTGGCAGGTGGTGAGCCAGGGCTGCGTATACGATTTGGGGCGGGACCTGACCCGGCACAACTGCTTCCGGTACTGCAACCGGGGCAGCCTGTCTTCGGCCTATTTTGCCCAGGCTACGGCGGCGCTGTCCGACGGCTATATTTACCTGGCGCTGACCCACTCCAACAGTCCCGCCGGAGAGGTAATCGGGCTGTTTACCGGCCGGGCCTACAACCACATCTCCTGGCCTTTGACCGGGCGCTGAAAACATTGGTGAGCTACAACGGCGGCGAGGGCGGGGAGGCCCCCGGCCTGAACCCGGAGACCCTCAAGGGGGCTGGCCGAGCGGAAGGGGGCCTCGGTGCGGGTGTACCGCCTGGCGGCCACCCGCCATCAAAAACAGATCATGCTCAAGCGGCTGCGGAAAATCAACCAGGAGGGCAGCGCCTATAATCTGCTGGGCCTTCTCTTTCCCATGTCCTGCCAGCCCAATATTATGTTCTGCTCGCAGTTTGTCTACGCCATGCTGCGCCTGGCGGGGCTGCACTATTTTCGAAAGAACCCCTTGCAGGTGCGCCCCACAGACTTTGTGGAGTGGGACCGCCGGGGAGGCTGGCCTTTGTGGCGGAGTTTACCTTTGACGGAGTTTGCCTGCACTGCCAGGATAGCATCCCCAGATGAGGCCCACTGCGGGCTAACGGGAGGGGGCCATGACGCTGGAGAAGGATTCCTCCAGCCAGGTCAGGGGAAAGGCGGTCTCCCGGGAAAAATAGCGGGTGCCATTGAGGTCCACCGCAGCGCCGTACCCCTCCGCCTGGGCGGCGGGGTGCAGTGTCAGCATACAGGTTTGCCCATCCTTCAAATGGAGGGTAATTCCGTAGGTCCATCCTTCCCACTGGTTGGGCACTGCGGCATCCGGAGAGAACCGGTGAAGGTGATCCATCACATCCTGGATGACCCGCTGTGCCTTGTCCAGATGCCGGGCGCCAGTGGTCCCGTTTTGGAATTCGACGCACGCCACTTGCTCTGTGCGATAGGGAAACAGGCTTTTCTCTGTACCAAGGGTCAGTGCCTGTGCCGCCAGGACCACCAGCCATAGGGCCAGGCAGAGAAGAAAGCCAAAAGAATGCGTTTTGCTGGCATAAAGTACCCCTCCTCTTGGGCTGAATAGAATGCGGTTACCCGTTAGGAACCAGGCGAAAACGGGCAGACTTTGCCCAGGCATTGATTGTTCTGCCCAGCGTAGGCGCACCGGATTGCGGGCACGGGCATAGAGAGGTGAAACCGTTCTTCGACAAATGCCGCTGCAGCCAGAAGCGATAGGTAGGAATTTCGTTTGCAGCATCGAGGTCCTCCGATGGTTCCAATGGCATCCAGGGCACGAGCGGTCATCTGGTTGGAAAGGCCGAGGGGCTCTTTGCTGAGCGGGGTGGCGTTTGAGAGAATGGAGAGAGACATTCCTGTGCTGATTCCAGCACCGCAGGCCCCCCAGAAACCGCAGACGCCGCCGGGGACGTGCTGCCCGCGGCGCTGAAGCTCTACCAGCGCCGGCGCCAAGTCGATCTCACCGCCAGCGTTTCGGTAGGCGGTGAGCAGGCTGGCGCCAACCAGGATGTGGTGCTCTGGGCCGTGCATATGACAAAAAGGGCTGGGCCATCAGATGGTCCAAAAATCTCAACCGGGTTTGCGGAGGTGGTTTCCAGGCAAAGGGTGAGGACCTGGTCAATCCCTTTGGTATGGCACTGGTTGCAAATGAAATGCCCTTTAATACAGCGGGTTTTGCTCCGCTCTTTTTTGTGGCAGAGCGCGCATTCCATTTTTCTGCTGCGGGTAAGATATTCCAGCGGCGCGCCGCAGATCAGGCATTCTTCTTTCATGACCATTGTCTCCTCTCCGTTCTATTTTAAGAAAGATAAGGTAATTATCATTATAGCATGTCCAAATGGTTCTCACAAGCCGGCCAGGGAAATCAAAGGGGTACCCATTGACATCCCTGGGAAAGTACATTATAATAACCCTGATTTATGACGTAACCCCCGAAACGGGGGAGGAAAGGAGCGGTTTCTTATGAAGAGAATCCAGACCCTGGAGACCCGGGACCTGGCCAAGAGCCTGAAGACCGGCGGCTGCGGCGAATGCCAGACCTCCTGCCAGTCTGCCTGCAAGACCTCCTGCGGCCTTGCCAACCAGCAGTGCGAGAATACCAATCGCTGAGAACGCTGACACACGAGGAAAGCTGCCGCCTGATCGGGCCCGATCAAGCGGCACTTTTTTCATTCGACGGAAGTGAGAAAACAGATATGATCCATCAATACAAGCTCAATGGCTACAACATTGTCCTGGATGTTTACAGCGGCTCGGTTCATCTGGTGGACGAGGTGGCCTATGACATCATTGCCCTCTATGAGACCACCCCCCAGGAGGAGATTGTGGCCCAGATGCTGGCCAAGTACGGCCACCGGGACGACGTGGATGAGGGGGAGATTTTAGACTGCCTGGCGGACATCAGGCCCTGAAGCAGGCGGGCAAGCTCTTCTCCCAAGACCTGTGGAAGGACGTGGAGCAGGAGGCCTTCAACACACCAAGCCCGTGCTCAAGGCCATGTGCCTGCACGTGGCCCACACCTGCAACCTCAACTGCGACTACTGCTTTGCCAGCCAGGGGAACTACCACGGGGACCGGGGGCTGATGCCCTTTGCCGTGGGCAAGCAGGCCCTGGACTTTCTCATTGCCAGCTCGGGTAGCCGGGTGAACCTGGAGGTGGACTTCTTCGGGGTGAGCCTCTGATGAATTGGCAGGTGGTCAAGGACCTGGTGGCCTATGCCCGGACCCAGGAGCCCATCCACCACAAGAACTTCCGCTTCACTCTCACCACGAACGGCATGCTGCTGGACGACGAGGTGACAGCGTTCTGCAACCGGGAGATGCACAACGTGGTCCTCAGCCTGGACGGCCGGAAGGAGGTCCACGACCGGCTGCGGAAGAACCTGGCCGGGGTGGGGAGCTATGACATCATCGTCCCCAAGTTCCAGCGGTTTGTCCAGCAGCGGGGAGACCAGAGTTACTATATGCGGGGAACCTTCACCCATGACAATGTGGACTTTACCAACGACATTTTCCACATGGCCGATCTGGGCTTTACGGAGCTGAGCATGGAGCCGGTGGTGAGCCCGCCGGGCGAACCCTGGGCCCTCACCCAGGAGGACCTGCCCAAACTCTTCCAGCAATATGAGCTCCTGGCCCAGGAGATGCTAAAACGGGAGCGGGAGGGCCGGCCCATCACCTTCTACCACTACATGCTGGACCTGGAGGGGGGCCCTGCCTGCACAAGCGCATGTCGGGCTGCGGCTCGGGCACGGAGTATCTGGCGGTGACCCCCTGGGGGAGCTCTTCCCCTGCCACCAGTTTGTCAACGACCCCGCCTACTCCATGGGGGATGTATGGAAGGGGATCACCAACCCCAGCTGGGGAGAAATTCCACCGATGTAACGTGGTGGCCAACCCCGACTGCCGGGACTGCTGGGCCCGGCTCTACTGCGCCGGCGGCTGCGCGGCCAACGCCTACCACGCCAGCGGGGACATCAACGGGACCTATACCTACGGATGCGAGCTGTTCAAAAACGGATTGAGTGCGCCATTATGATGAAAGCGGCCCAAGGAAACGGGCAGTAAGGAGGAGAGGCAACATGGAACAGAAGAAAGTGACCTACACCGGTGTGGACACCGAGGACGTGACCGAACAGTTGGAGCAGGGCAACGCGAAGCTGGCGGAGAAAGGCTGGCGGGAATACCGGGTGGATATGCTCAGTTCTTCCGCGGTCCGGGTGACCTATGTCCGGGAGAGCTGGAAGAGGATGAGGAGCTCCCCCTGGACGGAGAGGAAGAATAAGCCCCTGCGGAGGGTTCCCTCCGCGCCAGAGAAAGGAGGCCGCTATGGTCATCGGACTGATCGTCGGCATTGTGTTTATCGCGGGGTGCTCTACTTCCAGCACCGGAATAAAGACCAATGAGCCGGGGAAAGAAATGGATTCTGCGGGGCCTGGCCGTGCTGGGAATCCTGTGTGCCTTGGGGGCGGCCCTGGTCTTTGGGCTCAGCGGCTACGTGGTTCTCTCCACCCGGCAGCAGTTTCGCACCCTGGAGGATACCCCGCCGGAGGCGGTGGACTGCATCCTGGTGCTGGGCTGCGGCGTCTATGCCGACGGAACCCCACCCCCATGCTGTCAGACCGCCTCACCCGGGGGTGGAGCTGTACCAGGCCGGCTGGGCGGACAAGCTGCTCATGTCCGGGGACAACCGCAGCCAGGATTACAACGAGCTGGCCACCATGCACCGGGTGGCCCTGGAAAAGGGCGTTCCCCAGGCGGACGTGGTCCTGGACTACGCGGGGCTGTCCACCTATGACAGCCTCTACCGGGCCCGGGACATCTTTGGGGTAAAAAAGGTGGTCATTGTTACCCAGGAGTATCACATGTACCGGGCCCTCTACCTGGCCCGGGCCCTGGGCCTGAGGCCTGGGGCGTGGCTGCCGACGGGCAGAACTACCGGGGGCAGACCATGCGGGACCTCCGGGAGATCCTGGCCCGGGACAAGGATGTCCTCTGGGCCATCTTCCAGCCGGAGCCCACCTACTTAGGCGACCCGGAACCCCTGACGGGCACACCATAACAGAAACACGCGGGCCCCCGCCGCACTGCGGCAGGGGCCGTTTTTTACCAATGGGAGGTCTGGACGATGAAAAAATGGATGCTTCTCCTTCTGGCCGGCCTGGGCGTTGCCTTGGCGGGGTTCTACTTTGCCGGAGGTTTGTTTGTGGGGCTGCTCGGCAGCGGCGAGGCAGGGGTTGATCTGACGGTTGGCCTGCTGCTTTTCCTCTGTATCCTCGTGACGGTCTGCACCGGCCTTATACTGTCAAAATTAGACGCCTTGAAAAAGCAGTTGGGCCAGAGAGACCCTGTGGGGGACGCTTCTGACCAGGGCCAAGAGCTGGCCCGGGAGGAATGAACGGCGGTTCCACAGCAACATCCCAAAGCCCCTGCCGGGTTCCAAGGAACCGCGGCAGGGGCTTTTTAGTGCATGGGACCCAGGAGGGGTCATTTACGCAGACCAAAGCTCTCCATCCAATCCAATGGGAAATACGCATCGCCCTCCGAGGCGGGCTCTGTGTAGTGATGGTCGATCCCGTTTTGGGAAAGGAGAAGGCAAACCGAGGTCCCGTCGGTCAGGTGGAGGTCCGCAAAGAAGTAGAAGCCTCCGGCAGGCCGGGGATTTTCCTGGACGGTGTACGTGAAGGCGTTTACCTTCTCTAAAAACCGCTGGATCTCCGCCGGGTCTGTTATCATTGCCTGGAGGCCGCTGCCCTGCTGAAGACGGATGGAGCGCACGTCCTCCGGAGAGAAGCGGTACAGCTGGGCCGGGTTTCCCTCCACCAGGCAGTCATACTGACGCAGAAGGTGGATCATTTCGCCCCGGGTGATGGGGCCTTGCGGCAATAGCTCCCGCGCGTCTCCCTCCTGGCGGAAACCGGACAGGAAAAGGTCTCCCCACCGCCCAGGCCATGGCGTCTTGGGCAAAGGCGCTGACCGACTGGGCATCGGCAAAATCCGCCAGGGTGGTGACATTGTTTTCCCCACCTGTTCCGGCACGCCGTGGCGGTCCACTAAGAGGCGATACAGGGTCGCGGCGAATTCCTCTCGGGTCATGGGGTCCCCGGGGCGGAACGCGGTTTCCGTTTTCCCGTGATGAGACCGGCCTGAACACACCAGGCAACACCGTCGGCATAGTAGGCGTCTGCGGGGACATCGGCAAAGCCGGAGGTACCCTCCACCGCCGGAGAACCGGCGTAACGGTACAGCACGGGCACCGCCATGGCCCGGGTGGCGGTATCATCGGGGAGAGGGTGGTGGAAGAGGTCCCTGGAAGAATCCCTGCTTCCTGGGCCCAGGTCATCTGACACTCGGCCCAGTGGCCGTGGATGTCTGCAAAGGGGGCGTCTGCTGCTGCATACGCCGGGGCGCAGAGAGACAGCAGAAGCAGCAGGCAGAGGGGCAGGACGAACCGTTTTTTCCGTCGTTTCATGGTGTTGGCTCCTTTCTGCTCTTTGGAATCTATGTTTATAGTGTACAAGAAAAAGCGGAAGGATCAATATGGATTGGATAAAAATTATGGAAGCAACCCCCTCCTGCGCATTAAAAGCGCAGGAGGGGGTGTCTTATGCGTTTGGATTGGAGACTTGGAATTACGCCAGATTCTTTTGGGAAGAAGAAGTCTCGACAAATTCCTCTTTGTCTATGTCCAACTGATAAAAATGGGGGTTAGAAGCATCAGCATATTGGACAACGAAGGTCCAGTCTTCTGGCGTAAATAGATCGTGCCACGTCCCAGGACGCTGAATAGAAATCAGAAGAGAATCTTCCTTCAATTGCCGCTTGATTTGCTCTGTGAGATTGGTTTCCATATAGGATAAAGCAGGTGGATTGATCGCCAGGAAGAAATACGCGGCAAAGCCCAGACAGGCAACCAGAGCGATCAGGATTCCCGCAACGGTTTTTTCATGTGAGAAGGTCATCCTCCTTTCCATGCGTTGGGTTTTGTTGGAATAGATCCATAGATTTGGCAACTCGAACAAAAATCTTATCTATTTCAGATGATAGTTGATGAATATTGGAAAGTCAATACGTGGTTTTCGAAAATGGCACAATGCAATGATCTTGCTGTCATTTCCCCCGCGCGGGTCCGCATAGGATGGAGGGACAACCCACAAAAGGAGGATGCGGGCCATGACCTTGGATCAGGGGAAGGTGGGACAAGTTTACACGGTGACCCGGGTGGGCGGGCAGGGGGCGGCCCGACGGCGGCTGTTGGACTTTGGCGTTCTGCCGGGAACGGTGGTGGAGATCATCCGGGCGGCGCCTTTGGGGACCCGGTGGAGCTTCGGCTGCGGGGTATACCTTGACCCTCCGGCGGGCTGACGGCGCTCAGGTGACGGTGGAGCCCGGCCGGCAGCTCCGGCGGGAGGAGGGAGGGACTGGATATGGTGACCATTGCCTTGGCCGGCAACCCCAACGCCGGCAAGACCACCCTTTTAACGCCCTCACCGGGGACAACCAGTTTGTGGGCAACTGGCCCGGGGTGACGGTGGAGCGGCGGGAGGGAGGCTGGCGGGAGGACCCGTCCGTCCGGTTTGTGGACCTGCCTGGGGTGTACTCCCTCTCTCCCGACACCCCGGAGGAGGTGGTGACCCGGCGGTTTCTGGTGGAACAGCGCCCCGATGCCCTGCTGAACCTGGTGGACGGGACCAACCTGGAGCGCAACCTCTACCTCACCACCCAGCTGCTGGAGCTGGGGATTCCCATGGTGGTGGCGGTAAACCGGGCGGACCTGCTGGAGCGGCGGGGCCAGAAACTGAACCGGGACCTGCTGTCCCGGCGGCTGGGGTGCCCGGTGGTGGTTCTCTCCGCTGCCCGGGGCACCGGCGTGGCGGAGGCCGCCCAGGCGGCGGCAGCGGCGGCCCGGCGTGGGGAACCGGTCAAACCGGCGCCGTTGTTTCCGCCCCGCGCCCGCCGGGCACTGGAGGATGTGGAGATTCTGGCATCGGATCACCTGCCCGCCGCGGGACGGGCCTGGTACCTGGTCAAGCTCTTTGAGGGGGACCAGGCGGTGGACCAAGCCCTGGGGGTGGGACTGGCGCTGCGCCAGCGGCTGGAGGTGGTGATTGCCGCCTGTGAGAGGGACCTGGAGGACGACCGGGAGGAGATCATTGCCGCCGGCCGGTATGCCTTTGCGGGCACGCTGGCCCGGCGCTGTCTGACCCGGGGGCAGGGGGCCAATGCCTGTCCCAGCGTCTGGACAGGCTGTTGCTCCACCGGGTTTTGGCCCTGCCGCTGCTGGCGGTCATTCTGCTGGGGATGTTCTGGGTCTCCATCTGCCTGGTGGGGGCTGGGCGGAGGGGCCAGCCAGACGCTGTGGCAGGGGTCCTGGACCTTTTTGGGCCGGGAGCATCTGGGGGTGGTGCCGCTGCTGGCCTACGGCCTGGAAAAGCTCTCCTGCGCCCCCTGGCTCACGGCGCTGCTGGTGGACGGGGTGGCGGCTGGGGTGGGGGCAGTGTTGGTCTTTCTGCCCCAGCTGGCAACGCTGTTCCTGTGTCTGACCTTTCTGGAGGGATGCGGCTACCTCTCCCGGGGGCCTATCTGCTGGACAGGGGGTGCGGCGGTTTGGCCTGTCGGGGAAATCGGTGGTGCCCTATGTGCTCTCCTGCGGCTGCGGGGTGCCGGGCATCCTGGCCTGCCGGACCATCCGCCGGACCAGCTGCCGGCGGCTGACCGCCATGACCGCCACCTTTCTGCCCTGTGGGGCCAAACTGCCGGTGATCGCCCTGGTGGCCGGGACCGTGATTCCCGGGGGCTGGTGGGTGGCGCCCCTGGCCTATCTGGTGGGGGTGGCGGCGGCGCTGCTGTCCAGCTGGCTGCTGTCCGGCAGCCCGTGGTTTTCCTCGGGAGGACGTGCCCTTTTGGATGGAGCTGCCCGATTACCGTCTCCCGCCTCTGGGGAGCTGCTGCGGGGACTGGCCAGCGGCTGGGGGCCTTTTTTGCGAAAGGCGGGGAGCCTTTTGCTGCTGGCCTCGGTGGCGGTGTGGTTTGCCGCCAGCTTCGGCTGGGAGCAGGGCGGGTTTGGTGAGCTGTCCAGCGGGGCGTTGTCTGGCAGCCTGCTGGCCGGGGTGGGGCGGTATCTGGCCCCACTGTTTGCCCCCCTTGGGATGGGGGGGACTGGCGGCTGGTGGTGGCCGCGTGCAGCGGGCTGCTGGCCAAGGAGAGCATTGTGAGCACCTTGGGGGTTCTCTGCCCCGGGGATTGGCCGGGCTGTCCCTCACGGTGCCTGCGGCCCTGTCGTTTCTGCTGTTCAATCTCCTCTGCGCCCCCTGCCTGGCGGCCCTGGCCGCCCTGCGCCAGGAGATGGCCTCCCCGGCATTTTTGGTTCGCGGTGGCCTATCAGACCGCGTTGGCCTGGCTGACCGCCTTTGGGGTCTATCAGGTGGGAACGCTGCTCCTCCGGCTATAACCCCTTCCCAGGGGAGGGCAGGGTGTGCCACGGAAAGAGGAAAAACAGCACCAGCGCCCACGACAAAGGGGGCGCTGGTGCTGTTTACAGAAAGGACAAGGTTTCGTTCAGGGCCTGGCACCGGGACAGGAGAGCGGGGGTGTCCGATGCGATTGTTTCCAAGTCCTCGGACCGGCCGGCCATCTCCAGGGCTTCAGCCTGGTCTCCCAGGTCCATGGCGCCAATCCACCGGGCGGCGCTTTTCAGGCTGTGGACCTCGATGACGTAGTCCTCCCAACGGCCCTCGTCCCAGGCCTGGCGGATGCGCCGGAGGCGGCCGGGGATCTGCTCCCGGAAGAGGAAGAGGGTTTTCCGATAGACCTGGCCGGTGCCGCAGTAGGACATGCCCCGGGCCACGTCGATGTCCGGCAGGTCCCGCAGGTCCTCGGGGATGGGCTCGGCCACCAGGGCGCCCAGGGGAGGGCGGGGGCCTTCTGCTTGTCCTCTGGAACCCAGGCCCGGAGCACATCGTCCAATTTGTCCAGCTCCACCGGCTTGGAGATGTAGTCGTTGAAGCCGCTCTGGAGGAATTCCTCCCGGACCCCTTTCATGGCGTTGGCGGTGAGGGCGATGATGGGGACCACGGCGAAGTAGGGGTCTTTCCGGCCCATGTCCCGGATGCGCTGGGTAGTCTCCACCCCGTCCATCTCCGGCATCATGTGGTCCATGAGGACCAGGTCGGGCCACACCTGGGTCATCTGGCGCAGGGCCTCCTGCCCCGAGCGGGCGGTGTAGACCTCCATCTCGTAGGGGCCAGCAGGCCCTGGCAGACCTTCAGGTTCAGGGGCTGGTCATCCACCACCAGGACCACGGCCTCGGGGGCGGTGAAGGAGTTGCGGTTCTGGTTGTTCTCCCGCTGTTCTCCCTCCCGGTAGGGGCCACAGGGGGTAGGGTCGATGACCTTCTGGGGCAGGCGGACCCAGAAGTTGCTGCCCACGCCGTAGGTGCTCTCCACCCCAGCTGGCCGTGCGTCAGCTCTGTCAGCTGCTGGCAGATGGGCAGGCCCAGGCCGGTGCCCTCAATGTGCCGGTTGGCTTTGCGGTCCAGCCGGCCATAGCTTTGGAAGATATAGGGCAGGTCCTCCTGGCGGATGCCCACGCCGGTGTCCTCCATGTGGATGACCAGGCTGCCGTCCTCTCCCTGGGGTTCCCAGGTGACGGTGAGGGTGATGGTGCCCTCCCGGGTGTATTTGATGGCATTGCTGCCCAGATTCATGATGATGTGGCTGATGTTCACGTCGTCCCCGTAAAGGGTGGCCGGAATGGTCTCGTCCACCTGGGCCCGGAAGGTCAGTTTTTCTCCTGGGCCCGCATCCGCAGGATGGTGATGGTGTCGTGGAGGGTGGAGAGCACATGGTAGGTCTCTGGGGTGATCTCCATTTTCCCCCGCCTCGATTTTGGACAGGTCCAGAATGCTGTTGATGTTCTCCAGCAGGATGCGGCCGCTGCCCCGGATGTCCCGGAAGCAGTTGTCTTTCTCCTCCGCCGCCTCCTCCCGCAGCCCCAGCTCCGACATGCCCAGAATGGCGTTGAGGGGGTGCGGATGTCATGGCTCATGTTGGCCAAAAATTGGCTCTTGGCCTGGCTGGCGGCCTCGGCGGCCTGGGCGGTGATCCGGCCTTCTCCTCCTCCTGCCGGAGGTTGACGGTGGCGGTGTCGTCCTCGAACACCCACAGGGTTTTTGCTGTTCTTGGCTGTAACCGGGCATGGCGAAGACCCGCAGCCGGAGCCAGGTGTCGTTCTTCTTCCGGTAGAGCAGCTCCACCTGGTGCTTTTCCGCCAGATGCCGGCGAATGTTATCGTAGTTGGTGACCTCCCGGAAGGCGGGGACATAGGCGGGGTCCATCAGCTCCTGACAGTTCAGGTCCAGGGCCCTGCTCTGGCAATGGTCTGTCCGGCTGAGCAGGTCGGCGTAATACCGGGGACCTTGATGCTGCGGGTCTGGTCCGCGGCCAGGTCCACCACGTAGATGCCCTGGTAGTACTCCGAGATCACGTGGACAAAGTCCAGCTCCTCCTCGGATTCCACCAGCTTTTGGCCTGGAGGAAGAGGATGTGCTCCTTCTCCTCCAGCTGCCGTTTCTCCTCCAGCTGCCGCATCTTGGCCTGGGTGACCTGTCGGATAAAGACATTGCACTTGGCCTGGCGGGTGCCGGGGTCCCGGAAGTAGTAGAGCTCGGCGGCGTGCCACTCATAGCCCGGGGCCCGGTCCACCTTTACCCGGTACTCCTGAAGGGCCGGGGGACGCCCGCCAGGAAGGTGGACAGCAGGGCCGAGCGTTCCATGGACTGGCAGTACTGCTCCCGGTCCCGGGGATGGATGGTGGGGCCGATGTAGTCTCGGATAAACACGCTGTACGGAGCGTGCGCCCCGGCCCGCTGAAGCAGGTCCTGGTAGGTCTGGGTTCCCCAGAGCAGCCGCCAGGTGTCCTCCTCCAGGGCGATTTCCAGCCCGGCCATGGTGCTGTCCATCATCCGGGTGAGGAGCTTGGAGGCCTCCTCCCGGCGGTGGCGCTCCTTGACCTTCTGGGTCACGTCCCGGATGGTGCCGATGGCGGTGGTCTCCTCATTGTCGGGCAGGGGCTCCATCCGCAGCTGAATCCAGGTTTCCTCCTGGTCCATGGTCTGGAACTCCACTTCGCTGTCCTGGCCCAGGGCGGCCTGCTCCAGGGCGGCCAGGAAGGGGGCCTCCCACTGGGCGGAGCAGTTGAGGTAGGACAGCAGGCGGCGAGGGGTTTCAGGGTGGTTTTCAGCTGCCCGCCCTGGCCCTTGCCCGGGGAGAGAACCCGGATCATCCTGTCGGGGAGCAGCTCAAACAGACGCACATCCCCCCCGGGAAGGGCGGCGTTCATCAGGAAGTTGCTCCGGGCTACCTCCTGGTCCAGCTTGTCCCGGTCGCTGCGGTTGCGGATGAGCTGATACAGCAGCACCGCCACCGCGGACAGGGCGTAGATGAGGACCAGCAGGTTGTATTCAATTTCCAGCTGCAGCACCACCGTCAGGCCCACAAAGCTGACCCCTAAGATCATCAGGTTTCGCAGCAGGCCCATGGTGCGTTTTTGCAGTTTTCTGCCCGGTTTTTCATGGGGCGGTCCCCCTCTCTCAGAGTTCCGGCGTGAAAACAGCCCGCCGGGGGCCGGGAGGCCCCGTGCCGGCGGACTGTCGTGGCGTTTTGTGGCAGGTTATCGGGCCGACACCAGTTTTTTCAGGCCCCGTCCCAGCCCCTCCACGGTGAGCTGGTACATGTCCACGGTGTTGCGGATCATCTCAATGGTCTGGTAGCCGTAGTCATACTCCCACATGGCCTCGGGGATGGGGTTGAACCACACCATTTTTTCAAAGCGGCTGTGGAAGCGGTTGAGCCAGGTCAGGCCGGTCTCGGCGTTGTAGCGGTTGTAGTAGGAGCTGCCCCCCACCCAGGTCAGCCCGAGGGGGCCATGGAGGCATCTCCCACCACGATGACCTTGTAGTCCCGGCTGAGGTTGTTGATGACCCACTGGGGCTGCACCGACTCCCCATACACGCACCGGGGACCGGTGTAGAGCTCAGAGTACCAGCAGTTGTGGAAGTAGAAGATTTTCAGGTCCTTAAAGTTGTTGGCCCGGTTCACCGCCTGGAAGAGCTGGCTGCACAGACGGGCATAGGGGTCATGGACCCGCCGGAGTCGAAGAGGACCATGACTTTAATGTCATTGGTCCGGGGCCGGTCAAACTCCAGCTGGAGATAGCCGGCGTTGTTGCAGGTCTCGTCGATGGTCCGGTCCAGGTTGAGCACGTCCATGGGCCCGTCCTGGCGGGTGGTCATCTGGCGCAAGCGGCGGAAGGCCAGCTGGAAGGACCGCTGGTCCAGCACGTTGTCCGCTCGGAAGTCCCGGAAGTCCCGCTCCCCCGGCCACCTGGAGGGCGTGGCGGTGCTGGCTCTTGCCCCCCCCACCCGAATGCCGGTGGCGGCGTAGCCTGAGTGGCCCATGGTGGAGGTCCCCCCGGTGCCCACCCAGTACTGGCCGCCGCCGTGGCGCTCGTGCTGCTCCTGAAGGCGCTCCTCCAGCATCTGGCGGAGCTTTTCCAGGTCGTAGGTGGTGCGGGCGTCCACCTCGTCCTTGTCGTATTTCTTCATGTTCTTGGGGTCATGGAGCCAGTCCATGAGCTCCTGGGGATGTCCTCGATATGCTGAATCCGGTCGAAATAGTCCAGGAAAACCTCGTCGAACTTGTCAAAGTCGGCCTCGGTTTTGATGAGGATGGCCCGGCTGAGATAGTAGAACTCCAGCAGACTGTTCCGGCACAGCCCCTTCTCCAAGGCGTCCATCAAGGACAGCCATTCGTTCATGGACACGCTCAGCCCCCGTGCGCGCATGAGGTAAAATAAATCAATAAACACAGTGGCCTCCTTTTATGAAACTTGGCGGACAGGTCCGGGGCGCTTTACCAGCGGTATCCGTTTCTGACGCGGTTTTTGGCGTTTTTACCGCGGTGAGGTCCTCGTTCTTTTTTCAGGAGGATGCCGGCGTAGGGCAGCTCGTTTTCGATCTTGTCCGGGTCCACCCCGCCCAGGCGGAGGGCCTGGAGCCAGTCCAGCAGCTCCGAAGTGGAGGGCTTTTTGGCCACGGTGGGCAGGTCGCGGATCTGATAGAATGCCTTCATGGCCATCTCCAGCAGGTGGTCCTCAATGTTGTTGTAGTGGGCGTGGACGATGTCGGCCATCATGTCCTGGCTGGGGAAGGCGATATAGTGGAAGACGCACCGGCGCAAGAACGCGTCGGGCAGCTCTTTTCCGCGTTGGAGGTGATGATCACGATGGGGCGCTGTTTGGCCTTGACCGTCTCCTTGGTCTCCGGGATATGGAACTCCATCCGGTCCAACTCCCACAAAAGGTCGTTGGGGAACTCCAGATCTGCCTTGTCGATCTCATCGATGAGCAGGATCACCTGCTCGTCGGCGGTGAAGGCCTCCCCCAGCTTGCCCAGCTTCACATATTTTTCAATGTTGTCCACGCCCTCGCCGCCGAACTGGCTGTCGTACAGACGCTGCACCACGTCATAGACGTACAGCCCGTCCTGGGCCTTGGTGGTGGACTTGATGTTCCAGATGATCAGCTTTTTTCCCAGCGCCTGGGAGATTGCCTCGGCCAGCATGGTCTTGCCCGTGCCCGGCTCGCCCTTGATCAGAAGGGGCTTTTGCAGGGCGATGGAAATGTTTACAATCCGCAGCAGGTCCTCCGAGACCACGTACTTGCTGCTTCCCTTGAATTCGTTCATGGCGCTGTCTTCCTTTCCTTTGTCAATTGGGTATGGTTTATGACAAAAAAGTCATAGAGGGAGCGATACATATAATCCTTTTTATTTTACCACGAAAAGCAACAAAAGTCATGGGATTTTCCCTGACCGCTCCGCCAATTTTGCCTGCCGCGGCCGAAGGTTTTTGTCAGATGGGGAAAACACCGTTTAAGCGATGAGGTGCTTTCCCAGCCACACCCCGGCCAGGCAGAGGGTCACGCTGAGGAGTACGTACCCGCCGAAGAGCACCGGCCGGCCGTCCTCCAGCAGGACCAGGGATTCCAGGGAGAACGTGGAAAAGGTGGTAAAGCCGCCGCACACCCCCACCCGCAGAAAGAGCAGCCCGTTGGAACGGCAGTTGCAGAACAAAGGCGACCTCCCGGTGGCCTGTCTGGGGGACCGGGGTCACCTCAGTTTCTTCCCGGGGAAGAAATGGGGAAAGAACCCTACGCCGGGAACGGAGGTTCCTCCCCGGGACCCCCTTCTCTGGTGGGGTGGTGTGGGGGAGGCTGTACTTCTGACGGGATACCTGGCCTGCGGCCCTCACAAGGGAAGGCCCGTAACGGCCCGCCCACCGGCTGGGCGGGCTGAGGACGTGGGTAGGGACCCTTTGGGAAAAGGAGAAGAAAAACCGTTCTTTTTCCTACTTTTTCCTCCCGTCAAGGAACCACCTCTCCCGCCCGCCCGAGCTGGTGGGCGGGCCATGAGGCGTTGGTTTTGGAGGCCGCAGGCCAGGCCCCTACCTGACCAACCACCTTTCCCCATTCCTCCCACCAGAGAATGGGGTTCCAAGGGGAAGGAACCTCCTTCCCCTTGGTGTTCTTTCCCCTATTTCTTCAAAGAAATAGGGCCCCGCCCGGGAGGGCTCCGTTCCCGCCCGTTCCAACGGCGATGGAAAAAGCCCCCATCGCTCTCTGCCCCCAATCCAGAGAAAAAACCGAGGAGAGAGCCGCAGCTCCCTCCCCGGTCTCGGGTAGTTTGTAGATTATTTTACCACGGTCTCACACAGCCGCATGAGGATGGTGGCCACCTGGGCGCGGGTGGCACTGCCCTGGGGGTTCAGGGTGGTGTCCGTCACCCCGGTGATAAGCTTCTGGGCATTGGCCCAGGCCAGAGCGTCCTTGGCGTAGCCGCTGATGGAGGCGGCGTCGGTGTAGCCCGACAGGTCCGCCTTCTGGCTCACGTCATAGCCCTTGTAGGCGGCATACCGGTACAGGATCGCCGCCATCTGCTCCCGGGTGATGGGGCTGTTGGGGGCGAAGGTGGTGGCGCTGGTGCCGTTGACAATGTCATTGGCCGCTGCCCAGGCAACGGCATCGGCATACCAGGCGCCGTTCTCCACGTCGGTGAAGGCGCTGCCGCCGGACACCGCAGGCTCGTTCTCCAGCCGGTAGAGGATGGTCACGATCATCCCACGGGTGGTGGTGGAGGCAGGGGCAAACCGGTCCGCCGACACGCCGGTCATCATGCCCTTGTCGTAGACGTACTGGACTGCCTCATAGAACCAATCGCCCCGGCTGACATCGGCAAAGGGTTCTGTGGGGACGGGCTGGTCAGGAACTTCTCCCACAGTTGGTTTATAGGTCTTTCCATCAAATATTAAGTTTGCAACTTTATCATTTTGTTGCGATGGGACAAATGTACCTTCTGCTCCATTTGTAATGGGAACTTCGTAGAACGCAGAAACGTCTTCGATTTTATCGTTTGTTATATTTACCACATAGGCGTCCATGATTCCATTGTCTGTGCCCTTCAGCGTTACTTGGTAAGATGTTGGAACAACAATCACTTTAATTTTATCACTACTATTAGCTTCATTTTCGACAGTAAAGCAATACTGTTCATACCCAGAGGTAACGATGTTTCCCGAATTTGATAGATGCGCTATTTGTTTCCCTGAATCTGTTTTTACAATAGCATCAACAGGGCAAGCAATTGTATAGACTTTCAAAGCAGATGTATTGTAAAAATACGGTTCCTGAAGAGGATCATACTCAAGGCCAACAGAATGGCAACGTATTTCATCGCAAAGAATCTTTTGTGTCATCGCTAAAGATATTGCGAAGGAATGTGTAGATATGCTATCTTGCCTTATTGCTGTCTTTAATTTTTCAGTTTCATATTTTACAGCATAGTCAGACGCGAGTTTTATAACCGACTTATACATATTGATAGATTGATCAAAAATAACAGCCGCTTTAAACTGGATAGCATCACTATCCTCGCTCAACAACCCACCTTTGCATCCATCGACTGTCTTATTCATAAGAACAGCTAAGCAGTAATATTTTGTAATCATATCAGCTGCATATGCCGTTTCATCAACATTTGTAACTATCTCAACTAGTGACAGCCCTATTCCAAGGGACTCTCTTATTGACACAGCCCAGCTTAAAACCGGAACGAGAGAAAGCATGGCATCCGTACCTTTTAACGCAATTTTTTTAATGGAATCAACCATAAAATCGTGACTCTCATTTCCTAACACTTGTACAGAATATTCTGCAACAGCCGTTATATTGTCTTGTTTGTATTTTTCCATTCTAGTGATAAAGTTATTAAGTGCAGAACAGAGCGCACTAGAATTAATTACTCGATCCATAGCTGGAATATCAACGAAAATGTCCCAACCGTTATTTGCAACCTGCCCAGAGTATCCAAGCAATATTGTTAGAACCTCAACAAATTCTTCTTGCGTATTTGCATATGCGCTTCCGGCAACAATATACTCAACAATATCTTTAGCTGAGGTACAGACTGCTTGCAGTCCATCAATGCTGATTTCAAGAGGTAAAGAGCTGTTTTTTAATGAATCAACAAGGCTTTCTTTCGACGTGCTATCATTCAAAATATCTATTATAGTGTCAAAAACGCTAATAAAATTTTCAGTATCATCTGCTGCTTTTTCAAGCTCAGCAAGTTTGTTTTTGAGAAGATTAAAAACAGCGTCTCCCAAAGATTCTTTGATGGATGCGTTTTCTAGTATTTTTGTAAGAACCAAAATCGCTGAATTCACAAAGTTTTCCTGGTACATGGACTGTAATCCATCCCGACTTTGCTCGCTATAGAGCAACTCTGACAAAATCAGCTCGTACATATCAACATCATTAAGTTCAAAATCGAGATTTAGTCCATTGTTAAGCCCATTCAAAAGATTATATCCAGAAACAGAAGCATCTTTTTGCGACTCCTCTAAAATACTTAAGAGATAATTGCTATATCCCATAACAATATCTTGTTTGTAATTTTGCTGGTAGCATACTCTATATGCTCTTTTATAAATTGTTCCTGCAAAGCATTGGCAGCATCTTCACTTCCTGGTGCGTCTGGATTATACTCCGAAAAAAAGAGGTATATTGAATGCTTTCCTTGACATAAGAATCTCTAATTTCCTGTGCTTTCTCTTCTGTAATGGAGATTAAATCTTGATCGTTTTCTGTTGTGCTATAAAATTGAACATAATTTCCGTTTTTATCTTTATCTCCCACAATTCTTTCTTTCAAAGATAATGTTGTTCCTGAAATCCTGTAATATGCGCGGCCATTATTCCAAGCACTATTTGACCAATCATTAAGAATAATGCCACCGTCACAAAGGCTGTGGCGATCGCGCTCCCCACTCGAAAAAACTTCCTTTATACTTCCGTCTGCGTAACTGTAGAGCGCATATATCACGCCATCTATTCCATATTCCGTATCTCCAATTATGAGTTCCTTTACGCCATTTCCATCAAGATCCATAAATGCATAGCCAACATGTTCTGGCCGGTATCCACATACATAGGCCAAATTATTCTCTGAAAATTCCTGTATTGTCCACTTTTCGTCAACACCTGTCTTATATTTATCTATGATTTGCCTATAAAGTGTTTCCGGCGGAGTTTTACTCGTGTTCAGAGCATTTAGAACCTCTTGATATGTTAGACCTCCATCCTGCGGCGGGGTTTACTGCTTGCAAGGTATCAAAAGCAGCACCTAACTTACTTTCATAGGTTGATTTATCTACAACCTGGTTATTCCAGGTATATCGGTACTCATTTTCAGAAACTTCATATCCGTTGTTATCTACAATTTTAATCAACCCTTCTTCAGCTATTTTAAAATTGCCATTCTCTAAATGATAAACAGTATCCCAAAAATATCCCATGTGCCCTCCAGAGGTAAAAAAAACCAGAGACTGCCCTGGAATGTAGGAAAGCTCTCCATAGGCAACATTTTGTACTTGGACTTGTCTATTCGCATAAAAACACAACCGCTTCCCATAGGCGCTAGTGGAATAGTTAATCCAAAGTTCCGGTATGCTGTCCTCATTTACATCGAACAGGAAATACCTCGTTTCCTCTTTTGCTCCGTCAAGATACCCACTACCTGCCGTGTTCTCCAGGTCAGACTGGATATACTCCCGATAGGCCTCTTGCCAACTCTGCGTCTCCTCCGCTGCCAACGTGCCCATCGGCAGCAATGACAACGCCAAAGCGAACAAGAGGACCCACGACAATAAACGCTTCCTCATCTCTTTTCCTCCTTTTTCAATCTGTCTTTGGTACAACGATATACGCTGTTTTGTATCGTTCTCCTGCCCAAACCCCGGGGAAGTTCCAGCTTCCCCGAGCGGGTCGGGGAAAAACAAAAATGCCGTGCAGGTCACAGCCCTACACGACAAGGTCAGGAGGCAAAAATGCCTATGCACACTTTGCCCTTGGAGCACACCCGAAAATGACTACGACAAAAGACAGTCCTTCAATCGCGCAAAGCAAGGGAAACCCTTGCAAAGGGTCTGGAAAAACTGTATAATATCGTCCATGCGGTGCGGCCTTGGGCCGTTGTGTAGGTGGTTATGGCACCTGCGCAGGATTTCAGGGGTCGGAGCCCTGAAATCTGCCGCATATTTTGTTTTTCACCGATATTATAGCACGGACTGGCAGGAAATAGCAAGCAGAAAAACAGCCGCCCGGCGGTTTTGGCGGGACAGAGGCGGGGGGGGAAAAATCCCGCCCCGGCCCCCTGCCAAGGGAGAAAAAACCTTGCAGCGCCAAGGATTTTATTTGATTTTTCCGTGCAGTGGGTGTAAGATATCCCAGTATACTTGACGGAAACCCTGGCCGGGGGCCAGGGAAAAAACAGGGCGCGGCCCCGAGATGGAGGATATGCTATGAATTATACCTTTGCCCAATATCGGGAAAGCGCGGACGCTCTGCAGGCCAAGCTGGGAGGGTTCCGGCCCAAGGTGGCCATGATCCTGGGTTCCGGCCTGGGTTATCTGGGCGACCTGGTGGAAGACGCGGCGGCGGTCCCCTACGGGAGATTCCCCATTTTAAACATTCCACCGCCCCGGGACACAAAGGACAGCTGGTCTTCGGCCGCCTGGCCGGCCAGCCGGTGGCCGTGATGCAGGGCCGGGTCCACCACTACGAGGGGTACTCCTATGAGGAGGTGAGCTACGCCGTCCGGGTGCTGCGCCTGCTGGGGTGCGACACCCTCTTTGTCACCAACGCCGCCGGCGGGGTGAACTGGAAGTTTCAGGCCGGGGACCTGATGCTCATCACCGACCACATTAAAATTTTCATGGAGTCTCCCCTGTGGGGGGAGAACATCCCGGAGTTCGGTCCCCGGTTCCCCGACGCCAGCTACCTCTACACCCCCCGGCTCCAGGAGCTGGCCCGCCAGCAGGCCCGCCGGCTGGACATGGACCTGAAGGAGGGGGTTTACATGTACTTCCCCGGTCCCCAGTACGAGACCCCCGCCGAGGTCCGCATGGCCCGGATTCTGGGGGCGGACGCCGTGGGCATGTCCACCGCGCCGGAGGTCATCACCGCCGGGCACTGCGGCATGGAGGTGCTGGGCTTCACCCTGGTCTCCAACATGGCCGCCGGGGTGCTGCCCAAAAAGCTCAGCGAGGAAGAGGTGCTGGAGGCCGCCGCCGCGGCCCGGGACCGGTTCTCCTCCCTGGTGCTGGCCTGCCTGGAGCACCTGAACTGAGGGAAGGAGGCCCGCTATGGAACGAAGCTTACTGTATCACTGCCGCGCCCTGCTGATGGACGAGGCGGACACCCTGCTGGAGGGGGCCTATGTGGTTGTGGAGGGGGAGACCATCTCCTCCGTGGGCACCCAGCGTCCCCAGGGGCCCTTTGACCGGGAGATCGACTGCGGAAACAACGTCCTCATGCCCGGCCTGGTCAACGCCCATACCCACATCCCCATGACCCTGCTCCGGGGCTACGGCGGGGGTGCGACCTGCACACCTGGCTCAACCAGTGGATCTTCCCCACGGAGGCCAAGCTGGACGGGCCGGGCGGTCCGGGCCGGCACAGGGCTGGCCCTGGCCGAGCTCATTGCCGGCGGGGTGACCACCATCGCTGACATGTACATGCACACCACCGACATCGCCCAAACCGTGCTGGAAGCGGGCATCAGCGCCAATCTCTCCTGCGGGGGGTCTACTTCGGGGCCCCGGCGGACTTCAGCCCGGCCACCTGCAAGGACTGTGACAACCAGCGCCGGCTCACCGAGGAGTGGCACGGCGCGGGGAACGGCCAGATTTTGGTGGACGCCTCCATCCACGGGGAGTATACCTCCAACGTCCCCCTGTGGCAGTGGATGGCGGCGTACGCCCAGGAGAAAAAACTGGGGATGCACGTCCATGTCTCCGAGACCCAGTCTGAGCACGAGGCCTGCAAGAAACGCTGGGGCAAGACCCCCTTGCAGATCCTGGACCGGTACGGGGTCTGGGACACCCGGGCCATTGCCGCCCACTGTGTCTGGACCACCGAGGAGGACTGGGCCCTCATGGCGGAGAAGGGGGTCTCCTGCATCCACAATCCCGTGTCCAACCTGAAGCTGGGCTCTGGGGTGGCCTGGATTCCCGCCATGAAGCGGGCGGGGGTGAACATCGCCCTGGGCACCGACGGGGTGTCCTCCAACAACAACCACGACATGTTTGAGGAGATGAAGTTCGCGGCCATTCTCCACAACGGGGTCACCCATGACCCCCTGGCCCTGCTGCCCCGCCAGGTGCTGGCCATGGCCAGCCGGGACGGTGCCCGGGCCCTGGGGCGGAGGACCGGACAGATTGTCCCCGGCTATACCGCCGACCTGATCCTGGTGGACTTTGACCGCCCCAGCCTCACCCCCCTGCCACAGTGTGGAGGACAACCTGGTCTATTCCGCCCGGGGGTCCGACGTGGTGATGAATATGGCCCAGGGAAAGATCATATACAAGGATGGAACCTTCTTCACCCTGGACCTGGAGCGGATCAAGGCCGAGGTGGAGACCTATGCCCTGCCCCTGCTCTTTGGGGGACGGCGCCAGCCTTGCCGACCGGAGGAATTGACTTTTGAAAGAACGAACGCAGAAAAGCAACACATTTTTTTCGGCGGGGCGGCCATCCTGGCCGTGAGCATCGCCATCGTGAAAATCATTGGCGCCCTATATAAAATCCCCCTGGGGCGCATCTTGGGGATGTGGGCTTCGGCCACTTCAACAACGCCTACGCCATCTACAACCTGCTGCTGATGATCTCCACCGCCGGCCTGCCGGTGGCCATGTCCAAGACCATCTCCGAGGCCAACGCCCTGGACCGGCGGAACCAGGTGAACCGGGTTTTCCGGGTGGCGCTGGTCACCTTTGTCATTCTGGGCTCCATCAGCAGCCTGGTGATGTTTGTCTTTGCCCAGCCCCTGGCCAATCTCCAGGGGGGACAGTCTGGCCGCCCCCGCTGTGCGGGTGATGGCGCTGTCCTGCTTCTTTGTGTGTACCATGTCGGCCTACCGGGGCTATGCCCAGGGCCACTCGGACATGGTGCCCACGGCGGTCTCCCAGGTGCTGGAGGCCCTGACCAAGCTGGGTGTGGGCCTGGTGCTGGCCTGGTACATCCTCTACCTGGGCTTCGGCAGTGAGTTCTCCGCCGCCGGCGCCATCGGCGGGGTCACGGCCAGCGGCTTTGTCTCCCTGGTCTACCTGATGATCCGCCACCACCGCCGCAACAGCGGCCGGGGGCTGGCGCCCACCGACGACAAGCCTGAGCGCGCCGGGCAGATTCTCAAGACCCTGGCGGCCATCGCCATTCCCATCACCCTGAGCTCCTCCGTGGTGCCCATCACCACCTACCTGGACACGGTCCAGGTGCAGAACCTGCTCCAGAGCGCCCTGGGCTATACAGAGCAGCTGGCGGTGAGTCTGTACGGCTGCTACCAGAAGGCCATCACCATCTACAATCTGCCCTCGGCCTTCATGGTCTCTCTGACTGCCTGCATTGTCCCCGCAGTCTCCGCGGCCTTGACCCGGAAGGATAAGCTGGGGGCGGGGAAGATTGCCGAGTCCGCCCTGCGGGTGGGCGCCCTGCTGGCCCTGCCGGCCGGCGTGGGCCTGGCGGTGCTCTCCGGCCCCATCATCCAGATGCTCTATCCAGAGACCAACCAGGAGGTGGCCAGCCACTGCCTGCTGGTGCTGGGCATTGCCTCGGCCTTTGTGTGCATGGTGCTGGTGTGCAACGCCATCCTCCAGGCCAACGGCCGGGCGGCCCTGCCTATCTGGTTTATCGCCATTGGCAGCGCCACCAAGCTGGCGGTGAACTTTGTCCTGGTGCAGATTCCCTCGGTGGGCATCAAGGGAGCGCCCATGGGGACCCTGGTGTGTTTCGCGCTGGTGTCGGTGATGGAGCTGGTGGCCATTAAAAGGTTACCCCCACCCGCCCAAGTACCTGCGGGTCTTTGTGAAGCCCGCCATTGCCGCCGGGGTGATGGGGGCTGCCGTGTGGGCCAGCTATGGCCTGCTGGCCGCCCACTTGGGCAACACCCTGTCCGTGGCGGGGTCCATTGTGATCGGCTGCGTGGTCTACGGCATTCTGGTTCTGGTGCTGCGGATCGTCTCCCGGGATGACCTCTCCCTGATGCCCAAGGGGGATAAGATTGCGAAACTGCTGCGGATTCGCTGAGTGGAAAAAATTTTTGGAAGAAGCCTGCAAAATATCCCATAAAGACTTGAGATTACGGGAATGATATGATAAATTATGCTCAATTTTGAAGAGAAGACGGCCTATACGGTGGAGGCCCTGCGCCGGATTGTCCACCTGCTCCGCGCCCCAGGGGATGCCCCTGGGACGGGGCGCAGACCCATGAGAGCATCCGGCGCAATTTCCTGGAGGAGGCCTATGAGGTGGCCGAGGCCATCGACGAGAAAAACCCCGCCCATCTGAAGGAGGAGCTGGGGGATGTGCTGCTCCAGGTCCTGTTTCATGCCTCCATAGAGGAGGATGCCGGCCGGTTTACCCTGGACGACGTGGCCGACGGCATCTGCAAAAAGCTGATTTTCCGGCATCCCCACGTCTTTGGCGGCGCGGCGGCCACCCCGGACAGCTGGGAGGAGCTCAAACGCCAGGAGAAGGGGCAGACCACCTACACAGCCACCCTCCAGAGCGTGGCCAAGAGCCTGCCCGGCCTGTGGCGGGCGGAGAAAATCCAGGCCAAGGCGGAGAAAGCGGGCTTTGAATGGCCCAATGTCCAGGCCGCCATGGGCAAGCTCACCGAGGAGCTGGAGGAGCTCCAGACCGCGGTGGCGGACCACAGCAACGTGGAGGAAGAGCTGGGCGACCTGCTGTTTGCCGCAGTGAAGATTGCCCGGTTCTTTCAAATAGATGCCGAGGACGCCCTGGCCGGGACCTGCGAGAAATTCATTCGCCGGTTTGCCGGGGTGGAGGCGGCGGTCACAGCCCAGGGCAGGGACATGAGGGAGTTGGATGTGTCCCAGCTGATGGCGCTGTGGAACCGGGAGAAACACCCGGAAAACGAAGAGAGAAAGGGTAATCACCATGAACAAGACTGAACTGATCCTGCGCATCGCGGAGGAGACCGGCTTCTCCCGGAAGAATGTGGAGCTCGGCCTGAACGCCGCCATCAACCTGATCACCAAGGCGCTGACAGAGGAGGAAAAGGTCCAGATCGTTGGCTTCGGCGCCTTCGAGACCAAGGTCCGCGCCGAGCGGATGGGCCGCAACCCCAAGACCGGGGAGGACATCCCCATCCCCGCCACCAAGGTGCCCGTCTTTAAGGCCGGGAAAGCCCTGAAGGACGCGGTGGATCAATAATCCCCACCCACAAGACAACCCCGCCCTGGAGCCATGTTCCAGGGCGGGGTTTTTGGCGCTGGCAGGAAAAGAACCGGATGGGTTCCTGGTCTCACAGGAACCCATCCGCTGAAAATCAAAGTTCTTTGTAGAGGAGCACGGCATTCTCCTTGCCCTTGGGCTCGGTGACGGAGAGAACCTCCAGCCGCACCGTCCGGGCGCCGAAGCGGATCTCCAGCTGATCCCCCACCTTGACCTCATAGGAGGCCTTCACCACCCGGCCATTGGCGGAGATGCGCTCGTTGTCACAGGCCTCGTTGGCCACAGTGCGGCGCTTAATCAGGCGGGAGACCTTCAGCCATTTGTCCAGTCGCACGGTCTCACCTCCTTATTCCACCAGGCCGATGTGCTGGAAGGGGAGAACCGTGCAGATGGCCCGCCCCAGCACATACCGGGTGTCCACCGGGCCCAGGCGGCTGTCCCGGCTGTCGGAGGAGTTATTGCGGTTGTCCCCCATGACGAAGACAGACCCCTCGGGCACCTCCCAGTAGGTCCCCTGCAGGTAGGGGCTCTCCGGGCGGACCATGGGCTCCATGATGTAGTCCTCCTCCAGGGGCTGACCGTCCACGTAGACTGTGCCGGTGTCATAGTCGATTTCCACCGTCTGGCCGCCCACGGCGATCACCCGCTTGACAATGGGGGTTTCAACGTCTCCAAAGTCCTTGTGCAGGACCACCACATCCCCCTGCTTGGGCTCATAGGCGATGCACTGGAGAAAGAGCATGTCCCGGTCGTTGAGGGTGGGGTCCATGGGTGGCCGTCCACGCCGATCACGCGGCCGAAGAAGGTGAAGAAGATCAAGATAAAGGCCAGGGCAAAGGTGAGGGCCTGGAGCCAGCCGTAGAGGTCGGCGCCGAAAGCCCCCGGCTTCTTCTCTTTGCCCGCCTTCTGGGCGGCCGTATCCTCCGCGGGGGCGCGGGGTTCTGGGATGCGGCCGGTCCCTCCTGGGGCGGCGCCTCGGAAGACAGGTGGGGCTCCTCCGGCGGGAGATGGGATTGGGACATTATGGGAACCTCCTTTTGGAACGGAACAATTTCAGGGTCAGTCCTCTATTATACGCTTCTTTTTTCCGGGATGGCAACCATAGATTGCCGCCGCCGGAACCCACCGTCCAGGATGCCCGTTAAAAGTCAGGCAGTGTCACCGTGGTGATCTCCGGCCGGTCCTCCAGCATGAAGAATTCCCGGTGCTGGCAGGTGAACAGCAGGATCTGACGGTCCTCGGCCAGCTCTGTGAGCAGGTGCAAGACCACCGCCAGACGGTCATCGTCAAAGGACAGCAGCGCGTCGTCCAGGATAAGCGGACAGGCCTGGGGAGAGGGGAGGACCAGGTCCGCCACCGCCAGACGGAGGGCCAGGTAGAGCTGGTCGGCGGTGCCTTGGCTCAGGAGCGCCAGGGGCGGTCGGCCAGGGCGCCGGTCTCCCGGACGGTGACGTTGAAACTGCGGTCCAGGGCCACCTGAGAGAACCTTCCCTGGGTCAGCTGCTGGAAGTATCCGGCGGCTGTCTGGCTCAGCTGGGGGAGAACCGGGCGTGGAGCTGATCGTCGGCCTCCTTTAGGGCCTCCATGGCCACCTCAATGGCGTCGTAATCCCCCTGCAGCCGGGCGGAGGCCTCCTGAATCTCGTCCAGCCGGGCATCCACCAGGACCGGGTCCCCCAGGGCGGTGAGCTGACCTTGGATCTGGGCGATCTCCTGCTCTGCCTGGTGCAGGGAGGCCCGGCAGGCCTCCGCCTCCGGGGGGAGATAGGGGCCGCTGCCGCTCTGCTGGCTGACAGCCTCGAAGTATTTTTTGGGCGTGCTCCCGGCGGATTTGGGCCTCCCGCAGGTCCTGGGCCAGGTGGCTGTCCTCCTGCTGGCGGGTCTCCAGCAGGGCGCGAAGCTCGTCCAGGGCCTTGGTGTCCCGCCGGTCACAGGCGGACTTAATCAAGGTGAACAGCAGCACCAGCAGCCAGAGTACCCCCACCACAGGGGCCAGAAACAGGAGGGGAATCTCCGGGAGCTGGAGGGGGAACTGGGGCACATGGGGCGCTGCGAACAGCACCACCCCGCAGAGGGTCAGCAGCACGATGAGGGTCACAAAGCCTGTCATAAGCCGCCGCCGGCTGGCCAGATCGTCCAGGGTGTCTTGAATCTCCTCCTCCAGCTCGTCGGGGTCCGGCTCTGTCTGGGGGCGTCGGCCTGCTGGCGGGCCAGGAGGGTCTGTAACTGGAGTTCCGCTGCGTCCAGCTCTGCGGCGGCCTCTGCGTAGCGCCGCTGGCTGATGGTCTGGAATTTGTCGTTTTCCATGGACAGCCGGCTCTCCCAATGGGCCTTCTGCTGGCGCAGGCCGGCGGCCCGGGCCTGGAGCTGGGCCAGATCCTGGCGCAGGGAGGCGGTCTGGGTGAGGGTCTGCTGGAGCTGGGCCTCCTCCGCCTCCAGCTGGGGGATCAGGCCGCTTTTGTGGAACCGGCGGCGGTGGAGCCAGGTCTTGAGGCGTTCGTTGGCCTCGGTCCAGGATACATCCTCCTCCCCGGAGGAGACCAGGGCGGTGATCCGCTTCTCCAGCTCCTGGCTCTGGCTGACGGCCAGGCCAGTCTGGCGGAAGAACACCGAGCGGTCAAAGACCTCCTGGCTCACGCCAGTGAGGATCTCCCCGGCGGTCTCCCCGGTCAGGCCGGGCACGGCCAGGCCGGTGTCCTGGTAGACCGCGGAAAAATCCCCCATGGGCACCCCGCTGGCGGAGGTCCGGCGGAGCTCCAGGACCCGGCCCTGGAATTCACAGACCAGCAGCCCCTCCATGGGGGAGCCGCTCCAGGGCCGGTAACGGTTTTTGTCGGCGGGGGCGCCCTTGCGGTCCCGCTGGCGGGTGTCCAGGCCGTAGAGCATGGTCCGCAGGAAGGCGCACCAGGTGGATTTCCCGCTGCCGTTGGGGGCCCCGATGAGGGTCATCCCGGGCCGAATTCCAGGGTGTCCCCCTGTAAGCAGCCGAAGGTGGCGGTGAGCTGCAAGAGTTTCATTGGGGCTCCTCCCTTCCTTCCAGGGCGGCCAGGCCGAACCGGACCGCCCGTTCCAGCAGGGGCCGCTCAGAGGGGGCGGCCTCCTGGAGGCGCTGGGCCATGGCCCGGAGGAAGAGCCCGGTGAGGGTATCCTCCTCCATCCGGGCCCAGAGAGCCTGGCTCAGGGTGGTGTTGTCATAGAGACTGGCGCTGTAAAAATAGCCGGAGGCCAGGGCGGTGAGGGCAGTGAGATGGGGCTCGTTGTCCGGGTCCCGGGTGCCGGTGAGGGAAATCCGAAGGATGTCCTCCGGCCGGGAGGCGCGGATGAGCGCCTCCAGCGCCTGGGCGGGGTCCTGGCCGGTGATGTCCAGGCTGGGGGTGAGGTACCGCCGCCGGGCCAGGGGACAAAGTCCAGGGACACCCGGCCGCCCTCCAGCTGGCCCAGATAGACCCCTTTGTCCCCGGTCTCGTCAAAGCCCCGCCCCTCCGGGCAGCCGGGCCAGGCGTAATAGGTTTTTCCCGCCCGCTTCAGGCCGCTGGCGCTGTGGCTGTGGCCCAGGGCCAGATAGTGCAGGCCCGAGGCGGCAATTTCATTGTGGGTGATGGGGCCGTAGCGGCTGTGGGCGGAGGAGACGTCCCCATGAAAGCAGCCGAAAGCGGCCAGGTCCTCCTCCTGGGCGTGGAAGCCGGGGGCTGTCCATCCGGTAGAGGGAGGTAAAGGCACTGCCGTAGACCACCGCCCCCAACTGGGGCACCTCCACCCGGGCCGGGGCGGCCTGGGTGAAGATATGTACGTGGTCCGGCCAGGGAAACTTTCCGTAGGGGGAGGTGGGGAGTAGGGGTCGTGGTTGCCGGGGGGAGAAAGACCTCTGCCTCCAGCTCCTCCAAGACCTGATAGAGGGCCTGGACTGTTTCCGGCCGGGCCCGCTGGCCGTCAAAAAGGTCCCCCGCCAGAAAGACCAGGTCAACCTGTGCCTGGCGGGCGGTGTCCGCCAGGCGGGTGAGCAGCTGGCGCTGCTCCTGCCGGCGTTCCGCCGCCTGTTCCGGGGAGGGCATGAAAGGGGAGTCCAGATGAAAATCAGCGGCGTGGAGAAAGGTCAGCATGCACAAGCCCTCCTTGGGTCCCGTCAGTCTGTCAGGTCGGTGCGGGTGACCTGGCAGCAGCGTTTGGTCTGGGTGTCAATGGTGAAGAGAACGGCCCCCAGCCGGTTGGGGCCGTCTGCGGCCTCATACCGCCGGGGCAGCTGGCCCAGGAAGCGGGCCACGGAGTTTTCGGGTTTTACCCCAGAATGGACCGGGCAGGGCCGGTCATCCCCAGGTCGGTGACAAAGCCGGTGCCCTTGGGGAGAATCTGGCAGTCGGCGGTGGGCACGTGGGTGTGGGTGCCCCACACGGCCTGGACCCGGCCGTCCAGGTACCAGCCCATGGCCCCCTTTTCGCTGGTGGCCTCCGCGTGGAAGTCCACGAAAAGCAGATCGGCCTGGGCGCCCTCCCCGGCCAGAATCTCGTCAGCCCGGCGGAAGGGGGAGTCCAGGTTGGCGTCCAGCTGAAACCGTCCCATCAGGTTCAGCACCCCCAGCCGCAGGCCCTGGGGGGCCCTCATAGAGCCCAAAGCCCCGCCCGGGAAGGTTGGGGGCGAAGTTGGCCGGGCGGAGAATATAGGGGTTGTCCTCCAGATAGTCCGCGATCTGCCGTTTTCCCCAGGTGTGGTTGCCCAGGGTGATGACGTCCGCCCCCGCGTCAAAGAGTTCCTCGGCATGCTGGGGCAGCATGCCCAGCACGGCGGCGTTTTCGCCGTTGACCACGGTGAAGTGAACATCGTGTTCCTTTTTCAACCGGCGCAGGTGCCGGTGCAGACAGTCCAGCCCGCCCTGGGCCACCACATCGCCCACAGCCAAGAGGTGAAGCAGCATACCGTCTCCCCTTTTTCAAACAGAAAAGATTTCCCTTATTATATGCTATTTTGGGGAAAACAAAAAGGGAGAAACTGCAAAAAAGACAAAAATTTTGGCGGGGCGCCGTGTAGAAAACCCCGCCCCTGGGAGCTTCCCAAGGGCGGGGCGTACTATGGGATGTAGGAATCACTTGGCGTATTCCACGATTTTGACCTCCCGCAGCAGATGAACCTTGATCTGTCCGGGATACTCCAGTTCGTTTTCAATCCGCTGGGCGATCTCCCGGGCCAGCAAGGTCATTTCATCCTCGCTGACCACTTCGGGCTTGACGATGATGCGGACCTCGCGGCCAGCCTGAATGGCGTAGGATTTCTCTACCCCGCGGAAGGAAGAGGTCACCTCTTCCAGCTTTTCCAGGCGCTTGATGTAGTTCTCCAGGTTCTCCCGCCGGGCGCCGGGACGGGCGGCGGAAATGGCGTCGGCGGCCTGAACCAGACAGGCGATGATCGTCTGGGGCTCCACGTCGTTGTGGTGGGCGTGGATGGCATGGACCACCTCTTTGCTCTCTTTGTACTTCCGGGCCAGCTCCACGCCGATGGTGACGTGGGAGCCCTCCACCTCGTGGTCCACAGCCTTGCCCAGGTCGTGGAGCAGACCGGCCCGCTTGGCGGTGGCCACATCCTCCCCAATCTCGGCGGCCATAAGGCCGGCCAGCTGGGCCACTTCGATGGAGTGGTTGTACACGTTTTGTCCGTAGCTGGTGCGGTACTTCATGCGGCCGATGAGCTTGATGAGCTCGGGGTGCAGGCCGTGGACATTGGTCTCGAACACGGCGCGCTCGCCCTCGGCCTTGATGGTGGCCTCCACCTCGCGCTTGGCCTTCTCCACCATCTCCTCGATGCGGGTGGGGTGGATGCGGCCGTCCTGGATCAGCTTCTCCAGAGCCAGACGGGCGATCTCCCGGCGGACGGGGTCAAAGGAAGACACGGTGATGGCCTCGGGCGTATCGTCAATGATCAGATCCACGCCGGTGATGGTCTCCAGGGTCCGGATGTTCCGGCCCTCGCGGCCGATGATCCGGCCCTTCATCTCGTCGTTGGGCAGGGGCACCACGGACACGGTGGCCTCGGCCACGTGGTCTGCGGCACATCGCTGGATGGCCAGCCCCACGATCTCCTTGGCTTTCGCGTCGGCCTCCTCCTTGAAGCGGGCCTCCACTTCTTTGATTTTCATGGCGGCCTCGTGGGTGACCTCGGTCTCCAGCTTGGCGATCAGGTAGGCTTTGGCCTCCTCGGCGGTGTAGCCGGAGATCCGTTCCAGAGTCTCCATCTGCTCGGCCTGGAGCTTGGCGACCTTGGTCCGGGCCTCCTCCAGGTTGGCCAGGCGGGCGGCGTAGGACTCCTCCTTCCGCTCCACGTTTTCCAGCTTGCGCTCCAGGGTCTCTTCCTTCTGCTGGAGCCGGCGTTCCTGCTCCTGCAGTTCGGAGCGGCGCTCCTTGGCTTCTCTCTCGTAGTTGGTTTTTTCCGCCAGAATTTTTTCCTTGGCTTCTACCAGGGCTTCCCGTTTTTGCTCTCGGCGCTCTTGATGGCCTCGTTGATGATGCGCTTGGCCTCCTCCTCGGCGCTGAGGATTTCCTTTTCCGCCACTTTCTTGCGGTACAGGATGCCCAGGGGAATCCCTATCACAAGCGCGACAATAAATACGATCACGCCGGTCAGGATATAGGGCAGCATATTGTCGGGACACACCTCCATTTCTCTAAAATTTCGCATAAAATCGCGGCAGCCGGGCCGAACCGGGCCGATGGCGGCGCCGCAGAAAGCGGGCATGAGGTCCCGGAGTCCCGCCCAAGAGGGGAGACTGCCTCATTGTCTGCATATTTATACTGATTTTATTTTAATGGGCAAAGGCGCGTCTGTCAAGAGACTTCGGGGGCACCGCCGGGAAAAAACTTCCGGGAAAGGCTGTCCGGACGGACAGAATGGGCCGGCAGGGCATAGGATGGGAAAACAGAAAAGGAGGAATTGCCATGGAAGGAGCTATGCCTAACACCCCCTGGACCGGGAAGAGGACAAAAGGAAATCTTTGCCCGGGTCTGGAAGCGCGTCATGGGCGACCACACCGATGCCTGCCCCATCACCTGGGAGGAGACAGGGGAGACCAGGCCCAGACCACAACCGAGCAGCAGCAGACCCTGGTCACCGAGGAGGCGGCCCAGACGGAGGAGAAGACGGTGCTCCCGGCCCCCATGTTCCCCGAGGCGGCCAGCGGCTCCACAGCGACTTTCCCGGGACGATGCCCAGGGGTTTTGGGGCCCCAGTGTCTGGACTGCGCGCCGCTGCTCCAGGAGCTGATCCGCCGGGAGCTGGCCGACTGCCGGGAGTACCAGACCCTCTCCCGCCGGGCCGGGGCGGCCCCGCCCGGGTGCTGGCGGGGCTGGCTGGAGAGAAGAAGCGCCGGGCCAAGCGGCTCTCGGCGGCCTATTTTCTCATCTCCGGGGTGCGCTACTGGCCGGAGGGGGAGAAGTGCCCGCCGGTGACTTCGTACTTAGGGACTCTCCGCCGGCGGTTTGCCCAGGAGCAGACCACCATGGCCGCCTATCTCACCGGCACGGAGACCACCACGGACCCCTGCCTCCAGCAGTTGTTCTGGGAGCACGCCAGGAGGCCTGGGACCAGGCCTGTAAGATCCGTACCCTGGTGGAGCAGGCGTAAGGAAACCGGGGCCGCGGGAGGGACTGTTGTTTTCCCCGCGGCCCCGGTTCAGGGCTGACGGATGTTCTCGGAGATGTCGGTAAGGGCCCGGGAAATCTCCATCTCATAGCGGCCGCACTTGGCCAGGTCCCCAGGGAGACCACCCCCACCACCCGGTCCTTGTCCACCACCGGCAGGCGGCGCACCTGCTGGCTTGACATCAGGCGGGCGGCCTGGCGCACGTCGTCCTCCGGGGTGACAACGGCGGGCCGCCGGGACATGATGCTGCGCACCGGCACCGACCGGGGTCCTCCTCCGCCGCCACGCACCGCAGCACGATGTCCCGGTCCGTCACCATCCCCTGGAGCTGCCCCCAGACCCGCACACCGGCAGGGACCCCACGTTGTGCCGGGCCAGCAGCCGGGCCGCCAGGGCGGCGCTCTCCGTGGGATCAATGGACACCACATGGGGGTTCATAATGTCACGCACTTGCAAAAAAACCACCTCGTTTCCGTTTCCCATAGTTTGGGCGGAATCCCAGGCGGATATACACGGAAAAGACGTCCTGGGAGAAGCTGACCGGGAAAGCGGCGGTCTCAAGAGGAGGGGCGGTCCTCCTCTTCGGCTGGCGCTGTCTCCTCCTTGAGGGCCAGGTTCCGGCGCAATGGCCCAATCCCCCGCCAGGAAAACGCCCGGCGGGCATACTGCCGCCGGAAAGCCTTGTTGCTGAGGGGGGCTCCAGCTCCGCCAGGGTAAGGGAGCAGAGCAGGTCCTCCCGGAACTCTGGCAGAGGGGTCAGGGCGGCGGCCTGGTTGTGGGGACAGGCCTTTTGGCACAGGTCACAGCCCCAGACCGTGGGGCTGCGGCGTACCTGTTCGGCGGCTTCGGGGGGAGCGGGCCCTTGCGCTGGGTCAGGTCGGACAGGCAGCGGGTGACCTCACACCCCTGCTCCGTCAGGGCGCCGGTGGGGCAGGCCGCTTGACAGGCCCGGCAGTGGGGCGGGCAGAGGGTCTCCGCGGACGGACCGGTGGAGGGAGGACCAGGTCGGTGAGAATGGTGCCTAAGAAGACATAGGAGCCGTAGGGGGGGACGATCCGCAGCCCGTGGCGGCCCCGGCAGCCCACGCCGGCCAGCTCCGCCGCGGCCAGTTCCGGCACGGGGGAGTTGTCCGCCCCGGCCACAAAGGTATGGCTGGGATGGCGGGCCCGGAGTCCGGCGCAGACCTGCTCCAGCCGCCGGCCCAGGACCAGGTGGTAGTCCTCCCCCGGCAGTAGAGGGAGAGATTGCCGGGGGCCTGGCCGGCGTAGTAGGGAAAGGCCCCCACCAGCACGGTCTGGGCCCCGGGACAGAGGGTGGAGCTGTTCTGCCGCCTCCGGGCCCAGAAACGGCTGGAGGCCGCCCAGCGCGGCGGCACCCCATGCCGCCGCGCCAGCGGCCTTCCAGAGCTGATTCATGGGACTTGTGCTCCCATCAATTTTGATGTTTTTTGGCGTCCCGGGCTTCCATGGCGGCGATTTCCCGCTGGGCGTCCCGGAGGAGAGGTTCACCCGGCCCTTTTCGTCGATGTCGGTGACTTTCACCCACACCATGTCGCCGATGTTCACCACGTCCTCCACCTTTTCCACCCGGCGCTCAGCCAGCTTGGAGATGTGGACCATGCCGTCCTTGCCGGGGGCCAGTTCCACAAAGGCGCCGAAGTTCAGGATGCGAACCACTTTGCCGTAGTACAGCATTCCCACCTCGGGGACAAAGACGATGGTGTCAATCATTTTCTTGGCCGCGTCACAGCAGGCGGCATTTTCCGCGGAGATATAGATGGTACCGTCGTCCTCAATGTCGATCTTGGCGCCGGACTCGGCGGTGATCTTCTGGATCACCTAGCCGCCCTTGCCGATGACCTCCCGGATCTTATCGGGGTCGATCTTCATGGTGAGCATCTTGGGGGCGTATTGGCTGACCTCGGGCCGGGGAGCGGGGATGCAGGGGAGCATGATCTCGTCCAGAATGGCCTTCCGGGCGTCGCCGGTGATGTCCAGAGCCTCCTTGATGATGGCGTGGGAGAGGCCGTCGTTCTTAATATCCATCTGGATGGCGGTGATCCCGTCCTTGGTGCCGGCCACCTTGAAGTCCATCTCCCCGTGGAAGTCCTCCACGCCCTGGATGTCGATGAAGGTGGTGAAGGACCCGTCGTCGTCCTGGATCAGGCCGCAGGAAATGCCCGCCACCGGGGCCTTGATCGGCACGCCCGCATCCATCAGCGCCAGGGTGGAGCCGCAGATGGAGGCCTGGGAGGTGGAGCCGTTGGAGGACACCACCTCAGAGACCACCCGGATGGCGTAGGGGAACTCCTCCACCGAGGGGATCACCGGGTCCAGCGCCCGTTCCGCCAGGGCGCCGTGGCCCTTTTCCCGGCGGTTGACGCTGCGGGCGCCCCGGGCCTCACCCACGGAGTAGGAGGGGAAGTTATAGTGATGCAGATAGCGTCTCTTCCTCTTCCTCCCAGATGGTGTCCAGCTTCTGGCAGGCGGAGAGGGTGTTCAGGGTTGCCACGGACAGGACCTGGGTCTGCCCCCCGGGTGAAGAGGGCCGAGCCGTGGACCCGGGGCAGCACGCCCACCTCAGCGGCCAGGGGACGGATCTCGTTCTTCTGACGGCCATCCACCCGGTGCCCCTGGAGGAGCCAGGCTTTGACAATCTTCTTCTGGAATTTATAGGTGATCTCTTCCAGGTACTGATCCATCTCGGGATACTCCTCCAGGAAGAGTTCGTGCCAGTGGTCGATGAGGGCGTTCCAGCGCTCCTCCCGGACATTTTTGTCGTCGGTGTCCATGGCGGCCTTGGCTTCGTCCATGGTGGCGGCCACGATCTTGTCAAAGAGCTCCTGGTCGAAGTCGGCGTGGTCGTAGGTCATCTTCTCCTTGCCGATCTCGGCCACAATGGCGTTGATAAAGTCCACCTGGGCCTTGATCTCCTCGTGAGCCTTCACGATGGCCTCATACATGATCTCGTCGGGGAGCTGGTCGGCCCCGGCCTCGATCATCACCACCTTGGCGCCGGTGGCGGCCACGGTGAGGTCCAGCTTGGAGGCGTGCTTCTGCGCCTGGTTGGGGTTCATGACGATCTGACCATCCACATAGCCCACCTCCAGGCAGCCGATGGGGCCGCCCCAGGGGATGTTGGACACCGCCAGGCAGGCGGACACGCCCACCATGGCCGCGGCCTCGGGAGAGCAGTCCCGGTCCACGCTCATCACGGTGCAGGTGACCACCACGTCGTTGCGGAAGTCTCCAGGGAAGAGGGGACGGATGGAGCGGTCAATGACCCGGCTGGCCAGCACGGCGGGCAGAGAGGGCTGCCCCTCCCGGCGCATAAAGGAGCCGGGAATCCGGCCCACGGCGTACAGCTTTTCCTCAAAGTCCACGGACAGGGGAAGAAATCCACCCCGTCTCTGGGCCGGGGGCGGCGGTGACCGCCACCAGCACGGAGGTGTCGCCGTAGCGGACCATGGCGGAGGCGTTGGCCAGCTCAGCCACCTTTCCAAACTCCAGGGAGAAGGGGCGGCCGGCAATCTCGGTCTTGTAAATGTGGTTGTTGAATGCTTCTTGGTGATAATGGTTGACATGGTTGCAGACTCCTTTCGCAGGTATCATAAAATGGGCCGGAGAGCCTGCGCCTGATTTAGCACTTGAAGGCATGTCCGAGCCTCGGGCATACGTTCAAACGCTAAAATAGGGCGGGGAGCTCTCCGCGCGGGGGTTGGGAAAAAGGGGCGGTGCGGTTTTGGCCACACCGCCCCTGTCGCAGACGGAATTATTTACGGATGCCCAGCTTGGCAATGATCGCACGATAGCGCTCAATGTCCTTCTTGGCCAGATAGTCCAGCATCTTGCGGCGCTTACCGACCATTTTCAGCAGGCCGCGGCGGCTGTGGTTGTCGTGGATGTGGACCTTCAGGTGCTCGGTGAGCTCCTGAATCCGGGCGGTGAGGATGGCGATCTGAACCTCAGGGGAGCCGGTGTCCGTGGGATGGGTGCGGTTTGCCTCAATAACGGCGGTCTTTTTCGTCCTTGCGAATCATGGTTTATTTCCACCTTTCCAAAGTTTGCCTCTGACTGAGTGACGGGCGGGTGTGGCCCTGAAACCAGGCGGTACTCGGGACTAAGTCAGGGTAGATTGCGTGCAGTACGCACGTATCTTGTAGTATACCACTGGGCGGGGGAAAGTAAAGCGAAATTTCGAAAAAACCTTGGTGTGACAAAAGAGCAGGTGCTTTTGCACTTTAACATACCTGCAAAACAGGACACCCCTTTTTGGTGCAGAAAATCTGTAAGAGGAAGAGAAAAGTGCTTTATATTCTGTTGAAATTTTGGTATAATTAAACATCATTATATCGCTCGAGGGAGGAGAGAGGTTTATGAAGAGACGAGTGATTTCCGCAGCCCTGGCGCTGTGCATGATGCTGACCCTGTTGTCGGGCACGGCCCTGGCGGCGGGACAGCACCCCTTTACCGATGTTCCCCAGAGCCATTGGGCCAACGAGGCGGTGGGCTATGTCTATGAAAATGACCTGATGAATGGGGTGAGCGCCACAATGTTCCAGCCCGGCGGCAGTCTGACCCGGGCTATGTTTGTCACCATCCTGGGCCGGATGGCCGGCGCGGAGGAGGAGAGTGGCGAGAGTGGGTTTGCCGATGTGCCGGCAGGCCGGTGGTATAGTGCCTATGTGGCCTGGGCCGCTGGGGAAGGAATTGTGGATGGCACAGGAAACGGCTGTTTTTCCCCAATAGCCCTGTGACCCGGGAGCAGATGGCTACCATGATCGCCCGCTATGTAGACAGCGCCGACCTCCCCCTGCCCGAGACCGGGGACCCGGCGGCTCCCTTCACGGATCGGAATGCCGTGTCTGACTGGGCCGAGGCGGGGTGGAGCTCATGCGCTAGACGGGCATCCTGGCCGGGTATGAGGACGGCACCTTCCAGCCCCAGCGCACCGCCAACCGGGCGGAGGCCGCGACGATTTTTATGCGGTTGGAGCAAACCGTCAATGCGAGCCCCCAATCTCCGGAGGAAGCAGCCATAGAAGCCTATGAGACGGTTGCGGCAGAAACCCGTCAGATCGAGAGGAAATACGAAAATACGGATGGGGTTGTTCCCCGAGAAAAGTTAGAACCGTTGCTGCAGGAAGTTGCTGCCTATGCAGAGCAGCTACAAAACCAAGGAACCGTAACCAACTATGAGGTCAACGACACGTGTGTTTATATGAAAGTGGGAGGATGGTTGGGCTTCCTCTATGCACCACCGGAGGAAGGGATGATGGCCGGCGGACAGGAGGGAATGGAAATCATTACCCTGGAGCCATTTCCTGGAGAGATGTATGCGTCTTATCTGTTAGCAGGAGGGAAAGGGCCCGACCAAGCAGCAGAAGATCTGGAGGACAGCTTTGGACCAACGCTGACCTATCAACACAATTATGATGGAGATGCAGTTTCAGTAGATACCCTAAAAAACCTTCCCCAGCACAGCATTATCCTGTGGTCAGGGCACGGAAACTATGTGGATCGTTTAGGTTCCGTTCTCTTTTTGGGGACGAAGAAGTGGGACCAGTCAACGATTCTGCTCTATGCCCAGGAGTTTGGGGATGAGGCGCTGTTGGTGAACCAGAACGGCCAGTTTTATATTTCTCCTATCTTTTTTGAAAAGTACATGCCCCAGGATGCCTTTGCGGGTAGCCTGATCTACTTGGGAACCTGCCAAAGCTTTGCAGACCGTCGGTTGGCGGAGAGTATCTGGGATAAAGGGGCCGAGGTCATTTTAGGCAACACCCGTACTGTGCGTCAAATCTATAATTTCAAGATGCTGTACTCCTTTGCGGAAGGACTGACCCAACGCACAGAGCAGGGATCATATTATACGATTTCTCAGGCATTGGAGTATGCGAAGGAAAAGCATGGAAGTGCCGACACTTGGGGATATAACAGCGAGGTTAAGGCACTGTACCGAGAGGATGTGACGCTGGAAGAAATCATTTCTCCAGAAAAGACAACTTTGGAGGACCTGGTGGGCGTCTACGAGGGCTCCTACTTCGCCTCCCAGGGGAGACGGGCCTGACTCTGACCGTCTATGAGGAAAACGGCGGTTACCGCGCCCTTTTTGACTTTTACAATCTCCCCGGCCGGACCAATGCCAAAGAGGGCTCCTATACGATGGATGTGACTGTGACCGATCAGGGGGCCTTCCGTTTTGACGCGGACCAGTGGGTGGAGAAGCCCTCCGGTTACCGGCTGTTGGACCTGGAGGGAACCTTACAGGGCGAGGTCTTGTCCGGTCAGTCTCCCACCCGCTTTTCCGTCACCCGCACCGGCCAGGCGGTGCCGGACACGGGCTGGAAGCAGGCCTACCAACGGTTTTTGGCTGAGCAGGGCTACACGGACTATCTGGATGACTGGTTTTATCAGCCCACGGAGTATGCGCTGCTGGATCTGAACCAAGACGGAATGAAAGAGCTCATTCTTCAGGGAAATTACTTTGACACGTTCTACGATGATTTCTATAATTTCTCAGTCTTCACATATGATGCACGCACTAAACAGGTGGTCATTGTACCTTTGGCAGATGGGACATCGGAAAGCAACGCGCCTAAACAAGTCGAAACCTGTTACGGGGAACTGATGTATTCCCCCAATATCAGTCGCTTGTGTTCACCGATCTGCGCCCCTACTATGTAGGGACAACTGCCATTTCAAATTATGGCTATTACACGCTCAACAATGGCAGCCTGCAAATGGAACAGAGCATTGGGACGAACCACTCGGAGGATTACTCCCAAATATACTATGAGATTCACACTTCTGACGGAGGAAGCACCGTCATTTCTGCCGAGGAATACCGGGAATATATCTCGGAGCGAGACCCCATTGCTTTTTGAGCCACTGCCCTGAAGCAGCTACGGCGCAGTAAGCCCCCGCCCCCTGGCGGGGCTTTTGCAGTTGGCGGCGGAACTCCTTGCAAAACAGACCGTTTTTCCCCTTTTCAGCAGGGAAGAATTCTGGTATAATCAGGCATCATACGGAAGAAAGGACTACGCAGTATGAGAAACGAATGGTAAGCGCGGCCCTGGCCCTCTGCCTGGCCCTGACGCTTTTCTCCGGCACGGCCCTGGCGGCGGGAGAGCATCCTTCACCGACGTGCCCCAGGGGCACTGGGCCGGCGACGCGGTGCAGTATGTTTATGAGAACAACCTGATGGGCGGCACAGACAGCACCACCTTTTCCCCCAACAACACCACCACCCGGGGAATGATTGTGACGGTGCTCTACCGTCTGACAGGAGAACCGGCCAGCGGAACGGCCAGCCAGTTTACCGACGTGGCCGCCGGGGCCTGGTACGCCAAGGCGGTGGCTTGGGCGGCGTCCCGGGACATTGTCAACGGCACCAGCGCCACCACTTTTTCCCCAATTCCCCATCACCCGGGAGCAGCTGGCGGTGATCTTTTACCGCTATGCCCAGGACCAGGGATGGGACGTGTCCGCCTGGACTGATCTGGGGCTCTACCAGGACGCGGCGCAGGTGAGCGACTATGCCACCCAGGCGCTGGCCTGGGCCTGCGGGGCGGGGCTGATCACCGGCACCACGGACACCACGTTAAGCCCCCGGGGCAGTGCCACCCGGGCCCAGGTGGCGGTGATCCTCACCCGGTTCTGCGAGACGGTGATGCCCGATGGCCCGGTGAGCCACCAGGAGATGGTGCGAAACCTCCAGAATTCCTCCCTGCGGAAAAGGGATACCCTGGCGGCCATGGCCCAGGTTCTGCTGGACGATGGGTTTGCCCCCGCCTTTGTGGCCGGGCTTTTGGGCAACATCATAGAGGAGGGGGGCTGCGTCCGCGTTGAAAGCTCGGCCTATCTCTCCAACCCCGACGCCGAGCCCGACTATCTGGTGTACATGGATGAGAATTACGACTACCGGGACAAGTATTCCTACCGGCTGATCTATGAGGGCATCTCCCTCCAGGAGGTCTATGCCATGGTCCTGGAGCTGGGTCCTGCGGGGGCCAACGGCCGGGGAAGCTGCTTCGGCCTGGGCTGCATGCAGTGGACCTCCTACAACCGGGTCAAGCGCCTGCTGGAAAACTATCTGGAAGCGGCGGACGGGGCGGACACCATCACCCTGGCCCAGGTCCAGGAGGCGGAGGGGATCACCATCAGCTATGAGCTGCGCAACACCCACAAGAAGGTCTATACGGACTGGCAGACCGCCAACCCTGAGCAGGACACGGAAGAGGCGGCCTATGATGCCGGGGTGAAGGTGTGCACCAGCTACGGGATTCCCGTGGGCTACAACACCCCGGAGGTACAGGAGAAGCGGGGCGGGAATGCTGCCCAAGTCTATGCAGTCATGCTGGGTGAGTCCTAAGACACAACAGATACCACACAAAAGACCGGCGCTGTGCAGTCCACAGCGCCGGTTGCTTTGTTATAGGTTCTGATATTTTTTTGTTCCCCTTCAGGGCCTTCATACGGATTTCGTGGTTGAGAATCCGCTTGCGAAGGCGGAGGTTTTCCGGGGTGACCTCCAGCAGCTCGTCATCGGCCAGAAACTCCAGGCACTGCTCCAGGCTCAGGTGGCGGGGCGGCACCAGGCGGAGGGCCTCGTCGGAGCCCGAGGCGCGCATGTTGGTCAGCTGCTTCTTTCGGCAGACGTTCACGGTGATGTCCTCGCTCTGGGGGTTTCCCCACCACCATGCCCCCGTAGACCGGGACGCCGGGGCCGATGAACAGGGCGCCTCGCTCCTGGGCGGCCCAGAGGCCGTAGGTGACCGACTCGCCGGTTTCAAAGGCGATGAGGCTGCCAGAGCTCCGGCGGCTCAAATCCCCCCTTATAGGGGGCGTAGGAGTCGAAGACAGAGGCCATGATCCCTCTCCCCGGGTGTCGGTGAGAAATTCGTTGCGGTAGCCGAACAGGCCCCGGGCGGGGACCAGGAACTCAATCTTCATCCGGGTACCCACCGGGGTCATCTCCAGCAGGTCTCCCTTCCGGGAGCCCATCTTCTCAATGACCGCCCCCACCGCGTCGGCGGGCACGTCCACCACCAGGCGCTCCATGGGCTCGCACTTCACCCCGTCGATCTCCTGGTAGAGGACCCGGGGGGAGAGACCTGGAACTCATAGCCCTCCCGGCGCATGGTCTCAATGAGGATGGACAGGTGCATCTCTCCCCGGCCGGCCACGTTGAAGGCCTCGGTGGAGTCGGTGTCGCTGACCCGCAGGGAGACGTCCTTTAAGGTCTCCCGCATGAGCCGGTCCCGCAGGTTCCGGGAGGTGACGTATTTGCCCTCCTTGCCGGCGAAGGGGGAGTCGTTGACCGAGAAGGTCATCTCCATGGTGGGGGCGGAGATTTTCACAAAGGGCAGGGGCTCGGGGCCGGCGGCGCAGATGGTGTCCCCGATGGTGATGTCCCCGATGCCGGACATGGCGATGATGTTGCCGGCGGCGGCCTCGGTGACCGGCGCCCGGGCCAGACCCTCGAACTGGTAGAGGCTCACCGCCTTGGCCTTGCGGCTCTGGCCGGGGTCGTGGTAGTTGCAGACGGTGATCTCCTGGTTCTGCTTGATGGTACCCCGCTCGATGCGGCCGATGGCGATGCGGCCCACAAACTCGTTGTAGTCGATGGAGGAGACCAGCATCTGGAAGGGGGCCTCCGTGTCCGCCTCCGGGGCGGGGATATAGTTGAGGATGGTCTCAAACAGGGGCACCAGGTCGGTCCCCAACACGTCGGGGGTCCCGGGAACAGATGCCCTGGCGGGCGGAACAGAAGAGCATGGGGGAGTCCAGCTGCTCGTCCGTGGCGTCCAGGTCCAGCAGCAGCTCCAGCACCTCGTCCACGACCTCGTGGATGCGCTGGTCGGGGCGGTCAACCTTGTTGATGACCACGATCACCCGATGGCCCAGGTCCAGGGCACGGGAGAGGACGAAGCGGGTCTGGGGCATGGGCCCTTCGGCGGCGTCCACCAGGAGGATGACGCCGTTGACCATTTTCAGAATCCGCTCCACCTCGCCGCCGAAGTCAGCGTGGCCCGGGGTGTCTACAATATTGATCTTCACATCGCCGTATTGGATGGCGGTGTTTTTGGCCAGAATGGTGATGCCGCGCTCCCGCTCCAGGTCCCCGGAGTCCATGACCCGGTCCTTCACTTCCTGGTTCTCCCGGAAGGCGCCGCCCTGCTTGAGCATCTCATCCACCAGGGTGGTCTTGCCGTGGTCAACGTGGGCGATAATGGCGATGTTTCTCAGTGATTCGTTCTGCACAGGTTCGCACCTCATATCTATCGAAAATTCAAACGGACGCTAATTCAACGGCTATCTATTATACTATTGTAAATAAAGGATTGCAAGGATAAATTTTGCCGCGGCCCTGGGAGACCGGGCGGCGGAAGGGAGTTCAGGGGCGGGGGACAGGCAGGACAATCTTCCCGCCTGATTCTTTTCACTTTTTTTGAAAAAAGGGGCTTGACAAATGGAGAAAATGTGTTATTGTATTATTCGTGCAGTACAACAGTACAGCGACACAGATGAACACCACCAAGGAGGGATGGATATGGCGTGGCAGTTTCGCAATGACATCCCCATCTATACCCAGCTGATTGCCCAGATCCAGCAGAGGATTGTCAGCGGCGCCCTGCTGCCGGGGGAGCGGCTTCCCTCGGTGCGGGACCTGGCCGCGGAGGCAGGGGTAAACCCCAACACCATGCAGCGGGCCATGATGGAGATGGAACGAGAGGAGCTGGTTTACAGCCAGCGCACCGCGGGCCGGTTTGTCACCGAGGACGGGGAGCGGATTCGGCGCCTGCGGGAGTCCCTGGCCCGGAACCAGGTGAAGGACTTTTTAGAGGAATGTACCAGCTGGGGTTCCAGCTGGGAGAGATCGTCACATTTGTACAGCCGGAAGGAGAGAAGGGACACCATGAGCATTCTGGAGTGTAAAGGGCTGAGCAAACGCTTCGGGGCGGTGACCGCCCTGGACGGAATCAGCTTTACCATTGAACCGGGCCGGATTGTGGGTCTGCTGGGCCCCAACGGCAGCGGTAAGACGACCTTGATTAAGCTGGCCAACGGCCTGCTGGTCCCCACGGCAGGGGGAGCTTTGGATCAACGGAAGGGCGCCGGGGAAGGAGAGCCACGCCATGGTCTCCTATCTTCCCGGAGCGGACCAGCCTTCCCCTTTGGATGACCGTGAAGCAGCTGCAGGACTTTTATGAGGATTTTTATGCGGATTTCCAGCGGGAGCGCAGCGAGGAGATGCTGGACCGGCTGGAGATCTCCGCCAAGCAGCGGATGAAGCAGATGTCCAAGGGCACACGGGAAAAGGTGCAGCTGATTCTGGTCATGAGCCGCCGCACCCGGCTATACCTGCTGGACGAGCCCATCGGCGGCGTGGACCCCGCGGCCAGGGACTATATTTTGGACACTATCATCCGCAACTACAACCCTGAGGCCTCGGTGATCATCTCCACCCACCTGATCGCGGATGTGGAGAAGGTGCTGGATGAGGTGCTCTTCATTGACCGGGGGCAGATTCTCCTCCAGTCCTCGGTGGACGCCATCCGGGAGGAGAAGGGCATGAGCGTGGACGCGCTGTTCCGGGAGGTATACAAATGCTGAGAAAACTGTTGAAACATGAGTTCCGGGCCACAGCCCGGGTGATGATTCCCCTGTATTTGATTACCGTTCTGCTGGCGGTGCTCACCCGCGCCACCGCATTTGGGCCGAGATGGTGACCTTTGACGGGATGCTGGGCCGCAACTTCCTGGCCCTGCTGTCCGGGATCATTATTTTTGGGTTTGTCCTGGCGCTGATTGCCACCTTTGTGGTGGCGGTGATCCTGGCCATCCTCCGGTTCCGGAGCAATCTTGTGGCGGACGAGGGCTACCTGATGTTCACCCTGCCGGTGTCCACCCATACCCTGGTGTGGTCAAAGCTGATTGTCTCCGCCGTCTGGTTCCTGGGGGCGGTTGTGGTGGATGTCCTGTCCCTGCTGGCCCTGGTGGCGAATGTGGAGATGTTCTGGGAGCTGGGTAGGGTCTTCCAGGAGATTGCGGACCAGTGGAACGCCTACTATGTGGGCAACGGCGTGGCCTTCCTGGTGGAGTGCCTGCTCCTCTTTTTGGTGTTCTGTGTGGTCGCCTGCCTGGAGTTTTACACGCCTCTGGCCATCGGCCATAGCTTTGCCCAACATAAAATGTTGCTGTCTGTGGCCTTCTTTTTCGCCATCCAGGTGGTGACCCAGATTGTCTCCGGTATGCTCCTCTTTGCGGGGGTCCCCATGCTGGATTCCATGGATGGCTGGCTCAATTCTCTGACCCCAGCCACCGCCATCCACGGCTTTATGTGGGGCAGTATTCTGATCTCCGCCATTTATGGCGCGATCCTCTACTGCATCACCATTCGGATGCTTCACCGGCATCTGAATCTGGAGTAAGGATACGGTTTCCAGTCTGCGCCCCCGGCCACGGGCCGGGGGCGCAGACTGCCTTTAAGGGAGGAGAACCAGCGGGTGCCCTCGGTGGGGCCGTAATACCCGTGGGAGCCGCAGCACTTTTCAGGCCGCCGATATCGTGGACCTGGGTATATCCCATGTCCTTCAGCCGGGAGACGCCCGGGCACTGGTCTCTCCCCCATAAGCGTAATCAAAGAGGGGGACCGACAGATCGGGCAAAACCTCTTTGGCCCGGGAGAGCTCCTCCAGGGGAAGGTTTCGGCTTTCCGGGATTCGCTTGCGCGCGTACGATTCCCGGGAGCGGACGTCCAGCAACACCGCGCCCGGCGTGGCCTGATAGTTGCGAACGCCCCGGTTGATGTCGATACAGAACAGATGCGAAAGAATGCCCATAAAAACTCCTTTCTCAGGGATGCCTTGCGCCCGCTTGCGGGGGCGGGCCGCTGTTCTGTTTTTAGTATAGACGGCGTGGGGGGACGTTCCGTAATTAAGTCCCATTCGGCCATGTCCAAAGTAGATTGACAAACCAATTATCATAGGATAAAATAAAAATGTCTGTGCCCCCGTAGCTCAGATGGATAGAGCGTCCGCCTCCTAAGCGGAAGGCCATGCGTTCGAATCGCGTCGGGGGTGCCATGGGGAAAAGCCAATCGCGGCAATGCGATTGGCTTTTCTTTTTGGGCGGGCCGCTGGTTTTTCCTGCGCTTGGGGGCGAAAGAGACGTTTTTATGGCGATTGTTTGAGAAAAAGAAAAAATGTTGTTGCAAAAGGGGATTTCTCCCGTCTTATTATGGCAGAAAGGGGTCGTTGGAATGAGAGAGCCGAAGCAGTACCTTTTCCTCCTGGCCTGCCTGGGGGTCTGCGTCTTTGCCCTTTGCTGGGGCTTCTCACCGGCTGCGGTTGATGCGCCGCCGGGCGGAGGGGGAATGGTTTTTTCCCCTGCAGAAGAAACAGGAAGTAGAATCTGAGGAAAAAGCGAAAGATCCAGCTTTTTTGACAGAGATACAACCAATCTGTATAATAGAGGGAGCCGGCACGGCAAGCGCAGCCATTCCTTTTGGAGAGGAGTCTCGATCCATGTCATTTCAGTCCTACACATTTCTTTTTGCCCTGCTGCCGGTGTCTGTGGCAGGGTGGTGGCTGCTGAACTGGCGGGGCCATGGGCGTCTGGCCCAAGGGTTTCTGCTGGTGGTGTCTTTGGCCTTTTATGGAAAGGGAAACTTGGCCTTTCTCCCCCTTTTGCTGGGGAGTATTCTGTTTAACTTTTTGGTTGGTAAGGCAATGGGAGCCCTGCCCCGGGCCAGAAAACCTCTGCTGGTGCTGGGTCTGCTGGGCAACTTAGGCCTGCTGGGTTACTTTAAGTACGCCAACTTTTTTCTGGACAACCTCAACTGGCTGCTGGGGACCTCCATCGGGGCGCTGTCGCTGCTGCTGCCCTTTGGGGATCAGTTTCTTTACCTTTCAGCAGATTGCTTTCCTGGTGGACCGGTACCGAGGAGACCCGGCAGACTATACCCTGCTGGAGTATGCCTGCTTTGTGAGCTTTTTCCCCTGTGTAACCTCCGGCCCCATTGCCTTCCATGACGAGGTGATTCCCCAGATGCGGGCGGTCCAGGGAAAGGACCTTCCGCCCAGGGCATTGCCGAGGGCCTGTGGCTGTTCTCCTTGGGGATTTGGAAGAAGGTCATTGTGGCAGAGGCTTTTGGCGGCGGCGCGGACTGGGGCTGGGCCAATCTGCCTGCCCTCAACAGCACCACGGCCTTGGCGGTGACGCTGAGCTACACGTTGCAGCTCTACTTTGATTTCAGCGGCTACACGGACATGGCCCGGGGCATTGGAAAGATGCTGGGGGTTACCCTGCCGGAGAACTTTGATGTGCCCTACCAGGCGCTGACCATCCGGGGCTTTTGGAAGGGCTGGCACATGACCATGACGCGGTTTTTCACCCGGTATCTCTACATTCCTTTGGGCGGCAGCCGGCGGGGGTTGCCGCGGACCTGTGTCAACACCCTGGTGATCTTTTTGGCCTCTGGGCTGTGGCATGGGGCGGACTGGTCCTTTGTGGTCTGGGGAGGGCTGCATGGGATCGCCATGGTGGCCGACCGCCTGCTGGGCAGCCGGCTGGACCGGCTCCACCCTGCGCTGTCCTGGGCGCTGACCTTTGGGTATGTCAATTTCTGCTGGATTTTCTTCCGGGCCGGCAGTGTCCGGGAGGCGCTGGCCATGTGCCGGGCCATTGCGCGGTGTGCGTTCGGTCCGCTGGCAGAAGAGTTTACCACCTCCTTTCAGATGCCGGAGATTACCTGGATTGACGCTACCTGGAGATAGATATGGCCCGTTTGGCCCTGCTCATGTTCCTGCTCTTTGTGGTGGGGAGTATGTTCTTTTGTCTGCAAGAGACGCCAGTGGCCCGGAGAAAGCATCGGATGACAGGGCGGCGCGGTGTGCTGGCGGGGGATTCTGCTGTTCTGGGCGGTGATCTCTCTAACGGGCGTGAGCCGGTTTATCTATTCTAATTTCTGAGAGGGGAGACATTCGGTGCCCAAACGATTTCTGAGACTGTTTTTGCGGTCTTTCTGGCGCTGACGCCTTGTTTGCCGGGACAATCTATGTGGTGGACCCCTATTATCATTACCATGGCCCAGTGGCGGGACTTCCCCTCTGGCTCCAGGATGGGCGGTATCAAAACGTGGGGGCGGCGGAAAATCTGGACTATGATTACCTGCTTATGGGCACCTCTGTCACGGCCAATTTTACCTTGGAGCCCTTTCAGCAGCGTCTGCCAGGGCAGACGAGGAAGCTCATTGTCCAAGGCGGATATTTTGAGGATTTTCTTCTTCCCTGGACGTGGCCCTGGAAACCCATACGGTGCGGCAGGTTTTTGGGGGTGGACTCCAACTGTTGGCGGCGGTATGACAAGGAGAATACCTGGGAGGCGCCTACCTACCTTTTTGATGAAAACCTGTACAATGATGTGCATTACCTGCTGAGTAAAGATACTTTTTTCTGGTATATCCCCGACATCCTGCGTGCGGCCAGGGAGGGGTACCAGGCGGATGAGAGGACAGGGGGATACCTGTGGGGAGACGATGTCCAGTGGAGCAGAGAGGTGGCGCTGGGGGTTTACCAGCGGCCTGAACCCGGCCCGCCGTGGCGGCGGATGCACTGTTGGGCCCAGCCCAGGAGAATTTGGACCATGTTCTGGCCGGGTGGATGCCCATCCCCAGACCACGTTTACCTTTTACCTGCCGCCGTACAGTATCCTTTTCTGGGATATGACCATTCGGGAAGGGGGAGCTGGAGGCGACGCTCACCATGCATGAGAGGGTCCTGGAGGGGTTAATCAGCCGGCCCAATGTGCGGGTGTTTTACTTTATGGATGACCAGGCCCTGATTACAGACCTGGACCAGTACAGCGACCACATCCACTACTCCCCTGATGTATGCCAGGAGCTGGCCCGCCGGCTTCTGGAGGAGGAGCCGATGACCGCCCAGGAGATTGCCTCTCGGATGGAGGCGTTCCGGGATTTTCTCTCCACGTACGATTTTGAAAGCCTGTTCCAAGACGCTGGCTCCTGATGAAGAGGAGGCGGGGAGCGGAAAAAAAACAGCCGCGCCTGTATGTTACAGGCGCGGCTGTTTGCCGTACGTACGGAGATGGCGGATCAGGAGGGGGAGGACAGCGGCCAGAGTAACCAGAGCCAGCAGCTGAGAGGTGGAAAATACCCCCACATCCCCCGGGCGGCATCGCCCCGAAGAAATTCCAGGGCGAAGCGGAACAGGGCGTAGGCGGCCAGATAGACCAGCAAAAGGGCCTCCCCTTCCAGCCCCGCCGGGCCAGGCGGTGCAGCAGAAGAAAGAGGAGCAGGCAGCCGGCGGCCTCATACAGCTGGACGGGGAGGAGCGCCACGCCGTTGGGGGCCACGGAGAGACCCGAAAGGTCACCCCGGCCAGCCGGCGGGGGCGGGAATGCCGTAGCAGCACCCGGCCAGGAAGCAGCCCACCCGGCCAAAGGTGTGGAACAGGGGGACGGCGGGGACCAGGTCGGCCCCAGTTGGGAAAAGGGGACCTTGCGCCGCCGGCAGAACAGCCAAACCGCGGCCAGAGCGCCGAACAGCCCGCCATAAAGACGAACCCACCCGAGAGGTAGCGGGCGGAAAAGGCGGCCGGATCGGCCGCCAACAGGGGGGAGGTCCTGGAGCAGCTGGGGCAGCTGGAGCAGCAGGTAGAGAAATTTTGCGCCTACCAATGCCCCCAGAACCCCAAAGAGAAAGGCTTGCTCTGTCCGGCCGGGGTTTTCTCCCGGGCTTTGAGCTGCCGGTGGAAGTACAGCCACGCGGCAGCGGCGCCCAGCAGGGTCAGCAGGCTGTACGTGGGGAAGAGAGTGCCGCCAAGATTCCAATAGGGTAGCATAACCGTAACGAAAGCTCCAAAATAAGGCGCCGCGGCAGGAATGCCGCGGCATAGGTGGAAGGAATTACAGGGGAAGGGTGCTGGCGATCCCCGCACAGCTGACGCAGGCGACACAGGCCACAAAGGCCAGGGCGCCGCCGATCAGACCAATGAGGGAGAGCACAAATCCCGCCGTGCGGATGGCGTCCAGGTATCCCAGTTCCTTGGCCTTGCTGGCCTGGATCAGGCCGACGATTCCTAAAATGACGGAAAGGATGGAGGAATAGCCGAAAAACCAGAAGACCACCGCGATGATACCCAGCACCAAGCTGGCAGTGGCATTGCTTTTTCCGGGCGGATTGGTGTGTTCAGGCAAAGTCATTGCCCCCTTTCTCAAACTCGGCGCGGATGGGGTTGAAAAATGCGGCCGAAAAGATTAACACTATCATTTTAGGAAATCTTTCTTCAAAAGTCAATCGGCTGACAAAAAAGAGCAAGATCCTGCCGAACCTTGTCGGTTTCGGCAGGATCTTGGAATCGTTATTGGGGGCAGTCTGGTGGCCACCGTGAGCCCCTCCAGAGAGGCCCCGGAGGCCCTGCGGCGGCAGTAATTGGCCGTGCAGGATTTATAGGCGGCAAACTGGCGGCGGGCGGCGGCCTCATCGCCGTAGACCTTCCAGCAGCCCACGCATTTGCAGTGTTTCCCCTGGTGGGTCATAAACCCGGCCACATCTTCCGGGGATATCCCAGGAAGAGGCCGATCTCATGAGGAAAGGTTCCCCAGCCTGTAGCCGCCGCTTGAGCTCCCGGAGGCAGGCGTGTTGGGCCAGGTCCTGATAGCCCGCCTGCCGGAGGAGCCGGCGGGCCTCCCCCGGGATAGATCCCGGGAGAGCGCCGCCGGGCGAAAGAGATAGAGAAGGACCCGGGTGTTGTCCCGGCGCAAGGGGAGCAGCCGGAGTCCCCGGGGAACCAGGACCTGATTGATGGCCCGGAGGTCCCGGACCATGGCCTGGGGAGAGGAGAAGAAGCAGGGAAAGAGGTTGCCCGTTTTAATTCCTGCCAAGGTAGGGGCGGCGTGCTGGATCACATAAGCCACAGACATAGGCTCAGCTCTTGGCGCCCGCGTGGGCCTCCAGGATGGTGCCCAGGGCCGACATGGATCTGGTGCGGGAGCGGACAATGACCGTGTCCTGGCCCCGGGTTTCATTGAGGGCGTTCTGTACCATTTTATGGGAAATGGTGTCGGTGAACATGACCAGCAGATCGGGGTTGCCCAGCCGGTTTTTCAAGGTCCCGCCCATCTTGGAGATGACCTTGGCAGAGCACTGGTAGGACCGGCAGAGGTCCTTGTATTTGCGGACCATGCATTCGTTTCCGCCTAAAATGACGACACTCATTGAGAAGCTCCTTTCTTTTGAGGTTAGCTAAGGCTAACTATCCGAGTTTTTTTTAGCGCCCCAAGGGACGCAGTCTATTTATGGAATCTTAGTATATGATAAAGAGAGACGGATTTCCGTCGGAGGAAGAAAAAGTTCTTCCTGATCGTTAGCTTATGCTAACTATTTGGGAGTATACAGGGTTTTTCTGTGGCTGTCAAGGAAAAATTCAAAAACAGGGCAGGAAAATTGACCGGGGAAGGGGAGAAGGCCAATCTGTTACAAAAAAATTAAGAGAAAATTAATTGACTTTTTTTCAGGACGTTGTACAATAGAGAAAATATATTTGCAGGCAACCATGCAAGCATATTTTCATCTTGCCGGAAAAACCAGAGAAAGCCGTAGAACCACCGATGGAGCTTCCCGGGCGGATGATTGACAGGAAAAAGAAGCATATCGCCTGGCGGGAGGGATAAGAAGGGTCCTCCCCGCCCGCTGCCGGTTCCGCCCATCGGGACAGATTGACAGAAAGAAAAGGGTGTTAAAAGGTTAAAAATGGATACCATCTTGACGATCAACATTGTCATAGCGGTGGTCTTTACCTGCTGCTATGCCTACCAGCTGTTTTTTTTGGCTGTACCGTTCACCAAGAAGCAGGAGCCTCATAAACCAGAGGTCCTCCACCGCTTCGCCATTTTGATTTGTGCCAGAAATGAGGAGGCGGTCATTGCGGATCTCATCCAGAGCATACGGCACCAGACCTATGACCAAAGTCTGCTCACCGTGTTCGTCATGGCCGACAACTGTACCGACGCCACGGCGGACATTGCCCGGCGGGAGGGCGCGGTGGTCTATACCCGGTTCAACCGGGAAAAGGTGGGCAAGGGATATGCCCTGGAGCAGCTGCTCCTGCACATTGAAGAGGATTACCCCAAAGGTCTATGACGGCTTTTTTCGTCTTTGACGCGGACAACGTGCTGGACTGCCGGTTTGTGGAGGAGATGAACCGGACCTTTTCCGACGGCTATGAAGTGGTCACCAGCTACCGCAACTCTAAAAACTATGATTCCAACTGGATTTCGGCCGGCTATTCGCTGTGGTTTATCCGGGAATCCCGGTACCTGAACAACTCCCGGATGCTTCTGGGCACCAGCTGCGCGGTGTCCGGCACGGGCTTTCTGTTCAGCCGCCAGGTGATGGAGAGCACCAATGGCTGGAAGTTCCACCTGCTGACAGAGGACATTGAGTTTTCCGTCCACCACATCCTCCAGGGCCGGAAGATCGGCTTCTGCGCCGATGCGGTGCTGTATGATGAGCAGCCGGTTACCTTCCGCCAGTCCTGGCGGCAGCGGCTGCGCTGGGCCAGGGGCTTTCTCCAGGTGTTCCGCAAGTATGGCTTTGGCCTGGTGAAGGGTATTGAAGGGGCACTTCTCCTGCTATGATATGAGCATGACGGTGATGCCTGCATATATTCTCACCGTTGGCTTGATTATCGCCTACCTGGTGGGCGGCGTCATGTCCACGGCGGAGGGATTTCATTCCTGCCCTGCCTGATGTACATTTTGCAGACCTTCCTGGGGCTGTATGTGGTGCTGTTTCTGGTGGGGGTCTTTACCACCATCACCGAGTGGAAGCGGATTCACACCACGCCGCTGCGGAAGGTGCTGTACACGGTGACCTTCCCCCTGTTCATGCTGACCTACATCCCCATCTCCATGGTGGCACTGTTCAGCAGAAAAGTGCAGTGGAAGCCCATTGAGCACCACCGGGCGGACCGCCGGGTGCTGGAAACCGCCGCCGGCCGAAAATAATCGCTGCCATCCCCCGCCGAGCCCGGCGGGGATTTCCCTGTCCAGGGAGCAAGACCAGAGAGGAGCGTGCAAGGATGGATTTGAACGGAAAACATTATACTTGGTTTCAAAACCGGGAATGTGAGTATTTCCCCTGCCATAAAGGGGTGCGGGAGGAGGAGTTTAACTGCTTGTTCTGCTACTGCCCCTCTACCGTGCCTCGGACTGCCGGGGCAGCTTTGTGATGCGCAACGGGGTGAAAGACTGCTCCTATTGCCTGCTGCCCCACAACGGCCTGGAGAGCTACGCGTACATCCTGGCGAAGCTGCGGGAGGAGAAGCTCTTCTCTCCCGGGCAGGAATGACATACCACAAAACGAAATCCCCGGCGGCACAGCGAAAGCTGTACCGCCGGGGGATTGAACTTGAGTCCGGTTTCAATGGGGTGGAAGGGAATGAAAGACTGGGCTTCCGGTCCGCCTCACAGGAACAGAGCGGGGAAAAGCAGGAATGCGGAGATCACGCCGATGGCCACGTTGCACAGACCGGCCAGCTTGGTCAGGGCGGGCTTGCCAGTGTACCAGGCGGGGATCAGGGTGAGCAGCAGCACGTCAATGACCACCAGGTCGATGCCCAGGGGCCAGACCAGGCCGCCCTGGAACGCGCGGATGGTGAAGCCGATGCACAGGATCAGGCCGCACAGGAAGAAGTGGGCCATGGCTTTCTTGTCGCCGCCTTTGATGAAAAAGAAGCCCACCAGAATCCAGAACAGGCCGAAGAAGCCGAAGACAGTGCCCAGATAGACGCTGTGGTCACCGCCCACGGAGAACAGGTACATGCACAGAGAGGTGAAGAGCTGGGTGAAGCCGCCGAAGAAGATGGCGATGTAGCCCAAGGTGCGGGTGAGCTTTTCGTGGTCGGCGCCTTTCACGCCGACACCCAGCTGCTCCAGGCCGAAACAGATGACAGTGGCGAACAGGCCAAACAGGCCGATTGCTTCAGGGTTGACAGGGATCATGGGAAAGTCCTCCTTTGATGAAATGGGTTATGAAACCGATCTGCTGGCATCAAGGTACCTGAAGAAGGCCAAAAGGTCAACCTATTGTCAATATATTAAAGGAAAGAAAACATTTCTTCACGGGAGTGACAGAAAACTTGCGTTATAAGCTGGAAAAGGTCGAGTTTTGCGAGATGACAGGGAACTTGCGGCAAAAATTTGGAAATTCCAGGAAAAAACGGGGCTGTGCATCGCCTTTTGCAGAAAAAAATGAAAGGAGGACGAAAAAACTTGCCTGACGGCACCGGGAAGGCGCCGTCAGGCAAGTTGTCAAGGTAGACAAAGCTGGGGGTCCAAAAGCTCGTCCTGCCAAAGCAGTTCAAAGTGGCAGTGGGGGCCGGTGGACCGGCCGGTGGAGCCCACAAGGGCGATGGTTTGTCCCTGGGTGACCTGGTCGCCCTCCTGGACCAAAAGTTCGGAGCAGTGGGCGTAATAGGTGGTAAAGCCGTTGCCGTGGTCAATTTTGACCAGGTTGCCGTAGGTGCCTTTGGGTCCGGCCCAGATCACCTGGCCGCCGGCAGAGGCGGCGATGGGGGTGCCGCTGGGGGCGGCGATGTCCAGCCCCCGGTGGAAATTCTCCCCGCCGAAAATCTGCCGCCCGCCGAAGGGGGAGGTGATCCGGCCGCGGAGGGGCCAGAGGAACCGGCCCTTTGCCCCCTCCACGCCCTGGGCGGTGCCCACGGCCACTTGGGTGGGGGTTGCCTGCGCCAACCGGTTTCGGGACATGTTCTCCCGGCTCTGCTCCTGGCCCATGGTGTAGGTGACCCGGTCTGTCCGCTCCTCCAGGCCAGGGGTGCCCTGGGAGAGGACCTTCTCCTCCCCCAGCAGGAGGGTGCTGTCCTCCACCTCTTGGACCGGGGGCTCCACCGGCTGGGTATAGGTGACTTCCTCCACGGTGCATACCGTCAGGGGGAGAGTACCCTGGTCCTGGTCGATGGCCTGGGCCTCGGCCCGGAGGGTTTCCATGGACCGGGGCAGTTCCTGGGCGGGCTCCAGGACCTGAAGCAGTGCCTCGATGGCTGGTTGGGCCTGCTGCCGGGGCTGGGTCAGGCGCTCTGCCAAAGCCTGGGCGCCCAGAACTTCCGCTTGGGCGGGGAGATAGCCCACCACCACGTCCACGGTGTTGTCAAAATAGGCGGACACGGTGAACTGGTTGGTGTAGGTATCTTTGATTCCTTGCAGGGCCTGGTCGATGGCCTCCCGGCTCTCGCAGGCGCCGATGGGGAGACCGTCAATGGTGAGAATGTACTCCGCTTTGACCTGGTCCACCGTCTCCATCAGGCTGGCGGTGAGCTGGTCAGAGGTCTGGAGGCTGTTCTTGGGGGCGATGGTCAGGGCCATGGTGGTCTCCTGGGCGTAGCGGTAATCCGACCGGAGAATCTCAGAGACCTGGTCCTCCACCTGCCGGACCGCTGTCTGATAGGTGTCCTCGCCCTGGACGTAGGCCAGAGGGGGGAGAGCCGTCGGTGGAGACCGCGTAGCACAGGGTGCAGGTGGAGACGATCACCGCCCCCGCCACAGAAAGCCCGGTGAGCCCCAGCAGCACCCCTGCCAGCAGCGCCCGCCGGCTGCGCCGGGGGTGGGCCATTGGACCGTGGGGCCGGTGTCCGGCGGCGGGGCGGGCTGCGGGATGGCCGCCGGAGAGAACCGCGTTTGCACGTCCCGGTCCGGCCAGTCCGGGAGAGCCGGCATCGAATGTTTTTCCAAGGTGTCGCTCCTTTCCAGTAAAGTGTACAAAAGAGAACAAAAGAGTAACAAACTGGTTACAAGATGATGATACGAGGGGCGGTCTGATCCGTCAAGGGGTTGAAAATCAGGGTTTTTGCCGCCTTTGGCCCCATGGCGGGAAGGGTGTCGAGGGGACAAAGTTTTTCTTTCGGCGGACAGCCCGGCGGGAGAAAAATTCTCTTTTGGGGGCCCTTTACAGTGGGTATTTTGCAGAGTATAATAATACGAAATGTTAAAAACCCAGTTGTCTGGGAGGGGAAGATAGGAGGGATGGCATGCAGGTACGGTTCGCGCAGACCCTGTCTCAGCTGCGCCACGAAAAAGGGGTCAGCCAGCGGCAGGCCGCCCAGGCGCTGGAGGTTTCCCAGGCGCTGCTGTCCCACTATGAAAACGGCATCCGGGAGCCCGGCCTGGCCTTTGTGGTGCGGGCCTGTGATTACTACCAGGTCTCGGCGGACTACCTGCTGGGGCGGCGGGTGGAACGGGAGGGCGGCCGGGCCCAGGGCGCCCCGGAGGGAGTGGACCCGGCGGTGCTGCGGTCCGCAGCGGAGGTTTTGACCCAGCTGTGCCTGGAGCTGTGCCGCCGCCACCCAGAGAGCCAGGCGCTGTTCCACTGCCTGGCGGGGGAGCTGGCCCAGGAGATGCCGGCGGAGAAAAAGCCCACAACGAGGGAGAAGAAACCCAAGGCCGTCAAGGCTTAAGGAGGAGCATTCAATGACAGACCAAAGTAAAATTCGCAATTTTTCCATCATTGCCCACATTGACCACGGAAAGTCCACCCTGGCCGACCGGCTGCTGGAGCTGTGCCACGCGGTGCCCGAGCGGGAGATGGAGAATCAGCTGCTGGACAGCATGGACCTGGAACGGGAGCGGGGCATCACCATCAAGGCCCGGGCGGTGACCATCCAGTATGATGCCCTGGACGGCCAGACCTATACTCTGAACCTCATTGACACCCCGGGCCACGTGGACTTTAACTATGAGGTCTCCCGCCCCTGGCCGCCTGCGAGGGGGCCATCCTGGTGGTGGACGCCTCCCAGGGGGTGGAGGCCCAGACCCTGGCCAACACCTATTTGGCCATTGAGCACGACCTGGAGATCCGACCGGTCATCAACAAAATTGACCTCCCCGCCGCCAACCCCGCCCTGGCCAAGGAAGAGGTGGAGAACGTCATCGGCCTGGAAGCCGCCGACGCCCCGGAGATCTCCGCCAAAATGGGGATCAATATTCAGGCGGTGCTGGAGGATGTGGTCCACCATGTCCCCGCCCCCCAGGGGGACCCCAAGGCCCCTTCAAGGCCCTGATCTTTGACAGCCAGTACGACGCTTACCGGGGGGTGGTGGTCTATTTCCGGGTGATGGAGGGGACCCTCACCCTGGACCAGACGGTGCGGATGATGGCCTCGGGGGCGGAGTACGGCCTGGTGGAGATCGGCCACCTGCTGCCCACCAAGCTGGAGCCCTGCAAGAGCCTATCCGCCGGGGAGGTGGGGTATCTCACCGCCTCCATTAAAAACGTGAAGGACACCCAGGTGGGCGACACCATCACCACCGTGGAGACCCCTGCGGCGGAGCCCCTGCCCGGTTACCGCCCCGCCCGGAGCATGGTCTACTGCGGCATTTACACCGAGGACGGGTCCAAGTACCCCGACCTGCGGGACGCCCTGGAGAAGCTCCAGCTCAACGACGCCTCCCTGTCCTTCGAGCCCGAGTCCTCCGCCGCCCTGGGCTTCGGCTTCCGCTGCGGCTTTTTGGGCATGCTCCACATGGAGATCATCCAGGAGCGGCTGGAGCGGGAGTTTGACCTGGACCTCATCACCACCCTGCCCAACGTCATCTATGAGGTCACCAAGACCGACGGCACGGAGGTCCGGGTGGACAACCCCCACAACTATCCCGATCCCTCGGTGATTGCCGAGCAGCGGGAGCCCTTTGTGAAGGTCTCCATCATCTCCCCCGGACTACGTGGGCAACATCATGCCCATGTGCCAGGAGCGCCGGGGCGAGTTTAAGGACATGCAGTATCTGGACACCAACCTGGTGGAGATCCATTACCACATGCCCCTCAACGAGATCATCTATGACTTTTTTGACACCCTCAAGGCCCGCACCAAGGGCTATGCCTCCCTGGACTATGAGTTTTTGGACTACCGGGCTTCGGACCTGGTGAAGGTGGACATGCTGCTCAACGGCGATCAGGTGGACGCGCTGTCCTTCATCGCCCACCGGGAGAAGGCCTACCCCCGCGCCCGGCGCCTGTGTGAAAAGCTGAAGGACAACATCCCCCGCCAGCTGTTCGAGGTGCCCATCCAGGCCGCCATCGGCGGCAAGGTCATCGCCCGTGAGACGGTCCGCGCCATGCGCAAGGACGTGCTGGCCAAGTGCTACGGCGGCGACATCACCCGGAAAAAGAAGCTGCTGGAAAAGCAAAAAGAGGGCAAAAAGAAAATGCGGTGCCTGGGCTCCGTCCAGATGCCCACCGAGGCCTTTATGGCGGTGCTCAAGTTGGATGAATAACCAGAAAACCGGGCGGTGTACGCCCGGTTTTCTGCGTTTTCTTTAAGTTTTGACGGAATCGGTGCAACCGGCGGCCATTGTTTCCGGTCTATAAGGATAAGAACACCCGAGAGGGGAGGAGAAAGGGGAGGCGGCGGAGATGGTGCTTCGAGACCAGGAGATCCTGTCCCTGTGCCGGGCACGGGACCAGCGAGCCATCGCGGCCTTGGCGGAGAAGTACGGGGCGCACTGCCACACAGTGGCCCACAACATTTTGGGGGATCATCCGGACGCGGAGGAGTGTGTCAACGACGCTTATCTGGCGGTGTGGAACGGGGTGCCCAGCGCACCCCGCGGAGTTTGCTGGCCTATTTGGCAAAAGTGACCCGCAACATTGCGCTGAAGCGTTTGGAGCACAACCAGGCCCAAAAGCGGGGCGACCGTTTTTATCTGCTGCTGGATGAGCTGGCGGAGGTACTGCCGGGAGAGGACTCCGTGGAGGACGCGGTGGCCCAGCGGGAGCTGATGGAGGCTATCAACGACTTTCTGAAAACCAAGACCGACAGAGGCGAACGGCAGCTCTTTCTGCGCCGGTATTTTTGGGGAGATTCCATTGGAGAACTCACGGTGCTCTTCCGCCACAGTGAGAGCAAGGTGAAATCCCAGCTCTTCCGAACCCGGCAGCGGCTGCGGGGGTATCTGGAGGAAAGGGGGCTTCTGGGATGAAAGGGGAAAAACTCTATGAACTGCTGGACCTTTTGGACGACAATCTGGTCATGGAGTCAGCCGAGGTAAAGCGCGGTGTCTGGCGGCGGCGTCTGGCCATTGTGGCCGCCATTGTGGCTGCGGCGGTGCTGGTGTGGTTTGTCACCACAGAGCCTGTCCGCCACCCCCGGCAGGACGTGGGGGGCGAGGCAGGGGTGCTGCAGGACGGGGCCTACTATGTCTTTGCGGGCAGCGGCTTCCCCGGGCCCGATGAGGCCCGGGTCCCCAGGGAATCTTCCGCTATGTGCCGGGGAGGGCAAGGAGCAGCTGGTGTCTTACCAGGCGCACCGGATGGATGTTCTCTTTTTCCTGCTGGGGGTGAATACCCACAGTCTATACTATGTGGATATAGACACCAACGCCCTCTGGCGGCAGGACCTGACCACTGGAGAGGAGACCCTGCTATACACGGCCCCCGGCCCAGAGGAACCGGAAGCGGAACTGGGGGTGGGGGACCTGTGGAACTACTTTGCCCATGGGGAGGAACTGGAGCTTACCTATGATGTGGCCCTATTCCTGAACCAGGTGGGGAGGACACGGTGACGCTGACCTACCGGTACCCTGACGGGAAGACCACGGACACCGTTGTGCTGGACAGCCGCACCGGGGCCCTTTTGTCCCAGACAGCGCAGAGGGAGAACGGGTATCCCCTGTGGCTGGGGGAGTGCATTGAGGTGGTCTATGTAGACCACCCGGAGGGCTTTACCTACCCTGGCTGGGAGGAGGATGTGGAGTTGAACCAGTACCATTGGACCGATCTCCAGGAGGGACGGCCGGTCTCTCCTGCCCCCGGGCACCATGGGAGCCGGGGAGCAGGCCGCCATAGAGATTCCCGGCGGGCTCCTGATTGGGTATGCGTCCAAAAACCGGTTTGACGAGGCGGGCAACTACCTCTGCGACGCCACTGGCTATCTGCTGCTGACCCCGGCGGGCCGGGACTATATTCTGCCGGAGCCCGAGGACCCGGAGGATTCAACAAGGGATTACCTGGCCGTGGCGGACGGGTGGCTGTACTTTACCAACAGAACATGGGCTGCGCTGGACAATGGGGGGCGCAGGCAGGAGTGGAGCCTCTGGGCCAGGCAGCTGGAGACTGGGGAAGAGGTGCTGGTGCAAAACGAGTGCGGCCCCTTCGCCTGATCACCGATGGCACCTGGTGCTACCTGAGCGACGGGAACACCACCGACTGCTACCGCCTGGAGCACGACGGCCAGGGCCGCCCCTGCGGCCTGACCCTGGTGGAGGAGACCATTTGAGCACCGAAACAAAGCCCCCGCTGAAGGCGGATGCCTTCGGCGGGGGCTTGTGTTTAGTCAGGGAAAGGGGTTTCAGGGTCCTGGGGGGGGGCGGGCCTGCAGGCGGGTCTGGCGCTCCTGCTCCTGGGAGGTCATGAGAACGCCCAGATCATGCTCGGTCAAAAGGACCTGGGGAGCATGGAAATGCTGGCATCCAGGCCGAAGCAATTCCCAGAATCCGCAGGGCGGCGCGGTAGCCCAGGTGGAAGGCGTCCAGGGCCAGGATATACTCCCGGTCCTCCCAGACCAGGTCGAGATCGGTCCATTGGTCCTGGGCTGTCTGATCCGGCAGCTGGTCATAGACCGTGTCAAACAGGTCTGTGGCCTGCTGGCAGGCCCAGGTGTAGCCGGTGCAGTGGACGGTTTGATCCAGCACCTTTTTGGGTGACCAGGCCGGGCAGGGGGTGGTGAGGGGCTCGTTGGAGAAATACTGCTGGAACCCGGTGCACAGCCCCTGCTGGACGGCGAAGGGGAGGAGCCGGCGGAGGATGTCCCTGTGTTTTTCCTCCAGGGCGGCCAGGATTTGTTTTTGCTGGGGGTCAGCAGGTCCTCCAGGGCGGCGCGGGCTGCCTGGGCCTCCTCAGGGGGGACGGTGCTGCCTTGGGCATCCAGTGTTTTTTGGGAACAGGAGAGGAGCTTTGTTAGCAGATCCTCTGTGAAGATGGCCTGTTTCATTCTATCCAGTTCGGCATCAACATTCATTTAAGTATCTCACCTTTCTTTAACGTTGCCTATTTTGGTATGGCCAAATAATGGCCATACCATATGGCTATTATAGCGGCCATAATAAGGCGTGTAAAGGAGGGGCATATGATTCACTATAATTCTCTATGGGAAACAATGTCAAACAAACACTTTACGACCTATACGTTAAGAGAAAACATAATATTGGACACGGGACTGTACAACGTTTGCAAAAAAAATATGCCGGTTTCTACTTACACGTTGGATCGGCTGTGCAAAATCTTGGACTGCCGATTAGATGAAGTGGCAGAGTATTTGCCAGACGAGGAAGCGGAAAAGATTAATAAAAAATGATAGCAGAATAATATGGCTAAATAATGGCCATATTCTTGTAGCCCTGGTTACATCCATAATGGATGGGTAGAAAGGGGGGTTACAAGGCAATGATTCGCTATCGCCCGTTGTGGGAAACTATGTCGCAGAAGAAAGTGACAACGTACACTCTGCGCGTGAAGCATGGAATGAGTCATGCAACCGTTCAGCGGCTACAAGCGGATCAGCCTGTGTCAACGCATACCTTGAATAAATTGTGTGAAATTCTGAATTGTCGCCTGGATGAAGTTGCGGAGTATGTTCCAGATGATGTGGATTAGAAAATGGGATTTACGGTGCTTGTGCTTTGCCGGGCACCGTTTTATATATGTTTAGATAAAGTGAGAATATATTTTCTGGTCTGTCTAATGGAGTTATATTGTGTTTTCACCATTGCCGTTGGAACGGCGGGGAACGGTGGCTTCCCAGCCGGGGCCCTATTTCTTTGAAGAAATAGGGAAAAGAACACCAGGGGACTTTGCCCCTGGACCCCCGCGGGGAAAGAGTTTCTTTCCCCACACCCCTTTCTCTGGACCGTTGTAGAAGCAGCGATTTTCTTCTACCGGCGTACCTGGCCTGCGGCCTCAAAGACCAACGCCTCATGGCCCGCCCACCGGCTCGGGCGGGCGGGAGAAGTGGTTTATTGTCGAGAGGAAAAAGTGGGAACCCGAACGGTTACTCTCCGCCTTCTCCCACAGGGTACCCACCCACGTCCCCAGCCCGCCCAGCCGGTGGGCGGGCCGTTACGGGCCTTTCAATGTGAGGGCCGCAGGCCAGGTAATAAGTGAGAAGTACAGCCTCCCCCACACAACCCCACCAGAGAAGGGGGTCCCGGGGGAGGAACCTCCTCCCCCGGGGGTTCTTTCCCCATTTCTTCCCAAGAAATGGGGCCCCGGCCGGGCAGGCCAAGGTTCCCTTTATATGGCATCATTTTCCTGTTGACAAAATAGGAGATTGAGCATACAATAAGGATGCAAAGAAGTCTTTGCACCGGGGATGACGGTTAGAATATCATTCATTCGTATGTGTCTCAGCAACCGGGAATGACGGTTAGAATATCATTCATTCGTATGAGACCCTGCACTCCTAATTTTAGCGGGTGCAGGGTTTTCTTGTATAAGACGAGAGATAGGGATTTAAGATGAAGTTTATTACAATATCCCAGCGATATTTTGATATTTGTGGAGACGATCCTGAAATCTTGTTTCGGAAAAATCGGCGTCCGCATTTGTTGGTGCTATCCCTAAAATACAAAGGGCAAGTGAGCCACTTCGCAGTCCCTCTCCGCTCTAATATTTCTGCGGCTACACCCAAAGACCAGTATTTTTCTTTGCCGCCAAGGCCATCGACACGTCCTGGGAATCATCACGGGTTGCACTACATTAAGATGTTTCCCATTACAAGAGAGTATCAGGAAAAATTTTGGGTTGGAAAAGATGCTGCGTACATATTGTATCAGAATATCATCAATAAGCATGAAAAAGAAATTGTAGCGGAATGCCAGAAATATCTTGATGCTTATGCGAATGGTTTGCGTCTTAAATATTCTGTAAATATCGACCAGGTATTTGAAAGACTGAACGCAAATCAACAGAATACAAATAGAAATTGATTGGGTAGGGGGACTGGTATGGTGCTGGTCTCCCTATTTTTTGATGATGGGTTTTGAAAAGAGAAGCTGCTTTACGAATGAAAGAAGAGTACCGCCCCAATATCCACATGGTTGACAATGCTCTCGTTAGAGACTATAATAAAAATGTGGAAACCCAGACGGTTGCCACAACACTTGAACTAACATGAAGTTGTGAAGAAGAAACCTTTCACAAAAGCCGTGAGCCGTTCTGCTGCAACAGACGGCTCGCTTCTTTCTGTTTTGGAACTTGTCCCACGCCTGATCCAGAATCTAGGCAATGGAAACAAGCCAGAAAACGTCCTGGGGATAGAGTAAGGCAACAGACAAAGAAAGTCAACGCAGTGGGAGCGCCTCCGTTCAGAGTGCGCTCCCGCGTTTTGCTTCCCGGCCAAATCGGAAAGAAACCCGCCCAAGACCCCAGGCACTTTTGTGCCAGGTGCCTTTTTTTCGGGGATCGCGGAAAAACCCGTGAAAAACCCATGATTTTATGCTACAATAAGCTATTCAGGTGCGGCGCTCCGCCGCAGAAAGACAGAGGAGGAGCACAGCCATGTCGGCAAAAGAGGAATTTATTGAGATTTTTCGGGAGCATGTCCACCGGGACGGGGCGGAGGCCCTGCTGGACTATCTGACCAACAAGAGCGACTTTTTTCACATCCCCGGCCTCAGCCCGGTACCACGGGGCCTATGCCGGCGGCCTGTGCGAGCACAGCCTGAATGTTTACCACTGTCTCACCGATTACCTGGCCCGGGAGCGGGTCACGGACCTCTATGGCTTGGAGTACAGCCCGGAATCCATTGCCCTGGTGGCCCTGCTCCACGACGTGTGCAAGATCGGCTGTTACAAACCCTCCACCCGGAATGTGAAGGGAGAGGACGGCAAGTGGACCCAGGTGCCCACCTTCACCTATGAGGACCCCCTCCCCTACGGCCACGGGGAGAAATCGGTCTATGTGATCAACGGCTTTGTCCGCCTGACCCGGGAGGAGGCCATGGCCATCCGGTGGCACATGGGCTTCTCCGGCACCGAGGACAGCCGGCTGGTGGGCCGGGCCTTTGCCAAGTATCCCCTGGCCTTTGCCCTCTCGGTGGCCGATATGGAGGCCACCTACTTTAGAGGAGGAGCCGTAGGTCAAACCCGCTGTATGCCCCCGTGGTTGGGAGGCACAGCGCGGTGATGTTTCCGCCGCCCGCCGGGCGGCGCAGCTCCGCGCGGCAGTCTGCCGCTTTGACAGTAACCACGGCGCTCTCTGGCGGAGGGAGGGCGCAGGAAAGGAAGCAGTTCATTTTATGACAAGTTTTGCATCCCTTGGGATCACGGAACCGATTTTAACCGCGTTGACAGACTACGGATACGCGCAACCCACCGTGATCCAGGAAAAAGCCATCCCGGCCGGCATCGCGGGCCGGGACGTGCTGGGCTGCGCCCAGACCGGCACGGGAAAGACCTGTGCTTTCGGCGTGCCCATTTTGCAGCGGCTGGCCCAAGGGGACGGGGGAGAACGATCCGGGCCCTGATCCTCACCCCCACCCGGGAGCTGGCCATCCAGATTGACGAGAACCTCCACGCCTACGGCAAGAACCTGCCCCTCACCGAGGCGGTGATCTTCGGCGGGGTGGGCCAGGCCCCCAGGTGGACCAGCTCAAGCGGGGGGTGGACATTCTCACCGCCACGCCCGGCCGTCTGCTGGACCTGGCCGGCCAGGGCCTGCTGGACCTGTCCAAGGTGGAGATCTTCGTTCTGGATGAGGCCGACCGGATGCTGGACATGGGCTTTATCCACGACGTGCGGAAGGTCATCCGCCTCCTACCCCAGAAGAAACAGACCATGTTCTTCTCCGCCACCCTCCCCGGAGATTTTAGACCTGGTGGACACCCTCCTCCATGACCCGGTGAAGGTGGCCGCCGCCCCGGTGTCCTCCCCGGTGGAGGCCATCCGCCAGGAGGTCTGCCTGGTGGATCGGAAGAACAAAACCGCCCTGCTGCTGGAGATTTTGGAGCAGGAGCAGGTGAAAAAGCGCCCTGGTGTTCACCCGCACCAAACACGGGGCCAACAAAGTGGCCCGGGACCTGACCCGGCGGGGGGTGGCCGCTGCCGCCATCCACGGCAACAAGAGCCAGACCGCCCGGCAGGAGAGCCTGCGGAAGTTTAAGGAGGGAAAGCTCCGGGTCCTGGTTGCCACCGACATCGCCGCCCGCGGCCTGGACATTGAGGAGCTCTCCCACGTATTCAATTACAACCTGCCCGACGTACCTGAGACATACGTCCACCGCATTGGCCGCACCGGCCGCGCCAGGCGGGGACGGCGTAGCCGTCTCCTTCTGTGACTTCGGGGAGAAGCCCCTGCTGAAGGACATTGAGAAGCTGCTGAAAAGCCCATCCCCGGCGGGCGCATGACTATCCCATGGAGGTCTTTGAGGTCCCCGTGAAGGACGCCAAGGGCCGGGTGGTCAATCCCGAGGACGCTGAGGCCCGCCAGGCCGCCCGGGAAAAGCACGCGGCCCAGCGGAAGCAGGCCGCCGAGAAGGCTGCGGAAAAGGCTGCCCAGCCGCTGGATGCCCCGGCGGACCCAGCCCCCGGCCGGAAACGCCGCCGGGGCAAGGGACAGGGCCAGGCAGCCGCCCCCAGCCCCCGGCCCAGCCGCCGGAGAAGGGGGGAGAAGGCCCGGCGGACCTTCCCCACGGCAAGCAGAATCTGGGGAATCTGGAGGACTTCCTGGCCGCCCAGCCTGTGGAGGAGGGCGCGGTGTCCTTTTCCCACCGGGACCCCCTAGAGGGGGAGGTCATCATGGACGCCACCGCCCGGCTCCTGGCGGCCAAACCGGTGTACCAATACTATAAGCCCGGCGCGGCCCACGGCAAGCGGGGAAAAGGGGACAAAAAGCCCAAGGCCCAGGCCCAGCCGGCCAAACCCCAGCCCCCGGAAAAGACGCCCAAGGCCGCCCAGGCGGCCCAGACCCGAAAGGCCCCCAAGAAGGGGGCGCCCGCCCCGGCGAAGAAGGGGACTGGGGCGCTCGGCCGACCGGCTGCCCGCTCCGGCCGGGGCAGAGGGCGCATCCCGCCCCGGGTGGAGCCGCCCAAGAGCCGGCAGAAGGACTCCACTGAGCAGAAGAGTTTGATGAAACCCTTCTATATTGACCATGATTAAAGAATCCGATTGGAACGAACGATATCCCCCCGCCCCCGCCGCCGTCGCCGCCGCCGGGGATGCCTGACCCGGCTGGTGACCACGGTGCTGGTGCTGGGCCTGCTGGTGGGATGGTTCTGGTGGCAGCAGAATGGGCTGTCCAGCGAGACCATCACCGTCTCCAGTGCCCCGGACGGGTTTGATGGATACCGCATCGCCGTGGTCTCCGACCTCCACGCCAAGGAGTTTGGGGGGGGAACCGGGTCCTGCTGGACTATGTCCGGGACCTGGAGCCCGACCTGGTGGCTGTGGTGGGGACATCCTCCACGAACCCGACCAGATGTCCATGATCCCCGCCGTGGCCAAGGGTCTGGCGGCCATTGCCCCCACCTATTACGTCACCGGCAACCACGAGTGGGCCGCCGGGGTGGTCCGGGAGCTGGAGCCGCTGCTGGAGCAGTGCGGGGTGACGGTCCTGTCCAACGAGTATGTCATGCTGGAACGGAACGGGGACCGGATCGCCCTGCTGGGGGCGGAGGACAGCAACGGCTACGCCGACCAAAAGACGGTGCAGGAGCTGGCGGACCAGGTCCGGCAGGAGCAGGGGGCGGTCTATGAGATTCTCCTCAGCCACCGGAACAACCATTATGAACAATACACCCAGGCCCGGGTGGACCTCACCCTGGCCGGCCACGCCCACGGGGGCCTCATCCGCCTGCCCGGCACCGACGGGCTGGTGGGCCCCAAGCGGGAGCTTTTTTCCCCAGTATACTGCGGGACTGTACGACCTGTCCTATGGACAGATGGTGGTCTCCCCGGGGGCTGGGGAATCAGTTCCCCTGCTTTCGGCTGCTGAACCGGCCCGACGTGCCCCTGGTGGTGTTGGGCTGACGGAAGAAACCAGAGAGAAAGAAGACACAGAGCATGAACACCAAGCAATTTTCCCGGGGCCTGCGGGTGGGGGTTCCCATCTCCTGGGGTATTTGGCGGTGTCTTTCACCTTGGGGATCACCGCCAAGAACGCCGGCCTGAGTGCCTTTCAGGCGACCCTGACCAGCCTGCTGGTCAACGCCTCGGCAGGGCAGTACGCCGCCTTTACCATGATGGCGGCCCAAGGGGGCTATTGGGAGATCGCCATTTTAGAGGCGGTGACCAATGCCCGGTACATCCTCATGTCCTGCGCCCTGAGCCAGAAGCTGCCCGCCGCATCCAAGCTCTGGCACCGGCTGGTCATTGGCTTTAACGTCAACGACGAGATTTTCGGCATGGCCATTGCCGAGCAGGGGAAGCTGAACCCCTTCTACTATTTCGGCATGATGACCGTTGCCATGCCCGGCTGGGCCCTGGGGACCTTTCTGGGGACCTCGGTGGGCAACGTCCTGCCGGCCAACGTGGTCAGCGCCCTGAGCGTGGGGCTGTACGGCATGTTCCTGGCGGTGATCATCCCCGCCTCTCGGAAGAGCAAGGTGATTCTGGGGGTGGTGGTGGTCTCCATGGCCGCCAGCTTTGCCCTGGAGTGTATCCCCCTGTTCGCCTCCTTGGCCTCGGGTACCCGGATCATTTTGCTCACTGTGGTGATTGCCGCCGGGGCGGCGCTGCTGTTCCCGGTGAAGGAGGAGGAAAAGGAGGGGGAAGGCCATGGAGCATAATGTCTATCTCTATATCGCCGTGGTGGCCCTGGTGACCTATCTCATCCGGGTGCTCCCCTGACCCTGATCCGGCGGGAGATCAAAAATCCCCTTCCTGCGCTCCTTCCTCTACTACGTGCCCTATGTGACCTTGGCGGCCATGACCTTTCCCGCCATCCTCCACGCCACCGACAGTCTCTGGTCGGGGCTGGCGGCCCTGGTGGCGGGGGGTGCTGGTGGCCTGGTTCAGCGGCAACCTGTTCCTGGTGGCCGCGTCGGGCTGCGTGGTGGTTTTTGGTGGAACTTTTGCTGTGACAGGAGACAACGATGGAAGAACGTATATCCCAGAAACCCATGACCTATGAGGCCGGCACCTACCACGTGGCTGTGGTGGGGGCCGGCCACGCCGGGATTGAGGCAGCCCTGGCCGCGGCCCGGCTGGGCCTGCGCACGCTGTGCTTCACCGTCAATCTGGACGCGGTGGGGAACATGCCGTGCAACCCGGCCATCGGCGGCACGGGGAAGGGCCACCTGGTGCGGGAGCTGGACGCCCTGGGGGGCGAGATGGCCCGGGCGGCCGACCGGGCGTGCATCCAGTACCGCCTGCTCAACCGGGGCAAGGGCCGGCGGTGCGGTCCCTCCGGGCCCAGGCCGACCGGCGGAAATACCAGAAGGTGATGAAGCACACCCTGGAGCGCCAGGAGAACCTGTGGGTGAAGCAGGGCGAGGTGACCGCGCTGCTCACAGAGGAGGGGCGGGTCACCGGGGTACAGACCGACACCGGGGCTGCTTATCGGGCCCAGGCGGTGGTGATCTGCTCAGGGACCTACCTGGGGGAAAGACCATCCTGGGTTCTGTGGCCAAATGGAGCGGCCCGGACGGCATGTTTGGCGCCAATCAGCTCACAGAAAGCCTGCGCCAGGCGGGGCTCACCCTCCGCCGGTTTAAGACGGGCACGCCCCCGGGTGAACGCCCGGTCCATCGACTTTTCCCAGTTGGAATGTCAGGTGGGGACGAGGATGCCATGCCCTTCTCCTTTGAGACCGAGAAGCCCGCGCCCAACCGGGTGTGCTGCCACATCACCTATACCAACGAGAAAACCCACGCCATCATCCGGGCCAACCTGGACCGGTCCCCCTCTTCTCCGGGGTCATTGAGGGATTGGTCCCAGGTACTGCCCCTCCATTGAGGACAAGGTGGTGCGCTTTGCGGACAAGCCCCGGCACCAGCTCTTTCTGGAGCCCATGGGGCTGGACACGGAGGAAGTTTACATTCAGGGGTTCTCCTCCTCCCTGCCGGAGGATGTGCAGATGCAGATGCTCCACACCCTGCCCGGTCTGGAGCGGGCGGAGATGACCCGGGCGGCCTACGCCATTGAGTATGACTGCGTGGACCCCACGGAGCTGCTGCCCACTCTGGAGCACAAAAAGGTGTCCGGCCTTTACGGCGCGGGCCAGTTTAACGGCAGCTCCGGGTATGAGGAGGCGGCGGTCCAGGGCTTCGTGGCGGGGGTCAATGCGGCCCTAAAGATTTTAGGCCGCCCCCCACTCATCCTGGACCGAAGTCAGGGGTACATCGGGGTGCTCATCGACGATCTGGTGACCAAGGGCACCAACGAGCCGTACCGCATGATGACCTCCCGCACAGAATACCGCCTGCTCCACCGGCAGGACAACGCCGACCGGCGGCTGTGCCCCATTGGGTATGCCATCGGCCTGGTGAGCCGGGAGCGGTACGAGAGGGTGCAGGAGAAATATGAGCAGGTGAAACGGGAGGTTCACCGCCTGGAGCACACCGGTGTGGCGGCCACGGCGGAGCTGAACCAGCTGCTGGCCGCCAAGGGGGAGCCCCCGGCCAAAAACAGCCTGCGCCTGTCCGACCTGGTGCGCCGGCCCCGCCTGACCTATGAGGATCTGGCTCCCCTGGACCCAGACCGCCCCGCCCTGTCCCAGGCGGTTCGGGAGCAGGTGGAGATCTCCCTGAAATACGAGGGCTACATCGCCCGCCAGCAGCGACAGGTGGAGGAGATGCGCCGGCTGGAGGGGAAAACCCTGCCGGCGGACCTGGATTACCACCAGCTGGCCGGCCTGCGCCTGGAGGCCCGGCAGAAGCTGGACGCCATCCGGCCTGGGAACCTGGGCCAGGCGGCCCGGATCTCCGGCGTCTCCCCGGCGGATGTGGCCGCCTTGATGATTGCGCTGGAACGACAGAACAGACCAGGAGAAACACCATGAAACGAATCCATGTGAAAAGGAAACACCTGGGTGCTGGAGGGCCCCAGCTGGTGGGGCTCTACCAGATCGACGAGAGCACCTGCCTGCTGCTGGACCCCGGCAGCACCAAGCTCCAGGGGGAGATTGAGGCGGCCCTGGCCCAGGCCGGCCTGACCCCGGTGGGGGTTCTGTGCACCCACATGCACTACGACCACCATGAGACCACCCGCTATTTTCGTGAAACCTATGGCGCCAAAACCTGCCTGCCCCAGCTGGAGGCGGACATCGTCCGCAGTGAGGAGAGCCTGAAAAATCACCTGTTTAATTTTACCATGGGGATGATCCGCACCATTCCCCGGCTGCAAAACCTGGTGTGCCCGGTGGACCGGGTCATCGCATTTGGGGAGACGGAGCTGGTGTTCTGTGGGGTTCCCCTCCAGGTGGTGCGCACCCCGGGGCACGCCCCTGACCATGTCTGCTTCATCACCCCGGACAACGTGTGTTTTGCCGGGGATGTCCTGATGACGGAGGACGTGCTGGCAGGGGCCATGGTGCCCTTTGTCTTTGATATGGCCGACGACCTGAAGAGCGAGGAGATCGTGGCGGGGCTCTCCTGCGACGCCTATATCTTCTGCCATAAGGGCATCCGCTATGGTTCGGTGGCGGAACTGGCCCAGATGAATATCCGCCACATCCAGGGGCAGCTGGCGGCCTGCGGGGCGCTGGTGACCGAACCCATGACGTACAGCCGGTTTTACGCCGCCGTGGTGACCGCCATGGACCTGCCGGTGGGGCACCCGGCCCGGGGGCTGCACCTGGAGCGGTATATTCGCCCCTATTTGGAATACTTGGTGGACCGGGGGGACCTGACCCTCATCGAACAAAACGGCGCCCCGGCGGTGGCGCCCAAGGAGGCCCGCCATGGGCGGTAAGACGGTGGTGCTGGGGCTCTCCGGCGGGGTGGACTCCGCCGTGGCCGCCCGCCTGCTCCAGGAGCAGGGCTACACGGTCTACGGGCATTGGCTGGACATCGGCCTGGGCGGCCGGGAGGACGCCCAGCAAGTGGCGGAGACCTTCGGCATCCCTTTTTCCGCCGGAGATATCCGCCGGGAGCTGGAGGCGTCGGTGATGGGCCCTTTTCAGCGGGATTACCTGGCCGGGCGCACCCCCCTGCCCTGCGCCCGCTGCAACCCGGCGGTGAAGTTTCCCGCCCTGTTCCGGCGGGCGGAGGAGGTGGGGGCGGACTGGGTGGCCACCGGGCACTATGCGCGGATTGCCGCCGGACCGGCGGGGGAGCCGCTGCTCTGCCGGGGCGCCCACACCAATGACCAGTCCTATATGCTGGCCCGGCTGCCCCAACACTGGCTGTCCCGCCTGGTGTTTCCCATCGGCGGGTATGAAAAGACCCAGGTTCGGCAGCTGGCCCGGGACTTTGGACTGCCGGTGGCGGAGAAACCGGACAGCATGGAGATCTGCTTTATCCCCGACGGGGACTACGCCGCCTGGCTGGAGGCCCGAGGCGCGGTGCCGCCGCCGGGCCATTTTGTGGACCGGACCGGCCGGGTGCTGGGCCGGCACCGGGGTATCCATCGCTATACCATCGGTCAGCGCCGGGGGCTGGGTATCCCGGCGGCCCACCGGCTGTTTGTCTCGGAGATCCGCCCGGAGACCCAGGAGGTGGTCCTCTCCGACGGGACGGACCTTATGGCGGACACGGTCTGGGGGAGGACTTTAACCCGTTGGCCCCTCTGACCGAAGGGGAAGAACTGACGGTGCGTCTGCGCCACTCTAAAACCGAGACCCCTGCCCGATTCTATCCAGAGGGGACGGGAGGGCGGCTGGAGCTTCTCACCCCGCCCGAGCGCCCACGCCGGGCCAGCTGGCGGTGCTCTATCGGGGGGACTGGGTCCTGGGC